>Ga0189284_100003_pt1 | contig 717650 bp, 680 predicted proteins | sample N32C7minimetaG_FD_130314 | JGI IMG/M metagenome (GOLD analysis project Ga0189284, IMG submission 130314) | Marine microbial communities from the Costa Rica Dome - N32 C7 mini metaG | ecosystem: Environmental > Aquatic > Marine > Oceanic > Photic zone | place: Costa Rica: the Eastern Pacific...
ACATCTGCCTCGCGCAGCTTTCTGATGATCTCCTCGGTCGTGTAACGTTTACGAGCCATAATTCTCTCCTGAACAGCCTATTTCTATAACCAGAATGTGGCTGCGGTTCAGGGGGCTAGGTCACCCCAGTAGCCGGGCAGCTTTTCGGCACCACAATTTCGCCGATACCAGGAGGCAATCATGAGCAAACGGCCTAATGAGAAAAACGAACGGATCAAGCGTGATTTCCTGAACTACCGCAAATATGCAGGCCAACTTTCGGAAAAGACGATCGACCGCGAACTCGCGGTGTTGGAACGATTTGATGTATGGAACGGACGCAAGGATTTTGCCCGATTTCATATCGAATGGGCGATGGGTTTTCGAACGCATCTTGAGCAAGCAAAGACCGCAACCGGCAAACCGTTGAGCAAGTCCACTACCCGGAGCATCATGGCCGTCATGCGCGAGTTCGTGTTGTGGCTTTCTCAGCAAGACGGCTTCCGCAGCAAGATCAGGCCCGCAGACGCGCAATACTTCAATCTGTCGCGCCGTGACGAGGCCGAAGCTCGCGCCGCGCCCGAGCGCCCGGCCCCAAGCCTCACGCAAGCCAAGCGCGCGTTGTTGCTGATGCCAGCCAGCACGCCACGCGAGTTGCGTGATAAGGCAGTGTTTTCGTTGCTCTGCCTGACTGGTATTCGGGTTGCTGCCCTCGTTTCGCTTCGAATCAAGCATATCAATCTTGTCGAGAAGTCGGTGACCCAGAACCCCCGCGAGGTTGCGACGAAGTTTGGCAAACATATCGACACGTTCCTTGCCAAGGGTTTCCCGGAAGCTGAAGACGTTCTGGCTACCTGGCTCACTCATCTCGACGAGAAAGAGTTCTACGGCCCGGACGATCCGCTGTTTCCCGCAACGGCCCTCAAGACGACGGTCGCAACTGGATTTCAAGCCAAGGGTTTCGACCGTCGCGCTTGGAAGACCACTGAACCCGTCCGCAAGATCGTAAACAGGGCATTTAAAGCCGCGAACCTTCCGCCATTTGGCCCGCATGCCTTTCGGCACATGATTGCCCGCCATGCGACACGCAACTGCAAAACAGTGGCTGAACTGGTGGCAACATCCCAGAATCTGGGTCACACCGACGTTCTGACGACCCTACGCAGCTATGGCCAGATCGACCGCGACAGAATGCGGGAACTTATCACCGGCGAGTCGGAAGGCGGTGGGTTCGGGAACTAAGTAGTCCACAAATTGAATCTCGTGGGAACAAATGTGGGAACGCGCCTAGGCGTGCCGAATTTTTTCTTTTATATACAACATATTATACGGAACGGCTGGCGGAGAGAGAGGGATTCGAACCCTCCCCACAAATACTCTTCTTTAGGAACAAGGTATTGCACCGATCCACCATAATCAATAAATGTTTGGTCCTACAGAAATGAATTTAGCGGTCCTACATCGCGATGGCAGAATCCAGTTACCTCAAGAAAAAGCGCGATAGATACTACTACCAGCGCCGCGTGCCGAAAGATGTCAGAGGTCACGACCTTTTTCTAAAGCTACCGGAAGTCATAGAGAGATCCCTTCACACGTCCGACCCAGCCAAAGCCAGGTTGCGCGCTGCTGAAGAGAATTTGGCATTCGAGCGTCGACTGGCTGAAGCACGAGGACATACCCCACGCTCACCAGAATTCGCAAGCTCCACCAAGACTTCGAAAAAGCCGGATCGCCCTCCCCTGCCCATTTCTCCAGACTGGATCGAATGGGTCGCAAGCGAGCACTACTTTTCACTGACTTCGCCCATTTCTTCAGCATATGAGTACGCCGGATTTGAACACGAGGACTCGGAGGAAAGACTTCAAGACACGGAGGGTTTTGAACTTGCCAGCCTGATGGCCAAAGAAGACGATTTGAAGAAGAGAAAGATACGCGCAGTGCGAAGAGCTGCCCTTTCATACCTTCGATCAGAAAACCGACTCACGTCTCCGCTAGAGCGCGATAAACTAAAAAGGATAAAGCCTCATCCAGTCGAAGGAGAACAAGGGTACCGGGATCTCTGCCAAGCGTTGATTGACGCCGAGTTAGACGCGATCAAATTCGTTAAAGTTTTGTACGACGAAGGGAAAGTGTCAAAGGAACTTAATAGCCACCATTTTAAGGTAATCAAGAAACCTGCCACGTCGAAACCATTGAATCTCAACGAAGTAGCGAAGAACTATCTCGCCACATCGCCAAATGTCACCGAAGAATGGGCACAACGCGTCAACAGGATTGTAGAAGTCTGCAGCTCACTGGGCATGCCAACGGACGTAACCAAGATCAAGAAAGGCGATGTTCGCGGAATCTTCGACAAACTGAAACACGCCCCTCGGAATTGGTCGCAGAAATACCCCGGCAAGACGATTGCAGAGGCAATAGAACTCGGGAAGAAGGAGGGTGCCAAGACCTTAAGCCCGAACACAATTCGAGATGGCTATTTGGCTGCATTGAAGGCTGTACTCTCCTTCGCGGAAGAGAGAGAACTGATAGACTCAAACCCAACGCGAAATCTAAAAATTGAGAAAGCCCGGAATGATGGCCGAGGCACCGGCTTTGAGCCAAACGAACTTAGCAAGCTTTTTCGGTTACCACTGTTTTGCGGTTGCCAAGACCACTACCACCCTCTGATCCCAGGCGACTACTTGGTTCGGGACCACCGTTTCTGGGCACCACTCATCGCGCTTTTCACTGGGGCTCGAACTGCCGAGATCGCACAACTCAAACTTGACGAAGTTATCTTTGACGAAGGACTTCCTCATTTCATCATTCAGGCGTCAGAGGGAAGCTCCCTCAAGACGCATGCTGCGACACGACGAATCCCGATGCACAACAAACTCATAGAACTCGGCTTGAAGTCATATGCGGCCGATCTCAAGAGTGCCGGAGAACAGCGCCTCTTCCCCTCTTGGCGAAAACCAACAGGGAAAGGCTATGCGGACGCAAGCTCACAAAGATTTTTCCGAAGGTCTATCATCCCGTTGATCACAACTCGCCAACACCCGCGACCAAACTTTCACTCGTTTCGCAACACAATGAAAGATGAAATGGTTCGCATCGGAATGACCCCAGCTCACCAAGATGTCATTCTTGGTCACGAGCCGGCAGGTATGACGAGGATCTATCACAAGTCCAGAAACTTGGCCGACCTGACCGAATCTCTTAGCCGAGTTGAATTTCCTCACGTGGACTTCTCAGGGATCGTCGCGCGGGGATAGGTCAGTCCCTCTGTTCCCACAACTATCAAACTGAGAACCCCACTTGGCATCTTCACTTACATCAATCCGAAAGAAGCTTAGGACCGAAAGAAATCACGCGTCCTTCGGATTCGCAGACAGACTGAAAAGCGCCCAGGAAGAACTCATCACCTTCTACGGCCTCCAAGGAAGCGAAGCTGCGGACCTACTCTTAGATCAAGCGAAAATTGCGGCGCATGTTGATGCCACCGCACCGATCATGCTGGCATTCTTGGGTGTATACTGGGAGAAACAAAGAGAACCCAAAACCACCAATCCCCTCGCCCTCAAGATATCCAAACACCGGATTTCATGGTGGAAGCTTGCATTCGGACTGCGGTGCAACCGGCTGCGTCAACCAGATTGGTCAGAAGTGGGGTTTCACGAGGAGTATACATCCAACGCTCTCGTGAACCGGTTTATAGGCGAGTGCTCTATACAGCTTGCCGATCACTATCACCGACGCTTGATATCTAACCCACGTGGCCCAGAAAAGCGCTCGCTCGAGCATGATGTTTTGCTGAGAGAATACGGCGACATACTACCCAATTTTGCGAAATCCGCGCCTACCAGGCGCTTCCTCGAGCACATGCAGATCGCAAGCGCCTATAGAGCTATTGAGCCTACCCGGGTGAAACTGTCCGGCGAAGCTCTAGTACCAGTGGGAGAGAAAGCTATTGAAAGAACAGAAATGGGAGCAAAGCCCTCGGAGAAGATCACTCTATCTTCTGGAAAAGACGTTACCTTGTTGGATGTTCTGGAGTTTGTTCAAGTGCTCTCAGGGCTTCCAACCTTTGGAGAGTGGGCGAAAGCACAACCCCCAAGCAAGGCGGTTGCGTTAGCACGTGCTATTCAGCGATCCGGATATCAAGGCATCGCCATGACTGCCAACCTTAGTACGACCGCATTTGGTAGAGCTCACTCTGCAGTCAAAGAAACCGGCTCAGCCATTCAGGATACTTTACGACGACATCTGTCAGCCGAGTTTGGATCGACGCCGGATTTCTACTTCGTGTTCGAGAAAGGCCTCGGTCAGAAATTTCACTTCCACGGTGCAGTAGCTGTGGATCCAACCCCCAACAATATCCGGAAAGCACGAGCCGCTCTGTTAAAGCTCTGCGAGGCGAAACACAAACCGGGAAAAGCACGCGCTGTAGACGTCAGCCCGCTTGAAACTCCGGCTCGGTGGGCAGGATACTCTTTCAAGCACCCAATCACCAGCCAAAGCAAAACTGGCATTCGGTCGCTCATCCGAAGCACCAGGTCTCTGACTAGAGAAGCAAAGAAAGAATGGGAAGTCATGCGTCAGGAACAAAGGGATGCGAGGTTCGTCATGGGGCTGAAACCGTAAACTCATTCCCTGAGTGTCACCTTAGCACTCAAACATAGCTATAATCGACTCAGATTGCTCGCTGACGCGCATTCTTGGAATTTCCGACCGGAACCACCAAGCGCACCCGATCGACTCTCCTGCGCGCTCAGAAAGAGCACATGTGTCAGTGGAGAAGTCTTACGGTTTCGCCAGCCCCTTCGTGCCGGCACAGCTCGGAGATCGAACTTTCTCAGTGCGGTCCATCCAGCACGATCCGTTTGGCCCTGTTTGTGTTCTCATCTTCCAATCCCGGTTGGATAATGATGAGCCGCAAACACTGCCAATAAGACGCAATTTGTTTCAATGGCCGTGACGGGGTACACACCCGCAACTGTGTCCGAGCCCAGTTCTCAGCGGGGCGAATTGGACTCCCAAGCAGTTTTCTCACTATATCCTTACTACAGCTTTCGGCAGATCGACTGATCTATAGGTATAGCAACAGTTGCGCCGTTTAGTTCATACTCGTAGATGAACGACACACCGAACTCGATAAGTGGCGCGGTATCCTCTCCAGTACAGATATTGGGGACATTTTCTCTTTCAAACCATTTTCTAAAGTCCGCCGCCGAGCCGAACTGCCCAGTAAGATCATACCGATAGACGTACGATCGCCCATCAAAACTCACATTCACGAGAGTCGTGCTTTGATCGATTTGGATCGGTAATTCACGACGAGCGATCGCGGCGTCTGCGTACAAAGCAGCAAGAGCTAGTTCTACCTCCGCCGCCTCCGACATCGAGTTTTCCGGTACAAGCCACAAGTCGCTTCGAACGAACCTGGCGTATTCATCCACCGGGAGGCTTTCCAAAATTTTGCTGATTGCAATAAAAAACCTACAGGTCTCTTCATCACTCGGCGGCTCACTCACTCCGTCTTCAACATATGTGTAGAATAGCTCTGGCTCCTGATCCGCAAGCGTTTGAATTGCTGAGACAAACAATGTTTCAGCCTCTTCTTGCCCCGCCACACCTGAGCTGGAACCACCGGACGAACGGATCAGGTTTTCAATTGATTCTGCTTCTTCGAGTTTGATGCTGTAAGGCAGCATAGATGACAACTCATTGGGCACTTTGCCGGAGACTAAGGACACACAGGCTGTTGGATGCGAATTAGCCAAGTATTCAAGTTTGCGCGTGACTGACTTCTGAACGCCCGCCACAGCTTCATCACTAGCCATCCTAAAAAATTCTAGCTGGTGCTTCGCGTAGAAGGTTTGAACGATAGGTGCCGCACTATTACCTACGCTCAAATCCGCAGCTGTCAGATCCCGCTTCAGTTCCGCCCAAGCGAGCGGGTAATGGTCTTCTATCGCGGCAAACCCTTTCATCAGTGGATCAGCAAAAATACGTTCGTCATCGGCGTAGTATTGGGCCACATTGCTCCCGGCGCCGCCGACAGCAGCAAATAACGCGAGAACAACATACGCCCAAAGATATTGGGCCTTCTGTGTAATTGATCCCAAGATGAACGCCACAAGAGCCGCCGCTGCGCAGGGCAATCCATATTGGAGGCCAGCGACCAACCAGGCTGGAGGTCCACCATCCGCAAAGCCAAACGCACCCACAACGGATGCAACGGCTCCAACTATCGCTAAACTGATTGAGTGGGCGAAGCGTGGCAGCTTCTGCTTGAAGGCACCAGCGAGGCCAGCCGACAATGCTGACATTATCGCGAAGGCTCCAATGGCCTGACCAAGCACAAACGGATTCGTTAGGTTGTCGATCTCAAACATTCCAGCCCCGCAACACTAGATTGCGGGTCATTCAACCACGCTGACATCAGGCGTGCAAGTTGACAAGATCCATAAGGATTGCGTTACGGCGAGAAGGAAATACTGGCTCGGCAGCATTAAGGCGTTCGCCATCGGCAGATGCATTGTTCATTGCCGTATCAGCGGCAACCTTGCTTTATAGGACTGTGTCCGCGCCCCTCTTCGCTACGGTGTTCAGCTATTCGCGGACGCGCAGGTCCCAGGCGGCCACCAATTCACGCAATTCGAAACGAGCGGCGTCGCGAAGTGATTTATATTTGTCCCTGCACTCGATGCTCCCTCGTCGATCAAGTCGCTTCACATTGAGGAGTGAATCGAAGCGCTCTCCCCAAGACTTCAAATGCGCTGAAACGAGACATTTCGCATATGCCGCAGGTTCAACCCGACAAGTGCACTTCGCCTTACACAAACGATACTTTGCCACCCGACACCACAGCTCAGAACAACTAGATTCTTCCTATCGACAACCAACCGAAAGGAAGACCAATGCTGTTCCCCGAACTTGACGAAACACCTCCAAACCGCCGGATGTCCCGGTTCCTCGAACTTTCATTCGAATACAGGAATTCTACCCCTGCTGAACTGGCTGAGAAGCTGGGCTACACAAGAGACACGACCGTGCTCCAATGGATGCGCGGATCCGCCAAAGTGCCTCTCCGGCATCTGTCCACCATCGCCAACTTCTTCTCTCATGACGTCGCCCATGTGCTTTCCGCCTGGCTCGCTCAGGAATGCCCGGATGACCACCAGATCGTGTCCGTGGCAAACCGGGTCATTACCACTTGGGAGTGGCAAATTGTCTATGCCGCGAGAGACGTCCACAACTACTACAACGAATAGGTTCAGGAAGCTCTGAGAGAGTCACCAGAGCGCGTTAAATTACTTCCGGGCATCATCCGGCCCTGACAGGTGAAACGCGCTCTACGGACTCCTGAGAGCGCAGTCGAAGCAAAGTGGAGAAGTCCTAGGGATCGAATTGTGGCGCACCCTGTTGAAACCAATTTATTCGCCTAATTCATTTCTGAAATACCCGTACCTCGATCACTTAGTTTCAGGACTACAAGTATTTTCAGTTTAAGGTGGTGCGAGCCCGTCTTTAGCGATAAAGCCCGAAAATTCGTTCGGCCGAGTGATTTGAAATCCCCGTACCGAATCTGCTGATCTGATAGGCGATATCTGCTGGATCCCCGGTGCGTGCTAGGGTTTTCACCGCACACGTCGTCTAGCTCGAAGTAACGAAAACCTGGGCTCAATTTGGGGTTTATTGGGCCCGGAAATTCACTGACCTAGTCTCATGACAATAAGTACGCCTGTTTCTACCCTGGCAAATCTGAACAGGGAACTACCGCCTCGACAATCCACTTCAAGCTTCGCTCGTGTTCCGGGTCTCGGAGTGCACGAACGCATCTATCCGGCGATTTCGATCGTGAATGAACTCGATGCTCCTATCCCGGTACTTTCGATAGGTCTCTTCGTCTCGGGGCACGGATGGTGACTGGAAGTCATCGAACGGCATGAAGAACTTCACGGAAGCACAATCGTGGGTAACGAGCCCCTGGAGCAGGAAAAAGTCTACGTACCCCTTGAAGCTGCTAAACAAGGCGAAGAACTCAGGATAGCGAGCCAGCGTGTCAGCCAACGGACTCGCCTCGCTAGAATAATACCGCCGGATACATTCTAGGGTGAGGTCGAAGCGATCGGCGATCTTCCGGTTGAAGCCGCGCGCACCATTGATATTCAATTTGCCATCCACGCGATGAGCCGGGAACACCATCATGCCGCCAATGGTATATCCATGCGTCCTGAAAGCCTCATTGTCCTCTTCTGGAAAGGTTCCAACAATGTGCTGCATAGACTTCCATCGCGTGAAAGAAGGCACAACGGAATCGCTCGACAATGAGAATTCCCCTAGGTCGGATTGATGGAGCAGATAATGTCCTGGGATATCCTCTCGTAGAGCGAACTCTCGCCCACTCGGAAGAGGCTTGCTCCAAAGCAGCCGGTGATACCGTCGCAACGTCGTGCTGTGAGAGTCCGGATCCTTGCCGCCAGCATCAGTCCTGACGTCGAAACTCGTATCAATTTCCAACATTCTTTCCCCAGATAGCTTGCTCCATGGATCATGGAACTAAGCATCAAGCCGCATGCTCTGCCCAACTATGAGCAACGAGCCTTCTACAGTTGATCAGTCCATCAAACTGCACATTAGTTCGATCTTGATCTAGCGATAAGAACGAACAACGTTAGCTTCTACTAAACTCCTTGAACGATTCGGTGCCTCGGTGTCTCACAAACTCAGTTTCTATGAATTTTTTGCTGGCGGCGGAATGGTGCGCCAAGCGCTTGCCGACGGCTGGGCATGCTTGTTCGCCAACGATTTTTCCGAAGAGAAGGCTCGCTCATACAGAGACAACTGGGGAGACGAAGAGCTCGTTGTCGGAGATATCGCACACCTTGAAGTCCAAGATTTACCCGGGCACGCAGACTTGGCGTGGGCCTCATTCCCTTGCCAAGATTTGTCAGTCGCTGGAACCGGAGCTGGATTGAAAGGCAGCCGATCGGGTACGTTTTGGGTTTTCAATCAACTCTTACAAAATCTCGCGAAAAAAAATCGCCTGCCAAAAGCAGTAGTTCTTGAAAACGTGAATGGTTTTCTCACGTCGCACCAAGGAAACGATTTCAAGCAAGTCCTTGAAGCACTGACCAAGCACGGATACCGATGCGGAGCTTTGGTGATGGATGCCGTCAAGTTCGTACCGCACTCTCGTCCTCGAGTTTTCCTCATTGCCGCAGACGCGTCTTTAGATGTGGAAGCGCATTCCGCAACAGGCCCCACAACTGTGTGGACTAACTCAGCGCTCGAACGCGCCTATGCCGGATTGAATGCGAACTTGAAGGAGAATTGGGTCTGGTGGAGTATTCCTGCCCCCAAACAAAGAACGACAGAACTCATAGACTTGATTGAGCGTTCACCCAATTCAGTAGCTTGGGATAGCCCTGCTGAAACCCAACGCATCTTAGGAATGATGGCTCCGATACACGCTGAAAAGGTAGAACTCGCCAAACGCTCCGGTACTCCAACTGTAGGTACTCTTTACAAGCGCACGCGAAAGTCAGCTGACGGGACACGCAAACAACGAGCCGAAGTGCGTTTTGACGGCATTGCGGGCTGTTTGCGAACGCCAGGCGGTGGATCTAGTCGTCAGCGAATTCTGATAATTGAAGGTGATTCTGTTCGCAGCCGACTGCTCTCCACGCGTGAGACGGCCCGGCTGATGGGTCTACCAGATTCGTACATTTTACCTGAGAAGTATAACGCAGCCTATCATTTGACTGGTGATGGCGTGGTGGTTCCTGTAGTCAAACACATTGCCCACGAATTGCTTGAAAGCCTGCTACGTTCATCCAAACCGACGAGTATCGCCGCATGAGTCTCAATGCCGCGCTAGAATCATTTTACGTATCCAATAAGTTTAACAGCACGGGCAAACTATCCGTTGCACTGGTGTGTACCAGGCATGCGAAAGCACTGGGCCTCCCACTGGATTCCAACAAGCTGATTTCCGACGGCGGCGGCCAAGTCCAAGGACTTGGAGGCGCGGCTGTGAAATCGATTTTAGCAGATCATGGTATAACAAAAATTCTTTCATCCGAAGGTGGACGTACCAGTCGCGGCAGCATCGGCAACATGCAAAGTTACGTCGACTTCCTAAATCAGCAGCAAGCCGGCGGGCAAGTCGACCTTGAAGTTGTGGAAAAGTTTTGGATTGCAAAGGTACATGTATTCTTTGCGGGAAAGCCGTTCAAAGTATCCAGTGATATCTCGTCCGGAGTCACTAGCACTTTCCAGGATTTGTTACTGCAGGCAGAGAAGCGCCGTAGAGCAGCCGAAGGCACGCAAGTCGTTGGTGCGTTGATGCAGCACCTAGTTGGGGCAAAGCTCGATTGCGCAATCGGCCAAGGAAATCTCAAACACAATAGCTATTCAACTTCAGACTCCCAGACTGGCCGCAAAGGCGACTTCGAAATTGGAGAACTTGCAATTCACGTTACCACTACTCCATCGCGGAACGTGCTGACGAGATGTGCCGATAACTTAAATTCGAACAATCGCCCAATTCTAATAACCCTATCGGATCAAGTGCAACGTGCTCGCGTGTACGCTGAAGAGCTCGGTATCTCGAATCGCGTCGAGGTTTTTGAGGTCGAACAATTTCTAGCGCTCAACACCTATGAAATCGGATTGCGCAATGGTGGAGGGCAGTTAGTGGGTCTACAAAAAATCGTCCAGCGCTATAATGAAATTGTCGATCAATTCGAGACCGATCCAAGCTTACGCATAGAATTGATTTGACCTTAGCGTAAAGCAATCAGCTGGCATTCGTTTTCTGAGCCCTAGCCTCAGACAAATGGCTGTATCTACAATCAAATATCCTAGTCCACGCTGCTAAGTTTGACCGGTTAATTCACACCAATACTGTTTAGTGCTCCAATGAGAACTCAAGAGAGCTTTTGAGGTTACCGGGCTCCTGTCCTACACCACAAGCGCACTGCGTCCTACACAGGAACAGAATCGCGGACCAGCCCATTGATTTAATGGTATTTTTTCTGGGTCATTGCCGGCTGGCGGAGAGAGAGGGATTCGAACCCTCGGAACCCTTGCGAGTTCACTAGTTTTCGAGACTAGCCTATTCAACCACTCTAGCACCTCTCCGCGGAGCCCGTGGACGGCTGCCTGCACTATATAAAATGCGGACGTGATGCAAGCACCTGAAATCGTCTGAAGATGACATTTGACAGCACGGCCCGATTGGTGTTTACCCCCCGCTTCGGGCGCGAAACCGGCAACGGCTTCGCGCGCAATTCATTTCGATTACCATTCCGGAAGGACGAGACCCATGTTCGCGGTCATCAAAACAGGCGGCAAGCAGTATAAAGTCGCGGAAGGTGACACGATCACCGTCGAAAAACTGGATACGGAAGCCGGCAAGGACGTCACCTTCGATTCCGTTCTGATGCTGGGCAATGGCGACGACGTGACTGTTGGCGCCCCGCTCGTGGCCGGCGCCAGCGTATTTGGCGAAGTCGAGGAGCAGACCCGCGGTGACAAGATCATCATCCGCAAGAAGCGTCAGCGCCAGACCTATCGCCGTACCAAGGGCCACCGCCAGCACCTGACGGTCGTCAAGATCACCGGCATCAGCGCCGACGGCAAGAAGCCGGCCAAGAAGGCTGCTGCCAAGAATGCCGCTCCGAAGGCCGAGGCCCCGGTTGCCGAAGCTGCCGCTCCGGCTGCCAAGCCCGAAACCGATGCCCGCGGTCGTATCACCAATCTGGAAGGCAAGCCGGACAATCTGAAGAAGATCTCCGGCGTGGGCCCGGTTCTGGAGAAAAAACTCCACGAGGCCGGCATCTACTTCTTCTGGCAGGTCGCTGCGCTGAACGCAGACCAGATCGCCGAACTGGAAGAAGAAATGAGCTTCCCGGGCCGCATCACCCGCGACGAGTGGGTCAAGCAGGCCGAAGAATTCGCCAAGGACGCATAAGGGCGCTATAAGCCCTTTATAGAGGATCAGGAGCAAACCATGGCTCATAAGAAATCAGGTGGTTCGTCCCGTAACGGCCGCGACTCAAACCCGAAATATCTTGGCGTCAAGAAATTTGGCGGCGAGCATGTGATTCCGGGCAACATCATCGTGCGTCAGCGCGGCACCCAGAAATGGCCGGGCCGCGGCGTCGGCATGGGCCGTGACCACACCCTCTTTGCCCTTTCCGAAGGCAAGGTAGAGTTCACGCGCAAGGCGGGCGGTCGCCTTTACGTGAACATTGTACCGGTCGCGGACGCAGCAGAATAAGCGGCTGACAGCGCGGCCGCGGGAACGTGGCCGGATCGCCTCAGACGATCAGTTTCCAAGGGGAGGCAGGCCACTGCCTCCCCTTTGTTTTGTCTCCCCGAAACCTGCCCCGGAAGGGCACGCACAATGTGTGAAATGATTGAGACAGACAGGCTGACCTTGCGGCGCATCACGCTTGCGGACGCGCCCCGCATCACCGAATGCATCACAGATCCGCGCATCCATCGCATGGTGGCAAGCATCGCGCCGAACCAGAGCCTGGAGCGCACCCGGGAATGGATTGCCACGCATGAAGCCGGTGCGGACAGGGACACAAACCACATCTTCGCCCTTCAGAAAGGTGACGAACTGGTGGGTGTGATCGGCGCGGACCGGCCCGGCGACGGTCTGGCGTTCGACATCGGCTACTGGCTCATACCTGCCGAGTGGGGCGCCGGCCTGATGACCGAAGCGGCGAGCGCTGTCCTGGAATGGCTGATGGGGCGCGGCGAACGCGCATTCACTTCCGGCCATTTTGCCGACAATCCGGCATCGGGCCATGTTCTGAAAAAGATCGGCTTTCTGCCGTCCGGACGTGGTAGGGTGTTCAGTCTCGGTCGGGGCGAAGCTTCAGATCACATCAACATGTCCTTTATTGCTTGAGAGTTCGATAGGTCCCCATGAAATTCCTCGATCAGGCCAAAGTCTTCATCCAGTCCGGCACAGGCGGGGCGGGCTGCGTCTCGTTTCGCCGCGAGAAATACATCGAATATGGCGGCCCGAATGGCGGCGATGGCGGCCGGGGCGGCGATGTCTGGGCCGAAGCGGTCGAGGGGCTGAACACGCTGATCGACTATCGCTACAAACAGCATTTCAAGGCCAAGCGCGGCGGCCATGGCATGGGCAAGGACCGCACCGGCGCGGGCGGCGATGATGTGGTGCTCAAACTGCCGGTCGGCACGCAGATTTTCGAGGAAGACCAGGAAACGCTGATCGCGGACCTGACCGAAGTGGGCCAGCGCGTGCTGCTGGCTGTCGGCGGCAATGGTGGCTGGGGCAATACGCGCTTCAAGACGTCCACAAACCAGGCCCCGCGCCGCGCCAATCCGGGCGAGCCGGGCGAAGAACGCTGGATCTGGCTGCGTCTGAAACTGATTGCCGATGCCGGCCTTCTGGGCCTGCCCAATGCGGGAAAATCCACCTTCCTCAGCGTGGTCACCGCAGCAACGCCGAAAATTGCCGATTATCCCTTCACAACCCTCAATCCCGGCCTGGGCGTCGTCGATCTCGGCCCTGGCAGCCGATTCGTGCTGGCAGACATTCCCGGCCTCATCGAAGGGGCTGCAGAGGGCGCAGGGCTCGGCCACCGCTTCCTTGGCCATGTGGAGCGCTGCAAGGTGCTGTTGCACCTGATAGATTGCACACAGGACGACGTCGCGGGCGCCTACACGACGATTCGCAACGAGTTGGAGGCCTACAGTCCCGAACTGGCCGAGCGGCCTGAAGTCGTCGCGCTGAACAAGATTGACGCCCTGCTGCCCGAACAGGTCGACGAACAGGTCGCGCAGTTGAAGACCGTCTATGACGGCGAGCCGCTGCGCATCTCAGGCATCACGGGCGCAGGCGTGAAGAAGGCGCTTGCAGAAGTCTCCCGCCATCTGGGCATTATCGCCGCCGAAGACGGCGAGGACGAGAATGCCGACTGGTCGCCCCTCTAATGGTGATGATGGTGGTGCGGCTCGGTATTGAAGCGCCCGCACTTGCCGCACTTCACAATGACGCCATGGGCGTCGTGGTGGGCGACATTGACCAGGAGCTTGGTCTTGCAGGACCCGCAGCGATAGGTCTCGTCGCCGCCGCCTTCGCGCGCGGGCGAGCCGGCCGTGTGTTCGAGCACGTCAGCCCCGTCTGCCTGGGCCGGGGTGAGCAGGATCATGTCGAATTGGGGCATGGTGGGGAACCTCGTCGTTTTCCCTGTCGTGACGGAGAAACCCCTGAATTGTCAACGGCTTCATTTTCGCTTCCGGCACATGCCGCAGCAGTGTATCGGTCCGATTCATGATGGATACGCCCTTTGCTTCTGCCAGACGGATCGTGGTGAAGACCGGCTCCGCCCTTGTGGTGGAGAACGGCCAGCCACGCCATGACTGGTTGGCAAAATTGGCGTCCGATATCGTTTCATTCCGTCTCCGTGGGTTTCAGGTGGTCCTGGTTTCGTCCGGCGCGGTTGCGCTGGGTCGCCAAAGCGTCGCCGCATCTGTCGCAAATCGTCTCGACCAGAAACAGGCCGCCGCCGCCATCGGCCAGCCCCGGCTGATGTCGGCCATCTCGGCCGCCTTCGCCCCCCATGACGTAACCATCGGCCAGGCGCTCCTGACGCTCAGCGATACCGAAACGCGCCGCCGCTGGCTGAATGCCCGGGCAACGCTCGAGACGCTGCTGGACTCAGGTATCGTGCCGGTCATCAACGAGAATGACACAGTCGCGACGGACGAGATCCGCTATGGTGACAATGACCGGCTGGCCGCGCGCGTGGCGCAGATGATGGGCGCGGATGTCCTCGTGCTCCTGTCGGACATTGACGGGCTCTATACTGCCGATCCGCGCAGCCATCCGGATGCCACCCACATTCCCCATCTTGCCGAGTTGACCGAGGCGCATGACGCGATGGCGACGGGCGCCAATGCTGATGCCGGGGTCGGGTCCGGCGGCATGGCCACCAAGCTGGCGGCAGCGCGCATTGCCCATGCGGCGGGCTGTTCCACGCTGATCACGCTGGGCAATCGGGACCACCCGCTTCTCGCCATCGAGGCCGGAGAGCGGGCCACGCTCATCTCGGCGGCCACGACACCGGCCAGCGCCCGCGCCGCCTGGCTCGCCGGACACCTCACCCCCGAAGGCGCGATCACGCTGGACGAAGGCGCGGCCCGTGCACTGCGCGGCGGGGCGAGCCTGCTGGCCGTTGGCGTCACCGGCGTTACCGGCAATTTCGAACGCGGCGCAGCAATCGCCCTGAACGCCCCTTCCGGCAAGATGGTCGGCAAGGGAGTCACGGCCTACAGTTCGGCCGAGATCGCCCGTGTGATTGGCCGCCAGAGCGACGAGGTCGAGGCGATACTCGGCTATCGCGGGCGCCCGGCCATCGTCCATCGCGACGACATGGTCCTGTTGCGCTAGCCTCCGAAGATGCACGCTGTTCGCGCCGCCACACGGGACGACATTGCCGCGCTGACCGGGCTGGAAATGGCATTCCCGGAGGAAGACCGTTTTTCGCGCCAGACCTGGCAGCGTCTGCTTCGCGGGAATTCGGCCATCCTGGTATCCGACGGAAAGACCGGCCTTGCCGGCGCGCTCGTTCTCCTGTTCCGGCGCACCAGCCGGATCGCCCGGATCTATTCTATATCCGTCGCAGAAGCTGCACGGGGGACGGGCCTGTCCGACGCATTGCTGTCTGAAAGCGAAGACATATCAAGGCAACGCGGCTGTGTTGCGATCAGGCTGGAAGTGCGCGAAACAAATTCACGCGCAAAGCGTCTTTACGAACGCCATGGTTATCGCGTAATGGCGCGCGCTGCCGGCTATTACCCGGATGGGGAAGCCGCCCTGAAAATGGAGAAGCCGCTGGCCGGCTTCTCAAGAGAGGTTCAATGACCGATTGGGTCGTACTCGTCGAATCCGCCAATGACATCTCGCAGGCCGAAACGCCTCACAAGGTGCTCAAGGTTGCGGACTATATTACCAAGCCCGCCCTGTTCAGCGGACGGCGGCCCTACATCCTGAATCTGTGCCGTTCCTATGGTTATCAATCGGAAGGCTATTACGCCTCCCTGCTCGCCGAAGCACGCGGCCACCGTGTCAGTCCCAGCGTGCAGACGATGGTGGAGCTGTCGGCCAAGGGCCTTTACAAGCACGCCCTGCCCGACCTTGGCGAACGCCTGCGGGAAGCCATTTCGAAAGGCGCACCCGAACAGGAAAGCCTGTTTGTGGCCTTCTCCAAGCCGGACACGCCCGGCTATGAGCGCCTTGCCCGCGAAGTGTCCGACTGGTTCCGCGTGCCCGCGCTGGAAGTCGAGTTCGACCCGAAATCACCGCACGGAATTGGCCGTGTCCGGATGGTGCCGCCGCACAAGCTGAAGGGCGCGCGCCGGGACTTCTTCCTTGAGGCGATGAGCACTTATACAAGCGGCCGGATCAGCGAACCGAAAACCAGGGCCCCAGCCAAATGGGCGCTGGCCGTGCTGGTCGATCCGAACGAGAAGACCGCCCCTTCCAAGCCTTCCTCCATCAAGCGGCTTGCCGATGTTGCCGCAAAGATGGGCGTGGAGGTCGAAACGATCGAGCCGTCCGACCTGACCAGCCTGGCCGAATTTGACGCCCTGTTCATTCGGGCGACGACGCAGATCGACAATTACACCTACAAGTTCGCGCGCCGCGCCGAGCAGGAAGGCATGCCGGTCATCGACGACACACAATCCATGATCCGGTGCACGAACAAGGTGTTCCTGAAGGAAATCCTGGAAAAGGCCGGCCTGCCCATTCCGCAGACGGAGATCCTTGACGAGAAATCGGACCTTGCTGCAGTCTTCGAAAAGCTGGGCAATCCGGTCGTCCTGAAAACGCCTGACGGGTCATTCGGGACAAACATGGTGAAGGCCCGGTCGCTGGAAGAGCTGCGCGCCGGGGCGAAACAGATGTTCAAGGAAACCGCGCTGATCATCGCACAGGAATTCGTGCCGACAAAGTTCGACTGGCGTATCGGTGTGCTGAACGGTGAGCCGCTCTATGCCTGCCAATACCGGATGGCACGCGGACACTGGCAGATCGTGAAACATGGACCGGACGGCAAGACGACCGAAGGCGGGTTTGCGACCTTCCCGGTCGAGGATGCACCGCCGGAGGTGGTGGACGCCGCCGTGCGCGGGGCACGCCTGATTGGCGATGGCCTGTATGGCGTGGACCTGAAGGAAACCGACAAGGGCGTCGTGATCATCGAGATCAATGACAATCCCTCTATTGATCACGATGTCGAAGGCGCCGTCCTGAAGGACGAACTCTGGCGCCGGATCATTTCCTGGTTCTCGACCCGTCTGGAACAGCGCATGGGCCGCCCGACATAAATTCCTAGAAGCGGAAGGCCCCGGATTTCAGGGAATCATAGCGATCCTGGGTGAACGGCACATATTGGCGACGCTCGGGATGGTACATCCAGATCGGATCATCGACGAGATCCGGGCTGAAGCCCTCTGTCATCAGTTCGACTTTCCGGAATTTCAACGTGCCCGTCGTTTCGGCCTCACGCTGGATCCGAAGGAAGATCGGGATCGCATAGGATGGCAGGCTGGCCGACAATTCATAATGCAGGCTCTCGAAGTCCACATCGCCGTTGAGCGTGATGGCGGCCATGCCGGCCTTTCCATCCGTACCGGGAATTTCCACGCCGTAGACATTGGCCGTGGCAATGCCGTCTATCAGGGACAGGGCGTTGCTGACTTCACTGGTTGAGACATTCTCTCCCTTCCAGCGGAAGGTGTCGCCCGTCCGGTCGACAAAGTAGACATAGCCTTCTTCATCCTTGCGCATCAGGTCCCCCGTTCTGAGCCAGCGATCACCGGGCTCGAACACGTTGCGCAGGATCTTCTTCTCCGTCGCCTCCGGATCGTGATAGCCGGCGAATTCGAACTCGTCTTCCTGCATGCGGCCAAGCATTTCGCCGGCTTCGTTCGCTTCCGCGCGGATGGCAAATCCGTCCGGTCCGCGCACGACATCCTGCGTTTCGAGATCGTATTTGACGAATTCAACATGGTCGAAGCGGGACTTCAGCCATTTGGGAATGCGCCCGACCGCTCCAACCGTCCCGTCAATGCTCATCAGGTTCACATTGCCGTCGGTCGCGGCATAGAACTCGACCAGATGGGAGATATTGAACCGCTCACGGAACTCTGTCCAGATTTCGGCCCTCAGGCCATTGCCGAAACCCGTCTTGAGGTGATGCAGACGCTCTTTCGGATGCGGAGGCTGGTTCAGGAGGTAGCGGCACAGTTCGCCGATATAGACGATGGATGTGACGCCCTGATCGACCACGTCATCCCAGAACGCGCTGGCGGAGAATTTCCGGCGAAGGACAATCGATGCCCCGCTCATCAGGGCCTGCCCCACGCCGCATATGCCGCCTGTGCCATGATAGAGCGGCAGTGTGATGTAGACGCGGTCGCGCGGGCCCGTATAGCAGGGCGCAATAAAGGTCCGCAGCATGATCTGCAGGCGCGAATTCGTGATTTTCGTTGCCTTGGGCAGACCGGTCGTGCCGGACGTGTAGATGAAGAGGCAATCATCCTTGCCGCGCAGATGCGCGCGCAGGGCCCGTGACGGGCGCTCGGCCGACAGACCAGGCAGCATGGTCAGCAGGTCTTCCCCATGCTCCCCGCCCCAGGTCCAGACTGGCGGCGGGCCGTCCATCGTCGCGGAGGCCTCCCTGACAGCCTTGTCCCGCGTCGGCCCGGCAATAATATGGCTTGCCTCGGAAATCGTCAGACAGTGACGCAGGGCGTCCCCGTCAAGATGCGTGTTGATCAGCGCCGTGACGACGCCAACCTTGGCCAGGCCAACCCAGATCGCCACGTAATCCGGGCAATTGTCCATGCACAGCGCCACCCGGTCCCCGGATTTCAGGCCATGGGCCAAAGCCCAATGGGCAATCCGGTTAGCCTGCGCGTCAAACTCGGCATAGGTGGTCAGCCGGCCGTCAAACCGGAAGGCGACATTCGCCGAATGCTTGTCGACGCTCTCCTCGAAGTCGTCGGCCACGAGTTGTTCGGAGTCCGGCGTGACCTCGCCGATCAGCTTGTGCATGCGATAGGCCATGCGCAGGAAATCCAGATCCCGTTTCATCTGGGAAAAGGAATCGTGGAACGGCACGGCGGCGCGGAGCGAGGCGGCATTAACCATAATACCTTCCGATACCCGAATGTGGTGAATATGTTGTGACCAGAATGGGCAAAATTCGATCCACGGCCCGCACTTGCACAGTTTGCATCCATTCCTGCCTCTGCTAGCTCGTTCTGACGCAAACTGGAGACGTGCTGCATGGCTGACCCCGTCGGAGACCTTCTGGCCCTTTTGGACATTGAACGCCTGGAACTGGACCTGTTCCGCGGCCAGAGCCCGGACGAGCGCGCCAGCCAGCGCGTATTTGGCGGACAGGTGATCGCCCAGTCGCTGGTCGCGGCCTATCGAACGGTTCCGGAAGACCGGATCTGCCACTCCCTGCATGCCTATTTCATCCGCCCCGGCGACCCGAAAGTGCCGATCATCTACCAGGTCGACCATTCCCGGGACGGCGGCAGCTTCACGACCCGCCGGGTCGTGGCGATCCAGCACGGCAAGCAGATCTTCAACATGGCGGCCAGTTTCCAGACCGATGAGGACAGCTGGGAACACCAGCACACAATGCCCGACGTGCCCGGCCCGGACGGGCTGAAGGATCTGCGCGAGCGCCGGCTGGAGATCGTTGACCGCCTGCCCGACGCCCTGCGCGAGGACTTCGCCCGTGAACGCGACATCGAGATCCGTGACGTCGACCCGCTGGACCTGATCCATCCCGAAATCGCCGATGACCGCCACAATCTCTGGTTCCGGGTGGCCCGGCCGATCGATGTGCCGCCTGCCCTTCACCATTGCCTGCTGGCCTATGCCTCCGACATGAGCCTGTTGAGTTCCAGCTATCGCCCGCATGGCATCACCTGGCTCAACCACAAGGAATTGATGTCGGCGAGCCTCGATCATGCGATGTGGCTGCACGGCCCGATCAAGTTCGACGAATGGCATCTCTATTCGATGGACAGCCCGTTTGCCGGCAAGGGCCGCGGCTTCAACCGGGGCATGATCTACAATATGGCCGGGGACCTGGTGGCAAGCGTCGCCCAGGAAGGGCTGGTCCGGCAACTGCGCCCGAAAGGCTGATTTCACAGCCGAAAGGGGCTTGCACAGTGGCGCGAGCCCCTTATTACGGGAGTCCGGAGCGTAGCGCAGTCTGGTAGCGCATCTGGTTTGGGACCAGAGGGTCGTAGGTTCGAATCCTATCGCTCCGACCATTCATTCGCAGCGGTGAGGTTCAGCAATGCAAGCGCGTATCTACAAGCCCGCAAAAAGCGCGATGACATCCGGCCGCGGCAAGACCAAGGCCTGGGTGCTGGAATTCGTCAACAATGATGCGAAACGCTTCGCCGATCCGCTCATGGGCTGGACCAGCATTGATGATACGTCCGGCCAGGTCCGCCTGTCCTTCGACACGCAGGAACAGGCCATCGAATACGCCAAGAGCGAAGGCCTGACCTTCACCGTGACGCCGACGCATGAGCGCAAACGGCTTGTTAAGTCCTACAGCGCCAATTTCGACGCCAACCGCAAGCAGCCCTGGACACATTAGGGTGCCCGCCGGCGGCGTTCCGGCCCCGTAGCTCAGCTGGATAGAGCACCCGACTTCTAATCGGACGGTCGCAGGTTCGAATCCTGCCGGGGTCGCCATGGCCTTGTGGCACTTACCCGAACCGTGACGGCCTTATTCGGGACGCGGAATGCACTCACCGGCTTCGTACCGCTTCTTCATCCGGGCCTTCTGAAGACTCAGATGATTCAGGACATCCTTGCCAAAATCGATTGGAATGAGGACCCGCGCAACAACCGGAGAGACGATTGTTACCTCCCGCGAAATGAATGGTGGCTGGGTCACTTCGCGGTCCCCGAAATTGACCTCAACCTTTTCGCCACGCATCGGCTCGGGATCCCGCTCATAGAGATAAAAGCGGGAATCCATGGTGCAGCGCCACTCCGTCTGCTTGCCGCCATTTGTGGTCTCTACAGTTCGCGCAACAGGTGTCTCGAGGTCCCAATTGCCCCCCGAAAATGTGCCACAGGCCTTCAACTGATCCCTTGCGCCGGGAAAGTCGTAGAATGCCACGACAATCGACTCCCTGGCATTCTCCCCGTTGAGGTCTCCGCGATACTCCAGCCAGACGGAACTCGCAGGAGGCGCAGCAGCCACGTCCTCGTCCATGAATTTCAGCTTCTTGTCCGGAAAGAAGGTGACCTGTTGCAGGGTCACATGGCCGCTCGAATCCTGAAAATAGCCTGCCCTGATCTGGTGCGTATCCCCCACAACCCCGGCCTCGCAGAATGGAAGGTCACCTTGTTGCGCAAACGCGATTGGCGACGCAGCACACAGCAACGTCGCCAAAACTCCATGAATTCGTTTCAACACTGCGTCCCCAATCAGCCTTGTGTCGTTTGAATTTGTGTCGGTCAGCTCACCTGCGCATTGTCGAGTTGCCGGGTCAACTGTTCCTTCAGGTCCCGCTTGACGAACTTCCCGCTCGCATTGCGCGGAAGCGCCGAGAGGAACCAGATGTAGCGGGGCACCTTGTGCTTCGCCATCGTGGCGGCGCAATGTTCGCGCAGGGCATCGGCGGTCAGGGTTTCGCCGGGCTTGAGTACGACGGCTGCGCCGACTTCCTCGCCAAGCCGGTCATCCGGCACGCCGAACACGCTGCATTCTGCCACGGCGGGGTGGCGGTAGAGCGTGGATTCGACTTCGGCACAGTACACATTCTCGCCGCCGCGCAGGACCATGTCCTTCTTGCGGTCGACAATGAAGATGAAGCCGTCCTTGTCGATGCGGGCAATGTCGCCCGTATGCAGCCAGCCATCGGTGATGGATTCGGCCGTGGCCTCGGGCCGGTTGATATAGCCCTTGATGACCGAGGAACCCTTGACCCACAATTCCCCGACCTCGCCCTGGGGCACGGTCTCGCCCAGCTCGTTGACGCATTTGGCCTCGAAATTGGGCATGGCCGGACCGGCGCTGTCGGGCTTGTCGACAAAGAAGTCGGCCGACACCGACGTGATGATGCCGCAGGTTTCGGTCATGCCATAGCCGGTGTTCGGCCGGGCCGTGGCCACGGTGGAGTCGATCTTGTGGACCAGGTCCGGCGGCAGCTGCGCCCCGCCCCCACCCAGCGTCGCGAGGCTGGACGTGTCGGTCTTTTCGAAATCCGGATGGTTGATCAGCTCGCGCGCCATGATCGGCACGCCGCTGACGGCGGTGATCTTTTCGCGCTCGACCAGTTTCAGCGCCTCGCCGGCATCCCAGCGAAACATCAGCACGATCTTGCCGCCGGCGGCGGTCAGCAGATAGGCGCCGCAATTGTTGGCCGTGACATGGAAGAGCGGCGTGGTGACGAGGCCGGCCGGCACAGGCGGGTCCTCGGGGATCGGCTCGCCGGTGGCGAGATTCATGGCGAGCGCGGTGGAGGCCGCCGAGAACATCATGTTGAACAGATTGGCCACACAGCCGCGATGGGTCAGCTGGGCCCCTTTCGGAAAGCCGGTCGTGCCCGATGTGTAGAAGATGCAGGCATCGGAATCCGGATCCACGGTGACCGCCGGCATGTCGCCGCCATGGGCCAGCACGTCAGCCCAGGGCAGGACCGGCGCCGGCGCATCCGGGCTGCGCACGCCCACGATCTGCATCCGGTCGGCGGCGCCTTCGATGGCGAGCGCGCGTTCCAGCCGCTCCGCGTCTGCGAACAGGATTTTGGGCTCGGAATCCTTCAGCGCATACTCCATCTCCTCGGCGGTCCACCAGGCATTCATGCCGACCACGGCAATGCCCGTCGACACACAGGCCCAGTAGATCAGCAGCCATTCGGGATAGTTGCGCATGGCCACCGCAACCCGGTCGCCGGGCCGCACGCCCTGCGCAAACATCCAGGCCGCAATCGCGTTCACGTCGCGATGGGCATCGGCATAGGTCCAGCGTTCATCCTGATAGACGAGATAATCGCGATCGGCATATTGCAGTGTCGACAGCCAGACCTCGCGCACGCTCGGCGGGGCATTCTTGTAGACGCGCAGCCGGTTTCCGAGCACATCGGCCTCGACGATCTCGAAGTCGCCGCCCGGACCGGTCAGGACCTCCCGCGCTTTCAGCAATTCGGTGTAGTGCATGTTTCCTCCGGATATTTTCCGGTGATCATACACATTGTCGCTACGGCACAAAGCCCGGACGCAAGGGCAAGACATGCCCGGATTTCCTGAACTTTCTTCAGTTTAAGGCAACCTATCACCGTATACCGCAATCTCTGGCGACAAGCTTGCGATGAAGCTTGCCTGCCTCCACGAACGACACCCGTTTCCGAGACTCGCCAGCACGCCCCTCTCGCCTATAATCTGTTCCACACATATCGCTCAATGTTTCAGGAGACACCCCATCCGACGCACTCTTGCCAGTTGCCTCGCCCTCGCCTTCACAGCCCTGCCGACACTCGCGGACACGCCTGTGCCCGAGCCGGAACTGGCGCCATTGGCAACGGAGGGCTTTCTGTCAGGCGCGGCACAGGGCGATGTCTGGGCCAGTCGTGACATTGCGGCCCTGGTGGAGGAACTGGAACGCCTGGCGACGCACGGCCTGAACCCCGCGCACTATCATCTGGCCCTGCTTCAGGGCGGAGATTTGACCCCGGCCGAACGCGACCGGATAGCGACCGATGCCTGGATGTCCGCCGCCGCCCACATGCTTTACGGCAAGCTTGATCCGGTCTCAATCGAACCGAACTGGACCGCCGGAAAGCGGGAGGCCGACTTTGCCAGCGTCCTGTCGCACGCGCTGGAGACCGGCACGATCCCCGGCAGCCTGGAACAGTTCGCCCCGATACAGCCCGGCTATGCCTTGCTCAAATCCGAACTGGCGCAATTGCGCGATGCGGCAGCACAGCCGGTCGCCCGCATATCCGAAGGTCCGGCCCTGAAGCCCGGCATGGAAACGGCGCGCGTGCGCGAAGTTCAGACCCGCCTGATCCAGCTGGGCCTCATGGAGCCCGGCAGCGACACCGGCCGCATGGACAAGGCCACCGTCTCGGCTGTGGAGGCGCTGCAGGTGATGGAGGGGCTCGAGGATGACGGGGTGGCGGGCGCAGCCACGGTGAGGGCGCTCAATCGCGGCCCGGATGCCCGCATTGCGCAGGTCCGCGTCAATCTTGAACGTTGGCGGTGGCTGCCGGCAGATCTCGGCAAACGCCATCTGAGGGCAAACATCGCAGGGTTTGAAGTGACGGCCTATGAGAATGGCTCACCTCAGGCCACCCATCTGACCATTGTCGGCAAGACCTATCGCAAGACCCCGGTCTTTTCGGATCAGGTGGAATACATCGTGTTTAATCCGTGGTGGGAAACACCGCCCAGCCTGGCAAAGGCCGACAAGCTGCCCATGTTCCAGAAGGACCCCGGATCCGTTGCCCGGCTCGGTTTCGAAATCCGCGACGCCTACGGCAAAATCGTGCCGGCCGCCTCCATCGACTGGAATGCCTATACCGCGAGCACTTTCCCCTATCGCATCCGTCAGGCCCCCGGCCCCCAGAATGCACTGGGCGACGTGAAAATCATGTTTCCCAATGTGCACAATGTCTACTTGCACGACACCCCCAATCGCGGCCTGTTTGCCCAGCGCCAGCGCGCCTTTTCTTCCGGCTGCCTGCGCACGCAGGACCCGATCGGCCTGTCCGCCTGGCTGCTGACCGAAACACCGGGCTGGGACCGCGCCGCCATCGATACGGCCGTCGCCTCCGGGAAGGAAACCCGCGCCAATCTTGCCGCGCCGGTGCCGGTGCATATCCTGTACTTCACGGTGATTCCGGACGGCGCAGGCGGTGTGCGTTTCCTGGATGACATCTATGATCGGGACACGAACGTCCTGACGGGCCTGAACAAGACCCCCGCCTATCAGCTGACGAATTGAGCGCCTATCCTGCCGCGCGGGCCTGTCCGGCATGCAGGGCGCAGATCAGCGTGAACAGCCGCCGCGCGGTGGAGAAATCGACCTCGATCTTGCCTTCGAGGCGCTCAGCCAGAAGTTCCGAGCCTTCATTGTGAATGCCGCGCCGGGCCATGTCGATGGCCTCGATCTGGTGCGGAGACTGAGTACGGATCGCATCATAATAGCTGTCGCAGATCATGAAGTAGTCGCGGATCACGCCGCGGAACGGCCCCAGTGACAGAATGAAAGTGTGCACATCCTCGCCGGCCTCATTGCGCACGGCGAAGACGAGACGACGCTCGGCCTTCGACAGACGGAGCTGATACGGCCCCTCATCCTTGTCGATGACCTTGAACTGGTTGTCTTCGAGAAGATCGAAGATTGCGACACGCCGCTCATGCTCGGCGTCCGGGCCGGACGCGCCCAGCGTCTCATCGTCGATATCGACGCCGATGAGACGGTCCCGGCTCACCCTTCGGTGTCCCGGTTCGTGCGGATGGAAATGGAGCGGGCATGCGCCGGCAGGCGTTCAGCCTCGGCAAGCCGCAATGCCGCCGGGGCAATGGCGGCAAAGCCCTGTGCGCCGACGCGCTGGATGCTCATCCGTTTCAGGAAATCGTAGAGGCCAAGACCCGACGAGAAGCGCGCCGCGCGGCTGGTGGGCAGGACATGGTTGGACCCGGTCACATAGTCGCCCAGAGCCTCGGGCGTGTAGTGACCGAGGAAGACAGCGCCGGCATGGCGCACCAGCGGTAGAAGAGCGTCCGGATCCTCAACGCACAGTTCGAGATGCTCGGCCGCGATGCGGTTCGCGATGCTCGCCGCAGCCTGCAGGTCTGGCGCGGTCACGATGGCCCCGTGATTGACCCAGCTTTCACGGGCACGCTCTCCGGTCGGCAGGGAATTCAACTGGTTTTCCACAGCGTTTTCCACAGAGTCTCCCACAGCCTGATCCACAACGATCAGGATCGACTGACTGCTTGGATCATGCTCGGCCTGGGACAAGAGGTCTGCGGCCACCCAGTCGGGGTTTGCCGTGTGGTCTGCAATGACGAGAATCTCCGACGGACCGGCAATCGTGTCGATGCCCACCCGGCCGAATACCTGGCGCTTGGCTTCAGCGACGAAGGCATTACCCGGCCCGACTATCTTGTCGACCGGCGCAAGGTTTGCCGTACCATGGGCCAGCGCCGCCACGGCCTGTGCCCCGCCAATCGGATAGAATTCGTCAACCCCGGCCTTCACGGCCGCATAGGCCACGGCCGGCGACAATTCGCCCTTCGGCGCGGGCGCCACCATGACAATACGTTCGACCCCGGCAATCTTCGCCGGCACCGTATTCATCAGGACAGAGGAGGGATAGCTCGCCCGTCCCCCCGGCACATAGACACCGACACTGTCGAGCGCGGTCCAGCGCCAGCCCAACTCGATGCCGGCAGCATCTGTAAAACTGTGATCGGCGGGCCGTTGGGCCGCATGATAGGCGGCAATCCGGTCATGCGCGAAATCGATGGCATCCCGCAAATCTGCCGGGCATTCGGCGGCCAGCGCGTGCAGGTTCACATTGTCCGATTGCAGCGTCGACGGGTCGATCTGCAGACCATCGAATTTGGCCGTGTACTCGGCCACGGCCTCGCCGCCGCGTGCCTGAACATCCTTAAGGATGCCGGTGACGGTATTGGCAACGTCCTCGCCCGTCCCGCGTGCCTGCTGAAGGAACTGGGCGAATTCGCCATTGAAACCGGCGGAAGAGGCTTGAAACCTGCGAACCATGACTATCTCCGGCGCCGCTCGTGGCTGGGGAGGCGGCGCGTCGGCCACACATAGTCACTGTCGAGCAGGGTTGCATCCAGAACTTCGACTTCCAGCACGATTTCCCCGTCTCCCGCGAACAGGAGGATCACCTTGCCGCCCGGCGGCTCATCCGCCGGGGTAAAGGTGACCTGCAGCAGCGACAGGATCATTTCCGGATCAGCCTTGGTTACGGCGCGGGTCTTCACGCCAAGCACGCCGTCAAAGGCCAGCAGCGAACGCACACGCTCACCGTCGCCGCGTTTCGCCCCGGCTTCCCAGCGGAAGCGGTTGATTTCCAGCGCGAACCGGTTGCGGCGGGATTCGTATTTCAGATTGCCGGCCTTCACCACGGAGTCCTGGATGGCGGCGGAAATGACTTCCAGATCCTCAGCCGTTTCAGCGAGGAGACGAAGTGGTTTTACATCAGCCATCAATGCCCCTTGGGATCAGCCTTATTCCTCGTCCTCGGACCGGCGTGTGATGCTGGCCCCGCAGGCGTTCAGTTTCTCTTCCAGCCGCTCGAACCCGCGGTCCAGATGATAGATACGGTTCACCACAGTCTCCCCCTCGGCGGCAAGCCCCGCAATGACCAGAGACACCGAAGCGCGCAGATCTGTCGCCATGACAGGCGCGCCCGTCAGGTGCGGTACGCCTTTCACGATGGCTTCCTGTCCCCTGACAGTTATGTCGGCCCCGAGCCGGGACAATTCCGGCGCATGCATGAACCGGTTTTCGAAAATCGTCTCGCGGATGATGCTGGTGCCGTCGGCAAGGCTCATCAGCGCCATGAATTGCGCCTGCAGGTCGGTCGGGAATCCCGGATGCGGCTGTGTCGACACGCTGACTGATTTCAGCCTGGATCCGTTGCGCACGATGCGCAGCGTGCTGGCATCCTCATCTGTCTCGACCGAGACACCGGCTTCGCGCAGCTTTGCGATCAGCGCGCCAAGCGCCGCCACCGGAGCACCGTCCAGCGTGACATCGCCACCGGCCGCTGCTGCCGCCATGGCAAACGTGCCGGCCTCAATCCGGTCCGGCATGACGGAATGGCTCGTTCCGCCAAGGGTCTCGACGCCCTCGATCCGGATCTTCGACGTGCCGGCACCGGTGATCTTCGCACCCATGGCGTTGAGACAATCGGCCAGATCCTCGATCTCCGGCTCGCGCGCGGCGTTTTCCAGAACCGTCACACCCTTCGCCAGCGTCGCTGCCAGCATGGCGTGTTCGGTCGCCCCGACACTCGGCATGGCAAAATTGATATGCGCGCCCTTCAGGCCATGAATGGCTGCGGCCTTCACATAGCCCTGCTCGACGCGCAGGTCTGCGCCCATGGCTTCCAGCGCCTGCAGGTGCAAATCCACCGGCCGGGCCCCAATGGCGCATCCGCCCGGCAATGAAACCGTGGCATGGCCCGACCGCGCAAGAAGCGGCCCGAGCACGTTGAAACTTGCCCGCATCTTGCGGACCTGGTCATAGGGCGCGATCGTGCTTTTCAGCTCTGCCGCATTGAGGCGGCAGGTCGACTCGCCCTTGGGCCAGTAGACTTCCACACCGAGTGTTTCGAGAAGCTGGGCCAGGAACCGCGTGTCCGCAAGGTTCGGCATGTTGGTGAGCTTGATCGGCTGGTCCGTCAGGAGACAGGCGACCATCAGCTTCAGGGCGGAATTCTTCGCGCCGGAAACCGGAATGCGGCCGTTCAACCGAGCGCCGCCCTTGATGTGCAATTTATCCATGGATTGCCCTTATACAGCGCTTCGCGGCTTTGGAAGGGCCTGAATGTGGCAAGGCCTGCACAGAGTTTATCCAAACATTACCGGCAGTTGCTTCAGCCCGCGCAGACCGGAGCGCGGAATCCATTTCAGCCGGCCGGGATCGGCCTCCAGCGCAAGGCCCGGCCAGGTGTCCAGCAGGCAGTCAAAGGCGGCCTGGGCCTCGGCGCGGGCCAGGTGCAGGCCGAGGCAGATATGCGGGCCGCTGCCCCAGCCGAGATGCCGGTTCGGGCGCCGCGTCAGATCCAGTGCCAGGGGATCGTCGAACACACGCGGATCGATGTTTGCCGCCGCGAGAAGTCCGACCAGCCGGTCGCCCTGGGAAAACGCCCTGCCGTGAAACTCCGTGTCATCGCGCACATAGCGGGGCTTGGTCATCTGCACCGGCGCGCAGAATCGCATCAATTCGTCGACCGCAATGCCGCGCGCGTCGGCGTCCATCGACCGATAGGCGTCTGCCGCGCCGGCCGTGGTGAGCAGCGTGTGCAGGCCGACGGATATCAGGTGTTTGGTCGTCTCGTGGCCGGCGATGAACAGGACGAAGACCATGGCGACGAGTTCGTCATCGCTCATCCGGTCGCCATCGGCTTCGGCATGCACCAGTTCGGTGACCAGGCCCGGTACGGGCGCATGCCGCACCCGCTCGAATTCCTGCTCCAGCAGTTTCTGGACCGGGCCCAGCAAGGTCAGCCCGCGCAGCACATTGAAGATGTTGGCCGTCGCCGTCAGCCCCTGCAGCAGCGAATCGAGCTTTGCGCGCAATTCGCCCGAGAAGCCCAGCAAATCGTAGATCACGAGGAGCGGCAATTGCCGGCTGATCCCCTCCACCACGTCCCGCTGGTCGCTGCGCACCATGTCATGGGCGAGCCGGTCACAGGTTTCGCGGATACGGGGCTTCAACGCATCGATCGAGACGCGCCGGAAGGGCTGGTCGACCAGGCGGCGCAGGCGCCGATGGTCCGGATCATCGAGGGACAGGAGATTGCTCGCCAGCCGCTTCAGCGGCCGGGGCAGGAATTTGAGGCCAAAGGGCGCGCTTGCCCCGGCATTGCGGGCATCAACGGCGAAACGGCCCGTATCCTTGAGGAAGTCCTGGCATTCGGCGTGCCCGAGCACCAGCGTGCAGCGGCCGAGGAAGGGCAGCTTCTGCGTCACGAACAGGCCTGCCTGCTGCGCCGGGGCCAGAATGGCGTGGGGATCGCGCAGATAGGCCTGGGAATTGAGCGGCAGGCTCACCCTTGCGGGTCCCCGGATTTCGCGGGCGGCGGGGCCTTGGCCTTGCGCGTGGCGGCCTTGCGGCGCCGCAGATTGGCCCGCAGGGCCTCGGCCCGGCGGGCTGCCTTGTCCTGCTGTGTCGTCTTGTCTGTCATGAGAGGTGCATTTCGCGGCAAAACGGTCTTTTCATGTGTGCCCGCATAAGCTAAAGCCCGCTTTCCATTCCTGCAATGCCGCGGTAGCTCAGTGGTAGAGCGCATCATTGGTAATGATGAGGCCGGGAGTTCAATTCTCCCTCGCGGCACCAGCAGGCCCCCAGACATTTCGGACATCTGAACCAGACGCCCTCATCCGGGCCTTTGGGGCATTGCGGCGCGCCCCACGCCCGCCCTGCTGCTCGGCGCTGCGGCGACACGCTTACTCCCTGCCTGGCAATGCAAAAAGGGCGGACCCGAGGGTCCGCCCTTTCGCATTCTGAAGAAGTCCGACCTTAGAAGGTCTTGGACACGCTCACGAAGGCACGGCGACCGCGAATGTCGTATGCCGTTGCGCTGAGCGGGGTGTTGCCGGCGCTGGTCGTGATGATGTCGGAGACCTGCGGCGGTGCTTCATCGAAGATGTTGCGGATACCGCCGGTGATGGACCAGGTGTCACCCGTCCAGCGAACGGACGCACCGTGCTGGAACTGAGCTTCCGTGAAGACCTTGTACTGGCCGTCCAGACCGAAGTAGCTCGACGGCTCGTTCAGGTCGTCCGCGAAGTAGCGGTTGTCGTCCTGGCGGCCGATGAAGGTCGTGAACCAGGAGTACGTCCAGTCGCCGCGGTCGAGGCGGATGTCGAAGTCACCGACAACGCTCGGATAGCCGATCGTGCCGTTGAAGTCGTTGTCTTCCACGCCGGACACGAAGTCGGAACCGAACACGTTGATGTAACGCTCGAGGGCCCAGTTGACGGAGCTCTCAACGGTCAGCGTGCCGAAGTTGAAGTCTTCTTCGTAACGCACTTCGAGGTCGATACCGCGCTGCTGCTGGGAGTCGACGTTCAGGGTAAGCGCCTGAATGTTGTCCAGCTGGAACGGGGTCAGGTCCGTTGCCGGAGCCCGCTCGAACAGATCACAGAAATCGTTCGGGAAGGTCGTGGTTGCGTAACAGCCACCAACGATCTGTGCACCGGACAGGCTCGTGATCTGATCCTGGATTTCGACTTCATAGTAGTCGATCGCGATGTTCAGGTTCGCGAAGGTCGGCGTCAGAACGATACCGGCGGTGAAGGTTTCACCGGATTCCGATTCGAGCTCATCGCCACCGCCAGAGGTCGTGATCAGGGCAGAACCACCGAGGGCACCTGCGAAGTCGTCAGGAATGCCTGCGGCTGCACAGTTCGTACGGATGTTCTGGTTGGTCGAGTCACCCCAGTTGATACACGGGTCGATCGAGGTCTGGGACACAAAGCCCGTCTGGTCCTGCAGGAACAGTTCGAACAGGGCCGGTGCGCGGTAGGACGTACCGAAGCTCGAACGGGCCCGGAAGATCGGGTTGACCTGCCAGTTCACGCCGACCTTGTAGATCGAGTCGGAACCGCCGATGTCGTATTCGAAGCCACGCACGGAGGCGTTGATCGTGACGTCTTCAGCGAAAGGCTGGCCTTTAAAGACCGGCACTTCGACTTCTGCGAAGAGTTCAGCAACATTGTTTTCGCCGCGGGTCGGGCCAGCGGTCGAAGACCCCCAGATGTCGCCCGACTGGGTCAGTTCACCCGGCGTGTCGTCGATGCTAAATTCGCGGTATTCGGCACCGAGGCCGAGACCGATCGGGCCAGCAGGCAGTTCGAACAGTTCACCAGCAACAACGGCCGTGAAGGTCGTCTGCTCGTAAATCGTCTCACCGGACTGGTAACCACCAATGGCGGCCTGCAGTTCAGCCTGACGCGTACCGTCCAGTACTTCCGGATCAAGCAGGTCGATCGTCGGCGGTGCGATCAGGTCCGGCGTGCCGTCATTGTTGTAATCAACGCCGTCGAAGTTCCAGTCACCCGATTTCGAGGTCAGGATCTCGTTACCCTCATACGTACCTTCACCACGGGTGTAGGTCGCGTCGAGTTTCCAGGACCAGTCGTCCAGGAAGCCCGGAGCAAAGCCGCCCGCAAAGGAGGTTGCACCGTAATAGTAGTCAACCGTGACCTTGTCTTCGGTTGCAAACGGAATGACCGGCTGGGCCAGGGAATTCAGCGTGTTCGAATAGGTCGGGTCGCTGATGTAACCGTAGAAAGCGCTGCCGGCCGGGTTGATCGCAGAACCGACACGCGGGAAGAACTGACGCCAGCCCTCGATTTCGGTTTCACGACGGCTGAACAGCAGTTCGGTATCCCAGGTGACGCCACCGAGGACGACATCTGCCGTACCGAACAGTGAGATGTTCTCGTTGCGCGGGATGAAGTCCTCATTGTCGAGGAACGGCGCGTCGAGAATGTCTTCGTAGTAAGGCTGGCCATTTTCGAGATAGCCCGTACCGATGCGCGGACGATAGCCCGGGATCGAACCACCGAAGATCGTTGCACCCGTGGAGCCGTCCGGGGACGGGATCAGGCGCTCGCCGGAGAAGGCGTCGATAACCGTGTTGTGGTACAGGTTGTTACAATTGACGCGCGGGTCGGTTGCCGTAGCGGAGTAGTTCAGGCGATCAAGAAGACGGCCGGTCGCCGGATCACGGACCAGGTCCCGCGGGCAGGACAGGTAGTCGCGCTGGCTGGTGTCCAGTTCCTCGGACAGGCGATATTCAGCGGATAGGGTGAAGTCGGCATTGTCACCGAGTTCGAAGCCCCAGGCTGCGCTGGCCGTGTACTGCTCGCCACCTTCCTCGAAAGGCTGGGTGATGTTGAAGTTCAGCTCGAGATCGTCGACTTCATCACGGGTGATGATGTTGACCACGCCGCAGACAGCGTCCGAACCGTAGATCGTCGAGGCGCCATCCTTCAGGATCTCGACGCGGGAGATGATGGACTGCGGAACGACGTTCAGGTCGAGCGCAGACACAGCACCGCGTGTACCCGACGGGCCAGGACGCTTGCCGTCGATCAGGACCAGCGTACGCGTGTCACCACAACCGCGCAGGTCGAGGGTCTGCGTACCGACACCACCATTGGTGACGAAGTTCTGGAACGTGTTGTTCAGCTGGGTCGAGCCAGATGCCAGCGAAGAGCCCTGGAGAAGGGCAGCGGTGTCGACGAGGCCTTCCAGGGTCGCCACTTCAGCGGTGATGACCTGAATCGGAGACGAAGACGAGAATTCGTCGCGTGCCAGCAGCGAGCCGGTCACAACGATCTTCTCCTGACGCGCTTCCTCTTGCGGTGCTTCGTCAATGATTTCCAGAACGTCGTCGGAGTTATCCTCCGCGTCCTGGGCGGAAGCCGCGCCGGAAATGACAAGTGCGCCAATCGCGACACTGCCGAAGACCGACCGACGGAACAGTCTTTTGTTCATCAGTATTTCCCCTGAAATAAGTTTTTCTCACCTAAGCCCGGTGTTTTCCACCCAGCACCCGCAATCACAGCAGGCCTAGCGAGCACGTTGAACGCCGGTTGCAGAACTGACAAGATTTCATGACATAAAATTCAGGCCTGAGGTAGTTTCTGCCGCCCTACTGTGTTTTTTTCGCCACATTCATGCCTCGTGCGGAAAATGTGACGCAACAGCTTTGTCGCGTCGGTGCATCGAATGCTTGACGGTGTGCCTTGCGACTTAAATAGTAAATACAGCAATTTCGGAGGATAGAATTGATGCGTAATCGCATTCTGGCGGCTGGTTTGGTCAGCGCGCTGGCGGGGGCATTCACGGCACAGGCGGATCCCGTTTCGGCCGAGGATTTCGCCAAACACCCGTCTGTTTCCAGTGTATCCATGTCTCTTGAGGGGGACATGCTGGTGGGCGTGATCGCTGACCCTACCAATGACGGGGATCAGCGCGCAGCAGCCTATTGGGACCTGAGCGGGGACATCGATACAAGCAAGCCGCTTGTTCCGTCCAATATTACGCCATCGTCCGGCAAGACGAAATTTTACGCAGCAAGCGCGCTCAAGGATAAGAAATCTCTCTGGTTTACGGTCCAACCCTATATCGGCGCACTCGAAGGGTGCGGCGAAGGCAAGACAACCGGCTCGACCAAGAAATACCTCCAGAAAGTCTATATGGGCGACGAGCGCATCAAGAAGATTGATGACCTGCCCGATGGACGAGCTGAAGTCGGCGCCAACAAAATGATGCTGCGCTGTTTCGAACTGGAAGGCGAAACGCAGATTGAGTCGATCCTGCCGCTCGACCCGACCAAGATCGTGATTTCACGCGCCACGACGAAGAATGGCACAAGCTATTTCGAGCACGATTTGTCGAATGGTCGCGAGAAATTCCTTTTCAAGGCCAGCAATACCCAGCAGATCGAGATCAGCAGCCGCACGGGAGAGCCGGTGGCCCGCACGGAACTGGAATTCGAGGATGGCGCCTGGCGGCAGTACATTAGTCTGCCCACGGGCTCGGGCAGCTTCGAATCCGAGCCTGCCCTGACAACCGAGATTGCGAACCGCTACACGATGGAAGTCGTCGGCAAACAGGAAGGCTCGCGGAACTATTACGTCGCGACCAACAAGTTCGACGACAAGGTATCGATCTACCTCTATGATGCAGGCACGGACACGTTCAGCGACGATCCGGTGTTTGCCCACCCGGAATTTGATTCCACCGGCATGATCTTCTCGAACCGGGAACAGGATTTCGGCAAGATTCTCGGATTCACCTATGATGGCCCGGTTCAGGAAACCTACTGGATCGATCCGGAGATGAAGAGCATTCAGGATGGCCTTGATGCGGCCTTCCCGGGCAAGAATGTCGTGCTGAACGACTACACGGCCGATCGCAACCGTGTTCTCTTCACGGTCAGCGCCGCAAACATGGCCCCCGCCTATTTCCTCTTGGTCGACAAGGCCAAGGTGGCTGTCATCGGATCGCAGCGTCCCTGGCTGAAGGAAGAGGATCTCGGCAAGTCGAAATTCGTTTATTACAGCGCGCGTGACGGCATGAAGATTCCGGCCATCATCACCCTGCCTGCCGGGTACGAAGAGGGCGACAAGGCCAAGGGTGCGATCATCGTGCCTCATGGCGGCCCCTGGGCCCGTGACTCCGCCGGCTTCGACAGTTCGGGCTGGACCCAGTATTTCGCAAGCCGTGGCTATATCATCATGCAGCCCCAGTATCGCGGCAGCCAAGGTTGGGGTCGTGAGCTCTGGCTTGCCGGCGACAAGGAATGGGGCCAGAAGATGCAGGACGACAAGGATGATGGCGCAGCCTGGCTGGTCGACAATGGCTATGTCGACGCCGACAAGATTGCCATCCACGGCTACTCCTATGGCGGTTTCGCGGCTTTTGCCGCCTCTGTCCGTCCAAACAGCCCGTATCAGTGCGCGATTGCCGGCGCGGGCGTTTCAAACCTGGCGAAGCTTTCGAATGAATGGGGTGACAACCGCATCCAGAGAATCTTCCAGGGCGACACCGTGAAGGGCATGGACCCGATGCAGAACACGGACAAGATCAACATTCCGATCCTGATCTATCATGGTGATTATGACGTCCGCGTTCCGATCTTCCACAGCCGCGAGTTCTACAATGCGATCAAGAACAAGCAGCCAGGAAGCAAGTTCATTGAACTCAAGCAGATGGGTCACCAAAGCGTGAAATGGCTGCCGGAACACAAGGAAAGAGTGCTGGAAGAGATCGAGACCTTCCTGAACACGACCTGCGGCATGTAGGTCACTGCCCGCAGTTCAAATCAGAAAGGGCGGACCCTCGGGTCCGCCCTTTTTTCTTGGGAGTAGTCTGAAACGGGATCGGACGGAGGGTCAGGCCAGGGTCTTGCGCAGGGCGGTGGCCCAGCCGCGGCGAAGGCGGGCCGAGGCGGTCTTTTCCATTTTCGGCTCGAACCGCGTGCCCGGCACGGGGCGCTTCGCCCAGTCGTCCGGTGCCAGCCAGCCCAGCTGCATCGCCGCGAGGGCTGCTGCCCCCAAAGCTGTCATTTCGCGATAGTCCGGCCGCAGGATCGGGCGCTCGCAGATATCGGCGATGAATTGCATCAGCCAGTCATTCGCCACCATGCCGCCATCGACCCGCAGCTCCCTGATGACCACGCCATCGGCCTCGAACGCGTCGAGCAGATCCCGCGTCTGGTAGGCAACGGATTCCAGCCCTGCCCGCACGAGATGTTCCGCCGTGGTCGCGCGGGTGATTCCGGTCATCGTTCCACGCGCATCGGGCTCCCAATGCGGCGCGCCAAGACCGGTGAAGGCCGGCACGATGTACACGCCGCCATTGCCCGGCAGGCCGGCCGCCACTTTCGCGCTTTCCGCAGCATCCTCGATCAGGCGGAGATCATCGCGCAGCCATTGCACGATCGTGCCCGCATTGAAGATCGAGCCCTCCAGCGCCATCGCGCCCCGACCCGGCACTTCATAGCCGACCGTGCCGAGCAGGCGATTGGCGGAATGTGGTCGCGTGTCCCCGCAATTGGCGACCAGGAAAGCGCCCGTGCCATAGGTGATCTTGGCCGTCCCCGGATCCAGACAGGCCTGCCCCACCAGGGCCGACTGCTGGTCTCCCGCCGCCGACAGGATGGGCAGCGCCTTGCCGAACAGGACCGCATTGCTGATGCCGAAAGCGTCCGCGTTCTGCCGGATTTCCGGCAGCATGGCGCCGGGCACATTCAGCAGTGTGCACATCCGGTCACTCCAGCCGCCCTGCCCGCCAAGGCCGAGCCGGTAGAGCAGCGTGCGCGACGCATTGGTCACATCGGTCACATGGGACGCGCCGCCGGTCAGTTTCCAGATCAGGAAACTCTCCACGGTGCCGAAGGCCAGTTCCCCCGCTTCAGCGCGGGCGCGGGCGCCGTCCACATTGTCCAGGACCCAGCCGATCTTGGTGCCGGAGAAATAGGGATCGATCAGCAGGCCTGTCTCCTTCTGAACCTCCGCCTCATGTCCGGCCTGCTTCAGCCGATCGCACGTCTGCGCCGTTCGCCGGTCCTGCCAGATGATGGCGGGTGCGACGGGCTTGCCGGTTGCACGATCCCAGACCAGGGTCGTTTCCCGTTGGTTGGTGATACCGATGCCGGCGATTCGGTCCACGCCCCCGGCTTCGGCAATCGCCGTGCGGCAGACATCCAGCGTCTTGTCCCAGATCTCCTCGCCATCCTGCTCGACCCAGCCATCATCCGGATAGGCCAGCGGAATGTCTTCCTGCGCCAGCGCGATCTCTGTCAGGTCCCGGTCGAACACGATCGCCCGCGTGGATGTGGTGCCCTCATCAATGACGAGAATATAGTCGCCCATGTCGCCTGCCCTCTTGTGTTCGGGACAGGATGGACCGGCGCGCGCCCGGCGGTCAACGCAGCGTGCGCTGTGCGCCGCGATCCCCGAACCACCAGAGCGTCGCCGCCGTGGCGGCAAAGGTGGCAGTCTCCACAATCTTCGCCTGCTCGGCGGCCGGCGAGGCCAGGAAGACCAGCCAGGTGATCAGCCACAGGAGCAGGGTCAACACCGGCCGGGTCAGTGCCCGCACGGCGTTGACCCAGGCGTAGCTGTCGCCGATTGCCGCCTCGGCCCGGATCGAGGCGGCCAGCCCCTCCCAGCGTCCCTTTGCATCGGCGAGGTCGGCCGCGGCCTCGCTGGCTTCGCGCCTTGCCTGCATCTGCAATCCGGCGAGATGTGCCTCGTGTGACCAGCGCGCCCGTTCATGCGCTTGCGACTGGCGCTGTTCGAAATATCCGGCTGCGCGTCCGATGACCGTGCCAAGCAGACCGAACACGCCGCCGCCCGCTGCGCTGGCAGCGAGACCAATCAGTTCCGCCATGATGACCGGCTCCTCTTGTAGTACCAGCGTGCCAGGGTCGGACGGCGATCCAGATGCAGGAAGTTCCGGCCAAGGCCGATGCCGGTGAAGCCGAGTTGCTCGGCCGCTGCCAGCAGGGCAAACCGGTCATGCCCGATCAGGGAGATATCAACGGCAATTTCGAGATGCCGGGACTGCGGCGCGCCGCCGATTTCAGCGTTCCATCCCGCGCACCGATGACCCGAATTGACCATCAGCGGCCGCCCCACGCGCCTGCGCAGCGCCTCGAGCGAGTCCAGGAATGACGGATCATGCCAGTACTCACCGTCGCAGAACCGGCCGCCACATTTGCAGGCAAGTTCTCTCGGCGAGAAATGCGGCCAGCGCCAGCCGGTTGTGTCGAACAGGGAAACGGATCGGATCAGCATGCGCAAAGGCTGACATGGCGCACGCTCCGCCGGATTCATTCCGGTGCGCGATGAAGAACGCCCCTGACATCACGGGGATTTCAGGGGCGTCGTGAAGGTTTTGCGCGGGGACTGGGCTCGATTACTCTGCAGCCACCGGTACCTGGCCGAATGCCTGCCGCTTGGCCAGCGCGGCGCGGGCACCATCATATTCACGGGCCAGACGGTCGACATATTCCGCCGTGGACATGCGCTTTTCGATGGCGCCGATTCCCTGGCCACAGCCCCAGATGTCTTTCCAAGCCTTGGCTTCCTGATTGCCGCCGGAGCCGAAATTCATGGCACTCGGATCGCTTTCCGGCAGATCGTTCGGGTCCAGCCCTGCCTTGGCGATGGAGGGGGCGAGATAGTTGCCATGCACACCGGTGAACAGATTTGAGTAGACGATGTCGCCTGCCTTGGAGTCGACGATCATGTCCTTGTAGCCTTCGACCGCATTGGCCTCGTGACAGGAAATGAAGGCGGACCCCATATAGGCCAGGTCCGCGCCCATGGCCTGTGCCGCAGCAATGGCACCACCATTGGCGATGGAGCCGGACAGGGCCAGCGGCCCGTCGAAGAACTGGCGGATTTCCTGGATCAGCGCAAAGGGAGACAGTGTGCCGGCATGGCCGCCGGCCCCGGTGCAGACCGCGATCAGGCCGTCGGCCCCCTTTTCCAGTGCCTTGTGGGCGAAGACCACATTGATGATGTCATGCAGGACGATGCCGCCATAGGAATGGATGGCATCATTCACTTCCTGACGGGCGCCGAGCGAGGTGATGACGATCGGCACCTTGTACTTCACGCACATTTCCACGTCATGATCGAGGCGGTTATTGGTCTTGTGGACGATCTGGTTCACCGCGAACGGGGCCGCAGGCCGGTCCGGATTCTTTTCATTGTATTCGGCCAGTTCGGTCGTGATCCGGTCCAGCCACTCGTCCAGCACATGTTCCGGGCGCGCATTCAGCGCCGGAAAGCTGCCGACAATCCCGGCCTTGCACTGCGCAATGACGAGATCGGGATTGGAAATGATGAACAGCGGCGAACCGATGACCGGCAGGCGCAGATTCTGGAGAATGGGGGGCAATGCCATGAAAGTTTCCTCACCTGAGACCGACGTCTGACAACAACGTCGTTTACGTAAACGGAAACTAGCGATTGATCCATGTTGGGCAAGGCGTGACGTTGCGGACACCCCTTGCCCTGAACTGCGCTTCAGGCCAGACTGCCCCGCATTCACGACAACGACAGAGATTGTGTCCGAGGGAGAAAACGGAATGCGAAAATCCAGACTGACTTTTGGTAGCGCTATCATATTGATGGCGGCAGCTGCCTGCTCTGGCGAACCGGCCACGCCGGTGACCGAGACCGAAGTCGCCGACCCGCCAGCCGAGATGGCAGATGCGGCGGATGCGGAAGCGGCCGGGTCCAAATATCTGAACCAGCCGCTCGTCTCCGAAATCTTTACCGCAGACCCGTCGGTGCACGTTTGGGATGATGGCCGCATCTATGTCTATCCAAGCCACGATTACGACGCCGGCATCCCTGAAGACGACCTCGGCAGCCAGTATGCGATGCGCGACTATATCGTCCTGTCGATGGATGAAGTCGGCGGCGAGGTGACCATTCACGATGTCGCGCTGGATGTTGACGATGTGGCCTGGGCGGCGCAGCAGATGTGGGCGCCGGATGCCGCGCACAAGGATGGCAAATACTATCTCTACTTCCCGGCCAAGGATGCTGACGGCGTGTTCTTTATCGGTGCGGCGGTGTCAGACAGCCCGACCGGCCCGTTCGTTGCCGAGCCCGAGCCAATCGAGGGGTCCTTCTCGATGGACCCCAGCGTGTTCGAGGATACGGACGGGGAATACTACATGTATTTCGGCGGCATCTGGGGCGGCCAGCTGCAGCGCTGGGCAACCGGCGAATACAATCCCGACCCGACCCTGAACACCGATCTCGTCAATGACGACCCCCTGACCAGCGAGGACGAGGCCGGCCAGCCGGACGACGTCGCCCTGATGCCGAAAATCGCCCGGATGGCTGACGATATGGTGTCCTTCGCGGAAGCGCCGAAGGACGTGATGATTCTCGACGAAAATGGCGAGCCCATCAAGGCGAAGGACCATGCACGCCGCTTCTTCGAAGCCGCCTGGGTCAACAAGATCGGTGACAAATACTACCTCTCCTATTCCACCGGCGACACGCATCTGATCGTGTATGCGACCGGGGATAGCCCCTATGGCCCGTTCACCTATCAGGGCGTCGTGAACCAGCCGGTTGAGGGATGGACGAACCATCATTCTATCTTCGAGCATGATGGGCAGTATTATCTGGCCTATCATGATGTGCAGCTGAGCGGGAAAAGCCATCTGCGCAATGTGAAGATCGCCGAACTGACGCTCAATGAAGACGGCACGATCGAGCCGGTCGACCCGATGCCGGGCGACTAGGCAAATCTGAAAACCTGAACAAAAAGAAGCCGGTGCGGAGAGATCTGCACCGGCTTTTCAGTTTGCGCGACCGATCCGATCCTCGCAGTGGAGAGGACTTCCGGCTGGCCAGGGATCCCTCATCCCCCGGCCAGCCGGTCCTGCATCATGGCCAGCCAGCTTTGCTGGCGATGAAGCATGGAAACTGTGTCTTCCGGGTCTCCCGTCGCGATCAGACGGTCCAGCCAGAAGCCCGAAACCTGTGCATGGGTGTGCATCGCGTCTCCCTGCGTTTCAGCGCGTTTCAACCGGTCGCAGGACAGTGCGGCAGCGGATCGGAACGGCAAGAGCTTGGCAGACATGACACAAACCTCATTTGCGAACAATTCTCATTCTCACGGAGTCTTGCGCAGGAGTCAAGCGACCAAGTGTCCTTGACCTTTCGTTAGCAGTTCACAAGCGCCCCCGGTTCGGACTAAATCCCCGGCATGGCAGACGATCTCCTTCCCCTGAGCAGCGGGTTTCCCGACGCGACCGAAGCCGAATGGCTCGCCAGCGTCGACAAGGTCCTGAAGGGCCGCGGCATTGATTCCATCACGCGCAAGACCGTGGACGGGCTGGAAATCCACCCGCTTTACCGGGAAAGCGATTTTCCTGCCGCAACCGACCCGCTGGGCACGCCGGGGGCGGCGCCCTTCCTGCGCGGGCCGACGGCAGCGCCGGACCGGTTTGCGCCCTGGGACATCCGGCAGGCCTTTGCCCACCCCTCACCAGAAGCGACCAATGAGGAACTCCTGCGGGACCTGGAGCGCGGGGTCATGTCGGTCGAACTGAAGCTCGACTGCACGGGCGCCCATGGCATCCAGATCACGACGCTGGAGGATTTCCGGACGGCGCTGAACGGCCTGCGCGCCGACATCGCCCCCATCGCGCTGGACCATGGCGCAGGCTCCGGCGTCACCGCCGCGACTCTGCTGGGCCTGTGGGGACAGGAACAGGACAATCCCGCCAGCCAGAAATTCGAGTTCAACATGGATCCGCTCGGTTGTCTCGCGCGGACGGGCAAACTGTCTGGCGGGCTGAATGCCGCCTTTGCACGCCTCTCGGCAGCGGCCACGAGCCTTGCCAAGGCCTATCCGGACGCGGGCCTGATCCGCATCGATGCGCGCATGGTGCATGAGGCCGGCGGCTCGGACGCGCAGGAACTGGCCGCACTGATCGCCAGCGCCGTGGACACGTTGCGCCGGCTGGACAACCGGGCAGACATTTCCGCACTGATCCCGCGCATGAGCTTCGCGATTGCCCTTGATGGCAATTACGGCCTGGGCGTGGCCAAACTGCGCGCCGCGCGGCGCCTTTGGGCACGGGTGCTGGACGCGCTCGGACAGGACGCGCAACCTATGCGGCTGCAGGCCGTCTCCTCGGCCCGCATGCTGACCCGTTATGATGCGTGGACGAACATGTTGCGCACCACGGCCGCCGCCTTTGCCGGCGCAGTCGGCGGCGCCGATATCCTGACGATCCGCCCGTTCAATGAAGCCATCGGTATTCCCGAAGAACTGGGCCGGCGTATCGCGCGCAACACCCAGATCATCGCCATGGAGGAAAGCCAGCTGGGCCGCGTGGCAGACCCGACCGGAGGCGCCTGGTTTACCGAAACCTTCGCGGATGATCTGGCCGAAGCGGCCTGGAAGGAATTCCAGACCCTCGAAGCTGAAGGCGGCTATGCCAACTCCCTGATCGCGGGCAGCTTCCAGAAACGCATCGCGGAAAAGCGCGAGGCCCGCGCAAAGGACATTGCCAAACGCAAGGTTCCGATCACGGGCGTCAGCGAGTTCCCGCTGCTCGACGAGATCGCCGCGCCGGTCGCGGACGCGCCCTCCGTCACGCCGAAGGATGGCATCTCGAATGACGGCTTTGCGCATTTCGTGACGGCTGACCTGCCCGCCGATGAGGCCGATGCCACCGCCGAAGCCCTGCCGCGCATTCGTCTTGCGGAAGACTATGAAGCCCTGCGCGATGCAGCGAGCGCTGCGCCCAAGCGCCCGAGCATCTTCCTCGCGACGCTCGGCCCGCTTGCCGAACACAATGCCCGCACAGACTTTGCCCGCAATTTGTTTGCCGCGGGTGGCCTTGAGGCGACCCAGCCCCCTGTGCCGCCGCAATCCCCATCCGAAGCCGCCGCTGCGTTCAAGGCCTCCGGCAGCAGGATCGCCTGCATCTGTGGCGCGGATGCGCGCTATGAGGACGAAGCCGCCGAAACCGCCAAGGCGCTGAAAGCCGCTGGCGCACTGCATGTCTGGCTCGCCGGCAAGTTCGAAGGCGACAACATCGATTCCAACATCTTCATGGGCTGCGATGTGCTGCACACGCTGAAACTCGCCCACGCAAATTTGGGAGTGGCCCAATGACCAATTTCCCCGACTTCACCAAACTCGAGCTCGGCACGCCGAATGCGAAGGCGAAAACGCCTGAACTGGGCGAAGCGTGGGAAACGCCGGAAGGCGTTGAGGTAAAGTCCGCCTACACGGCCGACGATCGCAAGGGGCTCGACTTTCTGGATGATTATCCGGGCCTTGCTCCGTTCGGGCGCGGGCCTTACCCGACCATGTATACGAACCAGCCCTGGACGGTTCGTCAGTATGCGGGATTCTCGACCGCAGAAGACTCCAACGCCTTCTACCGCCGCAACCTCGCCGCCGGTCAGAAAGGCCTCTCGGTCGCCTTCGACCTCGCGACGCACCGCGGCTATGATTCCGATCATGTCCGCGTCTCCGGCGATGTCGGCATGGCGGGTGTCGCCATCGATTCCATCTATGACATGCGCACCCTCTTCTCCGGCATTCCGCTGGACAAGATGTCGGTGTCCATGACGATGAATGGCGCGGTGCTGCCGATCCTCGCGCTCTACATCGTCGCCGCTGAGGAACAGGGCGTCGGCTCGGAAAAGCTCGCCGGAACCATTCAGAATGACATTCTGAAGGAGTTCATGGTACGGAACACCTATATCTATCCGCCCAAGCCGTCCATGCGGATCATTTCGGACATCTTTGCCTACACCTCGCAGAACATGCCGAAATTCAACTCGATCTCGATTTCCGGCTATCACATGCAGGAAGCGGGCGCTTCAGCCGATCTGGAGCTGGCCTACACGCTCGCAGACGGCATCGAATACATCCGCGCAGGTGTCGCCGCCGGGCTGGATGTGGACGCGTTTGCCCCGCGCCTCTCCTTCTTCTGGGCCATCGGCATGAACACGTTCATGGAAGTCGCCAAGATGCGGGCCGCGCGCCTGCTCTGGGCGAAGCTCGTAAAGGAAGAGTTCAATCCGAAAAACCCGAAATCCCTCAGCCTGCGGACGCATTCACAGACTTCCGGCTGGTCCCTGACCGCGCAGGATGTCTACAACAATGTCATCCGCACCTGCCTTGAGGCCATTGCAGCCACGGGCGGCCAGACCCAGTCGCTGCACACGAACAGCTTCGATGAGGCCCTCGCCCTGCCAACCGACTTCTCCGCCCGGATCAGCCGCAACACGCAACTCTTCCTGCAACAGGAAGGCGGCGCGTGCCAGACAATCGATATGTGGGGCGGCTCCTACTATGTCGAACGCCTGACGCACGACCTTGCCGAAAAGGCCCTCGCCCACATCGCCGAAGTCGAAAAGATGGGCGGCATGGCCAAGGCCATCGAGGAAGGCCTGCCGAAACTGCGCATCGAAGAGGCCGCGGCCAATACGCAAGCGCGCATCGACAGCGGCACGCAGACCGTGGTCGGCGTGAACAAATTCCTGCTGGACGAGGAAGAAGACGTCCCCGTGCTGAAGGTGGACAATGCCGCCGTGCGCCGCATGCAGCTGGACAAGCTGGCACGCCTGAAATCCGAACGCGACGAGGCAGAGGTTACCGCCAAGCTGGACGCAATTGCCAAGGCTGCCGCCGGCACCGAGGGCAATTTGCTCGCGCTGGCCGTGGATGCCGCCCGCGCCAAGGCGACGGTGGGCGAGATTTCCGAAGCCGTTGAGCGCAGCCAGGGCCGCCATCAGGCCGTCATCCGCTCCATCAAGGGCGTTTATGGCGGCGGCGTGAAGGGCGACGACAAGGCCGAGGCCGCCGCGACCCTCGCCGCAGACTTTGAAAAGAAACATGGCCGCAAGCCGAAGGTCTATATCGCCAAGATGGGCCAGGACGGACACGACCGCGGACAGAAGGTTGTCGCCTCCGCGCTGATGGACCTTGGCTGGGATGTCGAGATCGGCCCGCTCTTCCAGACACCGGAAGAGGCCGCCGCCGATGCCCGCAAGGCCGGGGTCGACATCGTCGCCGCCTCCTCGCTCGCGGCAGGCCACCTCACGCTGGTGCCGGAACTGAAACGCGCACTGGGCAATGAAGGCGCGGCGCATACGCAGATCATTGTCGGCGGCGTCATCCCGCCACAGGATTTCGACGCGCTCTACGCCGCTGGCGCTTCTGCCATCTTCCCGCCGGGCACCGTCATCGCCGACAGCGCCATCCGCATGCTGGAAGTTCTGGACGGAGACGACGGCACGAAAACGGCGGCGGAATAGGAATTGGAACGGAAGCCAACAGCCGCTGGGGAAATCCTTGCGGATGTCGCTTCCGTTAGCTGTGTCCTGATCTTGGTGGCTGCGGCGAGTGCCGGTCTGTACGCACTACTGCATCCTTTGGACAGCCGCCTGGCAGGGTTGTCGATCATGCTTCTTTGGGGCGGCCTTTTTGCGCACAAATTTGCAGTTGCGCCCCGCCCCTCTGTCATCGAATTGTGCGCAAAACCAATCAAGGCGCTTTTTCTGAAAGGAAAAACCTCTTGAAAGCCAGACCATGCCCTCCCAAATATTATTGATAAACAATAATAATGGAGCAAGACATGATCGTTTCGACCACCCCGACCCTGCAGGGCCATGACATCACCGAGTACAAGGGACTCGTGACCGGCGAAGCCATTATCGGCGCGCATATCTTCAAGGATCTGTTCGCCGGCATTCGCGATGTCGTGGGCGGCCGCTCCGAAGCCTATGAGAAGACGATCCGCGAAGCCCGCGAAGTCGCCACGCGCGAAATGTGCGAGGAAGCGGCCCGGCGCGGCGGCAATGCCGTGGTCGGCGTGGACATAGACTATGAAGTCGTCGGTCAGGGTGGCTCCATGATGATGGTGTCGGTCTCCGGCACCGCCGTGATCATCAAGTGAGCCGCCTGCCCGGCCCGGCGCCCTCGGCCGAGGACATACTGGACGCGGCCGAGGCCTGCCTGAAGCGGCTGCCGGAACAAATGCAGGCCGCTGCGGCCGGGGTGCGGCTTGTCGTGGAGGATTATGCCGACGCAGCCCTTCTCGACGAGATGCAGATCGAGGATCCTCTGGAATTGTCCGGTCTCTATTCCGGCGTGCCCCTGATCCATGAAAGCGTCACGCACCCCTCCCCGGACCCGCCCCTGGTCCATCTCTATCGCATGCCGATCCTGTTCGAATGGGCCGAGCGCGGCGATGTTTCACTGGACGAACTGGTCAGCCATGTCGTGATCCATGAATATGGCCATCATTTCGGCTGGTCGGATGACGAGATGCACCGCGTGCTGGACGCGCTCGACTGAGGCCCCCTAGTCTTGTGACTTGTGGGCCAGCGTGTGGGCATTCTGTTCCCAGTTCCGGCCGTCGAACCGGTTGACCGTGACATCAAGGTCCATCCAGTCATCGAGACAGCGCCAGGTGACGGCATATCCGTCCTGATTGGACCGGGGCACGTAGAAGCTCTTGATGCCGCAAATCCTGCAGAAACGGTGCTTGGCGCCGCCCGTGTTGAATGTGTACTCGGTGAGACCGTCTGCCCCCTGAAGAAGGCGGAAGCGGCTGGCCGGAACGATGACATGGATATTGCCGCTCATCGCGCAGATCGAGCAATTGCAATCCTCGACCTCGAAGGCCGCTGGCAAATCCACCTCGAACCGCACTGCGCCGCAATGGCACCCGCCCGCGCGCGTCTGGAATTCTGAAAGAGTCACGGCTCGTTGCTCATATGACCGATATAGTCGTCAAGGATCGACATGAACTTGTCCATGTCCTCTGTATCGAAATTGGCCTCGTTTCTCAGGTCGAGGGAATAGTCGACCCCCAACGCAAAGGATTGCTGGTCCGGGCGTGGCAAAATGAAGGCGCGGCCAAACGGGAAACTGTCGTTGAAATGGTTGGTCTTCTGATACATGGCGAGGTCTGGCGCGCCGGACATTTCGAACGTCGCAAAGATCATCGCGCTCGCACAGACCTTGGCCTCGTCGCAATCCATCATGCGCACGGAATACTTGAAGTCCCCCTGTTTCGCGTCCAGGCGAGCCGCATCGTCCCCGAGCCAGGTGAGTTCCACGTCTTCGCCGCCGGCGCGGGTCAAGATGGTTGCGGCATTCTCCGGCGAAATCGGCCAGGCCAGCGCCGGCAGGGCCATCATTGCGGCAAGTGCCACACAGGTTGAACGTCTGATCATATTGTATCGTCTTCCTTGTCTCATCCCATCCAGACGGGCGGGCAACGGTCAATCCAGGGCTTGGCCCGTTCCAATTGGCCAGCCAGCGAGAACAGCAATTCCTCGCTACCACACCGCCCGCCAAACATCATGCCGATCGGCAGGCCCTGCGGGGCGGTATCGGTCGGGTCGGTCCAGTGCAGGGGCACGGACATGGCGGGCGCGCCGATTTGGTTGAACAGCGGGCACAGCGGCGCGAAACTGGCCACCGCTTCGCTCATCCGGTCGGGGTCCGCCGTCAGGGCAAGCACGCCCAGCGGGTCCGGCGCGCGAAAAATGGTGGGCGTCAGGATGACGTCGATGCCGTGATCGTCCAGGAATTGTTCGAACTGGATGGCCGTCAGGTTGAACAGATTGTTCGCCCGCGCCAGCTCCACCATCGGCACCGTCCGGCCAAGCCCGGCCATGGCGAATGTGATCGGTTCCAGCTCGTCCTCGCGCACCTCACGGCCGAGCATGGCGGCCCGCGCATCGATCGCCGCGGCGACATTGGCCGAGATGGTGAACAGGGCTGCCTTGCCCAGCGCCTCGCCGTCCAGGCTCGGCGCCGCCTCGACGATTTCATGGCCAAGCCCCTCCAGAAGGCGCGCAGTGGATTCGGCCCCTTCCCGTGCTTCGGCGCTCATCTCCGTGCCGTTGGGCGCGGTGCGCCAGAGGGCGATCTTGAGAGGTTTCGGATCGCGCGAGACCGCTTGCAGATACGTGCCCTCGGGCGCTGGCGCGACATAGCGGCTGCCGGTTTCGCGGCCATGCGAGGCATCGAGAAGCGCAGCATTGTCCCGCACGGTCTGACTGACGGCATGCACGGTCGACATGCCGTTCCAGTTCTCGGTCTGCAGCGGCCCCATCGGGGTGCGCCCGCGCGACGGTTTCATGCCGAACAGGCCGGTGCAGGCCGCCGGAATGCGGATCGATCCGCCGCCATCGCTCGCCTGGGCCAGCGGTACGACGCCGGCGGCGACGGCTGCGGACGCGCCTCCGGACGACCCGCCCGATGTGCGGGTCACATCCCACGGATTGCGGGTCTGGCCATACAGCGTCGACTCCGTGGTCGTGGTCAGTCCGAATTCCGGGCTGGTCGTCTGTCCGAACATGACCAGGCCCGCCTTGCGATAGCGCTCGGTCAGCACCGAATCCCGCTCGGCGACATGCCCTTTCCAGCTGACGGAGCCATTGGTCAGAGGGGCGCCCTGGATGGCGACGGCAAGATCCTTGGTCAGGAAGGGCACGCCGGCGAAGGGGCCCTCTTTCGGCACGCTGGCGATCTGCGCTTCGGCGAGGTCCGGATAGAGCGCGGAAAAACAGTTCAGCTCGGCCTGCGCTGCCTGTGCACGCGAGACGGCCTCGTCCAGCAATTCCTTCGAAGACACTTCCCCGGTACGGACCAGCTCTGCCAGCCCCAACGCATCAAATGCCGCATATTCCTTCATCCTGCCCTCCGGTTTTGAGTCCAGTCTGGAACGGCAGGCGGCAGATGAAAACCCCTAGTCTCGCGGAGGGGGCGGCAAGCGGCGCTCATTGCGGCGCGACCGGTCGGATCCGCGGCCAAGCATGTCGGCCACGCCCTGCCTCTGTTCCGGTGGCAGGGCCTGCAGGCGCACGATCATCGCATCATGCGTGGCGGCATGGACCGCATTGTCCGCCTCCCGCAGGTCAGCAAAGGCCGCGCGCACGCGGTCGGAGTCAAACGGCTCGGCTTTCAGCGCCTCGGCCAGCGCCCGGCGGGCTGCATCGCGCACCTCCCGTTCCGCGCGGGTCTCGCGGTAGGATTCACGCATCAGGCCGAACATGGCCTTGCGGGCTTCCGGGTTCATCTCGCTGGTATAGCGCGGCCGGTCACCCCGGTCCGGACGGTCCGGGATCTGCCGCAGCGCCATGCCGGTCACCAGGCCCAGGAGGAGCAGGTTGAACAACAGGGACACGGTCAGCCAGAAGGGAATCCGGCGAGTGCTGCGGTCTGGCGTCTCGCTCATTGGGTCGTCCCTTCTTCCAGTTCGAGGGCATATGTGTCGAAGCCGAGCGAGGCATAGACCAGCGCCTCTGCCGATTCATCCTGGGTTGTCACGGGCTGGGCCATGCTGAAACCGGCAAATACGCCCACAGCCAGGGACGCGAGCGCGCCTGCCGGGATCCAGGCCGGCAGTCTCCAGGCTGGACGCTTCGCCGCCGCCGGTTTGGGCGCCGACGCAATCAGGGCATTGCGCAACGGATCGGGGGTAACGATGTCGGGCAGGCCCCCGAGAAGTACATCCATCCGGCGCGCCGCCTCCAGGGCCGCAGCGAACCGGCCGGGATTTGCAGCAAGATGCGCGCGTGCAGCATCGCGTTCCCGCTCGGGGAACAGGTCGGGATCGGCGCCATAGGCCTCGATCAGGGCCAGCAGGCGGTCATCTGTCATCATCTGTCCACTCATGATGCGGCCCTTTCCAACAGGCTGGCGCGCAACGTGCGTCGGGCACGGGCCAGCAGGCTTTCGAGTGCCTCCACGCTGACATCCATGATGTCGGCTGCTTCGGCTTGAGAGTGTCCCTGCAGGGCACACAGCGTCAAGGCTGCCGCCTGGCGTTCCGGCAGATGGGAGATGGCATCTTCCACCGCGCGGACGCGTTGGGACTGGTCCAGCAGGTCTGCCGGATTCATCGCCGGATCTGTCTGATCCGGCAGAATGTCCATGGTCACTTCGCGGCGCTTGCGCAGCCGGTCGTAACAGAGATTGAGCGCCACCCGGTGCAGCCAGGTGGAGAATTTCGCGCGCGGTTCCCAGGTCGGCAGGGCCTTCCACGCCCGCAGGAAAGTTTCCTGTGTCACGTCCTCGGCCTCCGCGGCATCGCCCAGCATGCGCGTGGCGAGCGCCAGAACACCGCTGCTGTAACGGTCGACAAGGCTGGACACGGCAGCGGGGTCGCCCGCTGCCGCGCGTGTAATCCGGTCGAGATCAGAACTGAAAGCCAAGACTGATTGCCTAACCGAATTCGGGCCGGAAGCATATCGCCATATCCGGGAAATCTACGCAGAGACATCGCACACTTCCGGCCCATTCGGTGACACAATCCTATTCGGGCTGCGGGGCGTCGCCGCGCTTGTGCCACTTGCCGCGCTTGCCTTTCATCTTGGCCTTCATCGCGTCCAGTTCTTCCTTGGTCACGACACCATCACCATCCGCATCGGCGCGGTCGAAGCCCGGATGCTCGCGGCTGTTGAACTCTTCGGCGCTGATCGTGCCATTGCCATCCGTGTCCAGCTTGGCAAACATTTCCGCCTTGCGCTTGGCCTTGCGTTCGGCCCGCTCGGCCTCGCGCTCAGCGCGCTTGGCTTCGTGATGCGCATCCAGTTCGGCCTGGGACAGGGCGCCGTCACCATTGGTGTCGATCTCGGCAAACTTGGCCGCGCGATGCGCGTCCACTTCGGCCTGGGTGATGTTGCCATCCCCATTGGTATCGATTTCGGCAATCATCGCTTCCATGCCACCGCGCGGACCATGCGGGCGGTCGCCGCGTGGGCCGTCACCCGGCTGGGCGGCAGCGATCATGGGCAGGGCCAGCGCCGCAATGGCGGCGGCCGAGACAGAAGCAAAAATAGTGCGTTTCATGGAATAAACTCCGTTTGATTAACTCACCCATCGCGTATTGAACGGGGGCCATCTGATAATCCGTCGCCTAAAGCTGGAGTTTTTTTACGGTCAGGCCATGAATCCTTGATTTTATTGATGATATTTCTGCTTCCAGCGCACTGAAATCCGGCAGGTCAACAGACCGGCAGAGCCGTTCCTTCAGGCCTTGAGGCAGGTCGGCAGCGGTCAATTCGCCGCCCAGCGCCAGCCGGTGCACCTGCTGGAGCGACTGCAGGAACACAACGCCTTCTTCCAGCACGGCCCGGTCAGCCTCCGGCAGGCTGGCCTGCGCAATCGCGGCGCGCGTATTGGCCAGGATCGCGTCCGGCCTGCCTGCCAGCAGCATGTCCTGCTGAATGACGAATTCCGCATCCACAAGACCGCCCTCGGCGGATTTCAGATCCCACAGCCCCTTGCCCGGCTTCTCGCGATAGAGCCTCTGACGCATGTCCGTGATATCCTTGGCGATGGTCCCGTCATCGCGGGCCGCCCGCGCGACAATGGCATCATGGGCGATGTCCAGAATACGGTATCCCAGCGCCTCGTCACCCGCCACGGGGCGCAGCCGGGTCAGCGCCATGTGCTCCCACGTCCAGGCATCCTGGTTCTGATAGCGCTCGAAGGCCGGCACGCTGACAGCCACCGGACCGGCCCCTCCGGACGGACGCAGCCGCATGTCCACTTCATAAAGTTCGCCTTCCGCCGTCGGAGCGGTCAGGGCCGTGATCAGGCGCTGGGTGAATCGTGTGTACCAGGTCTGCGCCTCCATCGGGTCCGCATCATAGATCACGAGGATGTCGAGATCTGACCCGGCGGTCAGTTCCCGCCCGCCCAGCTTGCCCATGGCAAAGATGCCCCAGCTGCCGGGTGGCGGACCATAGCGCCGCGCCGTTTCCCGTTCTGCGGCCGCCGCCATCTCCTGAATGGTCTCGTCTGCCAGATCCGACCAGTGCGTTCCGGCATCACGGGCATTGATCAGGCCGTGAAGCAATCTGTGGCCAATCAGGAAATTCTGTTCCCGGTGATAGCGCCGCCAGGCATCCAGTGCCGCATCGAAATCGAAGGAGTCGTCAATGTCCGGCCGCGGCGGCTCCTGACGGCTGACCAGCGCCTCCAGCAAATCGGGCCGGCGTGACAGGATCTCCGCCAGCCGCGGCGCCAGCGCCAATGTGGCGACGAGATCATCCAGCAGGGTCTTCTCCGCCAGCAGCATGGACAAGGTCTGCACACCAGAGGACAGGCCCTCGAAGAATCGCGAGAACCAGCGAAACGCCTCGTCCGCTTCACCGGTCCGCCCCATGGCGGCCAGCAGGCCCGGCAGAAGTGCGGTCAGCAATTCCCGGCCGCGCGCCGTGCGGGTTGCCGGCACACGCCCGCGGTGCCACGACCGGATCGATTCGATCGCTGCGCTGGGATCACTGAACCCGAGGGACGCCAATGTCTGGACCGTGCCGGGATCATCATCCACGCCGGTAAAGACGAGATTGCCCAGCGGGCTTTCGTCCAGCGCGCGGTCCTCATGGGCGAACAGGGCATCATAATGCGCCTGCACACAGCGCCGCGTCGCCTGCAGGTCCCGGTCGAAGGCGGCCAGGTCCTCATAGCCGCACAGCATCGCGACATCCCGCCGGTCATCTTCCCCGGCCGGAACGGTATGGGTCTGCTCGTCCCGCCGCATCTGCACGCGATGCTCCAGATTTCGCAGCGCCAGATAGGCGGTCTCCAGTTCGTCCGCTGTCTGTCGCTCCACAACGCCAGCCGCTGTAAGTGCCGCCAGAGCGCCCAGCGTGGTCCGGTCTCTCAGTTCGGGCTGGCGTCCGCCAAGGATCAGCTGCTGCGTCTGGGCAAAGAATTCGACCTCGCGAATGCCGCCCGGCCCCAGCTTCACATCCGGCGACACGGTCTCAAGACCGGCACTGCCAACCTTGCTGTTGATCATGCGTTTGATGGCCTGAATGTCGCCGATTGCCCAATAATCCAGATTGCGGCGCCAGACGAACGGGGTCAGCACCTTCAGGAAGCGCTCTGCACACGCACGGTCTCCGGCCGTCGGGCGTCCCTTGATCCAGACCATGCGCTCCCAGTTCTGGCCGACACTTTCGTAATAGACATCGGCCATGCGCGTCGACACGGCCAGCGGCGTCGAGGATGGGTCCGGCCTCAGGCGCAGATCGGTGCGGAACACATAGCCGTCGCCGGTCGATTCCTGCATCATGCGGACGATATCGCGGGCAATCCGCTGAGCCATCTCCCCGGCGGTGAAATCCCCGGCCATGAAAACGTCCGGATCGTAGAAGACGCAGATATCGATGTCGCTGGAATAGTTCAGCTCATAGGCGCCCATCTTGCCCAGCGCCACGGCAAAGATGCCTGCCCCGTCCACAGACCGGCGGGCCAGCGTCACCCGCAGGGCGGCCTCAAGGCATTCTTCGGCAAATTCACTCAAGGCCCGCGTCACACTCATGACCGGCAGCGTGCCCGACAGGTCTTCTGCTGCCAGGGACAGGTGCAGCTGCGCCTTGGCGCGCCGCATGGCCGCCATGGCCTCGGCCTCCGGCAGGGCGTCCGGAATGTCGCGAACGGCCTGCAGCGCATCGCGCCAATGCCCCGCAACACCGGTATCATGCAGCCGCCGCAGATAGGGCGCTGCCGGCAGGGCCCGTGCGAGCGCGGCCTCGGGCGTGTCGGCAATCGGGGCAAGTGTCAGCATGGGGGCCTCAGGCTCTCGGCAGGCGCAGGATGGCCTTCAGGCCGGGCCGGTCGGGAGGGCCACCGGCATCGGTCAGGATCAGCTGCCCGCCATGCATGTCGGCCACCGAATCCACCAGCGCCAGGCCAAGGCCGGAGCCTGGCTGGGTACGCGCGGAATCCATGCGCTGAAATCTCTGAACGACGCGTTCGCGCGCCTCGGCGGGCACGCCGGGGCCGGAATCGGTAACAATCATGTCGACATGGCCATTGGGGCCGCGCGCGATGGTAAAGGTGATGGCGCCGCCTTCGGGTGTGTATTTCACGGCATTGTCCAGAAGGTTCGACAGGGCCTGCCCCACCAGGTCGCGGTCGGCCAGGATGACCAGATTGCGGGAAATCTGGCTCTTGAAGGTCAGGCCGGCCTCCTCGCAGGCCGGATCGAACAGTTCGGCAAGTTCCTCGCCCAGTTCCGACACATCCATGCGCACACGTTCGCCCTCGGCCCCGGCCTCCAGTCTGGCAAGACGCAGAATGGCGTTGAATGTGCCCAGCACCCGGTCGACTTCCAGCACGGTTTCCTCGAGGGCCGCTTCGGCGCGTTCCTGCGACATGGGTTCCGCCAGCGCGATCTCCAGCCGGTTGCGCAGGCGCGACAAGGGCGAGCGCAAATCATGCGCGATGGCGTTACCGGTATTGCGCGTCGCCTCGACCAGTTTCTCGATCTGGTCGAGCATCGCATTCAGGCGCGAGGCCAGACGGTCGAACTCGTCGCCGGATCCGCGCACGGGCGCGCGCCGGCCGAGTTCTCCGCCCATCACGGCCTCGGCCGTCCGCGCCAGTTCATCGGCGCGCCGGGCCGCCCCGCGCGAAATCAGAATGCCTCCCAGGAGCGAGAACAGCAGACCGATCGGTGCGGCAATCACGATGGCACGCTGGATGCGGCCCACAATGGCGGTCTGCTGGGCCGTGTCGAAGGCCACCAGCAGCGCCCCGCCATTGTCGCGCAGCCGCACGATCCGCCCGGCGGCCGGACGGAATATCTCCGTCCCGTCAGGCTCCTGCTGGCGGAACTCGAAATACACTGTCTGGACATCCGCAGCCGGCGGCGTGGTGGGCATGCGCCCGAAATGACCGGCAATCTTCCGGCCGGACGAGTCTTCGAGATAGTAGAAATAGGTCGATCCGGTACGGGTCATCCGCTCCAGAACGGACTGGCTGAGCCGTTCCATCCCGCCGGTGAAATAGGCATTGCCCAATTGTTCGAATTCGAGGTCCATCCGCCGCTCGCTTTCGGTGCGGATGTAGTAGACCGTCGAATAGTACAGATAGACCAGAAGGGCCGCCGAAAACGCCGCGAACATGGCGCTGTAGATCAGCGCCAGCTTGAACGTGGTCGTCTTCAGGAATGTCGGCAGGGCGAGTCTCATGCCGTGCTTGGTGCCAGCCGCCTGCCCGGGCGTCTAGCCCTGCAGGCGATACCCGGCCCCCCGCACGGTGTGCAGCAGGGGCTCGTCGAACTCCTTGTCGATCTTCGCGCGCAGGCGGGAGATGTGAACATCGATGACATTGGTCTGGGGGTCGAAATTGTAATCCCACACCTTCTCCAGCAGCATGGTCCGCGTGACGACCTGTCCGGCATGGCGCATCAGGTATTCCAGCAGGCGGAACTCGCGCGGCTGCAGGTCGATCTTCTGGCCGGCGCGCGTCACCTTCCGGGTCAGCAGGTTCATTTCCAGATCGCCGGCCTTCAGCACCGTCACCTGCTGCTCCACCGGCAGGCGGCGGCCCAGCGCCTCGACACGCGCGGCCAGTTCGGCCGGGGCAAACGGCTTGGCGAGATAGTCATCCGCGCCAACCTTCAGCCCCTGCACCCGGTTCTGGACATCGCCCAGTGCCGACAGGAACAGGGTCGGCGTCTTGCCGCCGGCCTCGCGATATTCCTTGACCAGCGTCAGCCCGTCCTTCTCCGGCAGCATCCGGTCCACGACCAGTGCGTCGAATTCGGACGCCCGCGCCATGGCCAGACCGCTGTCGCCATCGGTGGCCATGTCCACCTTGTGGCCCGCATCCACGAGAACCTTCTCGATGAAGCTGGCCATCTCGATATCGTCTTCAATCACGAGCACATGCATGGCGTCTTCCTGTACAGTCTCCAGCATCGGCGTCTCCTATTCGGCGTCCGACAGGTCAATGGTACGATAATTCGTGATCTGCCCGATCCGGACGGCGACCAGAATTTTCGTCCGCTTGGCGCGCTTGGCCTCGTCGATTGCCTTGCGCAGGGCCTCAACGCTTGTTGCCGGCTTGTTGTTCACTTCCAGGATCACCATGCCCGGCTGGAAGCCCGCATCTTCCATGACGCCTTCCTTCGTCACACCCGTGACAACCAGGCCGTTCTCGCCGGATTTCAGGCCGAGCCGTGTGCGCAGCTCATCATCCATCGGCTCGAATGTGGCGCCGAGTTCGGTGATCGTCGCGCCATCGGCCTTCACGCCGGGCGTATCGGACGAGGAAGCCGGGCGGACAATTGCGTTCGGATTGGCCGGGCGTTCGCCGACCACGACATTGACCGTCTGCTTCTTGCCGCCGCGAATGATCTCGAACCGGTTCGACGTGTTGGCGATCAGCTTGCCGACCAGCCGCGTGGTGGACGTGGCATCGGTCACCTTGTCGCCATTGACGGACAGGATGATGTCGCCGCGCTCGAGCCCGCCCTTTTCGGCCGGGCTGCCGCCGGTGACATCCGCGATGATCGCGCCCTTCGCATCCTTCAGGCCCTGCGCCTCGGCCATGTCATCGGTCAGATCCTGAATGGCAACGCCCAGCCAGCCGCGGGACACCTTGCCGTCCTTGATCAGCGCCTGGGTCACCTCTTCGGCGAGTTCTGCCGGGATGGCAAAGCCGATCCCGACAGACCCGCCCGTCGGCGAAAAGATCGCCGTGTTCACACCGACCACATTGCCGTTGAGGTCGAAGGTCGGCCCGCCGGAATTGCCCCGGTTGATGGAGGCATCGATCTGGAGGAAGTCCGTATAGGGGCTGTCCGGGCCGATCTCGCGGCCGTCTGCCGACAGGATGCCCGCCGTCGCCGTGCCGCCGAGGCCGAACGGGTTGCCCAGCGCGACAACCCAGTCCCCCTTCCGCATGGCACGGGAGTCGCCAAACGTCACGAACGGATACTCACCGGTCTCGGTGACCCGCAGGACGGCCAGATCGGTCTGGGCATCCGTGCCCACCAGTTCGGCGTCCAGTTCAGACCCGTCCTTCAGCACGACCTGAATGGCTGTGGCGCCCTCGACCACGTGATTGTTGGTGACGATATAGCCGTCACGGGAGATGAAGAAGCCCGAGCCGAGGGAGCGGCCCTCGCGCGTTTCCGGCTCTTCTTCCTGTTCCTGACGACGCTCCTCCATGAACTCGTCCAGGCCGGGCATGCCCCGGAATTGTTCGAAGAATTGCTGCATGTCGCCAAGCCGGCTGACCTCGCGCTCGGTCGTAACGTTGACGCTGACCACGGCGGGCTCGACCTGTTCGATCAGGTCGGCAAAGCTGAGCGGCGCTCCGCGCGGCGCCTCGATCTGGATCGGCTGCGCCCCGGCTTCAGGGCTGAAGACCTGCGGGGCCAGAGCGACCGAGCCCACCATTGCTGCGCCGACCAGCGCCGCCACCATGGCCTGTCTCGAGATGCCGGTTGTCTTCATTACTGTCTCCAAGTCACTGAAAAATTTACTGCTATTGGGCATGTGGGCCAACATAAACCTGCCACAAGCATTGTGGTCATTAAAAGACAGTAAGGCGATTTCCCGGTGTCTGTCAGTCCCGGAATCCCCGGCCCCCTGGCAGACGGCCTTGATTGACGGTCTCACCCGGCAATCTGAACGTGAACAATTCAGACACCATACACCTACCTGATTCTGCGCAGGTTTTTCCCAAAACGACTGAAACCCCCTTGTCCGGTCCGCATTTTGCGCCCATTCTCCGCCACAAGATCGGTTTGGGGCTGACCAAAGGTATCGGATCAGGAAGCGTCTTCACCGCCACGCGGCAGGGGCCCTTCCGTCACCCGGCACTCTCTCGGGAAAGTCCCTTCACCTCTTGCCGGCGTCGCATTGGCCCTGTTTCAGGCGCTGCGGCATTCGCCACCGGAGTTCTTGTGTCCCTGCCAGGACATCCGCTCCGGACCATTGCAATCGTCAAGCGCGTCCCCACCCAGCTGACGAGTGTTATGGGAGCGGCGTCGGCATCCCTTTCTTCCCTGTCTCACAGATTGAAACGGGCGAGCACGTTGATTTCCGGATCGGCCAATGCTCTTGAAGCGAATGCTCCCCGGACAGGCAGAAGGATACCGCCCTTGCCCAATGCGCTGACACTGTTTCTCTGGTTCTGTGCCGGGTTGGTGGTGCTGGCCAGCGCATTCGCCTTTGCGCCAGATGGCACGCTCTTGTTGACGCTTGGCCTGGGCGGCCTGCTGCTGGCGCTGGCCGTCATCGACATCCGTACGCTGACCCTGCCCGATCCGCTGACCGGTCTGACCGTGCTGCTGGGCATCGCAATGGTCTGGCTTCATCGGGCGGATGCCTGGCAGCCGCATTTCATCGGCGGGCTGGCCGGCTATGGCGTGCTGGTCGCCGTGGAAGTTGCCTATCGGCGGTTCAGAGGCCGCGACGGGCTCGGGCGCGGAGATGCGAAACTGCTCGGCGCACTGGGCGTGTGGACCGGCTGGGCCGGACTGGCGCCCATCATGCTCATAGCCTCGGCATCGGCCCTGATCGGCGTGCTTGGCCTGTCGGCAATGGGGCTGCGCAAGGCAGGCGCCGAGACGCCCATTCCATTCGGGCCCTTCATTGCGCTCGGTGGGTGGATTGTCTGGCTTGGCGGAACAGTCTTCGTCCCGGCAGGGCTCTACTAGGCGTCTTCCGGCTCGACCGGGTCGGCAACCGCCCTGCGCCCCGAGGCAATGCGCAGGCCGATCGCCAGCCCAACCAGCAACAGGAGGAACGGCCCGGTCCAGAGCAGCCAGCCGGCCATGCCCTCCGCCTTCGGACGGAACAGGACGAATTCTCCATACCGGTCCTCAAACCAGGTCCGCACGTCTTCATCGCTGGCGCCGTCCTCGATCATGTCCCGCACACGGGCCCGCATGTCTTCCGCGATCGGTGCGGCCGACTGGGAGATCGGTTCATTCTCGCACGCCACACAGCGCAATTCCCGCATCAGTGCCTGCGCCCGGGCCTCCTGCGCGGGGTCATCCAGCGCGACGTCCTCTGCCCCCGCAAGGAGCGGCAGGCAGAGCGCAAACAGCGTCAGCAACAGGGTTCTCATCACGTCTTCCGCCTCGGCCACAGGCTGAACACACCGCCCAGCGCCATCAGGATCACCCCGAAATATACCAGATCGATCAGCGGATTATAGTAGACCCGGAAGACCCAACGCGGTTCGCCCTCCACCATGCGCTGCTCTCCCAGCGCCGCATAGAGGTCCCCCGTGCCGGTCTTGTGGATCGCGGTTTCCGTCGTCGGCATCTGCGCCGCCGGGTAATAGCGTTTCATCGGCGTCAGCAGGGCCGTCGCTCCCCCTCGCGTTGCGGTCAGAACCGCGCGGTCTGCATACCAGTTCGGCCCCTCGATGGCCCGAACCTGATCGAGGGTCAGCGTCCAGCCGATCACCTTGGCCGAGCCGCCTTCGGCCAGCGCCACCGTCGTTTCATACCGTCCCGTGGTTTCGACCACCGCGCCGATCACGAACAGGCCGAGCCCCAGATGTGCCAGCGTCATGCCCCAGACCCGCGGCGGCAGGCGGAACACGCGGCCCGGCGTGACCGCCCGGCGCTTGAGTTCCCAGACCGCGCCGAAGACCAGCCAGAGACCGAGCGCGAGGCCGAGCGCGGCGCCGATGGAAATGCTCCAAAGCCCTACCCCAAGCGCCAGAAATACCGCCACAAGGCCGACGCCGCCCAGCGCCCATTTCGTCCAGGATTTCAAATCCGCCTTGCCCCAGGCCCAGGCCTGAACCACGGGCAGAATCACCAGCAACAGGCCGAGCATCGGCGTGAAGGTGAGATTGAAATAGGGCTCGCCCACGGAGATCGTCCGACCGACGGCCTCCGCGATCAGCGGGAACAGCGTGCCGAGCAGCACTGTCAGCGCCGCCACCATCAGCACGATATTGTTGGCCATCAGCGCACCTTCCCGGCTGAGCAGCTGCCAGGGCTTGCCGCCGGTCAACTTCGGCGCACGCAAGGCAAACAGGACCAGCGCAAACCCGCCATAGGCCAGCAGGCCGAACAGCAGCAGCTTGCCCCGTGTCGGATCCACCGCAAAGGCGTGCACGGACGTCAGGATGCCGGACCGCACCAGGAACGCCCCCATGATCGAGAACAGGAAGGCCAGCACCGCCAGCAGCGCCGACCAGGCCGCAAAGCCTTCGCGCTTTTCCGTCACGACCACAGAATGCAACAACGCCGCCCCGATCAGCCATGGCATCAGGGAGGCGTTCTCCACCGGATCCCAGAACCACCAGCCGCCCCAGCCCAGCTCGTAATAGGCCCAGTAGGAGCCGAGCGCGATGCCCAGCGTCAGGGGCGCGAACGCGGCGAGAGACCAGCGGCGCGCCTCCCGCGCCCAGACGGCATCGATCCGCCCTTCCATCAGGCCGGCCGCGGCAAGGGCAAACACGAAGGAATATCCCACATAGCCGAGATAGAGCATCGGCGGATGGAAACTCAGCGCCGGATCCTGAAGCAGCGGATTGAGGCCGACTCCCTGGAACGGAGCCGGATCGAGCCGCAGGAAGGGGGACGAGGCAAACAGGAGATAGGCCAGCGCGCCAACGCCCAGCAGGCCCTGAATGCCCAGCGCGCGGGCTTCCAGCACGTCCCGCCCCGTCCGCATCCAGGCCGCCCCGGCGGCGCCGAATCCGAGCGTCACCAGGCACCACAGCGCCATCGACCCTTCATGATTTCCCCATGCCCCGGCGACCTTGTACAGCATCGGCTTCAGCGTGTGGGAATTGTTCGCCACCAGCGCCACGGAGAAGTCCGAGCGCACAAACGCAATGATCAGCGTGGCGAAGGACAGGGTCATCACGGCAAAGCCGCCATAGGCCGCCAGACCGGCCAGCCGCCTTTGCCCGGTCAGGCCGAACAGGCCCTGCGCCAGCGCCGCTGCCAGCGCCAGAAAGGCCGCGAAATGGCCAGCCTCGATCATCATCCGGCCGCGTCCAGCGGTTTCAGCTCGCGCGGCTGATAATTCTCATCATGCTTGGCCAGAATCTGCCGGGCCGTGAAGTGTCCGCCGGGCCCGAACTGTCCCGTGGCAACCACACCCTGGCCTTCACGAAACAGGTCGGGCGCTATGCCTGTATAGCTGACGCGGATCGTGTGCGGGCTGTTGTCGATCACGGTAAAGATCATGGTCGCCCCGTCATCGGAATAGGCCAGCGACCCTGGCTCGACCCAGCCACCGACCTTCACCATCTTGCCGTCTTCCGGCTGGCCTTTCTCGGCAAGGATTTCGGGCGTGTAGAACAGGTTCGCATTCTCGCGCAGGGCCAGAAATGCCAGCGCCGCCGCTGCCAGAAGCAGCAGGGCCGCAATGCCAAACATGTAAAGTCGTCTCGTTCGGGCTCTCATGCGCTTTCTTATAGGCATCCCCGCTTCGCTTGGGGAGTGCGGCAGATGCAGCCTGCCTTATTCGGCGTCCGGCGTCGCGTTCTCTGCCTGGCCGAGCGCCTCGATCATCGGGGCGAAGCGCTCGCGGCGCGGGTCGTCTTCCGGCAGGCGGGAATAGATGTAGCGCATGGCCTGTTCGGCCTTTTCCTGGTCCCCGGCCTGCGCGGCGCCCATCGCCGCCCACATGCCGGCGCGGACCTGTGTTTCGTCCAGTTCATAGGCCTTGGCGAACAGGCGGGTTGCCTCCGGCGAGACCGCGCCATTGTTCAGATCGACCAGGGAATCCGCCAGTGCCAGCAGGGCCGGCACGAAGGTCTCGTCCCGCCGCAGGGCGGACTGATAGGCCCGGGCCGCGTCGGATGTGCGGCCTTCGGCGCGCAGGATTTCGCCGATGAAATAGTGCGGCTGAGGATCGTCCGGCCGTTCCTTCACCGTCGCCTCGAGACGCGACAGCGTCTCGGCAGGGGTCAGCGATTGCGGATCGGTGCGCACCTTTTCCATCAGGCCGGCTTGCCGGTCCGCCATCGGCTGGTCACCCATGCCGGGAGAGCCCACCAGAAGGTATCCGCCAATGGCCACGGCCAGACAGGCCACCGAAATGATCAGATTTGTCCGCGTCATGTCTTGGGAAACCTCAGGCTTGCCTTCAGGCCGCCCAGCCCGGCATCGCCCAGTTCCAGGCTGCCGCGATGCAGCTCTGCCAGTTCCTTCACAATGGACAGGCCGAGCCCCGTGCCGGGCGTTGTCTCGTCGAGGCGCACACCGCGCTTCAGCGCTCCGGCGCGTTCTTCCGGCGTCAGGCCTTTGCCATCATCCTCGACATCAATGGTCAATGCCGCCGCCGTGTCGCGCACGCGCACCAGCACTTCGCTACCGGCCCATTTGCAGGCGTTTTCCATCAGATTGCCGACCATTTCCTCGAGATCCTGTTTCTCTCCCCGGAACACGGCGCCCACCCCGCCGTCAACGGACACGTTGACGCCCCTGGCATCATAGAGCCGGTTCAGCATGCGGGCGATGCCGTCCACGACCGGGCGCAGCTCCGTCCGCGCGCCCAGCGTCTGGGCCCGCGCAACCATCTGCGCCCGTTTCAGATAATGCTCGACATTGGTCTGCATGCTCTCCGACTGGCGGCGCACCACATCGTCGAGTTGCGTGTCGCCTGTTGCCTCATTGCGCAGCACGGCCAGCGGTGTCTTCAGCGCATGGGCCAGGTTGCCGACATGGGTTCGCGCGCGCTCCACAACCTGCCGGTTGTGGTCCAGCAGCTTGTTCAGCTCATCCGCCAGCGGGCGCACTTCGGCCGGATAGTCTTCCGACAGTTTCTGCCGCGTGCCTTCGCGCACTTCGGCAATATCATCCCCGATGCGGCGCAAGGGGCGCAGCGAGAAGGAAATCGCCGCCACCATGGCCGCAAACACCCCGCCGAACAGGGCAATCATCGTGCCCAGCAACAGGCTGCGAAAGCGCGTGGCCGCGGCATCATTGGCCGCACGGTCAGCAGCCGCCACCAGGATCAGCGGCGTTTCCCGGTTCTGGATCAGGATGGCGCGCGAAGCGACCCGCACACGCTGGCCGGCGGGGCCCACAAAGCGGAAATCCCCAAACTCCGTCGTGCCCGGGTGCGAGAGGGTGCGGGCGAGTTGATCCTCGTCCAGCGGCACCGGCTCGTCCCACAGGCTGCGCGAGCGGATGTCGCCATTGATCTCGCCGTCCGAACTGACGCCGACAATGGCCCAGTAGCGTCCGGAATACTGGGTGCGAAACCGCACATCACCGAGAAAGAATTCACGCTGTGCATCGGTCACGCGGCCATCTTCCAGAAAGGCTTCCTCGCGGGTCATCTCCCGAGTCAGGCCCACCAGGGTCTGCTCCAGATCCTCTTCCAGCAGGCTGAGGGTCTGTGCGCGATAGACGGCCGACAGCGCGAGCGCGCCACCCACCAGCACCACCAGGCCCCAGATGGCAGCTGCCAGCATGATGCGGCGCGCCAGCGACAGGCGCGTCCAGCGATCCATCAATGTCGGGGAGTCAGGGGCGCTGTCGCTCATGATCCGGGCTCCGGCGCCGCGCAGGCCTTATCCGGCGACGCGGGTTTCGGCTTCCGGCACCACCAGGCGATAGCCCAGGCCGCGCTCGGTCTGGATCCGGTCCTGGCCGATCTTGCGGCGCAGACGGCCGATGAACACTTCGATCGTGTTCGAGTCCCGGTCGAAATCCTGATCATAAATATGCTCGACCAGTTCGGTACGCGGCACGACCCGGCCCATATGGTGCATCAGATAGGACAGGACGCGGTATTCATGCGCGGTCAGCTTCACCGGTTCTCCGGCCACGCTGGCCCGGGCCGCGCGGGTGTCGACCACCAGCTTGCCGGCTTCCAGCGTCGCCGCCGAATGCCCGGCCGCCCGGCGCAGCAGCGCCCGCAGACGGGCCAGCAATTCCTCGGTGATGAAGGGCTTGGTCAGATAGTCATCCGCGCCGGCATCAAAGCCGGCCACCTTCTCGCTCCAGGAATCCCGCGCCGTCAGGATCAGGACCGGGAACGACTTGCCGTCGGCGCGCCACTTCTTGAGAACGCTGACGCCATCCATCTTCGGCAGGCCAAGATCCAGGATCACCGCATCATAGGGTTCGGTATCGCCCAGGAAGTGGCCATCCTCGCCGTCGGCGGCCAGATCCACGGCATAGCCCGACTGCGACAGGACGTCCGCCAATTGGCGACGCAGGTCGGAATCATCTTCAACTACCAGGATACGCATGCAAACGTCCTTCCGAACTAAAGTGTCACTGTCGGGTCATGCCCCGCGCCGGTCAAGGATCGCGCCCGTGCGCGCATCCACCGTGAAGCGCATCTTGCGGCCATCCCCGGTCATCCAGTCGACCTTGTATTGCGGTTTGCCGCCATTGTCATACAGATCCGCGCCCAGCTGGTAACCGCCATATTCGCGTTGCAGCTTCTGGAAAATCTGGCTCAGCGGCACGGTCTTGCCCTGGCGCACCGAATCGCGGGCCTGACCCGGCGACCATTGGTTACGCCAGTCCTGGGCGACCGCCGGGGGCGTCACCACAAGGCCGAGGGCCAGAAGAAGGGCAGGAATCCGTCTCATGACATGGCTGTATAGGCATCAGGCTCTGAATACCAAGTGAACACTTTCGGTCAGATCGGTTCAGGCTGCGATTGGCGAAGATGCGGGCACGCGGCTCAGGCGCGCCGCCGCCGGGCCCGCCGGGCCTGTGCCTCGGCCTCTATGGACGGGTCGGACGCGATGACCAGGCCGCGCATGACGCCCTTCATCACCGCCGAGGTGCGGTCGAACACATCCAGCTTGGCGAAGATACGCTTCACATAGGTGCCAACCGTCTCCGGCTTCAGGTCGAGAATGTCGGCAATGGCTGCATTGCTCCGGCCCTGTGCCATCCAGTGGAGCACGTCGAGTTCACGGCTCGACAGGTTCATTTCATAGTTCAGTTCTGCAGAGACCAGCTGGCAATATCTCAGATAGGCCGTCTCCGCTGCGATCTGGAATAGCGACAGGTCCAGCCCGTCCAGATCGTCCTCCCCCGACACTGAACTCGCCGCGACAAAGCCGACCCGCGCCGCCGGCCCGTAGGTGGCGACGCACACGCCCTTTGCCATCTGCCATCCGGACAGGTCCGCCAGATACGAGGCCTCTTCCCGGTTCAGCACGACATCCGATGGCAGGCGGTGCCAGAGAAATGCTTCGCCGATCCGGACGGAAATATCCGGCAGCGGGTCATCCATGCGCCGGCCCTCCCGATAGGCGGTCTCCCATGCGAGCGGAAATCCCGCATTCGTCAGGGAACGCCCGACCGACCGGTCCAGCCCCACCGGAGAGACGCACAATACGCGCGGCACGCCCAGCGCCCCGAACGCCGCCACGGCGCTCTCGCGCAAGTCCAGCAATGACTGCGCCTCCAGCATGGACTTGAATCTGTCGATCATCCGCACCTCCCCCCACCGGGGCATGATGCCGCCGGGTGCGGATCATATCAAGGAAAATGCGCCCGGATCAGCTTCCTGTCGGGCGCTTCGTCCGCATCTGGTCGGCGACGAGTTCGGCAATCGGGTCCGACACGATGACGAGGCCATGGCGCACGCCCTCCATCACGGCCGATGTGCGGTCGAACACGCCCAGCTTGGCAAAGACCCGTTTGACATATGTGTTCACTGTCTCCTGCCGGATGCCCAGCACGTCGGCGATGGCACCATTGCTGCGCCCCTGTGCCATCCAGTACAGCACATCCAGCTCACGGCCGGACAGCGGTGTCGGCAGGTCCGGGTCCATGGTCACCAGCTGGCAGAACCGTGTGAACGAGGTCATGCCCACAAACTGGAAGTATTCACGATCGACGCTTTCCACTTCCGGCCCGTCCGGGTCTGTGCTCGCAGCAATCAGGCCCACGCGCGTGGCATTGCCATATTGCAGCATGCAGAGCCCCCGCTCCATCCGGTTCGTCTTCAGGAAGTCCAGATAGGCCAGTTCGCCTTCGGTCAGCACGACGGAAGGCGGCAGCCGATGCCAGTACATCGGTCCGGGATATCGCGCCGCCGCATCCGGGAACGGGTCATGCGCCTGCCAGTTCAGCTCATAGGTCTTCGCCCACAGATCAGGAAAGCCGAAATTCGTCGTATGTCGCGTGATCGACCGGTCATTGCCGATCGGACCCTGGAAATAGACACGGGTCAGGCCAATGCCGGCGAGGGCGGCAACCGTTCGCTCATATATGTCCGGGACTGTCCTTGAACGTACAATCTGGCGCAGATGGCCCAGCATGGTGGTTTCCTACAAGACCTGCGCCCTTTATAAACCGCGCCAGGTCTGCGGGAAAGCGAAATTCGCGACCCCTGGTTGTCGCATCCTCCACGCAAGGCAGAAATGTCCGGACCTGTGCGTGCCCCTGAAAGGTGCAGGTAAACGGCCGTTTGCGACTGAATGGTCAACGGATTCCGCTTTCCTGTTAACCTTGGCCCGTCAGCAACCAGACATCCCCGGCAAGCATAGCGGCCCCCTTCTGCAGTAATCATTACAGGAACAAGATTGACGACCACGGCACGGCCCGTTCGCCTCGGTTTTCCCAATCCTTACCTCGTCTGCAGTGCACTTTGTATTTTGGTAACGCAATCAATTGCACGACATTCCTGCAAGAACGGAAGTCTGCCCATGTACGAAGTATTCAATTGCATTGCGACCGAACATGATCTGTCTCATGTTCTGGCGGCATTCTTCGTGCTGGCCTTCAGCAATTGCTGCTCGCTGATCATCTTCCAGCGCAGCCATCAGGCCGTGAAACGACTCTTCAAGATCCTCTGGGCCATCGCCGCCGGCACGGTTGTCGGTCTGGGCGTGTGGGCCACACACTTCATCGCGCTTCTGGGATACCAGCCCGGTTTCGACGTCGTGTTCGACGGATGGCGCACCCTGCTGTCTGCCGCCATGGTGGTGACCGGTTTCGTGATTACCGCGCTGGCCCTAAGCGTGAAGGCCGATGCCATGATCCGCCTGGCTGGCGGTGCCATCGCGACTGCATCTGTCGCCGGAATGCATTTCTATGGCATGACCGCGCTGAACGCGTCCGCCATCATCGAATATGATCGCGTGACGATCACATCGGCAATCCTGCTCAGCTTCATGTTTTACACGGCGACCTATCTGGTCGGGGCCAATCCAAAGATACCTCGCAACGTCACCATCTCCACGGTCACCAGCGTCATCGCGGTCCTGGCGCTCCACTTCATCAGCGCGTCCGGCACCACGATGATCCCGGTCCGCGGCGTTGAAACACCTTCCTGGCAGTTGGCCACCGGCCTGCTCAGCGTCATCATTGCCGGTGTCATGGCAGTGATCGTAATCCTGTCGGTGCTCGCCGCCGGAATGGATTCCAAATTCGAGCGAATGCGCTCCAAGGAAACCCGCAAACTGTCCGTGTTGGCTGACGCCAGCAGCGAAGGTCTGTTTGTCGTGTCCCGGACCGGCGAGATCATTAATACGAACACATCGGCGCGGGTGCTGTTCAGCGAGCGGATTTCCGACCTGAAGAACCTGCACGATCTGGACCTCTTCCAGTCCGAAGGGCAGCTTCCGGACTTTCGCGGCCGTAACATCCAGGACCTGTTGCAGTTTCAGGATGACGAGTTGAACCTGCTCGAAAACCGCGAATTTGGTGAACGCCGTATCCGGTTCGAGGATGGACGGGAAATGATCGCCGTGGTCTCCAGCCGCTGTGTCGAGGAAAAGGACGAGACCTTCATCGTCTTCGCCGTCCGCGACATCACCCAGCGCGTGCGCGCGGAAGCCAAGGTCCGCACACTGGCCTATCGCGACTCCCTGACCGGGCTGCACAACCGGGTCGCGTTCAACATGGCGCTCGAACACGCCATGCAGGACACGCAGGGAGATCGTTTTGGTCTCGCCGTCATGATCATCGATCTGGACGAATTCAAGGAGGTCAATGACCAGTTCGGCCATGGAGCCGGCGACTCCCTCTTGAAGGCGATCGGTCGCCGCATCTCGAGCGAGATCGACGAACGCGACACGGTCGCACGACTCGGCGGAGACGAATTTGCGGTCCTCGTGCGCGGCCGCGCCTCCGCAGAGGAAATTCAGGACACGGCGGACAGGATCCTGTCTGCAATCTCCGAACCGCTCGCCATGGGGCGCCGAACATTGAACAGCGGCGGCAGCATCGGGCTGACCTTCGTACCGCCAAATGCCAAGAATGCCGCCCGCATCCTGACCTATGCAGACCGGGCACTCTATTCGGCCAAGGCGGCTGGCCGCGGCTGCGTACGTGCCTATGATGCAGACCTTCACAAGCAACAGGTGGAACAGCGCAATCTGGAACGCGCCCTTCACGACGCCGTCAGGAACGACGAATTCGTGCTCTACTTCCAGCCCAAGGTCAGTTCGGCCACCCGCGCGGTCGTTGGCCGTGAGGCGCTGATCCGCTGGAATCGTCCGGGCGTCGGACTTGTCGGCCCTGACCAGTTCATTCCGCTGGCGGAGCAGAGCATGCTGATCGTCGAGATTGGCCGCTGGACTATTCATGCCGCCTGCCGCGCAGCCAGCCGCTGGCAAGGAGACGAAAGCGTGGCGGTCAATCTGTCAGCGCGCCAGTTGATGGATCCGGATATCGTATTTCATGTGCGCTCCGCGCTCGAGGAAACCGGGCTGGACCCGGCCCGGTTCGAACTGGAGATCACGGAAACGGCGATCATCCACAACACCCAACTGGCCACCAGCATCCTGCTCGAACTGAAAGCCATCGGAATCAAGATTTCGCTGGATGATTTTGGCACCGGCTATTCCTCGATGAGCTATGTTCAGGAATTCCCGTTCGACCGCATCAAGATCGACCGTTCCTTCGTGGCGACGATCAATAAGGATTCCAAATCGCGGGCGATTATCGAGGCCATCATCCATCTGGCCCACAGCCTGGACATTCCGGTGGTGGCAGAAGGGGTCGAGACAGAAGACCAGGCGCACACGCTGGCCAGCCTGTCCTGCGAGGAGATGCAGGGCTATCTGATCGCCGCCCCCGAACCGTTCGAAGGACCATTCTCGGTCTTTGATCTGGATGGCGACCTGTTCGATCTGGCAATTGCCTAGACGTTCCTAGTGGGACTCTGCCCACGCCTTCAGGCCGTCATCCTTTGGATCATCGAGCACTATTTCCAGCCGGGCATAGAGATTTCCCGGCGTGGAGGTTTGGACGCCCTTGCCGCGCAGTCGCAGCTGCGAGCCGGTGTTTGATCCGGCCGGGACTTTCAGCGTCACCGGGCCGGAGGGCGTCTTCACCTCGACACTGCCCCCCAGGATCGCCGTCTTCAGATCAACCGGCACCTTCATTCGAAGATCCTTGCCGTCGCGTTCCCAGACCGTGCTGGGCTTCACTTCCACTTCCAGAAGCGCATCGCCGGGCGCACCGCCATTCGGGGAGGGTTCGCCCTGGCTTTTCAGGCGCAGCGTCTGACCGGTTTCAATCCCCGCCGGAATGTTCACATCCAGCGCGGTGCCGTCCGCCATGGTCATGCGCCGGCGGGCACCGGTCACGGCATCCGCGAAATCAATGGTCACCCGATACCGCACGTCCCGCCCCTTGACGGGGCCGCCGCGGCGCGACCGGCCGCCGCCGAACATGCCGGACAGGATATCCTCGAACGGATCGCCCTGCGCCCCGCCGAACGGATTGCCACTGCGTGACTCCCAGCGATAGGAAGCGCCACCGGGGCCGCCGCCCCCCGGGAACCCGCCGCCGAACCCGGTCGGATTGCCCTCGCCGTCAATCTCGCCCCGGTCGAACTGGGCTTTCTTGTCCTTGTCGCCCAGAATATCCCAGGCTTGCGAGACCCGCTTGAACTCCTCGGCCTTCGCCTTGTCATCCGGATGCAGGTCCGGATGCAGGGCTTTTGCCTTTTGACGGTAGGCCTTCTTGATCTCGGCCTCGCTGGCCGAGCGCGACACGCCGAGCACTTTGTACGGGTCCATGGCCAAGAGCGGGCAATCCTTCTGTCTGCGAATCTGCTATCCGCACACAGTTAGGCGCTCCCGCAACGTATTGAAACCCGGAGATTACCTTACCGGATCAACGCGGGCGGCATAACAGCCCGGTTTCGCATTGTGCAGGTGGAGATAGGCAACTCCGCTCTGCGCCAGCATGGCCGGGATTGCCGTCTTCAACTCGCGGCCCTCCACAACATCCGCCGCCACCATGTCGTGCGCAGTATCGAACGCGCGGATGGAGATCAGCCGCAGCGTAAGAGAGGCGGGTACCTCACCCACATCCGGCAAGGCCTGCTCCGCTCCGGCGCGGACAAATATGGCATGACAGGACCGGTACGGTGTCGGCGCGTCATGATGACAGTGATTGAGCAGGAAAATTGTCTCTCCGATTTGCGCATCCTGCAGGCTGACCCGGCAGGGATAGCCCGGCTGCGCATCCACGACACGTTTCTGGATATTCTGCGCCGCCAGTTCCGCATCTGACAGCGAGGGCAAATGGGCGAACTGGGCTTCTGGCAGGGCGCGGATCTGAAAGGTCATACAGGTCTCCTTGTTGTCTGCCTGCACACTGTCGACCGGCCCGGCGCGCCGCCACCCGGTACATGCTGCGCCTCACAGGCTGCGCCATGGCCCAAGGCGCCCATCCGGCCCCATTTCCGCCACCCGCGCCGCAATCGCGCCCTCGGGCCATTCGGCCCAGGGCGTGTCGAAAATGGCGCGGGAGCCAAAGCCGGCGCCCATGTCAAATTCGGCTGCGAACCGTCCCGCATTCTCCGCTTCCGGCAGGGCCCAGCTTTGCGGCACATCCGCGCCGCGCCGTGTCCAGCTCAATACGTCCCCCGTCCGCCGCAGATGCGCGACCGGCCAGGACAGGCCCGCCTGATCTTCAAAGATCAGCGCGGTCGCCGCGTCATCCGTGACCGCTTTCCACATCATCTCCACGCCGAGCGTTTCAGCTCCGAGGCTCGCACGCGCCAGAGCCGTGTCCAGCAGGACCAGCCGCGCCCCCGTCTGCGCCGTCCCCGGCAGGCTGCCCCGCTGCCCGCGCAACAGGCCGGTCAGTTGCCAGATATCCGGCGCGACCAGTTCGGCCATCTGGAATTGGACACATTCCCAGCCGGCATCGGTTTCCAGCAAGGCGGCATTCCCTCCGGACAGGACCTGTCCGTCCGGCAGGCTTGCAAACTCTCCTCCCGGACAGAACACGTTCAGCGCAGCCGCCCGGTCCCAGCGCCCGACCGGTCCAGCCCCACAGCCCTCGGTCAGCCGCCCGATCACCGCAGGCCGGTCCAGCCGTGCCACTTCCCCCAGCGCGTCCTCTGCCAGACCGGCCAACACCACCACTTCCCCCGGCCACGGATCGGCCCAGGCCGCCAGCAAAGACCCGGTCCCACCGTCATATTCGGGCAGGTGCGGCGCATCCATGATGACCAGGTCCACGCCGCCAAACACCGGCGCCTCCCGGCTCCAGTGCCAATGCCGACAGCGGCAGCTCACAGCCAAGGCTCTCCCCGCTGGCTGCCGCCTCCAGCAAGGCCCCGGCCACTGCCTCTGCCCGGCTCGCTCCCAGCGCCAATGGCAGGCTCACATCCTGCACCAGCCTTGGATCGCCGCCCGCCAATCGTGCCTCGGCCAGCCCCGGCTGGTAGTCCGTCTCCAGATCGACATGCGTCAGCCGCACCCGCGCCGGTGCCTTGTCCAGCAGGCCGCGTGTGCGCTGCGCCCCGGTCTCGACCAGAGCGTCTGCTGCCATATCCAGCACCGCGCCCTCATCCGCCATCCGGAACACCAGCGCGCCGTCCCGCTCCACGCAGTCAAATCCATAGGCCAGTTTCAGCGGCTCCAGCGCCGCACGCACCGAATGCACTCCGTCCAGGCCATAGCCTTCAACCACGCCGCCCGGCTGGGGCCGCCGGATCAGCTGCGCCGCGCCTGCCTGCGCACTGACCAGCGGCACCGAGGCGGCGGCCTCGGCCACCATGCGCACGGCCCGATAGGCCACCGCATTGGCCAGGTATCCGTCCCGCGTCAGGGCCGCGCCCTCCCGGCTGCCCCAGCGGGCTGCGCCGATTTCGGTGACCGCTACCAGAGGCAGCGCGGATTTCGCCTCGCGCGGGCGGCGGCTGAAGGGCCAGATCGGGTTCATGGGGGGCGGGGCTCCGTTTCCTGCGATGCCCTGAAATTAAATGCCGCCAGCCCCCTTCGGATTCAGTTTGGAAAAACCCCGGAAAATCAGCCTGCTAATCTCGAAAAGTTGAGGATTAACCCGGTATTTTCCCTGTATTTTCTTGCGCTCCGCCCATAGCCATAAGGGCCCAAATCTGCTTTTTCGCCATTCGGTCAGGGGCAAAGGAGCTAACAGAATGTCGGCACGAGTCATTTCCATCGCCAACTCCAAGGGCGGGGTCGGCAAGACCACGACATGTGTCAGCCTTGCGGAAGCCTTCGCCGCGAATGGATTCCGCACGCTCGTCGTCGATCTCGACACCCAGGCCAATGCCTCGCTGCTCGTCTATGGCCATGAGGGCGATGAACACCTGTTCCAGGCGATCAATGACTATGTGACCATTTCCGACTGGCTGCTGGAGAATTTCTTCGCCGGCGAGCACAAGCGCCTGTCCGAATTCATCGTCACCGATGCCTCCGACGTCACCTATAATGGCAAGCCGCTGGAGCTGGACCTGATCCCCTCCTCGCCGCGCCTGCGCAAGACCGAGCGCGAGCTGATCTACGAACTGACCGCCAAGGGCTATTCCATGGAGGCGCTGCAGGGCCAGGTCGGCCGCCGCATGCGCGATGATTTCGAAAAGCTGAAGGCCGAGTATGACATCATCCTGTGCGACTGCCCGCCCGGCATCTCGGTGATGACCGAAACCGTTCTGGCCGCCAGCCACCTGATCATTGTACCCACCATTCCGGACTTCATGTCCACGCTCGGCCTCGACCTGTTCACCGGCGACATCATGCGCAATCTGCGCGGCCGTGACATCGAGAACCTGCCCTGTGTGCTGGCCACCCGCTATGACGGCACGCCGCACCAGCAGGTCGTCCTGAACGCCATGCGCGAGGCCGCCAGCGCCAAGGAAACCGAATTCACCATGTTCAACACGGTCATCCCGATGAAGCAGGGTTTTGCCACCAACCCGATCGAGCTCGGCCCGGAACCGACCCTGCAGGCCAAATGGCCCGGCGAGGCGCTCGGCATCATCGAGAGCCTGCTGAAGGAAGTGCGGGAGAAAATTCAATGAGCGACGCCGACACCGCCCCCAGCGCCAAGGCGCTGGAAACCCTGCTGGCCCGGCGCGAGCGCTTTGACCGGCTCGGCGAGAAGGATTTCGCCGCCGCCACCTCCCTGCTTGTCAAGAAGCTGATGGTGTCGGCCGGTCAGACCACGGACGACATGAAGGATCTGCGGGACACGGTCGGCCCGGACCTGTTCGAGACAACCCTGAAATCCCTGACCGCCCACCAGGCGCGCCAGCTCGCCCGCCGCATGGACCGTTCCGTACCGGACCTCGAAGTCTCCACCGCCGGCGCCGCCTGTGCCTGGATCCGTGGCCTGATGAACGGCACCCATCCCGCCCCGGCAGAGCCCGCCGAAACCGTGGACGACACCCCCAAACCCGACGACACGCCCCCCGCCCCCAAGAACGCCTATTTCGGACGCAAGGCCTTTCGTACGGGGGGATAGGGTTCCCGGAATACATTCTGGCCTTCGAGCACTGTTCATGATATGTTCCGATATCATGAGCTTTTTTGTCTATATCGTTTGCAACCGTCGGAACGGAACGCTTTACACAGGCCATACCGACGATTTGCTACGGCGAAGCTGGGAGCACCGGAACAGAGTTCGTCCCGGTTTTGCATCGAAATACCATTGCACGCGGCTTGTCTGGTTCGAAGAACATGACACGCGCGAATCTGCCTTCACACGCGAACGCCGGATCAAGGAATGGCGACGGAAGTGGAAACTGGACCTGATAGAGAAAGCCAATCCGGATTGGAAAGACCTGTACCTGGATCTTGTATACTGGACGCCCGTTCCTCCGTTGGATATTTCCGCTCACCCCGACGAAAGTCGGGGCCCAGAGCCACACGCGTAGGACTCGCCGCACTGGGTCCCGGCGTACGCCGGGATGAGCGGATTGGAATGGCTGCAAAACATTCACAACACCCGCACCCATGGCCCGGCGCCGTCCAGGGCGAGGGCCCAGATGGCCCAGACGAGGGCATCCACCCGGTCGGGTGAGCCGCGAAAGCCTTCCGCGCCGAACCGGCACATCTGGTCTTCCAGCTCGGGCAGCAGGCCAACATGGGCCACACGTCCCTGTTCGTACAATGTCGCCACCGGCGCCGCCCGTGCCCGCTTGCCGAGGCGTGCCCGCACAAGGCGCACCGGCACATCCACCCCGGCGCTTTCCAGAACCTGCCGCACCATCTCTCCGCCCTGATTGGCCTCGGCGATGATTTCCCGCGCGCCCACTTCGCGGCTTACCGCCACGGCGCGCCGGGCCCAGTCCAGCGGCTTCAGCCCCGGTGCAGACGCATCCGCCAGCACATAGGAAACGCCCGCGCGCACGCCGGCCGCAATGATGCCGCACGCATCGGCGGCCGGGCCGCTGCTGGCCGGCGGGTCCACGGCCACGATCACATCTTCCATCATGGGCGGCGCGTCCACCCGCGCGGCATCAATCATCTGCCGGCGGAACAGGGCGCCGTCCGGATCTTCCAGAAGCTCTCCATGAATTTCCTGCCGCGCCAGGGCGCTGTCGCCATAGGCCGCCATCATTGCCGACACGAACCCGTCCGACAGATTGTCCGCATTCTCGGCCATGCTGGTGCGCCGAACCAGCGTATCGGCGCCCTTCAGCAATCCGGTGAAAAAGGGTGTGGGGCGCGGTGTCGTGGTCGCCATGACCCGCGGCGCATCGCCCAGTCTCAACCCCATTTGCAGTGTGTCCCACACCGCCTGCCCGCGCAGCCAGGCCGCCACCTCATCGCACCAGGCGACATCGAATTGCGGGCCGCGCAGACTGTCCGGATCCTCGGCGGAAAAGACATGCGCCTCCGCGCCATTGTCAAAGCTCAACAGGCGGCGGCTCGGCGAATAGGTCGGACGGCGGCTCTTCAGCGGCTCGATCCATTTCAGGCCGCTCGGCCCGTCGATCATCACCTCGCGTACATCGTGCAGCGCCGGGCCCACCAAGGCCGCCCGGCGGCACCCGCCATGCAGCATCGACCAGCGCAGCCATTCGGCCCCCGCCCGTGTCTTCCCAGCGCCGCGTCCGCCCATGAACACGAATGTCCGCCAGCCCGCCTGCGGCGGCACCTGAATATCGCGGGCCGCAGCCAGCCAGGGATTCTGGCTCACCAGGCTGCGCTCCCCGGTCGTCATCCCCCGCCAGTCCCCGCTCGTCACGGCATGGCGCGCCCTTTGTCTGAAGGCTGGCTGCCAGGGCGTCCAGCCGGCGCTGCTCGGCAGCGGCGGAATAGTCGTCATCCGGGTCATCTTCGGGGGTCTCCGTTTGGCCGGATCCGGCAAGCCGTACATCTGCATCCTCTTCCAGTTTCGCAGCAGCCACATCCAGCCGCCGGATCTCGCCGGCCAGCCGGATCAGCACGCCGCTCAGACTGGCCAGTTCCTCCGCCGGGGTGGCAGGGTCTGCAACGCAGTCGGCGATACGGTCATGCGCCTCGCTCAGCGACAAGCGCTGGCGTTCCAGCGGACGTTCGGGATCGTCCAGCCCATGCGCGCGAATCATCCGCCACGCCGAGCTTCGGCTCAATCCGGCGCGCGCCGCCGCATCCGGCAGGCTCAGCCCCGACAGCCGGGCCAGACGGATCTGGCGCAATTGCCGCTGTATCTGGACCTTTGAAGACATCACGGGCTCCCGTCAGTCCCGCCATCCTGCCATGGCTGGATCCCTGTCGGATTCGCGCGCCGGTCTGATGCGCCTGATTCCCCGGCGCTGCCGTGTTCCGGGCCGGCTGCCCCCAATGGTGTGTTGCAGGAAAGGCACGAAACTGTCCCCGCCTGCAGCCATCGGCCCGATTTCCACGCGAAATCACGGACCGTCACGAAAACATTACACAGCTGTCACTCAACCGTAACTCTGGCGTGGGACGTGGCCGCAGTTTTGAAGCGCCGGCTTCTTGATACGGATTGCCAGAGCAAGGATGATTCCGATGACCCACCCGTCCCGCAAACTCTTCATGCTGGGGGCCGCCACCGCGGTGCTCGCACAGGCCGCCAGCGCCGACATCCTGAAAGGTACCGTCACCGATGCCTCAGGCGATGCGGCCCTGGAAGGCGCCATTGTCACCATCGAGGAACTCGGCCGCACGGCCGCTGCCGACCGGTTCGGCGCCTATCGGTTCGCCAATGTTCCGGCTGGTGACTATACGCTGACTGTCTCCTATGTCGGCGCGGACACGGTCACCGATACGGTCAACGTGTCGGGCGAAACCGATTTCAGCATCCGTCTCGGCCGCGACGTCCGGTATCTCGACAACATCCTCGTGGTCGGCTCTGCCGCTGCCCAGGCGGGCGCCATCAACCAGCAGCGCGCTTCCAACGCCCTGATCTCGGTCATCGATTCAGACGGCCTCGGCAACTTCCCCGACACGACCGTGGCGGACTCGCTGGCCCGCGTGGCCGGTCTCTCCATTGAGAACGACCAGGGCGAAGGCCGCTATGTTTCCATTCGCGGTATCAATACGGACCTGATCTCGGCCACGATCAACGGCGTACGCACCCCGTCCCCGGAAGACCGCCGCGGCGTCCTGCTGGACGGTGTGCCGTCAGACCTTCTGGACGGTATCGAGGTTCAGAAATCCCTCACCCCCGACGTGGATGCCGACACGATTGGCGGCGTCATCAACCTGAAGACCATTTCCGCATTCGACCGCGATGGCCAGTTCATCCGCGCCAAGGTCGAGGGCTCCTACAACGAGATCACCGAAGACCTCTCCCCGAAAGCCACGCTGACCTATTCCAACGTGTTCGGCGAAAAGCTCGGCATCGCCGCTTCGGTCAACTATCAGAGCCTCGGCATCGAAGCCCACAATAACGAGATCGGCGAATGGGGCTTCGATGACGACCTCAACGCCTATGTCCCGAACGATGATTATGAAATGCGCTGGTACGACTTGACCCGCGAGCGTCTCGGCCTCGTTTTCAATGTCGACTACCGCATGACCGAGAACACGGAACTCTATCTGCGCACCCTGTACAACCAGTACAAGGATGACGAGGTCCGCAACAAGTTCGAGTTCCGCGACCTTGCCGAAGAAGGTGTCGCCATTGAGGGCAACTCCTTCGCCTTCAACTTTGCCGAAGTCGACGCGGAAGTCCGCCAGCGCGAGGAAGAACGCAAGATCCAGACCTACGCACTGGGCGGCCAGACCATCGCCGGTGCCTGGACGGTGGATTACGAAGTCTCCTACGCCTACGCCGAGGAAGACGATTCCAACAATCACGACGTCGCCTTCCGCTCCGATGACATGGATGGGGACGCCATCATTGTCTGGGACAATTCCGATCCGAAGAAGCCTCGCCTCAGCGGAACCGGCGTCGATTTCCTCTATGATCCGTCCAACTATGAAATGGATGCGTTCGAGCAGGAATTCACGATCAACGAAGACACCGAATGGGCCTACAAGCTCGATCTCACCAATGAGTCTTCCATCGGCAGCACGCCGGTCACCTGGAAGATGGGCGTCAAGGTTCGTGACCGCGAAAAGGTGCGTGACCAGAATTTGATGATCTGGGAACGCGATGATGTCCTGTTGACGGACTACATCACCGCCAACAGCCAGATTTCCGGCTGGCGCATGAACAATCCGATGTACCAGTGGCCGAGCGCCGGCCTGACGAACGCGCTGCGCGGCACGTTTACGGCGGACGAGCTGGACGAGGACGGCACGAATTTCGACAGCCTCTCGGGTGACTACACGATCGAGGAAACCATCCTGGCCGGGTACGGCATGGGGACGTTCCAGTTCGACGATCTCACCCTCGTCGCCGGTGTCCGCGTCGAGGCCACCGATGTCTCGGCAACCGGCAACATCTTCTTCGAGGAAGACGACCCGGCCAATGTCACGAAGCGCAAATATGACGATGACTATACGAATGTCCTGCCCAGCGTGAACCTGAAATACGCCTTCTCCGACAATCTGATCGGGCGGGCCGCCTACTATGCCTCGATCGTGCGCCCGGCCTTTGGCGAAATGCGTCCGACCATTGCCCTGAACGATGACCGTGACGAAGCCGAGATGGGCAATCCGGCTCTTGATCCGTATGAAGCCGACAATTTCGACCTCTCGATCGAATACTATCCGACCAAGCTGTCCGTCCTGTCGGCCGGCGTGTTCTACAAGGAGATTTCCAATCCGATCTTCGGCGCCAATTACGACATCGGCGATGTGCCGGGATCGGTCGATACGTCGCTGCTGCCGGACACGGTGGAAGAGGTCTTCACCTATGTGAACGGCGACAGCGCGACGGTGAAGGGTATCGAACTGAACTATGTCCAGCAGCTCGATTTCCTCGGCGGTTTCTGGGAAGGCTTCCTGGTTTCCGCAAACGTCACCATCGCCGATTCCGAAGCCTCCGTGCCGGACGAGGACGATCCGCTGACTACGCGCGATGTGCCGCTGCTCAAGCAGAACGACCTGATCTGGAACGCCTCCATCGGCTATGACCGGGGCCCCTGGGATTTGCGCGTCTCGGCCAATTTCCGGGACGACTATCTGGATGAACTCTTCGGCACGAATCTCGACCGCTACACCAGCGATCACCTGAGCGTCGAAGCGTCCGCCAAGTATGATGTGAACGACAATCTTCAGGTCTTCGTCGAAGGCAAGAACCTCACTGACGAGCCGGAATACTACTATTTCGGGTCTGAAAACCGCCTTTCGCAATATGACGAGTACGGTGCACGCTACGTGATCGGCGCCCGCCTGACCTACTAGGGCGCCGCACGGGATCAGGCCTTCAGAACCGGGCGGAGAGCAATCTTCGCCCGGTTTTCTTTGCGCGATGGCCCTTCCCGGCTTATGCTTTCCCGTCAGGACAGGAGGCCCCATCATGAAGCTGCTATTGCCCGCCCTCATCGCCGCCCTCGCCGTATCCGGCTGCGCACTCCAGAAGAAGGAAGGGTTCCAGGTCGTTGACCATTCCGGCAATCCGGATCTGGTCTGCGAACGCGTGCCCGTTCCGGGCAAGGTCTATCCCGGGAAGATCTGCATGACCGAGGCGCAGTGGGAACGTCATCACCGCGCAGGCCAGACGGCTACGTCGGATGTGCAACGCGGCGCCCTGCGTGCACCTGCCCCCGGCCAGGGCGGCTAGGCTCGAACCGCACGATCCCGCCGCCTGCAATCCGTTGTATTGGCTGCAGGGGTGCAGGATTGCAACATAAATGTGCGTTTCTTTCGCAAATTGGCGAAAATCCCTCCATCAGGGGGCGACGATCCGGCATTGCTTTGCTAGACTCACGTCAATCAGCAGGAGAAATACCTTTATGAGAACCGCTATTTTCGCCTTGGCTGCGGCCATCGCCGTCTCCGGGTGCGCCCTGAAGAAGAAAGAAGGCTACGCCGTTGCAGATGCGTCCACCAATCCGGACCTGATCTGCCAGCGCGTTTCCGTTCCGGGCAAGATCTACCCCGGCAAGATCTGCATGACCGCCGAACAGTGGGAACGCCACGAGAAGGCCGGCGAGGACGCCACCGGCGATGCACAGCGCCGCGCCCTCAGCACGGGTGATCCGCGCGCGGGCTGAGCCTTGCGGTTCCGCACAGGACAGACTTACGAAAAGCAGGCCAACCGGCCTGCTTTTTTGTGGCCGGAAGGGCCGGGTTCATGGCAGTTATATGAAAGTTCGCGCCCCCGGCTTGATCTTGCGACCGGTGCGATGAATACCGGCGCGAACCCGAGTGAATCGAGCCCCCAGAGGAGTGTTCATGAAACGCCACCTTCCCCTAGCCGCCCTGCTCCTGTCTGCCTGCGCCCTTGAGCCGGCACAGCAGATCTATGCCATCGACACCGCCCCCATCCCGGCCGCGGTCGAGACCGCACCGATGACCGGAACCGGCGACAAGGCCGACGATCCGGCGGTCTGGGTCAACTGGGCCAATCCCGCAGCCAGCCTGATCCTCGGAACCAACAAGGATGAAGGCCTGCACGTCTACAACCTGTCCGGAGAGGAGCTCCAATTCCTCGATGTCGGCCGCGTCAACAATGTCGACCTGCGCGGCAACCTCGCCGTCGCCTCGAATGACGAGACCAATTCGGTCAGCTGGTTCGCCATTGACCCGGCCACCGCCACGGTCAGCCATATCGGGGACACGCCGACCACGAAGGACGAGCCCTATGGCATCTGCGCCGGTCTGCTGGACGAGGTATTCTACGCCATGCCGACCTACAAGGACGGTCTGGTACAGGTCTGGGCGGCGCCCGAAGACAAGGTCACCGAGGGCGTTGATCTGGTTGCCGAAATCCAGGTCGGCCAGTTCGGCAAGCGCCAGCTGGAAGGCTGTGTGTTCGACGAGGCCAATGACCAGGTCTTCGTGGGCGAGGAAGAACACGGCATCTGGAAACTGGACCTGTCCGACTGGACCGCTGCCCCGGTCAGCGTGGACACGATCGCCGCCGGCAACGGCCTCGTCGCCGATGTCGAGGGCCTGGACATCTGGACCGGCCAGACCGGGGAAGGCTATCTCGTCGCCTCTGCGCAGGCCGCTGACCGGTTTGTCGTCTATGACCTGAAAGCGCCGCACGCACCGCGCGGCGTGTTCACCGTCACCGCCAGCGCCGATGGCAGCATTGATGCGGTCACCCACACCGATGGTCTGGACGTGAATTCAGCGCCGTTGCCGGGCTTCCCGAACGGCCTGCTGGTCGTGCAGGATGACGGCAATCCGGACTCCGGCGTGGACCAGAATTTCAAGCTGGTCGACTGGACGCTGATCAGGGATGCGCTCGGGCTCGACTAGGCCCGGCGCACCGCCCTACCAAGGCTCGCCACAGGGGCGGATTTCCTTCTCGAACGTCCAGGCGGTTTCCGGCTGGCGGAACAGCTCCCAATACGCCTCGGCAATCGCCTCGGGCGGCATCAGCCCCTGCGGGTCCTCCGGCCCGCCGCGATCCTTGATGATCTGGCGGACCCATTCGGTGTCGACCCCGGCATCGATGGTGAGGTGCGCGACATGGATGCGCTGCGGCCACAATTCCCGCGCCATGGCCTCTGCAACGGCCTTGAGGCCGAATTTGGCGGACGCGAAGGCCGCATAGCCCTTGCCGCCGCGGCGGCTGGCTGTGGCCCCTGTGAAGAAGATCTTGCCCTGCCCGCGCGCCAGCATCAGGCGGGCCGATTCCCGCCCCGAGACGAAGCCGGCAAAGCAGGCCATTTCCCAGACCTTGCGGAACACCCGGTCGGTGGTGTCGAGGATGGGATAGTTCACATTGGCGCCGACATTGAACACGGTCAGCGCGAGCGGGGCGAGGTCGTCTGCCGCCTTGAGGAACGCGGTGACGGCGTCCGGGTCGCGCGCGTCCAGGGACCGGGCGGAGATACGCCCGCCGGCAGCCTCGATCTCTTCCACCAGCGGGGCCAGCTTTTCGCCCTTGCGGCGCCCGGCCACCACAAGATAGCCCTCGGCGGCAAACTTCCGCGCGATTGCCGCGCCGATATAATCCCCTGCGCCAATGATCGCGACGCTCTGGCCGTGCGGTTCACCCTGTTTCATCCTGTCTCGCCTCTGGTCATGCCTGCAATATATGTGTATATGCACACTTATCGGCGCGCAGGTAAAGCCCCTGTTCAGCCGGCCAGCCTCTCACTGTTCCGGACCGTCTCAGCGCGTGCCGGAGCGTTTCACCCCGTATCGCCCATTTCCGTCCCGCGCCTGCCAGAACCCGTTGATGCCCAAACGCTCCGCCCCGTTCCCCCCCATTCCGCTTCTTGAAGCCGTCCGCCATACGCCGCATGTCTGCATGGCCGAGGCCGCCCGGGCCGCAAACCGGTCATTGGCGCGCCATTATGGCGCCTATCTGGACGGCACGGGCATCGCACCGGGACAGAGTTCGCTGCTGATGCAGCTTTATTATGTCGATGCCATTGCCGTGACGGCCCTGGCCGCCCGGATGGGCACCGAGCGGACGACGATGGTGCGCAACATCGCCGCCCTTGAGCGCACCGGCCAGGTGGAGACCTTTACCCCGGATGGCAGCCGCGTCCGCAAGGTGAGGCTGACGGCGAACGGCCGCGACCTGTTGTCCGGCCTGGTGGCACACTGGGACGCCGCCCAGCAGGCCCTGAAAGACAGGCTGGGCGACGACGCATGGGACACCATCATGACCGCATTGCGAACACTGGCGGATATGAAGGTGGATACTGCCGCAGGCCGGGACACCCCATTGCGCGGCACGGCGGGCTGAGGCCTAGAGGCCCAGATCGCTGAGGCCGGGATGATCGTCGGGGCGGCGGCCGATCTTCCAGTGGAATTTTCGTTCGCTGGTCGGAATGGGCAAATTGTTGATGCTGGCATGGCGGCGTCGCATCAGGCCGGCCTCGTCAAATTCCCAGTTCTCATTGCCATAGGCCCGGTACCACTGGCCCGTGCGGTCGTGAAACTCATAGGCATAGCGCACGGCGATCCGGTTCCCGGTAAAGGCGAACAGCTCCTTGATCAGACGATAGCTCAGCTCCCGGCGCCATTTCGCGGTGAGGAAACTGACGATTTCCGCGCGCCCGGTAAGGAACAGGTCCCGGTTGCGCCAGGCACTGTCTTCGGAATAGGCCAGAGACACTTTTTCCGGATCCTGTCCATTCCAGCCGTCTTCGGCAAGGCGGACTTTCTCCGTGGCGGTTTCGAAGGTGAAGGGAGGCAGAGGCGGCCGCATGGATGGGCTCCTTGAAGATGCGAGGTGGAAAGAAACGGCCGGGCGCAGCTGCCCGGCCGTGGCACGGTGACTAGAGGTCGCCGACAGCCTTGTGCTGGATCGACGGCCAGCGCTTTTCGGCCCGCTCGAGAATCCGGACCTTGTCCTTCTTGTACTTCTCGAAAACGTCCGCATTCACGAACAGGTAGAGCTTGCCATCCACGATGTCGGCAAAGCGCGGATCCCCGTCAAACTTCTTTCCGAGCGCAACGGCATAGGCGCAGAAGCCGCCATATTGCGGTGCGTAGCGGGCCGGATCCGACTTGAACTTGCGGGCCGATTCCGCCGAGGCGAAATAATAGGCAACGCCGTCTTCGACCACGGTGTGGGTGGCATTGCCTTCGGCAACCGCGCCGTACACGGTCAGTGCGACCGGATCGACACCGTGCAGGCCGAGCGGAACGCCGGCGGTCGTGATGCCGGTGGAGACATTGTATTCGTCTTCGGCAAAGGCGGGCTGGGAGGCGGCCATCGCAACAGCGAGGGCGGCTCCGGCGAGGATGATGTTTCTGGACATGTCAGTCTTCCTTGAATGATGCGCCGGCAATCCGGCGCGGTGGGGGCAAGGCCATAAGGGGTGGGTGCGCGGCAGCGATCCGCGAATTCGGCCGGCGGCAGGCCCTGGTTTGATCCGCCAGCGAAATCAGGGAGGCGCCCGGCTGCCAGGTGTGAGAGCAAGGGGAACAGCCGGGCGCCTGAGGGAGCCATCCGGGGGTGGGATTGGCAGGTGCGGATGGCTCCCGAGTCTTATTTCCTGTATGCGGCGCGGATGGACTCCACCGTATTCTCGGTGTTGTCGACCGCGCTGGCGATCATCCGGAAATTGGTGAGGGAGGCATCATAGCCATTATAGTGTTCGGTGATCGCGCCGGCAGTGGCATCGGTCACCACCATGACTTCAAAGCCGGCCTCGACCAGGCTGCGCATGTGTGACTCCGTGCACAGATTCGACGACATGCCCGCAAGGATCACCTTGTCGATCCCGGCCTTGCGAAGCTGCAGGACAAGATCATTGCTGTCCGGGCCATACACCTTGTGCGGGCTGGTCACGACCGTCTTGCCGTTCTCGATATAGGGCCTGTACTCTTCCAGCCAGTCGGCACCCGACCCTTCGAACCCTTCGAGATCCAGCGCAGACGGACGATCAAACATGCCGATGGCATGCATCAGGGATTCAAGCGTGCCTTCGAACTTCCATTTATGATCGTGCTCGTAATAATAGTGCGGAGAGATGAACACCGGCATGCCCGTCTCTTCGGCAACCTGGAACAGGTCGCCGATATTCTCGACGGTTCCATTTTCCGTGATGCTCTGTCCGACGACGCCCCAGGTGACCCCGTCCGGCGACAGGAAGTCATTCTGGGGATCTGTGACAACGATGGCCGTGCCGTCCGTGGTCACGACGAAGCCGGGCATGGGCAGTCCGTCATTCACAGGCGGCAGTTTGGCACTGGCGGCGCGCGCCTTGGGCGCATCGGCATCAGCCGGGATGCCGACGCAGGCAAAGATGGCCGTCGCAGTCACGATCAGCTTGAGGAAGGATTTTGGCGGATACGGGGAATTCAACATGGCGGGGCTCCTTTGAGCGGGGTGGGTGGATTGTGGCGGCCAGTCCGGTCCGGGCACGTGCTGTCCCTTCCCGATCTGATCTGTACCCACCCTAAGAGGCGCGGCCCGCGACCGTATTGACCGGTCGCGACATCCTGTTGACTGGACGCGTCAATCCGTCTGGGGCAAGCTCTCCGGCACGGTGCGAGGGGGATCGCACCGCCGGCGGAACGGCCAGCGTGGGGAGCGCGAGGGAGATGGCAACAGTTTCAACCGTATTCGTGTTGAAGATCATAGACCGGCTCAGCGACCGGCTGGACCGGGGCATGATGTGCCGCGTGGCAGGGATCGACCCCTCGCCTGCAGCCGGCCCGGCGCCTGCCATGATCAGCGCCGCCAATTATTACAGCCTGCTGGAAACCATTGCCGAGATCGAGAAGCCGGACATCCGCTTCCTGCTCGGCGTCAGCATGTCGGCCACCTGCACCGATTTCGGCGCGGTCGGCCTGGCGTGGAAATCCGCGCCGACGCTGCGCCATTCCTTCCTGCGGATGGACCGTCATGCGCGCGCCTACAATACGGCCTCGACCTTCAAACTGTATGACAAGGGCGACACATTCTGGTGGACCCATCGCCGGCCGGACACGCCGCGCCTCGGCCTCGACCTGTCGAGCGAGGGCGCGCTGGCGACCTATGTCACACTCTGCCGGGAAGCGACCGGACCGAATTCGAAACCTGGCGCGGTGCAGTTCCGCCACCCGGAACCGGCCGGATCGCTGGAGCTGCTGCAGGCCCATTTTCGGTGCCCGATCAAATTCGGGGCCGACATTGATGCGCTGATCATCCCGGCCGAACGGCTGGACAAGCCGAATCTGGTCGGCGACGAGAGCATCTGGCGGTTCCTGAGCGCGCAGGCAGACGGCATGCTGCCGCGCGAGGGCGGCGACCGGCAACTGGACCGGCAGGTCGTGCTGCAGATTGCCGATGTGCTGACCGACGGCATTCCGTCGCTCGCGCAGGTCGCCTCGGATCTCGGCATGAGCGCGCGCACGCTGCAGCGGCGCCTGTCGGACCAGGGGCTGACTTTCCAGGCCCTGGTGGACCAGGCGCGGCGCGAGACCGCCGAGCGCTTCCTGGCCGATACGAGCTATTCCATCGCCGAAGTGGCGTTCCTGACAGGATTTTCGGAACAGAGCGCCTTTACCCGCGCCTTCAAGCGCTGGGCCGGCCAGACCCCGGGCACCTATCGCGACACAACCGCCAGCCCCTGAGCCCTTAAACTCAAGCGCCCCCAACAAAAAAGCCGCCCCCAAAAGGACGGCCGACCGAAAGAATTGGTGCCAGAAGAGGATCGCCCCCAAATAAAAGAAATCTAATAAATAAAATAAATACAATGTATTAAAGTCATTGTCTAGCGCCAAGTACAATTACTTATCTTAGCTTTTTTGTACCTGCGTGCGGTCTCAGGCGCGCAATCATGCTGCGTGTTTCTCGGATAGATGAGCCGACCGATTTTCCTGTGAACTCCGTCTCCAGCGAATACAAGCCGCAGAGTGGATTCAGATGCATTTGATCGGATGGGCATGCCTATTGGTTTGCTAAGAATACGAGTAGGCGGACGGGTTGAATGCATGAACTTTCACGTAGGCTGGCGACCGATCCGGTGCATGTTCGTAGAGATGGCACATCGCGAATGTATTGAGTTTCTGACCAATGAGCATTGCCATCGCGACCGGGCAAGCAAGAAACAAATGAACTTCCGCTGTTTTCATTCTCAGTTTGTCTTTGGCATCGCGCAACGCATCTACCGCCTGAAGGGCTAATGACAATCCTTCAGTGCTGCTTAGACTTTGGCCCTGCCTTAAGGGGCCGCCTTCCGGCTCGGCGTACAAACAAACTCTAGGCTTTAAACCGGTCTCCCGAAGGTAATCCGCAGATGCCGATTCAATTGAGGCGTTTACGCCCATAGCGAGAACAATTTGATTTGAAGCAGGGTCACCGCGCGATTCTGAAACCGAAAGACGTGCTGAGGTGCTTCCTGTATCGAGACCCCAAAGCTCTGGCGAATGTCCGGGTAGGGATTGCAGCCATCTAACCTGGAACGGTGCCAGGGGCGAGAAGACCGCTCCAAATAAAATCGCTGCGGCATAGGAACATGCGCCCTGTACGATCAAAGACCGTGGAGCGTTTGACCTCAAAATCGCCTTGGCGGTATCGACCAGCGCGCGTTCAATAGTTGGGTAGGCACACGTGGTCGGCAATCGACCCGCAAAGTAACCGGAAAAATCATGGCGAATGTCATAGGATAGCTGTTGATCGAGACGCCTCGTAAAAATGCCGATCTGCAATTCCTTCGGTTCGAGTGTGGAGATCGCAGTCAATCGGTCTTGTAGCACTTTCGTGGCTATAAGCTTGGCCGCTTCGTCATCTAGGAGATCCTCACCCAGACGCGTAAGATTCCAGTCTTGCAGGTTCTGAAAGCCCGCCGGCCTCCCAAGCATGTCGTCTGCTTGCGGATAGTCGACATCAATGAGAACAGGGCGCACAAAGAATGGGTCGTCTGGCCGCACCCTCGCAAAGATGTTGGGTGCCTCGACGTTGCGGATCATTGAAGAATCCTGCACCTCAGAACAAACCAACATTACCGCGCCAGCGGTATCTGGATCAGCGAGAATGGCGTCCAGCTCACGCTCGGTTGGGCGGGGTGCGAGATCAACCATATCTCGCCATGTCGGCACTCCGCGGTCATTGAGCGCCATTTGGAGACGAACTGCTTCGTCAACACGGTGCGGAAGGCGCCGATAGGAAATGAAGCACCGCCCCCTTGGATTCGTTACGGCGGTCATGGGCGCGCCCTCAACTTCCAATGTCCTTGAACGGGGGCGTTGGCAAAGTCATGGCCACAATCTCCAACGCTCGCCGAGCTTCGATCGCTTTATCAGGATAAGCATCGAGAATGATTGCGGGAATCAGTCGTTGCGTCAGATCGGAGAAGGTGAAGCCGTATTCCCTTGCATTCGAAGGGCCGGTCGCGCGCACAAGTCGATCCAAATCGGACGACGACAACCCAACTTCGCCTAACGAGCGTTGAATGACCGCATGCCGTTGAGCTTCTGAAGGCCTCTCGAAAGATAGAATATCCGCAGCCCGGCGTTTGACCGCCGGGTCGAGGGCGGAAAGCCTGTTGGTGCACATTATTACTGCGCCTGGCAGCCTGTTGTTGGCCAAACGATCAATCCCGCGGATAAATGCGTTCACGCCTGCACGGTCTTCATGATGCATCTGAGCGGCTTCCCTCGATTGAGCCAGCGCGTCCGCCTCATCGACGAGGAGGATAACTGCACCACGTGCCTTTCCTCGTTCATTAGAGAGCTTCGAGGCCTCATAAACGACTTGATCAAAGGCTGCGGAAATCAACTGAGTCATCTCCCCGACCCTTCCCTGGCCTCGAGCGGAAAGACTAAGTGGGAAGAGGGTGATCGAGATCCCTTCCTGCCGCGCCACTGCATCCCCGATAGTCTCGGCCAGTTCCGTCTTCCCCGATCCAACATCTCCCGCCAGGACCACAAGGGGAGGCCTGCCGAGGATTGACATGGTAAGACCAGTTGCGCCTGGGTGATGCCGTTGCGCCCAGCCCTCAATACCCGCGGGGTTGATGAGCGCACCAAGCATTTTGCTAAGGCGCAATTTATGGCCATCAAGGCCGACAAGGCGTGATAGACGTTCACGCGGAAGAATATCCGGATACTGGATTTGTCGCTCGAACAATGCGTCGGGAGAGATCGGCTGGTTCATTAGAAATTCCTCACACTAGAGCGGCTGAGGGCGCGACCTCCGCTGGAATAGGTACGGTCCTCAACAAGATGCCCATTGACCCCCGGTTCTGATGCGCCAGATCGAAAGAAGGGGAGCGACTGCTTGAACGCGTTTCGTTCATCTGACGTCAGCTTGTCCCACGCTTCGCTATAGGTCAGGTAGCTGTAGAAATTCGCTCCGGTAACATTGGCGCTGCCCCGAATGCGCCCTGGGTCATCGTCAGTAGCCGAAGAGTTTACAAGGTCGCGCGCTGTGTAACGCAGTGTAGGCTCGATCCACTCGCCATCCTTATGAAAGCCCAGCGTCAGCGTTCCCAAATAGCCAGCCTTCAGGAGAGCGACGGCTTCCTGTTCGTAGTTCGATATCCATTCATCAGAAGGCTCGCCATACAAACGCTGGATTCGCTTGAGATCTGCGGCAACCTTTGCGGCCATGTGCTTGGCATGGGTCAACGTGAATGCTTGTGACTCGCTGGAGGTGAATGAATAGCTGCTCATTGTTTGCTCACGGGCTGAAAGTGGATCCGAAGACTTTCTGCCAGTAGCGGACAGTCTCTTGCTTTGTGGGGGCGTAAAGAGCGGAGTCGATTGCATCGCCGGCGTCCATTGCAGCTTCGACGATCATGTCACGTTCTGCCATCGTATAGAGGCAGCTGACATTGTTCTTTGCATTGACTGGATCAATGATTTTCAGCGGCTCACGGAATGCGGGAACTGCACCTGGAGTATAATAGTCCGAGAACGCGATCTGGTCGGCGAGATTCGACCGCACAATGTATGTGAAGAATGCCTGAAGTGCTTCTACATAGTTCGAGAAATCTGCTCCCTCATCGGCGATCTTGGCCATGATCAGCTCGATCATAAACGATTTAAACCGGAAGCCTGCGCGTTCCAGCTTCATCCGTGCCGCCCAGTATTTCGCGAGACGAACAACTTGCGCAAAGTCGTCCGGGTTAGCGTCCTTGCGATTCCGAATGAACTCCAGATGTCGTGGAATGCAGGTCTCCAGGAATGTGCCATTCTCTTGGTTGACCAAATCCCCATACCAGTCTGGATCACCGCGATAGAGAATGGGAACCACATCGACATCAAGACCACTGGTCTTGAATGAGATCTTCACGCTGTAGTGCTGCGGCTGGATCTGGCTTGGGTCCATCTGGTGGAAGGCTTTGCGCAACTTCTCGGCCAGATAGTTCGCCAGTGCTCCGGGATCACCTGGCAGGTCTGCTCCAGAGACATAACAAGCCATGTCGATGTCGTTCAGGGAACGCAAGGCCGTACCCTTTGCCAGGCTACCTGACAGGAGCATTTTCTTGAGCGTGAAATCCGGATGATCCGCCAGGTGCGCTTCGACCTTTTCACGCACGCCACGAGCCTGCTTTCTGTAATCATTGGCCACTGCCTGGGGGAGGTTGACCCTCTCCGCGGCGAATGCGGCAATGTCAGCATGTGAAACGTGCATATGAGACATAGACGAGCAGCCCCTTCTTCGGCCGATTGATACCCCTTCATGACGTATAGCTCGCCGAGCAGTCATTCTCGGACATCGGCGCTTAGACTTTTTTTGTCCGAGACCATGATGTATCCGAGCTAATGGAAGGGAGGATGCCTGTGCGGACGATGGTTAGTGAAAGCGAAACTGCGCGCTCGAACGCGCTAAATGCGCTCGACGATGCCCAACTGAAGAAGTTGGTGCAAATTTCCCGTCTTCTGGCGCCCCCTTCGATAGAGCCAAGTGATTTGCTCCACGGTGCCTATTTGCGTTGGCTCGAATCAGACAAGGCGATCGAAAGCCCAGAAGCAACCTATCGCTTCCTTGTCGGTGCCATGAAAAGTATCCGTTCCAATACGTTCCGTCACCAAGGCGTTGTGAAACGTGCATTGGGGGACCGAATTCAATCGTCTGAAGAAGGTGGGGACGGCACCGAACTATTGACCGCCACTGATGCGGTTGCCGAGGACAGCAAGTACGCACAGCAGGTTTTTGACCTGTTCGCTGATGATCCTGAGATTCAGGAGTATATTTTCATGTTGTTCGACGGTGCAAAGCGAGCGGAGATCCAAGCCGAGTTGGGCTGGGATGACCAAAAGTACCAAGCGGTGCAGAAGCGTCGTAACCGCGCAATGGCAAAGTTTATCTCGGAAGGAAGGGTGTGATGACCACGCATGATACTCCGGCTCCAATTAGAGATGTTCTCTTAGATGATATAGTCGAAGAGATTGGTTCTCTGGATGAATTGGAACTAGATGCATTCTTACGTGAAATTGGCGAAGATCCGGAATCGACTCTTGAACAGGGCAAGTCGGTTCGTAGCCGCGCTATTGAAGAGAAGAAAAAGTCGCGGCTGCGCGCCGCTCAGAAAGAGCTCCGGGCTGAGAAGGGTTTGAAAGCTACGCCTCTCATTGCATTCAGCTCAGAACGAAAACGTGAGATCTTTGATCGGATCAAGCGACACAGCGAAGCTTCTGGCGAAATGACGCTCGCAGCTCGAAATAGAGTAATTGAATCAGAGCAGGATCTGGATTCGTTTTTGGAAGCTTGTCTCCGTCTCGGCTTAATCAACGAGGCCGGCGAACTGAATGATGAACTATGAGACCCGCCGAACGCCTCCTGTTCGAACTTGGAATTACCTCTCCTGATGACATAGATGTTGATGCCATCGCGCGATGCGTCGGAGCCGAAGTTGACTACAGAACTCTTGTGGGATGCGAGGCTCAAATTATCGGTTACCGAGATCAAGCTGTGATTTATGTCGATCGGAGCACAAGCAAAGTCCGTAGGCGCTTTAGCGTCGGGCATGAACTCGGACATTGGTATCACCACCGGGGTCAGTCATTTGTGTGCCGCTCAACTGATATTGGTCGCCCTGTGGATGAAACTTCTAGAGATGCGGAGAGGCTTGCTGATGCGTATTCAGCTGACTTGCTACTTCCGCCATACATTATCAATCCAAGGATAGAAAAGCTGCCGCAGCTGAATCTACATTGTATCAGGGCGCTTGCCGACGAATTTGGAACAAGTGTTACTTCGACTGCCATAAGGACAATGCGGGTAACGAAGGATGCCGCGATATTGGTTGCTCACAATCTGTGGGGCAGAAAGTGGCAGTGGTCCAGCTTGAGTGCTGCGGGATTGCGAGTGCGTGACGACGTTGATTCTCGGTCCAGCGCCATTTTAGCAATTGAGACTAAGACCCTAACTAATGAACGCAAAGAGCCCGCAAGCTACTGGTTTGATAGACGGCACATCGAGCAATTTGATGTCCGCGTCCAAAGCATGACTACTGCCGAAGGCGAAAGCCTCTCTTTGATCCGCATCACTGAACCAAGAATGATAGAGATTTATGGGTAAGCGAGATTCGTAAGAAGGTAGAATGCAGCGATTTGTATTGCCGTTCTCATGTGGCTATTCGGATAGACGCTCAACTTGTCGCACTAAGCGTCGGAGGTTGGTGTCGATCGTGGTTGGATTGGTCTTGACTGAGAGTTGCTCGCGCGGCTTCGTTCCTAGAAAGTAAGCAATGCGCTCAGCATTTGCGCCGCTCGGGTGGGGAAGGCCAATCAAGACCTGGTCACGCTTCAGCCGCCCTTTCTCACAAAGATGGCTCAGCGCTGCTTCTGCGTGCTTTCCGAGTGGGATCCAGGTCGCGTCCGGCAGCGTAGCCGCCTCTTCAGCTAGATGGGTGTCAATTTGTCCAAGTAGCGATGCGGTCTTCAGAGGGGCTGGATTTCCTGAGTAGTTCTTGCCATCGACATAGACAGGATATCGAAGTGAGGAAGTGAAGTGAACGCGCGCGTTGTCAGAGAAGAAGTCATACGCGGATCCATGTCCGTAGACTTGTGGCAACCTGATCTTGTCCAACATTCTAACAAGTGCACTTCGCATTGAACCACTAAAACTTGCGAAGCGCTTTGCAGCTATCAGAGCGGCCATCAGATCGTCGCCGGCCAGCAATCGCTTCTGCATTTCGGAAATGGCGTTGGTTGCTTGCGTGCGACCGGGTGTGAGGCCCACGATCACGAGCTGGGCACCGGATTCAATATAATCAAAAGGCGCGTATTCTACTGTGACTCGACCTTCACGTGTGATGAGAAGGTTTGGGTCTGTTTGACCATTCCCGTAGGCTGCAACGTCGCATTGCTTCACTGCCTCGAGGTATCGCTCGGCTAATGACATCCAGTCTCCATGATCTGTTGTTGAACGATAGACTTCATTTCCACCATTCCGTTTGGCTTTGAGTCTTAGGGTGATCCATAGCGTCTATGACAGCAAAATTGACCATTCTTAGTTGTTCCTGACGCATAGCTCTTTGGCAGTGATCCAAACCAAAAAATGCCCCCAAAATTCGAGCGCCTTCAAATAATTGTAATTCAAAACAGATCCCCCTTGCTTTGTCACAAGTAAGCGATCTTTCAATCAATCACCAAGCCCATCGCGGGAGCGGGGGGCGGTTGGCACTGCGATCTATGGATTGCTCAGCTCAGGACGTTTGCCCGAAACACGGTAACGCTCCGAGAGTAAGTTTGAATCTGAACTTCACCGACATCCGCATTCTCCGCTAGGTAAGCTTTCAGGTCAGTGGAAAGTTGCTTGAGCGCCATCGGCAATCCCATGAATGCCGTTTCGGCTTGCGCGATTGTCTTGCCACCCGCACGAACAAGAATGGCGATTCCTCCGGGTTCTGGGCCTCGGTGTCGGACGATGTCTAGCGTATCACCCAACGCTTTCCTTAGTAGTTCATCTAGCACCACCAAACTCCTTGGTTGTTTGTAGAAAGGAATTCCAATGCTCTCGCACGTCAGGGTCGAGCAGGTCGGCGCACCAGACGGGAGTTGAGCAGAAATTCCGTATACGCTTTAGCAGCGGATATTCCTGCAACTCCCGCCATTTGGGGTGAGCCTTCAGTTCCGCTTACTATCTCGATTTCTTGGTGCGTGAGGTTGGAGAAGTATCGTTCTGCTCCGGCGCTTTGACGTACCTGTCTCCTTGCCAGACTACGGCAACCCTATGCTTATGGTGACTGGTGTTGCTTCCGTTGGTGGTGGGCTCAGTTCCGACTTGATCCGCGCTGCTATTGAGATCGGAATTCGTCTCTTTAGAAAGTGCTCCCTTCTTGTTCTTAGATTTTGGGAATCTGCCAGCGAACCTACGACGATGGTTCCGGTCGCTCTTTTTCTCTTTGAAAGAAAACCACCCGGAGCGCGCGCCGATGACTGTGGACCCGCCGTTGTATGAACCGCTTCTTGCCACGCAGTAGCCCCTTTGCAGTGTGTTGGACTGGAATAGATGAAAGAACCGGAGACGAATGAAGCGCGTCACGCGGACTGAAAAATTGTAGAAAAATTCGAGGTCCTTTGAATGTCTTCGGACGAGCAGGTTTCCCCCCCTACCCCCCCCTCACTTTGTCAGAGCTGTTCGATCTCCCAATCGACCACCAGGCTCTCAACCTCGGCGCCTGCTCGGGAAAGAAGACGGCCTTCTAGCTTGAACATGAAAGTGGAATGCACCTTGGCTCTGTATGACTGAGAGACCTCCTGAGCGATCTCCTCCACTCGCTTTCTCAGACAGCAAACGAGGTCGCTAGCCAAACACTCGTCGGATGTCGGCTTTCGTGACCTTCCACTCAGGGGTTTGCCGCCTATCGGAAAGCGAATGTCATGCACCTCTTTTAAATGAATGAACTCATTGAGCGGCCTTCGGCTCCCATAGAATTCAGCGTAGTCTCCTCGAATACCGAAGCGCTTGAGTGTCTCGTCGTCCGGCTCCCACCGCATAGTGAAGTTTCCGAGGTGGTTGAGATAAAAGTGAATTCCAAATCCGAAGTCAGCTGAGGAGGCGCCTTCGTCTCCATTTTCACTAGCTTCCAAGATTGCCCGTTCGACGTAAGTGTGAATCCAAGAGCTCTGTTCGTCCTTCTCAATCAGACCTTGCCAGGCTTCTTTGAACTGACGCAGGTCACGGGGCAGATTGAGTGATAACCTATCAAACTCCGATCTCATGTGAGCAAGGTAGTCTTGAGCCGATAGGTCGGCCTTCCAACCAAGCGGGCGGTATCCGAATGGAAGTGCATTCATCCGTGGCGACATCTCCGATTGTTGTGGGGCCGCAGGATATGGGAACGCGATCACCGATTCGCTAGGGGTGTACCAAACCCATAAGAATCAACGGGTTAAACCTATTGACATCAATAGAGCATGCCCTAGTGAAGCCGCTGAGCACTCCCTGAGATCAGCGTCACAAGACCCCAATTTGACTTTTGAAGCTCGATGACTCATAGGGCCTGCCCCTATTGATGCTTGGAGATGTCAGATGATCATCGGTTATGCGCGTACGTCCACCACGGATCAGGAGGCAGGCCTTGAAGCTCAGGTCCGCGACCTGTCCACCGCAGGCGCTGAGAAGGTCTTCAAGGAACAGGTGTCAGCGAAGGGGAGTCGCGCCCAACTCATACACGCCCTCGATTACCTTCGCGATGGGGACACCCTGATGGTGACCAAGTTGGACCGTTTGGCTCGCTCTATCCGCGATCTGATGGCGATCGTCGACACAGTCCAGTCTAAGGAGGCATCGCTACGGATATTGGACATGTCCCTGGATACGTCTAACGCTACCGGGCGTCTCATGCTGGGAGTACTTGGCTCTGTGGCAGAGTTCGAACGAGAGATCATGCTCGAACGTCAACGGGAAGGCATCCTCAAGGCGAAGTCTGCGGGCAAGTATAAGGGGAGAAAACCCACAGCCCGCGCAAAGGCGCACCAAGTGAGGGAATTGCTCGCATCTGGAATGACAGAGGCACAGACCGCGATGGAGTTGGGCATCAGCCGTTCAAGCGTACAACGGATCAAGGCCAGCGCTCCAAACGACTAAGTTCGGACCTTGAGGGCCACTGGGTTTGCCCGGTGGTCCCTCGACCCCGCGCGATCTGTGCGACCGATCGGGTAGACACGTCTGTGGCGCCTAGGGACGTCGACTTAGGTGTCTTCGTCGTTCGCGGCACTCAGAAGCCCCGGCAAGTGAGATGACACTACCAGGCCGCAGGCGTCCTCCATGTCCGCGCCGATGTAGCGAAGCACCTTACCACGGCTGTGAGGATACTTGTGGAGCTCCGTGACGATAATCTTGGGTACGGTCCCAGGCTTCAGCATCGCCTCTCGTTCCCACCTCTTGTGAGACCCAGAGGCCAGCCGATGAATCAGCTTCGCACCCTGAACCCGCTTAAACTCACGATCGCCATCGGGCTGCGGATCCAAGCGAACCGCGAGTTCAACCACCAACCAGCTCTGGACCACCCGCTCCGGAGCCACACCGGCATCGCGGAAGCGCGCCCATGCTTTCCTGGCACGTTCCTTGGGCGGCAGGCCAGCGAGCCGAAAGGCCTCCTCAAATGGACCTGCCTGAGCGTACAAGCCATTCACGCGTTCGACGGCATTTGCCACCCAGAAGTCATTCATGTGTTCCCTGAGCCACCCTTGAACGATCTTCCGGTAGGGCGTTAGAGCTTCCGCGGTATACGAACGTTTGTAGGGGCTGCCGTGCCGACTATAGTGATCTGCGTGACGTCGACAGAAGCGCCTATCAAGGCCTTTGGTTGTGCCTGCTCTGGTAGGATGAGAACACCCGACCACTCTGCAATAGGAGTACATTCCGTCTGGCCGCTCAGCTCGCTTGCTGACATCGAGCTTACCGGGCATGCACCACCTCGCCATGTGCATTGGATGCAAATGATTGCACTTTTATCGCAGGCTCAATACCAAGGCGGTCTTGGAAAACCTCACTGAGGATACCTGAGGCTTCCTGTGCGCGACTGCAAGCAGTCAGCAACGCATCATGCAAAGGGAGAGCGGCAATGCCCGCGTCGAAGCACCTGAGGGTTGCCTCGATGATGATTTCGCTCTCATGCCACATCAGCTCTGCACCGCAGGGCTCTCGGGCACCCAGTCGGTGAGCAATGGGTTTGTTGTGCTGCCTGATTGCTTCAAACACATGGCCAGCCGTGTATTCCTTAGGCACAAGAGCCCGCGCCCCATCCGCCAAATTGGTCCCACTTTTGATGGGCTTCCACAGCATCTGCATCATGGCGACCTTAATGGCGTCACGAGGTATGTCGTCGTAATCCGCTATCGAGTAAGGATCTGTTGTAGGTCGGACGCCTTCAAGGGCGTACGCGATTGATGGCATTGCAGCCCCAATGTCCACTTCAGCAATTGCCTCCCCATCTATGCACAGTCCTTCTCGCCGAATGACCTTCCGCAAACTTAACCAGAATGCTGGACCGGTGAGCCGCCCACCCCGTTCAAAGGAGCCATCCAGAAAGGTACGTGAGACACTTCGACGTCGAACATCGATGACCGCAGGCCCCAGTTGTTTGCTCTGAAGGTTGGCCGCCCGAAGACAGTCGTTAAGTTCCCCCAAGCGTCGAAGCATTTTCTCTGTGCACGCCGTGGGCTCGAACTTGAGAATAGGTCGTCGAGCCTCCGCTCCCTTCGGCTTGTACCCACGAAGCTCTATTACCGGCAAAGTCGGCTCCACTCCGACCTCATTCAACTTAATCCCTAGGCGTTCGCAAGCTGCTCCCAACTCCCGCCCCACACTCAACACTGTCATGTACTTATTGTTAATCCTGGCGGACCTGTTCGCACGAAGCCATCCAGCCTCTTCAAGGTCATATAAGCGATCTATGACAGTTCGATTGCGCGCTAAGGCTCCTTCCGGACCTGCGGAGAGCCAATTGTTGTCGAGCTTGATCACGAGGTGTTCAGGCATCCCGGAGAGGCTATGAGCGAGTGTGTCCAACACCAGCGCCTCAACTGTTCTGTACTCCTTCGACGCCCTCGCGCCTATAGCTCGACGCGCCACCTTCCCTATGCTCGCTTGGCGGCTCACCCTAGCCTGGAACTGAGCTTCAACGGCTTCGGCTACGAGTACTTTGGTGTTTGTAGTTAGCGCAACGGTGGAAGGGTCCCACTGCCTTGTCGCCTCTTGAGTGGCCATGTGTAGTTTGACTCTGAGTGGAACGATAAGAACTACCTTGGTGTGGACTAAGCAATGGTCAACAACAAAGACCATACACTCATGGTGTATCCACAGAGTAGGCTCCTAGCCTTCCTTAGAGGGGGTAGGAGAGGGACACCTTATAAGCCGGTTAAGAGAGTAGCTCGTTAGCGGTCCACACCACTCGACTCAGGCCTCTGCCCCCTCACCTGGCGTAGTGCTCTAGAGAACATCAAGGCCAGCACCCGATCCCGCGCGTCCGGATCACTCATAATAATGTTCTGCATCTCGCGGTCTCGCTGAAAGGCACGTATAGCGCCCTTATAGAAGGCCTGATTGAAGGCCCCCTTCGAAACATCAGGAGGGTTATTCAGCAGGGTTGCAATCATGTCCGCATCGAGGATCGTGTCCTTCACCGCCTCGAACCTTAGAAAGTCTGACTCAGAGAACTCTGTACCGTGCTTGGAGTTGAACGCCTCGATAATCTCAGAGAGTGACCTCTCCTCTTCTGCGGTGAAAGGCTTCGCAGCGAACTCACTGATGGGTGTCAACTTCGATTCCTCTCCCGCGGACAGAGAAGCTCTTCCGCTTTCCTTCTGCTCCACTTTGAACGCCTGCAGCCTCAGCATCTCGTCGGTGATCTCAATGTCCTCCGGCGGCTCGCGACCAGGCAACAATCGGGTGAGCCAGCTGGCGTACTCGTAGAGCTTCTCCAAGTCCGGATCTTCCAGAGGCATGATCTGCGCAAGGAAGGTGTAAAAGCGAAGATAGCTCTTCAGGAGCTGACGGAACTCCTCCTGGCGCGCCTCCTCTGCTTCCGCTTCGAACCTAGCCACTGCATTGCGGATGAGTGCCTCGATTGCAATCCTATCTTGCGAGGTCAGCTTGCGCGCATAGAACAGTTCGGCGAACCGATCGACCTCGGCTTGATCTAGGAACCCGAAGCTCTTGATGCGATCCTGCAGGATGTAAATCTGATTTGGATCGGAGTTAGCTTCCAGGCTGGTTGTCTCGAAGTAGGGCCGGAAGGCATTCTGAATGTCTTCAATCGTGTTCTGGAAGTCCAGCACATAGGTCCGTGATTTGCCTGACTTGGTCCGGTTGAGGCGTGACAGCGTCTGAACGGCCTGCAGCCCTGAGAGTTTCCGGTCGACATACATGGCGCAGAGCTTGGGCTGGTCGAAGCCGGTCTGGTATTTCTCAGCCACGACCAGCACGTGGTAGTCCCCCTTGTCGAAGCGTTTGGTGAGTTCGGTCTCGGCAAATCCGTTGATCTCGGCTTCAGTATACTTGTGCCCGTCGATCTCCAGGTCGCCTGAGAAGGCGACCAACGCTCCCAGGGGATAGCCGTTCTCCTTGATGTACTGCTCGATCGCCCGGTGATAGCGGAACGCTTCCTCACGGCTTCCCGTCACCACCATGGCCTTGGCCTGTCCATCGAGCTCCCGCATCACATGGCGGCGGAAATGCTCGACGATCACCTCAACCTTTTGCGCAATGGCGGTGGGGTGAAGCTTGGCGAAGCGTGCCACCTTTCGCTGTGCTATGCTCCCCTGGAACTTAGGTTCGTCCTCGATGGCCTTCTCGAGCGCATAGTACGCCTTGTAGGTCATGTAGTTCTGCAGAACGTCGAGAATGAAGCCTTCCTCGATCGCCTGCCGCATGGAGTAGAGGTGGAAGGGGTGAGGTTTCCCATCTGCTCCCTTTGTTCCGAAGCGTTCCAGCGTGACGTTTCGCGGCGTGGCCGTGAAAGCGAAGTAGGAGATGTTCTTCTGCGGGCCTCGCTCGCGCTGGTATTCCGCGATGACCTCCTCCAGCGCGTCAGGCGGGAGTTCGTCTTCCTCTTCCCGCGTGAGTGCCTGAGACAGCGCCTGGGCCGACTTTCCCGATTGCGAACCGTGTGCTTCGTCCACGATCACGACAAAGCGGCGATCAGCTTGGCCTGAGACGACCTTGAGATGCTCAGTGGAGAACTTCTGGATGGTCGTGACGATGATTTTGGCGCCGCCCTCGATGGCTGCCTTGAGCTGACGCGAAGTGCCATCAATGGTCTTCACCACACCGGGTGTCTGCTCCAGATCCGTCACGGTTTTCTGCAGTTGCCGATCGAGGACAAGACGATCTGTTACGATGATCGCGGTGTGAAACACGGACTCATCCGTATCGGTATGAAGGTTGACGGCCTGATGGGCTGCCCAGCCAATGGTGTTTGACTTGCCGGAGCCCGCTGAGTGCTGGATCAGATAGTTCTGTCCGGCGCCGTGCGCTTTCGCATGCGCCATCAGTTTACGCACAGCATCCAGCTGTTGGAAGCGAGGGAAGATCAGGGCCTCCTCGACAACGATCGTCCCATCGTCGCGCTCTTTCTCTTCTCGCTCGACGAAGACGAACCGCCCGATGACGTCGAGCAAGATCTCTCTACCAAGCACGGCCTTGCCCTCTGGCTGGTCCGCATAGAGATAGGCAATCCGGAACTCATTCCCGATATCCGGGTTCCCTGCGCCGCCATTCCGGCCACGATTGAACGGCAGGAACCTCGTCTTCCCGTTCATCAGGCGCGTGGCCATCGAGACGTAGTCCTGGTCGACTGCGAAGTGGACCAGCGCGCCGCGTTTGAAGGTGAGGAGGGGCTCTCCGGCAGGTGACCGGTCGGTCTTGTACTGCTTCTCGGCGTGCTTGTGTGTCGTTCCAGTGAGGCTGTTCTTCAACTCCATCGTCGCAACAGGTAGGCCGTTGACGTACAACACCACATCGATGCGCCCACCATGTTTCGTGCTGTACTCGACCTCTTCAATCACGGACAGGATGTTGGACTCAAACTTGTGGACAAGGTCCGGATTGAGCGCAGACGCGGGCTTGAAGAAGCACAGGCTGAACTTGATGCCAGGCACGAGCTTCAGGCCACGGCGGAGAACATCCAGCGCCCCCCGGTCTTTGAGTGCCCGCGCCAACTGGTCGAACAGGGTCTCTTCGGCTTGCCCCGCATAGTGGTCGACCAGCTTGGCCCACTCATCAGGCTGCGAGCTGGACAGAAATTCAACGAGGAGGCCGCGATCCGCCGCCAATGCGCGGTCATGATCAGTCGGCTCACGTCTTCTATAGCCGTGCAAGCTGATCAGCTGTTCGACCAGGTGTTCCTGGACGACACGCTCTGTGTGAAGGTTCCTGCGGGAAAGACTGGCCATGTCGGATCCGATCAACTCTCGTCTACTTGCACTGGCGCCCAGATACGGCGAAGCGGCAGTTTCGATCGCGTCTCATCGGATAACCGATGGTAATTTCTGAAAAGCGCGTCCAGAAGCTCTGGCATCTGCCAAAGACGAAGCCTGAAGAAGTTGCCGTCGAGCTCCCTTTGGGCGGGCGCATTCACCCCGCCGATGCTGACAAGAAGCCCTGTCTGTGCCTGCGAATTCGAGACCGAACCGATCAGACGCAACACGACGTCGTGGTTTGCCGTTCCGTCCCCAGACTTCACCTGAACGCAGATGCGGTCTTCTCCCAACCCGAGCGTCCCGCCAGCCGCGAGAATGTCAACTCCGCCGTCAGGCCCCGGTGGGGAGACCTTCGTGGTATACCCTTCGGTTCGCAAAATCTCTGCAACGAGATCCGCCAGCTCGTGGCCGGCAAATTCAGACTTGATCAGGGAGATGATCTGCTGGTTTGCTATCTCCTCAAGGTCGGCCTGGAATTCGTCAGCTTCAATCTCGTCTGCATCAGCGCCGTCTGCAGCCCCGGGAGTGGCCATCTGGCCCTGCCGCCCGAGAAGTGATCCGGGGTCTGCTCCTGTCCGAAGAACCGCTTCGACACGCTCCAGTGCAGAGTTCCTCTGGATCTGGCAAACGGTCATGAATGCCCCAAATGAAAACCTTAAATCTTGTTTGAAGGTATCGCGGGGGACTGACTCAAGCTTCCATTCAACAGCGCGCGAATGCTTGAAATCGCTGGCAACGTCGAACGCGTATTCACCCGTGACAACGCCGATGGCCACGCCATTCGTGAGCTGCCGCGGCATAACCACATAATCACCAATGGCCATCTTGTTGACGAACTGGTTGAGTTGCGCCGAGTAGTTCCGAAGACGGTTCGCCCCCTGGTCCGGCAATGCTATCTGGAGCTCGGTGAGGATCGCTTCACGACTATTGTGATTTGTCAGGTCACCGACATCCAGGAAGCCTGGGAGCAGCTTGCCCTGATCAATCGCCGCAAGCTCCCGCTCTCCGTTAGCACCCGCTCTCACAAGCCATAGCCGGGTCATGCTTGCATCTCCTCCTGAATGGTGTCGAGGCGGCGGTCAGCAGTGCCCTGCTTCGCATAGGTCTCCACGTCGATCTGGCCGGTGACGGCGGCGGTGATCAGAGCAGAGCGGTATTCCTTGAGTCGGTCGATAGATGTAGTCAGTGCTGCTGCAGACTTCCTGAATACTTGGAGGGTCGAGGAAAGCCGCGCGATGATCTGGTCTTGCTCTTGGACGGGTGGCAAAGGTGTCCGGAAAGATCGAATGTCCGGCATGTAGATTGTTTGGTGCGTTGACCCCATCATCAAGCGCCGGAACTCCGGTTTCATTGCGCGAAGGACATAATACAGAAATTGAGGCCTGATTTGCTTGCCGCAGATCCATGCAGCGAAGTCCTGGGTGGTCGCCATAGGCTTCGCTATGATCCCAGGGAAACCAACAGACGCAGTGCGCGAAAGGATCACTGTATCTTTGGGTAGTAGACGCGCAGAAGAGTTTTCCATGCCTACTTCGCTGATCTTCTCTGCGGTGTCAGAGATGTAGATCATACCGCCATCACGTAATTGCCAGACATCTGCCAGCGATACCCATGGTATAACGCACTCTTCAGGAACCCAGTAGTCATCAACTTTACGACTTGGGGTGTGTCCTGTTTCTTGGCGTGCAACATGCGTGAACTTAGGCGCAAACCAATGGCTCGGGATTTCTTTTATCCACTCGACACCCGAGTGCTTCTTTTCAAACGACAGATCCTTGCCCGTCACATGATCGATGAAGGTGCCTTCTTCGCGCTCCCCCAGCAACTCCACCAGTCGTCGCTTTCTCTCGATCAGCAGGTCTATTCTTTCGGTCTCACGGTCCAGAAAGTCGGCAATCTGGCGTTGGGTCTCGAAGTTGGGAACCGGAACGGACACTGATTTCAGTGCAGTCCAGCGAACCGCTTCTCGAATTTCCATGATCCCCTTACCGAGGAGACCAACATACTCTTGAAACCCTTTGAACTGGATCAAGTAATTGTAATAGCCGGCGTATACCTCCTCACTTGGTTTGCAGACGATGTATGCTGTTGAGGTTACGCCATCGTATGCGGAAACGCCGACGGAACCCATGTAGAGGTTCATCGAGTTTAATACGAAGTCTCCCTTGTCGACCAGTTTGTACCCAGATAGATCTTCGGAGACTTTATTTCCCACATTGCCTTTCTCCGTATGGGGGATAACCCCACGATCTTTCATGACGGACAACACAAAATCACGCTGAAGACGTGAATTCTTCCGTTTGCTCTGAGTGAATAGGCTTCCGAACGGAGCGCTGCTCCAAGAGGACGGTATATTCTTCAACCAGTCAGGTCTCACTCTGTTACCTCCTGCAGCAGACCTGCGATCTCTACTTCGAGGGCTTTCAGCTCAGCGTCGATCTCTTCAAGGGGGCGGGGCGGCACGTACTTGTAGAAGTAGCGATTGAAGTTGATTTCGTACCCGACGCGCCCAACCTCTCCATCCTGCGCATCCGTGTATGATTCATCCACCCAGGCATCGGGGACGAAGGGTAGGACCTCGCGTTTCACATAGTCCCGCCAATCCTCGCTCAGCGGCACTAGTTCATGGTCGCGCAAATCCGTGTCGGCTTCCGGGTTGCCGTTGCTATCGGTGCAGACCTTGGCGTCTTCATCTCGCTCCGCTAGCGCAGACAGGACCGCCTTCTTGACCGGAGCATTTATGGTCACGCTAGACGCCCGGAGCGCAGCTGTGACCGCCTTGTTGAAGGCGTCGCGATCCTTCCATCGCTTGCCATTGGGAAGCGCCTCCAGCGCCTCCAGAACGCCTCTCTGGTCATCCGCTTCAAGCCTTAGGAAGGGCTTTGCTTCTCGCAGCGATTCGAGCGCCTCGGGCGTTACGGCAAAGGCAAGCTTCAGCGGGCGTTCAACGCGGATCTCGCGATACCCGAAGTCAGTTGTGTTGAAGACCTTCGAGGCACTTTCATCCGCCTTGTCGAAGGCCGCATAGAGCCGCGTGATTTTTTCCCGCGCCTCGTCGGGAATTTCCCGGCGCTTGGAGCCGAGATTCTTGCGCATGGATTTCCAGAACTGCTCGCCAGAGGCGTCGATGAGCTGAACCTTTCCTTGGCGCTCTTTCGCTTTGCGGTTCGTCAGCAGCCAGACATAGGTCTGGATCCCAGTATTGTAGAACAGATCAGTCGGCAGGGCGATGATCGCATCAACCCAGTCATTCTCCAGCATCCAGCGGCGGATCTCGCTTTCGCCTGACCCGGCCCCGCCCGTGAACAGCGGCGAGCCATTCATGACGATACCAATACGCGAGCCTGCCTCGTCATCCCGCATCTTGGAGATCATGTGCTGCAGGAAGAGCAGCTGGCCATCAGAGATACGCGGGGTGCCGGCCCCGAAGCGCCCGTCAAGACCCAGCTCTTTGGCCTCCGCCTCGATCGGCTCACGGTACTTCTTCCAGTCGACCCCATAGGGCGGGTTCGACAGCATGTAGTGGAACTTACGAGTCTTGTGGGCGTCTTCCGTTAGTGTGTTGCCAAAGGCGATCTGGTCGGGATCGTGTCCGGTGACGAGCATGTCTGAGCGGCAAATGGCGAATGACTGCGGGTTGACCTCTTGCCCATACAGTTCGACGCGGATGTCCGGGTTGAGGTCCTTCAAAGCCTCCTCAGTAAGAGCGAGCATGCCTCCCGTTCCTGCCGCAGGGTCGTAGACCTGACGGATAACCCCCTTGCCCGTGAGGCGTTCCTCTTCGCTTGCGACAAGCAGATCGACCAGCAGGCGGATCACCTCGCGCGGCGTGAAGTGTTCCCCTGCTGTCTCGTTGGAAATCTCTGAGAACTTCCGGATTAGCTCTTCAAAGAGATACCCCATCTCAAGGTTGGAGATAGCGTCCTTGTGGAGATCAATCTGAGTGAAACGCTCAAACACGGGCCAAAGGATCTTGGCGTCGCGCAAGCGCTTGAGTTGATCGATGAACAGGAACTTCTCGATAAAGATGTCTCGAACGTTCGCCGAGAACTTCGTGACGTACTCAACGAGGTTGTCATAGAGCTGGCCAGGGTCCTGGTTCTTCAGCGTGTCCAGTGTGAAGCGAGAAAGATTATAGACTTTGACGTCATTCCCGACCGAGTCGAAGAGCAACATGTCGCGCGTCTGGTCGTCGATGTTCTTCGGCAGTCCTTCCGCTGTATCCAGGACTGATTGCTTGCTGGCATCAAGGATACAATCAAGCCGCCTCAAGACGACGAAGGGTAGAACAATGTTCCCATACTCTGACTGCTTGAAGTCGCCCCTCAGAACCTCAGCGACGGACCAAATGAACGATGAGAGTGACTTGATCTGTTCTGACGCTTGCGCGGCCATACCTGCCCCATTGTGCTGATTCCATGAGGGAAGCATCTAGAGCATGCGAGGCGGCAATTGGCCAGACAGGGCTTGGCGCTAGTCACCAGTTTTTAAGTTGAGCAGCTCTGGTCCATAGAGCACCTCGTCCACCTTTCCGAGAAGCGGGATAGCCCTTGTAAGCGCGTCGATAGATTCCTGGATGGGTAGCTCCCGAGCCCCATATTGCGCTCTCTGACGGCCCAACACGCGCTCACGCACAGCATGCGCAAGGTCTGGAGTCTGGTCCAGAGCAGCAGCCATTGTGTGGCGAAAGCTGTAGCACACCAGCTGTGGAGAGGCGGGCACGCCAGCCTTGCGGATGACCTTGTTGATACGCGCAGAAAGCGCCTGGTTGTCGTTGATGCGGTTGCTTGAAGGGGCGAGCTTGGGAAATAGCCAACCAGTCGCATGTCGTGCGCGCGCGGCCCCTGCCGCATCCAGAGCAGGCCCCAGAAGTGGCACCCGACGCTCGCTATCGCGCGTCTTCAGTCGGCGATCTTCGCTCCATCGCACAAGGGCAAACGGTACATCTCCATCGAGCGACAGATCCTCGGCTTTGAGCCCGCCGATCTCGCTTGGACGGCACCCCGTGTACTTGAGCAGTTGGATGACCCACCGCGTCTCGTCCCGCACGCCGCTGGTTGCCAGATGATGATCGATGGCGGCCAGGTGCGTATGATGGAATGGCAAACGGTCCCTCGGAGCTTTCGCGGCATCAGGGACCTTGTGTCCAACAAAAGGGTTTTCACCCCTGAACGCATCTCGACGTTTCGCGAAGTTCACGATTGCCTTCAATGCCCCAAGCCGCTTCTTGACCGTCTCGTAAACGTGCCCTCGATCCTTCACCAGATAGTCAAGCCAATCCATGACCTGCGAACTTCTTATCGTCCCTATGGGCACATTCCCACTGAACTCAATGAACTGGTTGACCGCCGATTGCGCATACCGGTCCACGCGCCCATCATTTTTCTTGGCAGTATAGAGTTCGTAAGCCTGCTGGATCGTGAGCGGTGGAGGAACAAGCCGACCGCCGTTCAACAGCGTTATCTTCATTTCCTCTTCGAGCGTTAGGTTACCCGGATTGCCATCATAGTCATTCCCAGAGCGCTTCTCAGCGTTGCGGATGATACGTTCGATCTCAAGTTCAGCAGCTGTCTCTTCCACCAGGATCTCATTGTTATCCCTGTCGTAGCCTACTGACTGACGAACGATTGATGTCAGGTCACGCGCCTGGTTGTCGAACCAAGTCTGAACGAGCGGCTGAAGCTCCCACGCTGGCAGCTCTCCCCCATTCCCTCTGACTTTCTCAACGGTCGCGTCAAACTCGCGATTAAGTGCAACTGCCTGTACGATGGCGCTATCCCTCGCCAGCCCGTCAGCAAATGTCCGCTTCAACTCGCGCCCCAACTCTGGCACCGCCAAGCGCACGTCTGCGGGCCAGACGCGCCGGAACTGATACTTGCCATTCGGAAGAAGCTTCAGGTTCTTCAAGACAATTCCCATGTCGTCGCTTTGTACCTCACTTTGTACTTGAGGGGCGACATGTATCTTGGAAAACCAAATAAAAACAAAGCGTAAAGCTAGATTTTCTGGTGCCCAGAAGAGGACTCGAACCTCCACGCCTTGCGGCACACGGACCTGAACCGTGCGCGTCTACCAATTCCGCCATCTGGGCACGAGATTGGAAGGCGCCGATGTATAGGCTGAGCCCGGCCCCGTCAACGGGTAAACTGAGCTGATCTGCAGTCTGAGACCGCCTTTTTCCGGCCGGGCCGGACGGGCCCCGGGAAAACCGCGGTGCGCCGCCCTTCGCTCGGCACGAAAGCGTGTGCGCGGCGGGCGGGATGCCGGATCGAAACGGGGCGGGCGGGCAGGATTGCGACCGGGCGGCAGGCCGCGAAGCGGAGACATCTGCCTCCCGCCTGGCTGGCAAGGGAAAGCGCCCCGACCGGACCGGCTCCGCCGCCGCCCCCTCGCCTTGCCGGGCCCGCCTCTTCACGCCGGCGCGCAGGCTCACCTGTCATGGATCGGTCTTACCGCCCCCATGTAACACCCGTTTACCTGGAATCCGCCCGGGGCACGCCTCTCGGAAACCGGCCTTTCCAGCGTTCAGCCCTGTCTCAGGCGATCGCGTCCGGCAGGGGCATTTTCCGCATATGGGCTGCAGTTGGACCGCACGCGCATGACTGTCTGTCTCAGCCTTGAATTTCCTCGAAATTACACCGTTTACATATCGGTAAGTACCCTGACGGAACCTGGTTCTGCCCAAGCGCCGAAGGACTTGAACATGCCTGCTTTGCAAGCCATCCGTACAGTTCCTGTCTTTGCCGCACGGCATGGCCACCGGACCGGCCTCGCTCTTCTCCTCTCGCTTGCCCCGACCTGTGGCGCGCAAGCCGAGGCCCGCGATCCGGTGGCCATATCGCCTCAACAATGCGGCACCCGCAGACTGGAACCCGGCGCCGGGGGCGGGCTTACGATTTGTTCCGTGCACGATGATGCCATGGATGCCGACTTTACAGCTCCTGACACCCCGTCTTGCCGGAGCGCTGCTCCGGGCTCCCCGCACACCGGCAAATGCCGCGATGACCGGCTTCTCCCCTCATGGACCCAGCAAGCAAGGATTGGACACTGAACTCATGCACTCCCGCCCCCCCATCCGAACCGTTTTGATCATCGGCAGTCTCGCCTTCACGAGCCTGGCCGCCCCGCCGGCTTCCGCCAAAGAGATAAAGATTCGCAATTGTACCTCCGAAACGATCCGGATCATGATCCAGCCGATCGAGAACGAAGACAGCGCCACTCCGAACCGCCAATACCCGTCCAGCCATCACGACGTCCGGTCACAGAAGGCGGTGACCGAGGATGTCCCGACCGACCGCGTGACTGTCCAGGCCGAACAGGGCGTGATCGCCCCGAAGACGGAATGGACCAGTGTGGAAGCCCGCGATTACGGTATCTATTTCAAGGGGTTCCCGAACCGGTTCGGCCACTATCATGGTCATGAACTGAAACCCCTCAACAAGAAAGAATGCAAGGTCGTGCCGTGATGCCCTTCAGGGCGACCGGCCGGCAAAGGCATGCCTTCTCAGGAGACACCCGAACCAAGCCGGATACGGATTTTTGTTGCTCGTACGCCTTACCACCGACCCCAGACATGGAGACTCGAATGACCCGCCCACACCTTTTCAAGAACCTTGCAAAGATCGCCCTGGCAGCAGCGATGATCGGGAGCATCGGACCAAATGCTTCAGCAGAAAAGACGGCGAGCCCGACTCTGGTGAACTGCACCAAAAACAAACTGACGGTCAAGGTGGGCACTTTTCGGAGAGACCTGCTCGTTCGAGGAAACGGCACCTACGAGATTGCGCCAAATGCGCGCCAGGTGTTGAAGAACCTTCCGGTCACCAATCTGTTCGACGTCCAGATACTCTTCACTGACCAGATCCACAACGATCCGGAATCGTACATCGCTATAGACCCGAAGAAGGACCACGCAGTGGTGGAGCATGTCAGCAAGGGATTCAACCCGTTTCGGTACAGACTGAAGCCGCTCAAGGACGGGAAATGCCCGAATTCCTGACGCCGCGCGGCTGCCGGCAGGCCACCTTGCCGGCAGCCGGCTTTTCTGTCGCGGGACGGTCGCTGCCCACATGGGCGTCTACAGACGGTTCAGCCGCAAGGGGGACCGAACGACGACGTCGAACCCACACAGATTCATCCTCTTTTATGAAGTCCGGCAAGGAGATCGACATGATCCAGAAGACATTTATCCGCACCGGCCTTGCCGCCGCCTGCCTCGCCCTGACCGGTGCAACCGCCGCGGCGGAGGGTGGCAAGGAAATCAAGATCCGCAATTGCACCGGATCCCTGCTCAAGCTTACGACGGATACCTACAACCATCACTCGTACCCGTTTGAGGAATCGGTCAAGTCGAGAAAGCAAGTCGAAGACGGCGCCACCCTCACCGTCAAATCTCCAAAGCACCATGATCGCCTGAGAATCCTGGTTTCTGACAATCGACGGGACATTCTCGAGAAATTCGATGACTACAAGCTGGAAGACTATGACATGGTCCCCAGGGAGCAACCTGTCGATCGCGTGTATGGCATATCCGTCTATCACTTCACGCACGATGTCGTTCCAATGACCGATGGACCCTGCCCGACCTCGTAAGGCAACCGCGTGCCGGGCTCCTCCTCGCAGCTGCGGCGGGGCACAAATGCGCGGATGTTCCGGAGAATTCGGCTGGAGCGGGTAGACGGAATCGAACCGACATACACAGCTTGGAAGGCTGGTGCATTACCATTATGCTATACCCGCTCACCGGGTGGCAGCACGCCAGTCTAGCACATTGGTGCGGGGTGGTGGAGGGAGCTGGATTCGAACCAGCGTACGCTAAGCGGCCAGATTTACAGTCTGGTGGATTTAACCACTCTCCCATCCCTCCACGGGACCCGCGACCACACGCCGATTGACGTTGCCGCGCCGGGGCTTCACATGGGCGCTTTCGCGCTTCCGATCCATCCCGGAAGCGGCCTTATAAGGAAACCCGAAATGGCGCGCAACCATTCTAAACGGCGAAAAGCACACGACAGCGCAGATAATGCACGTCGCGGCCCGTCCCGCCCGCCCCGGCGCGGGGGAAAATCGCGCGATGCCGGTGGCGCCGAGGGCGGCCCGCTCTGGATATGGGGCACGCATGCGGTTGCTGCCGCGCTGGCAAACCCGGCGCGCACCTGTCACGAGCTGCTGGCGACCGAGAATGCGGCCCAGCGCCTGCCCGCCAGTGCGCTGCAGCCTGTCATCGTTTCGGCGAAGGATATTGATTCGCGCCTGCCGGAGGGCGCGGTGCACCAGGGCGTGGCCGTGAAGGTGGATCCGCTGGAACCGGTCGCGCTGGAAGACCTGATCGATGCGGGTGTCAGCCATATCGCCGTGCTGGACCAGGTGTCCGACCCGCACAATCTGGGCGCGGTGTACCGGTCTGCGGCCGCGTTCGGCTTTGGCGGGCTGGTGCTGCAGACACGCAATGCGCCGAATGTGACGGGGGTGGCGGCGAAGGCCGCCGTCGGCGCGATCGAAACCGTGCAGGAAGCCCGCGTGGTGAACATTGCCCGTGCGCTGGAGCAGCTGGCCGAGGCGGGCTATCACACGGTCGGCCTGGCGGGCGAAGGCCTGCGGTTGATCGCGGACGCGGTGAACGGCGCGCCGAAACTGGCCATCGTGCTGGGCGCCGAGGGCCCCGGCATCCGCCCGGCCGTCGCGAAGGCCTGCGCCGAGCTGGCCCGCATTCCGATTGCCCCGGAAATGGAGAGCCTGAACGTCTCGAACGCAGCGGCGGTCGCCTTCTATGAAAGCAGCCGTAATCGTTTCCCCCTGTCATAAAGCTCTGCTAGGACTTAACCACGCTGTGGGGAACATTAGACGGAGCGCGCGCCGCCATGCTGAGATTGCTGTCCATCATCCTGCTTTTGTGTGGCCTGGTGGCCGCGGGGTATGCCGGGTCTGTCCTGATGGACGAATATGCGCCCCGGGACCCATTGGTCGATGCCGCCCCGGCCGAGGAAATGGCGACGGAAGAAGCGTTCGAAGCCGCCATGCCGCCAGCGCTGGAAGAAGAGACGGCCGACCTGGCGCCCCTGCGGGAAGAGGAAATGGCGGATGCCCCGCCCCCGGCCGCTGGTCCGACCCGCAGCCTTGGCGCGGACATTCCGGGCGATGTGTTCCCGGAAGCGGTTGGCGCTGCCCCGGAATTCGACGCGCCGATGGCCACGCGCTCGGCCAATGTCACGCCGCAGGCCAATGAATCCTTTATCGAAACGCTGAAATCCGTGCCGGTGGCCCACGAAACGCCCAGCAAGGCCGAATACAAGCGCGCCTTCGACGTGACGCTGGCCATAGATTCCACCGGAGACGAGACAGCGGTGGACGCCCTGCCCGGACGCGGCAATGTCATCGAAGGCGAAGCGCTGGTATCGGACCGGGTGGAAGCCCGTCTCAGCGGCGCGAATTTCGAAATCGTGTCAATGTCACCGGAAGTTCAGGCACTCTCCCCCCTGACCGAGAATGTCTGGCGCTGGTCCGTCCTGCCGCTGACGGCGGGGAGCCATGATCTGGTGTTCGAGATCTATGCGATTGACGAGGATGCCGTTGTACCGCTGCGCACCTTCCGCGACACAGTCACGGTTGAAGTGTCGGGGATCAATCGCGCCATCGCTTTTGCAGACCAGGCAAATCCGCTTTTTGTCCTGCTCGGCGGGCTGGGATCGGCCATTGCCGGCCTGATCGGCGTGGTGCGCTTTTTCGGCCGAAACTAGCCGCCTGCCCTGCTGCAGCCCACTTTCTTTGCCGCAAGGGAAAGCAAGGCTTTGACTTTGCGGGCAATTCCGTCTTTCTGGCGCCATGACAACGATGACGACTCCCAAGACCCTCGAAGCCGCCCAACTCTTCCTGCGTGAGCAGGCCTCCCGGATCGAGATCGACCCGCTGACCAATTCCGTGTTTGCCCTGGCGCAGACCCTGTTCCGAGACCTGGAGGCGGGCCGCACCAAACTGTCCGATCTGTCCAAGCTGGCCGACGAGGTTCATCTGGACCTGATCGAAGGGCGCGCCGAGCGGTTTCGCGTCCAGCATGCAGGCGGCAAGGCCAAATCTGCCTGGGAACAGCTGACAGCCGATCTGGATGCGTTGGCGGCGGACGGGTTCGATGCGTTCAAGGCCCGGGTCGAACAGGCCACCGGCGGCATCGTCTTCACCGGACACCCGACCTTTGCCCTGTCCAAGGATTTGCGCACGGCGCTGGCTGACCATGTGGTGAGCGCGACGAAGACGAGCCGGACAGCCGTTATGCGCCAGATTCGGGCTGACTCCCGGCCCTGGAACCAGGCCATCAGCCTGAAAGGCGAGCACGATGAAGTCCAGGCCGCCATCGCGCACGCCGCCGATGCACAGCTGGTCTATGCCCGCACGCTGATGGCCGTTGCGCGCAAGGCGTTCCCCGATGACTGGCGCAGCCTGAAAATTCAGGTGCCCACCATCGCCTGTTGGGTGGGCTATGATCTTGACGGCCGGGCCGACATTCACTGGTCGCAATCGCTGACCTTCCGACTGACCGAAAAGGCGGTGCAACTGGGCCGCTATGCCCAGCAGCTGGAAGCGATCAGCGGCAGCCAGAAGATCGGCCCGCTGGCCAAGCTGACCCAGCGCCTGAAGGCGGCCGCCGAAGATACCGCCAACCATGCATCCCTGTTCGCGGCAGACCTGACCGATCCGGCCCATCTGGTGCCGGCCGCAAATGCCCTGACCGATCACACGACCCGCACATTGCTGGATGCCACCGATATTACCGACGTGCTGGACAGCGTGATCGCCACGGCCGATGACAGCCTGGCCGTGGAACTGATGGCGATCCGCGCGCAGGTCGACGCGCTGCAGCTGGGCACGGCGCGCATTCACCTGCGCGTCAACGCGGCGCAGGTCCGCACCGTGATCAACCGGGACCTTGGCCTTCAGACGGAAGACAGGGAATTGGGCCGCGTGGCGTTGGCCGAGCTGGCGCAGAAGGCCCGCAAGTCGAAACCCGTGCAGGTCAATTTCGCAGACCTGTTCCTGGAGCAGTCGACGGCACGGCGGCAATTCATGATGTGCGCGCAGATCCTGAAGCACATCGATTCCGGATCTGTCATTCGCTTCCTGATTGCCGAGAGCGAGAACCCGGCGACCGTGATGGGCGCGCTCTATCTGGCGCGGCAATACGGTGTCGACGACAAGCTGGACATCTCTCCCCTGTTCGAAACGCCGGAAGCGCTGGAAACAGGCGGCCGATTCATTGAGCGGCTTCTGGAAGAGCCGGAATTCCTCGCCTATGTGAAACAGCGCGGCTATCTGTCGATCCAGCTCGGATTCTCCGACGCCGGACGGTTCATTGGGCAGGTTGCCGCCGACATGGCCATCGAGCGCATCCACAATCTCATCGCACGGGCGCTGGCCGCCAAGGGCGCAGACGTCGACCTGCTGATCTTCAACACGCATGGCGAGAGTATGGGCCGTGGCGCCTGGCCGGGCAGTTTCGAACAGCGGTTTGATCATCTGCTGACGCCCTGGACGCGGGGCGGTGCGCGGGCCCGCGGGCTGCAGCTGCGCCATGAAGTCAGCTTTCAGGGCGGGGACGGTTTCCTGCATTTTGCCAATCCGGCCCTTGCCGAAACGACGATGGCGGCCTGGTGCCGTCACGCCCTGTCGGACCCGGAGGACCGGACGCAGGACCCGTTCTATACGCGCACGGACCTGGTGTGGGATTTCTATCGCTCGCTGCGCGCCTGGCAGGAACGCCTGTTCGTCAACGCCGATTATGGCCGCCTGCTCGGCGCCTTTTCCAGCGGCCTGACCGTCAAGGCCGGGTCCCGCCCGAAACGCCGCGCGGCAGGCCCCGTCGGGCCGCGCTCCCTGCGCGCGATCTCGCACAATGCGACGCTGCAGCAGCTGAGCATTCCTGTGAACGTGGCGGCAGGGATTGGCTCCTCGCTGCAGCGCGAGATGGAGCGGCTGGTCGATCTGATCGATGAAAGCCCCCGCATGAAAAGCCTGATCCTGCTGGCCACCCGGGCGCGGGTGCTGACGAGCCTGCCGGCGCTGCGCGCTTATGCCAGAGTGTATGATCCGGGGGTCTGGGTGGCGCATTCGAAGCTGGCCGATGCGGAAAAGGCGAATGCCTATCGCGCCGTCTATTACGCCCTGCGCAATACAGAGACGGCTGTCTCGATGAACCAGATCGCCAACTATCTGTCCGTCGACCTGGGCAAGTTCGACCGATTGCTGGCGCAACTTCAGAATGCCCCCTCCATCGAACAGCGCCATGAAGGCCGCCTGGACCTGCACGTGCTGCACGCGGTGCGCCAGGCCCTGATCATGAAGGCCTTCTCGATTGTCGGCGGCCTGCCCCGCCTGTCGGAGCGGCATGATGCCAGCAGCCGCGACCTTGTGGAAATGGTTGCCGAATTGCGGATTTCAGAAGCGGTCGACCTGTTGCGGAAAATCTTCCCGCCCTCCCGAGACCAGGACACGCCGCTGGCGGCGCTGACCGAACCGGGCCATGAGGCCAAGCCGCAGGCCAGCTATGGCTATGACCGGATCCACAAGGAAGTGATCGGCCCGCTGGACGAGATCGACCGCACCCTGCACGGAATCAGCCTGGCCGTCACGCACGCCTATGGCGCGTTCGGATAGTCGGAATCACCGGCGGCGGTAAGTTTGCATTTCCATGCAGACCTGACACTTTTTCGCGGTGCTGTGGCGAATACGCAGATAGAGCAGGCTGTTCTTGCGATCAATCTGCACCCGGAATTGCGACAGGAAATCCATGCCCAGGATCATGACCGGCTCATCTGCCATTCCCAGATGATCGAACAGTGCGGGATCGGAGACGACCATGTTGAACCCGTTCATTGTTACCTCGTCCAGCTCGAAGCGGGAAATGTTGGCGACGTGCATGTCATACTCTTCGCCGGTGATGCCGAGAAGGCGCTTGGTCTCCGCTTCGTTCACGGCCGTACCGGCTTGCGCCGCGAAGGTGGAATTCATGTAGGTGATCGTCGATCCGGTATCGATCAGGGCGAGCCCGCGGCGGCCATTGATCTTTACGGTGACGAAGTAGAGGCCGTTGCGCACCACCATCGGCCGCTTGCAGAGGATTTCCCGCATGCGTCCCGCCGGACGCCGATTGTACGACGTCACTTGCAGCCGGTCGAAATCGAAATCCACCACGTCCCCGGTCATGGCACTCATGGGCAGGACATTGCGCACCCCGCTGACCGCGATCTTGGCGTCGAGCGCAGCCGGCACCTCGACCAGTTTCAGCGACCCGGCTCCGAGACGCGGCAGATCGATCAGGGGAAAGGTTTCCGGCCCGCCGAGGCCCAGCACTTCCACAAAGGTCTCCTCGCCCGGAATGACCGCGAGCCCGGCAGAGCGTGCCGTTGCGCCGCCGATCATGGGCAGGGTTGCGGCTGTATCGATGATTGCGGAGGCCGTGACGCCATTGTGAAAGGACAGTTCGGTGATGATCCGGTCCTGCGAATCCATTTCGAACGGGATGGTGTGCTGGTCCTTGGCGTTGGCGAAGGCAGGCGCTGGCCACAGGCAGGCGATCAGCAACAGGATCAACACGATACCCTGCCGGACAAGATCGGGCCGCAAGGCCCGTGCAACCGAATTTCCTCCCATGGTCTTTCGCCTTTTGGCACAGTATGCCACAGGCGCACGCGGTCGCAAAATACGGGGGCGACGGCCCCGGCGCCGCTACAGGTCGCGCCAGTCCGTCCGCATGCCAAGTTCGGAGAGGATATCGTCCCAGTATTCCTTCAGCGCGCCGCGCTGCAGGTCTGTGTAGCGTCCGCGCGGGATGAGGCGGATTTCAATCTCCACACCAGACAGCGACCGCCCGTAGCGCCGCTCGACAGACTCGGCGACGTCCCGCGCCGGCGGCAGGGTGTCCGTCAAGGCGCCTGCGCCGCCATAGGCTGAAAACAGGTCCGAATTCTGCAACATGTCCGAGACGATCACGATCCGGCGCGCGGGGGCGTCAGGCGAGAAATTCTCGGTCTGCCCCAGACGGGCCATGGCTTCCAGGATCGGACTGGCGGGGGCCTCTTTCGGCACGACGAGATCCTCGATCACCGCATCCATGGGCGCCTCGAACAATTCCGCATAGCGCGCCTCGATCATGCCGGGATTGCGAAACAGCGGGTTTACCTGGCCGCCCCGCCCCGGATTGCAAAGCGAGAATTCCCCCCGCGGATCGAACTGGCCTTCCGCATCCAGTTCGAACAGGGACAATCTCTCGCCGATGTCCAGACGGTCCCGAGTGCGACGGATCAGGCCGGCGATCAGGTCCGCCTGCGCGGCATCATATTCGTCGGTCTTGTCCAGGATGATGGCCGTGTGCGGCGGCAAGTCCTCGCTGACCAGGCACAGCGTCTGCTCATCATAGGGGGCCGGCTTGATGAACTGGTATGCGACAAACCCTCCGGCAATCAGCAGGGCGATGATCGCGAAATTCATATAGGCCATACGGCGCTGCTGTCGGCGACGGCGGCGGCTCACGCGTCATTCCCCGCACGCGGCTTCACCCGCGGAGTCTTGCCGGTGATGTGCTCGACCGCTTCCGGGGGCACGTCGAACTCGTCGCACAACACATCCGGATCAGTTTCCAGCAGCCGGCAATACTTCTCGACCCGGCCATCCATGGCGCGACGCAGCGTGATCTTCTGCTGTGCGGTCAGCTTGATGCCAATGTCCTCCTCGATGTCTTCGACGATGTCGGAATAGCTGTCATAATAGTCCTCGAGCGCATATTGCAGGTCGCGCCGTGCGCGCTCGATCTGGCGGGCCGCATCGCTGAAGCCGGGAAAGGCCGCATCGGCCTTGCGACCCTCGAACGCCGCGACCGCCGAGATGGCGAGGCCCAGCGCAAACAGAACCATGGCGTCGAGCGAGTGGAGCGCAAACGGACGGCACATCGCATTGGTCGCGGCGCTGCCGATGGATTCGCCCATTGGAGACGTCAGGATCGAATTGCAGACTTCCGAATCGATCAGGAATCTCGGGAATGTCGTCGTGTTCGCCTTGAACGCGTCGAGCGCGCCGGGCGTGTCGCCCAGCGTCGCCTTCAGATCAAGCAGGTTCCGGTAATGCGCGGCCGACAGATTGACGAGCAGCACGATGATGACACCGATCGCCACGGCGAGCATGCCGAACGCCCTGATGACGTTGCGAGAGTCGAATTCCCAGAACTTCTTGTGCGGATCTGTCGAGATCGAAGCGTGGCGCAGCCCCCAATAACCGATGATGAAATAGCTGGTCGCCACATTCGCCAGGGAGACCGCTGCCGCCTGGAAGATGCCGCCTGACAGGCCGAACTCACTCTGCTGAGCGAAGAAATAGGCGTTCGCCGCACTCTCGAACAATATGAGCAGGGCGATCAGCGAGAGATTGAGGATGCGCACCTGCGGATGGTCGGAGACATAATGGATGCCCTGCCCTGTAGACTTGCCGAACTGCATCCGCGTTTCAGGAGTCCGCCCATTGCGTCCGCCGCCGAGCTGCCGGAAGCGATAGAAACTGATGGCCGCGCGCGCGGCATAGTCCGCCTGCAGCACCACTTCGTCATAGTCGGTCGACGGTCGGTTTGCGAAATACGCAATGTCTTCGTCTGACAAATCCCTGGCATCGTCAGCCATGCAGCCCTCTCCCCGGTTCGTTTCGGATGTAGCTGATAGTTAATGAAATACAAACAGGGCCGTTCCGAACAGGGCGAAAAACAGTTGGACTGCATAACCCGACGTCACGGGTGGCCCTTACGCTTACGTGCGCGTAAAGTGCATCAAAACATAAACCCAAGGGAGATACCGGACATGGCTGAGGCCTACATCATCGACGCTGTGCGCACACCGCGCGGGATTGGCAAGGTTGGCAAGGGATCGCTGGCCCACCTGCACCCGCAGCACCTGGGCGCGACGGTGCTGGGCGCCATCCGCGACCGCAACAATCTCGATACCTCGACCGTGGACGACATCATCTGGGGCACGTCCAGCCAGCGCGGCGCGCAAGGCGCCGACATGGGCCGCATGGCCGCGCTCGATGCGGGCTTTGACGTGAAGGCGTCCGGTGTGACGCTGGACCGTTTCTGCGGCTCCGGCATCACCACGGTCTCGCTCGCCGCGGCGCAGATCATGTCCGGCATGGAAGACTGCGTCATTGCAGGCGGTTGTGAGATGATGAGCTATACGGCCTCAACGGCCGACCCGAAGAACCCGCCCATGATGGATGCCGGCAATCTTCACCTGCGCGAACTGCACCCGCAATCGCAGCAGGGCGTCTGCGCCGATGCCATTGCGACCCTCGAAGGCATCGACCGCGAGGCCGTCGACCAGCTGGCGGTTACCAGCCAGGACCGCGCCAAGCGCGCCATGGACGAAGGCCGCTTCGATAAATCTGTCGTGCCGGTCTACAACCGTGACGGCACGCTGGCGCTGGAGAAGGACGAATTCCCCCGCCCGGGCACCACGATGGAGAGCCTGTCGGGCCTGAAAACCGTCTTCAACATGTTCATGGACATCCCGGTCGACGATCAGGGCAACACCTATGGCAAGATGGTCACGAAGAAATACCCGCAACTCGAAGGCAAGATGAACCATGTCCATCATGCCGGAAATTCTTCCGGTGTCGTTGACGGCGCAGCGGCCCTTCTGATCACCTCGAAAGACTATGCCGACAAGAATGGCCTGAAGCCGCGCGCCCGCATCGTGGCCACGGCAAACATGGGCGACTGCCCCACCCTGATGCTGAACGCTCCGGTGCCTGCCGCGAAGAAGGTTCTGGAAAAGGCCGGCATGAGCAAGGACGATATCGATGTCTGGGAAATCAACGAGGCTTTCTCGGTGGTTGCCGAGAAATTCATCCGCGACCTCGATCTCGACCGCGAGAAAGTGAACATCAATGGCGGCGCGATGGCGCTTGGCCACCCGATCGGTGCCACCGGCTCGATCCTGATCGGCACGGCGCTGGACGAACTGGAACGGTCCGGCGGCCGCTATGGCCTGGTCACCATGTGCGCCGCTGGCGGCATGGCGCCGGCAATCATCATTGAACGGATTTAAGTTTCCTCCCAGAAATCAAGGAAATCTGTTCAATCCTCTCCCGGCCCGGGCTTGCCTGGGCCGGGCTTTTTTTGTCCTGCACCCGGTTTGGAACCCAACCCGGTCCGGCGCGTTGCTTACCCTGAAGCAACCCCAACAGGAGACTCATGCCCTATACGATCCAGGCCGAAACCGAAATTCTCACCACCATCGATGCGCAAGGCGAACTCAACCCGGATGCCATGCCCGAAGCGGTGGACCAATTGATGGAGACCACCAGCGAGGACGCCCCTGGCGGACTTCTGGTCAGACTGCAGCACATGGATCTTGGCAGTCTCCACACAGTGGCCAGCGACTGGTCACGCAAGGCGGAATTCTTCGCGCTGCAAAAGCGGTTCGGCAAGGTGGCGGTTCTGACCGACCAGCCCTGGGTACGCCAGTCAGCGAAAATGCAGGCCGTCGCGCTGCCGGATACCGAATTGAAAGTCTATGACCTCGCCGACGAGGTCGATGCGCGCGTCTGGCTGGAGAAGGTGCCCGCAGAGGCGGCCTGACCGTCAGTCGGGACGGATCACCTCGCCATCTTCCTTCGTGAAGCGCTCCGGCGGCGTATCCAGCAATCCAAAAACCTTTTCAGAGGGACGGCACAGCGCCGTCCCTTTTTTGGTGACCACGATGGGCCGGTTCACGAGGATCGGGTGTTTCAGCATCGCCTCGAACAGGATGGCATCGTCCACGGCCGGGTCTGTAAGCCCCAATTCTTCCGCAGGGCTTTTCGACGTGCGGAGCGCCTGTCGCGGTGTAAGGCCCGCCGCGGCCAGAAGGCCGGCCAGCAATTCCCGTGTCCAGCCGCGCTCAAGATAGGCAACGACTTCCGGTTCCTCGCCGCTCGCCCGGATGATCTCAAGCACATTGCGCGAGGTGCCGCAGTCCGGATTGTGATAGATTGTGACGCTCATCTGCCTGTCTCCAAAGCCCGCCTGACGTCCCATGCAACACCTGCGCGGCCAGGTCCAGACCGTGGCAATCAGGCAAGGCCCTGGGCCCGTTCCAGAACATCCAGCAGCAGGGCCTCACCGCGATGATCCCTTGCGGCGTCGCATGCCTGTGCCGGATGCTGCCGGGCCCGCGCGATGTCGAGCAAAACCGGATGGATATAGGAGGATTTGGCAATGGCGGGCGTGTTGCCCAGCACGCCGGCTGCGGCCTCGCACACCGTCTTGACCGTCACCTGCTCATTGCGGGCCAGCGCCTCGACGGCGGCAACGCTGCCCTTCCACGTCCGGAAATCCTTGGCCGTGAAAGGTAGTCCAAGCGTGTCCTGGATATAAGCATTCACATCCTGTGCCGTCGGCCTGATTTTTCGGGAGCGGAACAGGAAGACGCCCTTCTCCGCCATGAGGCGGTCCAGCGTCCGGGCCAGCAGCTTGTCCCGGACCGTCACACGGCGCGCCGTCCCGCCCTTGCCCTTGTAGGCGCAGATCACGCGGTGGCCTTCAATCCGCACATGCGACTTGCGCAGGCTGACGGCGCCATAGGTCTTCCGGCCCGACCGGCCAATGCGCAGCGCGCCCTTGTCCAGCAGACGGACGATTGCAGCCAGCCGCACATCGCGCGGGCAATCGGAATAGGTCAGGTCGTGGCGCACACGCCGGCGCAGTTCCGGCAAGGCATGGCCAAAGGCGATGAGATCATCAAATTTCGCGGAATTGCGCGCAGCAGACCAGGTAGGGTGATACCGGTATTGCAGCCGGCCGGCCTCGTCGCGGCCTGTTGCCTGAATATGCCCGCGTGGATTGGGACAGATCCATACATTTGTCCAGGCCGGCGGCAGTACCAGCGCGCGGCACCGTTCCGCACGTTTGCCTTTCAGGGTCTGTCCCTTGTCATCCTTGTAGGTGAATCCCTTGCCACATCGCTTGCGGGTCCAGCCGGACGCTGCCGGATCGGACCGGACGAGACCAATGGCCTCTGCCGTCACGCCTTCGCGGCACAGCGTATCGGGCGGGGAACTGAAGGGCATGGCGTCTCTCTCGGGTGAGTGCCCGGATCAACGATGGCTGAGGGCAGTCGGTTCCCGCGCCGGGCATACGGGCCGCTAGTCCTCGTCGAGAAAGGTGCCCAGCGTGTCCTTGAATTCCGCCCATGTGATCTCGAACAGGGGGTCCCCATCGGCGCCCAGCCCTTCCAGCTTGCGAAAACCGAACATCTGTCCCATCCGCAGGATGCTGCGCCGCTCGACCTGCATGATGAACGGCACGGTTTCGAGATCGAAGTCGGAAGCGACCTTCCAGATATGATGCACATGATTTCGGACCAGCCGACGGATTGCGGTGGACCCGTCCGCCTTGCCTCCTGTGGGCCGATACGTCGTCAGCATACCGATGGCAAAGAGAAGGATGCAGCCACAGGGCTCTCCCCGGGCGGCGACATGGATGTCCATGACGTCATGATCCGAAAGAGAGCCGCGCTTGTAGAGATGGGTCGCGGTGGGGTTCAGGGGAATGACCATGGATATGCCCATACGCTGGCCCGTCTCGTCCAGGACAAAGGCGAAACTCTGCGGATAGCGGTCCTGAATACTGGTATTGCGCAGAAGCTTGTCAGCATAGTCCCCGGAATAGTTTGCGCTTTCCTCGAAACATTCGGCATTCATGCGGCTGAATTCCTTCAGCGCATCAGTTTCGGACACGATTTCCAGTTCGTCGGATGGAAAGCGGAGCTGTCCGAAATCCGCCAGCGCGTTGATGTCCTTGATCAGGTGCGGCTGGCGCTTGCGGACGATGCCCTCAGCAACCTGTTCAGCCGGATTGCGCGTCAGCAGGTAGCGCAGCAGGGGCAGCGCCACCACCAGGGTCAACGTCACGGCCTGCGCCAGTCCAACCAGGTTGAACACCGCCGAACTCATCTGGCCAGCATTGCGTGCCCAGTCGGCAAGATGGGGAAGGAAGAAGGCAACCAGCCGGACCGCCGTGCTGGCGACCAGGATGACCAGCACCCCGATCCAGATCCATCTCTCGATCCGCGAGAGATCGCTCAGTCCCTGCCGGACTTTCCGGAATGCGCCTGCTGCGTTCATCATGCCCCTGCCATCGTGCCGACCATGCGCGGCAGATAGGGCGTGTTTGCCGGTCAGGGCAAGCTATGTGGGTCTAGTTCGGGCGGTGCTCGTCATGGTCGCCGCTCCAGAAGCGCTTGATCCGGCCGAGGAAGCCTTCGCTTTCCGGATGGCAGTCTGCGCCGGTGCACTCACAGAATTCGCGCATCAGTTCCTTCTGGCGGGCCGACAGATTGCGCGGTGTTTCAACGAACATTTCGACGAACAGATCGCCCGTATGGCCGGACTGGCGGACAGACGGCATGCCCTTGCCGCGCAGGCGCAGCTTGCGGCCCGTTTGCGCGCCTTCCGGCACAACAACACGGGCGCGACCACCATCAATGGTCGGGATCTCGATTTCCCCGCCGAGCGCTGCGGTCGCCATGGGCACCGGCGCGCGGCAGTAGAGGTTCGGGCCATCGCGCTCGAAAATGTCATGCTCGACAACATCCACGAAGATGTAGAGATCGCCGCTGGGACCGCCCTGTTCACCGGGCTCGCCCTCGCCTGACAGACGGATGCGCATGCCGCTTTCGACACCGGCGGGAATCTTCACCTGCAGCTTGCGCTCCTCGCGGACCTGACCGGCACCGCCGCACTCCTTGCAGGGTTTCTTGATGATCTTGCCCTTGCCGCCACACCGCACACAGGTGCGCTCCATGGTGAAGAAGCCCTGCTGGGCGCGCACACGGCCATGGCCGTCACAGGTATCGCAGGTTTCCGGCTTGGTGCCCGGAGCCGCGCCCGATCCGTCGCACCCGGTACAGGGCACGGCTTGCGGCACGTGAATGGTTTCTTCCTTGCCGGCCCAGGCTTCGGCCAGCGTGATTTCCAGATCGTAGCGCAAATCCGCGCCGCGCTGGGGCCCGCCCCGGCGACGACCGCCGCCAAAGCCGCCCGCGCCGAACACCTGGCTGAACAGATCGGAGAAGATGTCTTCTGGATTGACGCCCTGACCGAAGGGATTGCCGCCGCCTCCGCCGCCATTCTCGAAGGCAGCATGGCCAAACCGGTCATAGGCCGCGCGTTTCTGGCCGTCGCTGAGAATGGCATAGGCCTCACCGACTTCCTTGAATTTCTCTTCCGCTTCCGGATTCCCCGCATTCTGGTCAGGATGATACTTCATCGCCAGCTTGCGATAGGCGGACTTCAGCTGTTTCTCGTCCGCATCCTTGGATACGCCCAAAATCTCGTAATAGTCGCGCTTGCTCATGGAATGGCTATCGTCTTCCAGGATTGTGTCTCACCAGCCGGTCATGTGGGGAACACGCGCGCCATACGCAAGGGAGTGTCACAGATGGCGCCGCGTCAGGTGTCCCGTCAGCTCGGGCCAGTCTGGCCGGTCGGGAAGGACTGAACCCCGCCTTCCACCAGTTCGGCGCCGCCGGGCTGGATCTGCATCACCGCCAGCCCCCGTTCCGACGTACCGTCAATCCGGAACCGGAACAGGCCGTTGACGCCGAAGAAGCCGTCCGGATCGGTGACGCCGCCATAGGTCAGGCTGTCATCGGCGGCCAGTCGCACGGTCAGCGCGGCGGCATCATAGGCCAGTGCCGCCAGATCAGTTGGCGCGCGGCCATAGATCCGGCGATAGGTTTCGCTGAATGCCGTCTTGTTGGCCGGATCGGTCGCGGCGAAATATCCCCCGCGCAGGGTCGGTTCCCGCCAGATGCTGGAATCATCCCAATAGGACGTGCCGATCAGCTTCACCTGACGCATGTCCACGCCATTGTAGGGCAGCAGCGGGGCCACCGACAGCAGCTTCACGCCCCGTTCCGGAATCATCACGGCGACGCGGCCCGGCCGACCGGCCAGCTCGGTCTTCAACACGCTGGCAATCTGGCGCGCTTCGGCTCCGGCCCCACTGTCCTCGCCGTAGAAAGCCGATGCGGCCACCACGGCGCCGAGACGGCTTGCCTCGAACCGCATCGCGGCTTCGACCTGACGGCCATAGGCCGAGCGCGGCCCGAGGAAGACGAATGTGTCCACGCCGCGCGCGGCCACATATTCCATCACACGGCGCACTTCCTCGTCCGGAGAGATCGAGGCGAGATAGGCCCCACCCCCGGCAGCCGAGCGATCATTGGAAAAGGCGATGACGGGGATTTCCTCCTCACGGGCCTTCTCGCGAACGGTCTTGACGTTGGCCCCGAACAGCGGGCCCAGCACGACATCCACCTTGTCCTCAAAGGCTTCATCGATGCGGGCTTCGGCCACCGATGTCTTGCCGGCCGTGTCCTTGGGGATAATCAGGAAGTCCCGGTCGGCATACTCAAAAAGGGCGAGTTCGATGCCGGCCAGCATGCTTTCCGCCTCGGCGCGGACATTGGCATTGGGATGGGAGAATGGCAGCAGCACCGCCGCGCGCTTGATCTCGCGCCCCTCCATGAAGGGCGGCGTCAGCCCCCGGTCACCGCGCCCGCGGCGCGCGTCGCCGATATCGTCGATGTCTCCGATCTCGATGTCTTCACCCGACGTGTCGCCCAGATCCCGCGGGACGCCGGTCACAGGCTCCTCGCGCGGCTCTCCGGTGCCGATGGGCACTGGCTGGCGCGCCGGCGCTGTGGCACAGGCCGTGGCCAGAAGCAGCGAGGCCAACAGAAGACTTGGCGCGGGAAGCTTCCTGAGCAATGGTTGAAGCAATGTCATCTCCTGATCCTTCTGACTCCGGGGCGATTCCCGCCTCCGCCGACTCTAGGCCCGGCCTCCCTACGGGGCAACCGGCTGTATCTCTGGATCCGGGCCTCTATGTGGTGTCCACCCCGATCGGCAATCTGCGGGACATCACCTTGCGCGCGCTGGACGTTCTGGCTGCTGCCGATGAAGTGCTGGCAGAAGACACACGGGTCGCCGGAAAGCTGATGTCGGCCTACGGGCTTAAGGTGCGGCTCAGCCCCTATCATGACCACAATGGGGCGGAACGGAGACCGAGCCTGATCCGCGCCCTGCAGGACGGCGCCCGCATCGCGCTGATCTCGGATGCCGGCACACCGCTTGTCTCTGATCCGGGCTGGAAGCTGGCGCATGAGGCGCTGGAGGCCGGGGTGAAAGTGATCCCGGTGCCAGGAGCGTCGGCCATGCTGGCGGGTCTGGTCGCCAGTGGCCTGCCAAGCGACAAATTCCTGTTTGCCGGATTCCTGCCGCCGAAATCCGGGGCGCGGAAATCGGCCGCCGAAACGCTGAAGGCCGTGCCCGGCACGCTGATCTTCTATGAAAGCGGGCCACGCCTTGCGGATACGCTGGCGGACCTGGCTGTGGTGTTCGGCCCGCGCGAGGCAGCGGTGACGCGGGAGCTGACCAAACTGTTCGAGGAAACCCGCCGCGGAACGCTGCCGGAGCTGGCGGCCCATTACGCCGAGGCCGGCCCGCCTCGCGGCGAGATCGTGCTGCTGGTCGGCCCGCCGGGCGAGGCGGAAATCACGCCGGAGAAACTGGACGCAGCACTGCGGGACGCGCTGGACGGCCAACCGACCAAGGCCGCCGCGAATGCCGTGGCCGAAGCCCTCGGCCTGCCGAAGCGGGACGTCTATCAGCGCGCCCTGAAACTGAAGGCCGATGGCTGACCGGGCGTCTCGCAGCGCCCGGCGCAAGGCCGCCGAACGGCGCGGCCGCACCGGCGAAGCCCTTGCCGCCCTGTTCCTGCGCCTGAAAGGCTATCGCATCCTGGCCAGCCGGGTACGAACCCCTGTGGGCGAGATTGATCTGGTGGCTGAAAAGGCAGGCATCATCGCCTTTGTGGAAGTGAAGGCCCGGCGGGAGGCCAGCCTCGCGCTTGAAGCCGTCAGCCCGTACGCCTGGCAGCGGATCGCGCGCGCCGCCGAAAACTGGATGGCACGCCGTCCGCACTATGCAGGTCATGGCTGGCGCTATGACCTGATCGCCATTGCGCCGCGGCGCCTGCCGGTTCACCTGCGCGACGCCTGGCGGCCGGGCCTGGCCTAGGCTTTCGGCTGCGCCTTGGCGCGCTTTCTGTAGACGCGGGTGAGCGGGCTCTTGGCCATCGGAATGTAGCGGGATTTCTTGCCGACAATGCGGGGCCGTTTGATCCCGATCCGCAACAGGCTGAACACCGCCAGCACGAGATAGACACCAGCAATGTACCAGAACAGGGCCGCTGGCTCGAATGCGCTCATCACAAGCGCCCCGACCAGTGCGCCGACCACAGACCCAACGCCGTAGAGCAGCAACAGGCCGCCACTGGTCGCCACGGCCTTGCCGACGGCTGCATGGTCATTGGCGTGCGCCGCGCAGATACCGAACACGGGAATGATGAAGGCACCGAACAGGAAGCTGAAACCCAGCATGGCGTTTTCCGACAGGCCCGCAAAACTGGCCAGCAGGGCCGAAGCGCCGGCGCCGAGCAGCGAGCTGCCGACGATCACGAACCGCCGGTCCACCTTGTCGGACAGGGATCCGGTGGGAAACTGGAACAGTCCCGCCCCGATGATCGCCGTGCTCATGAAGGCGGCGATGGCCGCGGAGCCATAGCCCAGTTCCTGCACATAGACCGGCGCCATGCCCCAGAAGGCCGCATTGGCCAGCCCGGTCGCCGCCGCGCCAACAGCGCCGACCGGCGAGACCCGATACAGCTCGACAATGTCCAGCTTGGCCGTCTCCAAGGGCGCGGGCGAGGTCGACCGCGTCAACGCCACCGGCACGAGCGCAATGGAGATGAGGATCGAAACCAGAATGAACAGCTGGAATCCTTCCGGCGGCGCGATGGCCAGCAGGCCGTTGCCGATGGTGACGGCGCCCAGGTCGACAATCCGGTAGACTGACAGCACCTTGCCCCGGTTCTCATTCGTCGCGCGTTCATTGATCCAGCTTTCCAGCACCATGGTAAGACCGGCAAAGCTGAACCCGGTGACGAAGCGCAGCGCGCTCCACGACACCGGTTCGACAAACAGGATGTGCGCCAGCGCGCTGGACGAGGCGATGGACGCCAGGGCGACGAATGCCCGGATATGGCCCACGCCCTTGATCATGCCCGGCACGAACCGGCAGCCGAGAATGAACCCCGCATAATAGGCCGAAGCCAGCAGGCCGATCACGGCTGTCGGAAACCCTTCGAGATCCCCGCGGACCGACAGAAGCGTGCTTTGCAGGCCATTGCCCGCATAGAGAATGGCAGCGGCAAACAGGAGGGCAGCGATGGCGGAGATGGATTTGAACATTCGAGCCTTTCAAGCGCGAGCGTTTCGGATCGGGTGGACACCGGCGCGAACACGATGCGCGGGGCAACGTTCCCGAGGCGGCCTGTAGAAATCCTGCCCGCAGCTGTCAATTGACCGGCGCAGGACCAGTGTCGACCACACGCAGCCGTGATGCAACCTGCCCGGCGCAAAACCGTTGCGAACATTACACAGATGGACAAGGAGCCCCGACATGGCCGGATTGCTGGTGGATGGAAAATGGACGCAGAAGGATGAATTCGCCGGAGATGACGGGAAGTTTGATCGCGAGGACTCAGCCTTCCGCTCATGGATCACGCCGGACGGGTCGCCCGGCCCGGACGGACAGACTGGCCTGCCGGCAGAAGCCGGGCGGTATCATCTCTATGTTTCATATGCCTGCCCTTGGGCTCACCGGACTCTCATTTTCCGGCGGCTCAAGGGCGTTGAGGAGCTGATCCCCGTCAGTGTGGTGCATCCGCACATGCTGGACCATGGATGGGAACTGAAAGACGATTTCCCCGGCGCGACTGGCGACCCGCTCCATGGCAAGCGCTACCTGCATGAAATCTATACCCGGGCCAAGGCCGACTATTCGGGCAAGGTCACGGTGCCGGTCCTGTGGGACACCAGGACCGACACCATCGTCAACAATGAGAGCGCCGAAGTCATCCGTATCTTCAATTCGGCGTTTGACGGCATCACCGGAAATACGGCGGATTACTATCCGGACGCCCTGCGCGACGAGATCGACGCCGTGAACGCCCGCATCTACGAGACGGTGAACAATGGTGTCTACAAGTGCGGCTTTGCCCAGACGCAGGAGGCCTATGACGAGAATATCGGACCGCTGTTCGACACGCTGGACTGGCTGGAGGCACGCCTGTCCGACGGGCGGTCCTGGCTGGTTGGAGACCAGTTGACCGAAGCCGATATCCGCTTGTTCACGACGCTGATCCGGTTCGACCCCGTCTATTTCGTGCATTTCAAATGCAATGTCAGAATGATCCGGCAATACGAGGCGCTCAATGCCTACATGATGAGACTTCATGACCTGCCGGAGGTAAAGCCGACCGTGCATTTCGATCATATCAAGCAGCACTATTACTACTCGCACGCCCATATCAATCCGTACCGCATCGTCCCGCGAGGGCCTCACCCCAACACAATGTGATCGCCCGCAGCATCCGCGGGCGACCCCGTACTTCCCCTGATAGGCAAGCCGTCGTTTCGGCGCCTTACTGATGGTGCGCTCAAATCAAGGGAGGGCGACATGGATGGAAGTTTTCCGGCTGCTGCGGACATGCACGGACAAGCCGATGAGGCATTCCGGGCCGAAATTGATGCCTTTCTGGATGCCGAGCTGACGGAGGAGTTGCGTGCGGCAGGTCGGGAGACAACGGGACTGAAATCACCTCGCTGGGCATGCGACGCGTGGCGCAAGCGGCTGAACGCACGAGGGTGGTTTGCGCCCTCCTGGCCGGTCGAATACGGGGGGGCAGGCTGGAGCGCGGAACAGCGGCTCTATTTCGAAAATGCCTGTGCCGAACGGGATGCCCCCATCGTGATGAATTCCGGCGTTCGCACGATTGGACCGCTGATCATCGCCGAAGGCACGGAGGCACAAAAGGCCCACTACCTACCCGCGATCCTGACGGGTGAGCATGAATGGTGCCAGGGGTTTTCGGAACCTCAGGCCGGGTCCGACCTGTCGGCCCTGTCCCTGCGCGCCACACTGGAAGGCGACACTTTCGTGCTGAACGGCAGCAAGGTGTGGACAAGCTTTGCGCACTACGCGACGCACATGTTCCTGCTGGCCCGTTGCGAGCCGGGCAGCATGGGTCGCGACGGCCTTGTCTTCCTGCTGGTGGAGATGAGCCGGCCCGGTATTCGCGTCCGCCCGATCGATTTCATCAGCGGCGAGCACGAGACCAATGAAGTATTTTTCGACAATGTCCACACGCCCGCAGCCGACAGGATCGGCGAGATCGGCGCGGGATGGACGGCCGCCAGGGCGTTGATGGCAATCGCCCGGTCCAACAACACGACCACCGGCCTGCTGCGCCGGGCCTTGCGCGCGGCCAGGAGAGGCATGGCTGGAGCTCCGCCTTCCCGCGACCTGACCATCCTGGCAATGAAAGTGGATGCATTCGAGGCCCTTGAGGCCCGTGCGTCAGGCGGCAACGTCGCCGTCAGCCCGGCTGCCAGGTCTTCCGTGTTGAAAGTTCTGGCCACGGAGCTCCATCAGGCGATCACCGAGGCCGGTCTGGCGATTGCGCCGAACAGTCATTTCGCCCAGGCAAAATACCTCTCCACCCGGGCAGCGACGATCTATTCGGGTACAAGCGAGGTACACCGCAACATCCTAGCACACGCCATTGGGTGCCCGTGAGACGCGTCAGGCCGTCTCCGGCACTTTAGCCGTCTGGCGGTCATAGACGAATTCGGCACCGTCGAGATCGATCAGGGGCATTTCGTCCTTCTCCCGCCAGTAATCCTGGGAATGCTGCCAGATGTCGTGCGCGCCGCGCTTGGGCATCAGGTGGAGTGACCGCATCATGTAGCCGGGATTGAAATTGTCCGGGTCCATCCAGGGCAGGATTTCCATATCGCGGTCCTCCTCGCGCAACTCGACCCGAACTTCCTTCGCGCCGATCCGGTCCATGTGTTTCAGCAGGCGGCTGATGAAATCTCCCATCAGATCTACGCGCAGGGTCCAGCTGGCGCGGAAATAGCCGAAGACCCATGCCATGTTCGGCACACCCGTGAACATCATGCCACGATAGGTGACCGTCTGGCTGAAATCGATGGGGGCTCCATCCTTCGAGAACGGTATGTCTCCGAGAACCGACAGGTTGAAGCCGGTCGCCGTAATGATGATGTCGGCCTCCAGTTCCTCGCCGGATTTCAGCAGGATGCCCGACTCGGTGAAGCGGTCGATATGATCCGTCACAACGCTGGCCTTGCCGCTGGCGATGCCCTGGAACAGGTCACCATCCGGCACGAAGGCGATGCGTTGCTGCCAGGGGCGGTATTTCGGCGTGAAGTGCGGGTCAATCGGATAGTCGGGCCCAAGCAGGTCGCGTACGCCCTTCAACAGTTCGGCCCGCACGATGTCCGGCTGCTCCTGCGCCAGCTGGGTGAATTTCGCCTGATCAAACAGGACCCGCTTGCGAATGATCTTGTGGATCCAGTCGGCATCCACGCCTTCTTCCCGCAGCGCATCGGCGAGTTCGTTCACATTCCGCCCCGGCGTGAAATAGGTGGGCGAGCGCTGCAGCAGCGTGACATGATCGCAATCGGCGGCAATGGCGGGCACGACGGTTGCCGCGGTGGCGCCGGACCCGATGCAGATGACTTTCTTGCCCGACAGATCGACATCATCCGGCCAGGTCTGGGGGTGGATGATCTGCCCCTGGAAGCTATCCATGCCCTCCCATTCGGGCGTGTAACCCTTCTCGTGATTGTAATAGCCTTGGCACATCCAGAGGAAGCTGGCCGTGAACTTGCGCGTCTCGCCAGTCACCTCATCGCGGGCGGTCAGGGTCCAGACCTTGTTATCGGACGACCAGTCCGCTGCGAGAATGCGGTGACTGTAGCGGATATGCTGGTCCAGATCGTTCTCTTCGATCACTTCGCCCATATAGGTCAGGATTTCCTGCGCCGCGGCAATGGGCGCCCCTTCCCATGGCTTGAACCGGTATCCGAAAGTGTAGAGGTCACTGTCCGAGCGGATGCCGGGATAGGTGTGAGTACGCCAGGTGCCGCCATAGCCGGCCTGCGCTTCCAGGACACAAAAGCTCTTGTCCGGGCATTGGTGGCGCATATGCCAGGCCGCGCCGATGCCGGATATGCCGGCGCCGACGATCAGGACGTCAAAATGCTCTGCGGGCGTGGCGGGATGCGATGACGACATGGTTTCCTCCGGAATGCCGGGTATCTCATGGGCCCCGGTCGTTGCCGGTCCCAGTGAACCAGCTTGTTTTCTGCATATCACTCAGGAACAATCCCTATTGTAAGGCATAACCTCGCGGCAGGGTGGCAGGATCAGCAAATGCCTTCACCTTGCCCCATTCCTTGGGCATTCAGCTTTCCTCAATCTGCATCCCCTTATTCAGGACTTCATGGCGAAAACTCCCCGCAAACCACCCGCAAAAGCGAAGAAGGCCGCCTCCGGGCGCAGCGCGGCCGCTGCAGTGCCGGTGCGGGGGGCATTGCTGCGCGCCAGATGGGTCCGCTATCTGGTACTTGTAATCCTGTGCGGCCTGCTGATCGGGGCAGGATGGGCGTTCTGGAAATGGCGCTCGCTCTATTTCGGCATGCCGGACCTGCCCCCGATTGCCGACCTCTGGGATGCCAAGCGTGAAGCGGCCATCGAATTCATCGACCGCGACGGCAATACGCTGGCGGTGCGCGGGCCCCGTTATGGCCGCGCAACCCATGTCAGCCAGTTGCCGCCTCATGTGCCGCAGGCTTTCATCGCGGCCGAGGACAAGCGGTTCTACGAACATGACGGCGCAGACGATGCCGCTATCGCCCGGGCTGCCTGGTCAAACATGCGGGCCGGCGAGACCGTATCCGGCGCCTCGACCATTACCCAGCAGTTGATCAAGAACCTCGTCCTCGACAGCCGCCAGACCATTTCGCGCAAGGCGCAGGAAATGAAGCTGGCGCGTGAGCTTGAAACGAAACTGAGCAAGGACGAGATCCTGTCGCTCTATCTGAACCGGGTCTATTTCGGTGCAGGCCTCTACGGCATCGACGCCGCATCGCGTTATTATTTCGGCAAGCCGCCGGAAGAACTGAACATTGCCGAAGCCGCCGTGCTGGCCGCCCTGCCGAAAGCACCGTCGAAACTGAACTTGCGGGACAATCTGGACGGTGCAAAGGCCCGCCAGCTCTACGTCCTGGAACAGATGGCCGATCTCGGCTTCATCACTGCAGATCAGGTGACCGACGCGATCGAAACCGATCTTACCATTATCGACGCCCCCGAATATGACGCGCAGCTTGGCTATGTCCTCGACACCGTCGCCGACCGGGTGGAATTGATGCTGCCGCGCCCGCCCGGGGACATGGTGGTGACAATCTCCATCGATGTGGCCCTGCAGGACAAGATCCGCGCCAAGCTCAATGAGCGCATGGACGCTGACGGCAAAGCCGCCAAGGCAAGTCAGGCTTCGGCCCTTGTGATCGACCGGGACGGACGGGTCGTGGCGCTGGTCGGAGGGCGGGACTTCACCGAGTCCGAGTTCAATCGCGTGACCCAGGCCAAGCGGCAGCCAGGCTCCAGTTTCAAGCCATTTGTCTATGCCGCCGCGCTGGAAAGCGGGTTCTCGTCATTCGACGTGTTCGACGATGCGCCACTGTCCATCGGCAAATGGAAACCGGAAAACTATGGTGGCGGATTTCTCGGTCCGATGACGCTGAGCGAAGCCATGGCCCGCTCCACCAATACGATCGCGGCGGAACTGACCCAGGAAGCCAGCGAGGAAAGCGTCATCAACATCGCCCGCCGATTCGGGATCACGACGCCCCTGCAGCCCTTCCCGTCGATTGCGCTGGGCAGTCAGGAAGTGTCTCTCTGGGAAATCACGCGCGCCTTCGGCACGCTGCAATCCGGCGGATTGCGCATGGACCCCTGGCTGATCGAGAAGATCGAGAATTCCCGGGGCGATGTGCTCTACACGCGCCCGGACTATAATCGAGACCGCGTGTTCGACCATGAACTCGCGAAGGAAATGAATGCGATGATGGCCCGCGTCGTGAACGCGAAATTCGGCACAGGACGCCGCGCCCGGTTCGGCAACTGGACGATCGCCGGCAAGACCGGCACCAGCCAGGATTGGCGGGACGCCTGGTTCATCGGCTACACGGCTGCCTATGTGGGCGGGGTCTGGGTCGGCAATGATGATGACAGCCCGATGGAGAAAGTGTCCGGCGGCGGCCTGCCGGCGGACCTGTGGTCCGACATCATGGAAATCGCGCATGCGGGCATGCCGCCCGAGCCACTGCTGGGGGCCGAAGCCGGCCTGGAAATGAGCGAGGAGGCAGAAGAGCGGATCACCTTCTATCGCGGCATGGCGCAGGCCTTTGGGGCCGCCGCCGGATCGCGCAGCGGCAGCGGCAGCGGAAGCCGCGTTCGCGTCATCCGTCCGTGACCGCCGTATGACAGACGGGACTTTTCCGTCTGCCACAAAGCCCCTAAAGACCGCCCATGTTTGATCCTGCCGTCTACGAAACCCTGATGCTGGCCCTTGATGAGGGACACGTTCCCCTGCCTGACGAGGGCGCGATCCTGTTCCTGCGCGCGGAAGTGAGCCCTTTCCTTGCCCGCCTGCCGAAAGACCGCATGGTCTGCCAGAACAGTTACAAGCCGGACCATGACGCGCTGAAAGCTGCCGGGTTCACCCTGCTGTCACCGGAGGATGAAACCCTCCCGGCTGCGCCCCTGACCCTGATCCTGCCACCGCGGCAGAAGGATGAGACCCGCGCCCTGTTGGCCCGCGCCCTGCGCGATGCACCGGAAGGCGGCACACTTCTCGCCTGTCTGCCCAATACGCTTGGCTCGAAAACCATCGAGAAATTGCTGCGCGAAATCGCCGGCGAGACCGAAGCACTGTCCAAGAACAAGTGCCGCGCCTTCTGGGCCGTGAAGGACAGCGCCCGGATCAATACGGACCTGATGGATGAATGGATTGCGCGCGATGCCGCCCGGGAAATGGAGCGCGGCATCTGGAGCCGCCCTGGCCTGTTCTCCTGGAACCGGATCGATGCCGGCTCGGAATTGCTGGCCGACAGCATACCGGAACATATCAAGGGGCGCGGCGCCGATTTCGGCGCCGGACAGGGATTCCTGTCCCGCGAGATCCTGGAAAACTGCCCGCACGTCGAGCACATGACCCTGCTGGAAGCCGAACATCGCGCCCTGCCCTGTATCGCCGGCACCCTGTCCGGGTTCGGAAACTGGGACGCCAGATGGGCCGATGCCACACGGGATGGCGGGACCGCACTGTATGATTTCGTGGTGATGAATCCGCCCTTCCATGTCGGCCGCGCCGATGCGGCATCGCTCGGGCAGGAGTTCATTCGCGCCGCGGCAAAGGCCTTGAAGACCGGCGGTCAGCTCTGGCTCGTCGCCAATCGCCATTTGCCATACGAGCAGGTCCTGGCCGAATGCTTCAAGGGCCACGAAATGCTGGAAGACGCCGGCGGGTACAAGATCATCCGGGCGGAGAAACCGAAGCGTAAACGATGAAACCGGATCGTCAGCTTGCGAAATACCTTGCCAATCTCGGCTATGGCAGCCGCAAGGAGATGGAGGCCGCCATCCGCGCGGGGCGCGTGACCGGCACAGACGAGGATTTGCAATTCGAGGGCGAGCCGCTTGATCCCCCGCCGGGCATGGTCCTGATGATGAACAAGCCAGCCGGGTTTACCTGTTCGCGCGCCGACCAGGGCCGGCTGGTCTATGAATTGCTGCCACCACGTTTCCTGCGCCGCAGCCCGGCCCTGTCGAGCGTCGGGCGGCTGGATGCTGAGACAACCGGCCTGCTCCTGTTCACCGATGACGGCAAGCTGCTTCACAGCCTGATCTCACCGAAATCGGACACCGAGAAAACCTACGAAGCCACGCTCGCCCGCCCGCTCGAGGGGCATGAGGCAGAATTGTTCGCTAGCGGTACGCTGATACTGCGCGGTGAGGACAAGCCGCTCCAGCCTGCCCGGATGGAGGTCACGGGTGAGCGAACGGCGCGCCTGACATTGACGGAAGGCCGCTACCATCAGGTGCGCCGCATGTTCGCCGCTGCGGGGAACCATGTCGAAACGCTGCACCGGTCCCGATTCGGCCCCCTTGAGCTTTGCGACCTGCCGCCGGGGGATTGGCGCCTGTTGACGAAGAGCGAGGCCGACCGGCTGCGCAGGACATAGAAAAACCCCGCGCACCAGGGGGTACGCGGGGCAAGTCGCCAGGGCCAGGGGCCTAGTTCTTGGTCAGACCCAGCGACTCAACGGTGGAGATCGTCAGGTAACCGACCGGCAGGCCATTGGCGCGCTGGTAGGATTCCATGGCCGTCAGCGTGGACGGGCCAAACTCGCCATCCACCGGCGTCTGGTAGCCGGCATCGGACAGGGCCTGCTGGACGCTGCGGATCTTGGCCGACGTGGCATTGGTGTCGCACAGGACTTCCCGCCATTCGAGGCCGCCACCGCCGCTGACAACACGCTTGTCGATCGACTTGTAGGTGGCCGGAATGACAAGGGTTTCTTCGCTGGCCGGCGTGACCAGCTTCTCGACCGTGACGGTCTCGTAGACGGCCGGAACGATTTCCTCGATCACTTGCGCCTCTTCGACGATCACTTCCTTGGTGACGGTTTCATACGTGGCCGGAATCGTGCGGGTTTCCGTGCGCTCGGGAGATACGAGGCGCGTACGGGTCACGGTCTCGTATTCAGCCGGAACTTCAACGCGGCACAGCAGCTCACCAGTGGAGACACCGTTTGCGGACACTGACGCTTCGGTCGTGCGACCGTAGAGCCCGTTGCCCGGCTTCCAGGTCGTGTAGGCTTCCCGAACCAGGACCTGCTCTGTATACGTTTCGTATTCCGCAGGCACCACATAGGTTTCGGTCCGCTCCGGCGTGACCATGACCTGCTCGGTTACGGTCTCGTAGGTCGCCGGGATGACCCGAAGGTTTTTTGTTTCCGGCTTTACAAGAACCTGTTCCGTCACGGTTTCATACGTAGCAGGAACGAGTTTGATCTCTGTGCTCTCCGGGCGGTCGACCACTTGTTCGGTCACGACGTTGACTGTTTCCGGAATCAGGACACGTGCATAGCAGGTGCCTGGCTCGGAGGCCGGCGGATAGTCGCTCGACTGGGCAGCATAGGCAGCGCCCGCAAGCGATGCAGCGGCAACGGTCGTGATCAGCAGTTTCTTTGACATTTTTTAGTCCCCTATTCCACACCCTGATCCGTAAGCAGATCAAGATGCTCCAAGATACAGCCGGGGAAACAGATGTTTCTTCACGTGCCCCCCGACACTCTGCCGCCCTCTGCTCCGGCGTCGGAACACCGATGTTCAGGCAACGGCGGAATAGATGAAAGTTGCGTAATGAACGCTACCTGAACGCAGGCGGTCACGACTGCAATCGTATGCATTTTTGGCGCCGGCATCGCCCCTAGAAGTGGAAAAAGCAGCACCAACTTCCACCCGAAGGGACGCTTCATCGCTCAGGCGGCGCCCCCTCGACCTGCACGTCCTGCTCCACGTTCACGGCCTGCATTCACCACCGGTTTGGCAAGTTCGGCGCATCCCGCCACTAGCAGCGGACATTTTCCCGCGCTAAATCGCAAAAATGGCTCAACCACCCCTGATCACCCTGAACGACGTCCGCCTCACCTTTGGCGGCAAGCCCCTGTTCACGGGAGTCAGTTTCTCCCTGTCCAAGGGGGAACGCGTGGCCCTGGTCGGCCGAAACGGCGCCGGCAAGTCCACCCTGATGAAGATCATTTCCGAAAGCCTGGAGGCCGACAGCGGCGAGGTCTGGCGCCAGCCCGGCATCACCTATGCCATCGTTTCGCAGGAGCCGAGCCTCGCAGGGCACGACACGGTCCTCGACTATGCCTCGGACGGGCTGGAGGCGGCGTATATGGCCGAAGCCGAACTGATGGAGTTCGGCGTCGAGGCGACCGCGAACCCTGCCACCCTGTCGGGCGGGCAACAGCGACGGGCAGCGCTGGCCAGGGCCTTCGCCCATGATCCGGATGTTCTGCTGCTGGACGAGCCGACCAACCACCTTGACGTTCCGATGATCGAAGCGCTGGAAGCCCGCCTGAAATCCTTCAACGGTGTCGTGCTTCTGGTCAGCCACGACCGGCGATTCCTCGAAAATGTCTCAACCAACACGCTGTGGCTGAGGCAGGGAAAGGTTCTGAAAAGTCCGGACGGCTACGCCAAATTCGATGATTGGGCGGAACAGATCGAAATCGAGGAAGAGCGCCAGCTACGCCGGATGACGACGCAATTGAAGGACGAACAGCACTGGCTGGCGCGCGGTGTGACCGGGCGGCGCAAGCGCAATCAGGGCCGTCTTGCCCGGCTGAAACAGATGCGTGTCCAGCATGCCGAGATGCGCGGCGCCCTTCAGGACCGCAAGAGCACGGCTGACCTGTCGGTCAGTTCGGGCGACTCGATGAGCAAGAAGGTGATCGAGGCGAAGGACCTGTCCAAGACATTCGATACGCCGAATGGCCCGCTTGTGATTGCAGAGGACCTTTCCCTGCGAATCCTCCGCGGTGACCGGATCGGCATCATCGGACCAAACGGCGCGGGAAAGACCACGCTCGTTCGCCTGCTGCTGGGCGAGATCGAGCCGGACGCCGGCAACATACGTCTCTCCAAGACACTTCAGGTGACCTATCAGGACCAGACGCGGGACTCCCTGAATGCCACCGATACGGTCTGGGAAGCGCTCGCCCCGAATGGCGGGGATTCGATCATGGTTCAGGGCCACCAGCGTCATGTTGCGGCCTATGCCAAGGACTTCCTGTTCAAGCCCGAACAGCTGCGCCAGCCCGTCGGCGCCCTGTCGGGCGGAGAACGCAACCGGCTGGCTCTCGCCATCGGTCTTGCCCAGCCTTCCAACCTCCTCGTCATGGACGAACCGACCAATGATCTGGACATGCAGACGCTCGAACTGCTGGAAGACATGCTGCTCAACTATGACGGCACGCTGATCCTGGTCAGCCATGACCGGGCCTTCCTTGATGCCACAGTGACGAGCTGTCTCTGCCCCGTCGGGAACGGAAAATGGGTGGTCACCGCTGGCGGGTGGAACGACGCGCAGGACCAGTTGAAACATTTCAGGAAAGCCGACGCGCCTGCTCAGAAACCTGAAAAACCGAAGACTGACAATGCAATGCGCTCAAAAGCGCAGAAGAAACTTTCTTACAAGGATGAGCATCGCCAGAAGGAGATCAATGCCCTGATCCCCAAGCTGCAACAGGAAATCCGCTCACTTGAAGAGCAGATGGGCGACCCGGATTTCTACACGCGGGACCCGAACGGGTTTGCCAGGGCGTCTGACAGGATCGGCTCCGCGCGCGAGGAACTGGACGGGATCGAACTGGAGTGGCTGGAAATCGAAGAGAAGCGCGAGGCACTGGCCGGGTCCTGAAAAACCATTCCTTAAGATGGCCCGCCTAGGGTTTCCGGCAGTTCACGGAGGTCTGACCCATGCGCCTTGTTTCCGCACTCCTGCTGGCCACCAGCCTGTGCCTTCCGGCCCTGGCCGACAGCCCCGACACGCAATCCGCTGCGACGGATGCGGAAATGGCATCGCATAATCATGAAAGCGGTCTCTACCGGTTCGGGGGCACCTACGAGTTCACGAACACGGAATCGGCAGACGCCTGCGCGGCCCTGTGCGACACACGGGCGGCCTGTTTTGCCTGGAGTTATGTGGCCGGCCATGATGCGGGAGAATCGCGCTGTGAACTGAAGCGCGGCGCGGGAAAGGTCGAATACAATCCACGCGCGACGTCCGGCATCTCGTCTGGTCATCAGGACCGGTTCCAGCCGAAACTGATCCTTCAGGACGAACTCGCGGGCGGTTCGGACATCGCATCGCCGCCGAGTGACAAGCCAGAGCCCCTGTCCGCTGACACACCCGCCTAGAGCAGGCGTTCCTTGGTCGCGGTGAACCGGATGTCAGGGTTCTTTTCCTGGGCGTATCCGACATCCCACGCATTCTTGGCCAGATAGACCGGCGCATCGTCGAGATCTGTTCCGCTGGCGGACTTGTTCTTGTCGAGAAACGCTTCCAGAACTTTAGGGTCGTCACAGGACAACCAGCGGGCCACATTGTAGGGAGCCGGCTCAAACACCACTTCCAGATTGTATTCGGCGGCCACGCGCTCAGTCATCACTTCGAACTGGAGTTGTCCGACGGCCCCCACAATCATGTCTGATCCGATGGCAGGCTTGAACAATTGGGTCACGCCTTCTTCCGCCAGGCTTTCCAGCGCCTTGCGCAGGTGTTTTGCCTTCATCGGATCCTTCACCCGCGCGCGGCGCAGCAATTCCGGGGCAAAGTTCGGAATGCCACCGAACTGGATATCTCCGCTCTCGGACAGGCTGTCGCCCACACGCAGCTGGCCATGGTTCGGCACACCGATCACATCGCCGGCATAGGCCGTCTCCGCAATCTCCCGATCCTGCGCCAGGAACATCATCGGATTGTGGATGTTCAACTGCTTGCCGGCGGTCGTCTTCAGCCGCATGCCGCGCTTGAACTCCCCCGAACACAGGCGCAGGAACGCCACGCGGTCGCGATGGTTCGGATCCATGTTTGCCTGAATCTTGAAGACAAACCCCGAGACCGTCTTGTCAGACGCGTGCACGGTGATCGGCTCGCCCTTCTTCTCGGCCTTCTGGTCGCGCGGCGGCGGCGCATAGGCGTGCAGCGTGCGGAGCAGTTCCAGCACACCGAAATGGCGCAGGGCCGAGCCGAACACGACCGGTGTCATGTGCCCGTCCAGGAAGGATTGCTCGTCAAACTCCGGCAACAGGCTGGTGGCCATTTCCGCGCCTTCGGAGAGTTCGTCGAACACGCTTTCATCGAGCGCGGCCCTGAGGCTCGCTTCGTCACCAGGCATGCGCGGGGACTCTCCGATCTTCGGCGCCTCGCCCGGCTTGCGCTCGAACACACAGAATTCCTGCTTCTGCAGATCCATCATGCCGGAGAAGCGCTGGCCGCTGGCGGCAGGCCAGTAGAGCGGCGACGTGTCCAGCTGCAGCTTGTCCTGGATTTCATCCAGCAATGCGATCGGGTCCTGCGCCTCCCGGTCCATCTTGTTGATGAAGGTGACAATCGGAATGTCGCGCAGGCGGCAGACCTCGAACAGTTTCAGCGTCTGCGGCTCGATGCCCTTTGCCGCGTCCAGAACCATGACGGCGCAGTCCGCGGCGGTCAGCGTGCGATACGTGTCCTCGGAAAAATCCTCGTGGCCCGGCGTGTCCAGCAGGTTGAAGACGAGGCCATCAAACTCGAACGTCATGACCGAGGCCGAGACGGAGATGCCGCGGTCACGCTCGATCTTCATCCAGTCGGACGTGGTGCGCCGGGCTTCTCCGCGCGCGGCCACTTCCCCTGCGGCACGGATCGCGCCGCCTGCCAGAAGCAGGTTTTCCGTCAGCGTCGTCTTACCGGCGTCCGGGTGAGAGATAATGGCAAAGGTGCGCCGTCGGGCGGCTTCCTGTTCATGGGACATGGGAATTTTCAGGCTCTTTCGTGCTGGGCAGAGGCCCTAGCCCATTTGGCGCGCCTGTTGAAGCACCAGTATCAGACCGGCCTCAGGCGGCGCTGGGCCAGATTTCCCGCATGTCGGGCACCTTGCCTTCGCGGCGGTGACGTTCGCGCAGCGATGCCAGCACCGTCTCCGGCAGGATGGTCAGGCGGGGCTCACCAACGACATCGCCGAAAACGGGGAACAGGACCGCATTGGCTCCGGTCTTCGCAATGATCAGCGCTCCCAGATCCTGCAGCAGGGAGTCCTCCAGCGGAATGCGTTCCTTGATATGCTCACCAACCACGCGGCCGGCAAAATTCAGGGCTTCACGCGCCCGCATGCCATAGGGGTCTCCGCAGCCGAGCGATTGCCACCTCTTGGCAAGGTGCATCTCCGGTATCTCGATCTCGGCGATCTGATCATTCATCAGAAACAACATGTTTGGCGCGCCCCAGCTAGGTTTCACCCGGAAGCTGCCCGCACACGGTTAACAAAGAGCTACTCGTGGTTAAGGAGACCGCTAAAATCAGTCCGGTTCCGGGCTTTCCACAGGCTCTGTCAGGAAGTGGTGTCCGTCACGGTCCTCGATCTCGACGACCCAGAGATCGCGATCCCGGTCACGGGCCTTGCGGACATAGGTGTCCACGCCCGCTTCATCCGGCCCGATGCCCTGTACGATCAGGTCCAGGAAAATCCGGTCCCCGTCCAGGTTCATCGTGGGCGTATAGACCGCAGCCGTGCCGTCGAGCCGCGCCACCTTGACCAGAACGTCCCCGCGCTCCTCGTCACCCGATTGCAGCACAAAGGCTGCGGCGCCGGCGACCTGCGCGCGGCGCACCAGGGCATCGACCCACACCTTGGTCGGCAGGCGCTCCATCATCACTGCGCAGCATCCTCCAGCGGCTGGATGTCGGCCGGATCGGCGCGCGGCAGGCTGACCTCAACCTTTGTGCCCCGGCCGGGTGCCGAATCGATGACGACCTGGCCACCGTGCAACTGGGCGAAGGAGTTGACGACCGCGAGGCCAAGCCCGGTCCCCTTCCGGCCCTTGGCATTGCTGCCTTGCGAGAAGGGCTCCAGCACGCGGCGCACATCTTCCGGCGTCATGCCGGCGCCCTTGTCGGTCACGCTCAGCACGGTGGCATTGCTGGCGTCGCGTGCATCCAGCGTCACGGTGCCGCCGGACTCGGAATACTTGATGGCGTTGGACACGAGGTTCTGCCAGATCTGGCGCACGGCGCGTGCATCGGCTTCCGCCCAGACTTCGCCGGCGGCCTTGAGCTTTAGCTTGACGCCGGCCCGTTCCGCCTGATTGTCCAGTTGCCGCAGGACCGATTGCGCCGAGGCGGTCAGGTCGACCGGCTCCGGCTCCAGTCTCTGGCGGTCGGCTTCGGCCTTGGCGAGGTCGAGTATGTCCTCCACGAGCAGCAACAGGTCCTGCCCGCTTTCATGGATGATCTCGGGATAATCGGCATAGGGCTCCGGCATGGGGCCGCGGATACCGGCCCGCATCATGTCGGCATAGCCCAGAATGGCATTGAGCGGGGTCTTCAGGTCATGGCCGAGCGATGCGAAGAAGGCCGTGCGGCCCTTCAGGCGGGCTTCAGCCTCTTCGAGGCGGGCGCGGGTCTCAAGTGTGCGGGCGCGCACCTCCGTCAGGTCGCGCAGCACAATGACGGAGCCGCCTTCATGGGCCTCCGCCACGAAGGCAACCTCGCGGCCATTCTTCAGGGTGATTTCCCCATGCGTGCGCCCATTGGCCGGCTTCAGCAAGCTCGTCTCGGTCTCGTCCTGCAGGAGATTGGCAAGCAGCCCCCCTGCCTTCACGCCATCGAGACCCAACAGGTCTCCGCTCAAGGTGCGGATCCGGCCAAATTCGGACGCATCGATCAGCAGAAGGCCGGATTCGGCGGGAATGCCGGGATCCGGACGGACAAGGGTGACCGGCTCGACCGGCGCGTCGGCCCCTGCGGCCGTCTCTTCCCCGGCCTTCAGGAACGTCCAGGCCAGGAAACCTGTCATCACCAGTCCCGCAAAGGCAAGCAGCATGGCCGGCAGCTGATACCCGGCTGCGGGATTGGCAGGTGGCAACAGGCCAAGGCGCACCATCACGGCGGTCGCCACAAAGGCAAACGCGCCGAAAATCGCGGCTTCTGCGGCCATGCCGGGCTTGCCGAGATTCATTGCCGTCAAGGGCGCAATGGCAAACAGGATCGTCAGGGGCGACAGGGTGGCCCCGGTGGCCGCAATGCCCAGCATGGCCAGCAATGTCCATCCGATCACGAGAAACGGCCCGGCCAGATCATCCGAGCGCAGTTTCGGGTGCAGCAGCGTGGCCCCGACTATGCCGGGAAGCGCGGCCAGCACCAGACCCGCCAGCAAGGCCGAATCCGCCGTCCCGCCCAAGGCGGACGCCAGGGCCAGAACGGCTGTCAGGACCAGCCAGATTACATGAATGAACTGTAATCTCATTCGTGCAGAAACGGGCACTTTATTAACACCCCGGTGATATTCGTTAGGCATTCTGCCTGTGTCACGCATCCCTTGCTGTATTTGTAATGTGTGAAGCAGGCAAGGTGAGGTTCCCCATCGGGGGAAGTTCATGCAACACTGTCGCGTGACGCGTGAGGGAGAAACTGCACATGAAATCCATCAGAATGATCGGGACTGCAATGGCTGCCATCGGGCTGGTCATGAGTGCATCCGCACAATCGGGAGACGACGCGGCCATCGTACCGGCCGCCGCCCCGGCATCGCCATCCGCTGCGGCGTCCGCCCCGGACCCGATTTCGAAGTCGGCAGCCGTTTACGGCACCTATCAATCCGATGTGACGGATGTGAAGGACCGGCCGTTCGCCTCCGCCAAGGACATCGATTCCGCGCTCAATGCGCTGGGCGGTCACAATCCCGACCATCTGTCAAAAGGCTGGATCGCCTATTCCGCGCTGATCGCCTCGCAGGATCCCGAATACCGCGCCGCCGTGCGGGACATTGAGAGCTTTTATGGTTCCGATGTGCTGCTGACCGGCCTGAAGAATGATGTGCGCTATGCCCGCACGCTCAGTGGCGGCGACAATGCCGTCAGCATGTCCCTCGCCGCGACCGAAGCCGACAGCCGCCGCATCACATCGACCGCAGCCTTCGTCAAGGAACAGGCCTACAGCCTTCAGGGCGCAGGCTGGGCGAAGGCCAAGATCGGCAATTCCGGCGCCCTGGCCAATCGCCTGAACAGCATCCAGACCGTCGGCACGCCGGCGCGTCAGCCGCTGATCAACGCCTTCAACGCCGCCAATATCGACAGCGTCCTGGCCAATGCCGGCCGGGCGGGTGCCCCGTCCCTGTGGGACAATGTCTCCGGCGCCGCTGACGCCGTCCGCTTCCCGGCCGCCGTGACCAGCGGGCTGGGCCTGACACAGAAGAAGCGCGTGAAATACGGCAAGGAGCCAGTGGCCGACCAGATCGCGACGCTGGCGGCCTATCGCATCCTTGGTGAAACGGCTGCCTCGTCCAGCCAGGTCAATTCGGCCATGGCAGAGCGGGAAACCCGCGGTTGCCTCAACATGGCGAATTTGAACCTGCAGCAATGCGTGGCAGCGGCGAACCAGCAATATGAAGTGCCGTTCTGCATCGGCGAGCACGCCCTGGCCGATGTCGGCCAGTGCATTGGCGGCGTCTACCAGTAGGCCGCCCACCCCCAGTCTCTCTCTCGCCCCCGGTTTCCTTGTGGTTCCGGGGGTTTCTTTTTGTCTCATCCTGTCCCATCTGGCAGTCATGACGATTGCTGAAACTGCCAATGACATCCGCGAAGAGTTCACCTGGCTGGACGATTGGGAAGCGCGCTATGCGCACATCATCGATCTGGGCAAGGCGAACCCGCCCCTGGCCGAAGCCGAGCGGACCGAGGAAACGCGCGTGCGCGGATGCGCCTCGCAGGTCTGGATGGTGACCGACATCGCAGATGGAAGGATGCGCGTGCGCGCCGAATCCGATGCGATGATCGTCTCCGGCCTGATCGCCCTGCTGACCCGGCTCTATTCGGGTGCGACGCTGGAAGAGATCGAAGGCTTCGACGCCAAGGCCCTGCTGGACGAGATCGGCGTGAGCGGCGCCCTGACCGCACAGCGCTCGAACGGCCTTGCTTCGATGCTGGCCCGGATCCGGTCCGACGCTCAGGCCGGACTGTCGGCTGCGGGCAGCAAATCATAGGCGCGAGCGACCGCGTCCAGCGCCGCCTGTCCCAGCGCCTGCGCTGCCGCCTCCTCCACCGACCAACGCACACAGAGCGCGGCCAGCGTGCCCTGATCCACCAGCAGGTCTTCCAGCCGCCGCATGACCGGCGTGCCGATCCCGGCTTCCAGACCGGCAAGGCGGTCGGACGGCGCTTGCGGCCTGCCCGTTTGCACCAGCGCGCGGACAGGCCCCGCCGCCGGGCAACTGGCCCGCTGGAACTCGTCCCGGAACCGGCCCGCCGCCGCGCGCAGGCGCACCCCGTCGCGCCAGGTCATCAGGCCGGTCGCCAATGCGCCACCTGACGCACGGCCGGCACCTTCCCAGCCAGGCGGCAGCTGAACGGCGCGCGGCCGGCCTGCAAGGCGCAGGGCCGGGCCCGCAACGAACCGATCAGGATAGAGGTCCGTCCGGGACAGGCCGCCTTCCTCCAGCCGGCGGGCAATCAGGTGCGGAGACACCCAGCCCACGGCCTGATGGCGCGTGTCGGGGCCTCGATAGGCCAGATAGACCTGGCGCACCGGCGCAACCATGCCGCCGCGGCCAAGGATCCGGCCCAGCCGGTGATCGGTCATCGGGCGCAAGCGCGGCATGGCCTAGACCTCCAGGGCGGCACCATCGAGCACGACGACGCTCGACAGGCCAACCGACAATTGTTCGAGCCAGACATCGAAATCCGGATCGTCCCGGCAATCCTCGATCAGATGACAGCCATGCGCCACGGTCGTGCGGTCGCGATTGAAGGCCCGCGCGACGCGGCTGAGACTCATGCCCAGCGCCGTGCGCAGCAGGTACATGGAAATCTGCCGGGCCCGTGCCTCGGCCGGCGACCGGCGGCGGGCACTGAGAATGGCCTCGGTCTTCAGGCCCAGCGCATAGGCCGTCAGCGCGGCGGCCAGATAGGCGCGGTCCTCGTCTTTCTGCGGGTCGAATTGCGGCATGTCGTTCTCCTGTGCTGACAGGCAGCAGACTACCCGCTTACAGGCGGTGTAGGATAACTTTCCTATTCCGGCAAGTTGAAGACCCGTAATCCTTGGGGATTCCCTGCCTTCGGCCGGACCGGATTCAGGGGATTGCACAGGCATGAAAAAAGCGCCGGCCGCGTGGGGCCGACGCCTGTCTGTCGGGCTGTCGGGACAGGCGCGCCTAGGCGGCGGCGCGGTTCTGGCCGGATGTCAGTTCGCGTGTGGCCGGTTTGGGCTGGCCCTGTTTCGGCTGGGCCCGCAGCAATTCGTCATGGCACAGGACCTGGGTCAGGCGGCCATCCGGCCCGGCCAGCGGCAGGCGCAGCCAGGCATGGATCCGGCCGTCTTCCTGTCGGATCTTGCCCCCGACAGGACCGCGCCGCTCAAGGGCAGCGGCCAGGCCCAGACAATAGGCCTCTCCATGTTCGCCCAGCACATCCTCGATCCGGCGGCCGCGCGCTTCCATGCCGAAAATCTGGCGCAGGCGCGATCCGGCGATGCGGAACCTGCCGGCGCCTTCCTCATTGAATTCGACGATGGAAATGCTGGCCAGCATGGCGCAAAACCGGCCGGGATCCATCGAATCGCGTCGCACATATCCGTGCGAATCACGCAGGCTGCACCAGTATTCGATCAGCTTCTGCTGCGAATCGGTCACGCCCTTGAACACATTCTGTTTGGTCATTTTCAGTCACCCCCAGGTGATTCGATAGAATCACCTATCGCGCGAGTGGAGTCGCGGATCAAGAGTCCTGGTGAATTTTTCTTAACCAATCCTACCAAATACTTTCATTTCGGATGTGAAACAAAAGTATTGAGCAGCGAATATTATTCCTTGTCGGATTTGCCGAGGCCCATCTGCTTGGCCAGCATCGAGCGCTGCTTGGAATAGCCCGGCGCAACCATCGGATAATCGGCCGGAAGCCCCCATTTCTCGCGGTATTCCTCGGGAGTCATGTCGTATTTGGTGCGCAGGTGACGCTTCAGGGATTTGAACTTCATCCCGTCTTCCAGACAGATCAGGAAGTCCTCGCCAATCGATTTGCGGATCGACACCGCCGGTTTCTGCGGCTCCAGTACCGGCGCGGCGGCGCCCAGCCCTGCCAGAGAATCGTGCACGATTCGCACAAGACCGGGCAGGTCTTCGGCTTTCAGGGAATTGTTGCTGACAAAGGCCGACACGATCTGTGTCGTCATTTCCAGCAATCCATTGCCCTGAGGTGCGGGCATGTTCGAGTCTGGCATGGCTCACCCCCGTCTCCGAGATAAGCCCACCGAGTTAGCCTAAGATTGCGTGTCATTCACGCAAAAATCGCAGCAACTGCTACAGGTTACGCCGATTTTTTCATACCGCCGGTATGTTTGCCGCAGGGGCAAACACCTAACCGGCGGTGATGAAGGAGAGCAGCAAGACGAAGCCGAGCAGGATGGCCGTCCAGGTCGCCATGCCGGTGTTCAGGCCTCCGCGCGCCAGTTCTCCGCGCGGGCTGAACGTGGCCTCGATCCGGTCATAGGCACGCCCGGCCAACCGGAAGAAGATGGCCGACATGGCCGGGCCGGCCTTCTTCCAGACCGTGCCGCTCCAGGTGACAAGGCCATAGCCGCCCTTGCGGTAGACCCAGTCGCTGTCGAGCACGACACCCGGTTTTTCCGGCGGATACCAGCCAAGGCGCTTCAGCATGACAAAGGCGAAGATCGCCAGGACGAGAAGTTGCATCTGGGTCAGCACATGGTCCAGCGTGAACGGATGATAGGCCATCGCCTCTTCGCGATAGGGCAAGAGGTTGTAGAGCCATTCATAGCCGAAGCCGGGCACGATGGCCGGCACGCCGACCGCGATGCAGATGAAGGCGGCCAGGCCCATGGCCAGCAGCATGTTGAACGGCGCTTCCTTCACACGCTTGCCGCTGTCATGGCCGAAGAAGGCAAAATACGGAATCTTGATGCCCGAATGCTCGAGCACACCGGCCGAAGCGAACAGCAGCATCAGCCAGACCACGGTCAGGCCCTCCTTGCCGACGGCGCTCATGGTCAGCGACTTGGCGGCAAAGCCCGAGAAGAGCGGGAAAGCCGAAATCGACATGGCGCCGATGATGCAGAAGATCGTCGTCCACGGCATGGATTTGTACAGGCCGCCCAGCTCCGACGCCTTGGTGGTGCCGGTACGGTAGAGCACAGCGCCCATGCTCATGAACAGAAGGCCCTTGTAGATGATGTGGCAGAAGGCGTGCGCGGCTGCGCCATTCAGCGCGAGCGCATTGCCGACGCCTGCCGTGCCGACCCCGATGGCGCAGATCATGAATCCGACCTGGTTGTTCAGCGAATAGGCCAGCACCTTGCGCAGATCGTTTTCAATCACGGCGAAGAAGACCGGGAATACGGTCATCACCGCACCGATCCAGATCAGCGCATCCTGACCCGGGAACATGCGCGCAAAGGCGTAGACGGCCAGCTTCGTGGTGAAGGCGGACAACACAACCGCGCCCACGACCGTGGCCTTCGGATAGGAATCCTGCAGCCAGTTGTGCAGGAAGGGGAAAGCCGCCTTGATGCCCAGCGCGATGAAGACGAGCATGGCGCCCGGCTCGCTGAGGCTGGTGAAGGCCGAAATCGAGAGATCCCCGCGCGACTGGTAGACATAGCCGATACCGGCCAGCAGCAGGACGCCGGACAGGATCTGCACGCCCAGATAGCGCATGGAGGCAAAGTATGCCGCGCGCGTCCCTGCCCTCAGGATCAGGAAGACGGAGGTGACCGCGGTCAGTTCCCAGAACACGAACAGGGTCATCATGTCACCGGAGAAGCTCGCAGCGACGGCCGCACCGGCATAGGCGATGGACATGCCATCCTGCAGCCGGTCATCGGTATGCCAGGCGTAGATGGCGTTCAGCAGCGCCGCCAGAAGGAAGGCGAGGCCAAAGATATAGCTGAGATTGTCGACCCGGTAGAAGACGAAGTCGAGGCCAAGGGCCTGCCCGGTGAGCAGGTCAATATTGCGGTCTGCCAGCGAGGCCAGGAGAATGGCCACGATGGGCGCGGCGATGGTCAGCCCCTGACGCACGCGGCGAACCGGCAGGAACAGGGCGACCAGGCCGACCGCGATCAGCAGCCAGCCGGGGTTCAGGAGGGCGAGCGGTCCAGTCATCAGAGCTCGTCTCCTTCATGCGGATAGGTCGGGGAAGTATCGGGCGCGGCCGGAATGTCCGGATCGACATCGGCGGGCGGACCACCCGGATCGCCGTAATAATCCTCGCTGCGGCGCAGCAGCCGGCCCAGCGGCCAGCCCATCAGCACCACGAAGGCAAAGGCGGCAAAGCCCCACAGGGCGTAGAAGCCGGTCGCTTCGGCGAGATGGACATATTCGTGCCGGTCAACGGCCAGGTCGATCACGATGAGGAAGGCCGACAGGATGCCGACGCCCCAGAAGATGAACGTTCCGGCGCGGGGCGACTCCGTCCAGCCGAACAGGAGTTTCGCAATCGGATGCACACCGTCCTCGGACGGCGTGTGCAGCCGGTGGGCCTGTTCGGCAGCGCGCTTCACGAAGCGGCCGCCGGAATCGCGGGTATCATTGGGCGTGTTATCGCTCATGGCTGACCTCCGGAGAAGGCAGGAGAAACGGGCGTTTCAAAGGCCGGGGACAGGAAGTCCGCCAGCGGCCCGACAAGGAAGAACAGGACAATGCACAGCCCCGCCGTCACGACCGGTGCGGCCACGGTGAAGAAGGGCGCGCCGCCCGGACGCTTGAACGGCTTCGGTTCCGGTGTGCCCGGCACGGGCATCAGCGCCAGGATCGGGATCGGCAGCAGGTAGGCAATGTTCAGCAGGGACGACCCGATCAGGACCCAGGGCACGAAATGCGTGCCCCGGTCGATGGCGCCCTGCATCAGCTCATACTTGGCCCAGGCCCCTGCCATGGGCGGAATGCCGATGATCGACAGGGTGGCAATGAAAAAGGCGATGAAAACGAGCGGCATCTTGCGGCCAAGACCACGCATGTCGGAGATATTGGTCAGGCCCGTCGCGACATAGATGGCCCCGGCGCACATGAACAGCGTCATCTTGCCGACGGCATGAGCCGCAATCTGCAGTGCGCCGCCCATGAAGCCGGCCTGCGTGGCCAGCATGGCGCCGAGCGTGATGTAGGACAGCTGGGCGATGGTCGAATAGGCCAGCCGCGCCTTGAGATTGTCCTTGGTCATGGCGACCAGCGACGCGACGATGATGGTGAAACAGGCCACGCCCAGGACGAATTCCCGACCGGGCGTCGCATTCAGCAATTCCTCACCGAAGATGTAGATCGACACTTTCATCACGGTGAACACACCGGCCTTCACAACCGCCACCGCATGCAACAGGGCCGACACCGGCGTTGGCGCGACCATGGCGTTGGGCAACCAGAAATGGAACGGCATCAGCGCCGCCTTGCCGATGCCGAACGCGAACAGGATCAGCAGCGCCGTGGCGACGGCCGGGTCCAGGTTCAGACCGGCCAGCAGACCGCCCTGCACGAAGTCCAGATTCTGTCCGGCCAGCGCCCAGGTCCACATCAGCGCCATCAGGAACAGGCCGATCGATGTGCCCAGCAGCGTCAGCAGATAGATGCGTCCACCGCGCTTGGCCGCGGCATCGCCCTTGTGCGCGACCAGCGGATAGGTCGACAGGGTCAGCACTTCATAGAATACGAACAGGGTGAACAGATTGGCCGACATCGCCACGCCCATGGCGCCGAAGATGGCGATGGCGAAACAGATGTAGAAGCGCGTCTGGTTGCGCTCGCGATTGCCGCGCATATAGCCGATGGAATAGAAGGAATTGACGATCCACAGGCCGCTCGCCACGAGGGCGAACAGCGCGCCCAGCGGTTCCAGCTTGAAGGCCAGGTCCAGACCCGGCGCCACCTGGCCGACATACATCGACGGGGTATCGCCGCCAGCCACCTGGCTGGCCAGCGCGATGACCACGCCAAACAGGATGGTGGCCCCCACCAGGGTGACCCCTTCCCGCACATTCGAGAACGTGCCCGTGATCGCAATCCCCGCGGCAATCAGCAGCGGCAGGCACAGGGCCGCCCAGATCAACAGCTCAGAGCTCATCAGAAGGCCTCCAGTCCGAACGCAGCGGCCGCAGCGTCACGCGCCAGGCCCAGCGGCAGTTCGGTCGTGATACCGAAATAGATGTTCGCCAGCGCCAGCACCCAGAGCGGCACCAACAGCAGGATCGGCGCCTCCTTGCGCGACTTGCGCGGGTTGATCGGGGGCCGGAAGAAGATCGCTTCCATGATGCGGCCCATATAGATCACCGCCAGGAAGCTGGAGAAGACGACGAAAACGACGGCCCACCACATGCCCTGGTCGAACAGGGCATAGCCGAGCTGCAGCTTGGACTGGAACCCGGCCGTCAGCGGCACGCCGATCAGGGACAGGCCGGCAATCGCAAAGCCGGTCATCGTCCAGGGGGCGGTGCGGCCAAGGCCGGCAAAGTCGCGGATGGTCGTGCCCTGGAAGGTCAGCACGACCCCGGCCACCGCCATGAACAGGGCGCCCTTGATCATGGCATGGTTCAGCAGGTGGAACAGGCCGGCGCTGACGCCCGCCATCGTGCCCACGGAAATGCCGAGGATCATGTAGCCGACCTGTGCGACCGACGAATAGGCCAGCGTCCGGCGCACATCGGTCTGGAACACCGCCTGGAAGCTGCACGCGATCATTGCGGCGAGGCCCAGCGGCATCAGCAGATAGGTGAAGGTGGCCTGCTCGAAGGCAAACTCCGGGCGGAAGACGGTGAACAGGTACCGGATCAGCGCATACAGCGCGACCTTTGTGGCCGTGGCCGACAGGAACATGGTCACGAAGCTGGGCGAATAGGCATAGGCGTTCGGCAGCCATTGGTGCAGCGGCCAGACGGCGGCCTTCAGGCCCAGACCCACAATGATGAACGCAAAGCCCGCCTCGACGCTGCGATTGCCGGCCAGTCCCGGCAGCATCTCCGCGATCTGGGCGATGTTCAGCGTGCCGGTGGCCGAATAGAGGAAGCCGACGCCGATGATGTAGAAGCTGGCGCCCAGCGTGCCCATGATGAGGTAGTTGAACGCAGCCGGCAGGGCCCGGCGGTCCCGCCCTGCCCCGAGCGCGACGAGGACATAGGTGGAAATCGACGAAATCTCGAGGAAGACGAACAGGTTGAAGGCGTCGCCGGTGATGGCCACGCCGCACAGGCCGGCAAAGCAGACCAGGAAGGCGGAATAGAACAGCGGGTGCTTGCGCTCCGGGATCTCCGCCTTGACGGTCGGCCAGGAGAAGATCGTGGCCAGGACGCCGATGGCGGACACCAGCAGCAGGATCATCGAGTTCAGGGCATCGACCCGCAGCGTAATGCCGATCGGCACCGGCCAGCGGCCGACATCATAGCCCACCACGCCCCCGGTGGAGACCTGTACCTGCGCCACCAGGATCAGGGCACAGAACAGCGAGAAGGCCGTCGCGAAGATGCTGGTCAGCCAGGACAGGCGACCGCTCGGCAGGATGGCCAGCAGCGGCGCCAGGAAGAGCGGCACCATGATCAGCAGCGCCGGCGCGTGCAGAAGCGCCCAGCGCGGCGCAGCGTCCAGGATCATCGGGATCATGCCAGCGCCTCTCTCTCGGCTTTTTCCTGCTCGGCTTCCTGTGCAATCGCCGTTTCCATGTCGATGGCACGGACCTCGTCGCTCTCGATCGTGCCATAGGCCTCGCGGATGCGAACGATCAGGGCGAGGCCGACCGACAGGGTGGCGACGCCGACCACGATGGCGGTCAGCATCAGGACATGCGGCAGCGGGTTCGAATAGGCATTGGCCAGATCGGCCACGCGATCGCCTGTTGGCGCGGCCGTCAGCACGGCGTCCAGCGCGGCATGCGCCTCACCCGCGCCATGCTCGTCACCATGGCCACCGCCATGACCGCCGGGCTTGTCCGGGTCCATCAGGATCGGTGCGGTGCCTCCGGCAACGATGCCGAGCGTGACATAGAACAGGCAGATCGAGGTCTGGAACAGGGACAGGCCCACCAGGCGCTTGATCAGGTTTCCGGAAGCGAAAGTGATGTAGAGGCCGATCATCATCAGGCCGATGATCGCCCAGTAATTCGCGCGTTCGAGAATGAATTCCAGCATCGGCCTACCAGTCCTCGTCGCGGATTTCGGCCACGCGGCCGGCAAAGGCGTAGAAGATGGTCAGCATGGCGCCGGACACGCCGAACAGAACGCCGAGTTCGATCAGGATAATGCCGACATGCTGGCCATGATGGCCGCCGGGCTCCTCCTGGAAAAGTGCCTGGTATTCAAGATATTGGCCGCCCTGCAGCATGGCCCAGAAGCCGACCCCGGCATACAGGAGCACGCCCACGGCGGCGACCGAACGGGTGAAGGCGGGCGGCACGGCCCGCATGGCCGACGGCACTCCGAAGACCAGCGCGTAGAGGATCACGGCCACGGCCAGGATCACTCCGGCCTGGAAGCCGCCACCGGGACCGAAATCGCCGTGGAACTGAACGTACAGTCCGAACAGAACGATGACCGGGATCAGCGTCTTGGTGATGACGCGCAGGATGACGTGATGGTCGCTTTTCATGCGTCTGCCTCCTCATCTTCCTTGTCGGAAGCCCTGTTTGCCTTGGGCAGGTTCTTGTCTTCATTGCGGATGGTTTCCGCCAGGGACCGCTCGCCGAAGCCGAGCAGCAGGGCCACAGCGATGCCGGCCACGAAAACCACGGTTGTCTCGCCCAGCGTGTCGAACCCGCGATAGCTGCCCAACACGGGCGTGACGACATTCTCGATGCCGGTGTCGTACCAGGCCACTTGCAGATAGGTCAGGCCGACCCCTGTATTGGCCGGGGAATTGGGATCGCCCACGGCCGGCAGGTCCACGGTGGCGTAGATCAGCATGATCCCCGTCGCGATGCAGACCAGGAGCGGCCCGAGCTGTTTCAGCGTCTTTTCTGGCTTGGCCGTACGCGATGTCAGCAGCATGGCGCCAAGAAGGACGGCGGTGGACATGCCTGCGCCGACTGCCGCTTCGGTAAAGCCGACATCGACGGCATCCACGGCGACATACCAGGCCGCGGAAACGAGCGAGTAGATGCCGGACAGCATCACGATTGCAAACAGGCTGCGCAGGCGGGCGATGGAGATCGCCACAACGAACAACAGGCCCAGAAGGACAATGTTGACGAGCGCGAGACCGATATCGGGTTCACTCATGGCCATCAGGATTCCATCCCTTCCTTGTCATGCGTGTCGACCGGCCCGATCAGCGGCTGCAGGCCGGCCGTGTGCGCTGCGTTGGCGGCGGCATGCGACGAGGCCGGGCTGGTCAGGTAGATGAAGACGAAGATCGCCACCAGCTTGCTGACGACCATCCAGTCCGGTGCCAGCATGGCCATGCCGAGCAGAAGCAGCGTTGCGCCGGACGTGTCGGTGATGCTGGCCGCGTGCAGGCGGGTATAGAAATCCGGAAAGCGCAGCACGCCGACCGTGCCGATGACGCAGAGAATGGCGCCAGCCAGGCACAGGGCGCTGCCCAGCGGATAGCGGACAATCTCCCACCAGACCGGAAGGTTTGCGAAGAAATCAGCCATTGCCACCTCCCTGGCCGCGGCGCACCAGCGGCACCTGGAACGACCGGTAGCGGAAGAATTTCAGGATCGCGATGGTCGCAACGAAGTTGATCAGAGCATACAGGATCGCGATGTCGAGGAATTGCGGGCGGCCCATGACGAATCCGAGCAGGCCGAGCGCCAGCACTGTCTTCGTGCCGAACGAGTTCACGGCCAGCACGCGGTCATACAGCGTCGGCCCGGCAATCGCGCGGATCAGCAGGAGCAGCATGCCGAACAGGACGGCAATCAGGGCGGCGGCAATCATGCGGGTCTCCTCTTGCCGTCGGCGGCTTCGCGCGCACGCCGGTCCATCTCGGCGAAGGCTTCCGGCTGGGCTTCCTGTTCGTACAGGGCGTGCACCAGCATCTTGTCGCCCTCGACCTCGACCGTCACCGTGCCAGGCGTCAGCGTGATGGAATTGGCGAATGTGACCTTGGCCAGGTCGGTCTCGCAGCCGGTCTTCACTTTCACAAGCGCAGGCGCAATGTCCATCTCGGCCTTCAGGCAGGCCTTCACAACCGTCCAGTTCGCCTTGACGATTTCCTTCATCAGCCAGGGAAAATACAGCGCGAAGCCGAGAATGCGGACATAGGGCGCGCCTTCACGGTCAATGATGTCGAGTCGGTAGGCAAGGATCAGGCAGACGGCCACAGAGACTGCGCCCAGCGACAGCAGGAGTGGTGAATAATGGCCCGACATGCCCAGCCAGAAACCGACCAAGGCGATCAGCAACCCCAGAAAGTACGCCACGCGTGCCCCTTTCATTGAAGACCCAAGACAATGAACGCCTTGACCTAATGGCCTGCGTGCATCTTGGAAAGGGCAATTCGGACGGTTTTCTGTGCTTACCTGCCAAAAACGAGGCGGGCCGTGCGCTGGGGCGAGGAGAAGTTGGAATCCTCATTGGCCGGCTCGTCTTCCATCGTCGAGGCCAGGGCGCTCGGTGAATAGGCCGTCGACAGGGACCAGTTCCAGTAGCGCAGCGTGGTCTGCGCCTTCGCAACGGTCATGATCTCGTAGATTTCCGCAACCCGGGCAAAGTCCGGGTCGAGGCTGCCATCTTCCGTTTCCAGAGAGCGTTTCAGCCCGGTCCACAGGACCGGCAGGAAGTCCCGGCTGACGCCAGTGCCCTTGAAGAGGACGGCAATCCCCTCCCCGCCCTTGTCGGACAGGATCTTGGCCGCCGTCACCGGCTTCAGGCCGGCCAGATAGCCGATTTCCTGCGCCAGTTCCGAATCCAGCCCGTTCAGCGCCGATGCATTGATGGCGTCTTCTAGGCTGTCATACGGGCTCTTGTCGATGGCGCCCCGATTGCGCTGGCGGCGTTCAATCAGCTGCAGAGCTTTGCGGGTGACCGGATCGGACCAGTTTTCCTCGGCGGCCAGTTCGAACACGTCACGGCAGGTATCGATGACTTCGAGACGGTCTGCGGCATGACGCTGGAGAATCTTCCGGCGGGTTGCCGCATCGCTCCACCAGAACATGGCCATGGCCTGGGACGGCTTGGTCTCCAGCCGTTCAACCAGAAGCGGGCACAGGCTCTTTTCGTCCCGCGAGCGCAGGATGAGCTTGTCGATGGCCTGTTCCGGCAGGATGGCCCCATTATTGGCCAGCATGGCCTTGACCGCGGGGATCTCCGCGAATTCGGCCAGGTACTCGCACACAGAATCCGGCACCTGCTTGCGTTGCGCCACGGCGAGCCGGTGATCGGCTGCGCCCGACATGCTGATTTCCCGCAGGTCGCAGGCGTCAAAGCCTTCATTGTGCTCCAGAACGTGGCGGGCGACGGCATAGGAACACTGGCCGAGATAGCGCAGCACGCGCTTGGGGGCCTCGCGATGATCCGCGAGGCGGCGGGCACACATTTCGCGGTCGCTTTCCTCTGCATGGAACAGCATTTCCAGCAGGATGTCGCCCACCATGTGGCGATCCTGATGCGCAAGCCGGGAGGCCGGCATCGCGACCAGGTCAAGCAAACGACGAAACAGGGCGGTGCGCGCACGCCCGACCGGTTGCGTCTGCAGGGGCTCCAAGGGGTTTTCCATCCGTTTGGCCGTCATTGAAGTGTGCAAAACTTTTGCAGCAAACGGTTAACGGTGTGTGGAGACGGCCCGGCCGGACTCAGTCGCGCGATTTCGTCCCGGGATGCACAACCATCAGCAGCAGGCTGCAGACGAGCATGACAATGGCCAGCATGAACAGCATGCCGCCATCGGTGGCGGTTTCCTGCGGGTTCAGCGACAGCGGCACTTCCCGGCCGAGCCAGGGCGACAGGTGCATCGCCACGGCGCCGCCCAATATGCCTGCCGACAGGAACGCGCCGAACCGCCGGGTCATCGGCAGGAACAGGAACAGGGCCGCGACCAGTTCGATCGCGCCGACCACAACCCGTCCGGCAGGCTCGTACAGGCTGATGCCGGAATTGGTGGCAATGGTCTGAAAGACGATGTTCTCACCCGGCGGATCGAAGAATTTCACCATGCCTTCCGGCGGATTGGGCAGCGGATGTAGCGTGGCATGCAGGAACATGGCGATGAGGAACAGGGCCAGGGCCCAACTAACAATGTGCCGGAACAGCTGCATTCTACATACCTTTTGCCGGTGGGCGGTTAGGCTGAAGCTAACCATAGCCCGCCCGCGTGGCAACTGAGCTGTGCGCGAAGATCGCGTGACACCGATCGATGTCAGGCTTTCGCCATCATGGCGATCAGTTCGTCTCCGGAGCGCGCCAGGCGTGCAAACCCGAACCCTTCGGCCTGGAGCAGCTCCGTGCCCGCTGCGACCAGTGCGCCATAGGCGGTGTTGAACAGGAGCGGCCCGAGACTGATCCGTTTCACGCCCGCCGCCTGCAAATCCTGCAGGCTCACCGGCAACGCCTTCGGCCGCGCCAGCACGTTCACCGGCCGGTCAACGCTCGATATGACGCTTCGGATATCGGCAAGCGAGCGCAGACCGGGCGCGTACAGAATGTCGGCCCCGGCCTCCTGGTACGCCTGCAGCCGACGGATCGTGTCGGCAAGGTCCGGAATGCCGGTGAAGAAATTTTCGGCCCGCGCGGTCAGCATGAAGCGGAAGGGCAGCGACCGCGCGGCTTCGACTGCCGCCCGGACGCGATCTGCAGCCGCTTCAAGCGGATATTGCGGCTCCGCCGGATTGCCCGTGAAGTCCTCTATCGATCCTCCCACAAGCCCCGCCTCGGCGCCGAGTCGGATCGTTTCGGCGCAATCCTCCGGACGATCTCCAAAGCCGTTTTCCAGATCTGCGCTCAGCGGCAGCGACGTCGCCTCGGCCAGGGTGCGGATATGGGCCATCGTCATGTCACGCGTCACCTGATAGTCGGCGCGCCCCCCGGTGGCTGCAAATCCGGAACTGGTCGTGGCCAGCGCCTCGAAACCGAGCCCGGCGAGGAGCTTCGCAGACGCAACGTCCCAGGGATTGGGCATCAGGAACATGCCGGGTCGCGTGTGGAGCGCTTCGAAGGCGGCGGCGCGGTGCAGTTGAGAAGTCATGTATGGTCTCCCTTTCCGCAACGAGATCAGCATATCACCGGATGGCGACCCACCCGTTTCTTGCGCATCGGTCATGGACATTGGGCGTCATGTGTCGCAAGGCCGGGGGCTTTCCTTATCGGGGCCGCCTTCATACAGTCCCGCCAATTGTTCCGGAGTGGGCATGTCAGACAAGATGGAAGACCTGATCGACGAGATGGCCGAGGACGCGGCCGAGGATATCTCGTCGCCCGTCAGCGGGGTCAGCGAGGCGATCGGCGCCGGCGCATCCCTTCTGGCCACGGCAAACCATTGGCGTGCCCGCCGCCTGCGCCGCGGTGTAAAGATCGAACTGCCTGCCTATCTGATGGTCCAGCTCAGCTGGTTCATGGCCTTCGGCCTGCAGATGGTGCTGTTCCCCTATCTGATCACCGGGCAGGAACATCTGCACATGGACGGGCTGGCGCTCGGCCTGGCCAATATGGCGCTGTCGGCCCCGTCGGTCATCTTCCTGCTGATCGGCGGCGTGGTGGCCGAACGGGCGGACGGCAAGCGGCTGCTGATCATCCTGCACCTGCTGGCGGCCACCCCTGCCCTGTTCCTGGCGCTGGCTGTGGCGCGCGGCGAGCTCTCCTATCCCGCCATGATCATCTACGGCCTGACCATCGGCACGGTCGGGGCCTTCATGATGCCGGCCCGTGATTCCATCGTGAACGAAGTGGTCGAGCGGCGCATGCGGGTTGGCTCCGGCGTGACGCTGCAACTGGGTGTGACGCTGGCCACGATGGCGCAATTCCTGGCACAGATCGGCGGCCTGATCGTCGGCGGCTATGCCGACAAGCGCACCCAGATGCCGGACTGGCTGGGCGGCTTCGGCATCGGCCCCATCCCGGCCGAGCAATTGCTGGCCGTGCAGGGCATCATCCTGGCGCTGGGCGCAGGCTTTGCGCTCTGGCTGGGCCGGGGCCGGCAGATCGTCACCAGCGGGCGGGGCGTGAAAGCCGCCTTCAGCGACATTGCCGAAGGCTTCCATGCGGTCCGGTCCGACGGCAAGCTTTGGGCGATGACCGCCCTGATGTTCGGCGTCGGCATATTCGTGATCGGCGCCTTCCTCGTCGTGCTCCCGATCGTGAACCGGGATGTCTACGGCTTCGGCTCGGACGGCATCCGGGACATGTTCGTTACCTTCTGGATGGGCGCCTTCGTCTCCTCGGTCGTGTTGTCCATTTTCAAGCGGATCAAGCGGCAGGGCCGCCTGTTGCTGATCGCGCAATTCCTCGCCTCGGTCAGCATCCTCGCCATGATGTGGCGCGTGCCGCACTATGCCTTCCTCGGCATTGTCTTCATCTGGGGTCTGGCGGCCGGCATCTCCATCGCGATGAGCCGCTCGATCGTGCAGGACGCCGCGCCGAAGGAGAAACTGGCACGTGTCCTGTCGATCTACCAGCTGGGTTTCATGGCCGGCGCACCGTTCGGCGCTGCCATCATGGGGGCACTCGTCGACCTGTTCGGCCCGCAAAGGATCGCCATCGTCCCGGCGGGCGGCATGATCCTGCTGATCCTCTGGATGGTGTTCTTCACGCCGGTCTGGAACATGAAGGGCTCGGCCTGGCTGGCCCATCAGGAGCGGCAATGACGGCTTTGTGTGGATGACAGGCCGGTCAAACGCTTCTATCGGAGTGTTCCATGAGCTTCCGCCCCCGCGCCACGGTCCACCTGTCCCATATTGTTGCCAACTGGCAGGCGATTGACCAGCTGCACCCCGGTGCAACAACCGCCGCCGTGGTGAAGGCGAACGGATATGGTCTCGGCGCGGCCAGAGTGTCCGACGCCCTGTCGAAGGCTGGCTGCAGCACGTTCTTCGTCGCGCATGTCGAAGAGGGCGTGATGGTCCGCAGGACCCTGGGACAGGCGCGGCGCATCTTCGTGCTCAACGGTCCGGCCGCCGGGGACATGCGGTCCTATCGCGAAGCCTCGCTGACGCCGGTCCTGTCCAGCGAGGATCAGGTGGCACTGTGGACCCGCGAGGGCCGCGGCCCCTGCGCGCTGCACTTCGACACCGGCATGAACCGTCTCGGCCTGCCGCCAGCCATGATCGAAACACATCTTGATGCCCTGAAGAAGCTGCAGCCGGTTCTGGTGATGAGCCATCTGGCCTGCGCGGACGAACCGGATCATCCGCTGAATCAGGTTCAACTCGACCGCTTCACCCGGATCGCCAATGCCTTCCCGGACACGCCGGCAAGCCTGGCGAATTCCGCAGGTTGTTATCTGGGCAGGGCCTACGCGTTCGACCTGACCCGTCCCGGCATGGCCCTCTATGGCGGATCGGACGCACCCGGCCACGTCGCGCTGTCGCCCGGTGTGACTCTGGACGCGCGCATCATCAGCGTGTTCCGGGCGCGGGCGGGAGACACGGTCGGCTATGGCGCAACGCACCGGCTCGAAGAGGATCGCATGCTTGCCACGGTGGCGCTCGGCTATGCCGACGGCATGCCGCGTGCCGGCAGCAATGCGCTGATCGGATATCTGGACGGCGCGCCCTGCCCCGTCCTCGGCCGCATTTCGATGGATCTCATCACGATTGATGTTTCAAGGGCACAGGCGGCGGCAAAAACAGGGGCACGCGTTGAATTCCTCGGCGCGCATGCCAAACTCGAACAGCAGGCGGCCCGTGCAGGCACGCTAGGATATGAATTGCTTACAGGACTCAGCAACCGTGTCGAACGTTTCTACGTCTAAGCGTGGGGTGCCCAATCCCCTGCAATGGATCGGTGCTGCGGTCCTCGGCTTCTTTGCCGAGATCGGCCGGCTGACCGTATTTGCCAGCCGCGTGAAATTCGCGGCCTTCACGCCGCGCTGGTATCCCGGCCAGGTCTGGCGGCAGGTCGTGAACATCGGCTTCTATTCCCTGCCCGTGGTCGGCCTGTCGGCGGTCTTCATCGGCGCGGCGCTGGCGCTCAACATCTATGAGGGCGGCAGCCGCTATGGCGCGGAGCAATTCGTGCCCAGCATTGTCGTGCTCGGCATCACGCGCGAGCTGGGTGCCACGATTACCGGCCTGATGCTGGCCGGGCGCGTCTCGGCGGGCATCTCGGCAGAGATCGGGGCCATGCGCGTCACTGAACAAATTGATGCGCTGGAAACGCTGTCGGCCTCGCCCTATCGGTATCTCTACGCGCCGCGCTTCCTCGCCGCCATCATCGCCCTTCCCCTGCTGGTCATTGTGGCGGACATTATCGGCATCATGGGCGGATGGCTGGTCAGCGTCTATGCGCTCGATTTCGACTCCACCACCTATCTGCGCAACACGCTCGACTTCCTGACCAATGAAGACGTGCTGGTTGGCCTGATCAAGGCGGTCGTCTTCGGCGCCGTCATCGCCATCATGGGCTGCTATCAGGGCGACCGGTCAGAGGCGGGCGCAACCGGTGTCGGCCGCGCGGCGACGCTCTCCATGGTGGGCGCCGCCGTGCTCGTGCTGGCCGCCAACTATCTCATGTCCACCCTGTTCGTGGAGATCGGCCTGTGAGCACGCCCATACTGAGACTCGAAAACGTCCAGAAATCCTTCGGATCGAAACAGGTTCTGAAGGGCGTCGATATCGAAGTGCAGAAGGGCGAAAGCCTCGTCATTCTCGGCGGCTCCGGCTCCGGCAAATCGGTCATGCTGAAGAATGCACTCGGCCTGATGACGCCGACCGCCGGCAAGATCTTCTTTGACGGACAGGATGTCACCAAGGCTACCGGCCGCACGCGCGAAAAGATGCGCGCCCGCATCGGCATGCTGTTCCAGTCCGGTGCGCTGTTCGACTCCCTCACCGTCTGGGAGAATGTCGGGTTCCGCCTTCTGCAGGTTGACAAGATGCGCCGCAAGGATGCCAAGGAACAGGCCATCGAGACGCTGAAGAAAGTGCGCCTCGGCCCGGATGTCGCCGATCTCTATCCGGCGGAAATCTCCGGCGGCATGCAGAAGCGCGTCTCGCTCGCCCGGTCGATCATTTCCAAGCCGGATTTGATCTTTTTCGACGAGCCGACCACCGGCCTTGATCCGATCACGGCCGATGCCATCAACGATTTGATCCTCGAACAGGTGCGCGGCCTCGGCGCCGCGGCGGTCTCGATCACGCATGACATGGCCTCGGCCCGCAAGATTGCCGACAACATCGCCATGCTGTTCGAAGGCAAGATCATCTGGCACGGCCCGGCGAACATCATCGACAATAGCGGCAACGACCATGTCGACCAATTCGTACACGGACGCGCCGAAGGCCCGATCCAGCCGGCGATCTAGGCAGCTACGACGAACACGGCCAGGTACACGCACTCCATTGTTGTCATCCCGGAAAACGCACCGCGTTTATCCGGGACCCATGGCGCCGCCGCTGGAACGGGTCCCGGACAATGGCTTCGCCATTTCCGGGATGACAAGACCTGTTGCTTTGCGCGCAACCGAAAAGAACATCCCCAGACGGCTCAAAGCCTGGCCCGCTACTTGACCCGCACCTGATCTTGGGGCGCTATCCCCCCGGTGCATGCGGGGGGAAACGCCATGATGGACTTTATCAAATATGTGTCGGTGGCCTTCACCGCCGTCTCTCTGGCGTTCACCGGGTGGCTGCAATACGAGAAGTTCCGTCTCGACGGCGAATGGCACATCGATACCTGTACCGAACAGGCAGATTTGACGCGCTACGAAGGCCTGCATCTCGCCTGGCGCGTTTTCCTGTCGGATGATCCCCTCTCGGCCCCGGTGGTCGGCGATGGCGAGAAAATACAGGAAGCCTTCGCCGCCATCCCTGCCTCCGCCCGGTTTCCGGTCCGGCTGGTCGGGACGAAGGAGATCAACAAGGTCAGCCTGACCGGACGGTTCGAAGGCCATCGCCGCGCCTCGACCGGGCGGTTCGAATTCCAGCCCACCCTGTCGAAGCGCCTCCTGTCCGGATACATCCCGTTCTATCAGCGCAATGTGGATGTGCTGGACGGCAGCTTCGCCTTCACGGCGGGCAATGCGCGCGGCCCGGCCCGCGCCGTGCGATTGGTGAATGGCAAGATGCCAGACGGAATCGCGCCCTTCGCCTGTCTCGGAAAATCCGTCGCCGATCCGCCCCCGCCTGCGGGCGAGGGGACAGACGGTGAAGAAGCCGACTGACGGAGGGGGCGGATGAACGCAGCCCCTTCCCCCTCACCGCGAACCCTCATATCTCATTAGCCATGGCCAAGACCGCGACGACTGCCTTTGTGTGCCAATCCTGTGGCGAGGTTCACTCCAAATGGAGTGGCAAGTGCAATGGCTGCGGAGAATGGAACACGCTGGTTGAGGAAACCGTCGGCGGCACGCCGGGCGGACTCGCTGCTCCGAAGGCCGGCACCAAACGCTCGTCCAAGGCCGAATTCGTCGCCCTGAATGCCGAGACCGAAACGCCCGCCCGCATCGTGATGGGGGTTGAGGAACTCGACCGTGTCTTTGGCGGCGGCATCGTGCCATCCTCCGCCACGCTGATCGGCGGCGATCCGGGCATCGGCAAATCGACCCTGTTGCTTCAGGTCGCCGCGCGCCTCGCCCGCAATGGCGTGAAGACGGTCTATGTCTCCGGCGAGGAAGCCGCCGCCCAGATCCAGGAACGCGCCAAGCGTCTGAAAGTCGCCGAAAGCCCGGTTCAGCTCGCCACGGAAACTGACCTTCGCAAGATCCTGTCGGCGCTGAAGGCCGCCAATCCGGACTTCGTCGTGATCGATTCCATCCAGACCATGTGGTCCGACAGTCTGGAGGCCGCCCCCGGCTCGGTCAGCCAGGTCCGCGCCTGCGCGCAGGAGCTGACCCGCTGGGCCAAGAAATCCGGGTGCGCGCTGGTGCTTGTCGGGCACGTGACAAAGGAAGGCAACATCGCCGGCCCCCGCGTGGTGGAGCACATGGTCGATGCGGTCTTCTATTTCGAAGGCGAACGCGGCCATCAGTTCCGCATCCTGCGTGCGGTGAAGAACCGGTTCGGTCCGACCGACGAAATCGGCATCTTCGAAATGCACCAATATGGCCTCGCCCCGGCCAAGGAGCCGTCGGCCCTGTTCCTGTCGGCCGATGGGGATGCAGAGGGCGGCGCCGCCGTCTTCGCGGCCATGGAAGGCTCCCGCCCCGTGCTGGCCGAAGTGCAGGCCCTGGTCGCCAAATCCGCCTATGGCACGCCGCGGCGCAGCGTGGTGGGATGGGATGGCGGACGCCTGGCCATGCTGCTGGCCGTGCTGGAGGCACGCTGCGGCATCAGCCTGTCCGGCATGGATGTCTATCTCTCCGTCGCGGGCGGCTATCGCATCGGCGAGCCGGCGGGCGATCTCGGCGCAGCAGCGGCGTTGCTCACCTCGCTGGCCGACACGCCGGTGCCCGAACGCAGCGTCTTCTTCGGCGAAGTCGCCCTGTCCGGCGCGGTGCGTCCGGTGGCCCGGATGGAACAGCGCCTTAAGGAAGCGGTGCGCCTCGGCTTTACCCATGCCTATGTGCCCGAAGGCAGCCCGACTTCAGTCGATGGCTTGACGATCACCCCGATTAAACGGCTTATCGATCTTGCCCAACTTCTCGCCCCGGACGCCCAGAATGCTTGAGTCCATTACAGCTTTTGATGCCATCGCCGTCGCGGTCATCGTGATTTCGGCGATCATGGCCTTCGCCAGGGGCTTTCTCAGGGAAATCGCAACACTCGGATCCTTCATCGCCGCGCTGGCGGCCGCCTTCTATGCGCGGCGCTTCTTTGCAGACGGCGTGCGCACGCTGGTTCCGGAAGGGGTCGATCCGCTTCTCGGCGATCTGGCGCTCGTCGTGTTTGCCTTCATCCTGGTCTATGTTCTGGTGGCCTGGTTCGGCCAGCGCCTCTCGAAGAACATCCAGGGCGCCGACGGCATCGGCATGTTCGACCATTTCGCCGGCCTCTTCTTCGGCATCGCCCGCGGTGCCATCGCGCTGGTTTTCTTTGCCGTGCTCCTGAACCTGGCCCTGGAGGAAAGCCGCATTCCCGATTTCATCCGCAACTCGATGACCTATCCGCCGCTGAAGGAAATGGCGGACTATGTGAACGACAACGCGTCAAAAGTCGGAAAAGATGTGCAAGCCGCCCTTCCCTTGGAGGCCGAAACAAGGCATTAGGCGCGTGTCGCAGTACTGTCACTCAGGAGGTGCGTCTCAAATGGTCCTCTTCGATCATGATGACGACAAGCCCCGCGAGGAATGCGGCGTCTTCGGTATCTTCGGAAATCATGAGGCCAGCCTGCTGACAGCGCTGGGCCTGCATGCCCTCCAGCATCGCGGGCAGGAAGCCTGCGGCATGATCACCTTTGACGGCAAGCGCTTCCCCTCGGAACGTCACCTTGGCATGGTGGGCGAGCATTTCGGCGGAGACCTCCGCACGCGCCTGCCCGGCCACGCCGCCATCGGTCACAACCGCTATTCCACACAGGGCCGCACCATGCTGCGGAACGTGCAGCCGATCTTCGCAGACCTCGCCGGCGGCGGGTTCGCGGTGGCACACAATGGCAATCTCACCAATTCCCGCAAGCTGCGCCATGACCTCGTCAAGGATGGCGCGATCTTCCAGTCCACGATGGACACCGAAGTCATCCTGCACCTGGTCGCCCGCAGCACGGGCAAGCGCTTCCTCGACCGCCTGATCGATGCGCTCCAGAAGATCGAGGGCGGTTACGCCCTGGTCGGCCTGACCGGCAAGAAGCTGATCGGCGCACGCGATCCGGTGGGCCTGCGCCCGCTGATCCTCGGCAAGCTGGGCGACGCCTATGTGCTGGCCTCGGAGACCTGTGCGCTCGACATTATCGGCGCGGATTTCGTGCGCGAGATCGACAATGGCGAAATTGTCGTGATCAGCGAGAAGGGCGTCGAATCCTACCGGTTCGCGCCGCAGCGCCCGACCAGCCCCTGTGTCTTCGAATACGTCTATTTCGCTCGTCCGGACTCCATCGTGCAGGGACGTTCCATCTATGAAGTGCGCCGCCGCATGGGCCATCAACTGGCCGCGGAGACACCGGCCGATGCCGATGTCATCGTGCCGGTGCCGGATTCCGGCGTGCCGGCCGCGCTCGGCTTTTCCGAAGCCTCCGGCATCCCCTTCCAGATGGGCATCATCCGGAACCATTATGTCGGGCGGACCTTCATTCAGCCGACCCAGACCGGCCGCCAGAGCGCCGTTTCCAAGAAACACAGCCCGAACCGTGCCGTACTGGAAGGCAAGCGCGTGATCCTGGTCGACGATTCCATCGTGCGCGGCAATACGTCGAAGAAGATTGTCCAGATGGTGCGCGAGGCCGGCGCGCGGGAAATTCATTTCCGCTCGGCCAGCCCGCCCATCGTGAACCCGGATTTCTATGGCATCGACATGGCTGCCAAGTCCGAATTGTTCGCTGCCATCCACTCGCACGAGGAAATGGTCAGGGAACTGAAGGTCGACTCACTCGGATTCCTCTCGGTGCCCGGCCTGTATACGGCGATCGGAGAGCCCCAGCGCAACCCGATGCAACCGCAATTCTCCGACCATTGCTTCACCGGAGATTATCCGACCCCACTGGTCGACAATGAACATGCCGAGTCCGACAAGGAACGCCAGCTCTCCCTGCTGGATGATGCATAACTCCGCCAAAGCGCTTTCATGACTGACACTCCCCGCCTCATCCTCGTCACCGGCGCCTCCCGGGGCATTGGCCGCGCCGCTGCGCTCCACCTCGCCCGCCAGGGCGATATCGTCATTGCCATTGCGCGCTCGAAGGCCGCGCTCGAGAAGCTGGATGACGAAGTCCGCGCCCTCGGCAGCGAAGCTGTCCTTGTGCCGATGGATTTGAAAGACACCAAGGGCATCGAGACGCTGGGCAAGGTGATCGGAGAGCGCTTCGGCCGCCTCGATGGCCTTGTGGCAAATGCCGGAATCCTCGGCACGCTCGGCCCGCTCGAGACCTGTGGTCCGCGCAGTTTCGAGGAAACCATCGCGGTCAACCTGAATGCGAACTTTCACCTGATCCGCGCCCTGTCACCCTGGCTGCACCAGTCAGACGCACCACGCGCCGTGTTCGTCACCTCCAGCGTGGCCCGCCATCCCCGCGCCTTCTGGGGCCCCTATCAGGCCGCAAAGGCGGGACTGGAAGCGCTCGTGATCGGCTGGGCAGACGAGAACGAGAACATGAAACTGCGCGCCAACATCTTCGATCCCGGTGGCACCCGCACCGGCATGCGCGCCGAAGCCATGCCAGGCGAAGACCCGATGACCCTTCCGACCCCTGAAGAAGTTGCAGCGGAAATGGTCAAACTGGTCAGTCCGGATGAAACCCGCACCGGCGCCTGCGTCATCTATCGCGACCTTGTGAAGGCAAGGGGGTAAGCTGGATGCCGAAGGATGATCTCTTTCTCCTTCAGGCACCCTTTAAAGACCCGGCCTATTCCGGCGGCGCGGTCAGGGCGAAACTCTCCCGGCCGGACATGTCCGAGAACCAGTCCGCCAGTCCCGGATGCGGCGCGCGCCAGTCGAGATCCGGCAGGCGGAAATCCAGATAGCCGAGCGCGCAGGCATAGCTGATCCGGCCAAGGTCGAACACGGTGTCGTCGGCCCGGACATCATCGGCAATATCGTCCACACCGCGATGAATTGCGGATATCCACCGCGCCTGCCAGAATTCCGATTGCTGCGCGTCCGGCCTGCGCGATTCCATGACCAGGCTGAGCGCCGCGTCCAGGATGCCATCGCCCAGCGCCTGCGCCTTCAGCACCGCCCAGCGCCGCGCGCCCTCGACCGGCAACAGCGGGTCTCCGCCGGCCATATGATCAAGATATTCACAGATCACCGGACTGTCGAAGAGATGCGTGCCATCCTCCAGTTCCAGGGAGGGCACCTTGCTGAGCGGATTGCCGATCTTCGAGGCGGCATTCTCCGCCATCGGGTCGGCGCGAACCAGTTCCACTGCGGCCTGCAAGCCCTGCTCGATGATCAGCACCCGTACCTTCCGGGCATAGGGTGAGGTGGCAGAATAATGGAGCTTCATGGTGCGCGCCTTCAGATTCGGAAATGCTTCGACAGTTTCAGGCCCTGCCCCTGATAGTTCGAGCCCTTGCCGCCATACAGGCCCTTCGGCCTGGAAGCCATGGCTTCATAGACCAGTTTGGCAACCGGCTGGCCATGTTCCAGGATGAAGGGCACATCGCGCGAGCGCACTTCCAGCACGGCGCGGCTGCCGCCCGTATTGGTGCCGAACCCCGGATCGAAGAAGCCGGCATAATGCGCGCGGAACTCACCCAGTTCCGGCGCGATCGGCGCCATCTCTGCCGCCTCCATCGCGCCGACCTTCACGGTCTCGCGGCTGACAAGAATGTAGAATTCCTCGGGATTGAGCACGATCCGCCCGTCGCGCGGCCAGACCGGCTCCCAGAACTGGCCCGCCTCATGGGCGCCGATGCCGCGCAGATCCACGATCCCGGAATGATGCTTGGCCCGCCAGCCCACCGGCTGATCCCCGGCCGATTCTAGGTCGATGGAGACGATTTTCTCCTTCAGCGTCTCCGGCTTCTTCCGCTTGAAGCGGATCTGCGCCAGCCGGTCGCCCGGCCGCACCATGATCGGGAAGGTGCGCGGGCTGACCTCCAGATAGAGCGGCCCGGAATACCCCGTCGGCACCTCGTCAAAGGCACGCGAGCGATTGGTCACGAGGCGGGTGAACACGTCGATCCGCCCGGTGGAGCTTTTCGGATTGGCCCGCGCGGCAATGCCGGCCGGCAGGCGCAGCGATTCCATCAATGGCACCAGATAGACACAGCCGGTCTCCAGCACCGCGCCTTCCTTGGTCAGGTCAATCTGGTGCATGTGGATGCCCGGCTCCTGCAGCATTTCGGCGACGGTGCGGTCCTTGCCCGGCAGGAAGCTGGCCCTCAGCCGGTAGGCATCCTCGGCTAGGCGCAGATCCAGGCTTGCCGGCTGGACCTGTCCTTCTTCCAGCGGCAGGTCCGAGCGGATCGCCCCGGAGGCAACCAGCGTCTCGATTTCATGGTCGGACAAAACACCCGAATCTTCGGCCATCACTTGCACCCCTTGCCCTCTCAGGCATAAGACGCACTGCAGGAAACACAAGGGAATAACCTGTCATGGCAGATACTTCGGACACGGGCGCGAAAAAGGGCTGGAAGCCCGCCACCCAGGCGGTGCGCGGCGGCCTGATGCGGTCCGATCATGGCGAAATCTCCGAGGCGATCTACCTGACCTCAGGCTATTCCTATGACAGCGCCGAACAGGCCATGCGCCGCATGGCCGGGGAAGAGGACGGTTTCGTCTATTCCCGGTATGGCAGCCCGACCTGCGAAATGCTGCAGCAGCGTCTCGCCCTGATCGAAGGCGCAGAGGCCTGCCGCGTCGCTGCCTCCGGTATGGGCGCGATTTCCACGGCCATTCTCGCGCCGCTGAAGGCCGGCGACCGGGTCGTCGCCGCCACCGCCCTGTTCGGCTCCTGCCGCTGGATCATCGCCAACCAGATGCCGAAATTCGGGATCGAGACCGTGTTTGTCGATGGCGCAGACCTCGCGGCCTGGGAGCGCGAAATCGCCAAGGGCTGCCAGCTTGTCCTGATCGAAAGCCCGGCCAATCCCCTGCTCGACGGCGTCGACATCGAAGCCGTCGCCCGGCTCTGCAAGGCGGCCGGCGCCACGCTGGTGGTCGACAATGTGTTCGCCACGCCGATCCTCCAGAAGCCTCTGGAGCTTGGCGCGGATGTCGTCGTCTATTCCACAACCAAGCACATGGACGGCCAGGGCCGTGTCATGGGCGGCGCCATATTGTGCGACGCTGCCCGCATGGAAGAAATCTATGATCCCTGGTTGCGCCATCTCGGCCCGGCAGCCTCGCCCTTCAATGCCTGGGTTGTGCTGAAAGGCCTGGAGACGCTGAAACTGCGCGTCGACCAGCAGACCCGGAATGCGGCCCGTCTGGCCGACGTCATCGCGGACCACAAGGCCATTGCCGCCGTCCGCTATCCGCATCGCCCGGATCATCCGCACTATGACATCCACAAGCGCCAGATGAGCGCCGGAGGCACCATGGTCGCCTTCTCGCTGAAAGGCGGTCAGGAAGAGGCGTTCAGATTCCTGAATTCATTGGAATTGGTCGATATCTGCAACAATCTCGGCGACACCAAATCGCTGGCCTGCCACCCGTCCTCGACCACGCACCGCGCGCTCAGCGACGAGGAACAGGCCTCGATGGGCCTGGACCGCAGCTGGATCCGCATGTCAGTGGGACTGGAGGATTCTGACGATCTTGTAATGGATTTGACCCACGCCCTTAACAGTGTGTGAACGAATTGGATCGAATTTTATCGAATGGGCAGACGGGTTCCTCCTCCTCAATATGAGCAAGTCACGGATGGTGTGCGCATCCGCGTCCGCCCCAAATTCATGCATGACGAATCCGAGCCCGCCCGCGCGCGGTTCATGTGGTCCTACACGGTCGATGTCGAGAATGAGAGCGACCGGACCTGGACGATCGTGCGCCGGCACTGGAACATTGTGGACGCAGCCGGCCGCCGGCAGCAGGTGGATGGCGATGGCGTGATCGGGCAGACCCCGACCCTCGGGCCGGGCGAACGGTTCAGCTACACATCCGGTGCGCCCCTTGCTGCCCCGTCGGGCATCATGGGCGGCACCTATGATCTTGAGGGCGATGACGGGTCCGTGCTGATCGCGACCATCCCGATGTTCTCGCTGGACAGTCCCTACGAGACGTCCCTGCCCTGCTAGGCTTTCCCTAGCTGTCCAGGGCGTCCACGATCAGGTCGTTGAGACGGTCCTGATCGGCGCCTTCGATGAAATTGTTGCCCATGAAGAAGCTCGGCGTCGCCTCGACGCCCAGCGTGCGCGCCAGCTGCTTGGAATCGGCCAGCTTCTTCTGGATATCCATGGACCGCATGTCGGCGCGCATCTTCTGGACACTGATGCCGACCTCTTCAGCCACTTCATCCAGCTTCGCATCGGTCAGGTCATTATTGTTCTTGATGGCCATCAGCGCCATGTGGAACTCGGTATATTTGCCCTGCTTTCCGGCTGCGAGCGCCGCCAGCGAGGCCGTTTCGCTGATCCCGCCAAAGATCGGCAATTCCTTGAACACGACGCGCACCTTGCCGTCATGGGTCTCCGGCAGGGCCCGCACCCAGTCGACCGAACGCTTGCACCAGCCACACCGGTAATCGAAGAACTCGACCACGACGATTTCGGCATCCGCCGGGCCGACGGAATAATCGTCTTCATTCTCATACAGGGCGGCGAAGTTTGCCGCGATGGCAGCTTCGGCGGCCTCGGACGCGGCGGCCTTCTGCTTGGCCTGCAGCTTGATCAGCGCTTCCTCGATGAGTTCCGGATTCTCCAGAATGTATTCCCGAATGATCTGCTCCGTTTCCGCGCGGTCGGCGCCCGGCGCAGCCTTGCTTTCGGCACAGGCCGGGGTGAGGACGAGGGCGGCCATGGCGGCCGTCAGTGTGGTCAGCTTCTGGGTCATTGGGGTTCCTGTGTCTCAGGCGGGAATCGGTCAGGCCAGATATACGGCCTCATCGGCGCGCGTCCATCCGACCTGACAGAAAGTTGATGCAGGCTTATCTCACCGAGAAGGAGAGGCGCGGCCCTCGGCGATACATGTCGCGATTGTCGGGATTGTTGGCGTCGGTCACCAGCAGGATGTCATCGGCCCGGCGATAATCCGGCGTGCCAGGCTCCAGATTCTGCACGGCAAAATGGGCGAACCGGTTGGCGCGCACGATATCGCCCACAGCATAGGCCGACTCCGCCGTGGCCAGTTGCGCATCGGCGCGGCGGCCCTGTTTCTCATAGGTGATGGCCAGTTGTGCCCAGGCGAACGCATTGTTCGGCTCGGCGATCAGCGCGTCCTTCAGCGCCTTTTCGGCGGTCTCCGTATCGCCCGGCGCGTCCCGCGCATTCAGCGACCGCGCCAGATTGATCAGCAACAGGGGCTGGCCGGGTTTCAGTTCCAGCGATTTCTGGTGCGGCATCACGGAATCCGCCGCCCGTCCGCTTTCAAACAGGATCTGGCCCTTCAGCTCCCAGAAATACGGATTTTCGGGATCTTCGGTCAGCAGCACGTCCACTTCGGTCAGCGCCCTGTCGATGTCGGAGGCCTGCAGCGCCGCAATCGAGCGGGCATAGCGGGCCGGCTGGCTCTGGTCGCTGGCCGGATATTCCCGCGCCACCTTGTTCGGCGTGTCGAGGAAGCCGATCAGCTTGGCGCGCATCATCTGGTACTGGCGCACTTCCCGCTCGGTGGGCGGCGTGTCCATCATGCCCGTATCCTCGGCCAGCATGCGCACATTGCGGATCCGGTCCGAGGCCAGCGGGTGGGCCCGGAAATAGGGATAGCGCCGGGCGCTGGAGAGCACTTCCTGATACCGGAAATTCTCGAAGAATTCGACGATCCCGCGCGGCGACTGCCCCAGCTGGGTCAGGTATTCCACGGCCGCCGCATCGGCGGTTGCCTCTTCCGACCGCGTGTGCGTGAAGAAGTTCAGGGCAGCAAATTGCTGGGACGACCCGATCAGCGCGGCACCGGCGCCACCCTCCCCGGCCGCCATGGCCAGAATGCCCAGTCCGATGGACAGCAGGGCCGGACGCATTGCCACGCCCGCTGCCCGCGACCGGCTGACCGAGTGGCCGCAAGCGATGTGGCAGGTCTCGTGACCGATCACGCCCTTGATCTGCAGCGAGGAATCCGCCGCGATGATCAGGCCCGTATGCAGGTGGATGTTCTGGCCATTCGCCACGAAGGCGTTCAGCGAGGGATCATTGATCAGGTACAGGCCGACATCATTCGGCTTCAGTCCTGCCACATCGAGAATCGGGTCGGTCCATTCCCGCAGGGTTTCCTCGATCTCCGCATCGCGAATGAGGCTCTGGGCCGTGGCGCTTGCCGCCATCATGACCGCCAGAAGGGCGGCGCCAGCCAGTTTCAGGACATTCCGCGCCATGCAAAGCGCCTCCTGTAAGTTGCATCTACGGCCCTGATTTTATGGGAGCCGGCCGTGAATGGCGAGGGCTTCCTCGCAGGATGACGGAAATGTCAGGAATGGGCTGACTGGAAGATGAATGTCAGGGCCGGATCCAGCCGGATGCCCACTTCCTCGCCCTCTTCCGGTGCATCCATGCGTGGCACCAGCGCGGTCAGCATCTGTCCCCCACACGCCAGGACCAGCCGGCACAGCGGCCCGGTCAGCTGGCTCGAGACAGTCTGCGCCCGCACCGGGGAGTCCGCATCCAGCAAAACGCCTTCCGGGCGTACGACCAGTTCCGTTCCGTCCGGAAGCCCGGTCCCGGCCAGTCCATCCGGCACGGCATCCGACGGCAGGCGGCTGACCGGGCCCAGCGCAGCCGCAATCGCTGCGCTTTCCGGCGTCAGATAGATGTCCGCCGCAGACCCCTGCTGCAGCAGGCGACCGGCTTGCAGGATGGCGATGCAATCGGCGCTCTCCAGCGCCTCGGTCGGATCATGGGTCACCAGAAGCGCCGGAATGCCGGCCGACCGGATCGCCGCCAGCGCCGTGTCGCGCACGCTGCCGCGCAAGGCCGGATCGAGGCCGGAGAACGGCTCGTCCATGAGGATGGCAGCCGGCTCGGGGGCCAGCGCCCGGGCAATCGCGACGCGCTGCTGCTCGCCGCCGGACAATTCATGCGGATACGCCCCGGCCCGGCCGCTCAATCCCAACCGCTCCAGCCAGTCGGCGGCGATGGTCCGGGCCACCTCCTTGCCGCGTGATTTGAGGCCGAAGGCGACATTCTGCGCGGCGGTCAGGTGCGGGAACAGGGCGAAATCCTGGAAGATCAGCCCGATCCGGCGCTTTTCTGCCGGCACGGTCCTGCCGACCGAAGACAGGAGCTGGTCGCCGAGGCGGATATCGCCATCATCCAGCGGCTCAAGGCCTGCAAACAGGCGCAACAGGGTCGACTTCCCCGCACCGGACCCGCCGAGCAGCGCCGTGATCTTGCCGGGCTCCAGGTCGAGACTGACCCCGTCCACCACTGCAGACGCGCCATAGCGACGGGTCACCGCCTGCGCGGTCAGATGGGCAGTCATTGGGTGTCTCCCGGTCGCGAATGGCTGAGCCGCCAGGACAACAGGATGACCGGCAGCAGGCCCGCCAACGTGATCAGAAGGGACGGCAGCGCCGCCGCTGCCAGACGTTCATCCGTGGCATAGGCATTTGCCCGCACGGACAGCGTGTCCCAATTGAACGGCCGCAGCATCAGGGTTGCGGGCAATTCCTTGAGCGATTCGACAAACAGGATCAGTGCACCAGCCATGGCGCCTGATAGCGCGACCGGCAGGTCAACGGAAACCGCGCGGCGCAGCGGCGAGGCGCCGAGGCTTTCAGCAGCATAGCCCATGGAGGCCGGCGCGCGGCCGAGCGCCGCCACCATCGGCTCGGCGCCAGACGTCGTGAACCGGCTGGCATAGACCCAGGCCAGCGCCGCGATGGCGCCGATCCCGGTCAGGGTGAAACCCAGATATCCCATCACGATCAGCGCGCCGAGTGCCAGCACCGCGCCCGGAATCGCATAGCCGGTGGAGGCCATCAGGCGGGCAAAGCCGGCCATCAGGCCGCGCTGCCGGGCGGTCAATGCAATCACCAGCGCCAGCACGAAGGCCAGCGCCGCGCCGGCCCCCGCCAGGATAAGCGTGTTGACCAGCGCCCGGCCGATCGGCGCAATCTGGTCGCGCGTCTCCAGCGTCAGCCAGATCAGGCGCGAAACAGGCAGGACAAACGCCACCAGAAAGAGCAGTCCGCAGGCAGCCGAAGCGCCGAGCCCGGCCCAGAACGGCAGGCGGGTGCGCGAGACCGTGCGCCAGCGCGTCGAGCTTTGCTGGCTGCCCGCGCGCCCGCGCGTATGGCGTTCCGCCAAGACAAGCCCGATGACAATCGCCACCAGGACGAGGGCCAGCCGCGCCGCGGCCGCGGCATCGCCGAAACTCTGCCAGGCCCGCACGATGCCGAAGGTCAGGGTCGGCACGCCCAGATACTCCGCCGCGCCATAATCGGCCGCCGCCTCCATCAGGGCGAGGGCGAGGCCTGCGGCAATGGCCGGGCGGGCAGCGGGCAGCGCCACCTGCCAGAACCGGCGCAGGCTGCTGGCGCCCAGGCTGCGGGCGGCTTCCAGCGCGCACACCGACTGGGACACAAAGGCGGCTCGCGCCGTGAGATAGGCATAGGGGTAGAGCGCGCAGGCCAGCACGAAGGCCAGGCCCGGCAGGTTGCGCATGTCCGGAAACCAGTAATCCCGCGCCGACCAGCCGGTCGCCTCACGCAGCGCCGTCTGGAACGGGCCCATTACCCCCATCAGGTCCGCATAGGCATAGGCCAGCACATAGCCGGGCGCCGCCAGCGGCAGGATCAGCAGCCATTCGAACACGCCCCGCCCCGGAAACTGGTACATCGTTACCAGCCAGGCCGACGGCACCGCCACGCCCAGGATCAGCACGCCCGTCAGAAACAGCGTGCCCAGCGTGCCGGTCGTGTATCCGGCCAGCAGCGTGTCACGAATATGGATCCACGCCTCGCCGCCGCCATGGAACAGCCCCGCCACCAGCGTCACCATCACCGGCACAGCAATGATCAGGCCCGCCAGAAAGGCGGGCCCGTCAATGCTCCGAAACCGGAAGCGGCGTATGGCGGTCAGCGTGCTCAACCAGGATCAGTTCCAGCCGGCCCGGTCATAGATGGCCTGAGCCTCGGACTGGTTCTCGCCCAACCGGTTCAGCGGCAATTCGCTTTCCTTGAAGTCCGGAGGCAGGCGGTCCAGTCCCGCTGGCTGCTCGGCGCCGGACACAAGCGGGATTTCCTTGGTTTCGGTCGTCAGGAGGAACTGGCCTTCCTCGGTGGTCAGCCACTCGATGAACTGGATGGCGGCCTCCTTGTGCGGCGCATGAGCGGCCACGCCGGCGCCGGTCACATTGACATGCGCGCCCCAGCTGTCCTGCTGCGGGAAGGACAGGCTGGTCTTCTCCACCGTGGCGCGCTGGGCCGGCGAGCCCTGGGTCAGGCGCACCCAGTAATAATGGTTCACCAGCGCCACCGAACACTGACCGGCTGCCACGGCCTCGATCTGGGTCGTGTCGCCGCCCTGCGGCGGACGGGCGAAATTCGCCACCACGCTGCGCGCCCAGGCCTCGGCCGTGTCGGCGCCCAGCCGGTCGATCAGTTCGCCCATCAGGGACAGATTGTAGATGTTCGTGCTGGACCGCATGCAAACCTCGCCCTCGAACGCCGCGCTGGCCAGGTCGGCATACTCGTCCACCTGGTCCGGCGTCACGCGGTCGGGATCATAGACGATCACGCGCAGCCGCTTGGCCAGGCCGAACCAGTTGCCGTCCGGGTCGCGGAAGTGTTCCGGCACGCGCTCGGCCAGAACATCCGATTCGATCGGCTGCATCAGGCCGGCATCCTTGAAGCGGTAAAGTGTCCCAGCATCGGACGACAGGATGACATCGGCGGGGCTGTTGTCCCCTTCTGCCTTCATGGCCTCCAGCAATTCTGCCGCGCCGGATTCCCGAAAGCGCACGCGGATGCCGGTCTCTTCCTCGAACCGCTTGTACATCTCCTTGTCGGAATCATAGTGCCGGGCCGAATACACATTCAGCGTCCCGGCCGGTTCGGCGGGGGGTGTCGCAACTGCTTCAGTTTCAGCCGTTTCCGGCGACGGCGCGCCGCATGCGGCAAGGACAATGCAGGCGGTGGCCAGGGGCGCATACCATTTCATGGAACCAGGTTTCCCTTCAGAACGTTGAAGCCCCGTTGAACCACAGTTGAGAATGGATCGCAACGAGCGAGATGCGCGACGTTTTTGCCCGAAAATTGCACATTCGCCACGAAAGACCGGTTATGTTCCGGAAACCCGTGCCACCGAATGAAGATTGCGGTAAGGGTGGAAAGATACAAAGATGATCCAGCAAGCTGGACACAAGATAACGTGATGAATGGGGACGACATGAACGATATCGTGCTGGACATGGACCTTGGCTCACCAGAGGAAGACGCGTTGCTGTCCGCTACGCTCGACGCCTTCATCACAGAGCAGCTGGCCCGCGACATCCAGGAAGGTCCCCAGATGATCGTGCGCACGGCATTCCGGCCCAGCGGCCAGATGTGCAAGGAAATCGTCTTCCAGAACCGGAAATGGGCAGACGCCTTCCAGCTGTTCTGGGAAAGCCAGAAATTGCAGGCCGGCGCCGCCTGACCGTTCAAATCCGCCGCGCAATGGCCTAGATAGCGCCGATGACCCGCGCTGACCGCCCTGCCGGCTCCCTGCCTCGTATCGCCATTGCCGGAGCCGGAATCATCGGGCTGAGCTGCGCGCTGGAACTTGCCCGGCGCGGCGCAACCCTCACCCTCTACGATCCGAACCCGCCCGGACGCGGCGCCAGCTGGGCCGCCGCCGGCATGATCGCCCCGGCCTTCGAGGCCGCCAGCGAAGCGGGCGTCCACCCCCGCCTGTTCGATCTCTGCCTCGAGAGTGCCCGCCTCTGGCCGGAGTTTGCCGCGCAGCTGGAAGACGAGAGCGGCCAGTCCGTCGGCTATGCCCCCGGCCCGTCTCTGGCCGTTGCTGCGGATGACGCCACCGCCCGGCACCTGGACGGCATTCTGGAGACGCTTCAGGCCCGCGCCCTGCCCGGCGAACGGCTGGACATCGCCGCCGCCCGCGCCATCGAGCCCGCCCTCTCCCCGGACTTGCACGGCGCCCTGCGCCTGGAAACCGATGGCCATGTCAACAATCGCGCCGTTGTTTCCGCGCTGATCGCCCTGTGCGAACGCCACCCCGCCATCACGCTCGAACAGTCCGCAGCCCCGATCCGCTCCACCGGCAGCGCTCTGACCATTGACGGCCACGACCTTTTGCTCGTCACCGCCGGCTGGCAAAGCGCCGCGCTGAAAGTGACCGAACACGGCAAACACTTCAGCCTCGTGAACTGGGAAACCGCCCTGGACGAGATCGACACGTTTGGTGGCCAGATGCTGTCAGTCGCCCGCCGGGCCAGCCATCCGGACACGACGCTGCGCGCCGGGCCGGTCTACATGGTGCCGCGCGGCCGGGAACTCGTCATTGGCGCAACGATGGAACCGGGCCGCACCACCGGCATGCCGAACACGGACGATATCGCCGCGCTTCTGTCGCGCGCCGCAACCATTGTGCCGTCGCTGGCGGATGCGCAGATTACGTCCACCTGGTCCGGCGTCCGCCCCGGCACGCCGGATCTCGCCCCCTTCCTCGGACAGACGCGCCAGCCGAACATGTTTGTTGCCGCAGGCCACTATCGCAATGGCATCCTGCTGACCCCGATCACCGCCCGCATCATCGCCGACCTGATACTGGGGGAGACCGCAAATCCCCTCGCCGAGGCATTCACGCCGAACCGGAAATTTCCCGCGCAGGCCTGATTTTGCTTGAACTGCGCCGCGGAATGCGTATGTAGGCGCCTCGATCCGCAGAGACAGCATCCCGAGACAATATTGGAGGCCAGAGACATGGATTACGCAAAGCCCACCGCTTCGCTGACCCGTTCCATGATCATCCGGCCTGCCCATGTCTTCTCTTCTCACGCTCGATTCCCTTTCCCTCACCACGCCTGACGGCACCCCGCTCTTTGACGGGCTGAGCCTGTCGCTTGGCCGCGAACGCGTTGGCCTTGTCGGGCGCAATGGCTGTGGCAAGTCCACGCTGCTGCGCGCCATTGCCGGCGAGATCACGCCCGCGCGCGGCACGCTGTCCGTACACGCCCGGCTGGGCCGCCTCGCCCAGATTGCCGATGAATCGCTCAGCCTCGGCGAAACCCTCGGTGTGGCGGAAGACCTGGACCGGCTCGTGCGTCTGGCGGTCGGCGAGGGCACGCTGGACGATGCCGACCGGGCCGACTGGACGCTGGAAGCCCGGCTGGAGGAAACCCTTGCCTCTACCGGCCTGCGCGACATGCCGCTTGATACGTCCATGGCGCAGCTCAGCGGCGGCGAGCGGACACGTGTCATGATCGCCCGCCTGCTTCTGGAACAGCCGGACATCCTGCTGCTGGACGAGCCGACCAACAATCTCGATACGGACGGGCGGCGCGCCATTGCGGACTTTCTTGCCCAGTGGCGCGGCGGCGCGATCATCGCCAGTCATGACCGGGCGCTTCTGGAACAGGTCGACCGGATCGTGGAACTGACCCCGATCAGCGTCACACTGTTCGGCGGCGGCTGGAGCGCCTTTCGCGAAGCGCGCGACGCAGCCCGCGCCCAGGCCGAAGCCGACCTTACCCGCTCCGCCAGCGCCCTCAAGCGCGCCGAAACCGACGCCCAGCGCGCCCGCGAGAAACAGGACCGGCGCGAGAAGCTGGGCCGGGCCAGCCGCGCGCGCGGGTCCCAGCCAAAGCTCGTGCTGAATGCCCGCGCCGAACGCGCCGAACACACATCCGCCCGCGGCGACCACCTCGCCGGCCGCCTGATTGGCGACGCCGCTGACGCCTTCGACGCTGCGCGTGCCAGGGTCGAAATCACCGCGCCCATCTCGATGGACGTGCCGCGCGTTGACCTGCCCAGCTCGAAAGACATCCTCCGCCTGAAGAACGCCGTCGCCGCCTTCGGGGATCGTCACCTGTTCGGCCCGCTCTCGTTTGAGCTGCGCGGCCCGCAACGCATCGCCATTTCCGGCCCCAATGGCTCCGGCAAGTCGACGCTGATGCGGATGATCCTCGGCGAGATCGCCCCCGTCTCCGGCACGGTCGAAACGCTGACGCCGCGCATCGCCCGGCTCGACCAGCATGTCAGCCTGCTGCCGCAAGAAGGCTCCATCCTCGACGCGCTCCACGCCGTCCAGCCACACCTGACCCGCAACGCCGCCCATGCCGCCCTCGCCCGCTTTGCCTTCCGCAATGAGGCCGCCCACCAGCCCGTCGCCACGCTCAGCGGCGGCGAACGCCTGCGCGCGGGCCTCGCCGCCATCTTCGCCGCGCCCGAGCCGCCCGAACTCCTCCTGCTGGACGAGCCGACCAACCATCTCGACATGGCCACAATCGAAACCCTCGAAGCCGCGCTCAACGCCCATACCGGCGCCCTCCTCGTCATCAGCCACGACCCCGCCTTTCTGGCGGCCATCGGCATCACGGACCAGATTGCGCTCCCCTGACGCAGGGCCATCGCTGGACGGGCCTGCCCGCCCGGCCTAAGTCTGGGCGTCAGGAGGATACCGTCACATGCACCAGATCGCGCCGATGAGTGAAGACCAGGCCGCCATCAAGGCCGCCGTCGAAAAGACGCTCGAACCCTTTGGGGATGAGTATTGGGCGAAGACCGACGAGACCGGCAACTGGCCGGAGGAATTCTGTGACGCCATGGCCGCCGGCGGCTGGCTGGGCATCGCCTTCCCCGAAGAATATGGCGGCGCGGGCCTCGGCCTGACCGAAGCGGCGCTGATGATGCAGACCGTCACGCGCACCGGCGCGGGCTATTCCGGCGCCTCGGCCATCCACCTCAACATTTTCGGGCCCAAGCCCCTGGAGCGGTTCGGCAATCCGGAGCAGAAGCGCGAAAACCTGCCCAAGATCATCTCCGGCGAGGAAAAGATGTGCTTTGCCGTGACCGAGCCGAATTCCGGCCTCGACACGTCCAGCCTGGAGACCAAGGCCGAGCGCACCAATACCGGCTATGTCATCAATGGCCGCAAGATCTGGACGACCGGGGCCCAGCGCGCCGACAAGATCCTGATCATCGCGCGCACCACGCCCAAGGACCAGTGCGCCAAGCCGTATCTCGGCCTGTCCCTGTTCTACACAGACCTCGACCCGAACAAGATCGAGCGCCAGCCGATCCCGAAAATGGGCCGCAAGGCGGTGGAGTGCAACATGCTCTACATTGACGGTCTGGAAGTGCCGAAAGACCACCTCATCGGCGAGGAAGGCGAAGGCTTCAAATATCTGCTTCAGGGCCTGAACCCCGAGCGTGTCCTGTTCGCCGTGGAATCCATCGGCCTCGGCTTCTCCGCGCTCGAGCGGGCGGCGACCTATGCGAAGGAGCGCGTCGTCTTTGGCCGCCCGATTGGCCAGAACCAGGGCATCCAGCATCCGCTGGCCAGGGCATGGGCCGAGCTGTCAGCCGCCGAAATGCTCGCCTACAAGGCCGCCGGTCTCTATGACGCCGGGCAGGATTGTGGAGCCGAAGCGAACGCTGCGAAATATCTCGGCACCGAGGCCGGCTTCCGCGCTTGCGAGACCGCCGTGCTGACACATGGCGGCATGGGCTATGCGAAAGAGTACCATGTCGAGCGCATGATGCGCGAAGCCATGCTCGCCCGCATCGCCCCGGTCAGCCGCGAGATGATCCTCAACTTCATTGCCGAACGCGTCCTCGGCCTGCCGAAGAGCTACTGATTGATCCGGGGACATCTTCCGGCCTCTCCCCGGCCCTGAACACCGAAAACCCCTGATCTGCCACGCAGGTCAGGGGTTTTTCCTTGGCCGCTATCCGGCAGGGCCCTGGCCTATGGCACGCTGTTATGCATGGACACGCTGTTTGCCCCTGTTGCCCTGGTGCACCGGGATCTGGAGCCCTACCGGTTCTGGATCTGGCTGCAGGTCGTGGCGCTGCGCCTCTATGTGCGCGCGGTCCGGGGCAAGGGCGTCATCTTCAGCGTCCTCATTGACCGGCATGGCAATGTCGAACTGAACTGGATCGGGAAGCCGCCCGAAGCCCTGACGCCAGACCCGCTCAGCTTCACCCCCTCCAAAGCCTATCAGGCCGCCCTCACCGGCCCCGAGCCCGCTCATCCCGGCGAAAGCCGGGACCTCCTGCAAATTGCCGCGCTGCCTCAGCACTGCAGCGCGAGCACCCTGCACATCATCACGCGGCGCCCCCTGCCCCTGCCGGACACCTGACTGCGCTTTTCCCTGTAGAAAACTCAGCCCCCACCTCAAGCGCCCTCACAGGCGTCGCATGTGCTGGTGCAGTTGCTTGTCTTTCTACAGATCGTCTGCCTTCTTCATATGCTCGAAGAATTCTTCCTTGCTGTTGGTTCGCGGATAGGGCGCATCCGGGACCGGCACGCCGAGGAAGCCGCAAAGGGGCGCCCAACCCTCCTTCGCCGAATGGACCAGAAGGCGCTCGGCTGGAATGGCCGCCCTCACCGCGGCCTCGTGCGCCTCGAACGCGGCAAGGATGCTGTCCTTGTCGCGCGCGGTGCCCAGGCTGCGCTCCAGCACCTTGGAGACCATGCGGAACCATTCCACTGCGGGTGGCGGCCAGGACGCCTCATCCCAGACCGTGGCCAGGATGGTCTCGGAAATACTGTTGTACCAGCTTTCGGCCGAACGAGACGACAGGATCACTTTCGCATCCGGATAGGCGATTGCCAGTTCCTGCCAGAAGGCGGCCGTCGGCCAGTCCACCGCTGCGCCATAGCCTGAATAGATCGCCTCGAAGTCCGGCTCGCCGTTCAGGGCCGCATTCCAGAGCGGCACCTGCGCATCGCCATTCCCGATCACCTCGATCATGTGGTGACATGGCCCGAAACCCAATTGTTCCAGGGCCAGTTTCAGGGACATTGTCCCTGTGCGCCCGAACCCGGCGCTGAATACCGATAGTGTCATGTTTTCCCTCACCTGCCTGTCTGCGGCGTCCCGGGAAAACCCCTATCACGGAAAATCCGGCCGGCACAGAAAATTCGATTTCCGTGCAGACCGTTTCAGGTCAGGCCACGTCCCGCGCCTGCAGCGGCAGTGCCGAGCCGAGCCCTTCAAAAGTCAGCTCCCCTTCCAGATAGGGCTGCATCTTTTCGGCCGTCAGCGGCGTGGAGAAATAATAGCCCTGCACCAGATGGCATCCGGCAGACCGGACATAATCCAGCTCTTCCCGCGTCTCGACACCTTCGGCCACACAGGCGATGGAGAGCGAGCGGCACAGGCGGCTGATCGTCCGCACGAGGCCGAAACTCTTCTCCTTGAAGTCGATCGAGGCAATGAAGCTGCGGTCGATCTTCACAATGTCGAATTCCAGTTCCTGCAGATAGCGCAACGAGGAGAATCCGGTTCCGAAATCATCGAGCGCGATCTTCACGCCCAGTTCGCGGAACTTCATCAGATTGTTGCGCACTTCCTTGAAGTCCGTCAGCAGCGAGGATTCGGTCACCTCGATACAGATGCGTTTGCGCAGGTCCGGCGACTGGCGGATCAGCATGGAGGCCAGCAGGTCCGTGCACTGGCGGCTGTTCACATCCTGTGCGGACAGGTTCACGGCAATGCGCGCCGTCTCCGGCCACACTTTCAGCTGGGCAATCACCTTGCGGAACACGGCCAGGGTCATTTCCTGTGTCATGCCGGCCTTTTCCGCAATCGGAACGAACTCGCTCGGCGGCACCATGCCGATTTCCGGATTGTCCCACCGGGCCAGCGCTTCGCAGCGGCGGATCGCGCCGTCCCGCGTGTCGATGATCGGCTGGAACACAAGGTGGATTTCCCGGTCCAGGTCGGCATTCTTGAAGGCCTGGTGCACCAGGACTTCGCGGCGCTTGCTGGCGGCATGATTGGACGAGAACTCGACCACAGAGCCCACCGCGCTCTCCTTGGCACGGAACAGGGCAAAATCGGCCTGCTCCAGCAGATCCTTCGCCGAGGACACTTCGAAGCTGCGCGACGACAGGCCGACCGAGGCGGATACGCGGCTTGTGTCACCGCTTGGCAGCATCACCGGTTTGCTGATTGCAGACACCAGGTCGCTCGAACATTTCAGCGCATCGTCCCGCGACGTGTTCCAGGGCAGGACATAGGCAAACTCGTCGCCGCCAAGCCGGGCGACCGAGCCGCCGAAGCGGGCGGCGGCCGCCTTCATGCGGCTGGCGGTCTCGACCAGGACCGCATCGCCGGCCGAATGTCCGAATACGTCATTCAGCGGCTTGAACCCGTCCAGGTCGACCAGTCCGACAATCGGCAGCTCTCCGTCCGGCGCACGCTCGAAGAACAGATTGATCTGTTCGAAGAACCGGCGTCGGTTCGGCAGGCCGGTCAGCGTGTCCGACAGGGCCAGGAAGCGGTTCGATTCCGCCAACCCCGACGCCCGCTCGTTTTCGGAAATCAGTTCATTGTGCAGCATCACAGACTGAACGATGCGCTGTTTGTAATTGTAGGAGACCTTGAAGAACACCCCATAGGACACCGCCATCGGCACGACCATGAAGCCGTAGAAATACGGATCATGCGTCACAAAGACGAGGCAGAAGATCAGCAGCGTGCCGGTCAGGCCCACCGCCACGATTCGCGGACGCGGCATCGAACACATCATGCCGACCGGTCCGATCAGGCCGGTGAACAGCGCCAGCTGCGATTCCTGGACACCCAGCGCATACGGCCACAGCATGGCCACCCAGCCCCCGATGACGGCAAATATGATCAGCGACCCGTATTCGATCAGCTTGAAATCGCGGCGGGCGCGATCGGGGTCGATGACATCGACCTGCGAGTCGCGCCAGTGATTGATCCGCAGGATGCTGGCGACGATGAAAAGGCAGGGCAGACCAATGGTCAAATAGAGCGGCGCCCGGTCCAGAAAGCTCAGCCCGAGCGAAAGCGACGCGACGCACAGCATCGAGTACAGGGCGGTCAGGTTTTGCGATGTCGCACGCATTTGCTCCATCATCACGGCCTCATCGAGGGACCGCGCGTTCTGAAGCATCGTTCTGTAATGCTTGATGTCGGAGAGATTTCTCATGACAACCCACTTTGTTGTGCATTGTCCATTACAGGCTGTTCCATAAGGCCCGGTTTAGTTGCAGGTGAATTCCACAAGGTCTTGTTAACCCTGCCTTCATGGTCTGGAACCGGCGCGCCCTTGCGCAAATCCCCTTGCAATTCCCGCCGTCGCTGGCAAAGAGCGGGACATGACTGACACGCTTCCAGACCGCCTCGCCCTCGACCCGGCCAGCAAGTATCACGACGCAGACCTGCTGCAGCGGGAAATCGGCGTGCGCTTCAATGGCACCGAGAAGACCAATGTCGAGGAATACTGCATTTCCGAAGGCTGGATTCGCGTCGCCGCCGGCAAGGCCGTCGACCGCAAGGGCAAGCCGCTGACGCTGAAATTGAAGGGCGACGTGGAAGTCTGGTTCAAGGATTCGGGCGACGCCTAGCGCTTCCGGCTTTCCCGGCTGCCAGACTCCGCCTAGTCTGCAGCCCGGGAGGACATTGCCATGCCATATCTGATTGCCGGACTGGTCCTGTTTTTCGGGGTCCACCTGTATTCGGCATTCCGCAGCCGCGCGCCGGGAAGGGATTTGCGCCGGCGGCTTGGCTACGCGCCCTTCATGGGCCTCTACAGCCTTGTCGCCATCGCGGGATTTGCGCTGATCATCTACGGCTACGATCAGGCTCGCTGGATGGGGTCGCTCTATTTCGCGCCGGACTGGGGCCGTCATGTCACGATGGCGCTGATGCTGCCGGCCATGATTGCGCTGGCGGCTGCCTATCTGCCGACCGGCCGCATCCGGAAAGCGCTCAAACACCCCATGCTGGTCGCCGTGAAGCTGTGGGCGCTCGGCCACCTGATCGCCAATGGCGAGTGGAATTCGGTCATCCTCTTCACCAGCTTCCTCGCCTATGCGGTGATCGACCGGATCGCTGTGAAGAAGCGCGGCGACACCGGCCCCGATCCGGACACGCCGCCCTCCACGCTGGGGGATGTCGGCGCCCTGGTCATCGGCACCGGCGTCTATCTCGCCCTCGTCTTCCATCTGCACCAATGGCTGATCGGCGTGCCGGTCCTGCTGCGAGGATAGGCCATGCAAGCCCGGTGTGCCTGCGGACAGCTGACGGTCACCCTGCCCGATGACCTGACGCCCGCCGTGGTGGCGTGTCATTGCACGGCCTGCCAAAGACGGTCGGGCTCCCCCTTCGGCGTCGGCGCCTACTATCCCCGCGCCACGCTCGCCTTTTCAGGAGACACCCGGTCCTGGACCCGGCGCGCCGACAGCGGCGGCGCTTTCACGACCCATTTCTGCCCGGTCTGCGGGTCCAGCGTCTACTGGACCACGGACAAGCATCCGGATGCGGTGGGCATTGCGGTCGGGGCCATCGCGGACCCGCACTTTCCGGCGCCTGTCCGGTCTGTCTGGGAAGAGACCCAGCATGACTGGGTCGAGATCACGCCGGCCAGCCAGCACTTTCCGCGCGGCCGCAGCTGACCGGCCGGCTGCGGCGTCATCCGAGGGTGCCGCTTGCCCGCCCGTCTGAGGCAGGCTAAGCCGCTGGCCATGTCGAAACAAACCCGCATCACCCGCAAGACCGTCAAGGACATCGCCGCCGCAAAGGGAGGCAAGCCACTGGTCTGCCTGACCGCCTATGACGCGCCGATGGCCGAAATCATGGACCCGCATGCCGATCTCATTCTGGTCGGCGACAGCCTTGGCATGGTCGTGCATGGCCTGCCTTCCACGGTCGGCGTCACGATGGACATGATGATCCTGCACGGTCAGGCCGTCATGCGCGGCAGCCAGCAGGCCTTCGTGGTGGTGGACATGCCCTTTGGCAGCTACGAAACCAGCGAGGACCAGGCCTTCCTCAATGCGGCGCGGATCATGAAGGAAACCGGCTGCCAGGCCGTGAAGATCGAGAGCGGCGCCTATGCAGCCACCCAGATCGCCCATCTGGTCGAGCGTGGCATCCCGGTCATGGGCCATGTCGGCCTGCGCCCGCAGGCGGTCAATGTCGATGGCGGCTTCCGCGCCAAGGGCCGTACCGGGTCCGAACGCGATATCGTGCTGAACGAGGCCCGCGCGGCCGACCGGGCCGGCGCCTTTGCCATCGTCATTGAGGGCGTGGCACGGGATCTGGCCGACGAGATCACCGCCGAAGTCAGCTGCCCCACCATCGGCATCGGTGCCTCGGCCAGCTGTGACGGTCAGGTTCTGGTGACCCAGGACATGCTGGGCCTGTTCGACTGGGCCCCGAAATTCGTGCGCCGCTATGGTGATTTGCGCAGCGAGATCGATGCCGCCATCGGCCAGTTCGCCGCCGATGTCCGCGCCCGCGACTTCCCCGGGGATGCGGAGACCTATTCCCTGCGAAAACCTGACGCCAAACAGCCCTGACTCATTGCAGCGGCGCGCCGGCGCGTCTAGGTTCCCCCACGATATCAGATTACCCGATCGGAGCGCCCCGTTGAGCGACATTTTTGACGAAGTCGATGAAAGCATCCGCCAGGACAAGATGGAGAGCCTGTGGAAGCGCTACAGACCCTTCATCTATGGCGCGGCAGCATTGCTGGTCGGCGCCGTGGCGCTGAACGAATTCGTATTGCGCCCGCAGGCCGAACAGGCCCGGACAGACCGCGCCCTGGCTTTCGAGACCGCCGTGAACCTGCTGGAAGACGACAAATATGTCGAAGCCGAAGCGGCCTTCCGCGAACTGGCCGAGGGCAATGGCCGCATTGCGCCGCTGGCCGCGCAATATCTGGCCCAGACCCAGTATGAAGGCGGCGGCGATGCCGCCGGCGCCACACGCACGCTGTCGACCGTGGCGGCTGTCGAAGGCAGCCCGTTCGAACGCCTCTCGATCTTGAAGACCGCGTATTTCTCGGTCGACAACCAGTCCCTGGCGGACCTCGAAGCCACGCTGGGCAGCCTGGTCGACGAGAGCAGCCCGCTCGGCGCTCTCGCTCGCGAACTGGTCGCCGCCAAGGCATTCGAGACGGGCGAGACGGCCCGCGCACGCCAGATGTTCAATCGCTTGCGCTTTGACGCTGCCGCGACCGAAGGCGTGAAACGCCGCGCCGAAATCGCGCTGGAAGCCATCCCGCCTGCCCCGGCTGGCGAGGAAGATGAAACAACTGACCTGACGGATGCGGGCGCTGCGCCCACCGACACCGCCGACATCGAGGAGACTGGCCAATGAGGCTTTCGCGCCCACTCAAGCTGACCGCAACCGCTTCGGCGCTGGTCGCGCTGGCGGCCTGCAGCAGCGTGCCCTTCTTCGGCAGCTCCGGAGACAAGGACAAGGAACAGGTCGACAAGGCCGGCCGGGTCACGATGGTGCTGACGGAGGAGGCCATCGAGCCGAAGCCGGAACTGGCCACGGAATCCATTGAATTGCTGCCCGCTGCCGACATGGCCTCCTGGCCCGAAGCCGGCGGGACGCCCTCGAAAGTGCCCGGCCATGTGATTGCCGCACCGCAGCTCAAGGTCGCGTGGCGCAATTCCGTCGGCAAGGGATCCAGCAACAAGTCTGCTGTCAGCACTCCCCCGGTCGCGAGTGAAACGGCCATCTTCACGCTCGACGCCGACCAGACCATCTACGCCACCGAACTCTCTTCCGGACGCACGCTCTGGAAGAAAGAACTGAAAGGCCTGACCAAGCGGGACAAGACGGCCCTTGGCGGCGGTCTCGCCATCAGCGGGGACACGCTGATCGTGGCCAGCGGCTTCGGGTATGTGGCACGGCTCAACGCAGCCGATGGCAGCGAAGTCTGGAAGCGCGAACTCGGCGTGCCGATGACCGGCGCCCCGACGGTGAAGGATGGCAGCATCTTCGTGGCCTCCAACAATAACGAGATCTTCTCTCTGGACCTGCAGACCGGCGACACCGAATGGAGCGACCAGGCCATCTCCGAATCGGCGCGCGTGCTCGGCAGCCCGAGCCCTGCCGCGATCGAGGATTTTGTCATCGCCCCCTATTCGTCCGGCGAGATCATTGCCTACCTGGCCAACAATGGCCGGCGCCTCTGGACCGATGCGATCTCGCAGGCGGGCCGGTTCACCCCGATCTCCGAAATCAACGATATCGGCTCGCGTCCGGTCCTGGCAGGCGGACTGGTGTTTGCGTCCAGCCAGTCCGGCATCACGGTCGCAATTGACGGCCGGTCCGGAAACCGGGTCTGGGCCCGCCCGATCGGGTCTACCCAGGCACCGGCGCTCAGCGGCCAGCAATTGTTCGTGATCGGCACCAACGCCACTCTGGCGGCGCTCAATGCCGGCACGGGCGATGCCTACTGGGTGACCGAACTGCGCCAATACGAAAACGAGAAGAAAAAGAAGAAGCGGATCAGCTATGCCGGGCCGCTGCTCGCATCGGACCGCATCCTGATCGTTTCCTCGCGCGGGGAAGTGCTCGCCTTTGATCCGCAGACCGGTGAACAGACCGGCTCTCTGGACATCAAGGACACGGTCTATATCGAACCCATCGCCGTTCAGGGGAAAGTCTTCCTGCTGACGGACGATGCCAAACTGGTTGCCATTCAGTAACGGGCTGCGCCGGGCTGGCGCGCCTCGCCTGATGGCCTTTAAGCAGGCAGAGCCATGCCACTGAAACTTGCCATTGTCGGACGCCCCAATGTGGGCAAGTCGACCCTGTTCAACCGCCTCGTGGGCAAGAAGATCGCGCTGGTCGACGACCAGCCGGGCGTCACGCGCGACCGCAAGCAGGCCGAAGGGCGGCTTGCCTCCCTGCCGCTGATCCTGATCGATACGGCCGGCTATGAAACGGCCTATGATGACAGCCTCGAATCCCGCATGCGCCAACAGACCGAGGCCGCAATTGCCGAGGCCGAACTGGCCCTGTTCCTGATCGATGCCCGCGTCGGCGTGACGCCGGAGGACGAGAACTTCGCCGCCCTGTTGCGCAAGGCCAATATCCCGATTGTCCTGGCCGCCAACAAGGCCGAAGGCAAGCAGGGCACCCAGGGCGTGATGGAAGCCTGGTCGCTGGGGCTGGGCGAACCGGTCGGCCTGTCGGCAGAGCATGGCGAAGGCATGGCCGAACTGTTCGAGGCCATCCGTCAGGCGCTCGGCGACGAAGCCTTCGAACTGGCGCTGCAGGAGGCCGAACCGGATTATGACCCACGGGCCGCCGAGGACATTATCGAAAAGCTCGCCCATATCAACATCGACGATATGAGCGTGTCCGACGATGATCTGGTCGCAGCCATCGAGGCGGCGGACGTCGACATCGCGCCGGAGCCGAAAAAGGATGACAAGCCGATCAAGCTGGCCATTGTCGGCCGCCCGAATGCCGGCAAGTCGACCCTGATCAACCAGCTGCTGAAATCCGACCGCCTGCTGACGGGGCCGGAGGCCGGGATCACGCGCGACTCCATCTCGATTGACTGGGAATGGGAAAGCCGCCGCATCCGCCTCGTCGACACGGCTGGCCTGCGCCGCAAGAACAAGGTGCAGGAACGCCTCGAACGCATGTCGACGGGCGAGACGATCCGCTCGCTGAAATATGCCGATGTGATCGCGCTGGTGATGGACGCGCATGAGGCGATGGAAAAGCAGGATCTGCTGATCGCCGACCTCGCCCTGCGCGAAGGCCGCGGTATCGTGCTGGTCATCTCCAAATGGGACACGGTCAAGAAGCCGGACGAGGCCGCCCGTCACATCCGCGATCTGGCCAATCGGCAGATGCCGAATGCCGGGGGCGCGCCGGTCGTGTTCCTGTCCGGCCTGACCGGCAAGCATACCGACAAGCTGATGCCCGCCGTCGCGAAGGTCTATGAAGACTGGACGGCGCGCGTAAAGACCGGCGACCTGAACCGCTGGTTGCGCCACACAATCGAGCGCCACCCGCCCCCGGCCGTCCAGGGCAAGCGCATCAAGCCGCGCTACATGGCCCAGATGAAAGCGCGTCCGCCGACCTTTGTGCTGATCGCGTCACGCGGCGACCAGATGCCGGAAACCTACAAACGCTATCTGATCAACAATCTGCGCGACGCATTCGACCTGCACGGCGTGCCGATCCGCCTGTTCGTGCGGCAGGGAAAGAACCCCTATGCCGACAAGGCAGACGGCGCCCGCAAGCCCCAGCCCAAGGGCCCCTACAGGGGCAAACCCAAGCGCTGACAGCCCCACACGCATCCGTGACTGGCAACGCCCTGCGCGGCAGCCTAGGGTCTGGCGCAATCAGATACGGAGCGTGACATGAACCAGATGCAGGATGTGGTGAAGGCCTATTATGGCGAGACCCTGACGAGTTCGTCAGACCTGAAGACCGATGCCTGCACGACAGATGCCCGGCCCCCGGCCCATGTCTCCGCCGCGCTGGCGGCCGTGCATGATGAGGTGGCCGCGCGCTACTATGGCTGCGGCCTCGCCATTCCGGCGGCGCTCGACGGGCTGAATGTGCTGGACCTTGGCAGTGGTGCGGGGCGCGATGTCTTTGCCCTGGCAAAACTGGTTGGCCCGGACGGGCATGTGACCGGCGTGGACATGACCGACGAACAGCTGGATATCGCCCGCGCGCACGAAGCCTGGCATGCAGATAAGTTCGGCTATGCGGCCCCCAACACGCGCTTCGTGAAAGGCGAGCTGGAAAAGCTCGGCGAACTGGACCTCGCACCGAACTCTTTCGATCTGATCATCTCGAATTGCGTCATCAATCTCTGCACGGACAAGCCGGAAGTGTTCCGCCAGGCCCACCGCCTGCTGAAGCCGGGCGGCGAGCTTTACTTTTCGGATGTCTATGCCGACCGCCGCATTCCGCAGGCATTGGTCAACGATCCCATCCTGTATGGCGAATGCCTGTCCGGCGCGCTCTATTGGGGCGACTATCAGGCCATTGCCCGCGCGGCCGGTTTTGCCGATCCGCGGGTCGTCTCCCACAGGCGTCTCGGCATCATCGACCCGCAGTTGAAGGCGCGTGTCGAGCCGATCCGGTTCGCCTCGGTCACGGCCCGCCTGATGAAGCTGGACGGTCTCGAACCTGCCTGCGAGGATTATGGCCAGGCCGTGATCTACAGGGGCGGTGTGGAAGGCATGGAGCGGGTGTTCGTGCTCGACGCCGAACATGAGATCGAAGCGGGCCGCGTCTTTCCGGTCTGCGGAAACACGCTGGCCATGCTGAGGCAGACCCGGTTCGCGCCCTTTTTTGAAGTGGTCGGCGACGGGCAAACCCATTTCGGCGTGTTCCCGGGCTGCGCCGCACCGGACGTGTTCGCCGAAACGCAGGCCACATCCGGCCCCGCCCCGGTCGGCGGCTGCTGCTAGGCGCGCCTCACTCGGTCGGGTCGACGCTGCCGCGCAGCGACTTGATTTCGCCCCGACGTTTCTTCGACGCGATGCGGCGTTTGACGCTGCCATAGGTCGGCTTTGTCTTGATCCGCCGCTTCGGTTTGCGCGAGGCCCGGAGGATCATCTCGGCCAGCCGCTTGCGCGCAGCCTCCCGGTTCAGGGCCTGGCTGCGATGCTCGGACGCTTCCAGCACCAGCCGCCCATCCTTGGTGATCCGGTTGGCATACAATTTGGCAAAGCGTGCCTTCACATCGGCAGGCAGGGAGGACGCCTCCACATGCCAGGTCAGCTGAACCGCCGTGGACACCTTGTTCACATTCTGGCCGCCCGGGCCAGAGGCGCGCACGAACGCTTCCGACACCTCCCAGGCAGGCAGGGTCAGCGTGTCATTGATGCGGATGTCTCCGAACTCGGCCATAGACTTTCCTTAACATGGTGTTCAGCGGCAGTTCAGCCCCACCAGCCTAGCGTCACCGTCACACACCCGCCGCATGCGGGAATGCCTGCCGGCGCATCCCAGTTCCGGCAAGCGGCACTAGTCGGAGGCTAATTCGGCCATGAAACTGTTCAAGACATTAACGACGCTGGTCGCGACCACGGCAACGCTCGGCCTTCTGGCCGCCCCGGCGGCTTATGCAGATCGCGGGCGCGGTGACCATCATCGCGGCGGCGGATACCATGATGGCGGCCATCGTGGCGGAGACCGGGGACATCGCGACCACCGTTCCCGGGGCGATCACCATCGCGGGGATCGTCGCGACTATCATCGCGGCCATCGCGACAATCGTCACTACAATCGCGGCCACCATTCCAAACCGCATCACTACCGGCCGCCTCCGCGCCATGTCCATCGCGCGCCGCCGCCCCGGGCCTATCGGCATTACGCCCCGCCGCGCCACAGCTATGCCCGCTACAGCCGCGCCTATGGTCCCTATTTCCGGCATGGCTACACGCCGCGCTATCATGTGGGCGGCTGGTATCGGCCGCACCAGCACACGGTCTACATCACCGACTATCATGCCTATGGCCTCTACGCGCCGCCCCCCGGCCATTACTGGGTCCGCGACCATCACAGCGGGGATGCGGTGCTCGCCTCGGTCGCGACCGGCGCCATTATCGGCCTCGTTATCGGTGCCCTGGCCTACGACTGAGCCACGCATCCGAATTGACCGTCAGGAAACGCCCGGACCCCTGTCCGGGCGTTTTTTGTGCGTCACGAAACCGTCACCCGAAAAAGCCGGATTGTTAACTTTGTAATGGCGCAAATCATGCTTAACTTCATCCTGTCCGAAACGGTTTCGGACAAAGTTCGTGCCTGTTGCACGCTTGAAAGGAGGTGATTCATGTCGAGTGAGAAAACCAGAGGGATCAATAAGTTCATATCCTGTGGTGCCCGGCCGGAGCAGCCTCCTGTCGGCGCATAGAGATATTTGAAGGCAAGCTGAAACGCTGCCGGACTTGTTGGGTCCCGAGGACTCACGGAAGCCGCCCCAAAGGGCGGCTTCTTTGTATCCGGCATGCGTGAACACGGCGGGTTACGTTTTGCCCGAAACAGCGCTATTTGCTGGCAAAACCCTTGAGCGGAGCACACCCCATGAACGCGCTGACCCACAAGACGTCCGGCTGGACCATCGGCACCGGCAAGCCGCTATCGGTAATCGCCGGCCTGAACGTGCTGGAAGACGAAGGCCTGGCCCTGGAAGTCGGCAGCGAACTGAAGCGCATCTGTGACGTGCTGGGCCTGCCCTATGTCTTCAAGGCCAGCTTCGACAAGGCGAACCGCTCCTCGATCAAATCCTATCGGGGTCCCGGTCTGGAAGACGGCCTGCGCACCCTTGCCAGCGTCAAGGCGAAGCTTGGCGTGCCCATCTGCACCGATTTGCACGAGCCCGGTCAGGCCGAAGCCGTGGCTGAAATTGCCGACATCGTCCAGATCCCGGCCTTCCTGTGCCGCCAGACCGATCTGGTCGTCGCGACGGCGCAGGCAACCGCCGCAGCCGGGGGCATCATTCAGGTGAAGAAGGCGCAATTCATTGCCCCCTGGGACACCAAGAACATCGTCTCGAAGATCGGCGAAGCGGCCGATGTCGGCGTGATCCTGTGCGAGCGCGGCGCCAGCTTCGGCTACAACAATCTTGTCGTCGACATGCTCGCCATTCCGGAAATGCAGAAACTTGGCTGCCCGGTGACGATCGATGCCACCCATGCCGTCCAGTTGCCGGGGGCTGATCCGCGCACCGGAGGGGCCTCGACAGGCGGTCGCCGGGACGGCGTCGCCATTATCGCCAAGTCAGCGATTGCCGCAGGGGCTGATGGCGTCTTCCTCGAATTCCATACTGATCCCGACAAGGCACTGTGCGACGGGCCAAGCTGCCTGCCGATCGCCTCGGCCGAGGGCCTGCTGCGCACGCTGAAATCCCTGCACGAGGTCGTCAACGCGTGATCCGGGAGGGTGTGGCAAAAGACCGGGAGGCCCTTGCCGACATCCTGTTTCGCGCCAGTCGGGAAGTGTTCCCGCTGGCAGGCATCGACCGCATCGACGCGGCGGAGTTCGACCGGCAGACGGCCGGCGAAAGTCTGCTGGTTGCCGAACATGACCACCGCCCGGTCGGCTTTTCCAGCGTCTGGGAACCTGACGAATTCCTGCATCACTTCTTCATTGATCCCGATCATCACCGGAAGGGCATCGGCCGTGCCCTCATGGTGGCAACCCTGATGCGGCATGGCAGCTCCCTTTCGCTGAAATGCAACACGGCCAATACACGGGCGCGCGCCTTCTACAGCGCCATGGGCTGGATCGAGACCGATGAGCCGGGCGGCACCAGTGACGGCACCGGCAACTGGATCTGGATTCGCACACGCGCCGCCGCCGCCGCGCGCGGCCTGCTGCCGGACGAGACGTCCGAATGACCCGCCTCGTCGCTTTCAACAAACCCTTCAACGTCCTGTCCCAGTTCACCGACAAGGGCACGCTGGCCAGTTCGCGCGAAACCCTGTCGGACTATATGGACATTCCGCGGGTCTACCCTGCCGGACGCCTCGACCGGGACAGTGAGGGCCTTCTCCTGCTGACCGATGACGGGCGTCTGCAGGCCCGGATCACCGATCCCAAGCACAAGCTGCCGAAAACCTACTGGGTCCAGGTGGAGGGCCTGCCCGATGCCGACGCGCTTGCCGCCCTGCAGGCGGGTGTGGACCTGAAGGATGGCCGCACCGCCCCGGCAGAGGCGCGCCGCATGGATCCGCCGGCAGCGCTCTGGCCACGCACGCCGCCGATCAGGGTGCGCAAATCCGTGCCCGATTGCTGGATCGAACTGACCATACGCGAAGGCCGCAACCGGCAGGTCCGGCGCATGACGGCCGCTGTCGGGCACCCCACGCTGCGCCTGATCCGAGCCAGCATCGGAGACTGGAGCCTCGACGGTCTCGCCCCGGGCGAATGGCGCGACATCAAGCCCTGACCCGCGAGCCTTCACAGGCCGGGGAACTCACCTTAGCAAACGGCACTCCACCCTTCCGGGCCCGGCCCGGTCAACATGATGGAGCCGGACATGGAAGATTCCCAACTGCCCGACTGGTTTGCAAACGCTGCCCCGGACTGGGCCCTCGAACCCGCAGCCTTCATTGCCAGCGTCTGGAATGACGGGGCCTACGGACTGACCTATGGCGAGATCACCATCGCCGTCCTCATCATCATGATTGCATTGATGGTGCGGGGCGTGTTCGCCCGTATCATTGTGAAGACGGTCATGCGGTTTGCGTCCGGCACGAAATCCGGCTTCGACGACGCCCTCGTCAAATCCATCGCCACGCCGCTCAAGATCGTGCCGGTCATCATCGGCATCTACATCGCATTGCAGGTGACCAATATTTCCGGCGAGGCGGAAATCTACGCCACGCGGGTCCTGCGCTCGATCATCACGCTGGCGGTCTTCTGGACCCTGTCGCGCGCAGTGCATGCCTTCGAATTCCTGTTCAGCGGACTGCGGTCCGCCTTGTCGCCGGCGGCCGTCGACTGGATGGTCAAGGCCTTGCAGATCATCCTAATCGTGCTGGGCCTCGGGGCCGTGGCGGAGCAATGGGGCATCCAGATTGCTCCTCTTCTCGCCGGTCTCGGCGTGCTCGGCATTGCGGTCGGCCTCGGTGCACAGGATCTGTTCAAGAACCTCATTTCCGGCCTGCTGATCATTTCCGAGAAGCGGTTCATTCCCGGCGAATGGATCCAGGTGGATGGCGTGGTCGAAGGCACGGTCGAGAAGATCAATTTCCGCTCCACCCTGGTACGCCGGTTCGACAAGAGCCCGGTCTATGTGCCCAACAGCGCGCTGTCGGACGCCGCGGTGACCAATTTCTCCCGCATGACCCACCGCCGCATCAAATGGGTGGTGGGTGTCGAGTACCGCACCACGGTCGACCAGCTGAAATACATTCGCGACGAGATCGAGGCCTGGCTGTGGAATGATGACCGCTTCGCCAAGCCGCCGGAAGCCGCCCTGTTTGTGCGCGTCGACAGCTTCAATGCCAGCTCCATCGACTTCCTGATCTACGCCTTCACCCACACGAAGAATTGGGGCGAGTGGCTTGAGATCAAGGAAGAATTCGCGGTCGCCGTGATGGAGATCATCGAACGGGCCGGGACCGGCTTCGCCTTTCCGAGCCGCACCATCTACCTGCAGGAAACAGACCCGCCGGAAATCATGGCCCCGCCCGCGCGCAGCGACGCGGTCGCCCGCGCACAGGCCGCCAAGGTCGGCAAACTGCAGACCACCGGCATCGGTGAGGCCAATGATGATGGCTGATCGGGCGCCGTCCTACCGGACCCACACACCCGGGGCATTGGTCCGGTATCCGAGCGACTGGTAGGCCGCATCGATCAGGCTCTGGGCGCGGTCATTGACCAGGATGCCATTGCCCATCTGGTTCATCGTGTAGCTGAAGGCGAGGCCCGCTTCGGGGTCTGCGAATCCGATGGACCCACCGGCCCCGACATGGCCAAAGGCGCGCTCACCCATGATGACGCTGGTTCCCGGGCCCAGATTGAGCGCGCGATTGTCCATGGATTTCATGAAGCCCGGACCGAACCGTGTGGGGATCAGCAAGGTGGCGTCGCGCTGGGTTGCCGTCGTCACCATGCTCATCGCCTGAAGCCGGTCCCGGGACACCAGGGTGCCATCATTGAGGGCCAGCGGCGTGTACATCGCCACCTGGCCGCGCGCATTCGACAGGCCGCCGCCGCCGCCGATCTCGGCCGCCTGCGACTTGCGGTCGTTGAAGTCCCAGCCGCCATTGTTCATGAAACTCTTGTGCTGGATCGAGTCGGGATCCGTCATCAGGCGGATCGCGAATTCGGTCGGCACATCATCCGGCTTCGGCGCATAGGGAATGATCGGGGCGATGTGCACCTCTTCGCTTTCCGGCAGGCCGAGCCAGAAACGGGCACCCGTCTTGTCGGCCACTTCCTCGCGGAAGAAAGTGCCGAGCGACTTGCCGGACACACGACGAACCAGTTCGCCAACCGTCCAGCCGAAATTGATCATGTGATAGCCATTGCGCGTCCCCGGCTCCCAGAACGCTTCCTCGTCTTCCATGCGCTGGATCATGTAATCCCAGTCGGTGAACCCGCCGGGCCGCACGGGCTCCCTCAACGTGGGCAAGGCGCTCTCATGGTTGAGCATCATGCGGACGGTCGTCTTTTCTTTGCCGTTCCTGGCGAATTCGGGCCAGTATTTCGAGACCAGCGCATCAGGATCCAGTTCGCCCCGGTCAATCAGGATGTGCGCGCACAGGGCCGTCGCGGCCTTGGAGCAGGAGAACACGATGGAGATCGTGTCTTCCCGCCACGGATCCCGGGACTCCGGATTGGCCATGCCGCCCCACAGGTCGACTTGTGTTTCCCCGTTCACCGACAGGCAGACCGACGCGCCCACTTCGCCCCGCTCTGCAAAATTGCGTTCGAACGCTTCCTTCACCGCGGCGAATTTCGGTTCGCACGCGCCACTGACGCCAACTGACATGTGATTTCCTCCCGTTTTGCCGGAAAGGATACCCGCCTTGCCGGAATGCAAAAGGGCTGCCCCACGGGCAGCCCTTCCAAATCAGTCCGAAAATGACCGGCGATCTCAGGCCGGCTCTTCGGCGGAGCCTTTCTTGGCAGCCGGCTTTTTCTTCTTCGGCTTCTCGGCGACATATTTGAACGAGAGCTTTTCCTCGTCCTCCTTGTCGATATCGATCTGGACCACGCCGCCCTTCTGCAGGGATCCGAACAGGAGCTCCTCCGCCATAGGCTTCTTGACGTGTTCCTGAATCGTCCGGGCCAGCGGGCGGGCGCCCATATCGGCATCGAAGCCACGCTTGGCCAGCCAGTCGCGCGCAGCCTTGGTGATCTTGATCGAGACGTTCCGGTCTTCCAGCTGGACTTCCAGCTGAAGGATGAACTTCTCGACCACACGGTCGATGATTTCCGGCGTCAGGCCACCGAAGGTGATGGTCGCGTCGAGACGGTTGCGGAATTCCGGCGTGAACAGGCGTTTGAGTGCCTCTTCCTGCTCGTCATCCTTCTTGCCACGACCGAATCCAATCGAATGCTTGGACGCATCCGCCGCACCGGCATTGGTGGTCATGATCAGGATGACATTCCGGAAATCCACCTTGCGGCCATTGGCATCCGTCAGGGCGCCATTGTCCATCACCTGCAGCAGGATGTTGAACAGGTCCGGATGGGCCTTCTCGATTTCGTCCAGCAACAGGACACAATGCGGATGCTGGTCCACACCATCTGTCAGCAGGCCGCCCTCATCATACCCGACATAGCCCGGAGGCGCGCCGATCAGGCGGGACACTGTGTGGCGCTCCATGTATTCAGACATGTCGAAGCGCAGCATCTCGACCCCCATGATGGAGGCGAGTTGCTTGGCCACTTCCGTCTTGCCGACCCCGGTCGGCCCGGTGAAGAGGTACGATCCGATCGGCTTGTTCGGCTCGCGCAGGCCGGCCCGGGCCAGCTTGATTGATGCCGACAGGGCCTCGATGGCTTCGGTCTGGCCGAACACCACGCGCTTGAGATCGGTCTCCAGGGATTTGAGCGCCGCCGCGTCGTCGGTCGAAACCTGCTTGGGGGGGATGCGGGCAATCTTGGCCACAACAGCCTCGATGTCCTTCTGGCCCACCGTTTTCTTGCGTTTGGAGGCCGGCAGCAGCCATTGCGCGGCACCGGCCTCATCGATCACGTCGATGGCCTTGTCCGGCAGTTTGCGGTCCGTGATGTACCGGTCTGCCAGCTCGACCGCCGCCTTGATGGCGTCATTGGTGTAGCGCAGCCCGTGGAAGTCCTCGAACCGGGATTTCAGGCCGGTCAGGATCTTGACCGTGTCCGGAACAGTCGGTTCCACGACATCGATCTTCCGGAACCGGCGGGACAGGGCCCGGTCCTTTTCGAAATGCTGCTTGTATTCCTTGAACGTGGTCGATCCCATGCACCGCAGGCCACCGGACTGCAGCGCCGGCTTCAGCAGGTTCGACGCATCCATCGCACCGCCGGACGTGGCCCCAGCGCCGATGATCGTGTGGATCTCGTCAATGAACAGGATGGCCTTCTCCTGCTGTTCCAGTTCCTTCATCACGGATTTGAGGCGTTCCTCGAAATCACCGCGATACCGCGTGCCGGCCAACAGGGCGCCCATGTCGAGCGACCAGATCACCGCATCGTCCAGGATTTCCGGGGCTTCGCCGTCGACGATCTTCTTGGCCAGACCTTCGGCGATGGCCGTCTTGCCGACGCCCGGATCACCGACAAGGATCGGATTGTTCTTGCTGCGGCGGCACAACACCTCGATGCAGCGATTCACTTCCAGGTCCCGGCCGATCAACGGGTCGATCTTGCCGGAGCGGGCCTTGTCATTGAGGTTCACGCAATAGGCGTCGAGCGCCTCATGCCCCTGCTTGACGGGCTCCTCTTCCGTGCCTTCCGATCCGCGCGGGCTGGACGGGCGGGACATGCCCGGCTGCTTCGCCACGCCATGCGAAATGAAGTTCACGGCGTCGTACCGCGTCATGTCCTGCTCCTGCAGGAAGTAGGCGGCATGGCTTTCACGCTCGGAAAAGATCGACACCAGGACATTGGCACCGGTCACTTCGTCCCGGCCGGAACTCTCGACATGCAGGATGGCGCGCTGCACGACGCGCTGGAAGGCAGCGGTCGGCTGTACACGGCCTTCCCCGTCATCGACGGTCAGGCTGGAAAGTTCTTCATCAATGTAGCGGCTGAGATCGGCGCTGAGGGCTTCAATATCGACCTTGCAGGCGCCCATGACTTCCCGGGCATGCTCATCTTCCGTCAGCGCGAGCAGCAAATGCTCCAGTGTGGCGTATTCATGATCACGCTCAGAGGCGAAAGTCAGGGCCTTTTCAAGGGCGGTCTCTAAGGAGGGGGACAAGCGTGGCAAAGGGTTGGCCTTCCGGGATGAGTGTTTCTAGTCGTCTTTCTCCATGACACATTGGAGAGGATGTTCATGGCGTTTGGCAAGGTCCAATACCTGCGCGACCTTCGTTTCGGCCACTTCGTAGGTATAAACCCCGCACAGCCCCACACCCTTCTGGTGGACATGGAGCATGATGCGCGTCGCCTGTTCCCGGGAGCGGTTGAAGAACTGTTCCAGGATGTAAACCACGAACTCCATCGGTGTGTAGTCGTCGTTCAGCAGCAGCACACGATAGAGCGACGGCTTCTTGGTCCGCACACGCGTTTGCGTGGACAGGCCGAAATTCGTTCCATCCTCGTCACCGGTCTGGCCGCCCCCCGGAGGGCCGCCCGGTCCCGGCTCGTTGAGCCGGGGCGGAGTCTGGATTGCATGAATCATGTCGCCGCTCATGTTTATCAAGATATACGTTCTTGCCGGACTTTGAAGGGCACAAGCATGGCAAAAGCACAAACTGCCCGATTTCAAGTCAGCGCAGGCTGGTGAGAATCTCGCCAACACGTTTCGCATTCGCCCCGAGATCGCTGTAGCCGACGCGCGAGGCAGAGTAGATCGCCAGTGTGGAACGGCCGGCATCATCACCTGCTGGCAATACCGCAATGTCGACATCATCCTTGAAGCGGAAGAACCGGGTGACGGCAATGAAGCTGATCCGGCCCGCCTGGGCATCCAGCGCCTTCAACCGCCAATCCTTGCGCGAGGCGACCAGCGCCTCCACCTGGCTGAACAGTTCGGCCTGTGTGCAGTCGAATACGGGGCTCTCCGCATCCGGCGATGCCTCATCGGCAAAGCCGGACGGGGCCAGCAGATAGGTGTTGGGAGAAGTCGGCCGGGCCAGTGCCTGGAAGTCGAGAAAATCGGTCATGCAGACCATTTAGGCCAATCCCGGCAGTTTGCACCCGCGACGTCAGGGAAAGCCGCAAAAAAAGAACCGGGCCAATCAGGCCCGGCTCCATTCAGTCTACGCCACTCTACGCCCCGGCCTGACTGCCAGACCGGGAAAAGCGGGTCTTACTTGCTGGCGAACGCCATGAAAGGCTTCGCGGCGTCGCGCCACGCAGCCATGCAGAGTTCTGCCTGTGCGCTCATTTCGGACGTGTAGGCCGAGAACAAATTCTTGGCAAAGCCGGACTGGATTTCCATCGCTTCGCGCGGGTCTTTCGCGCTCGTCAGCGACTGGGTGGCTTCCACGCCTTGTTCCAGGGTGCGTGCAAAGAAATCCATGTTGCGAGCGCCAAGCGTCCGCATCATTTCGGAGGAGGAGGCTGCCTGCTCGGCGAATGCCTTGAAGCCGCCTTCGGCATAGTCGCCGAACTTGTCTGCGAAACCGGTCATCTTTTCCATGCCTTCATCAATCATCTTGGTCGCCGAGTCGGCCACGCGCGCTTCCGCTTTGGCTTTCGGGGCAGACTTCGGGGTGGTCTTCTTTGCAGTCGCCATGAGGGAGATCCTTTATCACGCTATGTCCGCTAACCTAGCGTAAATTATGAGCAATTGCAACAATTATTGTGCGGTGCAGCATTTAAAATTTCGCACGAAACTTGCATCCCCTAAAAATAGATTACGGATTTGTCAGGCGGACCCCTGTGTTAACATCTGGTCAACCGATTTGCCGGACTCTAGTTTAGGCTCCGGGGCTCGGGGTTAACTCATTTCTTGGAGAGAACACGATGCGGCTTGCCCTCTCACCTGTTGTCAAAGCACTTGCCCTGGCGGTGACGCTTTTGGCGGCGGGCCTGGTTGCCCAGACAGCATCGGCCGAAAAGTACGCCTCGATCGTGATCGACGCGGACACGCATGAAGTGCTGCACGCCCGCAATGCGGATGAAGCGCGCTATCCGGCCTCCCTCACCAAGGTCATGACCCTCTACATGCTGTTCGATGCCCTCAAGGCCGGTGAGGTTTCCCTCGACGAACGCCTTGTCGTGTCGCGTCATGCGGCCAGCCAGCCGCCATCCAACCTGAAGCTGCGCACAGGCTCGACCATTACCGTGCGCGACGCAATCGGCGCCCTTGTCAGCAAGTCCGCGAATGACGTGGCCGTTGTCGTGGCCGAACGGCTCGGCCGGTCTGAAAGCCGGTTTGCCCAGCTGATGACCGTGAAGGCCAAATCGCTCGGCATGCACAATACCCGCTTCCGCAACGCCTCCGGCCTGCCCGACACGCAGCAGATGAGCACGGCGCGCGACCTGGCCATCCTCGCTGACGCCATGCTCACCGACCATGCAGACTACTACCACTATTTCTCGTCCCGCAGCTTCCAGTGGGCCGGACGCACCTACAAGAACCACAATGAACTGCTCGGAAATGTCGACGGCGTCGACGGCATCAAGACCGGCTACACGCGTGCATCGGGCTTCAATCTGATGACCTCCGCGAAGCGCGACGGCCGCCGGGTCATCGCAATCATGCTGGGCGGCAACACATCCCGGTCGCGCAACTCCCATGTCGAGGATCTGGTCGAAGCCGCCTTCACGACACTCAACGACCCGGCTCATGACACCCAACTCGCCTTCGCCGGTGTCCTGACGCCGATACATCCCAATGATGCGGCAGAACCCATGCTGAATGGCAAGCGTATCAGCGTGATCATTGCCGAAGGCGGCAGCGACGACGCGTCAGACGCGTCAGACCCCGCGGAGGAGACGCCGGTTCAGGAAATCGCCGCCCACGCCAAGCTCGAAACACCGGTCGAACCGGTGGAGCAGCCGGAAACGCGCATCATGAGCGTGGCGGAATACGAAGCCCGCCAGATGGGCCTCATCAAGTAAACGGCACCGCTTGCGCGCAACACGCGACGCCGGGCCACGGGATTTTCCGTCTTGTCAGTCACAGGCTCCTGACCCAGAACGCGGGGCAGGAAGCAGGAGCAGGACATTGACCACCGAATCCGATCTCGACCTCGCACGAAACGTCATACGGATCGAGCGAAACGCGCTGGAACAGCTTGAAACCGGGCTGGACGAATCGATCGAGAAAGCCGCGGACCTTATCATGGCCACGGACCGGCATGTCATCGTGGCCGGTGTCGGCAAGTCTGGCCACATCGCGCAGAAGATTGCCGCCAGCCTGGCCTCGACCGGAACACCCTCCTTCTTCCTGCACCCCACCGAAGCCAGCCATGGCGATCTCGGCATGATCGTGCCCGGCTCGGTCGTGATCGCAATCTCCTATTCCGGCGAGAGCCGCGAACTGGTGGACCTGCTGCGCTATTGCCGCAGCAATGCCATCCCGGTCATCAGCATGACCCGCGCCCCGGAATCGACCCTGGGCCGGTATTCGGATGTGCGCCTGCTGCTGCCCAGCGTGGCGGAAGCCTGCCCGAATGGCCTGGCTCCAACATCGTCCACGACCATGTCACTTGCCCTCGGCGACGCCCTGACCATCGTGCTGATGGCCCGGCGCGGCTTCTCGCGGGAAGAATTCGGCTTCCGGCATCCGGGCGGAAAGCTCGGCCGGTCCCTGCAGACAGCCGGCGACTATGTGGCCACCCGTACCGATGACTTGCCATCCGTCCCCAGCAACGCCGCTGTGGAGGAGGTCATTCTCGCCATTTCCGAAGGCCGCAAGGGCTGTGCGGCCGTGCTGGACCCATCCGGCCTCATGGTCGGCATGGTCACCGATGGTGATCTGCGCCGGGCCATGCTGGCGGGCAAGCTGTCGGCTGATGCCGCTTCGATCATGACGGAATCCCCCAGGACGATTTCGCCGGAAGAGCGCATGTCCACCGTTATCAAGCGACTGACCGAGCACCGCATCTCCAACGCATTCGTGGTTGAAGACGGACGCCCGGTCGGCATTGTCGACATGAAGGACCTTCTTGCCGAAGGCTATGTCTGAGGCAGTTACCGGGCCAGTTCGAACCGGATGCTGACATTCGCGGAATAGGTCAGCTCACCGCCGGAGATGGGCGTGGACGCCATGTCGGCAGATTCGCTCATCGCCATCATCCGGCCCATGGGTGCCGGCGCGGGTTCAAAACCGCCGCTTTCCGAGATGCTCACAATGCGGGCCACGCGCATGCCGACGGCTTCGGCATACAGCTCCGCCCTGGCCATCGCGTCGGCAACCGCCTTGCGCCGCGCTTCGTCACGCGCCTCGCTGGAATCCTCGAGGCCGAAGCTCAGGCCGGAAAACGTATTGCCACCGGCCGCGACCAGGCTGTCCAGCGTTTCGCCCAGCCCGTCCAGATCGGTCACTTTCACGGTCAGCTGATTGGAGGCTGCATAGCCCCGCAATACCTGCTTGCCGCTGCGCCGACCGGCTCTGTCGGTTTCCTCGACATAGTCGTAGACCGGGTTGACGGAGATGTTGGAGGTCTGCATGTCCTTGTCAGCGATCCCCGCCGACTTGAGCGCATCCATCATGCTGGACATCGCACGGGCCTGCGCGGCCATCGCGGCAACAGCCGTCTCGGCCTCTTCGTTCACGCCGGCGGTAATGTAGGCAATGTCGGGTGCCCGCTGGACCTTGGCATTTGCCGAAATGTCGAGCGTGGTTTCAGGCTGGATCGAATTCGGATGATAGGTCATCTGGCTGCTGCCTCCAGAAGGTGACAAGGCACTCGTCTGCGCGCAGGCAGGCAAGGTGGCCGCCATGATGGCGGCGCTGGATGCAATGAGCAGGTTCCGGAAATTTCGCATAGGGTCTCCTCCATTCGCGGACCGACCCAGTGGCTAGCAGTGCATTGTGTCGAACTTGCGATCACGCCGCCCCGATTTTGACGTCGGGATAGCCGTTCGGGTTCCCGCTCTGCCATGCCCACTGGTCCCGGCACATGTCTTCCAGCGTCAAACGGGTCTGCCAGCCCAGAAGTTCCATCGCATGGGTCGGATCGGCCCAGTAGGCCGGCAGGTCGCCGGGCCTGCGGTCGACGAATTCGAGTGGAATGTCCCGCCCGCTGGCCTGCTCGAATGCTTTCACGACGTCCAGCACAGAATGGCCGATGCCGGAGCCGAGATTGACGGTGAAACTGTCCGGCGACGCCAGCAGCTTTTCCAGCGCCGCAATGTGCGCTTCGGCCAGGTCCACGACATGGATATAGTCCCGCACCCCGGTGCCGTCCGGCGTGTCATAGTCATTGCCGAACACGTTCAGGTGAGGGCGCCGCCCCACGGCCACTTGTGCCACGAAGGGCATCAGATTGTTTGGCACGCCATTCGGGTCTTCCCCGATCAGGCCGGAGGGATGGGCGCCGATCGGATTGAAATAGCGCAGAATGCCGGCATTGATCCCGGCCCTGGACGCGACGAGATCGTTCAACATCAGCTCGACGGCATATTTGGTCATGCCATAGGGATTGGTCGGCGCCAGCGGATGGCTCTCCGTATAGGGAAGCGACACCGGCGTGCCATACACGGTCGCCGAGGATGAGAAGACGATGTGCCCGGTTCCGGCCTGCTTCATCGCTTCCAGTAGGCTCAGCGATCCCTGAACATTGTTGCTGTAATAGTCGAGCGGCTGGGCGGTCGACTCCCCGACCGCCTTCAGGCCCGCAAAATGAATGACGGCCTCACATTCGTGCTCGCGCAGAACTCGAACCATCTCGGCCGTGTCGCGGATATCAGCCTCGATCACAGGCACATCATTGGCGCCGGTGATCTGACGGATCCGGTCCACCGAAGCGATGCTGGAATTGACGAAATTGTCGACAATGACCGGCGTGTAGCCCCGATTGATCAGTTCGACACAAGTGTGAGAGCCGATATACCCAGCTCCGCCCGGCACGAGAATGCGTTTTGACCGTCCCTGCATGAAGTTCGTAATCCCTGCCATGAAGCGCCCCGTGTCTCGTCTAGGTGTTGCGACGGGACCATGCAACATGCCTGCCACAAAATCCGGCCGGGATGCGGTTTCGCCAAAGCATTCAGCACATTGCCAAGGCAGGGAAGCACGTTAAAACAGGCCGCTGGGGCCTGTAGCTCAGTTGGTTAGAGCGGACCGCTCATAACGGTTTGGTCGCGGGTTCAAATCCTGCCGGGCCCACCATCAAATCCAGGTTTGCTTCGCGTAGTATTCGACCCGGTGGATCAAACTTGCGGATTTGATGCCTGATCGGGGCCTTAGGCCGTGAGGCTCATCCCAGCATCGCCTGAACTTCTTTTTCGAAATACGCGATTGTGGGCTTCAACCCATCTTCCAGCGGCACTGTCGGTGCCCAGTCCAGTATCTGGCGGGCCCGTGTGATATCCGGCTGTCGCTGACGTGGATCATCCTGCGGCAGCGGCAGATGGACCAGTTTCGAGCGGGCGCCCGTCAACTCGATGATTTTCTCGGCCAGTTGCCGGATCGTGAACTCTCCCGGATTGCCGAGATTGATCGGCCCGGTGACCTCATCGCCGGTATTCATCAACCGGATCAGCCCGTCGACAAGGTCAGACACGAAACAGAAACTGCGCGTCTGCTCGCCATCGCCATACAATGTGATGTCTTCCCCCTTCAGGGCCTGGACGATGAAATTGGATACGACGCGGCCATCATTCGGATGCATGCGCGGACCATAGGTATTGAAGATCCGGGCGACCTTGATCTTCACCTGGTGCTGGCGATGGTAATCGAAGAACAGGGTCTCTGCACATCGCTTGCCTTCATCATAACAGGCACGCGGACCGAGCGGGTTCACATTGCCCCAATACTCCTCAGTCTGCGGGTGAATCTCCGGATCCCCATAGACTTCCGATGTCGAGGCCTGAAGGATTTTCGCTCGCGTACGCTTGGCCAGGCCCAGCATGTTGATCGCACCATGCACGCTCGTCTTCGTGGTCTGAACCGGATCGAACTGATAGTGAACCGGGCTGGCCGGGCACGCCAGATTGTAGATCTGGTCCACTTCGACAAACAGCGGCACAGTCACGTCGTGACGCATCACCTCGAACCGGGGATTGTCCAGCAGGTGGGCGACATTGGTGCGTCGCCCCGTGAAGAAATTGTCGACGCAAAGCACTTCCGCGCCTGTGTCCAGAAGACGCTCGCAAAGGAAGGAGCCGATGAAACCGGCACCGCCGGTCACGAGAATTCGGGGAACATAATGCATACTCCAGCGATCCCCGCTTTTCCCTGCCCGGTCAAGGCTCTTGGACAATTGAAGCAGTTGGGACAATGTGTCTGGCAGGAGGCTCCATGACCCCATTTGACCGGATCATCGATCTGGCGGCGCACCATCATGGCGACCGCGCGACCGTGCTGGACCTGTCCCGCAACACACATCTCGTAGACAGGCTCGAAACCGTGCCCGATGACCGGCTGCTCGCGACCATGACCCGCTGCGTGTTCAATGCGGGCTTCAACTGGAAAGTCATCGACGCAAAATGGGATGGTTTCGAAGCGGCCTTTGAAGGGTTCGATCCAGCTCGGCTCTCCTTTTTTGCAGAAGACCTGATGGACCGTCTGGTTTCCGATACACGGATCGTGCGCAATGGCCAGAAAATCCGGGCCACGCTGGAGAATGCCAAATTCGTGGCCGACACCGCCAGGGAACATGGCAGTTTCGGCGCGTTTCTCGCGTCCTGGCCCGCCGACGACCAGACCGGCCTGCTTGCTCTGCTGCGTCGCAAGGGATCACGCCTCGGCGGCGCAACCGGACAGTACTTTCTTCGGTTTGCGGGCTGGGACGCCTGGATCACTTCCCGTGACGTCTGTGCGGCGCTTGTGCGCGAACGTGTGCTGGACTCAGCGGAGGCATCAACAGCAAGAGCGTTGAAGTCGGTCCAGCTCGCCTTCAATCACTGGCACACGGAAAGCGGATTGCCATATTCGCAGATCAGCCTGGTGCTTGCGCTCAGCGTCGGCTAGGCTCTCACTTTGTCCCGGAAATAATCCAGCGTGCCCCGATGGATCAGTTTGTCCTCCGGCACGGTCTCGTGCGCGTCTATATCCGTCTGGGACTTCACCTTTCCATACACGTCGCCGAAATCCTGGTAACAGGCCTCGAGCAACGCATCGAAACTGTCGATCACGAAATAGGTTTGCTGGAAGTCATCGATTATGTACCGGGTGCGCATGATGCGCTGCAGATCGAAAGTGATCCGGTTGGGACTGTCGTCTTCCAGTGCGAAAACCGTCTCGCGCGGGCTCGACAGAATGCCTGCGCCATAGATGCGCAAGCCCTCTGGTTCGCGGATCAGTCCAAACTCGACCGTGTACCAATAGAGCCGAGCGAGATGATGCAACTGGCCGAGTTTCATGGCGCGCTGGCCGCCCTTGCCATAGGCTTCCATGAAATCCGCAAACACGTCGTTCGCCAGCAACGGCACATGTCCGAAGATGTCGTGGAAGATATCCGGCTCTTGCAGATAGTCGAATTCGGATTCCGGCCGGATGAAGGCACCGGCCGGAAACCGGCGATTGGCAAGATGGTCGAAGAAGACTTCGTCCGGCACCAACCCGGCCACCGGCACAACCCGCCATCCCGTAATGGATTCCAGACGGTCCGACAGAACATTCATGTCGGGAATACCGGAGGCCGAAAGCTCCAGCTCTGCCATCGCGCGCAGAGCCGTCTCGCTCGCGCGCCCCTTTGCGATCTCGCGCTGGCGCCGGAACAAGCGGTCCCACCGGTCATGCTCGGCGGCGCTATAGGTGTGCCAGGCCTGATCGATGGTGAAATCGGCCGCGCGCGGCGCGTTCTCGTATCTGTTCTTGCCCTCGAAATGCGTCATGCCAGGAGCCTAGCGCAGATTGCCATATAGTTCCATATGTAACCAACTGGTCGTCCCACCGGATTGCGGAGGTTACAACTTGACCAAAAGGTGGAAACCGCGCCACCAAGACAATTCGGTCCGGGGGGACTCTGGCGGCATTCAGGTCCGCCGCCAGCAATCGACAAGAAGCTTCCTATGCAAAGCCCCACCTTTTCGGTCATCATCGTGAACTATAATGGCGGCCACTTCCTGCAGGATGCCGTCCAGTCGCTGTCCAGACAGACTTTTCGGGACTTTGAGCTGATCGTCCTCGACAATGCCTCGACAGACGGGTCTGCCGATGCGCTGGACCTGACGGGTCTTCCCAATGCGCAGCTTGTGAAGAATGACGCCAATCTTGGGTTTGCTGCCGCCAACAATCTGGGCGCGCGTTTGGCCAGTGGGCGTTGGCTGGCGCTTCTCAACCCGGATGCTGTTGCGGCGCCGGACTGGCTCGACCAGGTGATGTCAGCGAGCCGGCGGCATCCAGATTGCCGCGTTTTTGCGTCCGCCCAATACGATTTGCAGGATCCGGAAATCATCGATGGCGCCGGCGACGCCTATCTGATCATGGGCATTCCCTGGCGTGGCGGATTCGGGCATCCTCGTACGGCCATGCCGGGTGAAGGCGAATGCTTCAGCCCCTGCGGGGCGGCAGCAATCATCGATCGCCAACTGTTCCTGACCCATAACGGCTTCGACGAGCGGTTCTTCTGCTATTGCGAGGATGTCGATCTCGGTTTCCGGTTCCAGTTGGCAGGCGAGCCTTGCTGGTTCCTGCCGAATGCCAAAGTATACCATGCCGGCAGTGCCATTTCCGGGGTCGGCAGCCCGTTTTCCACCTATCACGGCACGCGCAACAGGCTGTGGACCTATGTGAAGAACATGCCGCTGACATTGTTGCTGCTGACCCTGCCGATACATGTCGTGTTGTGTCTGTACCTGATCGCACGGAACGCCTTGCTGGGCAGGCTGGTGCCCACACTCAAGGGAAATTGGGACGGGCTGCGCGGTCTACCGGACGTGCTGTCGAGCGCGAAGTGGCGCGTTCGCGAACGAAAGGTGTCGATCGGCCAGTTGGCGCGCACGATGATGTGGAACCCGTTCCGGATGAGCCGAAGGGTACCGCATGTCCGCATGCCGGTTCAGGACATTCAGACCATTCCGGTGCGGGATCAGGAAGTTTCCTGAACGTCCGCCCGGCCGGGGTGTTCGAGGAATCGGACCGCCCCTGCCTGGACCGCAGCGACCCCGCAGATGGCATCGATATGTTGCGCCGCCCGTTCGGCAAGACTGCGCGCCAGATCCGGCTCGGCCTCCAGCCGGCGCAGCCAGTCCGCCGCCACCTTGATGTCCGGCTCGGCCCATTCGGCTCCGACGAGATCATAGTGCGCGCATCCTTCGGGCACCGGGACACGCTCATAGGGAACAAGCGCGGCGGAACTTGTGTCCATGAACAGCAGATTGCCGGACCAGTTGGTGGCAATCACCGGGACACCGAGAGTCATTGCTTCGGCCGGCCCCAGTCCGAACCCTTCTGCCCGGTGCAATGACATCAGAACGTCGGCCCCGGAAATGAGCGACATCTGTTCTGCTTCGGACAAGGAGCCCTGAACCAGTTCGATATTTGCCGCGCCCCCGATTTCGGCCAGCAAACTGGCGCGGGCTTCGGGCGCCGTGTCGAGATTCCGGACCTTGAGGACGAGCCGGCAATCTGCGCGATCGGCAAACGCCAAGCGGAATGCGCGGATTGCGCCAACCGGGTTCTTGCGCTCCAGAGTCGACAGGGCGTCGGCCATGACCAGCACGGTATAGGGGCGTTCGCTTGGCCGGTCTTGACGACGCACCGCTCCGTCCGGGGCAACGGCGATGGGTAACACACGCACCGGCGGCGCGGCCTCGTGACGACGGAAGGCGGCCGCAGCGAAATCCGACAGGGCCCAGATTTCGGACAGGAAGGGAAAGGCTTCCTCCCATCCGGCGGGAAAGATTTCGAGTTCCCAGGCCCACGCGCCGATGACCCGCCACCGACGGCCGCGACGCAGGGCCAACATGCGCAGGCAATATTGCGTTTCCGGCCCGTTCACATGCAGGATCAGGGTGCCGGTCGGGTCCGCCGGAAAAGGAGAGAAGGGAATGTCGCACTCAAGATCTGCAACTGACAGGTACTCGCTGACATCCACTGCAACGACATCAAACCCGGCCTGCTTGAGAATGCGATAGTTCGACCGGGCCCAGGCACCAAGGCCGCTGGCAGAGCGGAACATGCCGGCGATCACGACCCGGTCGCCAGGCCCAATGCCCGACGGCGAGACCGGGGGACGGGCCAGCGAAGCCTGATGGAACCAGCCCCAGAAACCGGTTCGGATCGGAGCAGGAAGGGCGCGCCAGAGCGGCTGGATAAACTTGGCCACCATAGATAAGGAATCTGCCTGCCCGGTTACTGTACGAATGCAAGAATTACGACAGTCATAGGAGAGTTCGTGGCGAAAACAAGACGTGGAGCAGGCGGCCGCGCGGAGCCCCGGACAGGGCACCCTTTTGGTGTGCCCTCGCGGTTGACTTAGGCCGTCAGACCGACGATCAACCTCCTCTGCTTCTGCCGTCCGGGAGGAAAGATGTCGCTAGCCGTTTACGAATTGGGCAAGGGTCAGCGTGCGGCCGCGATCCAGGACATTGCCGACGGTTTTTCGAGGTGGCGCCTGTGGATGGCGCTGGCGCTCGAGGACATCAACCGGCGGTTCAAGCGGACTTATATCGGCGTGTTGTGGACGACCTTGTCGTTCGCCCTGTTCGTGGGCGTCAAGGTGCTGATCTTCGGCCGGATGGCGCCGACGGATGATGCGTTTTTTACAAATTACGTTGCGCTGGGCTTCTTTGCCTGGATGTATATCAGCTCGTCCATCGCGGACGGCAGCAATGTGTTTGTGGTGTCGGAGGGATGGATCAAGGGCGGGCGATTGCCGCTGACGCTGTTTGTCTGCATCAGCATCACGCGATCGCTGATCCTGGCCTTCTACAATTTTCTTGTCGTGGTGGCGCTTCTGGCGATCTACAAGGTGGCACCGAGTTGGACGGCGCTATGGTCCGTCGTCGCGTTTTCCCTGTTCATTTTGTGCTCATTTGCGATCCATTTCATTCTCGGCACCCTGTGCACGCGGTTTCGCGACATGGCCCATCTCATTCAGGCCATCATGCGGGTCATGTTCTTCCTGACCCCGATCTTCTGGCTTCCCGAACAGATCGGCCCGCTGTGGAGATATCTCCAGTACAATCCCTTCGCACACTTCCTGATGGCCTTCCGGGATCCGCTGCTGACCGGCACGGTGCCGGTGCAGAGTTTCCAGATCGTGCTGGCGATCACGGCGGTGCTTCTGGTGTCGTCCTTCACCCTTCTCGTTTTCGCCCGGCGGCGAATCATCTTCTGGCTCTGACAACATGGCTTCGATCCTGCTCCAGAATGTCACCCTGTCGTATCCGATCCTGGGATCGGATCGCTCCAAGGTCATGCCGGAAGACCGGCTGAGCGGTGCCGGCTCGCTGATCCGGGACGATTCCAGCCGCACGCGCAGTGTGGTGGCGCTGGAAAACATCTCGCTGGAACTGAAGGACGGCGACCGTCTGGGCCTGATTGGCCGCAACGGGTCGGGCAAATCGACCTTGCTGCGCGTGATCGCCGGCGTGTTCGAGCCACTGGAAGGCTATATCCGCGTGGAAGGCCACATCGCGGGCCTGTTCTCGCTGGGCCTTGGCATCCAGCCGGAAGCGACCGGGTACAAGAACATTCTCATCTCCGGCCTGATGGCAGGGTTCCGCCGCGAGGAAGTGCTCGAAAAACTTCCGGAAATCATCGATTTCTGCGAGTTGGGCGAATATCTGGACATGCCCGTGCGGACCTATTCGAACGGCATGGCGATGCGTTTGAAATTCGCCTGCGCAACCGCTTTCAATGCCGACATCCTGTTGATGGACGAATGGCTGGGCGCCGGAGACCCGGAATTCCAGGACAAGGCCCAGAAACGCCTGCGCAAGCTGGTGGACGAGGCCGGCATCATGATCCTGGCCTCGCACAATCACTCGGTCATCCGCCGGTCCTGCAACAAGCTCGCCTGGCTGGACCGTGGCCAGCTGCGCGCCTTCGGCACGGTCGAGGACGTGCTGGAGATCTATGAAACCGCACATCTGACGCCAGAGGAGATTGCCGAACGCGAGGCTGCGCGCGAAGAAGCTCGTCGCAAGCGACGGGTCGAGGCCAGTCGTGCGCGGAGACGGGAAGCCAAGCGCGAAGAAGTCCGTCAAGCCAAGCTGGAAGACGCCCGCCGTCAAAGACGGATCGAAGCCAGACGCGAGAAACGGCGCGAGGAGGCCCGCGAAGCCAAACGCGGGGAATTGCGCGCACAGCGACGCCAAGCCGAGCGTGTGGAACAGCAAGACAAACCGTCCGGCAAGGGCACGAAGCCCCGCCTCGCCAAACAGCGCACTGAGGCGAAGGGGAAGGCCGCCCAGAACCGGAAAGCCGGCCGCAAGCAGCTGAACCCGACATCGGACCGGTGAGCGGCGTGACGGAGGGGACTTCCCGCCCATGGCTGGTTTCGCACGGATCCGAGCGCACGACGCGCGGCGGACCGACGACGCGGATCGGACAGATCGAGCAGGAAATCCACCAGCGGGGCGGCGATGCCACCTGGACCGCCGCCATTCAGGATGCGCTCGCCGCCGATGCGTCGCCGAGCCTGATCCATGTGTTCAATTCCTGGCCCCTCAAGACGGCGCTGCAGACACTGGCACTGGCCCGGCGCACAGGGGCCCCGGTCGTGTTCTCGCCGATCATGCTGAACCTGGCCGACCGGGCCTTCTACGATACCGCCGTGAAGCATTTGCTGCGGGATTCCATCTCTGACCGCCAGGTGGAGGATGGCGCCCGGCTGATCAGGGAAATGACGCCGCTCTGGGACCCTGACAGCGCGATTCCGCCCCGGCAGGGCGAGTCGGGCCATTTCGACATGATCCGGCGTCAGGTGGCGCTGGCGGACCATGTGATCTGCCTCAGCCAGTACGAACAGGGGCTGTTGCGCGCCATCGGCGCCGATGTCAGCCAGTGTCAAATCGTTCCAAACGGTGTCGATGCGGCCACCATGGTGTCAGGCGATGCCAGCCTGTTCACAGACGCGTTCGGCGTGCGCGACTTTTTCCTGATGGTGGGCCGGATTGAACCGCGCAAGAATCAGGCGCTGACCGCCTTCGCCCTGCGTGAGCTGGATGTGCCGCTGGTCTGCATCGGCCATGTCGGGGACGCCGACTATTTCGCCGAGCTCAAGCGCTGGGCGGGACCGAAATTCATTCATATCGAACGCATCGACGACCGCGCCCTGCTGGCCAGCGCCTACAAGGCGGCGCGGGCCATGCTGCTGCCAAGCTGGAGCGAGGGGGCGCCGCTTGTGGCCCTGGAGGCCGGGGCGGCCGGCACGCCGCTGATCCTGTCGGCGACCTCATCCGAGCGGGAATATTTCGGGGACTGGGCCCGCTATGCCCATCCGTGCGACCTGACCGCCATTCGGGACGCCGCCCAGGCCCAGCTGGATACGCCGGACTCCGATGAACGCCGCCAGCAGCGCTCGGCCTATACAAGCGAGCGCTACAGCATCGAGCGGCACGTGGACAATACGCTGGCAGTCTACAGTGCGGCGCAATGCCGAAGCGTGGACGAGACCGATGCCGTGCTGCTGGACGCGACACATCTTGCGCACCAGTTTCGCAATGACAAACCGCTGACGGGGGTGCCGCGCGTGGAGCTGGATTTGGGCCGCGCGCTGCATGACCGGAAGCCGGACCTGAAGACCATCGCGTGGAGCTCTCTGGCGCGGCGGCATTTCGATGTGCCGGCCGGCCAGTTCGGCACGCAGGCCATGGGCCCGCTGGCGGACCGGCCCGCCCCCGAGCCGGACGCCCATGACATTCTGTGCCGCCCGGCCGAGATCCGCATATCGCCCGTATCGGCCGGCCGTCTGACCCTGAAGCCAGAGCGCGGCCCCGGCCCGGCCCGGCGCGGGCTGACCCTGTTCAAGCACACGCTGAACGCCCTGCCCGGCGGCCTCAACCGGTCTGCCCTTGGCCTGTTGCGCCGCGCGAAACCCGGCTTTTCCCCCGTGGTCCTGCCGGAACACCATTTGCTGGAACGCGCACGGAAAGGCCCGGCCCGCACACGGCATGATGATGCCAGCCTCGGACAGGTCCGTCTGGGCGTCAGCCTGGTGCCGGAACCGCGCACCCGCCTGCCCGACCTGCCGCGTGGCGCGCGGCTGGTGGTGCTGGGCCATCCCTGGATTTCGAATGACCGCTATCTCGACGATCTGGCAGAGGCGGTGGCGCGCAACGCGCTGAAACTTCACGTGCATGTGCCGGACATTCTCTATGTCACCCGCCCCGACACGTTCGACGCCGAGACCTCGGCCGCGTTCAAGGCCCGCCTGCTCCGCCTGCTGCAAATCTCGGACACGGTGCTGACCATTTCCCAGCAATCGGAGGACGAGATCAGGGCGTTCGCGGCCGCGCACGGGCTGGACCGGCCGATCCGCCGGATCCTGCCCGGCATGGCCGACCTGCCGGACACGCCGGCGGCGCATGAACCGCCTGCAGACATTGCCGCACCCTATGCGCTGTATGTGGCCAGCATGAGCGAGCGCAAGCGGCATGATTTCCTGATCGATTGCTGGCGCGCCGCCCGCAAGGCGAGCGCGGCGGCGCAGTCTGCCCGGCTGGTGCTGGTGGGCCGTCCGCTGCCCGGCTTCGAACGGTTTCAGGACCCGGCCCATCAGGCCCGGCTGCGCGAAGACGGGGTGATCATCCTGAACAATTGCCCGCAGGAACAATTGGCCGCGTTGTACCGGCATGCCGCCTTCACCGTGTACCCGTCTGCCGCCGAAGGCTGGGGCCTGCCGCCGGTGGAAAGCCTGATTGCGGGGACACCCTGCCTCGTATCCGCAGAATTGCCGGTGGCACGGGAGCTGGCCAGTGATGGCATGCGGCGACTGCCGGCAGATGATGCCGCCGCGTGGACACGCGCCCTGCAGGACTGGCTGGACTCCCCGGACCAACTTGCCGGAGCGGCGGCGCAGGCCCGCGCCTTCACGCCGCCGCAATGGGATGACGCGGCGCAGATCATTCTCGCGCCCTGAGGCCCGGTGCGCGGCGGCGGGCCGCGCCCCAATCCGACGCGCCTGCGCCCATGTCATGCTGAACGGCCATCCTGAAGGAGCGTTCGCATGACTGATTTCTCGCCGCGGCTCGGCCTGCCCTATCTCCAGCCGTCACAGGCGCAAAAGCACGTCACCGTCAATGAGTCGCTGGCCGCGCTGGATGTCCACGTCCAGCTGGTGGTGCAGGCGCGGGACCTTGCCACCCCGCCTGCCGCGCCGAATGAGGGCGATGGCTACCTGCTGCCGGAAGGTGCCACGGGCGCATGGGACGGCCGTGCGGCCGGCGAGATCGCCAGCTGGCAGGACGGGGCCTGGACATTCCGCACGCCGCAGGCCGGCTGGCGCGCCTGGTGCACCGCAGACGACACGCTGTTGCTGCATGATGGCGCAGGCTGGGCGAGCCTGTTCACCGCCGACACAGACCAGGGCCGCCTCGGCATCGGCACCGACACCCCGGCCTATACGCTGGATGTTGGGGGGCTAGTTGCGTCTAGCGGAGGAAGTCCGGGATTCTATTTGGTGGAGACCGATTATGCTCCAGATGAGCGCATCTGGCGCGTGACCAGCGGGAGCGGAAACTTCTTTGTGCAGACCATGAACGACGCAGGGACCGTAGCTCAACAAGCGCTCGTGTTTACGCGCTCTAGCACCGCGGTGGACAGTATTCGATTGCTTACGGAGGGGACCATCGCTCTGTATATCGACTCCACTCAAAATGTCAGCGTCGGGCATACTAGTCCTAGCACACGCCTCCATGTGAATGGTCCAGCAAGAGTCGGGCAATTTGCAGTTGGTTCATTGCCAGATGCCTCGGTCGTCGGAGCCGGCACTATCGCCTACGCTACGGATGTTGTTGGAGGGGCTCAGCTAGTATATTCAGATGGGATCAGTTGGAAGACTATTAGAAACGGTAGCGACATATCGGAATAGGAATTCTGTTCGATTACCCTATTGCGAGATTCTTGCGGCACAGCACACAATCAGTTAGACGGCTGCCAATCTAGGGAATCACAGTTCTGTGAATCCTACGGTCGATAAACCCCTTAGGATTAAACCTCTTATGGCCAAACCTTTCTTGATTGGTGGCGCATCTATGCCACGTTCAGGGCATCACTTTCTCCATAGAATATTGATGACCTATCTGGGAGAAGAGTTTGGTTATTGCTCTTTCTATTTCCCGTGGGCACACGACTACTTTGACAACTGTTGCAAGAGCATTCCTTGCTCGAAATATCAAAATGAGCCGATCAAGGTCTTCCTACAAAAAAGCCATGACTTCGAACTCACAGACCCGATGGATTCGGCGGACCTGAACCTTGTTCAAGTAAGACGCCCCATTGAACGACTTTACTCAAACTTTGATCTCCATGTGCGCAAGCATCCGAAGAACGATACCGTGAGACACTTTCGGCAGTTCGCTCTCCGAGAGTACTATTATTATGTGGCGTTCTGGCAAAAGTGGATCACGAACGGCCCCCAAAACACGATGGTGCTCTGCTACGAAGGCCTAAAAGAATCGCCCGTTCGGGAAATCAGACGAGTTGTGCAAGCCACGGGACTTGCTGCGGACGAGACCAAAATTCAACAAGCCATTGAAAAGCAAAAAGTTTCCAAGGGCGGGAACTCGAAATACAAACCAAGGGTCGTTCAGGATCACAAATACTTCGATCCAGAATGGACGCAGAAGTACAGCGCCAACATTCGCAATGCCTGCGCCGACTTCACCCGATACTATCCTTGAATATCAGGAACGAGCTTTGTTTCTCTTGCCCGCAAGAGGAAACGGTGGCAGCGAACCGTAGATGACCCAAGTAGCGTTTCTCCACGTGCCGAAGACGGCTGGCACGACCCTTCACAAACTGATCGAAGAGAATCTCGGGCCGATCGCGTTCTATCCGCCCCGGTCCAGCCCGGAGGTCCAGGAACGGTTTGGGACCGTCTTCTCGGATTTCATCGCGCGGGCCGAGGCGGCCGATCCCGAGGCGCGGGCCGCGCTGCTGGAGGCCTTTCACAGGCATCCGGCCGTTGGCGGGCACACCACATCTGCCATCCTGCCCTATCTCAGCCCGGACCGGTTCGTGTTCACCAGTTTGCGCGAGCCGGGCGACCGGCTGGTGTCGTGGTATTTCCACTATGTGCATCCTGATGATCCGGAAAAGATGCACCGCCCCTTCCGCGAGCAGACAAAGGATATGAGCTTCGACCAGTTCGTTCGCTTCAAGCCGATGATGAGCGAGAATGACAATGTCATGGTGCGCTATTTCGCGAATGTCGACGGCAAGACACCGGTCAGCGCCGAACACCTCGAACAGGCCAAGAAAACGCTCGCCTCGCTCGACATGATCCTGTTCCAGAAAGCCCAGACCGAAGGCCAGAAGGCGCTGGGTGAAAAGCTGGGCTGGACGATTCCCGAAGAGGCGGAAAAACTGAAGCGGTCACGCAATCGCGTGCGCCTCGGCAAGAGCTTTGGCTACACCAAATCGATCATGAACCGGTACATCAAGTTCGACCGTCAATTGCTCGAATTTGCGCGTCAACTGCCGCAGGCTGTTAACGCTGATCAAACCCGTCAAACCGCCTGATTCCCGCCCATTCCGCCGGAAATATGACAGGCTTGTTTCGCTTGCAGCGGCGGGTCAGGTTTTTGCTGGCCTTGGCCGGACCTGCCCGCTAGACACATCGGCACAGACATGTCCCCGGGGCAACACAAGGTGGCGCCGGGGATGAAACCGTAGGGGAATTTTTGTATGGCTAAGACGGCGCTCATCACCGGCATCACGGGACAGGACGGTGCATATCTGGCAAAATTGCTGCTGGAAAAGGGCTATGAAGTGCATGGCGGCGTGCGCCGCATCGGCGTGATCAGCACGGGCCGCCTCGACGAACTGGGCATCACCGATTCGCTGCACCTGCATGATTTCGAACTGCTGGAAGAATCGAACATCCGCCGTGTGCTGGAAAAGTCGGCGCCGGACGAGGTCTACAATCTTGCCGCGCAGAGCTTTGTCGGCGTGTCCTTCGAACAGCCGCTCTACACGTCCAATGCCGACGCGCTGGGCGTGATGCGCATTCTCGAATCGCTCCGCTCGCTGGGCGGCAAGACGCGGTTCTACCAAGCCTCCACATCGGAAATGTTCGGCAAGGTGCAGGCCATTCCGCAAACCGAATCGACCCCCTTCTATCCGCGCAGCCCGTATGGCGTCGCCAAGCTGTTCGCCCACTGGGCCACCGTGAACTATCGCGAAAGCTTCGACATGTTCGCCTGCAGCGGCATCCTGTTCAATCATGAAAGCCCGCTGCGCGGGAAGGAATTCGTGACCCGCAAGATCACGCTGGCCTTCGCCCGCATCGCTGCCGGCAAGCAGGACGTGCTGGAGCTCGGCAATCTCGATGCACGGCGCGACTGGGGCTATGCCGCCGACTATGTCGAGGGCATGTGGCGGATGCTGCAGCAGGACACGCCGGACGATTACGTGCTGGCCACGGGCGAGACGCACACGATCCGCTCCTTTGTCGACGCTGCCGGCGCCTATTTCGGCTGGGAGTTCGACTGGCAGGGCGAAGGCGAGAACGAGGTCGGCATCGAGCGCAAGTCCGGCAAGACGCTGGTGCGCGTGAACCCGGCCTTCTTCCGGCCTGCGGAAGTGGAATTGCTGATCGGCTCGCCTGCGAAAGCAGACGAAAAGCTCGGCTGGAAGCGCGAAGTGGACCTGAACGGATTGGTGCAACTGATGTGCGAAGCTGATGAAAAGCGCGTCAAGGCCGGTCCGATCGCATTTTGATCCAGCCTGCCGGGCGGACAGGCTTGCCACATCCTGATGTCTTGCGGCAGTCCATCCGGCGGGATGCCTCCGGGCAGGTATAATTGGGGATAGAGAGCAGCCATGTCATTTCGCACGCACATCACGATCGCCGATCGGGGCTGGATTCTGGAGAAGCTGGCCCGGGAGATCGCCGTGCGGTCGAATTCGGTGTCCTATGGCACCGAGCCCGACCCGTCTGCCGACCTGCACTATTACATCAATTATTCCTGCCGCCACCGGCGCGCCGGGCCGGTCGAGATCGCCTTCTTCACGCATTCGGAAAACGACCCGAATGCCCGCAAGCGCTATTTCGACATCGCCGGAGATGTCGAGCATTCGGTCTGCATGTCCCGGCGCTATGCCGAGGAACTGGCCGAGGCCGGCATCAAGGATGTGACCACGATCACGCCGGGTGTCGATCTCGACGCGTTCACGCCGAAAGTGCGGATCGGCGTCATCGGGCGGACCTATCATACCGGCCGCAAGGGCGAGGCACTGGTTGCCGACGTGATGGATGTGCCGGGCATCGAATGGCGCTTTACCGGCCAGGGCTGGCCGGGGCCGTCCACCTTCATCAGCGACGGCAAGATGCCGGATTTCTACAATGATCTGGACTATGTCCTGGTCCCTGCCCTGTATGAGGGCGGCCCGATGTGCGTGCTCGAGGCGCTGGCCTGCGGCAAGCCCGTGATCGCCTCCGATGTCGGCTGGGTGGACGAGTATCCGCATATCCCCTTCGAGACCGGCAATGCCGACTCCCTGCGCAAGGTACTGACCGGTCTGGTCGATGAGCGCCTGAAACTGCGCGAGTCGGTGGCCCACCGGACCTGGTCGGCCTGGGGGGATGCGCATATCGACCTGTTCGACAAGGTCGCCCGCCAGCACGGTATCGTGTCAAAGGCCGGAAAGGCCCCGGCCGCGGCGGCGAAAGCCAATGGCGCCGCCAGGACGAGCTCGGACAAGATCTCCGCGCTGCTGCTGACGCATGGCGGCGAAGGCACAACTCTCGGCGGACCCTCCGTACGCGTCCCAAGGACAGCCGGGGAACTGGCGCGCATCGGCGTCGGGGCCTCGCTGGCCAAGGATTCGCCGGCCGCGAAGGCGAAAGCAGATGTCGTTCACGTCTTCAATTGCTGGCCGCTCGAATCGACCTTCAGCACGCTTTCGAGCGCAAGGCGGGCCGGCAAGCCGACCGTCTTCTCCCCGATCTTCCTGAACCTTACGCCGCGCGAGACCTATGACCGGTCGATCCCGGCACTGATTGCCCATAATCTGAACTCCCCCGGTGTGATCAAGTCCGGCCTGAACGCGCTGAAGGAGGAGATCCTGGCGTCCGACAGCCGCCCGCCGGCAGAGCCCTTCCCGGGCTATGTCGACAAGCTGGCGACCTGCCTGCACGAAGCCGACCACCTCATCTTCCTGAGCGAATATGAGAAGCGCTGCGTCGAGCAGATGACGGGCATTCCGAAACCCGCCTCGATCGTGCGCAACCCGGTCGATGCCGAACGGTTCGACCGGGCCGATCCGGACCTGTTCCGGACCGAGTTCGGCCTCGACAAGTACATCCTGTGCGTTGGGCGCATCGAGTCCCGCAAGAACCAGTTGCTGCTGGCCTATGCCGCCCGCAGCCTGGATGTGCCGGTTGTCTTCATCGGCCATGACGGCAATGCAGGTTATGGCAAGCTGGTCCGCGAAGTGGCACCGGACTCCGCCATTTTCGTGCCGCGTATCGAACCGAATGACCCGCGTCTGGCGTCTGCCTTTGCCGGGGCGTCGGCCTTCTGCCTGCCGAGCTGGGCGGAGGGCGCGCCCCTTGCCGCTCTGGAAGCCTGCGCGGCAGGCGCGCCACTTGTTCTGAGCGACCGGTCCTCCGAAGAAGAGTATTTCGGTGAACTGGGCCGCTATGTGAACCCGGCCGATCTCGACGGGCTGATCGCCGCGCTGAACGCCGCGGTCGGCGAAGCCGGCGACGAGGCCCTGCGCGAGAAGCGCAAGCAGCTCGCCCGCAAGGAGTTCACCTGGGCCAAACATGTGAAGGAAACCGCCGAGGTCTATGACAAGGCAATTGCAGCACATGATGCGGCCGCAGGCACCCTTCCCGCCATCGCCCCCGGCGACGGCAAGATCTATGTCGACCTGACGACGTCCTGGCACCATTCCGGCCATCCAACCGGTATTGCCCGCGTCGAGGAAAAGGCGCTTGGTGCCTTGCTCAGCGTCTATGGCGCCCGCATCGTGCCGATTGTCTGGAACTCCAAGACCCACAATTATCTCAGGCTGAGCATCGCTGATGCGTTGGCCAGCGGCGATACTGATCATCTCACCCAGCTCGAGGCGACCGGAAAAGCCGTGCGGCTCGATTCCCGAACCGTCGAGCCTGGACGTATCCTGATGTTCGGCGGCGCCTGGATCCGCAATTCCAATTTCATCTCGGCGCTGCGCCAGTTGAAGATCGCGAGCGGGCTCAACCTCACCCTGCTGGTCCACGACATTATTCAGTATGCCGCCCGGCATCTCTACCCGTCCGACGTGGCCGACGTGTTCGTGCAGAACCTTGCCGACATGGTGGATTGCGCCGATTCCTTCCTGGCCTATTCCGACTGCACGATACGTGACCTGACGGCGTACCTGGCCACGCAGGGCGAACACCTGAAGCCGATCCAGAAATTCCGTCTGGGAGATATCCGGTCTGAAGAAGCCAATGTCGGCGATGACCTTCTGGAGCGCAGCGACACTTGCGCCGCGCTGCAGAACCAGGATTTCGTCATCTATGTGAGTTCGCTCGATCTCAGAAAGAACCACATCCTGCTGATCAATGTCTGGCGCCGTCTGGTCCAGCAGCGCGGCAACCGCGCACCGCAGCTCCTCCTGGTCGGACGGAACATGTGGCGCGGCGAACAGATCATGGAACTGGTTGCAGGCGAGCCGCAATTGGCCCGCAAGGTGAAGTTCCTGCAGGATGTCGACGACGAGGAGCTTCACTGGCTCTACAGCAATTGCAAATTCACCCTGTACCCGTCCCTGTATGAGGGCTGGGGCCTGCCGGTCGCCGAGAGCCTCGCCAATGGCAAGGTCTGCTTGGCCTCCAGCAGCACATCGACGGCGGAAATCGCGCCGGACCTGACCGAACTGCTCGACCCGTACGACTTCAAGGCCTGGCTCGAAAAAGTCTGCCATTTCATCGACAATCACGCAGCGCTGACCGCGCGCGAGGAAGAAATCCGCAGCAAGTTCTCCTTCGTCGCCTGGGATGAGAGCGTCAGCCAGATCGTGTCAGCCGTCGATACCGTGCCGCTGCGGGACCAACGCCTCCCGGTGGTCTGGGCACAGTCAAGCCTGTGCTTCTCGGAGGAGACCGATCACAAACGGCTGATCGACATCATCCGGGGCGACAATTGGGGGCGGCTCGAACGCTCTGGCTGCTGGACCACCGGCAAGAAAGCCCCGCTCGAATTCTCGACTTCGGTCCGCGGCGGGGAACCGGTCTTCCTGCGCATTCAAGGTCTCGCTTTCACCGAACCGGGCCTGCCGGTCCGGCCGATCCACTTTCGAATCGGCAACACATTCTTCGAGACGTACATGGTCTCCACGCGGCCGGGCTTCATCGATATCGAGATCGATCCAGCCACCCTGCCCCAGTCAGACCCGGGGTTTGGCGATATCCGCCTGTCCATCGAGACGGATCAGGAACTGTGCCCGGCCTCCCTGACAAGCTCTTCCGACCGCCGGATCCTGGGCTTCCATCTCATGCAGATCGCCATTGCGCGCTCTGCCGAGGCGCTGGACCAATTGCTGCCGGCGACGACGGGGCCACGCTGGCTCACCGAAGCCGAGCAGGCAAATCGGGCCGTTCTCTATCCGAGTCAGAAAGTCCAGGCCGGCCTGTCGACACAGCAGAAGCGGTCCCTTGAAGAGGTCATGGCGATTCTCGACACGCCGAAGACTCTGCAGCCGACCAATCCCCTCTTCAAAATCCTGCATGCCCTTAAAGCTGACGTATTCCTGTTGAAAGTATACGGGAAAATGACCGGAAGAACTCATGACGCACTTCGCAGAACCATTTCTACGATTGTAAATGAGGATCAATAGCCGCTACGATTGGCGGACAGACGCATAATTCAAGGAACAGAACTGACCATGCCGCAAACGGTAATGACCCGCCTGATTTCGTCGGAAGGACTGGAAGCCCGGTCAAAAGATCTCATCGACCCGGAGTTCACGGCCCGCCGGCCGGACTGGATCGGGGGCAATATTTCCGACTATGACGTGTCGTTCCTGTCGGGCCTTGTCAGCTTTGCCCGCCCGAAGACATCGGTGGAAATCGGCGTCGCCAGCGGTTGGAGTTCGGCCGTCCTGCTGCATGCCCTGACCAAGACGCTTGGCAAGGACGGGTTCAACCTGCACGCCATCGATCTGTTCGAGGATTTCTACCTCAAGCCCGAATACAAGACGGGACAGGCCGTGACCGAGGCGGTGCCGCAATACCTGCCGAACTACAAGCTGCATACGGGCAAGATCGCGCTGGAAGCCATGAAAGATGTCGGCCGGGTCGAGTTCGCGTTCATTGACGCGCACCACTACCATCCATGGGCGGCCCTGGACTTCCTGGCTGTGCTGCCTTTCATGGAAAAAGGCCGCTGGGTGGCCTTCCACGACATCAATCTGTGCACTTTCGAACGGCACAAGCACACCAATCGCGGCCCGTTCTACATGTTCCACATGTGGCAGGACACAAAGCTGCAATCGACCCAGAACCCGTCCATGATCGGTGCGGTGATGCTGGAGCGCCAGCCCCAGCAATACCTGCGTGACCTGCTTGAAATCCTGCACACGCCATGGGAACTATCCCTGTCGCCGGAAGACATCGAGTCGGTTGTTTCCTTTGTGGGTGAACATTTCGGGGATGCCTGGAAGGCAAAATTTGCCGACCTGTGCGAAAAGCGGAACAACGATATCCATCTCGCCAAGGCCTCGTGATTTCCGGCTGACCCGGCGAAGCGCAGAAAAAACGGAACCCTTCGCTGATGAAATTCCTCGTTACAGGTGCCGCCGGCTTCATCGGATTTCATACGGCCCACCGCCTGATCAACGAAGGCCATGACGTCCTGGGTGTCGACAATCTCAACGCCTATTACAGCCCGCGCCTGAAACAGGCGCGCCTGGCGGAGCTTGATGCTGCCGCCGCCACCGCATCCGGCAATTGGTCTTTCCTGCGCGGAGACCTGGCCGACAAGGCATTTGTGGAGACCCTGTTCTCGGACAACCGGTTTGACCGCGTGATCCATCTGGCGGCCCAGGCGGGCGTTCGCCACAGCCTGGACCATCCGGACGAGTATGTGCAAAGCAACATTGTCGCCTTTGTCCACCTGCTGGAAGCGTGTCGCCATTCCGGCATGCCGCATCTCGTCTATGCGTCCACCTCGAGCGTGTACGGAGCGAACACCAAGGTGCCCTTCTCGGAGACGGATGCAGTCGATCACCCGCTCCAGCTTTACGCAGCCACGAAGCGCGCCAATGAACTCATGGCGCACAGCTACAGCCACCTCTTCGGCCTGCCGACCACAGGACTGCGGTTTTTCACAGTGTACGGACCTTGGGGCCGCCCGGACATGGCGCCCTGGCTGTTTGCCGATGCCATCCTGAACGGCCGGCCGATTACCCTGTTCAACAATGGAATCCATTCCCGCGATTTCACCTATGTCGGCGATATCGTGGACGGCATCCTGAGGTCCGCCGAGGCCATCCCGGAGGCTGGCGGCGCCTATTCCGCACCCGACCGGTCTTCTGCGCCGTTCCAGGTATTCAATATCGGGAACAGCCGCCCGGCCACGCTGATGGATTTCGTGACCGCGCTGGAGTCGGCGCTGGGGAAAACCGCCGACAAGAAATTTGCTCCTCTCCAGCCGGGCGACGTGGTCGATACGTTTGCGGATGTATCCCGCCTGTCCGACGCCACCGGATATGCCCCGAAGGTTGATCTCGAGGAAGGCGTCCAGCGCTTCATCGACTGGTTCGTGGAATACAACGCCCTGACCGACTCCTGATCCGCGCACCATGGTGCATTTGTAACAAGTCGTGAATTGTGCGCTCCCGCCCCACCGCCTAGGTGAACCGGGACAATCCAAGCCTTTCGAGGAATCCTGCCGTGTCCCTTCCCTTCATCGACCTGCAAGCCCAGCGCAAACGCATCGAGTCCGAAATCAATGCCGCCATTCAGTCGGTGGTGGAGAGCGGTCGCTATGTGCTCGGCCCGGAAGTCACGGAACTCGAAACACAGCTGGCGGACTGGTGCGGGGCCTCGCATTCGGTCAGCTGCGCGAACGGCACCGACGCGCTGGCACTTGCCCTGATGGCATGGGAACTGAAACCGGGCGACGCGGTCTTCTGCCCATCCTTCACCTTTGTTGCGACGGCGCAAGTCGTGCCATGGCTCGGCGCAGCGCCGGTCTTTGTCGACATCCTGCCAGACACCTACAATATGGACCCGGCCCATTTGCGCCAGCAGATCGAAGCGGTGAAAGCCGAGGGCAAGCTGACGCCGAAAGTGGTGATCGCGGTCGACCTGTTCGGCCAGCCGGCCAACTATCCCGAAATCCGCGCCATTTGTGACGAGTTTGGCCTGAAGCTGATTGCCGACACGGCGCAGGGCTATGGCTGCACCCTGAACGGCAAGCATCCCTCAGACTGGGCCGACATTGCCACGACCAGCTTTTTCCCGGCAAAGCCGCTGGGCTGTTACGGCGATGGCGGCGCAATCATCACGAATGACGCCAAGCTCGCCGAGCGCATCGAATCGCTGCGCGTCTATGGCAAGGTCACGCCGACCGATGCCGCCGAGCGCAATTTCCATCATGACCCGAAATACCTGTCCCTGCGCGTCGGCATGAATTCCCGGCTCGACACGATCCAGGCTGCGGTCCTGCTGGAAAAGCTCAAGATCTTCGCGGACGAGATCGAGAAGCGCCAGATCGTGGCGGACCGCTATGCGGAGGGCCTGACCGGTCACGTCAAGCGGGTGCCCAGCGTCATCGCCGGCGGCAAGAGCGTCTGGGCGCAATATGTCATTGAGCACGAGGATCGTGACGGCCTGCAGGCGCATCTCTCCAGCCAGGGCATCCCGACCGCTGTCTATTACCCCGTGCCAATCCACGAACAGGATTTCTGCGCCCGTTTCAAACCTGAAGAGGGCACCCTGCCCGTCACTGAAGCCGCCAGCAAACACGTCATCGCGCTGCCGATGCACCCCTATCTGGAAGAAGCCGACCAGACACGCGTCATGGATGCGATCCGGGCGTTTGACGGGTAACCAACATCAGATGCACGTCCAATCAAGGCAACGCGCACTTCGCGCGTTGCCTTTTCATGTGCACCATGCTAGCCGCGATACAAACGTATAAAGGATCATTGATATGGCCGAAAACTATCGCGTCGCAGATATTTCCCTTGCAGAGTTTGGCCGCAAGGAAATCGCCATCGCAGAAACGGAAATGCCGGGCCTGATGGCCGCGCGCGAGGAGTTCGGTCCGTCGCAGCCCCTGAAGGGCGCGAAGATCGCCGGCTCGCTGCACATGACCATCCAGACGGCCGTCCTGATCCAGACGCTGGAGGCCCTCGGCGCGGACGTCCAGTGGGTGTCGTGCAATATCTACTCGACTCAGGACCATGCCGCTGCGGCGGTTGCGGCGAATGGCACGCCGGTCTTCGCCTACAAGGGCGAAACGCTGGAAGAGTACTGGGAATTCACCGACCGCATGTTCCACTGGCATGATGGCACCGGCGCCAATCTGATCCTGGATGATGGCGGCGACGCGACCATGTATCTGATCCTCGGCGAGCGCGCCGAATCCGATCCGTCCTTCCTGGAAAAGCCGGGCTCTGAAGAGGAGAAATTCCTGTTCGCCCAGATCAAGAAGCGCCTGGCGGCGTCCCCCGGCTGGTTCGCCAAGACCAAGGCCGCCATTCGCGGCGTATCCGAGGAAACGACGACCGGCGTGAACCGTCTGTACCAGCTCGAGAAGAAGGGCGAACTCCCCTTCCCGGCGATCAATGTCAACGACTCGGTCACCAAGTCGAAATTCGACAACAAATATGGCTGCAAGGAATCGCTGGTCGATGCGATCCGGCGCGGCACGGACGTGATGATGGCCGGCAAGAAAGCCTTTGTTGCCGGCTATGGCGACGTGGGCAAAGGCTCCGCCGCCTCCCTCGCAGGTTCCGGTGCGCGCGTGTCCGTCTCCGAAGTCGATCCGATCTGCGCCCTTCAGGCCGCCATGGATGGCTATGAAGTGGTCACGCTGGACGAAGCAGCGCCGAAATTCGACATCTTCGTTACCGCGACCGGCAACAAGGACATCATCACCGTCGACCATATGCGCGCGATGAAGGACATGGCCATCGTCTGCAATATCGGCCATTTCGACAATGAAATTCAGGTCGAGGGCCTGCGCAATTTCGAATGGACGAACATCAAGCCGCAAGTCGACATGATCACCTTCCCGGATGGCAAGCGGATCATTCTTCTTTCGGAAGGCCGTCTCGTGAACCTCGGCAATGCCACGGGTCACCCCTCCTTCGTGATGTCCGCCTCCTTCACCAACCAGACGCTTGCCCAGATCGAGCTGCACACGCGCGGCGACCAGTATGAGAACAAGGTCTACACGCTGCCCAAGCACCTCGATGAGAAAGTTGCGATGCTTCACCTCGAGAAACTGGGCGTGCAGCTGACCGAACTGTCGGGCGAGCAGGCCGATTATATCGGCGTGGATGCGGCCGGTCCGTTCAAGCCCGAACACTATCGTTATTAGGGCGGCATCGAACCGTGTCGCGTTCGCATATCCTGAAGTTTGCCTGTCCGGACCGGGTCGGTCTCGTCGCCGGACTGGCAAAACTGATGGAGCGCCATGATTGCTTCATCGCCGCGTCGCGGACATTTGGCGACGCGGAAACCGGCCGCTTCTTTGCGCGCCTTGTGTTTCATGGCACATCGGATGCCCTGCCGTCCGGCCTTGAAGCCGATCTGGAATCCATGGCCCGGGAGCTCGGCGCAGACTGGTCGGTTCATCCGGAAAGCGAAGCCGTCCGTACCCTGCTCATGGTGTCCAAGTCGGAGCATTGCGCAAACACGCTGCTCTATGCGGCCCGGCGGCGCGAACTGCCCATCGACATTGTCGGGATCGTCTCGAACAATGAAACGCTGAAGGACGATTTCGCCCATTGGGGACTGCCCTGGTTCCATGTGCCCGTGACGAAGGAAACCAAACCGGAAGCCGAAGCCCGCCTGTTCGACATTGTCGAGGAAACCGGAGCGGACCTTGTCGTGCTCGCCCGTTACATGCAGGTGCTCAGCGATGAAGCCTGCCGGCGGCTCGAGCTGAAATGCATCAACATTCACCACTCCTTCCTGCCGGGCTTCAAGGGCGCGCGTCCCTATCACCAAGCCCATGCGCGCGGCGTGAAGATGATCGGCGCAACGGCCCACTATGTGACGGCAGACCTTGATGAAGGCCCGATCATCACGCAGCTGACCGAAGCGGTCGACCACACATTCAGCCCGGCCGACATGATTGAAAGCGGCCGCCATCTGGAAGGCAACGCCCTGCTACGCGCGGTGAAGGCTCATGCCGAACATCGCATTTTCATCAACTCCGGGAAAACCGTCGTTTTTGCCCGCTAGGCAAGACCAAGAACAGAAAGACAGGACCCATGAAACTCGCCAGCCACGAATTTACCAGTGAAAGCGTTTCCGAAGGCCATCCCGACAAGGTCTCCGACCAGATTTCGGACGCCATTGTCGACCTGTTCCTGTCGCGCGATCCCACCGCAAAGGTGGCTGTTGAGACCCTGACCACCACCAATCGCGTCGTGCTGGCCGGCGAAGTCCGCACGAACAATGGTGCCGAGATCACGCACGAGGAGATGAACCAGACGGCGCGGGATGTGGTGAAACGGATCGGCTATGAGCAGGACGGTTTCCATTGGGAAAACATGGAAATCGCCAATCATGTTCACGGCCAGTCGGTGGAAATTGCCCAGGGTGTTGAAGAGGGCCAGGGCCTGTACGCCGAGGAAGGCGCGGGCGATCAGGGCATCATGTTCGGTTACGCCACCAATGAGACGCCGGAACTGATGCCGGCAACGCTGGTCTATTCGCACCAGATCCTGCAGCGGCTTGCCCAGTTGCGGCACGACGGCACGCACCCGGAACTCGAGCCGGACGCTAAGAGCCAGGTGACGCTGCAATACGACGGTTCCAAGCCTGTTGGCGTGAACGCGCTTGTCGTGTCTCATCAGCACAAGGACAGTGCGACCCTCGACCAGTTGCGCGAAATCATCCGCCCGGTGATCAAGGACGTGCTGCCGGAAGGCTGGTTCCCGCCGGAAGACAAGTTCTATGTCAACCCGACGGGACGTTTCGTCATTGGCGGGCCTGACGGTGATGCCGGCCTGACCGGGCGCAAGATCATTGTCGACACCTATGGTGGCGCGGCCCCGCATGGCGGCGGCGCCTTCTCCGGCAAGGACCCATCCAAGGTCGACCGGTCGGCGGCCTATGCAACACGCTATCTGGCCAAGAACATCGTCGCCGCAGGACTGGCGGACCGCTGCACCATCCAGGTCAGCTACGCCATTGGCGTGGCACAGCCCCTGTCGATCTATGTCGATACCTATGACACCGGCAAGGTGGATGAAGTCCGCATCGCCAAGGCCCTGCGCGACCTGTTCGACCTGTCCCCGCGCGGTATCCGCACCCATCTGAAGCTCAACCGGCCGATCTACGGCCCGTCCGCAGCCTATGGCCATTTCGGCCGCACGCCGACCGAAGATGGCGGGTTCAGCTGGGAACGCACGGACCTGGTTGACGAGTTGCGCGGTCTCGTAAGCTGACCGGCCGCACCGGTCAGTAGGCGACTGTAATCTTGTTGATGAATGCCACGGTCTTGCCGTGGCATTCTATTTCCACCTGCTGCGGCAGCGGCTTTCGCGACTGCTGGTAGGCAGCTGTGCCGGGCACGGACGGCCCCCCCTCTGACAGGGTCAGGTGCAATCGTCCTGCATCATCCTGTGTGCGGGGAGAAAGTTTCCAGGCCTGGTCATCGGCCAGCCGGACCACGACGTGCAGCTTGCCCCCCGATTGCCCCGGCCCGGGCATGCGATTGACCCAGGCCGATGTCTCGACGATCTCCGGACAGGCCGGCTCGCCGAACGGCAGCCAGGCGCATCCGGTCAGGACAAGGCCGGAAGCGAAACCGGTCACGCTCCAGCGCCTCACCATGGCGTCGACAGGCGCATCCAGACCGCCTCCTCCGCATCGGCCCCGTAAATATGGTTCGGCGAGGTCGATACAACCGCCGCAGCCTCACCGGACCAGCTGTCCGTCAGACCGAACACATAGCGTGTTTCGAAATCCAGCTGGCGCCCGCTCGGGGTCAGGTCTGCCTGAACCAGATCCCGGATCAATTGTCCGTCAAGGTCGACCCCGACCGGCGCATCGAGGTTCAGGTGCCCCGTCTCGGCCCGCCGAGGCTGGGCCAGAATGACATGCAGACGCCCTCCCCCCAGTGCCCGGTCGGCGCCGAGTGACCAGCGGCTCGTCCAGATGCCGTCCGAGTCGATGCCCGGCAGGTCCACGCTGGCAAATTCCAGTCCGGACGACAGCACCCATCCCTGCCCGGCAAACATCGCTCCCTCGACCGAATAGGCGGTCATCAGGGTTGCGTCCTGCGCGCCGAACCGTGCCTGGAGCGTGCCCCCCAGCGCAGATTCCTCATCCCGAAGGAAGGACGCGCCGGCCCGGACCGACCAGCGGTGCGCATCCCGGCCCAACATGAAACCGGACTGGCTGCGACCGTCCTGCTCAGCGGAGAAGATATCCATGACCAGACCATCATTCAGGGCATGGCTGAACTTGGCCCAGCTCCCGCCCGTCGAGAAGGCGTTGCCGACACCCGGCTCATTCAGCAGGGACACGTCCGGCGCAAGATGGGTCAGCGCACCGCCCCGTCCGACTTCTACCTGACTGTCCCCGAAGCTGTAGCGCATCTGGAAGGTGGATTGCGGGTCGTCCTGATAGGGCGCCGTCGGGTCTTCTGTCAGGCGGGCCTGCGCCCAGCTGAAGGAGACATTTCCGGCGTCGACCCTGTGCGAGGTCCCGGCGGCCCAGTCGGCGCGGCTACCGAAATCCGCCAGTCGCGAGCCGAGCGTGTCACCGGGCAGGCGCGCAGCCAGCGCATCCGCGTCAAACCGGAATCCACGCTCATACCGATCCTGAAAAACCAGACCATTGAACGCGCCGGAATTGGTCGCCCAGTCGCCGAATGCGCCGCCGCTCGGCGCCAGCGCTTCCACAAAACCGACCTTTTCCATGCCGAAATCCAGGTTCTGTTGCCCCTGGGGACGGAAGGCTTCCTCCAGGTTCATGATCCCCACACCGGAAACACTGTCGGTGCCGGTACCGGCAACCTGGCCGGTAATCAGGTCGGGGGACGTGTCCACATAGTCAGTCGCGGTATCCAGCAGGATCTGCAGCGCAACTTCCGGCTGAGACCGCAGGTTCGGGAAGGCATCCAGCAGCAAGGCCAGCGCACCGGCAACATAAGGAGCTGCAAAGGAGGTGCCCGAGATTCGGTAATAGTCGCCGTCGCTATCGGCGTCATTGGTCGGATCGCCCGGAAAGGCGACGTCATCATCCGGGCCTGTTGAGATAATGTCCTCCCCCGGAGCAAGCAGATAGTAATTCTGCGCCGAACTGCCGGCCCGGTTCGAGAAATCGGAAATTACGCCATTTGGATCTATCGACCCGACCGCCACAACACGGCCAAGAGACGAGGCTTCGCCGGCAATATGGGCTGGCTCGGTCGGCTGGACCCCGGTCGCCTCGGTCGGATTGTTGTTCTCATCGGTCCCGGCCGGCTCGGCCTCGTTGCCGGCGGAGATAACCACCAGCACTCCTGCTGCCGCCGCCGCCCGGACGGCATTCTCCAGCGTCGGGTCCGCGTCAATCTCGCCGCCAAGAGACATGTTGATGATGGTTGCGCCCTGCGCCACCGCATAGTCGATCGCACGAACGAGTGTATTGTCGTTGTACACACAGTCTTCATCCTCACCGGTGCGGCCGCAACTGCCGGGAGAATCCGCTCGGATATCCAGGATCGACGCCTCATAGGCAGCACCCTGAATGCCGTTCGGCACATTGTCGTCGGCCGGCGTGGTGAAATTGTCCTGCCGGCGTGCTGCAATCACGCCGGAGACAAGCGTGCCATGGCCGCCGGAATCGATATCCCCCGGCTGACGCGTGATGTTCACCCGGTCCCCATTTGCATTGAACCCCGGGCAGGCCGTGTCGGCGCACACATCGAAGACCTGCACCACAGCGCCCTGCAGATCCGGATGATCGGCATCCGTGCCGGTATCGATGACGGCAATGGTCTGTCCCTGCCCGGTTGCCCCGATGGCATAGGCGGTCGAGGCGCCAAGGATCGGCAAGCCGACCGTGGCATTGTATTCGCGCGTCTCGAACTGGGACCGGTCGGCAATCGTGTCCGGAAACGGATTTGACGGCGGGGGCGGAGGCGGTGGCGGCGGTGGAGGGGGCATGGGCGTGACGGACGAGCTGCGGCCCCCGCCTCCCCCTCCCGCACATGCGGCCAGCGTCACGGCGGACACACTCATCAAGACGACGGCCAGCAGGGAACGCTGCGAGCGTCCGTTGGACCTTTCCTTGCGAGCAATCATCATGGGTGTCTCCTCTCCCCAGGCACAAAGTCTTTCGTGCACTGTCTCCGGAAACATCAAGTTCACCCGAAACATGAAGATCGGGCAAACACTTCAATCAGTTGGTCATGAAAACTCGACCCGCTCCTGGGAGAAGTAAAACAGGGACCGGGTCTCTTCATCCAGTCCGTCGCTGGATGCCTGCAGCAGTGTATTCATGGCATGCTTGCGGTCTTTCAGGGCGTGCTCGAAATCAGCTTCGATCAGTTGATCCACGCCTGTCCGGATCATCGCATCGCGTACTTCCATATACAGCGTCAGCGATCCGCCGAGGAACATGGACTCATACGCAATCTTGCTCGCAATCTTGTCGTGAATGTCTGAATACTGGAACTGGCGCTCCATGACGGATTTGCGTTTGCAGATGAAGTCGATCTCGTGGCGATGCTCGGGATGACGCAGATAAAAATTCTTCAGTGCGGTCATCTCCGTGTCGATCCGGTCCTGCACATCATCCGGAAGCGACTCGCTGAGAATGATGATGATATCGATATCAGATCCTTTCACCATCTCACCCGTGGCCATGTGCTCGCGCGGCTCGTTGTGCGCGAGATAGTAGGACAGGTCACCTGCAATGAAGGCGCAGAGCTGGCTGCGGATCTCCCGCCCCAGCGTCACGAAGACCTGCTTCATCGCGGCCTGCGCGACCGACAGCTTCTCGCGGCTGATCTCGCGGTGCATATTGGACAATGTGCCCTGCCGCTCGATCATCTTGTCGCGCTGTCCCGGCAGGCCGAACAGGGTGAAGGACAGGAAATCCCTCAGGATGGAGGGGCTGAGCCGGACCTGGTCTTCGCGCGTGATGTCAAAGCGAAGATAGTAGCTCGCAAAATGAGAGACGTGCAGTTTGCGGCTTTGGTAACAGGCCTGCCACAATGCCAGGTTCGAAACATCGTAGAGGTCAGCCGCCAGTTCCTTGCCGAGCCGGGGTCCCTTCTCCGCCAGATTTGCCTCGATCCTGGCTTCGATTTCTTTCAGGTCGTAAGTGGCCACGCGCGACTCCTTTCCCGCCCAGCTTAGGCCGGTTCAGGCCGGAGCGTCCAGCAGGGTCAGGAGATAGTCACGATACTCGTTCCCGTAATCATCCGCCAGCGCCCGCATCTGCGCGTCAGAGATCAGGCCCCGCCGCCAAGCGACCTCTTCAAGACACGCCACTTTCAGCCCTTGCCGCTTCTCCACGGTCTGCACGAAATGGGAGGCTTCCAGCATGCTGTCGAAGGTGCCGGCGTCAAGCCAGGTCGAACCGCGTGGCAGTCGGCTGACAATCAGTTCCCCGCGGTTGAAATAGGCCTGGTTCACGCAGGTGATTTCCAGTTCGCCGCGTTCTGACGGGGTCACCTGTTCGGCGACCTCGACCACGTCCGGTCCATAGAAATACAGGCCGGGTACTGCCCAATTGCTGCGCGGCGCACTGGGCTTTTCCTCAAGCGATACAGGGCGTCCCTCCCCGTCCAGTTCCACAATGCCGAACCTCTGGGGATCATTGACCTGGTAGGCGAACACGGCCGCGCCCTGCGTCAGGCCGGCCAGCTCCTGCAATTGTCCCGACAGGCCGGCGCCATAGAAGATGTTGTCCCCAAGCGCCAGGGCACAGGGTTGTCCGTCAATGAAATCCTTGCCGATCAGGAAGGCTTCGGCCAGTCCGTTGGCCTTGTCCTGCTGGGCGTAGGAAATTGAAATGCCCCACTGGCTGCCATCTCCCAGCAGGCGCTCATAGGCGCCGGCATGTTCCGGCGTGGAGATGATCAGGATGTCCCGAATGCCTGCCAGCATCAGGGTGGAGATCGGGTAGTGGATCAGTGGCTTGTCATAGATCAGCAGCAAGTGCTTGGACACGCCGCGGGTCGCCGGGTAGAGGCGACTGCCCTTTCCGCCCGCCAGAACAATACCCTTCATCATGCCTGCTCCGTAACCAGTTGGCGGACCGTCTGTTCCAGCCCGTCCGTCCAGTCGGGCAATCCGGTTCCGAATACACGCACCGTGTCCGACATGTCGAGCCGGGCATTCAGTGGCCGCCGGGCGGGCGTCGGATAGTCCACGGTCGACACGCCGCGCACCCTGGCAACCGGCCCGCCATGGCGGGCACTCTCGCGGAAGATGCGCTCCGCCATGCTGGCACGATCCGTCTCTCCAGCGCCGGCGAGGTGATAGACGCCCCATGCCTCGAAATCCGGCCGCGCTGCAGCAGACGCGATCTCCAGAAGGGATGCGGCGAGTGCCGGCGCGAAGGTCGGGCACCCATACTGGTCATTGACGACGGACACCTCGTCGCGTGTTCGGGCCAGTCGCAACATGGTGGCGACGAAATTGCTGCCGAACTGCGAAAAGATCCAGGACACGCGCACGATCAGGGATCGGGGCGCAACAGCCAGGACCGCGCGCTCCCCATCCAGCTTGCTGCGGCCATAAACGCCAATCGGTGCTGTGGCATCCTGCGGACGGTAGGGCGTATCCCGGTCACCATCAAACACACAATCCGTAGACAGATGTATGAGTGGAATTTCGCGCTCGGCACACAGCCGCGCCAGCGCCTCAGGGCCGTCCACATTGAGCGCGCGGCAAGCCTCCGGTTCGGACTCCGCGCCATCCACGGATGTGTACGCACCTGCATTGATCACGCTCTTCGGCCTGTACCTGTCTAGCGCGGCCGCAAGGGACGGTGGATCGAGAAGGTCAGCCTCATCGCGGCCGGCACAATGCACACGGGCCCCGCCGACATGGGCAAGCGCCTGGGCCAATTGGCCGTTCCGCCCGATTACCAGAATGTCGCTCATGCCGTCCTGCCCAGACGCTGGCCGCGATAGACGCGCTCCTGCAGGGGCCGCCACCAGGAATCATTGGCCAGATACCAGTCAACTGTTTCCGCCAGGCCGGTTTCGAAGTCGCGCGCGGGGGTCCAGCCAAGTTCACGATGAATCTTCCCGGCATCGATGGCATAGCGGTAGTCATGCCCCGGCCGGTCTTCCACGAAAGTGATCAGACGCTGGTGCGGCGCCGCCTCCGGAAACCGCTCATCCATCAGCCTGCAGATTGTTTCCACGATCTGCAGATTGGTGCGTTCGGCCCCTCCTCCGACACAATACGTCTCGCCGGGCGTGCCCGTCTGCGCCATTATCAGCAATGCCCTGGCATGGTCTTCGGCGTGCAGCCAATCGCGTACATTCAGGCCGCTTCCATAGACAGGCATCGGCTCACCCGCCAGACATTTCAGGATCATCAGGGGGATGAGCTTTTCGGGGAATTGCCGCGGGCCGTAATTGTTCGAGCAATTGGACACGATCACCGGCAGCCCGTAGGTATGATGCCAGGCACGGGCCAGATGGTCAGCGCCGGCCTTGCTGGCCGAATAGGGGGACGATGGCGCGTAGGGCGTGGTTTCCCGGAAGGCCCCCTCCTCGCCCAGCGATCCGAACACTTCATCCGTCGAGACATGCACAAACCGGAACGCGTCGCGCTGGTCGCCACTCAGCCCGCCGTGATAGGCGCGCGCCGCTTCCAGCATGGCGCCCGTCCCGCCGAGATTGGTGGACACAAAATCCGCAGGCCCGTCAATGGACCGGTCGACATGCGTTTCCGCGGCCAGATGGAAGATGGCCACAGGTCGGGCCTCTGCCATCAGGTCGGTCATCCGCACCTGATCCACAATGTCGGCTTCAACCAGTCGCAGCCTGCCCGTGGCCTCCAGCCCCTCAATGGATGCCCGATTGCCTGCATAGGTCAGCTTGTCGACCACGATGATCGGCGCATCACTCACGTCTGCCAGATAGTGGCAGAGCGCTGACCCGATGAAACCGGCCCCGCCGGTCACCAGCCAGGTCATGACCGGCTCACTCCGGCTTCGACCGGCGGAAACAGTTCCCGCAGTGTCGGCAGGGCCCGATCCTTGTCCGACAGGGTCCGGGCCTCCGGCGGATATGGCCAGTCGATCCCGATTGCCGGATCATCATGCGCGATCCCCCGATCCTGTTCCGGCGCATAATAGGCGTCGGTTTTGTAAACGACCTCCACCCCGTCCTCGAGCGTGCAGAAACCATGCGCAAAACCACGCGGGATGAACACCATGGCCCCGCTGGCGGCGTCCAGTTCAACCTGCATCACACGGCCGAACCCGGGCGATTGCGGCCGGATGTCGACCGCCACATCCAGCATGCGCCCGCGCACGCAGCGGACCAGCTTGCCCTGCGCGTTCGGCTCAGCCTGGAAATGCAGGCCACGGATGGTTCCGGCGGGCGCCGAACAGGAATGATTGTCCTGCACGAATGGGCCTTCGATACCGGCCGCCGCAAAGGCATCGGCACGGAAGGTTTCCGCAAACCACCCACGGGAATCGCCAAAGCGCCTGGGGCGCACATGGATCACTTCAGGCAGGATCGCGTCTGGCTTGAATTCGAACGACATGATTCCCCGTTTATGACAGGTTTTCGCTGGCTGGGGCTATAGCATGAACTGCAGCTGTCGCAATCGCGCCTATTCGACGGTCACCGACTTGGCGAGGTTGCGCGGCTGGTCCACATCGGTCCCCTTCGCAACGGCCACGTGATAGGCCAGCAACTGCAGGGGAATCGCCGCCAGAACGGGCAGACTCACATCGTCACCCTCCGGGAGGCAGATGGCATGATCGGCACGGCTTCCGGCCGCTTCGATTCCCGCGCGGTCCGAGATCAGGATGATCCGGGCGCCGCGCGCGCGAATTTCCTCGACATTGGAATTGGTTTTCTCGAACAGCTCATCCTTCGGTGCCACGACCACCACTGGCAGGTCCTTCTCGATCAACGCGATCGGACCATGCTTCAGCTCGCCGGCGGCATACCCCTCTGCGTGGATGTAGGACACTTCCTTCAGCTTCAGGGCGCCTTCCATGGCCAGCGGATAGTAGCGGCCCCGCCCGAGGAACAGCACATCCCGGCAGTGCACAAGGGTCTTGGCGATCTCGCGGATATCGTCCTGCGCCTCCAGCGCTTCGGTCACCTTGCGCGGCAAGGCCAGAAGGCTCTTCACGGCGGCGGCCTCGTCCCCCGGCAGAAGATGCCCCCGCGCCTTCGCCGCGTTCAGGGCCAGAACGGCCAGGACGGACAATTGCGCGGTAAAGGCCTTGGTGGATGCAACCCCGATCTCCGGCCCGGCATGTGTCGGGACAATGGCAGCGGCTTCGCGGGCAATCGAACTTTCCGGGACGTTCACGACGGCCACTGCCGGCGTGCCGTTCTGGCGGCAATAGCGCAACGCGGCCAGCGTGTCCGCAGTCTCGCCGGACTGGCTTACGAACAGGGCAGGCCCGGATTGCGGCAGCACAGGTGCGCGATAGCGGAATTCCGAGGCAATATCGGTCTCCAGCGCGAGCCGGGCTTTTTGCTCGAACCAGTATTTCGCGGTGTGGGCGGCATAATAGGCCGTTCCGCATGCAATGGCCACGGCGCGATCAGCTTCGGCAAACAGCTTGTCGGCGACTTCGCCCAGCTCGATCGCCTGGCTCGCCTGATTGATATAGGGAAGGATAGAACGTGCCAGCGATTCCGGCTGTTCGTGGATTTCCTTCAGCATGAAGTGATCATATTCGCCCCGTTCGATGAGGGCGTCATTGACCGCCGAGGTGACACGCGGACGGTTCACGCGCGCACCATCGGCGCTGCGTATGTCATGACTGCGCGGCGTCAGGACAACCCAGTCCCCCTCTTCCAGATAGGTGACGTCACGGGTAAACGGCGCCAGCGCGATGGCATCGGAGCCAAGAAACATCTCCCCGTCGCCATAGCCCAGCACCAGCGGGCTGCCCCGCCGCGCGCCAATCAGCAAATCGTCGCGGTCGGTAAAGATGGCGGCGATGGCAAATGCCCCGGTCAATTTCGCCAGAGCGGCCTCGAAGGCGTCCACGGGGTCCATGCCCGCCTGCATGTTCAGGTCGATCAGCTGCGCAATCACTTCGCTGTCGGTTTCGGATTCGAACACGCGCCCCTGCGCCTGCAAATCGTCGCGCAATTCCCGGAAATTCTCGATGATGCCATTGTGTACAATGGCGACCTTGCCCGACATGTGAGGGTGAGCATTGGTCTCGTTCGGCTTGCCATGCGTCGCCCAGCGCGTGTGGGCAATGCCCGTCGGGCCATCGGCGGGCCGCTCGGCCATCAGCGCTTCGAGATTGACGATCTTGCCACTTGCCCGGCGGCGCTCGATGGCATTGCCCGCCAATACGGCAACACCCGCACTGTCATAGCCGCGATATTCCAGCCGCTTCAGGCCATCGACAAGGCGCCCGCTGACTGTATCCGTGCCGGTGATGGCAACGATTCCGCACATACTCTACCTCCATTTGGGTAAAGCATATTTAGACCAGTTGAATGGGCCAGGATAATGACACTTTATGTAGGAATACGACAAAACACCGGCGTTCCTGCCACATGGCAGGCATATTGCATCCTTTAGCAGCGCTCAACAATCTAGTTATGGATATGGCCGACATTCCGGACTATCGCCCTCACTGCCCCCCCTTTATCTGGGACACCGCGACCTTACCTCCACCGCCAAAGCTTGAAGGAAACCCCGCGTTTTGAAGACCCTTACCCACCTCGACAGGCTGGAGGCTGAAAGCCTGCACATCATCCGCGAAGTTGCCGCGGAGTGTGAAAACCCGGTCATGCTGTATTCCGTCGGCAAGGATTCCGCCGTGATGCTTCATCTGGCAATGAAGGCGTTCTATCCATCGCGCCCGCCCTTCCCGCTAATGCATGTCGATACGACCTGGAAGTTCCGCGAAATGATCGAGTTCCGCGACCGCAAGGCGAAGGAACTCGGGTTTGACCTTCTGGTCCACATCAATGAGGACGGCGTGCGCGAGGGCGTCGGACCGTTCAGCCATGGTTCTGCCGTCCACACGGATGTCATGAAGACCCAGGCCCTGAAACAGGCCCTCGACAAGTACAAATTCGACGCAGCCTTCGGCGGCGCGCGCCGGGACGAGGAAAAATCCCGCGCCAAGGAGCGCATCTTTTCGTTCCGCTCGGCCGAGCATCGCTGGGATCCGAAGCGCCAGCGCCCGGAACCGTGGAACGTCTACAATACGCGCATCAATCAGGGCGAAAGCGTTCGAGTCTTCCCGCTGTCGAACTGGACCGAACTCGACATCTGGCAGTATATCCGCCGCGAAAACATCGAAATTGTTCCGCTCTATTTCGCCGCGCCGCGCCCGGTCGTGAACTGGAACGGCGTGGACATCATGGTTGACGATGACCGGATGCCGGAAGACCTGGCCGCAACGGCCGTCACCAAATCCGTCCGCTTCCGCACGCTGGGCTGCTATCCGCTGACTGGCGCGGTTGAGAGCACGGCCGACACGCTCGAAGACATCATCCAGGAAATGCTCCTGACCACGACATCCGAACGCCAGGGTCGCGTGATTGACGCTGACCAGTCCGGATCCATGGAAAAGAAGAAACAGGAAGGCTATTTCTGATGCGCCTCAATGACGACCTGATTGAATCGGATATCGCCGCCTATCTTGAAAAGCACGAGCACAAGTCCCTGCTCCGCTTCATCACATGTGGCTCGGTGGATGATGGCAAGTCGACGCTGATCGGCCGCCTCCTCTACGATTCGAAAATGATCTTCGAAGACCAGCTGGCATCGCTCGAAAGCGATTCCAAAAAGGTCGGCACGCAAGGTGAGAACATTGATTTCGCCCTGCTTGTGGACGGCCTGACCGCCGAACGCGAACAAGGCATCACGATTGATGTCGCCTACCGCTTCTTCGCCACCGACAAGCGCAAATTCATTGTCGCGGACACGCCGGGCCATGAACAGTATACGCGCAATATGGCCACAGGCGCCTCGACCGCCGATGTCGCCATCCTGATGGTCGATGCGCGCAAGGGCATTCTCACCCAGACGCGCCGCCACAGCTTCATCACCACGCTTTTGGGCATCCGCAAACTGGTGCTGGCCGTGAACAAGATGGATCTGGTTGATTACAACCAGACCGTATTCGACGATATCGTCGACGATTTCTACGCCTTCGCCGACGAACTGGCGACGGATCTGGAAATCCAGCCCATTCCCATGTCGGCTCTGGCCGGCGTGAACATCACCGACCGGTCGAACGAGACCGATTGGTATGAAGGCCCCAGCCTGATGGAATATCTGGAAACCGTTCCGGTCGGCGACCGCCGCCTGAACGCGTCGTTCCGGATGCCGGTTCAGTGGGTCAACCGTCCCAATCTCGATTTCCGCGGCTTTTCAGGCCAGATCGCCGCCGGCACGATCAAGCCGGGCGACCGGGTGAAATCCATGCCCTCGGGCAAGCAATCCACCATTGAGCGGATTGTTACTGCGACCGGCGATCTCGACGAGGCCATTGCCGGCCAGTCCGTGACCCTGACCCTGAATGACGAAATCGACTGTTCCCGTGGAGACGTCATCGTTTCGGCCGAGGATCCTGCCGAAGTCTCCGACCAGTTCCAGGTTCGCATTCTCTGGATGAACGACACGCCGCTTCTTCCGGGACGCCGCTATCTGCTGAAGATGGGCGCAAAGACGGTTACGGCGACGGTCAACGCCCCGAAATACGGCATTGATGTCAACACGTTGAACGATGTTCCTGCGAAGACGCTGGAGCTCAACCAGATTGGCGTAACGACCCTGTCGCTTGACCAGGCCATTCCATTCGATCCGTATGATGTCAATCGGGAGATGGGGGGCTTCATCCTGATCGACCGGATGACCAATGACACGGTTGGTCTGGGTCTGATCGACTTTGCCCTGCGCCGAGCCTCGAACATTCACTGGCAGGCCATGGATATCGACCGTGCCGCGCTGGCTGAACAGAAAGGCCAGAAGCCGGCTGTGCTGTGGTTCACCGGCCTGTCCGGTTCCGGCAAGTCGACCATTGCCAACGCCCTGCAGCGCCTTCTGTTTGCACAGGGCAAGCACACATTCACGCTGGACGGCGACAATGTGCGTCATGGTCTCAACCGCGATCTCGGCTTCACCGATGCCGACCGGGTCGAGAATATCCGCCGGGTGGCCAATGTCGCCCGCCTGATGACCGATGCCGGCCTGATCACGCTGGTCTCCTTCATCTCGCCCTTCCGCTCCGAGCGCCAGATGGCCCGCAACCTGATGGCAGACGGAGAGTTCATCGAAGTGCACGTGGACACGCCGCTCAGCGTTGCCGAGGAGCGGGATGTGAAAGGCCTCTACAAGAAGGCCCGGGCCGGTGAAATCAAGAATTTCACAGGCATCGACAGCCCGTACGAGCCGCCGAAGGACCCCGAAATCCGGATCGACACGGTCGACAAGTCGCCGGAGGAAGCTGCGGAAATCATCCTCGATTTCATGCGCGAGAAGGGCTTGCTCAACGGCAGCTAGACCGTCGCTGGACCCGCCGTCCCTGTACCCTCAGGGGCGGTGACCCCTTCCCCGACGTCCCGGGTCGCCTTGCCAATCATTGCACGCTAGGGATCGTTCGAAAGAACGATGAGGGAGCGTGTCATGGCAAAAGGCGATCTGCCGGTTCTGGTTGGCGTAGGCCAGAGTCTCAGCCAGTGGGATGGAACAAGCGGACCGGACGGGGCGCCTTCGCCGCTGTCTCTCATGGTGGATGCCTCCCGCGCGGCCATTTCGGATTCCGGCGCCGAAGGACTGAGCACCAGCATCGACACGATTGCCGTCGTCCGCATCTTCGAGGATTCCGTTGGCGGAGCCCCGCATCCGCACGGGCACAATACCAATTTGCCCGGCACGCTCGCCCGGGACATCGGCGCAGCGCCGGCGAAGCTGATCTATGAAACCGTGGGCGGACAAAGTCCGCAGGCTCTGGTCAACGAAATGGCTGCCCGCATCCATGCCGGCGAGGCCGACTGTGTGCTGATCTCGGGATCCGAAGCCAATCGCGCGTCCAAGGGGGCCCGCCGCCATGGCGTCGAGATCGACTGGGCCGACAGCGCCGAGGCCGATTATGAAGATCGCGGCATGGGGCCGATGATGCTGTCCCGCGAGGAGATCAAGCACGGCATCATTGCGCCTGCCTATTTCTACGCCCTGTTCGAAAACGCCATTGCTGCGCGCGAAGGCCATTCCCGCAGTGACCATCGCAAGGCCATGGCCGAACTGTTCCAGCCGTTCACCGCCGTGGCGGCATCGAATCCCTACTCGCAATTCCCGCAGGAACATTCGATCGACTTCCTGTCGACACCATCAAAGGCGAACTACGAATATGCCGATCCGTTCCTGAAATGGTTCATCGCACAGGACGCCGTGAACCAGGGGGCGGCTGCCATCCTGATGAGCAGTTCGAAGGCCGACGCGCTGGGCATTGCGGAAGACAAGCGCATCTACATCCATGGCGCCGGCGAAGCCGCTGACGACCTGATTTCCCTGCGCCCGCGCCTCGACGGGTCCTGGGCCATGAAAACCGCCATTGCGCGCGCGCTGGACCAGGCTGGCAAGTCTTCAGCGGACCTGCAGCATTTCGACCTCTACTCCTGCTTCCCGTGCGCGGTCTTCTCTTCGACGGCAGAGCTCGGGATCGACTGGAAAACAGACCCGCGTCCGCTGACCCTGACGGGGGGCCTGCCCTTCTTTGGCGGTCCGGGCAATAATTACTCCTTGCACGGCATTGCCGAAATGGTGAACAAACTGCGTGCGAACCCGGCCGATTTCGGCCTTGTCCTGGCCAATGGCGGCTGGATGACGAAGGAAGCAGTCGGCGTGTACTCCGCGCAGAGGCCCGCCGATTTCGTCCCGGCAGAGCCCTATGCCACGCCAACCGAACAGGTCACCCTGTGCAAGGAGGATTGCGACGGCACGCTTGAGACCTTCACGGTAACGCATGGCAAGGCAGGCCCCGAAAAAGGCATCGCCTTTGTCCGTCTGGCCGATGGTCGCCGGGCATTGGCCGTTGCCAGCCCGGAAGCGATGACCGTGCTTCGCGAGGATGCCAGCCCCGTGGGCCGCAAGGTATCCGTCACCGTGAATGCGGAAAAGGAACGCGGCACGTTCAATTTCATCTGACGGCACTGCTTGCCCCGCCTGACGGTTTCGACCAATCTCCGGCGCATGACGAAACACTTCAAGACATTCGGCGTCATCGGCGGCGGCGCATGGGGCACGGCGATTGCCCAGATGCTGACCCGCGCCGATCAGGACGTGCTGATCTGGTGCCGCGAACCCGAGGTCGCCGATGCGATCAATTCGCGGCATGAAAATACGGTATTCCTGCCGGGCGTGCCGCTGAACCCGGCCCTCAAGGCCACATCCGACCTCGCCGACCTGCATCTGATGGATGCCTTGTTTGCCGTGGCCCCGGCCCAACATACACGTGCCACACTGCGGGCGTTGAAGGCGCATATCCGCCCCGGCACGCCGGTCGTGCTGTGCTCGAAGGGGATCGAGCTGGCGACCGGCGAATTCATGACCCAGGTCCTTGCCGATGAATTGCCGGAGGCCATCCCGGCTGTCATGTCCGGTCCCAGCTTCGCCATCGATGTTGCCAAGGGCCTGCCGACGGCCGTCACGTTTGCCATCGCGGATGAAACGCTCGGCACCGAACTGATCACGGCCGTCGCAACCCCGAATTTCCGGCCCTATCTCGCGCACGACCTGCTGGGCGCAGAGATTGGCGGCGCGGTGAAGAACGTACTCGCCATCGCGTGTGGCATCGCACTTGGCAAGGGGCTCGGCCGGTCGGCCCATGCGGCCCTGATTGCGCGGGGCAGCGCCGAGATGACACGACTGGCCCTGGCCCTCGGCGCCGAACGGGAAACGCTGGCCGGCCTGTCCGGTCTGGGCGATCTTGTCCTCACCTGCTCGTCCGAAACCAGCCGCAACATGAGTTGCGGCCTCGCGCTGGGCCGGGGGGAGTCACTGGAAGCCATTCTGGGTGCACGCAATGCCGTCACCGAAGGCGTGGCCACCGCGCCGGTCTTGCGCAAGCTGGCTGCCCGGCATGGCGTGGATATGCCGATCTGTGATGCTGTCGCGGATGTGATCGAAGGGGCGATCAGCGTGGATGAGGCGATCCAGCGCCTGCTGATGCGCCCCAACAAGGTTGAGACAGTCTAGGCCGTTTACTTTGCCTGAGCCTGTCAGGCGGCGGATTTCACCAGTTCGAAGTGCGATCGCACCGTCGGGCTTTCGTCCGGCGTGGCCACGATGCCGGTCTTCACCAGTTCGATCATGTGTCCCAGCACGGACATGGCCGCAGCCGGATGGAGACGCGGCTCGACATCCGCATACATGATCTTCACCATTTCCGGGATCGAGGACTGGCCGCTGCGCAGCTGCTCAAGGATGGCCGCTTCGCGTGCACGGCGGTGTTTGGCGTATTCGGTGATGAAGTGCTCGACGAATTCCTTGCCCTTTACCGGGCTGCCATGGGTTGGCCAGAGTGTGTCGAATTTCATGGCCTTGATCTTGTCGAGGCTACGCATGTAGTCGCCCATGTCACCATCCGGCGGCGCCACCACCGTGGTCGACCACCCCATGATGTGATCGCCGGACAGGCAGGCATTCTCTTCCCGCAGGCCGAAGCAAAGATGGTTGCAGGTATGACCCGGCGTCTCGATGACATCCAGTGTCCAGCCCGGCCCCGAAATCACATCGCCGTCGCCGACTTTCACATCCGGCATGAAACCGAGATCGTCCGCGCTGCCAAGCTCGCCCTTGGCAGTCGGCACGCCGCAATTCTTCGCATAGGTCTTGCAGCCCGCCCATTCCGCCAGCGGGGTTGCGAGGGGCGAGTGATCGGAATGTCCATGGCTGACCAGGACATGCGTGACCGTCTCCCCGTCCAGGGCGCGCTTCAGGGCATCAAAATGCACCGTATCTTCCGGACCGGGATCGATGACGGCAACTTCGCCATGGCCGACGATGTAGACGCCGGTCCCGACATAAGTGAAGGGCCCGGGATTGTTCGCGATCACCCGGCGGATCAGCGGAGATACCTGCTCCACAACGCCATACTCAAACTCGATTTCGCGAACGTAGGGAATTGCCATTTATTCTAGTCTCTTGCAGCGGTTCTGACCTGCCGGGGCGAGATCACCGCTTCTTCGATGCAAACGCCACGGCGAAGGCCTGAGCCATGCGGCGGGTGGCGCGAAGCTTGGCGGCCAGTTTCAGGGCCACAGGCGGGCCCATGTCCGTCTTGTTCGCATCGACGATGAAGATTCGTCCGGTTTCCCGGTCACGTAGGACGTCGACACCGCCCCAGTCCAGCCCGATCGATGCAGCAAAGCGCTCAATCACGGCAATTTCATCGCTCGTGTAGCAATTGCGAGGCTCGTCGAGCAAAACCTGGACATTCTCGTTGAGGAAGCGGCGCTCCAGCGGGCGGCGCTTGCGAAACACTACCACAGGGGACCCCGCCACGATGCAGCAGCGCAGATCCTCGACCAGCCCGCCTTCGATTTCATTGTCCACGAGGCGCTGATAGGTCTTGCCGGGCAGCGGCGTGTCCAGCGGACCTTCCAGGATGCGGCCATCATGGGCAGCGTTCAGCTCGGACTTTTCCACCATGCGGCCCTGATGCGTCGTCGGATCGACAGACAGGGAATACCCGGCCGCCTGCTCGAAGGCCGCGGCCACGGTGGATTTGGAAATGTCATCGCAGGCGAAGTTCACCAGCTTCGCGCCATCTTTCACAACCGGCACGGAATTGTCGGTCTCGGTGGAATCGTCGAACTGCATGACAATGTCGGCGATCGCCACATCATCGATCAGCTTGGCCCCGGAGACGTGCATCACAGGCCAGATGAAATACCACGGGCGCGGCTTGTCCGGATAGAAGGCGATGGTGGGGCGCTTGTGGCCGGTCAGACGGCGCCAGGTGCGCCAGGTCTGGGCGAAGAAGTAGAAGCAGAACCAGGTAAAGATGTCATGCGCGAGCGAGAAGGTCAGCGGGACGCGGTGCCCGGTCTTCTTCACCAGCATGGCGCCATCATCATATTTGAAGTCGGTGATCCACAGACGATCGCTCATCCAATCCACTCCTGTCGCGCCTTCGGCCCCTCGGCCAGCGCCTCCCGGGTCCCGCCTTCGCACGGCCCGTGATCACTGACAACACACATAATGCGGCGCTAGTGTGACCACTTGCTCACAAAAAGGCAATCCCGGACATCAAAGCAGGGACTGCAGGCTGGACAGATCATAGCCTGCATCTGCGGCAGCATCGACGATTTCCTGCCCTGTCCCCTGCCCGGCATGGGTGAGGGCCCAGGCCGTGATGCACCGCGTGCCGGTGCGGCAATACGCCAGCACGGGCTGCGGCGCTTCGTTCAGGATATTGCTCATCCTTTCAACCACTTCCGGGGTTGGCGCGCCGGAGAATGGCAGGGCGACAAAGGTCAGTCCCAGTGATTCGGCCTTGGCCCGGATCGCGCCCATGCGCGGCTGGTCCACGCCGCCTTCGCCATCCGGACGATTGGCAACAATGGTTTTGAACCCGGAGGCCGCGATCTCTGCAACATCCTCCTCATTGATCTGCGGGGCGACAGCAAAAGCTTCCGTAACGCGGCGAATGTCGGCCATAATTTCGTGTCCCTGCCTGTGTCTTCGGTCTTGATCGGCTGTCGCTACAAGCTAAGGATTGCAATCCGCAATGCCAAGCGCGTGCATGGCTCTCGCGACCAGATTCCTTTTACCCGCAACGGAATAGCAAAAAAGAACGTGTCCTCTTTTCAACGAGCCATTCGCCGGATTCCGTGGGCCTATACGTTCAGGCGCCTGCTGATTGCAATCCCCACCATGCTGGCCATCATCACGATGGCCTTCCTCATGATGCGCGCGGCGCCAGGCGGCCCGTTCGACGGTGAGCGGAAACTGCCCCATGCGATCGAACAGGCTCGGCTGGCCTATTTCGGCATGGATAAGCCCGTTCACGAGCAGTATTTCGACTATGTCGGTGGTGTGCTGGTCGGAGATTTTGGCCCCTCCTACAAGACGCTCGGCAAGAGCGTGAATGATTTGATCTCCGATGGATTGCCGATTTCGCTGACCATCGGCTTCCTCGCCATGGGGCTCGGCTTGGTGGTTGGAACACTGCTCGGAGTGTTTGCCGGGCTCAGGCAGAATACGAGCGCAGATTATGGCGTCATGGGCATCGCCATGGCGGGCATATCCATCCCGACCTTTGTCACCGGCCCCATCCTGATCCTGATCTTCGCGCTCGGCGCCGGCATCTTCGCGGTCGGTGGCCTCGGCACCTATCCCAATATCGGCATGAGCTGGCACAACATGACCCTGCCGGTCATCACGCTCGCCCTGCCGCAGATCGCCATCATCTCGCGCCTGATGCGCGCCTCGATCATCGAGACGATGCGGTCCAACCATATCCGCACGGCCCGTTCAAAAGGCCTGACCGAGCGCCAGGTCATCACACGGCACGCGCTGCCAGCGGCCATGCTGCCCCTGATATCCTATGCCGGCCCCGCCATGGCCCGCGTCATGACAGGCTCGGTCGTGATCGAGAAGATTTTCGGCCTGCCGGGGCTCGGCACCTATTTCGTCGATGGCGCGCTCAACCGGGATTACACGCTCGTGATGGGCGCAATCATTGTCTATGCGGGCCTGATCGTCCTGCTGAACCTTCTGGCAGACATTCTCTACGCCCTGCTCGATCCGAAAGTGAAGTACGACTGATGACGGATCTCGACCCTCTTCTCGACCCCACCGGCCGCACCCAGCCGGTCCAGCAAGCCATTGTCGGCGGACGTTCGCTGTGGGACGACGCCCGCGCGCGCCTGTTCCGCAACCGGGCCGCCGTGATCTCCATGTGGATACTCGGCGCCCTGGTCCTGATCGCCATCTTCGGCCCGATGCTCTGGGTCCACAAATACAGCACCATTTCGGATCTGCGCACCATTGCGCCGACGCTGGACGGCATGCACCCGCTGGGCACCGACCTGCAGGGCCGGGACCTGCTGGCCCGCCTGATGATCGGCTTGCGCATCTCACTTCTTGTCGGTGTGGTTGCCACGGCCGTCAGTCTCGTGATCGGTGTCAGCTGGGGGGCCACGGCCGGCTATCTTGGCGGGCGTGTCGACAATTTCATGATGCGCATCGTCGACGTCCTCTACGCCCTGCCCTTCATCTTCTTCGTGATCCTGCTGCTCACCGTGTTCGAGCGGAACATTGTCCTCATCTTCGCAGCCATCGGTGCCATCGAATGGCTCACCATGGCGCGCATCGTGCGCGGCCAGACCCTGGCCATCAAGGGCAAGGAATTCATCGAGGCGGCGCGCGCGTCCGGGGTCAGCCGCCGCGACATCATCCTGCGCCACATCCTGCCGAACGTGATTGGCCCTGTGGCGGTCTATGTCACGCTGACGATTCCGGTCGTCATCCTCGCGGAAAGCTTCCTGTCCTTTCTGGGTCTGGGGGTGAATGAACCGCTGACCTCTCTGGGCGTACTGATCTCCGATGGCGCCGACCGTATGGAGGAAAAACCCTGGATGCTGCTGGCGCCGGCCCTGACCATGGCCGTCACCCTGCTCTGCCTGAATTTCATCGGGGACGGCCTGCGCGACGCGCTGGACCCGAAAGAACGCTAGCCCGTCTCGGGACGGCAATTTTTCAGCGTCCGGGCTGGCCATTCCGGGCCCGTTGGGCCAAGAGAGTCGCAGGCGACTAGTGAGGTTCTTTCATGGCAACTCCGGCAAGCAGCATTGTCCCGATTCTGATGTGCGGCGGGTCAGGTACCCGGCTCTGGCCCCTCTCCCGCAAGAGTTACCCCAAGCAGTTCGCTCCCCTGATCGGCTCAACCTCGCTTTTCCAGGCATCCGCCCAAAGGTTGATGGGTGAAGCTTTCGCCTCACCGCTGATTCTCACCAATTCGGATTTCCGCTTCATTGTGAAGGAGCAACTGGCGGATATCGGGATCGAGGATGCCACGATCATGATCGAGCCGGAGGCCCGCAACACTGCACCGGCCATTCTCGCCGCAGCGCTGCATCTCCAGAAAACCCAGCCGGACGCCCTCATGCTGGTAGCGCCATCTGACCAGGTCATTCCCGACACGGCCGCCTTTCATGCCTCCATCGAGGCGGCGGTCGGCGCCGCGCGGAAGGGCCAACTCGTCACGTTCGGCATTCAGCCCACCTATCCGGAAACGGGCTATGGCTATCTCGAACTCAGCGAACCGGTTGTGGACGGCAGCCTGTCGCCCATCCAGTTGAAGAAGTTTGTCGAAAAACCTTCGGCCAAGAACGCGCAGAAGATGCTGAAGAGCGGCAATTTCCTCTGGAATGCCGGCATCTTCCTGTTCAGCGTCAAGAGCATTGTCGACGCGTTCCGCAAGCATGAACCCGACATGGTCAAACTGGTCGACGAATCGGTGCACGGCGCGCAGGCCGATCTTGGCTTCGCGCGGCTGGAGCCGGAAAGCTGGAATGGCATCGAATCCATTTCGATCGACTATGCCGTCATGGAACGGACAGACAATCTCAGCGTCGTGCCCTTTGCGGGCGGATGGTCGGACCTCGGCGGCTGGGACGCTGTGCGCCGCGAGACCGGGCCCGACAAGAACGGCGTCTCGACCAGCGGCCATGTGACAGCGATGGAATGCAAGGACTCCCTGCTGCGGTCAGAGGACGAGAGCCTCGAACTGGTCGGTATCGGGCTCGACAACATCATAGCCGTGGCCATGCCGGATGCGGTGCTCGTCGCCGATGGCTCCCGCGCGCAGGACGTCAAGCTCGCCGTCAGCGAACTGAAGGCCAAGAAGGCCAAGCAGGCCGAACAATTCCCGCGGGACTATCGCCCCTGGGGCTGGTTCGAGTCGATTGCCGTGGGGGACCGCTTCCAGGTCAAGCGCATTCAGGTGAAGCCCGGCCAGTCGCTGTCGCTGCAGTCGCACCATCACCGCGCCGAACACTGGATTGTCGTCTCCGGCACTGCCCAGGTGACCATTGACGAGAAGGTGCAGCTCGTCACCGAAAACCAGTCCGTATACATCCCGGTCGGTTCGGTTCACCGCCTCGAAAACCCCGGCAAGCTGCCGGTCGTCCTGATTGAGGTCCAGACGGGAAGCTATCTCGGCGAAGACGATATTATCCGCTACGAAGACAAATACGCCCGCAACTGATCGGTTTTCTCACTCCCGAAAACGCGCGCCGCCTTGAAGTGACGCACAGGCAGACTTTATCTGTAGGACGTTCAGCAAGTTCTGTCAGGGAGTCCCGGTGTATCTATTTGTCTTCCTGTGCAGCCTGATCATCTTTGTCAGTTTTGCCTTCATGCCGGTGGCGCGCAGGGCCGGGGCCCCCTTCCTGCTGATCGCGCTGATCATCGGGATGCTGCTCGGAGAAGACGGCCCTGGCCGGATCGAGTTCAGCAACTTCAATTTCGCCTTTGACCTTGGCAGCGTGGCGCTGGCCGTGATCCTGTTTGCCGGCGGCCTTGAGACAGACCGGCGTGTCTTCCGGTCCGCCGGGGCTCCGGCGACGTCCCTGGCAACACTGGGCGTGCTGGTCACGGCCGGCGTGACAGGCCTGGCCGCCGCCCTGCTGCTCCAGGTGCCGTGGCAGGTCGGCCTGCTGCTCGGCGCAGCGGTGGCGTCGACAGATGCCGCGGCTACCTTCCTGCTGATCCAGCAAAGCGGCATCGGGCTGCGCCCGCGCCTGAAAGACACGCTTCTGCTGGAATCCGGCCTCAACGATCCGATGGCTATCTTCCTGACCGTAACGCTTACCACTCTGGTCGCGACGCTGCAGACGGCCGAGTCCTTCGACTTCGCGGCCATGGGCCTGCTGCTGGTGATGCAGGCCGGGATCGGCATTCTGGGCGGCATCGTCGGCGGCCGCCTGCTGGCGCGTCTGCTGGACACCTTGTCCCTGCCCGTCGGGACCTATCCGGTGATGACGCTGGCAGGCGCCCTTGTCATCTTTGCCGGCGTATCCCTGCTTGGCGGGAGCGGCTTTCTGGCTGCCTACCTCGCCGGCATCAGCCTGAAGGCAAAACTCAATCGCCCGATAGACCGCATTGTCGACTTCAACGAAGCCTTCCAGTGGCTGTGCCAGCTCGTCCTGTTCCTGACGCTGGGCCTGTTGGTGACCCCGAGCGCCCTGCTGCAGGACATCGGGCCCACCATCGCCATCGCGGCCATCCTGATGCTGGTCGCCCGTCCGCTGGCCGTGTTCATCTCGGTCGGATGGATGGGCTTTACCCTGCGCGAGAATGTGTTCCTCAGTTGGGTGGGCCTGCGCGGCGCCGTGCCGATCCTGCTGGCGATCTACCCGGTCATTTCGCCCGGGCCGATCACGGTCGGCTTCTTCAATGTGGTCTTCGTGATCGTGGCCATCTCTCTCACCACGCAGGGCTGGACCATCGGCCCGGTGGCGCGCCTGCTCGGCCTTGGCCCCCAATCGCCGAAAAAGGAAGACTCGTCCGGGCCAGGCGCCTAGTGCAGCGCCGTCTCAATCTCATCCAGCAGGTTGCGCACCCGTTTGGCGTTCGCGCCGAGATCCGACAGGCCGACACGGCTGGTTGACCGCACATCGATGCGCGACCCGCCCTCTTCCGTCGGCAGGATACGGATCATGATGTCATCCTTGAAGTCGAACCAGAAACTCGTCTCGGTCGCCTCGATGCGTCCCTCACCGGGATTTGCGGTCACCACGTCCCAGCCGCGTTCGTTCACAATGGCGAGAATGGCCTCGAAAGCCGCATCCGGCGCGGCGCCTGTGACATAGGAGTCCAGCTTCGGATACGGCGCATCGACTGGATCTTCCTGAACCGCCGGGTCGAATTCGGCTTCTTCCTGCAATTCCGACACAAGCCGTCCGGGCGTGCCCGGCCAGCGCTGTTCGGCATAGTCCGGCACGGTCGGCGCCGCCACGACCGGGTTCCCTGCATCGGTGGCCGCGCGGGCCGCAAGCAGGGCTTCGCTGGGCAGGATCGGATTCGACCAATCGGTCTGGACGTCATGAATGGGGGGCAGGCGCGAGGCCTGGCCGCTGAAGGCGGCGATCCGGCCGAAGCTCAGTCCCGCAATCAGCAGGGCGGCAAAGGCCAGGATGAAGGCGCGCTTGCGCGGAGCCATGATCAGGGACAGGATCAGCGCTATCACGGACACGCCCGATGCCAGAAAAATCAGCTTCAGGCCCCAGTCGATGGTCATCTTGCCCAGCCCGAACTGCCAGCCCCAGAGGCCCAGCTTGGTGCCCAGCGCAGCTGCGATGAACCAGAATACCGTAAAAATCGACAGGGCCAGGGACGCCTTGGCCACCATACCTCGCCAGCCGGCATCCTGTGTCTGTTCCGTCGTGTCCATGTCTCGTCCGCCCTCTCCGGAATTGCGTGTTCCAACTGACATAGATCAGCGCCCTCGCCCGAACCAGTCACCGGCCTCAGAAAAATCCGGAACAGGGCCGCGGCCTTCGCGTTCGCAAAGACATCGCGCAACACGCATCTGGAAGGAAAAACCATGGACCATTCCGGCAGCTACCGCCGGTTCGGGCTGATGATCGCCACCTCCGCCATCATCATGTTCGGCCTTATGTATCTCAACACATATGCCTTGCCCCATGTGCACTGGAGCGAGACACGCTTTTTCATGACGCTGATCATGGCGGCGGCCATGGCCGTCGTGATGCTGTCCTTCATGCTGAACATGTACAAGGACACCCGCCTCAACCTCGCCATCTATGCCGGCAGCGCGTTGCTGTTCCTGCTCGCCCTGTTCCTTGTCCGCTCACAGGCGACGGTCGGGGACAAGGCTTACATGAAAGCCATGATCCCGCACCACTCGATTGCCATCATGACCAGCGAACGCGCCGGCATCGAGGATGTCCGCGTCCGGAAACTGGCGGATGAAATTCTCAAGGCCCAGAAAATCGAGATCGCCGAAATGGAATGGCTGATCGAAGACATCTCCAGAAATGGGAAGGCGACGACCCCTGCAGAAGCCGCCGCCCGCCCGGTTCCGGATTTCAGCGCTGATGCGGACTAGGCCGTCGGCAGCTTGTAGTCCTTGAACTGGTTGCGCAGGGCCAGCTTGTTGATCTTGCCGGTCGCGCCAAGCGGGATCTCGTCCACGAACACCACATCATCCGGTGTCCACCATTTCGCGATCTTGCCCTCGAGTTGGGCCAGAACGTCTTCCTTGGTCGGAGTTTCCCCCGGAGCCGGCTGGACGACCAGAAGCGGACGCTCATCCCATTTCGGGTGATAGATGCCAATCGCCGCAGCATTGGCAACCTGCGGGTGGCCGACCGCAATGTTCTCGATATCGATCGAGGAGATCCATTCGCCGCCGGACTTGATGACATCCTTGGCGCGGTCGGTGATGGTCATCGTGCCGAATTCGTCGATATTGGCCACGTCGCCCGTGTCGAAATATCCGTTATCGTCCAGCACATTGCCGCCAACGCCCTTGAAATAGCCGGCTGCAATGGCCGCTCCGCGTACCATAAGGCGGCCGGACGTTTCGCCATCATTCGGCAGGTCCTTGCCTTCATCATCCACGATCTTCAGCTCAACACCGAAGGGCGGACGGCCCTGCTTCAGCTTCTGGCTCATGCGCGTGTCGATATCGGCATCGACCAGGTGCGGCGGCAGTGTGCCCAGCGTACCCAGCGGCGAGGTCTCGGTCATGCCCCAGGCGTGCACCACATCGACTTCATAATCTTCCTCGAAGGCCCGAAGGATGCGCTCCGGAACGGCCGACCCGCCGATCACCACTTTCTGGAGGTGCGGCAGCTTGAGGTCGTTTTCCTGAAGATGGTTGAGCAGCATGAGCCACACAGTCGGCACGGCAGCCGTGATGGTCACCTTCTCCGTGTCCAGCAATTCATAGATCGAGGCACCATCCATTTGCGCGCCCGGCATCACCATGTTGGAGCCAACCGCCGGACAGGAGAGTGCCAGTCCCCAGGCATTGGCGTGGAACATCGGCACGACCGGCAGGACCACATCATTGGCGCCCATGCCGATGGCATCGCGCTGCATCGTGATCAGCGTGTGAAGCACATTGGAGCGGTGCGAATACAGAACGCCCTTCGGGTCGCCCGTTGTGCCGGATGTGTAGCACAGGCCGCAGGCGGTGTTTTCCGGGAAGTCGCCCCAGCGCACATCTGTGGACCGGCCATCGATCCAGATGTCGAACGGCACGGCGCCCAGATTGTTCTCCGGCATCGTGTCCGCATCCGCATAGATCACGAAGGTCTCCACCGTCTGGAGGTGATCCTTGATCGCCTCGACAATCGGCAGGAAGGTCTTGTCGAAGATCAGCACCTTGTCTTCGGCATGGTTCGCAATCCAGGCGATCTGCTCGGGGTGCAGGCGCGGATTGATCGTGTGCAGGACGGCGCCAATCCCCATCGCGCCATACCAGGATGCCATGTGGCGTTCCGAATTCCAGCCCAGCGTGGCCACGCGATCACCCAGCTTGATGCCGCCATCGATGAGCGCATTTGAAACCTGGCGGGACTGGTTGAACAGGTCTGCATAGGTCGTGCGGACGATATTGCCTTCCACGCGGCGGGTGATGATCTCCCGGCCGGGATTGATGCGGTTGGCGTGTTCCAGAATCTTGTTAACCGTCAGCGGCCAGTCCTGCATGATCCCCAGCATGGTGAAGTCTCCCTGTATGTTTTCGTTTTCGGCAATACACGCCTGATTTAGAAAAGGTTTATGCGCGCATTTGCTGCGGCGCAAGAAGAGGACCCCCGAATGACCCGATCCGCGCTGCTTGTTACCGCTCTCATCACCCTGACCGGCTGTACCCCCGCCGGGGATGCGACGCCGCCAGCTGAAGCTGTCTCTGCAGCCGAGCCCGCACCGGCCCGCCTCCCCCTGCCCGACTATTTCGACTGCCTGCGCGAGCATGGCGGGATCGTGATCGCGGCGCATCGCGGCGGGCCTGCGCCAGGCTATCCGGAAAACGCCATAGAGACGATGCAGTACAATTTCGACCATGGCGTGCGGGTGTTCGAGATCGATGTTGCCGAAACGCGCGACGGCGTGCTGACGCTGATGCATGATGATCGCCTGAACCGGACCACGACGGGCCGCGGCTACGTGTCAGACATTCGCTGGGAAGACCTTTCCGGCCTCTCGCTGGTCGACAATGACGGCCGCCGTACCGACTTCTCGCCGCCCAAGCTGACCGATGCCCTGATCTGGGCGCGCAACACCGGCGCCATCCTTGAACTGGACCGCAAGAAGACGACCAGTTTCGCCAACATTGCCAAGGCCGTCTACGCTGCGGGCGCTGAAGAGAACATCATCATGATTTCCTACACCGATGATGAAGCGGCAGACATCGCTGCCATAGACCCCGATTTCATGCTGACCGCATCGGCCCGTGGCGGACGGGACATTGCCGCCCTGGAAGCCCGCGGCGTGGATGCCCGGCGTCTGATCGGCTGGACCGGCACGGCGCGGCCGGACGCCGCCGCCTGGGACCGGAATGCCCGCAATGATGTGGAATCCGCTTTCGGCACACTTGGCCGGTCCGGGGAGCGCCTTGACGACATCTACCTGGCAGACGGCGACGGATCCGAGTTTCAGGACCTGGCCGAAGATGGGCTGGTGATGCTTGCCACGGATCGCCCACTGGAAGCCGCCGCTGCTATGCGCGCGGACGATGTCGGAATCGAGTCCTGCGGACGTTGACGACCTGCCTTTCCCGGCTTATGGGAGCGGCAGGTTTGAGCCACCTGCCGCTTGCCGGGATGTCCCGAGGGTGAAGTGCTCACAGGCGCCCGGCTGGCGGCTGTTTTCACAAGGATGCTGACGCTTCATTTCCAGCGGTCCAGCGGCAAGGCAAGCCCCGTGCACACTGACCGCGCCGGAATGAAGGGAAAGGATCCCCACCCATGACTCAAACCATCACCACGCGCGATGCCGCCAAGGCCCGTGCCCGCGAACTGCGCCAGGAGGCCGGCACAGCGGGACACACGATTTCCCACTCGAAGGCATTGGAACTGGTCGCTGCCGAACTCGGCTATCGCGACTGGAACACTGCCTCTGCGCGCCTCTCGAACACGCCGGAAGCCCCCTGCCAGCTCGGAGACCAGGTGGCGGGACGCTATCTGAAACAGCCCTTCGAGGGCCGCGTCCTTGCGATCCGGGAACTTGCCGGCGGCATGGGCTATGAAGTGACCCTGCACTTTGACGTGCCGATTGATGTCGTCGCGTTTGACAGCTTCTCTGCCCATCGCCAGCGTGTCTCGGCCATGGTTGGCGGCGACGGCAAATCCTGGGCGAAGACCAGCGATGGCCAGCCGCACCTGATCATCGAACAGGTGCTCAACGGCACCGTCTGACCGATCAGGGATACAGCCTTCCCGATGACCAGCCAGCGCCCGACCGGGTGAATTTGAGGCGGTCATGCATGCGGAAGGCCTGGTCCTGCCAGAACTCGATCTCGACTGGCACGACACGGAACCCGCCCCAGAATTCGGGGCGGGGAATATCCGGTCCGTCGCCGAAGATTTCAGACAATTCAGCCACGCGCTGTTCGAATTCGGTCCGGTCCGTCAGCGGGCGGGACTGGTCGGACGCGATGGCACTGATCCGGCTCTGGGCGGCGCGGGTTGCAAAATACGCATCCGCCGCCGCTTCCGACACCGGCTCGACCGTGCCGCGCACGCGCACCTGGCGACGCTGGCTTTTCCAGTGAAAGCCCAGGGCCGCTTTTGGAGTCCGCTCCAATTGCTGTCCCTTCGCGCTTTCCAGATTGGTGAAGAAGACGAACCCTTCCTCGGTGACCTCTTTCAGGAGCACGACCCGGACGTCCGGCATGCCATCCGCACCGATCGTGGCCAGCGACATGGCGTTGGAGTCATTGAGCTCCGTCTCCCGCGCTGCTGCCATCCACTCCTTGAACAGCGCAATCGGGTCCGTCACGTCCGGAATGAGCGGCTTGCCATTCGGGTCGGTCGCGTAATCCGTTGCGCTGGGCGAAGGGGGGATGATGTCGGGTCTGTCGGTGGGGCTCATCACTCTGTCCGGTTCAGGCAGCTGCAGGTCTGGCCGTGATATAGGCCAATCCGGGCCGGAGTCCTACTGCGATACCTTGCCCGACCCGCCGCCATCCTGCGGCATAGGCGCATGCCCGCTTGCCCTTCGGTGACAAATTCGCCATTGATGCCGCGAAATCACCTGCAAGAAGGACACTCCCATGAAAAAGCCCGTGAAAGTCGCTGTCACCGGCGCTGCCGGCCAGATCGGTTACGCCCTCCTGTTCCGCATCGCCGCTGGCGATATGCTTGGCACGGACCAGCCGGTTGACCTTCACCTGCTGGAAATCACCCCGGCGCTCGGCGCGCTGAACGGGGTGGTCATGGAACTCAATGATTGTGCCTTCCCGCTGCTCAACAATATCGTCGCCACCGACGATCCGAACGTTGCCTTCAAGGATTGCGACTATGCCCTGCTCGTCGGCGCCATGCCGCGCAAGGCCGGCATGGAGCGCAAGGACCTCCTGTCCGCCAATGGCGGCATCTTCGGCCCGCAGGGCAAGGCCATCAACGACCACGCATCGCGGGATGTGAAAGTGCTCGTTGTCGGCAACCCCGCCAACACCAATGCCCTGATCGCCCAGCAGAATGCTCCCGATCTCGATCCGAATTGCTTCACGGCCATGGTGCGCCTCGACCACAATCGCGCGATGAGCCAGCTGGCCGAGAAAACCGGCTCGCACAATACAGACATCAAGAATGTCATCATTTGGGGCAACCACTCGGCCACCCAGTATCCGGACATTCACCACGCGACCGTGAAAGGCGATGCAGCCAAGCCGCAAGTCGATGACGCCTGGTACCAGGACACCTTCATTCCGGACGTTCAGCAGCGCGGCGCGGCCATCATCAAGGCACGCGGCGCCTCTTCCGCCGCTTCGGCTGCGTCCGCCGCCATCGACCATATGCGCAGCTGGGCCCTCGGTACGCCGGAAGGCGAATGGGTCTCGATGGGCATTCCATCCGATGGCTCCTATGGCATCGCGCCCGGCGTGATCTACGGCTATCCGTGCACCTGCAAGGACGGCAAGTACGAGATTGTCCAGGGACTCGACATCAACGAGTTCTCGCGCGCCAAGATGGACGCCACCGACGCAGAGCTCCGCGAAGAACGCGCGGCCGTCGAACACCTGTTCGGCTAGGGGCCAACCTTCAGGGGGCAGCCATGTCTCACAATACGTTCGGCCACCTCTTCCGCGTGACGACCTGGGGCGAAAGCCACGGGCCAGCCCTCGGATGCGTGGTCGATGGCTGCCCGCCCAACCTGCCGCTGGATGCGGCTTTCATCCAGCGCTTCCTGGACCAGCGGCGCCCCGGAACATCCCGGTTCGTCACACAGCGCCAGGAACCGGACCAGGTGAAGATCCTGTCCGGCGTATTCGAGGATGATCGCACCGGTGGCCCCGTCACGACGGGCACGCCGATCTCGCTGATGATCGAGAATACCGACCAGCGCTCGAAGGATTATCGCGAAATCCGGGACCGCTACCGGCCGGGTCATGCAGACTTCTCCTATGACGCCAAATATGGCGTGCGCGACTATCGCGGTGGCGGACGGTCCAGCGCACGGGAAACAGCCGCCCGCGTGGCAGCCGGCGCCGTGGCGCGCCGCGTGCTCGGCGATGGAATCACGCTGAGGGGCGCCGTTGTGCAGATCGGCCCGCACGCCATCGATCGGTCCCGCTGGAACTGGGACATCACTGAAGACAATCCCTTCTGGTGCCCGGACGCCGACATGGTGCCCGTCTGGGAGGCATTCCTGGATGAGACCCGCAAGGCCGGCAGTTCTGCTGGAGCCATTGTCGAGGTCGAAGCCACCGGTGTTCCGGCCGGCTGGGGCGCCCCGGTCTACGGAAAGCTGGATTCCGAACTCGCAGCCGCCCTGATGAGCATCAATGCCGCCAAGGGCGTCGAAATCGGCGAAGGCTTTGCTGCCGCCGCCCTGTCCGGCGAGCAGAATGCTGACGAAATGCGCAGCGGAAATGATGGCGTGCGCTTCCTGGCCAACCACAATGGCGGCATCGCGGGCGGCATTTCGACCGGCCAGCCCGTCGTCGCGCGAATCGCCATCAAGCCGACCTCGTCGATTCTGAATCCCGTCCGGTCGGTGACCCGTGACAGCGAAGAGGTAGACGTCCGCACCATCGGGCGGCATGATCCCTGTGTCGGCATTCGTGCCGTGCCGGTCGCCGAAGCCATGCTGGCCTGCGTATTGGCAGATGCGAAGTTGCGTCACAGGGGGCAAACGGGCAGATGACTGCGAAAGCGCGTGTCACAGTAAGTTCACAAACCTGCTATCGGCAATGCACAGTGAACCTGCTAACTCGCGTTCAGTCTTCTACAAGCAGTGATGGGTTGATGGCATGGGTGGCGTAGAGATTTTCGGCCTCATAGGCTTTGTGCTGGCTGCATACGCCGTTGTGGCAAACGACTCGATCCAGACCCTCGGCACATTCCTCTCCTCGAACGCAAGCCGTCCCTGGTGGGTCCTGTGGCTGTTCGCCAGCGCCATCCTGCTCGTCGTCATCTTCTACGGCTATTTCCACGGCCAGGGCGATGTCGCCTATGACCGACTCGACAAGCTGTCCGTCCTGCCCGGAGAGGGCGACCGTACGCAGCTTCTCATGCCGGGTATCCAGTGGTGGCATGCCCTGCCCCCGCTCGTCCTGCTGTTCCTGACCCGGTTCGGCATTCCGGTCTCGACCACCTTCCTTGTGTTGACGCTGTTCGCCCTGTCCGGCGGCTCGGCGAGCGAAGGCATTCTCGAAAAGATGATCATCAAGTCCGCCATGGGCTATGTCGTGGCCTTTGGCTGCGGCGCGATCATCTGGATCATCATCTCCCGCACCTTCGAGCGCTGGGTGTTCCACACCAAGGACGAATTGCCCTGGCCGTACTGGATCACGTTCCAGTGGCTCACCACGACGTTCCTGTGGTCGCAATGGCTGATGCAGGATCTCGCCAACATCTTCGTCTACCTGCCACGCACGGTAACAGTGACCGGAGGCGAGACCCATGTCGCCTTCTCGCTGGGCTATGTGGTCTTCGGGGCCATCCTGCTGGTGGCGATCCAGGGCTACATCTTCGCGACGCGCGGCGGAGAGATACAGAAGATCGTGCAAAGCAAGATCAACACGGTGGATGTGCGCGCAGCCACCATCGTCGACCTGATTTATGGCATCATCCTGTTCATCTTCAAGGAAGTCAGCAATGTGCCGATGAGCACGACTTGGGTGTTCCTCGGCCTGCTGGCCGGGCGGGAACTGGCGATTTCCTATGTCGCGCAGTTGCGGGCAAAGAATGAGGCCGTGAAAGACGTCGTCGGCGATGCCGGACGTGCCTTCCTCGGCCTCATCATTTCCATCATTCTTGCTTATGCCATGCCCATTCTGGGAACAGGCAAGCTGCCAAGCTTCTGACCGGTCGCCGTATCAGGCAAACAGGTTGAAGAGCGGATCGACCGCAATCGCAAGACTGACCCCGACGATACCCGCCAAGGTCAACATTGCCCCCCGCAGGACACGCAGGTGCGACTCGCTGAGAGCGTGGTCCCTGTGCGCCAGCCAGGAAACATGGTTATCATTATGATCTAGGACGGCCATTGGTGCCTCCTTTCCTTCCTGGTTCATAGTTCGTGTCACATGACCGTAACGTAACTGTCATATTACTGTCATGTTCCGATCGCGCAAATCAATATTTCTTCATCCGGGAGCAGGCTTCGCTCACTCCGGAAGAAAACAGTTCACTTACAAGGCGCTAGGATTCGCGGCGAAAACTGCTGATTTTCGTCAGAAATGCCAGTGATTGCCGTTCAGGCAGCAATTCGGCAGATTCGCACGCTTTTCGGACATCCCAGGAGAGGTACCCCTTATAGTAGGGCTCATGGAAGCCGTGCGGGAAGTATTCCAGCAATCCGTCCATCTCCGGATAGTCGCCGAACTGGGCACTGTCGGCGATGATCAGCAATCCGCCCGGCTTCAGCACGCGCCGCATCTCCGCCAGCACGAGCGGGCGCACGCGCGGTGGCAATTCATGGAACAGGAAGATCGACACGATCAGGTCCTGGCTGTCATCTTCGAGCGGCATGGTTTCCGCCGCCTCATGCAGGATCTCGACCTGTTTCCACGCCGCGAGCCGCGTGCGCGCCGCGTCTGTATAGGTCGGCGACAAATCCAGACCGGTCGCCTTCAGCTTCGGATAAACCTGCATCACCTGCGACAGGAACCGGCCATTGCCGCATGCCACGTCCAGCAGGCTGATCCGGCGCTGGTCGCGGCCCTTCATCTCCCGGGAAATCTCGGCCAGGACCGCTCGTCGCATCGCATCGGCCGTGCCCGTGAACAGGGCCTCCACCTGTGTGTCGTACAGGTCTGCACTGTCCTCGGTGAACCAGCCGCCGGACTGATAGTGAAAATTCTGCAGATAATAAGCCGGATACCGGTTCTGGCTGTCCGGCACTTGCTGGCGCACTTCGGTCCCGTTTCGCTCCAGACGGCGGCGATCCACCTCTGCCACATCGTCAAGGAAAGCCCGCGCCGACCGCAACGCCCTTGGCAGGTCTTTCAGGCGCACATCCTTTGGTGCGGGATACAGACCCGCCTCGACGTTCAGCCGATCCTGTATGAACAGATCCAGATACGCCCGGCGCAGGACAGTCAGGTCTGGCTTCCCCCGGGTCGGCCGGAACGCGGGCTCCCCGGGGCGGTCAAACCCGGTGGCGCTGCGTCGGGCCGCGCCCATTTGGGTGCCATACCAGGCTGACCGAAGCCCCTGCGCGGCGGCATAGCGCGCGCGGCCCACAGTACGGGTGGCTAGATCAAACACGCTCATGTCCCGAATATGTGGCGCGCATCCTGCTTCGTCCAGCTTTCACCTCGTGTTCAGGTTCACAATGAGACTGTCGGGGATTGTTGAGGGTGAGCGTGTCTGCACCAAGGAGTCATTCGATGAAAAGCAGGTCCCTGATCATGGGCGCGTTTGCCGCCGCCAGTCTGGCAATCCCGGCCACCGCGTCGGCCCAGAGCGGCTACACCTACAATGCCCCGGTCCAGAATGTTCAGTGCGAACGCCAGCGCAAGGATGACAAGCTTGCGGGCGTGCTTGTCGGCGCCGTGGCGGGTGGCCTGATCGGCGGCGCCATCGGCAACAATGTCGATGATGGCGACGCGCACTGGCACAGGGGCCATCGTGGCCATCGCGGATACCGGGGGTATCGCGGGCATCGCCGGCATGGCGGCTATTATCATGGCAATGGCAATTCCGACGAAGTCGCAGCCGGGGCAATCCTTGGCGCAATCGTCGGCGGCCTGGCCGGCGGCGCAATTGCCGAGGACACGGCCCGCCCCTGCCATGTTGCAACCCCATACGGCACGTCGATGGGCACTGCCTATCCGCAAGGTGGCATTCCCCGGACAACCGATGGGTTGTATGGCGGCCCGGAAGTCATGACCTATCCGAATACGGCCCCGCCCAGCCGCACCTATCCGGTCTCGACCGTGCCGGGGCCAACCCTGCCGCCCCAGGCCGGTACGGATATCGAATGCCGCACGATCGAGCGCGAGACACGCCTGCCGGACGGACAGGTCATTCGGGACCCGATCACCGCCTGCCGCGATCCGTATGACGGCACATGGGAAATCCACGATTCCTTCGACGAGACCGGCTACTAGGCCCGTACCGCATGGAACAGGCGCTCGGCATTGCCGTCGCCGCCCGTGATGGGGCTGTCGGTCCAGGCCCGAATGGGCCAGCCCTGCCCCGCCATCCAGCTTGCAAACGCTTCGGCCGCCCGGTCTGAGGCCTCCGTGTCGGTGACGAGGCCGCCCTTGCCCACATGCTCGCGGCCGACCTGGAATTGCGGCTTGAACAGGCCGACAAATTCCGCAGCCCGGTCCGCCAGCGACACGGGCACCGCCAGCAATTTCTCCAATGCAATGAAACTGGCGTCGCAGACCAGCAGCGTCGGCGCCTCACCCACAAGACGTGCTGTCAGGGTCCTGGCATCCTGCGCCTCCAGGCTGGTCACGCGGGGATCGCCGGCCAGCGAATGATGGAACTGGCCTCGTCCCACATCCACTGCCACGACGTGCCGCGCCCCTGCCCGCAACAGGACATCGGTAAAGCCGCCGGTGGACGCGCCGATGTCGAGGCAATAACGCCCCGCCGGATCCACACCGAACACGGCAAGTCCATGGGCCAGTTTCAGACCGCCACGCGACACATAGGGATGCGCTGGTGTTGCGGTGATATCGTCATCGCTCGACAGCGTTTGGGACGGCTTTGCGACACGGACGCCTGCCGCTGTCACCCGGCCGGCCTCGATGGCGGCCCGGGCAGCAGCCCGGCTTTCGAACAGGCCAAGGCTTACGAGTAATTTATCCGCACGATCCTTCACGCGATGGAGCCTTCCTGCCACATAGACGTATCACCCTATATCAGACCCAATCTGACAGGAGACCCCGAACATGACCCGAACTGCCATCGCCTGCCTCGCCGTCGCCCTTGCTGCGTGCGGACAACAGGGCGCGACACCCCAGGAAATGCCCGAGGACTCAAACGGCCTGCCCACGGCGCAGGACATGCCGGGCCCCGATGAAGGTGTGTTCCCGTCGATGATGACTGCGTCCGCCACGCTGGTCGGCAGCGAAGGCACGGAGATCGGCACGGCCCGGTTCCTGGATGGTCCGAACGGCGAACTGATCCGCATCGAGCTCGATCCCGGCAGCCTGAGCCCGGGCTGGCACGGCCTGCACCTGCATGCGGTGGGCACCTGCGAGGATGTCGGCAAGTTCACTGCCTCCGGCGGCCATCATGGCAAGGTCGAAGGCGCGCATGGCCTGCTGAACCCGAAAGGGCCCGAAGCAGGCGACCTGCCGAATATATGGGTCGCAGGAGACGGCTCTGCCGGGTACGAGGCGTTCACACGCCTGACCGCACTCGATTCGCTGCTCGACGAAGACGGGTCGGCCATCATCATTCACGAAGCCGAAGACGACCACCTGACCCAGCCCATTGGCGGCGCTGGTGCGCGGGTGGCCTGCGGCGTGATTCAATAGGCACCACCCCGCCCCGATTTCCTGAAGACCGCGTTGAAAAGCGCGGTCTTTTCCTGTTTTGACGCTTGCAGTTTGCGCGTTCGCGTTTCACGCTCCGCTCCAGGGAATTGGGAGGAGTGAAAGACATGACCAGATTTTCTCGGCGCGAAGCCTTGTTCGGAGGCGCAGCCGTGGCAGCGCTCGCAGCCTGCGGCCAGAAGGCTGCCGATACGCTGACACCCGCCACAAGTCCGGTCGCCGCCAAGGCGGTGCCGCCGGCAGGGTGGGAAAGCGGCCTGACCATTGCGGGCCGCATCAAGACGGGCGAAACAACCTCGTTGGCAGAGGTCGACAAGGCCATCGCGCGGGCAAAGGCCGTGAATGGCGAGATCAATGCCATTGCAACCGATTCCTTCACGCAGGCCCGCCTGGATGCGGAATCCCCGCTGGACGGGCCCTTCAGCGGCGTACCCACCTTCATCAAGGATCTCGTCGGCTGGAAAGGCACCCAATCCCTGTGGGGCAGCCGGGCGTTCGTAGGCAATATCTCCGAGACAGACTCGCCCTTCGCGGCCTCATGGCGCGAAGCGGGTGTGGTCTCCCTCGGCAAGTCTACGACCCCGGAAATGGGTCTGATCTCGTCGACCGAACCCCTTGTCACAGGCGCCACGCGCAACCCTTGGGACCTTTCCCGCATCCCGGGCGGGTCTTCCGGCGGCGCCGCTGCCCTGGTCGCGGCCCGCGTTGTGCCCTTTGCCCATGCCAGTGACGGGGGTGGCTCCATCCGCATCCCGGCATCCACTTGCGGCGTGTTCGGGCTGAAGCCATCCCGGGGGCGTCTGGACAAGCGCACCCCCGCAGACGCGCCGCCGGTCGATATCGCCGTCAATCATGCCGTCACGATTACGGTGCGCGATTCCATCGAACTGTTCCGGGTCGCCGAAGTGAATGATGGCACCTATACGCCACTGGCCGAGATTGCTCCGCTGGACCGCCCGTTGCGGATCGGTTTTGCGCCGGACACGATCAGCGGCACCCGTGTTTCGCCGGAAACCACCGCCGCGCTGGAAGACGTGGCGCAGCTGTGCCGTGAACTTGGCCATGACGTCGTGGACTTCACGGTGCCAATCAATGGAGAGGAATTCACCGACCGGTTCCTGCTCTATTGGGCCGCGGGGGCAGCCTCCTTCACTCAGGCCGCCAGCGCCTATTCCGGAAAACCCGTCGGGCCCGACATCGTCGAGCCGTGGACTCTCGGCCTTGCCGCCATGTTCCAGGCCCGACAGGCCGAGATGCCGGAAACGGTCGAATACCTCCTCGCCTTCGAGGCCGCCTACAATGAATGGTTCAGCAACATCGACGTGTTGCTCACACCGGTCACCGGCAGCCCGGCCGTTCCGATTGGCGAACAGGCGCCCGATGGCGATTTCGACAAGGTGATGGAAAATGTCCTGAACTTCGCCGCCTTCACCGCGCCGATGAATGTTGCTGGCGCTGCATCCATGAGTGTCCCGCTGTCCTGGTCGTCCGGCGGCTTGCCCATCGGCTCCATGTTCTCGGCGAAGCGCGGAGAAGACGCGTTGCTGTTCGAACTTGCCCTGCAGCTTGAAATGGCCCGCCCCTGGATTTCCCGGACCCCACCGGTCTCGGCGCTCTGATCAGATGGCAGCGCCTGCCCCCCCGGCTCCGGACACCGGTAATGCCCCGCTCGTCTTCGGTTACGGATTCGGCGTCGATGGCACCGCCACGGCGCTGACCTGGGCAGACGTCATCAATGGCCGGCTGACAGAGTTCAGCCGCTACTGGCTGCACCTCAATCGCCGGTCGCCCGACGTGCGCGACTGGCTGGCGGGCCGCAGCGGGCTGGACGCGCTGGCAACCGAAGCGCTGCTGCAGGAAGACACGCGGCCCCGCGCCGTGCGGCACGGGGCGGGGTTCCTCGTCAACTTCCGGGGCATGAACCTGAATGAGGGCGAAGCGCTGGAAGACATGCTCGCCTTGCGCATGTGGGCCAGTGACACGGCACTGATCACGCTCCGGGCCAAACCCATCCGGGGCGCCCGGGATGTGGAAACCCAGATCAGGGACGGCAAGGCCCCCCACTCCACCGGCGGGCTGATTGCGGCACTGGCTGATGCCCTGACCGACCGCATGGAGCCGGAAGTCTCGCGCTTCGATGAACAGGCCGACCAGTTCGAGGAAGACCTGCTCGATCCGGCCATCAAACTGCCACGCTCCACGCTGTCGGAGTTCCGGCGTCGCGTGCTGCAGGTCCGGCGCTATATCCTGCCGCAACGCGAAGCCCTCGCCCAGCTGGTGCGGGAGGGCGCACAGTCCGGCCTGTTTACGGATCATGACCTGCTCTACCTGCGGGAATCCGCAGACCGTGTGACGCGCCTGGCCGAAGAACTCGATACCATTCGGGACCGGTCATCGGTGTTGCAGGAACAGGTGATCGAGGAACGCGCCGAAGTGATGAACCAGCGCCTGTTCGTGCTGTCCATCCTGTCAGCGGTGTTCCTGCCCATCAGCTTCGTAACCGGCCTGTTCGGCGTGAACGTCGGCGGCATGCCGGGCGTGGAGAGCCCCTCCGCCTTTGCCCTGCTTGTCCTCGGACTGCTCGGCACCACGCTCCTCCTCGTGATCATCCTGCGCTGGCGGCGCTGGATCTGATCACGCGACAGCCTTCCGAGAGCATTCATTAATCATAGGTTTCGCGAAACCCGTAATTCGCGCAGGCAGCTTTGCCGGATTGCAACAATCCCCTGTTAACTACACTTGCGCGCCGCGCTTAAAGCGACGACGCGGCCGCCTATATCTGCTAGAAGCACCGCTGTGCGAAAGACTGAACCGTGAACCGATCCGTTAAAATTGCCATTGCCATCTTCGTCGGCCTTCTGGCCTGGTTTGTTGTCCGCAGTGTGATCCGCGGTGACATCAGCACCCAGCACGAAGAAGTCCGCGCGACCCAGGACACGGTGGCCCCGGAGGCCGTGATATTCACCGTCTCTGCCCAGACCCATGGCATCCGGCTGAAGTCCAAGGGGCTGACCGAGCCCGACAAGTCCGTCACCGTGAAAGCCGGAACGGCAGGCAATGTCGTGTCGACCCCGGTGCGCGAAGGCACACGCGTCTCCCGCGGCACGCTTCTGTGTGGGCTGGACGTGGAAGCGCGTGCGGCACGGCTGGAAGAAGCCGAAGCCCGCCGCGACGCGGCACGGATCGATTTCGAGGCGGCCAAAACCCTGGCGGAAAAGGGACTTGCCCCGGCCAACAATGAAGCAGCCGCCAAGGCGGCGCTGGATGCAGCCGAAGCCTCCGTGAACGCTGCCCGTGTGGAATTGTCCAAGACACAGATCCGCGCCCCCTTTGATGGCATTTTCGAAACCCGCCTTGCCGAGGCTGGTGACTATCTCTCACCCGGACAGGCCTGCGGCACCATGGTCGACATGAATCCGGTGATCGTCGCAGTGGAAGTGGCCGAGGCGAATGCCGGCCAGCTGAAAACCGGCATGACCGGCACGGCGCGCCTGCCCAGCGGCAAGACCTATCCGGCCAGCCTGCGCTATGTGTCCCGCACGGCGCAGGAAGGCACCCGCACCTTCCGCATCGAGGCAGAACTCGATACCGGCGACGATCCGGTCGCCGCCGGCGTCACGGCCGAACTCTTCATCCCGATGGGCGAGGTACCCGCCACGCTGATCTCGCCGGGCCTGCTGACCCTGTCCGATGCCGGCGATCTGGGCGTGCGCTATGTCGACGATCAGAACATTGTCCGCTTTGCGCCGATCGCCGTGATCGACGAGACACCGGAAGGTGCCTGGGTCACGGGCCTGCCATCCCCCGCCCGGCTGATCGCGATTGGCCAGGACTATCTGGCCGAGGGCGTCGAAGTCCGTCCGGCACCGCAGGGCGGGGCCCAGCCATGACCCGCATCGTCGAAGGTGCCATTGGCCGCGCCCGGATGGTTCTGTCCATCCTGATCTGCGCGATCATTGCCGGCACCGCCACCTATGTCGGCCTGCCCAAGGAAGCCGACCCGGACATTCCGATCCCGTTTGTCGGCATCACCGTGCCGCTCGCCGGCGTGACGCCCGAAGATGCCGAACGCCTTCTGGTCAAGCCGATCGAGCAGGAAATCCAGTCCCTTGAAGGCCTCAAGACCTTTATCGGGATCGGGGCCGAGGGGGCCGGCCAGCTGATCCTCGAATTCGAGATCGATTCCGACATCGACCAGGCCGTGCTGGATGTGAAGGACAAGGTCGACCTCGCCAAACGGTTCTTCCCGGATGATGCCCGTGAGCCGATCATCACCGAGGTCAATGCCTCGCAATTCCCGATCATGGTGGTGAACCTGTTCGGCCAGGCGCCGGAACGGGGCCTCAACGACATCGCCGAAACCCTGCAGGACCTGCTGGAACGCAATCCCGGCATTCTTGAAGCCAACATCATCGGCCAGCGCGAGGATGTGCTGGAAATCGTTGTCGATCCGGTGAAGCTCGAAACCTACAATCTGTCCTATCAGGACATCTACGCCGTCGTGACGGCCAACAACCAGCTCGTACCGGCCGGCCAGATCGATACCGGCGAAGGCAGTTTCGCCGTCAAGGTGCCCGGCCTGATCCGCACCGCACAGGACGCCTTGAACCTGCCGGTCAAGCGCTCCGAAACGGCAACCGTCACCCTGTCGGACGTGGCCGAAATCCGCCGCACCTACAAGGATGCCACCGGCTATGCCACCTTCAATGGCGAGCCCGCCCTCCAGCTGCAGATCGTGAAACGCTCCGGCGCCAACATTCTCGACACCGCCAATTTCGTGCGCGACACGGTCGCCGCGCAGAAGGAGTCATGGCCCAGCACGGTCGATGTCCGCATCACGTCCGATGCCTCCGAACTGATCGGGGACCAGCTGGGACAGCTGCAGAACTCCATCATCACCGCCGTCGTGCTGGTGATGATCATCTGTGTCGCGGCGCTCGGCCTGCGCTCTGCGCTCCTCGTCGGCATTTCCATTCCGGCCTCCTTCGTCATGGCCTTCCTTCTGCTCGGCGCCTTTGGCTACACGATCAACATGATGGTCATGTTCGGCATGGTCATCGCGGTCGGTATCCTGGTGGATGGCGCCATCGTCGTGACCGAATATGCCGACCGTAAAATGGCCGAGGGCCTGAACCGGAAGGACGCCTATGGCATGGCCGGCAAGCGCATGTTCTGGCCGGTCGTCGCCTCCACCGCCACCACACTGGCCGCCTTCGTGCCCTTCCTGTTCTGGAATTCCATGCCCGGCAAGTTCATGGCCTATCTGCCGATCACGCTGATCTTCGTCCTGTCGGCCTCGCTGGTCATGGCATTGATCTTCCTGCCGGTGCTGGGCTCTGTCATCGGGGCACGCCCCGGCGGCACCGATGAAAGCCTTGCCGCACTGGCAGCCGATGCCGATCCCGAAGCCGCCACCGGCTGGCTCGGCGGCTATGTCCGCCTGCTCAAATCCCTCATCGCGCGGCCCCTGGCCGTGACCGGCGTTGCCATTGCCGGCGTGATCGCCATCTTCATCTGGTTCGGCTCGACGCCGCACAAATCCGAACTGTTCCTGGACGTCGAACCGGAGCAGGCCTTCGTCTTTGTCCAGGCCCAGGGCAGCCTGTCCACGGCAGAACAATTGTCCCTGGTCAAGCGCGCCGAAGCTGCCATTACCGGCATGGACGGCGTCAAGGACATCTCGACCGAGGCGGGCGGGTCCGGCGGCGCAATCTTTTCGCCGGACGGATCGTCCAGCAAGCCCATCGATACGGTCGGCCAGCTCCTGATCGACCTTGCCACCGCAGACGGCGTGCACAATGGCCGTCGCACGCTCGCAAACATCCGTGAACGGCTCAGCCAGGTGCCCGGCCTGCGCTTCGAGATTGCGGCCCGCGAACAGGGGCCGCCGTCCGGCAAGGACGTCCAGATCGCGCTGCTCTCCGAAGACGCCGCCGCGCTCAATTCAACCGCACGCCTTGTGCGCGACTATCTCGAAACCCGGCCGGACCTGCGCGAAGTCGAGGACACGCGCCCCCTGCCCGGCATCGAATACCAGCTCGAAGTCGACCGTGCCGAAGCCGGCAAGTACGGCCTCGACATCAGCCAGGTCGGCGCCGCCGTCCAGTTGATCACGGAAGGCGTTCTCGTTGGGCGCTACCGCCCGGATGACGCGCAGGACGAAGTCGATATCCGCGTGCGCTTTCCGCAGGCAGACCGCAGCGCCAGCGCGATCGACGATCTGCGCATCGCCACGCCGCGCGGCAATGTGCCCCTTTCCCTGTTTGTCGAGCGCGTGCCCGCGCCGCGCGTCAGCCAGATCACGCGCCGCGACGGGGCCCGTGTGATCGATGTACGCGCCAACGCCGTTGAACAGGGCGCAGGCGCGGCCATTGTCGAAGAGGTCAAGGCCTGGATCGCCCAGCAGGACATTCCCGGTACGGTCGAAGTGCGCTTTGAAGGCGCAGACGAGGATAGCGCAGACGCCGCGGCCTTCTTTCAGGGCGCACTTCTGGCCATGCTGTTCATGATGGCCATCATTCTCCTGTGGGAGTTCAACAATTTCTGGCAGGTCTTCCTGACCCTGACGGCCGTGATCATGTCAACGGCTGGCGTGGTGATCGGCATCCAGCTGATCCTGCCCTATGTCTCGCAGCTGATGATCGGTACCGGCATCGTCGCGCTGGCCGGCATTGTGGTGAACAACAATATCGTGCTGATCGACACCTATAATCGACTGCTCAGTGATGGCCGCACCCCGGAAGAAGCCGCCATTGCGACAGCCGCCCAGCGGATCCGCCCGATCCTGCTGACAACCGGCACGACGATCTGCGGCTTGCTGCCGATGATCATCCAGATGAATGTCAATTTCTTCGAAGGCTCCATCAATTTCGGCGGCGCGAGTTCCGAATGGTGGGTTCAGTTGGCGACGGCCGTGGTCTTCGGCCTCGGCTTCTCGACCCTGATGATCCTTCTGGTGACACCGGTCTGGCTTCTGGCCCCGCACCGGGTGATGCGCTGGGCGGGCCGGTTGAAAGATCGCGTTCGCGGCAAGCGCGCCGCGCGGCGCCAGTCGGCAGCGCCGCAATCGGCGAACGAGAATGATCCCGCCAGCCAATCCCTGCCGGCGGCTGAATAGGGGCGCAAGATGAGCGGCAGATGAACGCCGTATTCGGTTTGCGTTCGCCCGGCCTGTGGGAAACAGGATCCTGCAGCGTCGGGTTGGCCCTCGCCCTTGTCGGCAAGCGCATCCACCCATCGCGCTTCGAGGCTGGCCTGACTTTCCCTCCCCCCTGACCCAGGCCCCCGGCGCTGCTTGCCTTTCCGGGAGGTGCGGCTCAACCCTTTGACGGGGCCTCCGGCGCCACAACGGCCTGCTTGGCCTTCTCCGCCTCGGCGCGGAAGGTCTGCGGGTGGGCCATGTTGGGGAAATTGATATGGGTTTCGCCCCGCCCGTGTACCGACAGGCGCCCAAAGCCGAAAATGCGGCCGACAATCCCCTGATTCAGGGAACTGCCTTCAATGGCATCCAGCGCAATTTCGTCGACGTCGGCCGACCACAATCCGGTCTTCATGACCACTCGCCGGTCTGTCACCACGAATTCGGTTGTGCTGAGGCGCACCATTTCCGCAATGAAATAGATTATGCCGAAGATCAGGATGCCGAACACGATCAGCATCAGCCAGGCTTTCGCATGTTCCAGCCAGTGAAACTGGCCGCGATATCGCAGCGTTTCGCCTTCATACAGCCGTTTCTCGATATAGCCGGCCATTCACGCCTCGCCGCTCTGCCCCGGTCATCCAATTCCGAAAGCCCGGTCCGGTCAACCTCTAGGCCGGCTGCACGAAGGTGGCGATCACTTTCTTCCGGCCGGACTTCTCGAAATCCACGGTCAGCTTGTTGCCTTCGGTGTGCGCCACACGGCCATAGCCGAACTTGTCATGGAAGATGCGCGTGCCGACCTTGAAGCCCGACGGTCCGCCAGACGTCGCCGAAAGATTGGTCGCGTCGCGCGGCGGGCGCGTGTCGAACTTGCCCGCATTCTCTTTCAGGCGTTGCCAGCCCGGACTCTTGTAGTTGGACCGCTCGCCCAGATCCTCGACCGTGCCCGTAAAGCCGGTGTCGCCACCGGGCATCCCCGAATAGCCGGTTTCTGACACGGCCTCGACATGTTCGTGAGGCAACTCGTCCACGAAACGGCTCGGCAGCACGCTTTGCCAGCGGCCATAGATCTGCCGGTTTGCGACAAACGAGATATAGGCGTGCTGGCGCGCGCGCGTGATGCCGACATAGGCAAGCCGACGCTCCTCTTCGAGGCCCTTCATGCCACTCTCGTCCAGGCTGCGCCGAGAGGGAAACACCTCCTCCTCCCAGCCAGGCAGGAACACGACTGGCCACTCAAGACCTTTCGCGCCGTGCAGGGTCAGGATCTGCACCTGGTCCTCGCCGGCCCCGCCGGTCGAGGCATCCATGACCAGTTCGATATGTTCCAGGAACCCGGCCAGCGAGTCGAACTCGCCCATGGCCCGGACCAGTTCCTTGAGGTTGTCCAGCCGGGTCTGCGCCTGAGGGCTGCGATCCTTCTGCAGCATGTCGGTATAGCCGGATTCCTCAAGGATCGTCTCGGCAAGCTCTGTATGCGGCATGCCATTCGCCAGCTTGTCACGCCACAGATTGATCTGGTCGATGAACTGGGTCAGGCCCCGCTTGGCGCCGCCCTTGATCTCGTCGGTCTGCAAGACCATCGGGGTCAGAACGAACAGGCTGCGCCCATCCTCCCGAGCATAAGATTGCAGCTTGGCCAGTGACGTGTTCCCGATCCCCCGCTTTGGCTGGTTCACGACGCGCTCGAAGGCCAGATCGTCATCCGGAGAGCGTATCAGGCGCAGATAGGCCAGCGCGTCTCGGATCTCGGCACGTTCGAAGAAGCGCGGTCCGCCAATGACCCGATAGGGAATGCCCAGCATGATGAAGCGTTCCTCGAACGCCCGCATCTGCCAGGACGCCCGCACCAGAACAGCGCAATCCTCGTGGCTGCCGCCTTTCGACACCCAGCTCTCGATATCGTCGGCAATCAGGCGGCTTTCGGCTTCGCCATCCCACAGGCCACGTACTTTGACCTTGGAGGCATCGATATCATCAATGGAGTTGTCGTCGCCGACATAGAGCGTCTTGCCGAGCCGGCTCTTGTTGTGGCTGATCACCGAAGACGCGGCGGCCAGGATGTGCTTGGTGGAGCGGTAATTCTTCTCCAGCCGGATCACATGCGCCCCGGGAAAATCCTTCTCGAAGCGGAGGATATTGTCGACTTCCGCACCCCGCCAGCCATAGATCGACTGATCGTCATCGCCGACACAGCAGATGTTCTGGGACCCCTGCGCCAGCAGGCGCAGCCACAGATACTGCGCCACATTTGTATCCTGATACTCGTCCACCAGGATGTACCGGAACTTGTCGTGATATTCCTTCAGCAAATCAGGGTTGTTCTGGAAGATGATGATGTTGTGGATCAGCAGGTCGCCGAAATCACACGCGTTCAGAACCTTCAGCCGCGCCTGGTAGATCTGGTAACAGGTGATGCCCTTGCCGTCCGCGAACTGGTGCGCCTCCTCCGGCGGCACCTTGTCCGGGGTGAGGGCGCGGTTCTTCCAGCCATCGATGAGACTGGCCAGATAGCGCGGCGTCCAGCGTTTCGGGTCGATGTTTTCGGCCTGGATGATCTGCTTGCACAGGCGGATCTGATCATCGGTGTCGATGATGGTGAAAGTGGATTTCAGCCCTGCCAGTTCGGCATGCTTGCGCAGGATCTGCGCGCTGATCGAGTGGAACGTGCCAAGCCAGCGCAGCCCCTCGCCCGCCTCGCCCAGCATGGACAGGGCCCGCTCGCGCATCTCCCGCGCGGCCTTGTTGGTAAAAGTCACGGTCAGGGTCTGCGACGGCCAGGCCAGCCGCGTGCCGATAATGTGCGCCAGCCGGGTGGTCAGCACGCGCGTCTTGCCCGTGCCTGCGCCCGCCAGCACCAGCAGCGGGCCTTCGGTGGTCAACACGGCTTCGCGCTGCTCAGGGTTCAGGCCGTCCAGATAGGCGGCCTCCCCCTGTGCAACCGGCGGCTTGGCCGCCGCCATCTGGGAAATGGACAGTCGATTCGGATTGGAACTCATGGCGAACATATAGCACCGAATGCCCGACACGGCAGGGCTGCATATCAGGTTGACTCACGCCCATTTATGTAATAAGGTAATTACATGATTACAGATTACGATATGTCTGCTGTCTTCCACGCGCTCGCTCATGAGAGCCGGCGGCAGATTCTGGACATTCTGAAAGCGACCCCCGGCATTCCGGTCGGCGAGCTCGCCCGGCATTTCGATGTCAGCCGCATTGCGGTGATGAATCATCTGGCCGTGCTGGAAAAGGCCGGCCTCGTTGTCAGCGAGAAAGACGGCCGCAGCCGTCGGCTCTATCTCAATGCGGCGCCAATCCAGATGATCCAGGACCGCTGGATGAGCGCGTATTCCAGCCAGTTCGCCAGCCGGGTCACCGGCCTGAAATATGCCGCCGAGGCGGCCGCCCGGCAGAAGGAGGACCCAAAATGACTGCCACATCCGCCGACGCGGCCGCGCTTGCCGACCGCGCCATCTATGAAGTCTTCATCGATGCCCCGATCCGCATCGTCTGGGACACGCTGGTCAAGACAGACGAGGCCCTGCCCTTTTTCTTCGGGGCCGTCTGCGACACGGCAGACGGGCTGAAACCCGGAAAGCCGATGCGCATGATCACACCGGACCGCAAATTCGCATCGGTTGTCGGCGAAGTGCTCGAATTTTCGCCGCCGCACCGCTATGCGCACACGATGAAATTCACCCAGTTCGAGGATGCGCCCTGCACGGTCATCTACGAGCTGAGTGAAACGGAGGGCGGCACGCGGTTCCGCCTGATCACGGAAAATGTGCCTGCCGGCACGAAGACCGAAAAATCCATGGTGCCCGGGGGCAAGTTCATCACCGAGAACCTCAAGGCGCTGGTCGAGACCGGCAAGCCGAAATTCTCCGGCCGCATGGTGATGATGCTGGGGCCGGTCATGGCCCTGTTCACACCCGCGCAGTGCCGCCTCGAACACTGGCCGCTGGTCCCGCCGACCCTGGAAATGCCCACCCCCGAAGAGGAGACACCCCATGGCTAATTCGCCGGACAAGATGCTGGAAAGCATGAAAACGGGCCTGCTGGAGAAAACCGGCAAGCCGCTGGACCACTGGACCGATCTGGTCCGCAGGAGCGGGCTGGAAAAATTCGGGGAGCAGATGAACCTGCTCAAGACCGAACACGGCCTGACACATGGCTATGCCAATCTTGTCTGCCAGGCCGCCAAGGGAAACCTCGACGCCAACCAAGACGACCTGCTCGAAGCTCAATACAAGGGCAAGGACAGCCTGCGCCCGATTTATGACGCGCTCGCAGAGCAGGCCCGCACATTCGGCAAGGATGTCGAAATCGCCCCGAAGAAAACCTCCGTGGCCTTCCGCCGGTCGAAGAATTTTGCCGTGGTCACCCCCGCCACGAAGTCCCGCGTGGATCTCGGTCTGAACCTCAAGGGTGTTCCGGGCGCAGACCGGCTGCTGGAGGAGAAACCCGGCAGCATGTGCACGCACAAGGTGCGCCTGACTTCCGTGGACGAGATTGATGGAGACGTGCTGGCATGGCTGGCCGACGCCTATGGGAAGGCCTGACACGCCATGACACGATCTGAAACATGAAAAGACCCTGCAGGAACGCGTCGGTGTGCGGGACGCGGCCCTGCAGGGTCAAGCGAGATGCTGGTGTGAAGGCATCTCACCGGGGTGCAGGCACCGCCTGCGTCAGAAGGGGGAAAAGTCCATCCGCACAAAAGGCCGCCGGCATTCAGGGCAACCGGCCGCGCGCGAAATCCATGTGTTCGGGTCCCCCACATGGCGTCGCATCAGATTGTGACTGGATGGTTCAAATACGTCCCCACCATCCAGCTGGCCCAAAGCGGTCAAGGGCAATCGGCCGCCACCGGTCCAGCTGGATTTACCAAAACCACTCCTTGCGTCCCGGCGCAAGGAAAAATCGACCTAAGATAGCGTTGCGAGGCTCGCTGCATTGTAATCAGCCAGTTCGTCATGCCTGCCCTCATGGACCTTGCGGGCCCATTCCGGATCCTGCAGCAGGGCCCGGCCAACCGCGACCAGGTCGAACTCGTCGCGTGCCAGCCGCTCTTCCAGATCATCCAGGGACCGCGTACCCGAGCCTTCGCCCTGGAACGCCTTGATGAAATCGCCCGACAGCCCGACCGATCCGACCGTGATTGTGGGCAGGCCAGTGATCTTCTTCGCCCAGCCGGCGCCATTCAGGCCCTGCTCGCCGTCGATCTCCGGAAATTCCGGCTCCCAGTAGCGGCGTTGCGAGACGTGCAGCACATCCACACTGGCATCGACAAAGACCTTGAGGAAGGCTTCCAGATCCTTCGGCGTCGTGGCCAGGCGGGCGCCGTAATCCTGCTGCTTCCACTGCGAATACCGCAGAATGATGGGGAAATCATTCGACACGCGCTTGCGGATTTCCTTCAGGATGTCGGAGGCAAAGCTCGCACGATCAACAAGCGATGTGCCGCCAAACTTGTCGTCCCGCTTGTTCATCACGTCCCAGAAGAACTGGTCGATCAGATAGCCATGCGCGCCATGCACCTCGACACAGTCGAAGCCCAGCTTCTCTGCTTCGGCCGCTGCGTCGGCATAGGCCAGCACCATGTCGTCGATCTCGGCAGAACTCGGGGCATCGATGACCTGCTTGCCGGTATGCGTCATGCCGGACGGGCTGTCGGTGGGCGCCTCCGGATTGGGGCCGCTGCCAGCCTTGCGCACCATGCCCATATGCCAGATTTGCGGGGCGATCTTGCCGCCCTTCGCATGCACCTTCTCGACCACATTCTGCCATCCGGCCAGTGAGTCCGCCTCGTGGAAATTCGGGACGTTCGGATCGTTGGAGGCCCCGCCACGGCGAATGGTGGTGCCTTCGGTGACGATCAGGCCGACTTCGTTTTCCGCCCGGCGGGCATAATACTCCGCCACATCATTGCCCGGCACCCCATTCGGAGACTTCGACCGCGTCATCGGGGCCATCACGATACGGTTCGGCAAGTCGAGGGATTTGATCTTGAAAGGGGTGAACAGTGAACTTGTCATTTAGGGCTCCATCAATGTTGCGAGACAGGTGGCGGTGCCCTCTCCCCGCGTCAAGAATTTACCCTACGCAAACACAGCCATTGCACGGTTCAGAGTGTGTTCAGTATCTCTCAACCCTACTCTCTTGAAACTGTTGAAGGCTCGCCACATGAGACACGCCCCGATCCTGCTCCTGCCCGCCCTCGCCGCTGCTTGCGCCACACCCGGATATGACTACGAGGCCCGCATGGCGCCCGGATTCCCGGAGGCTGCGGAATATCGCGATGTCGTTGTTGGCCCGTTCCGGGGGCCGGCCGGCAATGTCGCCGAAACCGAATTCTCGGACATGATCGACGAAATCCGGATTGATGGCGATTACTGGTTCATCCAGACTCAGGGCCAGCCGCAGGGCACGTATCAAGGCCGCGTGGATATCGAGACCTGGGATGCAGAAACCCGGTTCGAGCGGGAGAAGAAATGCGTCGAGTATGATGGCCTGTTCGATTGCGAGCACCGGGCCATCGTGGAAACCGAATGCCGTGAGGAGACCGTCGAAGTCGTCGTGACGGCTGAACTGATTGACTACCGGACCGGCCGCCGGGTATTCAGCCAGCAGCAACTCGGCGGGGCGAGCCGCGAAAGCTGCGTTGATGTCGCCGAATATGAGGACCGTGGCCAGGACCTGGGCGTCTGGCGCGACCCGCACCATTCCAGCTACGATCCCTACAATGCGCCCATCGGCATGGTGCAGGACGCAACCGTCGAGGCGGTGCGCCGTTTCCGCAATGACATCGCGCCCTATTACCAGACCATGCGGGCGGAAATCATGACCGACGGGCTGACCCCGGAAGCGCAGAATGATCCCCGTTTCGCCGCTGCAGTGAAGGCAACGAAGAACGGCAATTTCACCGGCGCCTGCGCGCAATGGGATGAACTTGGACGGGAATGGACCCTCGCTCCGGCGGTGATCCACAATCTCGGCGCCTGCGCCGAGGCGCGCGGCGACATGGCCACGGCCCAGCTGCGCTATGCCCGGGCTGCCGAGCTTGCCCAGTCCATTCCGCTCGTCGAGGAGAAAAGGGTCCGTCCGATTTTTGCGGCGCTGGAACGCGTCTCAGGCCGCCGGATGGATAACCAGTTGATCAACTCGATCCTGCATTCGGGTGTTGAAGCTCCCGATAGCTAGAGCCAATCCGTATCCAGCAGCCGTCGATATTCGGAGACAGCTGCGTCGGTGTCGGCATCGGGAGACCCTTGCCCCACTCCGGGTGCGGCATGACTGCGACGTTGCGGAAAAGCGGTCAGAAACCTGCCAGCGCCGAGAGCGGCACGCCTGCTTCAGCCGCTTCGGCGATGACGCCCCAGGTGATGCCGGCCGCAAATGCGATGCCAGCCAGAAAGAGTTTTCCCAGAATGCGTCCCATCAGTATGTCCTCCCGCTTTGAGACAAAGTCGGGAGTCGTTCTGCAAGTCAGGGGCCGTCCGGTAATGTTTGATTAACCACGCTCGTCCGGTGGGGTGTCCAGCCGGTGCGCCTCTGCCTCGTCGCGGGCCTTGTTGGAGCGGGCCGTGTCGAGGTCTTTCTCCGCCTTGGTGCGACCGAATTTGGCGCGGTTTTCCTTGGCGCGCTGCGCCTTGTCAGCCTTTGCCCTGGCTTTGCGGAACTTGTTCAGATTGATCGGTTCCGTCATCAGGAGGCTCCCTCGAATGCTGCCAGCCGCGCATCGAGGCCGGCCTTCACTGCCGGCCACTCACGCGCGAGGATCGAGAACACCACGGTGGTGCGGACAAATCCATCCGGCAGGATCCGGTTGTCGCGCAGAAGGCCCTCCTGGACCGCGCCCAGCTTCAACACCGCCGCGCGGGACCGGGCATTGCGTTCATCGACATGGAAATAGACGCGCAAGGCCCCCTGCCCGAACGCATGCCCCAGCAAGAGATGTTTGCAGGCCGGATTGATCACGCCGCCCTGCAGGTCCGGAGCATAAAACGTCATGCCGATCTCGACATTGCGGTGACCGGCATCCGGATTGAGGAACGCGGTCATGCCCGCAAACCGGCCATCGCCAAGGTAAACAGCAAACGGCACGAGTGTCCCGGCCGCCGCGCGAGACCGCAGCGTCTCCAGCCAGGGGGCCAGCCAGTCTGTCCCGGCGACGAACACCGGCCACGTGCCAAGTCGCGCGCCGGTCTGTTCCGACAGGGCGACCAGTTGCGGCCCGTGATGGTCCGGCTCGAACGGCACAAGCCGCACAAACCGGTTTTCCAGCGTCAGGGGCCGGATCAGCATGTCGCCCCGCCGTTAATCGTCGGAATGGGTCTCGCGCCACTGTTCCATGGCCAGCGAGATGGCAAAGGTTTCGCGGTATTTCGGGCTGGACGCCGGACGCGGCGCCTTGGCCGAGGTCAGCGCCATGATCTCTGCCAGCTTATTGTGGGCCGCACCCGCCTGCCCCGCGCCGATATAGGCATGCAGTTCGACCAGCGCCGATGACAGCGGGTCATTTGCCCGGATCACGAAATAGGGCTCGTCATCGGCCAGCTTGCTGAGAATGTCGAATTGGGACGGGTTGGATTTCGATCCAACGGGAGCATTTGCCATGAGCACGGCCTTTCTTGGCGGGAAGTGATTCTCTTTCGCGCAGTCTAGACACCGCCGCGCCGTTCGCCAGTCCTCACAACACCGCGCCTGACTCCAGCGCTCTGCGCCGATAGGCGCTCGGCGTCATGCCGGTATGCGCCTTGAACGCGCGATTGAACGGCCCGACCGAGCCAAACCCGCAATCCATCGCAATGGACAGAATTGGCTGATCCGCCAGATCCGGCCGCACCAGCTGGGCACGGGCCTCTTGAATCCGATACGAATTGATCAATTGGTTGAAGTTCGCGAAGCCGAGATCCGACACAACACTCTGGCTGACTCTGTAGTCGGGTGTTCGCAGGCGCAACGCGGCATCGGCCACTTTGATGTTCGGTTCCAGATAAATCCGGTCGACTTCAAGCAATGCCGTCAACCGCGCCGCCAGCGCCGGATCGCGCGGCACACTGCGGCTACGGTCCGTTTTGCGCGCTTTGCTGTCTTCCAGAGGGTTGCGACGCCGATACAGCACGGCAAGGGTCGCCCCCATCAGGGCAAAGGACGCCGCAACGATACGAAACTCGTCTTGCCACGCATCCAGTCCCGGCTGGTCCGCAAGCAACGATATGGTGACAAGCCCGGCATACCCGCCAGCAAAACCCAGTCGAAACCTTCGCTCCGGCGCTGACGCATTCATCCCGTCAATCGCTTCGACAAATGTCATCAGCAACATGGCTGACCCGATCAGGGACTGCATGCTGGCCACGACGCCCAGCATCCCGCCAACCTGGGAGTCAGGCGTCAGGTAATTGATCAGGCAGGTCAGGTACAGAACCGCGACGACCAGCGCAGGCCACGCCTGACGCTCGGCCTCCTTGCGGAACAGTTCCCGCGACAACAGCCAGGCCAGTCCGCAGGGCACAAAACTGATCAGCACCAGCAAGACACCGAGTTGGGGCACATGGTTGCCAACGAAGTATTCGGCGATGAAAGCCGCAACCGACAGCGCAAAAGCCGCCCAGTAGATCGCCAGAGGCAATACCGGCCCGGACGGCAGGCTCCGCCGAAGCGTCCCGAGATTCCCTAGCGAAGCACGCGCAATGTTCATGAGGCATCGTCCTGATATCGGCGGTCTGGGGCGAGCTTACGCGTTCAAGGCGCCGAATTCGATGTTTTTCTGCTGAAATCCTCGCCGATTTCCAAATCGGCAAGACGCCCCGACCGGTTCCGGTCAGCTCTTTCAGGCTCCATACCTGAAAGGACCCACCGTGACCTCGCCCCCCAACTCCCTCTCCATCGGGAACAAGATTCTCGGTCGCACCGGCATTGCCTGGTTCTGCGTCGCGGCCATTGGCCAGATCGCATTCATCATCTTCATTGCCAGCTATTATGGCGTGCGTACTGCCACCGGAAACTATGCCGGCTGGAATGACAAGAGCCTGATCAAGGGCCACGTACCGGGTGATGATGCAGGCAATCTGATGTTTGCGATGCACGTCCTGCTCGCCGCCGTGATGACTCTGACAGGGCTCATTCAGCTGGTGCCCGCGCTTCGCCGGAAACTCCCGGAACTGCACAGATGGTCGGGGCGCATATTTCTGGTGCTGGCCTGTTTCCTCGCTCTGGGCGGGCTCTGGCTGACCTGGGGACGGGGCACATATTTGTCGCTCGTTTCAGCCGTCAGCGTCTCTTTGAATGCCGTGCTGATCCTTGTCTGCGCCGTCTACACCCTGCGGTTTGCATTGGCGCGCCGCTTCGCCGACCATCAGCGCTGGGCAATGCGCCTGTTTTTGGTCGCCAATGGCGTCTGGTTCATTCGTGTCGGTCTGATGGGCTGGATCATGATCAACCAGTCTCCGCGCTGGATGAACAATTCGATGAGCGGGCCGGCCGATATCGTCATCAGCTATGGCAGCTATCTGATCCCACTCGCCGTGCTGGAACTGTACTCCGCCGCGCGCCGTGGTCGCTCCGTGCCCGCAAAGGCCGCGGCCAGCCTGCTCGTCGCAGGGGCCACGGTCTTTACCGGCATCGGCATATTCGGCGCCTCGATGTTCCTCTGGTTCTAGCTGGAGGAAACGATGCCGCCATCGCACGGCACGGTGTGGCCGGTGATGTAGTTCGATGCCCTGGACGACAGGAACATGGCGAGGCCGGCAATGTCGGAGGGCTGACCGACGCGGCCAGACGGGTTCTGGTCGCCGATCTTCTGCCAGTCGACGCCTTCGGTTTCGCCTTTGAATCCGACGCCCGTGGAGAGCATGTAGGTTGGGAACGGCCCCGGCGCGATGCCGTTGCAGAGGATGTGTTCACCGGCCAGGTGCGCGCCCATGAAGCGCGTCAGATGGATCACTGCGGCTTTCGATGTGCCATAGGCAAATCCGCTCATGGGCGAGGTGTGCATGCCGTCGATCGAGGCGATGTTGATGACCCGCGCCGGATTGTCGGCGCTCGCCGCCTTACGCAGCAACGGCATCAGTTTCTGCGTCAGGAAGAACAGGCCCTTCACATTGACGTCCATTACCTTGTCCCAGCCATGTTCCGGGAAGTCTTCCAGCTTCGCGCCCCAAGCCACGCCGGCATTGTTGATTAGCACGTCGACCTTGTCTTCTCGCTCGGCAATTTCCTTGGCCAGGTGCTCAATACCGACCATCTGGCCCACATCGGACGGAATGGCATAGATTTCACCGCCATACTGGCCCTTCAGGCGCTCAACCGTTTCCTCACAGGCGTCGGCCTTGCGGGAAGAAATGATCACCTTGGCACCATTGGCAAGGAAGCCGGCCGAGATCATTTCGCCAATTCCGCGCGAGCCACCGGTCACGACCACGGTCTTGCCGGCCACCGAGAACAAATTGCTGAAATCCATTTCCATCTGACGTTCCTCCACGTTTCTGATCGGCGTTCCTGATGGCGGAACAACCGGCCCGGTGCAAGGAGATTAGGTCGCAGGAAGGATCAGTGGCCGCCGCCGAAGACGCCGGTGCGCACCGAATAGTCGACGGCCACGGCATATTCCGGATCATCATCGGAATCGACCATCAGCTGGCCGGCCTTGGCCAGAAGTTTGTGGCAATCGCGCGACAGATGGCGCAGCTGCAGCGTCTTGCCTTGCGCCTCATAGCGCCGGGCGAGATCTTCAATCGCCTGCAGGGCCGACTGATCCACGATGCGCGAGCGCATGAAGTCGACGATCACCACGTCCGGATCGGTTTCCGGATGGAAGAGTTCCGCAAAGCCGTCTGTGGACCCGAAGAACAGCGGCCCTTCGATCTCGTAGACATGCGCGCCGGGCGTACGGACACTGTCGCGTTCGATGACGCGGATGCGCCGGGCATTGTTCCAGGCATAGGCCAGCGCAGACACAATCACGCCGACCACAACCGCCGTGGCGAGGTCATAGAAGACCGTCACGATCGTCACCAGAACGATGACCGCCGCGTCCAGAAACGGAATGCGCGTCATGATGCGCAGACTGTTCCAGGCAAAGGTGCCGATCACGACCATGAACATGACCCCGACCAGGGCGGCGAGCGGAATCTGCTCGATCAGGCTGGATCCGACCAGGATGAAGGCGAGCAGGAACAGCGCCGCCGCTATGCCGGCAAGCCGGGTGCGGCCACCGGATTTCACATTGATCATGGACTGGCCGATCATGGCGCAGCCACCCATGCCGCCAAAAAAGCCGGTGATGACATTGGCCGCGCCCTGCGCAACGCATTCCTGGCTGGCCCCACCCCGTTTGCCTGTGATCTCGCCGACCAGGTTCAGCGTCAGAAGGCTCTCGATCAGGCCGATGGCTGCAAGGATGACCGCATAAGGCAGGATGATTTCCAGCGTTGCCCAGTTCAGCGGCACGGCCGGCAGGTGGAATTGCGGCAGCCCGCCCTCGATCGAGGCCATGTCGCCCACGCGCGGTACATCCAGACCGAAGGCAATCACGACGCCCGCCACAATGGCGATGCCGGCCAGAGGTGCCGGAATGATCTTGGTGAATTTCGGCAACGCCCAGATGATCGCCATGGTCAGAGCCACCAGAGCGAGCATCAACGCCAGCGGCCAGCCGCTCATCCATTCACCGCCCGACATACCATGCCCGGACACTTCCGCCGTCCCCGGCACTTGGAATTGGGTCAGCTGCGCCATGAAGATCACGATGGCGAGGCCATTGACGAAGCCGAGCATCACAGGGTGTGGCACCAGGCGTATGAACTTTCCGAACCGGAATATGCCCGCCAGAAGCTGCAGGATCCCCATCAGCACCACGGTGGCGAACAGGTACTCAACGCCATGCTGCGAGACCAGAGACACCATGACGACAGCCAGCGCGCCGGTTGCCCCCGAAATCATGCCAGGACGTCCGCCAAATACGGCGGTCACCAGCCCGACAATGAAGGCTGCGTAGAGGCCGACCAGTGGATGCACACCGGCGACGAAAGCAAAGGCCACCGCCTCCGGCACCAGCGCCAGCGCCACGGTCAGGCCCGACAGCAACTCGATCTTGATACGGTCGGGCGTGAATTTCGACAGATTGGCCTGCGAGAAATTCTGCGCGCCAAGACGGTCGGCAAAGGCAGAGAATGTCGTTTTTACCACGGCAGGAGACTCTTCAGTGTGAGGGCGGGAAGATGTTTGCCGCCGTATGGCCATCTTCCCCGGATGGCGCAACCGCAGGCGTGAGAAAACCCGTGCGTTTCCAGCCCCTGCCCGCCCCTTGGGCGTGCCCTAAGTTCCAAAAAACAGACGCGAAAGCGCACGGGAGATATCGTACTCATATGCGAGCAAATCTCCCATCCGGCCTTCAAGACTGGATTTGCGAATTCCAGCCAGCAGGTGAACCCCGAGGATAAATCGGTCCCCGTTTAGTACGACTTCCGGTGTGATGATCTCCATCGGCAAGGCTGCGCCAGCAGGGTACAACGGCGCAGCCAGCACAATATCTCCTGTGTCCATGCCGGGATACTGCAGGATCACAACTGGTGGCTTGCCGTGACTCAAGCGATGAACGGCGAGACGCTCCATTCGCTAGAACGCCCGCAAATCATTGGACCATAGGCCTTCACGCTCAACCAGCTTGTTCCAGCTGTCGACGGCCTCGCGGTTTTTCTCGTTCCAGCGCCGGATGCGCTCGGCCTTCACGGCCTCCTCAACAGCCTTGCGGGCGGTCCCAGCCACATCAATACCGTATCGCGCGGCTTCTTCGAGAATTTCTGGATGAATATCCGGTCCGGCTCCTTCAAAGGGTGTCCTGTTTTCCGCAACACCCTGCCGCCTGCCCTCAAGGGCGGCTTCAACCGCGGCATGGGCAGATGCCCGGAGGCTTCCGGTTGCCCCGGAGACAAAACTGTAAAGGGTTGTCGGCGCAATCCCTGCCGTTTTTGCCAAGCGAGCGACAGGCTGGTGGGACTCTCTGATCGCGCGGCGTAATTCATCAGCGGCAAGCATGTACGGAATTTACGATATTCCGTACATGCCGTAAATGGGAATCACCCCGGCGAGATCATCTTGGATGGGTCGACGATATTGTCGAAATCTTCGCCGGGAATGCCGTCCTTGATGGCTTCCTCACGAAGCGTCGTGCCGTTCTTGTGGGCCGTCTTGGCGATCTTGGCGGCGCGGTCGTAGCCATATTTCTCCTTCAGCGGCGTCACCAGCATGAGGGAATTCTCGAGGCCGCGCTGGATATTGTCGAGCCGCGGCTCGATTCCCACAACGCAATTCTCTGTGAAGCTCACCGACGCATCGGCCAGCAGGCGCACCGACTGCAGGAAATTGTAGGCCATCATCGGGTTGAACACGTTCAGCTCGAAATGCCCCTGGCTGCCGGCGAAGCCGATGGCGGCATTGTTGCCGTGAATATGCGCGCAGACCTGGGTCAGCGCTTCACACTGGGTCGGGTTCACCTTGCCCGGCATGATGGAGCTGCCCGGCTCGTTCTCTGGCAGGGCCAGTTCGCCAAGGCCGGAGCGTGGGCCGGACCCGAGGAAGCGGATGTCGTTGGCAATCTTGAAGCAGGACATGGCGACGGTTGTGATCGCGCCATGCGTGAACACCATCGCATCATGCGCAGCGAGGGCTTCGAACTTGTTCGGCGCGGTCGTGAATTTCAGGCCAGTGATGTCGGCAATCTTCTCGGCAACCTTTTCCGCAAAGCCGACCGGCGAGGCGAGGCCGGTGCCGACCGCGGTGCCGCCCTGGGCCAGTTCCATCAGCTTCGGCAAGGTCAGCTGGATCCGCTCGATGCCATTGGCCAGCTGCTGGGCATAGCCGGAGAATTCCTGGCCCAGCGTCACCGGCGTCGCATCCTGCGTATGCGTTCGTCCGATCTTGATGATATCCGCCCATTCGCGCGCTTTCGAATCGAGCGCGTTCTGGAGCACTTCCAGAGACGGGATCAGCCGGTGGACCACTTCTTCGGCGCAGGCGATATGCATCGCGGTCGGAAACGTGTCGTTCGAGGATTGGGACATGTTCACATGGTCATTCGGGTGAACCGGTGTCTTGGAACCCTTTTCACCACCGAGCAGTTCGATCGACCGGTTCGAGATGACCTCGTTCGCGTTCATGTTGGACTGCGTGCCGGACCCCGTCTGCCAGACGACCAGCGGGAAATGCTCGTTGAGCTTGCCATCGATCACTTCCTCGGCGGCCTGCACAATCACCTTGCCAAGGTCGCCATCCATCTTGCCCAGGTCCATGTTCGCCTCGGCGGCCGCCTTCTTGACGATGCCAAGCGCACGGATGATGGGCTCGGGCTGCTTTTCCCAGCCGATCTTGAAGTTTCCGAGGCTGCGCTGGGCCTGAGCGCCCCAATAGGCATCATCGGAAACCTCGATCGGGCCCATTGTGTCGGATTCGGTGCGCGTCGTCATGATATCTGGATCCTCGTGCATGGAAAGCTTTCGCGCCGGGTTTAGCCAAGTGGGCGCACAAGACAAGATGCGCCGCGTCCGTCGGCCGCATCCGCCGCAGGCACACCCCTCCCCATTCGCATCTTGCGCCTGCCTGCCAGCCCCGCCTAGATTGCGGGTGCGCGGGGGCCGTGGGGGCTGGCCCGAAAGACAATTCCGGAGGAGGCCTGGACCGATCATGAACGCTCTCGCCCAAGCGCTCTCTCAGCCGGCAACGCTGATCCTTGTCGCGCTGGCCTTCGGGCTCGGCTTTCTGGTACGCGGCATCGGGGTGAATGCCAAATCGCCGCCGATCCTGACCCAGGCACAGGTCGAGGATGCCCTTTCCCGCGTGACCAAGGCCCGCTGGGCAGAGATCGACCGCGCGATTGATGACCGCAAGAAGCTGCTGGCCATCAAGCTGCTCCGCGAACAGACCGGGCTCGGCCTGAAGGCCTCCAAGGAAGCCATCGAGGCCCGCATGCAATCGCGTCACCGGATGCGGGGATGAGCCTGTCGGACTGGATCAGCGCTGGAAAAGTGCGCGCGCGCATCACCGATGAAGGCGCGCTGGAAGTGCGCTGCGCAGGCCTGACGACGCAGACAAAATACTACAAGACACTGCTCAAGGAATTCTTCCGCAAGGAGTTCCATCCGTTGCGGCCCGGCTATGGCGACTACTCCGTTCACATCATGATGGAGTATACAGGTGATGCCCCCTGGATGGATCTGGACAATCTGGCCAAGGCGCTGCTCGACAGCCTGACAGGCAATGTGTTCGAGGACGACCACCAGGTCGCCCGCCTCCTGGTCGAACGCCGCGTCGGCGAACGCGAAGGCATCTGGCTGAAGGCAGAGGCAATCGACACCTAGTGCAGTCCGGATCAGCCTCCACCCGGATTCAAGCCAATGAATTCCGCCCGAAAGCGGACCTCTCCCGACAGAACCCGCAGATGCTGAGACACCTGTGAAACATCCGTAAAAGGTTCTTTAGAGCCGGTTCACCAATCGAACCTACCTCTGATTAAACAGCATTCTGATTTTTACCTTCTGACGGAGATCAAAATGAAGCTCCCCACCAAATCCATTGGCGGCGCGCTCCTTGGAGCGCTTTGCATCCTCGCCCCAACCCAGGCTCACGCCGGCGAAGAGTTTCGCATCAAGAACTGCTCGAACCACACATTTTCAGTGGATATTGCCATGGCTGACTGGTTCAAGGATTCACACAAGAATCTGGCACGCCACGGTGACGTGACGCTGCACTGCATCTCCTCGAAATGCAATATCGGGATCACCTGGGGGGCCAATGATGACGAGCCAGGCATGTTCTTTGAACATCTGTATACAAACTTGCATCATGGCGACTATGTTCTGCAATTGAAGACTGCCAAGAGCATACAACCTCTGCCATCCATCTACTGCATCAAGGCTTTCGCCCTCAAGAAGGGCAAGAGTTGCGACATATTTGATGACGATTTCGATGAATACGACAAGCTGAACAGCGTTCTTGGCAGTATTCCGAGGTGCCACTAGCTCTCATCCGCCGATCCGGATCCGGGAAGCCTCAGAGATTTCGGGAGTTCTTCCCCGCACTGACGGCACACCCGCCGGATTGGCTCGGAACCACAGCTACGCGGCCGCTGGCACTCCTTGCCAAAAGGGCTTGAGAACCAGATGATCGCCAGGCAGCCAGCCGGATATCACCCTCTTGCTATCCGCGGCTGCCAAGACTGGCGCAATGACACCCGCATCGCGGACAATTACCCGCCCCGCCCTCACGAGACAATCTGAACCCTCTTGCTTCCCGGACGTCAGACATGAAACCCATATTGAAGCCACTTGGTGGCGCGCTCCTTGGAGCGATTTGCATCCTCGCCCCAACCCAGGCTCACGCCGGCGAAGAGTTTCACATCCAGAACTGCTCCAATCACAAGTTTTCGGTCGATATCGCCATTGCCGATTGGTTCAAACCGTCCATTGAACAACTCGGGCGCCACGAAAGCGTGACGATGCATTGCATGACATCGGACTGCAATCTCGGGATCACTTGGTCTGGCGGGATATCCGACGCCACCTCGTTCGAGCATCTGTACACAGACCTGCACCACGGAAACTACGTTCTGTACATGAAGACCGGCCTGTCTCAGGGCTCGTCCATTCCATCGAGATACTGCGTGAAGGCATTTGCGCTGCGCAGAGGCGAAAGCTGTGACATCTTCGATGACGACTATAGCGAGATCGACACTCTACGAAACATCGCCGCCAAGATGAAATCGTGCAGCTAGCCCCCAGGCTCCTCGAGACAGAGTGAGACGCTCGTGCAATCGGCGCCGTCTTCCCGTTTAGAACCAGTTCACCTCCCGCCCTTAGCCTAGTTTGCACACAAATGAATTGCAAACCGAGGACCCGATCATGCGCCATTCTCGTCATCTGCTCAGCTCCGCAACTCTTGGAGCGCTATGCCTGCTGGCTCCCGCCCAGGCGCATGCTGGAGAAAAGTTCTATATCAAGAACTGCTCAAATCATGCCTTCTCTGTCGACATTGCGATCGTCGACTGGTTCAAAGCGTCCCGCAAGACACTGCACAGACATGACAGCATCACCATGGACTGCATCAGCTCAAAGTGCAATGTGGGCGTGACGTGGTCGGCCGATGGCGATGAAGGCACGTCCTTCGAACATTTGTACACCGACCTGAACCATGGTCATTACGTGATCCAGATGAAGACAAAGCGCACGGGCGGAACTCCCTCTGTGTACTGCATCAAGACCTACGCGATGAAAAAGGGTGACAGCTGCGACGTCTTCGACGAAGACTCGACCGAGTATCATCAGAAGCTCTACAGCATGATCGGAGCCGTCAAGCACTGCAATTAGCCCGGCGACCAGGGCTGTTACTCAAATCGGCCACTCCGCGTCATCAGACCTGCTGCAGATTGAAGGAATGAGCCGCACATCCCCCGAACGCGGTCCCTGATCACAGGATTCCGAGAAGATATGTACGCCACGTCTCGGGCGCGAAACCTCACACACGAATTTTCGATGCAAATCACACCCTATCCGCATCCGCACTTGAACCTGAGAGCCAAGGAGACCATCATGCCGAACTTCCCGAAACTGGTACGCGGCCTTGTCTTCGCTACACTTTGGGCCGCAACCCCGGGTCTGGCTTTCGCCGGAACGGAGTTTCACATCAAGAATTGCTCGAACCACGAATTCCAGCTCGATATCGCCGTCGCGGACTGGTTCAAACCGGCAGACCTGCACCTTGACCGGCACGACAGTGTCACGATGCATTGCATGACATCGAAGTGCAATCTCGGTGTCACCTGGGCCGGCCTGAATGACATGGGCGAGTCATTCGAACATTTGTACACGGATCTGGAGCACGGACATTATGTCCTGCAAATGAAGACCGGGCATGCCTCCAGGAGCGGAACCCCCTCCTCCTATTGCATCAAGACCTACGCGATGAAGAAGGGTGACAATTGCGACGTCTTCGATGCCGATCCGACCGAATACACGCAGAAACTCGGCAACATGATCGGCCACATCCTGCCCTGTGACTGATGCACTCCCGAGCGCCCGCCGCGGGCGGCAAAGGCACGCTCGTACATCCCCCTAGAACGGATTGATCGTGTAGCCGTCCTGCTGCAGCTGCGCATGCGCCGTCATGGCAGACAGGGCCAGTTCCACGCCCGGCAGGAGATCACCCTTGGCCACATTGCGATACGCTGCCGTCTGGCCGCACAGGATGATCCTGACGCGGTTCTTCCGAAGGGCAGCAATCAGGGGGGCGCTGGCATTGTCGTCCCGCTGCAACAGGTCCGCATAGGCCCGGCCATGCACCACCACCGCCAGTTTTATATTGGCGGCCGGTATGCCCACGGCCTCATGCATGTTCAGAAAGCGCGCCGCGCTCTCCAGCGTGCGATTCACCTTTCCGGGCTCCGCCGCAATGGCTGTATCAAACGCCACCTTGAAGACGGCATCCTTTGACAGGCGTTCGGCGTCCGCCACGGCGGCCACCTTGCCATAAGCCGGAATGGCCGGCCCCGGCTGGAAGTCTTCCGGGCCGGCCTGCGCCGACAGGACGAGCGTTCCGGCTGCGGCGGCGGAAACGAGACAACGGATCATGGGACACCCTCCTCTGAACCGGAACAGACTAGGCCGCCCGGCCAGCGACGTCGAGCCGCATCCCGCTAGGGAGTTTCCCCTACTCCCCGCCTGCCGAGCGATTGGTAGGAAAACGCCATGAAACAGGCATGGATCCCCTTCGCATCGCGTCCCGTCCCACGCTATACCAGCTACCCTACGGCAGCAGATTTCACACAGAACGTGGCGGAACCCGATGCCCGTCTCTGGGCCAGCGCCACGACGCCGGACAAGCCGATCTCGGTCTACATCCACATCCCGTTCTGCGAGAAGCTCTGTTTCTATTGCGGTTGTGCGACCAGCGTGCCGAACGGCTATTCCCGGATCGCGTCCTATCTCGAAACCCTGCACCGCGAGATAGACCTTTGGGCCGCCGCCCTCGGCGATCATGCCGGCATGGTGCACCTCCATTTCGGGGGCGGCTCGCCCAATGCACTCTCGGCAACCGACTTTCAGGAGCTTGTTGCCCACGCCGCCCGCGCCTTCAGACTGCGCCCGGATGCAGAAATCGCCGTCGAAATCGACCCACGCAACCTGTCACCAGACTTCGTTCAAGCCATGGCCACGTCCGGGGTCAGCCGGGTCAGTTTCGGCGTGCAGACCCTGTCCCAGAAAGTCCAGGAAGCCGTCGGGAGGGTTCAGCCAAAAATCCTGCTGAGCGAAGGCATTGAGCGCCTGCATGCGGCGGGCATTCGGGCCATCAATATGGATCTGATGTACGGCCTGCCCCATCAAACCGTCACGGATGTCGAGGAGGCTGCACATTTCGCGGCCGAGATGGGCGCCGCCAGAATTTCCCTGTTCGGCTATGCCCATGTGCCCTGGTTTGCAAAACACCAGAAAGCCATCGATGAAGATGCCCTGCCCGGCCTTCAGGCCCGGTTCGAACAGGCTGAAGCCGGCGCGCACACGCTCGAACTTGCCGGCTACCAGGCCATCGGTCTCGACCATTTCGCCCGCGCAGGGGACTCCCTTGCCATTGCCGCGCGCGCCGGAACCCTGCAGCGCAATTTTCAAGGCTATACAGACGATCCCTGCGACACGCTGATCGGCATCGGCAGCACGGCAATTTCCCAGTTTTCAGAGGGGTATGCCCAGAACTTCAAGGATCGGCCGAGCTGGCAAAACGCCATTCATGCCGGTCGGCTACCGGTTGAGCGCGGCGTGGCCATCACCGAGGATGACCGTCTGCGCGCACGCGCCATCGAGCGGCTGATGTGCGACCTGGAAGTGGATGTTGACGCCATCTGCGACGAGATGGGCGCCCCACGCGGCAGTCTCGCCGACGCGCTGGAAACGGCCCGCTTCCTGCAGTCTGCCGGGCTTTGCCAGCTTGACCGCACAACCATTCGTGTACCCACAGAAGCGCGCCTGTTCCTGCGCACCGTCGCGCAGAGCCTCGACGGCCGCTACAAGCCCGCCACCCGGCGCCACGCCAAGGCGGTCTAGGGATCAGGCTCCCAGTGCCCGCGCATGATGGGCGATGTGTTCGTCCATATAGGTCGCAATGAAATAATAGTCGTGGCCGTAGCCATCGCGCAGATTGTAATCCAGTCGCTGGCCGTGCCTGGCGCAGGCTTCGGTGAAGATCTCCGGCTTCAGCTCCCGCTCCAGGAAACTGTCTGCCGTGCCTGTGTCGACAAGGATCGTCGCCTTGGTCTGGCGTTCCTTGACAAGCTCGGTCGCGTCATACTGCTCCCATGCAACCGAAGGCGCGCCGAGATAGGCATTGAATGCCTTCTGGCCCCATGGCACCTGCGCCGGGCTGGTGATCGGGCTGAACGCAGAACAGGACTTGTACACATCCGGATGCTTCAGGTGCAGCGTGATCGCGCCATGCCCGCCCATCGAGTGGCCGAAGATTCCCTGACGGCTCATGTCAGCATGGGGGAAGTGTTCCGCGATCAGTTTGGGAAGTTCCTCGGTGATGTACTGGTCCATCTTGTAATGTTTCGCCCACGGCTCCTGCGTCGCCGTCAGATAGAACCCCGCGCCCTGCCCCAGGTCATAGGACTCATCATCCGGCACATCGTCGCCGCGCGGGCTGGTGTCTGGTGCGATGATCATGATGCCGTGCTTCGAGGCCGCGCGCTGCAACCCGGACTTCTCCATCACATTGGCCCAGGTACAGGTCAGGCCCGACAGGTACCACAAGACGGGCACCTTTTCCGGATCCGCCTGCGACGGCGTGTAGACCGCGAACCGCATCGTGCAATTCTGCAAGGCGCTTTCATGATCATGGACAGACAGCGTGCCGCCAAAGGATTGCCACGAAGAAACTTCAGTTGGTTGCACGCCATAGTCCTTTTCGGTTTTGCTTTCGTGGCTGCCGCCCCTCGAGGTTCAGCCCCCTGTTGGCCCTCGAATACGCCACTCCACGCATGTTGGCGATAGTGGCCCAAAGCCCCCCCCAAGTAAAACGAAGACAATCGGAAAAAACAGGCTCAACTCGCTGAAACCGCGAAACTTGGGATTCCCTTCGACTTCGCCTCTGGTACAAGGAGACGATCATCACAGGTCGCACCGGTCTGGATTCCGAAAACACCGGGGATGCGGCCCCACAAATCATGCATGCTTAAGGGGACAAGTATGATCCGGATTTTGCTGGCTCTTTTGGGTCTTGTAACGGCGTTTGCGGCGAGTGCCCGGGCGCAGACCGTCCAGCGGGACTGGACGCCCTATGAGCAGAACAAGCAGTGCATGATCTCCGAGAATTTTTACAATCCGACGTATCAGAGGGATGGCACGAAGTACTGGCTGATCCCGGATAATTCGATGGCGACGATAATATTGAAGTGGCATGTCAGCGGCGATCAGTTCCTGAATGAAGTGCAATACGTGTCCCGAAAGAGTTTTGCGGCGTGCTTCAACGGTGAGCGCGAATGCGGACTGCCGCTGAATTATGATATCGCAAATGAATTGAGCCAGTTTGACCTGCCGGAAAACGGCGTCTCGACGGCCTATTTCAAGACCCCGCCCCCCGCGAGCGCCGTGCGCAACGCCATGGCAGTTGTTGGCGATTGCTTCGGCCCTGCAGGCGAGGGCATCTATCTCGATGAGCTCGGACTGACCGAGACGGACCTGCCCATAGATGTCTGTTATCGCGCCGGAAATACAATGTTCTACCGCGGCCAACGCGATCGCAGTGAAGCGCCGGTGATGACCGACGCCCAGATCGCCAAATATCGCGAATGGGGCATGCTTGCCTATTCCCTGATCAATCAACTGCACAACAAGCCCGATGAAGGCGCGACGCGGTGCGGCGTTGCGCCTGCAGAGCTGATACCGTCCTTCATGCAGTTCTATGATGACAATGGCTACGGCCTCCTGGAAGACCCGGAATATGTTGCTACGCAGGAAGCCGAGGCTGCTGCAGCAGCTCAAGCTGCTGCCGAGAAGCAGGCCCGCGAGGACGAATATCTGCGCAAGTCCAAGCGCGAGCGCCTTCTGGCCCGCAACGACTATGAGCGTTTCGGCACGCTGGATGGCTGCCAGATCGCCTATTCCTACGTCTTCGGGGGCATCAACCGGGACAAGATGAGTTTCATCGTCGACCCGGTGCCGGATAGCGGCATCAGCTGGGCGCTGAAATTCGAGAAGACACAGGCCGCCGGACAGTCATGCCCCGCCATGCCGCAGGAGTTGGGCGACTGGATCGCGAAACAGGACCCGAAACTGTTCGAAGCCCATGGCGCCGAGGAGGAATTCCGGAACAACAAGCCAAATGTCTGGAACGACAATGACTGGAAGGCCTTTGTCGAACGCTGGATGTGGCGCAACCAGACTTTTGCGGAATCCTATGTTCAGGGCGGCAATTGCCAGGCGGCTGTCTGGTACGCGCGCAACATCGCCCATGATTGGGACGCCTTCAATCAGGCTGAGCTGGATTTTGTCGGCCTCGCCCGCGTCTTTGGACGCTGGGGCGCCCCCGACCGGGCCCTTTGCGCCGCCATCCCGCCGGATGTGCTGCCGCTGGCCCGAAAGACCTGGGAGCGGCACTACAATCAGGTGATGCGCGAGAAAGCCCGGCAACAGGCCGAATGGGACGAAGCCAATCGCCGCGAGGCTGCCCGCCGCGCCGAGATCGACGCTGCCTATGATGAACTCCTCAATTGGAAACCGCCCTATCAGAAGCAGTCCGAATTGCGCTGCTACAATGTTGAAGAGACGAAATATGGCACGCGTCAAAGGTGCTTCAGCGACTAGGGTGTGAGCCTCCTTCAGCAGACTGCACAAAATCGACTATACAGGAACGAAAACCGTATCATGCCAGATTACACACTCTACGGCGCCGAGGTCAGCTATTTCACCGGCAAGGCGCGCGCCTATCTCGACTGGCGCGGCGTGGATTATGTCGAGGAGCTGGCGACGCAACAGGTCTATCGTGACATCATCCTGCCCTCGGTCGGCTGGCCGGTCATCCCGGTGATGAAAACACCGAGCGGAGAGATCGTTCAGGATACGGCCGACATCATCGCCCATGTCGAGGCGGCAGAAGGCCTCTCCCCGCCCGCAATTCCGGACACGCCGGTTCAGGCCTTTGTCGCGCAGATGCTGCAGCTCTATGGCGATGAATGGCTCGTCCTGCCGGCGATGCATTATCGCTGGAATTACAATGAAGACTGGGCCTATCAGGAATTCGGCGCGATCTCTGCGCCCGACCGTCCGGCCCCCGAACAATACGACATCGGCAAGCGCAATGGCGAGCGCTTCAAGGGCGCGCTGCCGCCGCTCGGCATCTCCCCCACGACTGCCCCCGCAATCGAGCGCAGCTATGAAGCCTTCCTGCGCGAATTTTCCACGCATCTGGAAGTGCACCCCTACGCGCTCGGCGGACGCGCCACGCTGGCGGACTTTGCGCTCTACGGTCCGCTCTACGCCCATCTCTATCGTGACCCGTCATCCGGTGACCTGATGAAACGCTACGCGCCGAAGGTTGCCGACTGGGTGGAGCGCGTGAAGGCGGGCTCTCCGTCTGACGGCGACCTGCTGCCGAATGACGAGATCCCCGTCACGCTGGTGCCAATCCTTGCCCGCCAGATGCGGGAGCAATTTCCCGCACTTCACCAAACCGCAGAATTGTTCGGCGCCTGGGCCGAAACCGCCTCCCCCGGCACGCATGTGCCAAGGGCCGTCGGCCAGATCGAGATCGACATCGAGGACACACAAGGCCCTGCGGCGGCGCGCACCTTCCCGCTCTGGCGCCTTCAGGCGGTGCTCGATTCCCATGCGGCGCTGGAGGGCGATGCACTCGCCCGCGCGGATGATCTGCTGGACCGTATTCGCGGTACCGCCCTGAAGGAATTCAGCCTGCCCGCCCGTCTTGCCCGGGCGGACTATCGGCTAGCCCTCGCCCCCTAATGGATGGTGGCATTGCCGATATCGTCTTCGTCGTCATCCTCGTCCACCATGTCCGTATATGACGTAAACTGAACGTCATAGCCAAAGGGTTGGTCCTCGGCAGCAATTTCCGGCTCGGTCCGGTAGACCTGCAATTCGCCATCCACATGAAACCCAAGTCGCTTGCCGATCTGCACGATCATGTCGGCGGCCTGTTCGGCGTCTTCCGCCCAGACCTTCATGCCCATCACGCAGGGGCCGATCTCCGTGCCGTAATTTTCGTTCGGCTCGAACACCTGCCCGTCGGCGATCAAGGTGAAATGCGTGAACTCTGTCATCCTCGAACCATGCCGCGCTTTTGGCCGGAAATCGAGCCCGTATCTCGGGTTTTGCAAGCCGGCCCCACGAAAAAGGGCGACGCCAGCGCGCCGCCCTCAAGCTTTGGCAATTCTGCCCGGCCTAGCCGCGCATCATGGTGCAGATCTTGTTGCCGTCCGGGTCGCGCAGATAGGCAAGGTACAGCTTCATGCCATTGCCTTCGCGCCAGCCCGGCGGGTCTTCAATCGCCGTGCCGCCGGCGTCGATCCCGGCCTTGTGCCAGGCATCGGCCTGTTCGGTGCTGTCGACCGCAAACCCGATCGTGCCGCCATTGGCATGGCAGGCCGGCTGGCCATCAATCGGCGGCGTCACAAGGAATGTCCCGCCATTGTGCAAATAGATCAGGCGGCCTTTCGGGTCCGTGATCGCCTCGCGCCCACCCAGCGCCTTGAACAGCGCATCATAGAATTTCTTCGATTTCTCAAGGTCGTTCGTGCCGACCATGACGTGACTGAACATATATGCGTTTCCTCTTATGTTGCTCTCAATTATTTATAGCTGACTCTTAACGTCGTACAGCCGTCGAATCCGCAATCACTTTTTTCCCACTTTATGTCCACTGTGGCGCCCTTGTAGATTTCGGAGGCAGATTGAGGCCGGGCATTTTCGTCAAACACGTCGATCTTGATTGCATCACGAGACGAGAGACACGCTACGGAGTACTCGGCCAGCTCATCAATGGACACATAATGAGTCAGGGGCGCCACAGCTCCAACGAAGGCTTGATCGGCGGCATCGTCGCACGCATCGCATTCGGTATTCCAGCCGAGCGAATACATGCAGATTCGTCCTTCGCCGCACCCGGCTTGAAACAGTCTCACATAGCGTTCATCCGCCTCAGACTCAGGCACCGCATGGATCCACGTTTTAAACGCGCTGCAATAGGCTCTCTCCATAGGTGTTGAACTGTCGGTCGTCGAACAAGCCGTCAGCATCAGAACGAAGAAGAATGCGATGCTGGTTCGCATCAATAAACCACCACGCTCCGGATGCTCTCGCCGGCATGCATCAGGTCGAAGGCATCATTGATCTTGTCCAGCTTCATGACGTGGGTGATCATCGGGTCGATCTGGATCTTGCCGTTCATGTACCAGTCAACGATCTTCGGCACATCGGTGCGCCCCTTCGCGCCGCCAAAGGCCGTGCCGCGCCAATTGCGGCCTGTCACCAGCTGGAAGGGACGTGTGCTGATTTCCTTGCCGGCCTCGGCCACACCGATGATGACGCTCGTGCCCCAGCCGCGATGGCAGCATTCCAGGGCCTGACGCATCACATCCGTATTGCCGGTACAGTCAAAGGAATAATCCGCCCCGCCATCGGTCAGTTCGACAATATGCGCAACCACATCCTCGGTTTCCTTCGGATTGACGAAATGCGTCATCCCGAATTTCTCGCCCCATTCCTTCTTGGACGGGTTGATATCGACGCCAACAATCATGTCTGCGCCCGCCATCTTCGCGCCCTGGATCACGTTCAGGCCGATGCCGCCCAGGCCAAACACGACGACATTGTCACCGACCTGTACCTGCGCCGTGTTCACCACGGCGCCAACGCCCGTCGTCACGCCGCAACCGACATAGCAGGCCTTGTCGAACGGCGCGTCGGTACGGATTTTCGCCACGGCGATTTCCGGCAGAACGGTAAAGTTCGAAAACGTGGAACACCCCATATAGTGATAGATCGGCTGGCCCTTGTAGCTGAAGCGCGTCGTGCCATCCGGCATCAGCCCCTTGCCCTGCGTCGCGCGGATCGCCGTGCAGAGATTGGTCTTGCCGGAGAGACAGGATTTGCACTGGCGGCATTCCGGCGTGTAGAGCGGGATCACATGGTCGCCGGGCTGCACACTGGTCACGCCCGCGCCCACTTCGCGCACAATGCCGGCGCCCTCATGGCCCAGCACGCTGGGGAAGATGCCCTCTGAGTCGAGCCCGTCCAGCGTATAGGCATCGGTGTGGCAAATGCCCGTCGCCATGATCTCGACCAGGACTTCACCAGCCTTCGGGCCTTCCAGGTCGAGTTCGACGATTTCCAGCGGTTTCTTGGCTTCAAAAGCGACAGCGGCGCGCGTTTTCATGAGGGAACTCCATTCAGTTTACGCGCCATACTACTCTTGCGAATTCAGCGATAAAGTGGGTAATTCGAAATTCATTGTTGCAGGATTGGGATAATGCGCACGAATTGGGATGGCATTGAGGAATTCGTGGCTGTGGCCACCTGCATGGGCTTCAAACCTGCCGCACAGATGCTGAATGTCTCGACGTCCCATGTCAGCCGCGCAGTGACCAGGCTTGAGAATGCGATTGGCGCTCCCCTGCTCTATCGCACGACGCGGAAAGTCTCCCTCACGGATACAGGCCGCACCGTGCTCAGCCAGTGCGAAAGCCTGATCCGCGCCCGGGACGAATTGTTCGCAGTCGTGGGCGGCAATACAGAGCCCCAGGGCGAACTCAAGATCACCTGCTCCACCTCGCTTGGCGAGCGCTACATCTCGCCCATTGTCCGGCAATTCTGCCAGGACTATCCAAAAGTGGAAATTACGCTGGATTTGTCGAACCGGCTCGTGGACCTGATTGCCGAGGGGTTCGACCTCGCCATCCGCACCGGCCAGCTGGAAGATTCCCGCCTGGTCAGCTCCCGGGTCGCGACGCGCCAATTCCTTGTCTGCGCAGCCCCCGCCTATCTCGCCGCCAATGGCACGCCAGACCGGCTGGATGATCTGAAGGCGCACAATTGCATTATCGGTTCGTCCAGCAGCTGGCGGTTCCGGCAGGGCGGCCAGCATGAAACGATCCGTCCACGGGGAAATCTGAAATGCAATTCCGGCGCCTCCGTGCTCGACGCCCTGCTGGCCGGGGCCGGCATCGGCCAGCTGCCCTATTTCTATGTCGCGCCGCATCTGGCGAGCGGTGATCTTGTGGAACTGTTTCCGGATGTCAGGCCCGAGCCTGAACCCATCTGGGCGGTCTATCCCCAGGCCCGCCACCATCAGTCAAAGGTCCACCTCCTGGTCGACCGGATCCGCGCCGAGTTGCGGCGGGAATTCGACACGCCAGCCTGACTTCGCGCCCGCCCGGGCTCAGCTGCAGGCATTTGCGTGTGATTTGAACTCGCCCATCCGGGTCAGGCGCGGGCCGTCGCCCAGCAAGTCGCACCGGTCCACCATGACATCAGCCGACTCCATCCGGATCAGGTTGAAGGATGGCGGCTCGGCGCGCAGCCGGACGGACAATGTCCCGGATGACACGGCCAGATAGCATCCATTGGCGCGTTCCCTGAGCGTCACCGATGGTGTGTGCACATGGCCGGTCAGGACGATCTGCACATGGCTGGCAGCAACCTTGTCGCTGGCTCGCCGCCCGCGCCGCGTCCGCGTACGCAATGGCGCTCCAGGCAGGGAGTGGAACGGGTGGTGGCATGCCAGCAGTTTCAACGCCGCATCGGATTCTGCGGCGCGGAACAGGGCCTCATCCAACTGGGTCAGGTTCACCGTACCCTCAGCCCAATTCTTGCGGGCCTGCCATCCGCGCGCCGTATTCAGGCCCACGGCAATCGCCTGCCCCGCCTCAGCGGATTCAAAATACCGGTTGAAACGCTGCTTGAACCGTTTGAAAGGCTCGGCCGCCCGCGCGGCCAGATTGAACATCGGCGTATCATGATTTCCGGGTACGATCAGTTTGGGCAGGTCGAACCGGTCCAGCCAGTCTGCAGCAGCATCGAACTCCCGCGTGCGGCCGCGCTGGGTCAGGTCGCCGCACACCACCAGCATGTCCGGCCTGGCCTCCTTGATACAGGCCTCTGCATCGGCGATGGCCGAATCGTCCTCGGCGCCGAAATGAATATCGGCAATTTGCGCAATCAAGGTCATGGGATCAGGACAGGTCCGGCACAAAGATCTTCACGGCGGCATCGACCCGGCAGAAACGCAGCGGTGTTTCCAGCTCGCGCAATTCGCCATCCAGCGTGACGCTGACCCGCCCCTTGTCCAGATGATGCACCTCGATCTCGTCCATCCGGACAAGGTCGACATCGTCCGCATTGCGCCAGCCATCCACCAGCATCTCGATCCCGATCCGGGCCAGGTCCAGCAGGCCTTGCGGGTCAACGCTGGCAATCTCCAGCTTCCCGGGCGTGTCGGGATTGATGTTCACGGTCAGCGCCGTGGATGTGCGCTTGGGCGCGCCGGGCGCAGACCATTCCAGATTGGATTTCAGGGCCAGCGCCGTGGAATCGTGCACGATCTCGGCGGCCTCCAGCAACTTGCCTTCCCGCAGCGCCTCGCGGGAATTGGTAAATCGCGTCATGTCGCCCAGCATCGCCGCCACGAAAAAGCGCGGCCCGCCAATGATTTCGCCGCACGGCATCGGGCGCACCCGCCCACCCCGCAGCGCGGCGTCAACCAGCGTCTCCCAGTCATGGTCTCCGCCAAGAGCCCTTGTCGGCAGCATGTTCATTGTGCCGCCCGGCAGCGGCAGCACGGCCGGGCCCGTCATGCCGGCATGCGACAGGGCGCAGGCGATCGTGCCGTCCCCGCCCCAGGCGATCAGCGTGTCCGGCTCATCGGCCAGGGCCTGCTCCACCAAGAGGGGTAACTCCCCCTCCCCGGCAACATGAATGCGGGGATCATCCGGCAGGCCGGACAACTTTTCCCGGATCAGGTCTGCGGCGCCCTCCGGCGTGCTGCCGGACAGGGGATTGATCACGCAGGAGACACGGCCGAGGCGCGAGAGGACATCTGTTGGGGTCATGGCAGTAAAACGCTGTCGCCCACAAATTTGTTCCGCGCGCCCGCACGGCCCTCGCCCTCGGCGATTTCCCCGCTATAACGGCGCGATGACTGACCCGACCCCTTCCGATTCGCTGCGCGTGGCCATTGCCGGTGTGGCAGGCCGCATGGGCCGACAGCTTGTCGGCGCCGCACTGGATTCCGGCCTCTCCGTCACGGGCGGCAGCGAAGCGCCCGCATCCGAACACCTTGCCGATGATATCGGCGAACTTGCCGGCCGCCGCCTGCTGGACCTGAAGCCGGCCACGGATCCCGTCGCCGCTGCCAGCAATGCCGATGTCTGGATCGATTTCACCCGCCCGGCCGCCACGCTGGCCGCCCTGGACTCGCTGAAACATACCAGCGTGCGGGCCGTCATCATCGGCACAACGGGGTTTTCAGATGCCGAGGAAGCCGAAATCGCTCAGGCAGCGCAATCGCTCGCCATTGTGAAAGCCGGGAATTTTTCGGTCGGAATCAACCTGCTTCAGGCCCTGACCCGCATGGCGGCAGACCGGCTCGGGCCGGACTGGGATATTGAAATTCTGGAAACCCATCATCGCCGCAAGGTGGATGCACCCTCCGGCACGGCCCTGATGGTGGGCGAAGCCGCCGCTGCCGGTCGGGGCAAGCCCCTGTCGGAGCTGCGCGCAGCGCCCTATGACGGGCCGGACGCCCGCCGCCGTGCCGGCAGCATCGGCTTTGCCGTGCGCCGCTCCGGCGGCGTGATCGGCGAGCATGAAGTCAGTTTCGGCTCCGACATGGAAATCCTCACACTCAGCCACACGGCGCTGGACCGGGCCGTCTTTGCGCATGGCGCCCTCGGCGCCGCAGCCTGGGCCGTGCAGCAGGATCCGGGCCTGTATGACATGAATGACGTGCTGGGGCTTTCCGGCAACGCCCTGGCGTAAGCACTCCCCCAGCAGCTGAATCAGGGTTGACGCTCCAGTTCGCAGTGGCAGCATGACAAGTTCGTTAAGTTTGTGCACTGGGACCGGCTCATGATCGGAATTGTGGTTGTCAGCCACGGAAAGCTCGCCCGCGAACTCGTCGCCGCCACCGAGCATGTGGTGGGTGAGCAGGACCGGTTCCGCTCCATCTCCATCGAGGTCGAGGACGACATCGAGGCGCGCCGCGACCAGATTCGCGAAACCGCCAAATCCTGCGACAATGGCAAGGGTGTCATCATTCTCACCGACATGTTCGGCGGCACCCCGTCCAATCTGGCCATGTCGGTCATGAATACCGGCAATGTCGAGGTCCTGTCCGGGGTCAACCTGCCGATGCTGATCAAGCTGGCGGAAGTGCGTGGCGAGCTGTCCCTGAAAGAGGCCGCAAAGGTTGCCGCGGAAGCGGGGCGTAAATACATCAACATCGCCTCCGAACTCCTCGCAAAGTCGAATTGATGCCAGACACCGAAACCCTCACCGCCAGCCAGCGCGCCACCATCGTCAACCGCAAGGGCCTGCACGCCCGCGCCTCGGCCCGCCTGTCCCGCCTCGCCGGTGAATTCGAATCCCGCATCATCGTCTCGCATGAGGGCGAGACCGCCGATGCCCGCTCGATCATGGATCTGATGATGCTGGTCGCGCATACGGGTTGCGAAGTGGAAATCAACGCCGAAGGCCCCGACGCCGCCGAGGCCGTCACCGCCATCGCCAGCCTCATCGCCGACGGCTTCGGCGAACAGGGCGAAGCCGACACGGTGTGCTGAGGGACCACGGCCAACGGCTTGATGTCCGGCGCCTCTGCTGAGTACGACATTACCTGTTGCTGGACATGGCAACCCAGGATTTATATCCGTTTGTGATGCGGATTTTCCTTTGCCTTGTTTTCCTCGGCCTCCTGATCGGCACAGAAACGGCCGTTGCTGAGAAGTACACGTTGAAGTCGGGCGAAACCCTGGCAAATTCTGAATACTCGACACTGTATCCATTGGGCGGGAAGAAAGCCCTGACTCTGGAAGTCACATTTCAGAGCAAGGCGACGGACCCGGATCTTCGTAACGCATCGCTGATCGAGATACTGCTCGAACATCTCCTGCCGAAGGCTGTCGCGGAGGGCTATTCGGAAGCCTCTATTTGGGAGACCAAAATTGATGCCTCCTCTGGAGCAGGGAAAAATCCATTCTTCTCTTTCGGGGTCAAAGCCAGCGCGCACGAGAACTACGACTTCAGCCTGCAGGACAAATGGATATGGGCACAAACTGCCGGTCCGGAGCTGGACCTGTCGTCGGTCACGATTTCGGAATTCACCTATGATGAAGATTTGGACCTGTTCACTACACAGGTGTTTCCGAGACAATTGTCTGATGGGAATACCATTTTGGAGGTCTGGGCCAACGCTCCGGGCGCATCGCCAGCCGAGTCCATCGTGAAGGCGAATGAACTTTTTAAGTCTCTGTCAGGCTGCGTTGAGGACGGCGTACCAATCAGTGAAGACAGCCCTATGGCGGACGAGGGTGCCATCGCCTTGAGAATGTATCTCTTACCCCATGTCACCGCATCGGCGCTACAGTACCAACCGCGCGTCAAGCTCACCTACGGCCACGAAGATGGCGTCGCAACATGCTACACGATGACGAATGACGGGTATGGAACTTGGGAAGATCTCTATGCGTCGCTGAGCAAATAGTCCTCATGGCACCGCGAGCTCCGGCCACCTCACAGTTGACACCCTCCCCCCTTCCAACGCCCGCAAATCATCCCTATATTGGTCCTGTCTTCGGACTATGGCGATAAACGCGCGTGTAATAAGCGGTTCGGACCCGGGGGCGGTACCCGGCGGCTCCACCAAAAGCAGGTTCAGGCACTCACCGGCCTGTTTCTGACGGGGCCGAAACAGGATCGACGGACGTGTAAAGACGATGCCTTCGCCGGATTGGGCCCCCTCAGAAGCCCAAATCAACATAGTTGCAAATGACAACTTTGCTGAAGGTGAACTGCTCGCAGCGTAAGCTGTGCTCGGTAAACCGACTTAACTCCTAGGGTTTCAGACCCCTAGGCGGGGCCCGGAGGCGCCTGGCAACAGAAGCCTCCACCTTTCCTCCTGACAATTTCAAAGGCCCGGATTTCGTCACACATCCGGCCAGAATGCTGGTATGGTGCCTTCTGCGACATGGGAGGCAGATCATGGCCAACAGCACGCTGACAGGCTTCGTGAAGGAGGCTCTCGAAAAGGGCGAGGGCCGCAACGGCATCCGCGCCGCCCTGCTGAGCGCCGGCTGGCGGGCCGACGAGGTGGACGAGGCCCTGACCGCCTTTTCCGATGTCGCCTTCCCGGTCGCCGTGCCCAGGCCGCAGGCCTACCTCTCGGCGCGCGAGGCCTTCTTCTACCTCCTCTTCTTCATCCTGCTCGGCGTTGTCGCCTACAATCTCGGTTCGCTCCTTTTCGCCCTGATCGACTATGCCATCGTCGACAATACCGAGCGGGCGGATTACTGGCACCGGTCCCTCAATTATCAGATCCGCGGGGCAATCGCCGGCCTGATTGTCGGCACGCCGATCTTCCTCTGGCTCGCCCGCATCCTGCTCAAGGCGCGCAAGGCAAACCCCGCCCTTCAGCGCTCCCGCATCCGCAAATGGCTGATCTATGTCAGCCTCGTCATCGCCGGGTCGGTCCTCGTCGGCGATGCCATCTCGCTGGTCTACAATTTCCTCAATGGTGATCTCACGCTGCGCTTCACGCTGAAATCCCTGATTGTCGCCGCCATTGCCGGATCAATCTTCGGCTATTTCATCACCCATGCCGAAAAGGACGAAGCCGATGGCATTTGATCGCCACACTGTGATCGGCGGCACACTGGTCGGCGTCATCGTCATTGCCTGCATCGCCGGCCTGCTCATCACGGGCGGCCCCATCGAGGCCCGCCGCCAGAAGGAAGATTCCGCGCGTTTGACCGCGGTCTCCGAAACCGCAGTTGCCCTCGCCTGCTATCATCAGGCCCATGGCAGCATCCCGGCTGACACGGCGCAGGTCGAAACGGAGCTCGCAGACGCGGCTTCGGCCAGCCGGCGCGTGAAGGGGTGCGCCTCGGCCCGGTTCGAGACAGACCCGGTGACTGGTCAGCCATTCCACCTGCGCAGGGATGACACGGGCACCGTCACCCAAATCTGCGCGGAGTTTGCGACCTCCAATTCGGTTGGTGGGCGCGTTCGATATGGCTCCGCCAAGGCGATCGTGCCGGATCTCCGCGAAGCCCGCGAAACGCCCGGCGAGCACTGTTTCGCGCTCAATCTCGACGCGGACCTCGAATAGGCCATCTCCGCCCACTGGCCTTCTGCCCCTGTCCCCTCTACACCTATGCGGAGAGAGGAAGGGGCAGAAACCATGAAACAGCTGATCACCGCCGCCATGTCAGCGCTCGCCCTGGCCGCATGCTCGCCCGCCGAAAGGCCTGGCACAGGAGAGACGCCCATGCCGGACAGCAAACCGCCCATCAGCTATGCCGCCGAAGGCTGGCCCGCGAAATCCCTGCCGGAACTGGCCGAGGCCCTGAAAGCCGGCGAGGTCTCCGCCGAAGCCCTGACCCAGGCCTATCTCGACCGGATCGACCTCGTCGACCGTTCCGGCCCCACGCTGCAGGCGGTCCTCACCCTGAACCCGGACGCGCTGGAGGCCGCCCGCGCCCTCGATGCCAAACGCGAGGCCGGCGAGCCGCTCGGCGCACTGCACGGCCTGCCTCTCCTGATCAAGGACAATATCGAAACCGCCGACGCCATGCCCACCACGGCGGGCGCGCTGGCCCTGAAGGACAATCTCACCGGCCGTGACTCGCCGCTGATTGCGGGCCTGCGTGCGGAAGGCGCGATCATTCTCGGCAAGTCCAATCTCAGCCAGTGGGCGAACTTCCGCTCGAACAGCTCGATGAGCGGCTGGTCTGCCCTGGGTGGTCAGGTCCGCAATCCGCACATGCTGGACCGCAATCCCTGCGGCTCCAGTTCCGGGTCCGGCGCGGCGGCCGCCGCCTCCCTCGCCGCCGGCACCGTTGGTACGGAAACCAATGGCTCGATCATCTGCCCCTCCAATGTCAACGGCGTGGTCGGCTTCAAGCCTACGGTCGGCCTTGTCTCGCAGGAGTTCATCATTCCGATCTCTTCCTCTCAGGACACAGCCGGCCCGATGACGAAAACGGTCCGGGGCGCAGCCATGATGCTCAACGCCATGGCGACCGGCGAAGCAAAGACGGACTATGCTGGCGCGCTCGACGCAGCCTCCCTTGAGGGCGCCCGCATCGGTGTGCTCCGCAGTGCTCAGGGCAGCAGCCCGCACATCCAGGCGCGCTTTGACGCCGCTCTGGCCGACCTCGAAGCCGCAGGCGCAATTCTCGTCGACATCGACTCCTTCGGCATGCCGGACGGTTTCTGGGGCCAGGCATTTGACGTCCTGAAATATGAGTTCAAGGCCACGCTGAACACCTACCTGGCCACCACGCCGGACGCAGTCACCGCCCGCTCCCTGACGGATCTGATTGCGTTCAACACCCAGAATGCCGACACGGAACTGGCCCTGTTCAACCAGGACATTTTCGAACAATCCGACGCGATGGAATCCCTCGATTCCGATGGCTACCGTGAGGCCATCGCCGTCGTCCAGTCCGCCACGCGAGAGAATGGCATTGACCGTCTGCTGGCGGAACATGATGTGGTTGCCCTCGTCGCCCCGTCCGGTCCGCTCGCCCCGCGCGTCGACCCGGTCAATGGCGATGTCTGGCCGGATTGGGCGGGCGCCGGTTATCTCGCCGCCATTGCCGGATACCCGCACCTGACCGTACCCATGGGCACAGTTCGAGGCATCCCGATCGGCCTGTCCTTCATGGGCGGTAAAGATCAGGACGCGCGCATCCTCTCCCTGGGCTACGCCTATGAACAGCGGACTCAGGCGCGTGCCGAACCGCAATACTATCAGACGGCAGAGGACCTTCCCGAAATCGCCGAAGCCATGCGCCGCCGCGACTAGGCGCTAGAGCAGGATCGTGCCCTTGCCATCCTTCTCCAGCGCGCGCTGATAGGAGGGATAGGCCCGCATCTGCTGCAGGAAACGGTGCGCATTCGGATAGTTTCCGGCATCCATTCCGGCCCGGTGCGCGGCCAGCTCCATGGAATACCCCATCACGATGTCAGCGGCGGTCAGAGTGTCGCCGGCAAACCAGGTATGCTTGCCCAATGCTTTCTCTATCTCGGTCATGAAGGCGCTAAGGCGCGGCCCGAAAAAGGCCTTGTCCAGGCCGCCGACCAGCATCTTCGCGGCTGGCTTCAGAAAAAAGGGCGCCCGGGCCGTCATCGCCATCATGACGAATTTATTGGTCAGCAAGGGTTGCAGGCTGCCTTGCGAGGCGTGGAACCAGAACAGATAGTCCGCCCGGTTCGGCGTGCCCGGCGCCGGGCGCAGACGCCCGTCATCATGCTTGTCCAGGATATAGTCGACAATCGCATTGGTCTCCGCCAGCGTGACATCGCCTTCACTGATACAGGGCGCGGTGCCGAGTGGCGACACGGCCTTGTATTCTGCCGGGGCCAGCCGTGTTTTCGGGTCACGGTCATACAATTTGACCTCATACGGCACACCCAGCTCTTCCAGCAGCCACAGGATGCGGATGGATTGCGACTTTTCAAGATGATGCAGCGTGATCATGGATTGGCCCCTCAGCCCAACAGGAATGACAGGTCAGACTGTAGGGCGCGGCGCGTCCGCGTCCAGCCGGGATCACGTGGGGGAAATGCGAATTTCCCGCTACAGGTCCAGCGGAATCTCGCGCCCTTCCGCTGCAGACCGGTAGATCGCCTCGATCAGCGCCATGTCGCGCAGGCCCATCTCGCCCGGCGTGATGATCTCGGTGCCATCGCGGATCGCATCGGCCAGATGATCGCACTGGCGGGCAAACTGCACATTCGGATCGCCGGGGTTCAGATCATCCACCGTGCCGTCCCGCGTCAGCCGCATCTTGTGGCCGCCATAGCCGGTTGCCGGTTGCATCAGCAAAGTGCCGGCTTCCCCGTCCACACGCGCCATATTGTTGCCCGGCGAGGTATCATAGGAGGTGAACAGATGCGCCGTGGCCCCGGACGGGAAGCGCAGATCGGTCGTCACTTTCGAAAAGATCTGCTCGAAGCGCGGATCCCCCGCAGGCTGTTCGGTCACGGCCTTTACCGCCACCGGCATCTCGCCGGACAGGTAGAGCGCGGACTGGAGGCCATAGATGCCGTAATCCTCCAGTGGTCCACCCCCGGCCAGCGCCCGCACGACGCGCCAGTTTTCAGATACGCTGGTCGGCCCCATGCGATAGGACTGTGCCGTCTCGATATGCTTGATCTTGCCGACCGCGCCCTCGCGCATCAGCTCCGTGGCGCGCAAATTGAACGGCTCGAAATGACAGCGATAGGCAATCATCAGCTTGCGGTTCGCGGCCTCGGACGCGGCAATCATCTGCGCGCATTCGGCCACCGACATCGCCATCGGCTTTTCGCACAGGACATGCTTGCCGGCCGCAAAGCTCTTTTCCGTCCATTCCAGGTGCAGGCCCGTCGGCAGCACATTATAGACCGCTTCGACGCGGTCATCCTCCGCGATGCGGTCAAAATCCTCATACGAATAGATTGCATCTTCCGGCAGGCCATAGGCCGCGGCCACCTTTGCCGCCTTTTCCGGGTTGCCGGACACCACCGCCGCCACATGGCAGCGGTCCGCGGCGGCCAGGGCGGGCAGCACCTTGCCGATGCCATAACCGCCCAGTCCCATCACCGCGAAGCCGACGCTGCCCGCTTTTGGTGCAGGCGGCGGACTGTCCGGCAGTTCGCCCCAATTCGGCCACGGCATGCCGATGGCCTTTGCCGGGATCGCGCCGCCGCCTTCCGCGCTGGCACAGCCCGCAATCCACGGGGCCGCCGCCAATGTCGCGGAACTCAGCGCGATGAACTGCCTGCGAGAGTGAATCAAACCGGTCATGAAGGCCTCCCTGAAAATCGCCTTTTGTTAGCGCTACCTGAAGAGAACCGCAGGCCGCCTGGCCGGTCAAGGCGAAAGCCGGTGCGCGGCGATCACGATCCGGTCAGAGCAGGCCGGGTCCTGACTTTCTCAGCCGCTCGACCACGGCGCCGACATGATACTTCATTGCATCCGGTCCCATCGGGGCCTGCCGGGCAAATTCGTCACGGACTTCATTGGCGCGTTTCTCCGCCGCCAGCCAGGCAGACGGTTCCGGCACAATCAGGAATGTGCCGCGCGCAATCTCGTCCAGCGTGTGCCGCGCCACCTCCAGCGGCGGTTTGCCTTCTGCCATCACGGCGCGCGCCAGCGCACTGCGGCCCTCATCGGCAGACATCCCGGTCGCCGCCGGGCTGGTGTCCGGCATGTGGGTTGCGGTCAGGCCGGGGCACAGCACGCTGACCCCAATCGAATCCGGCAGCTCGGCGCGGAATACATCGCCCAGCGCCAGCACGCCATGCTTGGACGCGGTGTAGAACCCGTTGCCCGGATGCTGCAGGCCCAGCGCATGTTCCGATGCGGTCAGGCAGAGATGCCCGGCATGATCAGCCTCGATCATCCGCGCAGCGAACGCTTTCGCCGTCGCCCAGACGCCCTTCAGGTTGACGCCCATCGTCACATCGAATTCGGCCTCGCTGGCCTTCATCAGGGGACGCGCCACGCTGATCCCGGCATTGGCGAAAACGAGGTCGACACCGCCCAGCCAGTTCCAGGCATCTCCGGCCATGGCCTCGACGCCGGCAACATCCGCCACATTGCAGGCAATGGCCCGGGCGGCATCGCCCAGCTTTGCCGCCTGCGCTTCGGCGGCGTCCTTGTTGATGTCCACGATCACAACACGGCCGCCATCGGCCACCATCGCTTCGGCCAACGCCGCGCCGATGCCGCTTGCACCGCCCGTAATGACCGCCGTCCTGCCCCGGGTTTCCATCCCGTCTCCTCCCCTTTTGTCTGGTATCTAGCTGTAGCGCGCCTCGACCTTCTCGCCGGCCTTGCCCGCCTTCACGGCGTCCAGGCTCGCTTCCAGATCAGCCAGATACGCGTCCGCGACTTCGGCATGTTTCGGGCTCAGCATCAGGTGCAGGCTCGGCGGCTCCTTGGTCACGGAGGTAAACCAGCCGCGCCGGAAGATTTCGCCATAAACCGCGAAGGCATGGGCATCCGGATGGTAAAAGGCCATCAGGCCCAGCATCGGGTTTCCGACGATCTCGAAGCCGAGCCGCTTGACCCCTTCCTCCATTGTCTCGCGTGTCGCGCAGACCTGACCCTGCAGCCTTTTATAGCCTTCGACGCCCAGCGTGTTCATCACGCCCCAGGCCGCAGAGATCGCCCCGCCCGGCCGTGTACCGGCCAGCGTCGGCGTCTTCATCGGTGCGCCGCTCCAGCCGGCCATGTCGAACGGCATGTGCGCGTAAAGTTCCTCGGACCGGAACAGCACGGTCGAGGCGCCCTTGGCGCAATAGCCGTATTTGTGCAAATCCGCGCTCATCGACTTCACGGCCGGCACCTCGAAATCGAAGGCCGGCACCGGCACACCATTCATCCGTGCAAAGGGCGCGAAATAACCGCCAACGCAGGCATCGACATGCAGCCAGACATCCTTCTGGCCCGCCACGTCTCCCAGCTCCTCTATCGGATCGATGATGCCATGCGGGAAGTTCGGGGCCGAGCCGACCATCATGATCGTGGCCGAATCCACGGCCGCGCCCATCGCCGCCGGATCGGCTTCATAACTGCCATCCGTCTTCAGCGGCACGCGCCGGATCTCGATATCCATCAGGTGCGCCGCCTTGTCGAAGGCCAGATGCGCCGATTGCGGCAGCACGACATTCTGGCCTTCGCGCGGCTGGCCCCGGCTGCGCGCAAAGTCACGCGCCGTCTTCATCGCCATGGTGATCGAATCGGTGCCGCCCGACGTCATCGCCCCGGTGGCTCCGTCCGGCCCGTGCAGCAGGGAGAGGCCCATGCCGATGACCTCCTTCTCCATCTGCGCCAGGCTCGGAAAGGCCAGCGGGCCGAGCCCGTTCTCCGCCATGTAGAGTCCATAGGCCTCGTGCTGGACCTTCGAGATGTCCGGTCCGGCATTGAAGACATAGACCGCCGTGCGTCCGTCGCGCCATTGCGCATCTCCTCCGCCGCGCGCGATCATTTCGGCGCGTACCTCGCTCCAGTCACGCCCCTGTTCCGGCATGGTGATCATGTGTCGTGTCCTCCCTCGGGCCGGTGCTCCGGTCTGCTGTTTCCAGCCTAGAGGGATTGCGCCGCGACGCAACCAACCGCGCCGGAATGCGTTGACCCGGCACGAAGGAGAATCCCATGACCCAGCAAGCTGACCCGAAAGACCGCAAGCGTGACGACGACACGCCGCCCCATCACAAGGAAGTCCGCCCGGCAGGCGCGGAGAACATGGAACACCCGCCCGAGGAATGGGACGAAGTCGATGAGGAACTCGACGAATCCTTTCCCGCTTCAGACCCGCCGGCGAATTACTAACAGGATTTAACATGGCCCGCGCGGCCGTCCGGACCCCTGTGACAACATGGACTTATCCACAAGGACTGCCGCGCGAGCCGCATTTTTTTCCTCGCCCCTTGTGCGAAGCCCGTTGCGGCCCCCTGCCCACGCCCTTACTGTAGGCCTCTCAGAAAAGACCATGACAGACCCGGGGAAACGGCGCGCCCATGACTGACTATATCGGCTACGAAGCACTCACCCAGGCAGCCATGCGCGGCGTCGTCCGCGAAGCCCTGCGCCAGGGCTGCAACAGCAACGGCCTGCCGGGCGAGCATCATTTCTACCTCACCTTCCGCACCCGCGCGCCGGGCGTGAAGATCGCCGACTATCTGATCGAGCGGTTTCCGGAAGAGATGACCATCGTCATCCAGCACCAGTATTGGGACCTCGAAGTGCATGACAGCCATTTCGAGATCATCCTCAAATTCTCCGGCGTGCCACAGCACCTGCACATCCCGTACGCAGCCATCACGCGCTTCGTCGACCCGTCCGTCAATTTCGGCCTTACCTTCGAATCGCCCGACAAGGACGCCTCCGTCATTTCGCCTGCCGGGGAAATGGATGCGCCGGAAGCCGGCAGCGCCGCGCCTGCGGAGGAAGATGCCGGGACCGTCGTCAATCTCGACGCGTTCCGCCGGAAATAGGGCCCGGCACATTCCATGTCTGACACGGAAAAACCCCGCGTCTCGGACGCCGAGATGCTCGCACGCTTCCAGAACTCGAAGAAGCGCCCGCCCTGCTCCGATACACTCGGCATGCGCCTCGTCGAGGTCGAACAGGACGCCCAGCGCATCCGCATGGACTTCGATGTCTCGCCCGGTTTCGCCAACCCGACCGGCGCGGTGCAGGGCGGCTTCATCTCCGCCATGATGGATGAAGCGATGAGCACCTGCGTGATCATTGCCTCCAACATTACGATGACCGCCCCGACCCTGGAAATGAAGACCAGCTATCTGCGCCGTCTGATGCCGGGCAAGGCCAGCGTCGACGCCCGCATCCTGCGCATGGGCAAGTCGGCCGCCTTCATGGAGGCCGAGTGTTTTGACGCCGACGGCAAGCTGGTTGCCAAGGCGACCGCCACGGCCATCCCGATGCTGTTCAAGCGGCTGGGCTGATGGGATTCGACAAACGCGCCTTCTGGCAGGATCTCCTGACGCGCGACGACCTGCCCGCCGCTGCGCAATTTCTCAATTTTCAGCTGGTTGATCTGGATGTGAAGGAAGGCTGGGTCGAGGCCGCCTTCACCCTCCCCCCCGAAGCGGGCAATCCGGCCGGCGACGGTCAGGGCGGCTTTGTCTCTGCCATGCTGGACGAGGTGATGAGCATCGCCGGGTCGATCGTACAGGACGGCCCGGCCATGGCGCCCACCCTGCAGATGACGACCAGCTATATCCGGCCCGTTCCTGTCGGCCAGCGCCTGATCGGCCGTGGCGAGTGCGTCCGGCGGGGGCGCGCCGGCATCTTCACCCAGGGCTTCCTGCGCCGCGAAGACGGCGCCCTGCTCGCCCAGGCCACCGCCAGCTGCATCCCCCGCGCCCTCGGCTGAGCCACAAGCGCGCCATATCAGGCCAAAATCCGCGCGCATCCTTGATCCCGCCTGCACAGACCATATGTGTGATTGAGAATTATTCTCAATACAAGGATGCCTGTCCATGTCCTCACCCGGTTTCGCCGAAGCCCTTGTCCTGCGCACTCAGCAGCTGACCCCGCATATGTATCGCCTGACCTTCCGGTCAGAGTTCGCGGCAGATTTCACGCTCGGCGCGCCCGGCCAATACCTGAAAGTTCTGGCCCCTGCCCTCGGCGAGGCTGGCCCGCCCGTCTTCGATCCCGACACCTACAAGACCCGGATGCGCACCTACACGCTGCGCCATGTCCGCCCGCAGGTGCAGGAATTCGACATCGATTTCGTCGTGCATGGCGAGGAGGGCATTGCCGGGCCGTGGGCGAAACAGGCCAGGCCGGGCGACCGCATTCTGATCTCGCGCCCCGGCACGCTGAAATTCACCGGCGAACCGGCAGACTGGCACCTGTTCGTGGCGGACATGGCCGCCATCCCGGCGGCCGCAATCGAACTCGAAGGCCTGCCAGAGCATGCGGTCGGCGATGCCTTCTTCGAAATCCTCAGCGAGGCAGATCGTCAGCCCGTGCGTGCGCCAGCCGGCATCAACATCCACTGGATCATCAAGCCGGATTCCCATGCGCCGAGCGACGAACTTGTCGACTCCGTCCAGCGGCTTGCCTGGCGTGACGGCGCGCCCGGCGTGTTCGTGGCCGGCGAATTCTCGGTCGCCGGCACCTTGCGCTCATTCTTCCGCAAGGAACGCCCCACACGGAAGGACCTGACCTATGTCAGCTCCTACTGGAAACTCGGACTGATCGAACCCGAACACAAGGTGTTCAAGGCGCAGGCGGCGGCCTAGGCCGTCTCCATCGCCTTGACCTGTACCCGGGTCGGGCGCGACTTGCCCTTGCCGTACAGATTGACCTTCAGCTTCGAGATCGCGTGGACCAGCGCGTTCGGCCCATACTTGATCTCTCCGGTAAACTCGATGTCCGGGAAGCGCTGGAAGATCTGCTCATAGGCGACGCGCAGCTGCATCTGCGCCACGCGGGAGCCGAGGCATTTATGGATGCCATGGCCGAAGGCAATATGCTTGTCGACATTGTCACGCATCATGTCGAACCGGTCCGGGTCCGGGAAAATGTCCGCATCCCGATTGCCTGCGCCATACCACATGACCACTTTCTCATCCCTGGCGATCCGCTGGCCGTTCAGTTCGGTATCTTCCAGCGCGGTGCGGCGCATGTGTTTCACCGGCGAAATCAGGCGCAGCGCCTCATCCGACATGCGCGGGATCAGCGACGGATCGTCCAGCACCATGGCGCGCTGGTCCGGCCATTCGGTCATCAGCTTGATCGTGCCAGACAGCGAATTGCGCGTCGTGTCATTGCCCGCAAAGATGATCAGCAGCCAGGAGCCATCGAGAAATTCCTGCGGCAGGTCTTCATCGTCCAGCTTGGAATGGGCGATCACGGTCAACAGGTCTTCCCGCGGATTGGTGCGGCGGTCTGCCATCACCTGCGCGCCATAGGCGAACATGTCCTCTACCACTTTCTTGAAGCGCAGCGGGAACAGCGGCTCCCCCAGGAATGTCCGCCATGGATTGGCCATGAACTGGCTGGCCATTTCCAGATAATGCATCCAGTGCACGATCTTCTGGCGGTCGGCCTCGTCCACGCCCAGCATTTCGCACAGGGTGAACAGCGGCAACTGGTTCGAGAACAGCTTGACGAAATCGACCTCTGGCCCGTTCGCCTCCAGATCGTCCAGCAATGACTCGACCTTGACGCTGACCTTCTCGCGCAGCTGCTTCACATAGGCCGGAATGAAGAAATCCTTCTGCTGGATGCGCATCTGCATGTGGCGCGGCTCGTCCATGGAAATCAGATTGTCCATCGCCGCCCGCACGAGAATTTCCGGTTTCCAGTGCTTGCGCGGCGGAACGGCCAGATTGATCCCGCCCCGCTCTGAGGAAAAGATCTGCGGCTGCAGCTCGACGGCCTTGATGTCTTCATATCGGGAAACCGACCAGAAGCCGGAGACGCCCCGCCCCATCCGGGACCACATGACCGGCGCGTCGCTGCGCATTCGGGCATAGAGGTCGTAAGGGTGGCCCTGCGTCCAGGAATTCGGATTCCACAGCTCGAAATCCGTTTCCAGCATGGGATAGGCAAGTGGGTTTGCCGGCAGTTCCGCGCCGGTATCCTCAAGAATGGCGTCGCTGACCAGTCTCGTCATGGCTTCCTCCGAGTCATGTTATGCGCTGCAGTATCCGCCGCTGTCCCTACGACACTCAAGGGGCCAATCCGGCTTTTTCCATGTCCCGCCGAAACGGCCTTGGCGCAGCGTCACCCGCGCTTTCCGGCCTGATCCATGTTACAAGTTGCGGATCGATCCGGCGCAAAGACCGGACAGGGAGGAAAACATGGCCGACGACCAGCGCACGCCGCCGCTGCCGCAATCCATTATCGAGGTCACAGCATTTGCGCCGGATGCGCGCTCCGATCCGCACCCGAAACTCGAAGCCTTGCGCCATAATTGCCCCGTCATGCGCGACGAAATCGCAAAGACCTGGTTCCTGACGCGCTATGCCGACATTCGCGAAACCGTGAACGACCGCAGCTTCGTCCGCCATCCGCTGAATTCCGAAGAAGGCTCGATCTCGCGCCAGCTGATCGAGGATGACGACAATCCGCGCCGCACCTCCATCCTCTTCCTCGATGATCCGGATCATGCCCGCGTCCGCCCGCCTCTGGCCAAGGCCTTCTATGCGCGCATTCAGAAGATGAAGCCCCAGATCGAGGCGATCATTGACGAGACCATCAACGCCGCGCCGGCATCCGGCCGGTTCGACCTGATGGCCGACATCGCCGTGCCGATCCCGGTGACTGTCATTGCGCGCATTCTCGGCGTGGACGAGGAACGCCTGCCCGATTTCCGGCAATGGTCTGAAGACGTGATCCTCGGCCTCAATCCGGTCCGCACGCCGGAAGAGACCGAACGCATGGAACGCGGCAGCCACGCGCTCGACGCCTATTTCACCGAACTGATGGAGGCCCGCCGCAAGCTTCCCGGCGATGATCTCATCACGGACATGGTACAGTTGCAGGCCAGCGGCGACGCGCCCCTGTCAGACGACGAGCTGCGCATCAATCTCGGCGCGCTGCTTGTCGGCGGCAACCTCACCACGACCGATTTGATCGGCAATGGCGTCTGGCTGTTCCTGACCCATCCGGATCAACTGGCCGCGTTCAAGGCTGACCCGGCCCTTGGCGCGCAGGCCGTTGAGGAAGTCCTGCGCTATGAAGCGCCCGTCTCGGCCACGTCCCGCATTGTCGAGGCCGACAGGCAAGTCGCCGGCTGTCCGATGAAGGCACGTCAGGTCGTCTTCTGCTCGCTCGCCTCCGCCAATCGTGACGAGTCCGTCTTTGATGCGCCCGAGGCCTTCGACATCACGCAGAAACGCGCCAGCCATATCGCCTTTGGCGGCGGCCCCCATATCTGCATTGGCGCGCCCCTGGCCCGTATCGAAGCCCGCCGCGTCTTCGAAAAACTCTTCGCGCGCTATCCGGACATGCGCCTGCCGGACCAGGACCTCACCTGGCGCGCCCTCCCCTTCTTCCGCGGCCTCGAGCGACTGGACGTGGAGGTTTGAGTTTCACTTCGCAAGATTGGGAGAGGAATGGCTGCACTCTCCCAAACCGCCCTCCCCGGGCTTGACCCGGGGCCCCATGCGGTGGCTCCGCCGGGCCGACCGCAGGAGACGGTACAAGACAGGTCCCGGATAGACGCGGCCCATTCTCCGGGGATGAACGAACTACGTTCAAACTGTCATCCCGGAATTTGCGAAGCAAATATCCGGGACCCAGCGCGGACTCCCCTGTGAAGTTCCCCAGCCACCCACCTGCGCACTGTTTATGGCGCCGGGCGCAAAAACGTGCCATAGGGGCCGAAATCTTCCCGCGCCGCGCACCCAGGCTGCGCCAGCGCCCCTGAAAGTCCCTGCCCCATGACCGACACCTCCTTCATCCCATCGGCGCTTGCCGAGGCCCTCGCGCAGCGTGGATACGACACGCTGACCCAGGTCCAGTCCGCCGTGATCGAACAGGATCTCGCCGGTCAGGACCTGCTCGTCTCCGCGCAGACCGGTTCCGGCAAGACCGTCGCCTTCGGCCTCGCCATGGCCGCGGACCTGCTGGACGGCAATGAGCGATTTGACCGCCCGGACACGCCGCTGGCCATCATCGTCGCCCCGACGCGGGAGCTGGCACAGCAGGTCTCCCGCGAACTGGACTGGCTCTACGCGCCCTCCGGCGCGCGCCTGACGACCTGCGTCGGCGGCATGGACATGCGCGACGAGCGCCGGGCGCTGGGCCGCGGGGTCCATATCGTTGTCGGCACGCCGGGCCGCCTGTCAGACCATATCCGCCGCGGCTCGCTGGATGCCTCCAGGGTGCGCGTCGTCGTGCTGGACGAGGCCGACGAGATGCTCGACATGGGCTTCCGCGAAGAACTGGAACATATCCTCGACGGCACACCGGAAACCCGCCGCACCCTGATGTTTTCGGCGACCGTGCCGAAAGGCATCGCCGCCCTCGCATCGCGCTACCAGAAGGATGCCCGGCGCATCACCACGGCAGCGGAGAAGTCCCAGCATGTCGACATCGACTATCGCGCCTTGCTGGTTGCGCCGGGCGACGAGGAAAACGCCATCGTCAACATTGTCCGCCATTCCGACAGTGAAACCGCCATCGTCTTCTGCACGACGCGCGCCGCCGTGAACAAGCTGATGAGCCGCATGGGCAATCGCGGCTTCCCGGTCGTCGCCCTGTCGGGAGAGCTGAGCCAGAAAGAGCGCTTCAACGCGCTGCAGGCCCTGCGGGACGGCCGCGCGCGCGTCTGCATCGCGACCGATGTTGCCGCGCGCGGGCTGGACCTCGAAAATCTCGGCCTCGTCATCCATGCAGACCTGCCGCGCGATCCCGCCACGCTGCTCCACCGGTCCGGCCGGACAGGCCGCGCTGGCCGCAAGGGTGTCAGCGCCCTTCTGGTCACTCCGCGCGCCCGCCGACGGGTCGAACGCCTGCTGCGCGATGCAAAGATCGAGGCCAGCTGGGGAAAACCGCCGTCTGCGGATGAAATCAACGCGCTGGACGATGCCCGCCTGATGGCCGACCCGATCTTCACCGAAGACGCCAGCGCCAATGAGGCAGAACTTGCCCGCACCCTGATCGACACCTATGGCGCAGAACAGATCGCCGCCGCCTTCATCCGCCGCCAGCGCGCCGGGCGCACCGCCCCGGAAGACCTGCAGGACGTGGACGACCGCCCACCTTCGCGTGACCGGCGTGAGCGCAATGATCGCCGCGACCGGGACGATCGCGGCCCCAGAGAACCCCGCGAACGCCGCCCGCGCGAGCCCCAGCCCGGTTTCGAAAATGCCACATGGATCGGCCTCAATGTCGGGCGCCGCAAGAATGCCGAGCCGCGCTGGCTGCTGCCCATGCTGTGCAAGGCCGGCGGCCTGTCACGCGATGATATCGGCGCGATCCGCATCAATCCGGCCGACACCCATGTCGAGCTGAAGCCCGAAGCCGCCAAACGCCTGTTCGACACGATCAAGCCGGATGGCACGCTGGAGAAAGGCCTGCGCGCCTTCTCGCTGGATGGCCCGCCTGCCCCGCACGTGCCCGCCTCCGAAGCAAGGGAAGACCGCCCGCCGCCCCGCCGCGAGCGCAAGACCCCGAAACCGCCGGCCGCCGCAAAGGAAAAACCCTTCGATCCGCTGACCGACTACATCCAGGACGACCGCCCGTCCAAGAAGGCCCGAAAGGCGCCCCATATCCGCGCCAAGGACAAGCCGAAAGGCGGCAAACCCAAAGGCGGCGAGCAGACCTACAAGCGCCCCATCAAGAAAAAGCCCTTCAAGAAGGGCCCGAAGAAACCGCAGGGGTGATGAAGCAAACGAGATGATCCCTGTCGGGAAGGATCAGACCGGTGAGTCTAGCGCGCACAGGAGTATTCCAGGCTGGTCGCGTCAGCATCAGACCGTGCAAGCGACACAATCCGACTCGCATGCGTAAGCACGTCGTCGATCAACTCGCCGTGTTCCATCGACAGCATCCCGGAACCAACGAACCTTCCATCTTTCGCTGAAAACTCTGTTTCAAAAGCAAGGCGAGACCCGTCATGGGCCCTGGAGTCGTAGGCGACCACGCCCCTGTTCGGCGTCTGGAAGTTCAGTTTCAGTGATCGCACCGCATAAGAAACCGCCCACGACATCTCGAATTCAGTTACTTGGCCCGACGTCCACACGACCGTCGCATCAGCGCCTTCCGTGGAACACTCGCGAAGCTCCACTTTCTGCACGAAACGGGCAGCGTCATCCGCCACTGCCGATCCCTCTGACAGGAAAAGTGAAACAATGAATGCCGAGGCGAGGAAGTGTTTCGAGAATCGACCAAGAGCTGAATTCATGTGTGGTTCCTTTGGCGTTTCGTATCTTGGCAGCTTCTTGACCGGTGTAAAAGTGCAATGAAAACTCAGGTCACACGAGTCCTACGCATCGTCCATTCCCCCTCCCGCACCGTCAGAGATTGACGCCCGGCGCGCCAGCCCGCACACCGCTGCCAGACCCAGACAGCGGAGCGCCCCATGACAGACCACATCCAGACCAGCCTCGACACCCAGATCCTGACGCTCACCATCAACCGGCCCGAGCGCAAGAACGCCCTGACCCAGGCCATGTATGGCGCCCTCGCCGATGCCATTGTCGGCGCCAATGACGACAAGGCGGTCCGCGCCATCATCATCACCGGCGCAGGCGACATGTTCACGGCCGGCAATGATTTGGGCGATTTCGCTTCCGACATGGAGCGCAGCTCCGGCGAGCCGCCCGTCACGCGCTTCCTGAATGCCATCCGTGACGCCGACAAGCCGCTGATCGCCGCCGTCAACGGCCCGGCCATCGGCGTTGGCCTAACCATGCTGTTGCATTGTGACATCGCCTATGCGGCCGAGAGCGCCAATTTCCGCGCGCCCTTCACCGCGCTCGGCCTCGTGCCGGAAGCGGGCTCCTCGCTGCTCCTGCCGTTGTCTGTGGGCAATTCCATGGCAAATGAGATCCTGCTGGCAGGCCGCATCCTGACCGCGCAGGAAGCGCTTGAGTGCGGTCTGGTCTCGCGCGTGGTGCCGGATGCCGGCCTGATGGCCGCCGCCACTGCCTGCGCCCAGCAGGTCGCCGCCGCCGCGCCCACCGCCATCCGCCGCTCGAAGGCGCTGATCCGCGCCAATCGCGACGCCGTGAAACAGCGCATGGCCGAAGAGGGCAAGGCCTTCGCCGAACAGCTCAAATCGCCCGATTTCGCCGAAGCTGCCGCCGCCTTCGCGCAAAAGCGCAAACCGGTCTTCCAGGACTGAATGACACAATAGCTCTGGGTCCCGGATAAACGCTACGCGTTTTCCGGGATGACAAGACGAGAAATCATATCCCCCTCCATTGTCATCCCGGAATTTGCGCTAGCAAATATCCGGGACCCACTGCCCTCTCCCGCCGCCCGGACCTGATGCCGAGCGCGGGTTTTCTGGCCGTTTCAGCCCCCTCTGACAGCCCCGGAATCCTCCCTGATTCCGGGGTTTTTTGACGCTTTTTCGCCCCGCTCCTCCGCAGACGGACGCACGGCCCGCCAAATTCCCCCACAACACCCTGTTTTAATAGAGTTTTCCGGGCTGCAAAATCCCCCTCTCCTCTGTGGCCTTTGCCCCCCAAACCCCCTATAAACAAAGGCGAATCCACGAATCGATGAGGAGGCCTTTATGGCCGAAGGCACGCAAGCTGAATCCCCCGAATATGGCGCCGGCTCGATCAAGGTCCTGAAGGGCCTCGAAGCGGTCCGCAAACGCCCCGGCATGTATATCGGTGACACCGATGACGGCTCGGGCCTGCACCACATGATCTACGAAGTTGTGGACAATGCCATCGACGAGGCGCTTGCCGGCCATGCCGACCGTGTCACGGTCACGCTTTTCCCCGATGGCTCCGCCGAAATCACCGACAATGGGCGCGGCATCCCAGTCGACATGCACCCGACCGAGGGCGTCTCCGCCGCCGAAGTCATCATGACCCAGCTGCATGCGGGCGGGAAATTCGATTCAAACTCCTACAAGGTCTCGGGTGGCCTGCACGGCGTCGGCGTGTCCGTCGTGAACGCGCTGTCGGACTGGCTGGAGCTGACCATTCACCGCAATGGCAAGGAACACTGGGTCCGCTTCATCGAGGGCGGCCGCGTGGAGGCGCCCCTGGTCGAGCGCGGCACCTCCCCCAACCGCGACAATGGCAAGCCCTATACCGGCACGGCCGTGCGCTTCCTCGCCTCGCCGGCGACCTTCACCAAGACCGATTATGACCGCAAGACGCTGGAACACCGCCTGCGCGAGCTGGCCTTCCTGAACTCCGGCGTGAAGATCATCTTCCGCGACGAGCGCGACGCCGAGCCCTATGAAGTGACCCTCGAATATGAGGGCGGCGTGAAGGCGTTCGTCGAGCACCTCGACAAGACCAAGTCGAAGCTGATCCCGGAGCCGGTCTATGCCATCGGCGAGAAGGACGGCATCACGGTCGAGGTCGCGATGGAGTGGAATGACAGCTATCACGAGAACGTGCTCTGCTTCACCAACAACATCCCCCAGCGCGATGGCGGCACCCATCTGGCCGGCTTCCGCGGCGCGCTGACCCGCCTGATCAACAAATATGCCAACGAGACCGGCATTGCGAAGAAATCGAAGGTCGAGATTTCCGGCGATGATGCGCGCGAGGGCCTGACCTGCGTCCTGTCCGTGAAAGTCCCGGATCCGAAATTCAGCTCCCAGACGAAAGACAAGCTCGTCTCCTCCGAAGTGCGCCCCGTGGTCGAGAGCCTGATGGGCGAAAAACTCGCCGAATGGTTCGAGGAACACCCGAAGGAAGCGCAGGAGATCATGCAAAAGATCGTCGAGGCGGCGGCGGCGCGCGAAGCGGCCCGCAAGGCCCGCGAGCTGACGCGCCGCAAGTCTGCGCTCGACATCACCTCCCTGCCCGGCAAGCTGGCCGACTGTCAGGAGAAAGACCCGGCGAAATCCGAACTCTTCATCGTCGAGGGTGACTCGGCCGGCGGCTCTGCCAAACAGGGCCGCGAGCGCCAGAATCAGGCCATCCTGCCCCTGCGCGGGAAAATCCTGAACGTGGAACGCGCGCGCTTTGACAAGATGCTGTCCTCCGATCAGGTCGGCACGCTGATCATGGCGCTTGGCGCGGGCATCGGCCGGGACGAGTTCGACATCAACAAGCTGCGCTATCACAAGATCATCATCATGACCGATGCTGACGTGGACGGCGCGCACATCCGTACCCTGCTGCTGACCTTCTTCTATCGTCAGATGCCAGAGCTGATCGAGAAGGGCTATCTCTATATTGCCCAGCCGCCGCTCTACAAGGTCTCGCGCGGCAAGTCCGAACGGTACCTGAAGGATGATGCAGAGCTTGATTCCTACCTCATCGACGAGGGCACGTCCGGCGAGGCGCTGATCCTGCCGGACGGCACCCAGATTGCCGGCGAAGACCTGCGCGACCGCGTGCGCGCCGCCTCGAACTTCAAGGCGAACCTCGCCCGGCTCGCCCTGCGCGCCCCGGCAGACCTGCTGGAACAGGCCGCCATGGCCGGTGCGATGGCCGCCGGCGCCGGAGAGGCCGAAGCACAGAAGACCGCTGAACGCCTCAACCGCATCGCCGAAGAGGGCGAGGACAATTGGCAGGGCCGCTTCGCCGAAGGCAGCCTCGTCCTGCAGCGCACCGTGCGCGGCGTGGACGAAACCTCCGTCCTGCCCGCCGCCCTTCTGGCCAGCCAGGACGCGATCCGCCTCGCCGAACGCGCCGAAAGCCTGCGCGAACTGTATGACCAGCCACTGATCCTGCGCCGCGACAAGGGCGGCGAAATCACCGTCCACGGACCGTGCGCCCTGTTCCAGGCCGTGCTGACGGCGGGCCGCGACGGCATCAAGATCCAGCGCTACAAGGGCCTCGGTGAAATGAACGCCGACCAGCTCTGGGAAACCACGCTCGACTCCAACGCCCGCACCCTCCTCCAGGTCCGCGTCGACCATATGGAAGAAGCCGACGAAATGTTCACCAAACTCATGGGCGACATCGTCGAACCCCGCCGCGAGTTCATCGAGGAATTCGCGCTGGAAGCCGAGGTGGATGTCTGATGGCAACCGACGATCTCCCCGACGAATGGGAGATTGAAGGAGCTTGGTATTTATTTACTCAAGCAAAAGAAGTCATTGATGAGTACATAGACGGAATTTCTGCGTCAGATGTGAATCATGAATCTCCTGAGTATCCACGGGATATTTCAGAGGAAGCCATACCGATCGGCAACATTGAACCCTTGGTTCAGTTGACTGAGTTATTGAATCAACACCAGTCTACTGTATACGGAACAGAACTTTCTGACCGTTTGGACACCTCACCAGCCATTCTCAGCAAAATAATACATAGAAGCGGCTACGTGAAAGCGAAGGATGCGATACAGTTACTTGATAGGATACGATCTTTCTTACTAGAGATCGAAAACTCGCACGCAGTCGCTACTGATAGCGCCTCGGATGGTTCATCCCCGCAATCAACCAAAGAGCTAACCAGCCCAGATGTAAAGACGGAAAAGTGGGTCGTTGTTGACCACTCCAAGCCAGTAGCTAACTTGATTGAATCACTTACCGACACTCTAGAAAAAATTGTACATCATCTGAAGACGAACAATTCTCTCGCTGAGCTGGATGCTGTATCTCAACTTCGCATCGCCCGTCTAAAAGCAGTGCTTGAAACAACCTTAAAGTTGCTCGACGCACCAATGATGGAAAAGGGTATTCTGAAAGCTGCTGGAGAGTTCTCAACCGAAGTCGCGAAAGACTTTGCAAAAGACGAGCTAAAAAAGGGAATGGGACATCTACTCTCCATTGCGGGAGATCAATTATTGAAACTTTACGTCATAGCCACAGAGCGCCCATTTTAGTGGTCATCTCGTAAGACTGGGATGGTTCTTGCTTCTCTGTTCAGGAACCAACATCCCCCGCACCCCGCCTCCCCACTTTGGGCCGCATTCCCCATCCCTGTCATCCCGGAATTTGCGCCAGCAAATATCCGGGACCCAGCCCGCGCTCGTGCTTCGACCCCGGCTTTCACCGGGGCAGGCCCCGCTCAGCATGAGCGCTCATGACGTGCAGCACAGAACATACTCATCCTGAGCGAAGTCGAAGGATGAACGGACCGTAGAAAATGGGTCCCGGATAAATCCTGCCGGATTTTCCGGGATGACAGGAATGAGAGTTCCGGAACCCATCCCGCCCTTCCCCGTTCCTTCCGCGAGACCCATGCGCGAAGGAGCCCTCCATGCCTGCCCAGTCCGAAGCCCAGCAGAAGGCCGCCGGCGCGGCGCTGTCCGCCAAGCGCGGCGAGACAAAGGTCAGCGACCTGCAAGGCGCGTCAAAAGAGATGTACGATTCGATGAGCGAGTCCGAGCTCGAAGACCTGGCCTCCACCAGGCATGACGACATTCCGGAAAAGAAAGGCAACTGATGGCGACCGACGGCTACACTATCGGCACAAAGGTGGAATGGGACTGGGGCGACGGCACCGCCACCGGCAAGGTGGACGAGCGCTTCACAGACACCGTCACCCGCACGATCAAGGGAAACGAGGTGAAACGGAATGCAACACAGGACGACCCCGCCTACCTCATCAAACAGGAAGACGGCGACCGCGTCCTGAAATCCCACTCCGAACTCCGCAAGGCCTGAGGCCATCCCCACACCGCATCCGTAGGGTGGGTTGAGGCAACGCCGATACCCACCATGCCATACAGTGACCCCCATAGCCCATGGTGGGTATCGCTCCGCTCAACCCACCCTACATTCCCCCCCACACCCCGCGTCCCCGGGCTCGCCCCGGAGACACTGGTTGGACTCGACGTGTCATCACGGAGAATCCGCGAGGGTTTTTCTCGGGCCCATTTGACGTTCTGACACATCGTCAGAAACGCAAAGCTTGCTACTCTGGCGGGAATTCCGGAGACTCCCCTGCATGACTGATCCCCACGTCCCCGCGCCCGACATATATGAACCCGCCTATGTGAAGGACGTTTTCGACCGGTGCTCCGGTCGGTACATCGCGTTCAGCTATGCCTGTTCGTTCGGCTTCACAGAGCGCTGGAGACGCCAATGCGTCGCCGCCTTGCCAGTGCCCGGAAGCGGGCTGGCCTTGGGATACGATCTGATGGCGGGCACCGGTGAAGCGTGGCCCCACCTCCTGAAACGCTTCCCGGACTTGGGCGCTATCACCGCCATCGACATCTCGACCGGCATGCACGAACACGCCATGGCGCGACTGCATCAACATAGGGCGCACAAGATTGCCTTCATTGAAGACAATGTATTCAACAGCCAACTGCCGGAGCAGAGCGCAGACTTCCTGGTCTCGACCTTTGGACTCAAAACATTCAACCCGTCCCAGCAGGCCGACCTCGCCAGACTGGTCGCCCGCGTCCTTAAACCTGGCGGAACCTTTTCCTTCATTGAAGCGTCCGATCCGTCCGGCTGGATGCTTCGGCCATTGTACCGGTTTCACATGACCGGTGTGCTTCCGATGGTCGAAAGGCTATTCCTTCAGGGTGCGAAGGATTTCTCGATGATTGGACAGTACACGGCAAATTTTGGAAATGCGCGGAATTTCGCCGCAGAGCTGGAAGCTGCCGGACTTCAAACGGACTATCACGAATACTTTTTCGGGTGCGCCTCGGGTGTATCGGGGCGCAAACCTGTCTGACACAGCCCGGCCGTGCGGCGCTCTCCCTGTTGCGGCCCGGGCGTTCCCCTTCCACACTCCCCGGGGATACGCTGCCGCGAATCCGGCGCGTCCGGTCAGCCCGCATCATCGGCCCCATGACCCAGACCGCAAATCCCGTCGTGCATGCCGTGCGCTTCAGCCTCGTCCGGCTGGACTGGCTGACCGGCCAGATGGGCCGCACGCTCGGCCTGGGCCGCCTGCCCTGCCTGCCCTTCCTGGCGCGCCAACAGCTGCGGCAGCTGACGCAATTCCTCGGCTGGGCCGAGCCGCTGATGCGCCGGTTGATCCTGCTGATGGCGGCAGATCTCGGCGTGCTGCCGCCGCGCCCCGCCCTGCCGGCAGGCCCCGTTCCCGGACCGGTCCCGCCAGGCCGTCCCCCCGCCCGGCCACTTTTCCCCCAGCCGCATTTCCGCCTTTGCGAAGGGCGCGCCGCGCCGGAGCGGCCTCCCGCCCCGCCGCCGAAACGCTTCCGCACCGGTCCGCGCATCCGCCTGCTGGATGAGGAGACGCCCATCGATCTCGCCGAATATCCCGCCCAGCCGCACGACCTGCTGCCGGCCGGGCGACAGGTGCGCCGCCTGCTGGCGCTCGGCCATGCGCTCGATCACCTGCCCCGCTATGTCGAGGCGATGCGCCGCCTCATGTGCGGACCGCGCCCGGTGATTGCCCGGGCCCTGCCGCGTGCCTTTTGCCGCCTGCCCGTCACCCAGGCCGAGCATGAAACCCTCGCCCTGCTGCATCGGGTGGCGGCCGAGGATTGTCTCGATACGTCCTGAATCGGGCGCAAGGCCTCCCACATGATCAGGGGCTCCGGCGCATGCCGGAGCTATGGGTGCTGGAGCAAAGAAAATCCTGCATCCTCAAGCGGAGTGAGCGACGCAGCACCCCCCCGCTCCCGCTCCCGCAGGATCGACGCGCTTCATGCCAGCAGGCTCAGCCCCACGCCGGCAAAGCGGATTTCCCGGCCGTCCACATCCAGCCCCATCGCTTCGGCGCGCGACAGGATGGCGTCTGCATCTGGACGGTAGAGGCCAAAGGCGGCGAGCTTTTCGACCGGCCCTTCGCGGAACAGGATGGCGGCATCTTCAAGATACAGCACCCGCTCATCCACGGTCAGGCCCAGCGCCAGTGCCCAGCGCGCGGCCAGCGCGTCCGGATCCGGCGCCTCCATGGCTGCGCTGACGAGGCGTCCGGGCACGGCATTGTCGCGCCAGGCCGGGCCGCCCCAGCGCCAGCTGCCCGCCGGGCGCGCTTCGTCCACAGAGACAATCGCCCCGCCAATATCGGCCGGGTGCAGATGACTGGCGGAAATGTCCGGCAAATCGATGTTCCAGACGCGGCGAATGCCCATCCCGTCCACGCGCGCGCGCAGGGCGTTCAGGTCATCGGTCTGGAAGATCGCCATGTATCCGCCCTCGCCCACCCGGTCTATGAAGCGGCGCGCGGGTGCACTGTCCGCCATCGGCACGACCACTTCCAGGAACTGGTCGCCCAGGGAATAGACCCGGTTTTCGAGGCCGAACTCGGTCACGCCGGGATCCACAAACGGCGCGCCCAGCCCCAACAGGTCGCCCAGCTGGTCGGCGGCCTCCAGCGTGTCGGCAGCGATCACCAATTGGCGCAGGCGTGGTGCGGTCATCTCGTCCTCCCTCATCATGGCCGCGCGGCTCAGGCGCAGCCGGAAAGCCTTCCTATCATACCTGCCCCGGCGGCACACACGCATCGCGCCGGGAAATCCGTTTCCGCCCGGTGCGGATCGGTCTAGGGTCCGCCCCTCATGATCGCCCGCCTCCTCTCCGCCCCCATGCTGATCGCCGCGTTCGCCATTCTGGTGGGCACCTGTGTGGACGCGCTGGTCAAGGGCGTCGCGCCGGGCGCCGGGCTGCACCATCTCCTGGCCTGGCGCTTCCTGTTCGGCGCGCTGCTGTCACTGGCGGTCTTCCTCGCCCTGCGCAAACCTGTGCCCGGCTGGGAGGCGGTCCGCTTCCACACTTTGCGCGGCCTGCTGCAGCTGTTCTGCGCCTTCACCTTCTTCTATGCCCTGACCCAGCTGCCACTGGCCGTGGCCACCACGCTGGGCTTTACGGCGGCCCTGCTGGTGGCGCCCGTCGCGCGCCTCCTGCTGGGCGAGAAGATCAGCCCGATTGCCGCGGGCGCCACCCTGCTCGGCTTTGCAGGCGTCGCCTTTGCCCTGTCCGGCCAGTCCGGCGCGGGCGACGGCGCCGGCAACCAGACGCTGGGCCTGATCTCATTGTTCAGCTCCACGATCGGCTATGCGTTCGTGCTTGTCCTGTTGCGCATGCGGGCCCTGATCGAGGACGCCACCACGATTGCCCTGTTCACCAATATCGTGCCCGCGCTGGCCATGCTGCCGGTCACGTTCGGCCTGTTCGGCGCGCCGGACGGGAGGGATTTGCCGGTCTTCGCGCTGCTGGGCCTGCTCGGCTATGGGGTCTGGTATCTGGCAACGCTGGCCTATGGCCGCGCCCCGGCGCAGCGGCTGGCTCCGCTGGAATACACCTCGCTGGTCTGGTCGGCCCTGCTCGGCCTGGTCTTCTTCGACGAGATGCCCGGCTGGCAGCTCTGGGTCGGCGCGGTCGTGATCATTGCGGCCTGCCTGATCGTCGCCTTCGAGGGCCGGTTCCGCACCCGCCGCGAAGCGCGCCTGCCCGCCAGCGACCTGCCGGAATAGGGCCGGGCCTGTTGCCAATGCTATAGCGTCACGATCGCAACGCTATCACAGGCTGATTGACCCCTCCCCCAAGAGCCGCCACACAGTTGGCATGAGTGAACACGCCCATCCCCACGCGCATGATCATGGCCACCAGCATGGACATGGCCACAATCATGACCATCACGACCATGCCCATCATGCCGACATGACCAGCGCCGATTCCCGGCGCCGTGTCGCCCTTGCCGGCCTGCTGACGGCGGTCTTCATGATCGCCGAAGTGGTGGGCGGGGTCATCTCGGGCTCCCTCGCCCTGCTGGCCGATGCGGCACACATGCTGACCGATGCGGGCTCGCTCGCCCTCGCCTGGATCGGCTACAAGCTGGCCGAGCGCCCGGCCGATTCCCGGCGCTCCTATGGGTTCGCGCGGATGAAGATCCTTGCCGCCTTCACCAATGGCATCCTGCTCGTCCTGCTCTCGCTCTGGATCGTGTGGGAGGCCATCCACCGTCTGCTCGAGCCGGTCGAGGTGATGGGCAATGTGCTGATGGCCGTCGCGGTCGGAGGCCTTCTCGTCAACATCATCGCCTTCGCCATCCTGCATGGCGGCAGCAAGGAAGACCTGAACCTGCAGGGCGCGCTGTGGCATGTGGCCGGGGATCTGCTCGGCTCGGTCGCCGCCATCGGTGCGGCGGTGATCATCATGACCACGGGCTGGATGGCCGCAGACCCGATCCTGTCGGTGCTCGTCGCGCTGCTCGTCCTGTTTGCCGGTGTGCGCATCGCCAGCAAGTCTGGCCACATCCTGCTGGAAGGCACGCCGGCCGGGCTGGAGCCGGAGGAAATCCTCGCCGACCTCGCCGCGATTGAGGGCGTGGCCGCCGTTGACCATTTCCACGCCTGGGCCCTGACAGAGGCAAAACCCCTGATCACGCTGGAAGTGACCGCCGCTGACGGCGCCGATCCGGACCAGCTGCGCCGCGCGGTCAAGGATCGTCTGGCTGACCGGTTCCAGGTCTCCCACGCCACGGTTGAAGTCGTCTGTGCGGGCAATGGCACAGCTTCCGGCCCCGCCGGGCAGTGTTCACATTGATATGAGGCCCGCACCGCTTTAAGCCTCGTCCAATCGCCCTTATATGCCGGGCCGACAAAGACACGAACAGATGGCGGAGCCTTCCAGATGGCTGACACGAAACACACCGAAATCCTCATCATCGGCTCCGGCCCTGCCGGCTGGACCGCCGCCGTCTATGGCGCGCGCGCCATGCGCGATGTCACCGTGGTGACCGGCATGCAGCCCGGCGGCCAGTTGACCATCACGACAGAGGTTGAGAACTATCCCGGCTTCACCGAGATCCAGGGCCCGGAACTGATGGTGAAGATGCAGGAACACGCCGAAGCCATGGGCGCGACCGTCATCAATGACCATATCGCGGACGTCGATTTCTCCTCCCGCCCCTTCAAGGCAGTCGGCGAGAGCGGCACCACCTACACCGCCGATTCCGTCGTCATCTCCACCGGCGCGCAGGCCAAATGGCTGGGCATCCCGTCAGAGGAAAAATACAAGGGCTTCGGCGTCTCCGCCTGCGCCACCTGTGACGGCTTCTTCTATCGCGGCAAGGACGTCCTCGTCGTTGGCGGCGGCAACACGGCCGTCGAAGAAGCGCTGTTCCTCACCAACTTCGCCTCCAAGGTCACCGTCGTGCATCGCCGCGACAGCTTCCGCGCCGAGAAGATCCTGCAGGACCGCCTGTTCAAGAATCCCAAGGTCGAAGTGGTCTGGAACACGGTTCTGGATGAAGTGCTCGGCGAAGGGGATCCGCCCGGCGTGACCGGCGCGCGCCTGAAGCATGTCGACACCGGCGAGACGACGGACATTCCGGTCCATGGCGTCTTCATTGCCATCGGCCATGCCCCTTCGACCGAATTGTTCAGGGGCAAGCTCGCCATGAAGGACAATGGCTATCTGATCACGGCGCCGGATTCGACCGCCACCGAAATTCCCGGCGTGTTCGCAGCCGGTGACGTGACGGACGAGACCTATCGCCAGGCTGTCACCGCCGCCGGCATGGGCTGCATGGCCGCGCTCGAGGCCGAACGCTTCCTGTCGGAGCAGGAAGCCCATGCCGAGGCCGTCGCCGCCGAATAGGCCGGGTCACAGCATCCGCGCCGCCAGTTCCCCGGCCCGGCGCGGGTCCTGCAGCATTTCCGTCTTCAGCAGCGCCGCGCGGGCCTGCATGGTGCGCTCCAGTTCGGACTCCACCGGGCAGGCCAGCGCCGCATCCAGCGCGGCCAGCACATCGGACCGGTATTTCCGCGCATTCAGCGCCGCCAGCGCCCGCGCCCATTGCCAGTGCACCGAGGCATCATCCGGCATGGCGGCAATCGCGGCTTCGTAATGGTCGCGGCCATCGGAGACGCCTGCCCCCATGATCAGCGCCCCGATGCGGCCGCCGCGATTGACCACTTCCACATTCCAGACCGACAGGAAGCCGTGCGCATAGACATTGGCCGGCTCATCCGCCAGCACGCTGCGCGCCAGATCCCGTGCCTCCTCGGCCCAGCCGGTCTTGCGCGCCTCGCGCGTCGTCATCGGCCGCAGGATCAGGGACAGGGCAATGGCCCGCTGCAGGCGGGCCTCGGCATGGGCAGGGTCCCTCGCCAGCGCAGCATTGGCCTGGTCCAGTGCCCGGTGCAGCAGCACCTCCGGCGGATCGGCCGGCCCCGACATTGCCCCGGCCAGCAGGGTCCGCGCCCGGAAGGCCAGCGCATCGGCCGACTCGCTATCCGCCAGCGCGGTCAGCGCCGCATCATATTCCCCACGCACAAAAGCCGCCTCGGCCGTCGCCTGATCAGCCACCGCCACAGGCGCGAGGCCCAGGGAAAGACATGCAAGAAGGAGCGCCATCCTCATGATCGGACATACTAAGCCGCCCCGGCCAACCCGACCAGCCAAACCCGCGATTTTCAGAGAATGGTGGTTCGGGGGAGACTTGAACTCCCGACCTCGCGATTATGAGTCGCGCGCTCTAACCAGCTGAGCTACCGAACCGATCGCCTGTGGCGAAGCGCGCCTATTACACGCGGTTTCGCGCCTCTGCAAGCATCTGACCTGCACGCGATGCAGGTCGTTTGCCCGCTCATTGCACGGGCACCGCGCTGAAGCTGCGGCTCTCGCGCAGATCACCGGCGGAATAGCGGATGTTCAGCGCGTCGAACGAGGCGGTTTCGCCGGAGAAACGGTGCTCGATCGTCGTGGTCAGCCCGGGGGGGATCTCGCCGGCAAAGTCATTGTTCATGACGACCACCGCATTTGCCGACCGGACCTCCTGCCCGCCCGCCTGCGTGCCTTCGGCGCGGCCGGCGGAGACTTTGACATAGGCGTCGGTCGTGTTGCGGACATCGGTGCGGCACACCGGTTTCAGCGTGTCCTGACAGCCCATGAACGCGAACTCGACCCCTCCGATCTCGAAATAGCCACCAGGCCCGAACGCCGCTGCCGCATCCAGCGTCTTGACTTCGGGCATGGGCCCGTCGCCAAGGGACAGATCTCGATAGGAGCGCCGGATCCGGTCACCATTGACCTCGAGCGAAGCCCGGTATTCCTGGAAATAGGACGCAGGCTTCCGGAAATTGACAGTCCAGCCGGTCGTGATCCCGGACGGCACCTCGCCGCGATAATCCCCGCTGATGTCCAGTTCGGGACGCACCGACTCGATCCCCACACCCTCATGATCATAGGCCATATCCGAACTGACATTGATGACAGCCGTTTCCGGGCCATTGTTGATCAGGTCAAACCGGCAGACCGGCGCATCCGGATTGCCGCATCCCAGGAAATGAAACTGCACGCCCGACACCGAAAACGCCCGCTCGGGATGAGACGGATCAATCGGGCGCATCTGGCGCACCTGAACATCCCGGCCCCCGCGCACCGCAATATCACGGAACGTCTTCCTGTAGGACACATTGTCCACATGCAGATCGAAGTTCAGATACTGGAGAATGTTGGCCGCCCGCCCGAAGGAAACATCAATCTGCGACGCCTCGAGCGACGGAATGGTCCAGGTATAGTGATCGGAGGCGCGGACATTGCGGCGCGTGTCCTGCATCCATCGGCTGTGTTCGTCGATGGCCCACACGCTGCGCGTGAACAGATGCTTCTCGTCGGGCGTCGTATTGGTCACCGACAGGACGCATTTCAGTGTCTCCCCGGTCTCGCAGCCTTCGAATTCGAACAGCAGGCCATCAAACTCGAACTGGGCATTCGGGATCGCGGCAACCGTGTTGGCTGCAGCGGTCTGGGCCGACAATTGCTGAATGCGTGTCGCGAGGATCTGATTGTCCGGATCCAGCTGCTGCGCCTTGCGATAGGCTGCCAGCGCCTTGTCCGGATCGGATGGCACGAGAATGTCCCCGGCGCTGCGCAACAGGCTGGCGCGGTCCCGTTCCGGGATCGGCTCGGCCTCGCCGGAGGTCAATTCGGCCAACGTCACCAATTCCTCGGCCGCCGCTTCAGGCTGACCGGACAGGGCCAGGAATTTCGCATCATTGAAGGTCGGGTCTTCCGATGCCAGCAGGGAGGTCAGCGCCGCTTCATAATTGACCTGCTCATCGGCAGACACCGTCGTGCCGCGGGATTCAGCATCGGCCAGCGCCGTAGAGATGGACGATTGCACGACGGCGGCGATCCGTTCCTCGCTGAGGCGCATCTGCTCCTGCACATCGGCCCGCGTGGCGGGGGCCAGATCCGGGAACACGCGCGCGCGCACCTCGTCATTCACATAGACGACAATGCCCAGCACTGCCGAGACGAAACCGACGATCAGGGCCAGTCGGCCAAACCATTTTCCCACGGATGTCTCCCCACACTTAAATCACTGGATGCAAGTGAGAGCGAAATCTGTCGGCAAGATCAACCCCAAACCGGCCCCTGCCCCGCCGGCAGCCTGGTCTACTCGCCCGCCCCTTTCCGGCCCGCCACCATCAGCGCCGCCATGAAGGCGCCTTTGATGCGGGGCAGCAGGAGCAGGACGGCGCCGGTCACGATCATGGCCGCCGCAGGCAGGCTGGCCCAGAGCGGAAAATCGGCAAACGACACGAAGAAGGTGACCGCGACCAGCAAGGGGCCGAGCGTCAGCACAGTCAGCCAGGCCGGGCCGTCATCGGCGCGGATGTCCCCCAATGGCGCGCCGCAGACCTCGCAGGTGTCGACCTGTCTGAGATATGTACGAAACAGTTTCCCCCGGCCACAGGCGGGGCAGCATTGGCGCAGGCCGCGTCCGACGGCCCGCGCAAGACCGGGCGTATCGGTCACACCGCCCTCAGGCCAGCTGGCGCTGGACAGCCTCGGCGGCGGCCGCCTTGTCTGCCAGCAGGATGTCGACCAGCGAAGCCACCAGCGCCCGCGGGCGGATGGGCTTCTCGATCATTGTCGTGAACCCGGCCGCCTCGCAGGCAAGGCGGCGTTCGGGGCTGACATCGGCCGTCACCGCGATGATCGGGACCAGCGCATTCGGCCCGTCCGCGCCGCGAATGGCGGACAGCACTTCCTCCCCCATCATGCCGGGCAGGTGGATGTCGGTGAGGATCGCCTGATAGGGTTGGTGCAGGGCGCGGTCGATCGCATCCTCCGCGGTCTGCACCGAGTCGACTTCCCACCCGGCCGCAGACAAGGCGCGCGTGACGACCAGCGCGCTGACGGCGTGGTCCTCGGCCAGAAGGATGCGGCCCAGTTCGAACGCCTTCATGCGCGGACGCGGCGGCGTACCGGTCACCGCAAGGCGCGGGCCTGCGCGGCGCACCGGCAGGGTCACGGTGAAGATGGACCCGCCCTCCGGATTGTCGGCCAGGACGATCTCCCCGCCCAGCCGGCGGGCCAGCCCCTTGGCAATGGACAGGCCGAGGCCCGACCCGCCATGCGTGCCGGCCGTCGAGGCCCGGGCCTGCTCGAACGCCTCGAACAGACGCGCCTTGTCGGCATCCGAAATGCCACAGCCAGTGTCTTCCACCGTCATGCGCAGTTTCAGCGTGCCTGCCGCCTCGAATGTGGACAATTCCACGCCGATATAGCCGCGCTCGGTAAATTTCAGCGCATTGCTCATCAGGTTGAACAGGATCTGACGGATGCGCATGGCATCCGATTCCAGCCGCGCCACACAATCGCCTGCCACCTTGATGCGCAGGTCCAGCCGCTTGCCGGCAATGCGCGACTGCCACAAATCCCGCGCTTCGGTCGCAAAGGCGTGCAAGTCGAAGGGCGCACTGTTCACGGCCAGCTTGCCCGCCTCCAGCCGCGACAGGTCGAGCAGGTCGCTCAACAGGCGGTCAAGATGGTGTCCGCTCTCGGAAATGGTCCGGGCCAGCCGTTTCGGCTCAGTGCCATGCACACTGTCCTGCAACAAGTCGGCCACGCCGAGAATGCCGGTCAGCGGCGTGCGGATCTCATGTCCCACAAAGGACAGGAACCGGGCCTTTTCCTGCTCGAAGGCCCCGGCCTCGTTCCGCGATTTCTGGAGTTTCTTCTGCGCGGCCTGCATGGCCCGGGCGCGCGCGGCATTCTCCTGCGCGACCGCCTTGAGCAGGTCCGACGGGCTGATCAGCCCGGAATAGCGTCCGTCATTCAGCACAATGACGCCATCGGTCAGTGCGGCGTTCGACTGGTCTGCCGCCAGCTTCGCCACAAGCCCCACCGGCGTGCCCGCTTCACACATGACCGGGTGGCGCACCATGATCCGCGTGACATGGGCCGGCCCGTTCGCCTCGCGTCCGGCCAGTGTCGCCAACGCCTCGAGAACCGCACGGCGCGTAACCATTCCCAGCGCCGCACCATCGCTGACGATCGGCAGGGCAAACAGGTCGGGATGGGCCAGGAACCGGGTGGAGACACCCGAAATGGTGGCGGCGGCGGGAACAGGTCGCACGGCGACCGCGATGTCTTCTACTCTGACCGGCATGGGAAGCGGCGGGTCCTTACACAGGTTAAGAACCCAGCTTGCGCCATAAACCTTTACGCGCGGCAAACACATGCCTAACGAAACATGAACGCCCGGCCATCAGGGATGACCGGGCGTCTGAAATCAGGACTGGGCGAGGGCCTAGCCGATATCGCTGCGATGGTTCACGATCTTGCCGACAAGGCCGTAATCGACCGCTTCCTGGGCGCTCATCCAGAAGTCGCGATCAGTGTCTTCCTTGATCTGTTCCAGCGACTTGCCGGTGGCCGCCGCAAAGATCTTGTTGAGGCGTTCGCGCATCTTGATGATCTCGCGTGCCTGGATTTCCACATCCGTTGCCTGGCCACCCACGCCGCCGCGCGGTTCATGAAGCAGGAAGCGTGTGTTCGGCAGGCAGAAGCGGTTTTCCTTCTTGGCCGCCGAATAGATCAACGCGCCGGCCGAGGCGACCCAGCCGGTGCCGAGAATCTTCACCGGCGCTTCCACGAACTTGATCATGTCATGGATCATGTCGCCGCTCTCGACATGGCCACCCGGAGAGGACAGGACCAGCAGGATCGGCTCCTTGCTTTCCGAGGACAGGGCCAGAAGACGCTGGCTGACCCGGCGGGCCGCGTGGAAATCGATGCCGCCGGTCAGCAGGATCGTGCGGGCCTTGAACAGCGCTTCCTCGAGGAAGGCGTTCGGCTCGGCCTGGGTCTTTTCGTCTGTCTCGTCATCGAGGCGGTGCAAAAGGTTCATGAGAACTCCGAAAGGCGGGAAATCTGGTTGGCTCTATAGGTGAGGCGCGCTGCGCGCCGGGTCAAGTGCGGGAGTGCCAATCTCCCCGCTCGTTCGATTTGGTGGAATGGCGCGGCCATACGGCGTGTCGGCCGGTTCGGACGGCCCCTGTACCATACCGGCCCGGTAAACCCGAAATTGCCAATCGACGCCGTCATATTCCTGTGACATAGTATCCGGAAATCCGTAACTAGCCGGATAGTGTGGGGAGACACGTCATGGTGAGATCGGCGTCTGCGGACGTGGTGGGCCTTCCGCGCACCTTGCACATTCCTGCGCGCAGGATTGGCTACGTCCTGATCGCAATCACAAGCTTTCTGCTGGCCGCCCAGATCGGCTTGCTCGTCCTGAAATATGCGTTCGGGAATTCCTATGCCTGGGGCCTGACCGGCCTGTTCCGCATGAATTCCGAAGGAAACATCCCTGCACTGACCTCTGCCATGCTGATCCTGTCCTGCGGGCTGGTGGCGCTGCTGACCGGTGGCCTGCAGGCGCGCGCCAGCCGGGACCGCCTTCCATGGCTGGTGCTCGGCGCGGTTATGATCTTCCTCGCCTATGACGAGGGCGCGCGGCTGCACGAACAGATCGGCGACACGATGCATGCCCGCCTCGATGCCGCTTGGCTGCCCGACTATGCCTTTCTCCTCCCGTATGGCGCTGCGATGCTGATCCTCGCCATCGTCCTGATCCCGTGGTTCTTCCGGCTAGACCGGGTGAGCCAGATCCTGTTCGCCGTGGCAGGGACCGTCTTCGTGACCGGCGCGGCGGGCTTTGAAATCCTCGAGCGCGAACACCTCCTCGCTGTCGGCCAGTCGGAATCGGCGCTGACGGATGTGATGGTGACGATCGAGGAGACATTGGAACTCGGCGGCATGGCATTGTTCCTGTTCGCCATGGTGAAACGCCTCGGTGGCCTGACCGTCTCCACCAGCCTGCCGGTCCCGGCCGCAGCCAGCCCGGCAGAGCCCTACGCCGCCTCGGACACGATGCGCGAGACATCCGCCGCATAGCGCTGCGCCTTCTTTTCCCCCACGCCGCTGATCAGGCGCAGCTCGTCGGCATCGGTCGGGCGTTCGCGGGCGATTTCGGCAAGGGTACGATCGTGGAAGATCACATAGGGCGGCACACCGCGTGTCTTGGCCGTTTCGGTGCGCCAGCTTCGCAGCATGTCGAACAGGACCTGATCACGCTCCGACATGTCGGCCAGGGCCTGCGCGGCAACCCGGCTCTTGCCCTTTGAGCGCTTTCGTGTGGCGGCGGGATCGGCGCGCAGCATCAGCGTGCGCTCCCCCCGGAACAGGGCGCGGGCCGCCTCGGCATCCGGCACGATCATGGCCGGCCGGTTCATCTCCCCGCCCTCGGCCAGAACGCCATCATAGAGCAAAGCATCGAACACACGGCTCCAGCCCTGTTTCGGCATGTTCTTGCCGATGCCATAGGTCGACTGGGTGGACAGCTCCTCGTCGAAACTGTCCTTGGCCTGACCCAGCAAATGGTTGATCAAGCGGCCACGCCCGATCTTCTGGCCACAGCGCAGCACGGCTGAAACTGCCATTTGGGCCCAGCGGGTCGCATCATGGGGCTCGCCGCTCTCGCCCCGGCAGATGTCGCAGGCGCCGCAGGCCTCCACCCCCTCTTCCCCGAAATAACGACGCACAGCCGCGCGGCGGCACTCATCCCCATCGAAGAAGGCAAACAGCTGCCGCGTCTTGGTGATTTGCACGCGCTTGACGGCTTCCGGCGCATCGCTCTCATAGGTCCAGCTGAGCGAGCGGCGCATGTCGGCCGGGCCATAGAGGGCCACGCCTTCGGCTGGTTCCCCGTCCCGGCCCGCACGGCCGACTTCCTGCCAATAGGCTTCCATCGTCTTCGGCGGATCGGCATGGATGACGAAGCGCACGTCCGGCTTGTCGACGCCCATGCCGAAGGCGACCGTGGCGCACATGACCAGCCCGTCTTCCAGCAGGAAGCGCCGCTGGCGCTCGGCCCGCACCTCCGCATCAAGGCCCGCATGATAGGCGAGCGCGGAAATGCCAGCCCGCTCCAGCGCTTCGGCCAGATCCTCGGTGGCGTTGCGGGTGGCGGCGTAGACAATGCCGGAAAGGCCCGGCCGCGCCTTGACGAGGGACACGACGCGCTGGGCGCGGTTGCCTTCCTTCGGCTCGGCGGCAAGGGCCAGGTTCGGCCGGTCAAAACTCGCCACATGAACGGCCGGCTTGGTCAGGTCCAGCTGGGCCAGAATATCCTCGCGCGTGCGGGTATCTGCCGTGGCGGTCACGGCAAGGCGCGGCACGCCGGGAAAGAGGTCCTTCAGCCGCCCCAGCGCGCGATAATCCGGGCGGAAATCATGGCCCCACTGGCTGACACAGTGCGCCTCGTCCACGGCGATCAGCGAGATGTTCATCTGGGCAAGGCGCTGGGCCAGCCCCGTGCCCATGCCTTCGGGCGAGACATAGAGCAGGTCCATCTCGCCGCGTCCGGCCGCCTCCAGCGCCTCGGCGCGGGCATTGAAATCCATGGAGGAATCGAGCCGCTCGGCGCGCACGCCAACCTGTTTCAGCGCGTCGACCTGATCCGCCATCAGCGCGATCAGCGGCGACACGACAATCCCGACCCCGTCCCGCAGCAGCGCCGGGATCTGGTAGCAGAGCGACTTGCCACCGCCGGTCGGCAGAACGGCAAGGCCATCCCTGCCGGCCAGCGTGTCCGAAATGACCGCCTCCTGCAACCCCCGGAAGGCACCATAGCCATAGACACGCTTCAGCAGCGCGCGGGCATCGTCGAGGGTTGGCTGGGCAGGCATGTAGTTCTTGTGGCGGCGCAAGTGAGTCGGGGCAAGAGCGGCGTCTGCAACACCTTGCGGAACACGCCTGTCGCTCCCAGATTGAATACAGGGAGGGATGACAGAACATGACATCCGGCAATACGCCGAACCGGGATCACACCGAAAGCCTCAGGCGCCTGCTCCGCCGCCGTGGACGGCGAAACAAGCCGGGTGCGAATCCCAAAACGACCGTCAAGACCTGGGCCGAGTACAGCAATGTGGAATACACGCCGACAGGCGACTCATCTCGTCCGAATTTGATTGTCGGATTGGCAATTGGAGCATTGCTGATTTTCGGGTTTCCCTTGTCGTTCGCCCTGCTGAAGTCTGACGAGATCGCTGGGGTCGGGGACATGCCCGGCTGGCTGGGTTGGTTCTTCGCGGCCATGTTCGGACTGGCCGTGCTGATCATCCTGCTCGCCCCCGTCCTGCTGGTCGTGCAATCAGTCCGCGACGCGCTGGAAAGCCGCGCCGACCGCCTCCACCAGAAACGTATGGCGCCGGGCGACAGCGCGGGCGTCGCGGGAATAGCCGCCGCCGAGGACGCCGCAGAGCGGAATTCCGGCTGAGCGGCAGGCCTTGGCCACGAAACCGTCCCGCGCGCGCAGGCCCTCATCACTGAGGGACAACAGGCCCAAGCGGTCTTCTGCATGCGGATCGACCCCAGCATTGTAGAAGACAATATCCGGCGAGGTGCCGAGCGCGGCCTCGACGAGATGCTCCAACGCGGAGAGATATTCCGCATCGCCCGTGCCCTTCGGAAGGCCGACATCCAGATCGGATGGCGGCTTCTCGCGCGGCCAGTTCTGCTCGCAATGCAGCGAGGCGGTAAAGACGCGCGGATCATAGCGGAAGATCAGCGCCGTGCCGTCGCCATGATGCACGTCGCAATCGATGACGGCCACCCGGCGCACTTCCTTCGTTTCCAGCAGCAGCTTTCCGGCAACGCCAACATCATTGAACACGCAAAATCCTGCCCCGCCCTCCGGCCCGGCATGATGGCTGCCGCCGGCAAGGTTCACAGCGGCTCCCTGCTCCAGCGCAAGCCGCGCGGCCAGGCATGTGCCGCCGACCGAGGCGGCCGACCTGCGAGCGATCGCCGGCGTGATTTCGAAGCCGACCTTGCGGCCGGCCTTTGCATCAAGTGTCTGGGTCAGGATGGCGGTGACATAGGCCTCGTCATGGGCGAGATAAAGCCAGTCTTCGGGCGCGGCCTCCGGCAGGATGAAACCGTGTCCGGCAGCCCGCAGCAATTCGGCCACAAGGGCATATTTGCGCATCGGAAACCGGTGATCATCGGCAACCGTCTTCGCGTCATAATCGGCATGGTGAACAATGGGCAGGCGCATCAGGGGCGGAACCTAGCGGGTTTTGCGTCTGTTTCCACTTATGCACGGCATGCATAGGTGTGATGGCTGACCGCAGCCTACAGGCCGGACGCGGAAGCGTCATATTCGCTGCAACACGAGCGAAAGGATATCGCCATGATTGACCACAGACCCTTCAAACAGCTTGGCCGGTTCCGGAACGACTGGCTGAACGCCAATTATCACTTTTCCTTCTCGGGCTATCACGATCCAGAGCGGATGGGCGAAGGCGCCCTGCGCGTCTGGAATGATGACACGATCCAACCCCATACCGGATTCCCGCCGCACGGCCATAACTCGATGGAAATCATCACCTATGTCCGCTCAGGTGCGATCACGCACAAGGATTCCATGGGCAATACCGGCCGCACCGAAGCCGGCGACGTGCAGGTGATGAGTGCCGGTGACGGCATCCAGCACTCCGAATGGAATGCCGAGGACGAAGAGACGACCCTGTTCCAGATCTGGATCCTGCCCCGTACCGCCGGCGGCAAACCCGGCTGGGGCGCACGGAAGTTTCCGAAAGGCGACCGGTCCGGCAAATGGGCCGTTCTCGCCTCCGGCACTGGTGAGCAGGACAGCCTCGTCATCAATCAGGATGCCCAGGTCCTGGGGGCTACGCTGAAGCAGGGCGAGACGCTGACCTATGAAGTCGAAGCGGGCCGGCATGGCTATCTTGTTCTCGCCGCAGGCGCGGTTGAACTGAACGGCATCCGGATGGAGGCCCGCGACGGCGCCGCGATCAGCGGCACCGAAGCGCTCGAACTGAAGGGTCTGGAAGACGCCGAGATCGTTTTTGTCGACACGGTCTGACCCGGCTTCACGCGGCTGTGACTTCTTCGGGCCAGGGCGGCGTGTTATGCTTGTGCAACAACAGTTCAGGAGATGCTCCGATGAAACGTTTTGCCCCGCTCGCCGCCCTTGCCCTGATGACGGCTCCCGCTGCCATTGCGGGTGATATTCATGTCGGTCTCAGCCCGGAATTTACCGAGGAACTCGAAGATGAGTACGGCATGCGCGAAGCCGATTACCTGGTCGAGGAAGTGCAGGAAGACCTGACACGTGAACTGGCCAAGGCCGGTCTCGACATTGCCCGCATCGATGTAACAATCGTCGACGCAATGCCGAACAAGCCCACCTTCAAGCAATTGGGAGACACGCCCGGTCTCGACTATGGCGGCTCGAAGAGCATTGGCGGCATGAAGCTCTCCGCCACCGCCTATGATGCGGCCGGCAACACGCTGGGTGAGCTGACCTATGACTGGTACGAAACCGACATCCGAAATGCCGGGATCAGCACCTGGCAGGACGCCAAGCGCGCCTCTGACAAATTTGCCCGCAAATTCGTGAAACAGCTGTCCGCCGGTTCGCCCTCCGGCAGCTGACCCCTTCCTTCCCTGCCGCCTCCGGACATGCCGTTCGGGGGCGCCATGGGGGACGACCCCCATGGGCAAGCCTCACCTTCGGGACGACCCGCCAATAGCCGAAAGGTGCGCTTGTGGCCTGGGTCTGTCTCCTGCTTGCAGGATTTCTTGAAATCGCGTGGGCCACCGGCCTGAAACTGTCGGACGGGTTCTCCCGTCCGGTGATCACGGCCCTGACGCTGGTCTGCATGGCCGCCTCGTTCGCGCTGCTTGCGATGGCCCTGCGCGCCCTGCCGATCGGCAGCGCCTATGCGGTGTGGACCGGAATCGGCACGATCGGCACGGCAATTGTCGGGATCGTCTGGTTTGCCGAAGCCGCCGCGCTGGCGCGCCTGGCTTTCATCGGACTGATTGTCGTGGGCATTGCCGGACTGAAACTGACCAGCTAGCGGCCGGTTAAAGCACCAGTTCGCAACGCTCGTTCAAGCTGGGCCGGGCAATTGCCACTTTCGACAGACCCGGCAGCTCCGCCGCCAGATCTGCCGCCACCCAGAGGCAGATACGCTCGAGGGTCGGCACTTCGAGACCTTCGATCTCGTTCAGCAGCTTGTGGTCAAGCTTGGCAGCAGTGGCCTGCAGACAGGCCGTCAGATGGGAGAAATCCTCCACCCATTGCTCACCCGGCTTCACGGTGCCTGCCACGGTCGCTTCCAGCAGAAAGGAATGCCCGTGCACATTGCGATAGGGATGCCCTTCCGGCTTGCCACCCATATAGTGGGCCGCCTCGAAATTCACCGATTTCGAGATCGCGAACACGCGGCCTTCCGGGCTCGTGGCCGCGTGTGACAGGCTGGTCTGGTCGGTCTGGGTCGTCATCGGTTCAAGTCAGGTCTGGTATGGGTCCGGCCATATTGGCCTCAAGGGGCCCCCAATACCGGAAAAAGGCCCGAAAAGTCCAGTTGTTATGGCGGTTGCTTGTGCAGCGCCGGGCGCGCCCTCAGCGGGCCGATTTCCATTGCTGCCAGCCTCGCGCCCGCAATTCGCAGGCCGGGCATGTGCCACACCCATACCCCCATTCGTGCCGGTGCTCCCTGTCGCCGAGATAGCAGGTATGCGTGTCCTCCGCGATCAGATCGATCAGGGCCTGTCCGCCAAGCTCATCGGCCAGCGCCCAGGTCCCCGCCTTGTCGACATACATGAGGGGAGTCTCGATCTGCATGGGAACATCCAAGCCCAACCGCAGTGTCTCGGCCTGGGCCGCCATCGTGGTCGCCCGGCAGTCGGGATAGCCGGAATAGTCGGTTTCACACATTCCGCCCACAAGGACGGAAATGCCCCGGCGGCTTGCCAGGGCCCCGGCCAGGGTGAGGAACAGGAGATTGCGCCCCGGCACGAAGGTGGAGGGCAGTCCGGCCTCGGTCATCTCGATGCTGACCTCATGGGTCATTGCCGTCTCGCCAAGCGATTTCAGCACCGTTGCATCCAGCAGGTGATCCGGGCCAAGACGGGCCTTCCAGCCCGCGTCGATCCCGGCCAGTCCGGCGCGGACTGTGTCCCGGCACTCCAGTTCGATCCGGTGGCGCTGGCCGTAATCGAAGCCGACGGTTTCGACTCGCTCGAAACGCGAAAGCGCCCAGGCCAGGCAGGTGGTGGAATCCTGTCCCCCGGAAAAGAGAACGAGTGCAGCAGCGGGCTTTTGTGACATGTCTGCGCCTGTAACAGGCATGGGCGAGGCGGCCAAGCTGGGCCGTTACATTTTTAACACCCCGATTTTTAAACGCATCATTGCCGCTGCGTCATGTTGACAGACCCGTCACGAATGCATTCTGATGCTCAATGAAGCAGGCCCGCAAGAGGCCAGCTCGGCAAAAATTGCTCGAGGTCAGCAATCAAGCGGCCCGAGGGGAGGAAACAAAACATGCGAAATATCAGACACTCGAAGTGCGTCTGGCTGGCAGGTGCGTCCGCACTTGTCGTGGGACTCGCAGGGCCGGTGGCGACCGCCCAGGACGATTCCGACGACACCCAGCGCACACTGTCCACCGTGACGGTGACGACCCAGAAAACCGAAGAATCCATCCAGGATGTTCCGATCGCCGTTTCGGCCTTCGATGAAGACGCCCTGAACCGGCTGCAGCTGGCCGGCGGTCCCGACCTGGTCAAGTCGATCCCGAACGTCAGCTTCACCAAAGGCAATTTCACCAGCTTCAACTTCAAGATCCGCGGTATTGGTGCAGATGTTGTGGCGCCGTCCGGTGATGCCGGCGTGGGTATTCACCAGAACGACATTCCGCTCACGGCCAACCGCCTGTTCGAAGCCGAATTCTACGATGTGGAACGGGTCGAGGTTCTGCGCGGTCCGCAGGGTACGCTCTATGGCCGGAACGCCACGGGCGGCGTGTTCAACCTGATCACGGCAAAGCCGGTTCTTGGGGAATTCCAGGCTGATGCCGAGCTGACCTATGGCAACTACAACACGTTCAAGGGCAAGGGCATGGTCAACCTGCCCATCGGCGATGCAGCCGCCCTGCGTCTTGCCGGCTCCTATCTCAGCCGCGACGGCTACGTGGACAATCTGGTCACCGGCAATGACGTCGATGATCGCGACCTGTACAGCTTCCGTGCCACCTTCGCCGTCGAGCCGACCGACTGGGCCCGCGGCTGGATTTCCGTCGAGCATTTCGAGGAAGACGACACCCGCCTGCGCTCCGGCAAGCAGCTTTGCGCCAAGGATCCGGGCTTTGACACATTCATGGGCCTGCCGGTCTCGGCCGTCGACCAGCTCGCCACATCGCTGGGGTGTGTGGACGCCCCACTCGACCAGTCGAATGATCGCGTGAACTCGCAGGCCACACTGGCCGGCGGCCTCGGCATCTTTGCCGGCCTGCTCAATGGCGATGTCTATCTCGATCCGGCCATTTCCGATCTGCGCAAGATCGAATCGGCCTTCGACCCGATGTACCAAGCCGAGCAGACGCTCTATTCCTGGAAAGCCGAAGCCGATATCGGCGACAATCTCCTGCTGACCTATCTGGGCAGCTATTCGGAATCTTCGGTCGTCTCCATCGAGGACTACAACAAGGTCGCCCCCACCATCGAATTCAACGCCACGGCCGGCCCCTTCATCAACCCGGCCCTTGCACCGCTCTACGGCCTGCTCTTCCCGGGTGGTGTCGTGTCCGATCCGGAACTGGGCGATTCCAACGTCTTCCGTACGTTCGACCTGTCTGGTGCAGACAGCGAGCAGACCACGCACGAACTGCGCCTGCAGTCCGACTATGATGGTCCGTTCAACTTCAACCTCGGCGCCATCAAGGTGGATTTCGAATCTGTTGACGCCTTCAACCCGACCGACGGCTATTACGTGCTGTCGAACGCCCTGACCGCGCTGACCCAGATCAACAACGCGTCCGGCGGTGCCCTGTTCGGCGGCGTCGTTCCGCTCGACAGCGGGTCCACCTCCTCTTCCGGCGCGTCCCTGTTCACAGGCGGCCTTGCAGGTGATGGCGGCAACTATTTCCGTTCGCTGTCCCCCTACAAGCTGGAATCCTTCGCGGTCTTCGGGGAAGGCTATTTCGACGTCAATGACGACCTCCAGCTCACCCTGGGCCTTCGTTACACGGACGACCAGAAGGAGCAGAAGGTCGTTCCGACCTATCTGTTCACGCCGCAGCCGACCGGCGCCGATCCGCGTGAATCCCAAGGCCTGCTGAAAGCAGACTTCCAGGAGATCACCGGTCGTATCGGGTTCGACTACACAGCCGATCTCGGCTTCACTGACGACACGCTGATCTATGGCTTCTACTCAAAGGGCTACAAGGGCGGCGGCATCAACCCGCCGCAGCCGGCAGGTGCCAATCTGTTCCCGCAGACCTTCGATCCGGAATTCATCAACTCGTATGAAATCGGTACGAAGAACACCTTCGCCAACGGCACCGCCCAGTTGAACCTGACCGGCTTCATGTATGACTATGAAGGCTATCAGATCACGCAGATCATCAATCGCTCTTCGGTGAACATCAACGTGGACGCCGAACTGCAGGGGATCGAACTGGAAGGCCTGTGGACGCCGGCTGACAATTGGCTGCTGACGGCCAATCTCGGCCTGCTGAACGCAGAAGTTGCCGACACATACGGCATCGACGTGCTCGACCGCACCAATGGCCGTTCCGATCTGGTCGCGTTGAAGAATTCCAGCACCTATTCCAACTGTGTCGTCTCGGCCCAGGGCTATGCCACTGTGCTGGGTGCGATCCAGGGCGGTCTGCTCGCCCCGGGCTCGACGCTCGGCCTCTGCACCGGCGCCTTTGCCGGACAGGAAGCCGCCTTCGGCCTCGACGGCGTGACCGTCACCTACACCGATGCCAACGGCAACACGCAGACGGCCACCGCCCTGCAGCCGATCGAAGGTGACGCCAAGAACCTGGATGGCAATTCTATGCCGGGTGCGCCGGAAATGACGCTGAACCTGGCAGCGGAATACACCTTCGCGTCGCTTGGCAATTCGAACTGGGACATGACGATCCGCGGCGACTACTACATGCAGTCCGACAGCTATAGCCGGATCTGGAACACCCCGCGCGACGAACTGGACTCCTGGTCCAACGTCAACCTGTCGATCCTCTTCAACAATGAGGAAAGCGGCTGGGGCGTTGAAGTGTTCGCCAAGAACCTCACCGACGAGGAAGTTGTGACGGGTGCCTACCTGACCGACGATTCCTCCGGCCTGTTCACCAACGCCTTCCTGACCGAGCCTGCGCTGTACGGCGTGACGGTCAAGAAGTCCTGGTAGGACCGGACTGAAACTCTTCAGAAGGGCGGCCCTTTCAGGCCGCCCTTTTTGTTTGGCCATTCGGGCGCCGCGCCCTAGTATCCCGGCCAACTGCCCCCCATCGGAGGATCCCTCATGCGCCATATCACCCCCCTGCTCCCGCTGGCCCTGATTGCCGCTGCCTGCGGCGGCCCGGCGGAAACCACGCCGGCGGCCACCAGCACATTCGACGTGGCCCTCACGCCCATCGTGACCGAAGCCGAATGGCCCTGGGGCATGGCCTTCCTGCCGAATGGGGACCTGTTGTTCACCGAGAAGGAAGGCGGCCTGAAATTCGTGGCTGGCGGCGAAGGCACGCCGCGCCCGGTTGCCGGGCTTCCGGACGCCTATGTCGAGGGCCAGGCTGGATATCTCGGCATCACACTGGCGCCCGATTTCGACACCAGCCGCATGGTCTACATCGCCTATGCCAAGGGCGATGATGGTGCCAATGCCACCGCCGTGATCCGCGGTCGGTTGAGCGATGATGCCACCACTCTGGAGGGCGTCGAGGAAATCTTCTGGGCCGATGCCCGCGATACCGCCTACCATTACGGCGCACGGCTGCAATTCGCCAATGACGGCACCCTGTTCGTGTCCCTGGGCGAAGGCTTCAAATACATGAAGGACTCGCAGGACCCGTCAAACACGCATGGCAAGATCGTGCGCATCAATGCAGATGGCTCCATTCCCGCAGACAACCCGTTCGCCGATGGCGAAGCCGGCAAGCCATCGGTCTGGTCCTACGGCCATCGCAACGTTCAGGGGCTCTATTATGATGCCGCCACCGGCACCCTGTATGAAACCGAGCATGGCCCGAAGGGCGGCGACGAGCTGAATCTCGTCACGCCGGGCACCAATTATGGTTGGCCTGAAATCACCTATGGCGTGAATTATGACGGCACGATCATCACGACCAAGACCGAAGCCGAAGGCATGGCCCAGCCCATGACCTATTGGGTGCCGTCGATCGCTCCCTCTGGCCTCGTCATGCTGACCAGCGATGTCTATCCGGGCTGGAAAGGCGATCTCTTCACCGGTGGCATGAATGGTCCGGCAGGCCTCGAATTGACCCGCATTGATCTGGAAGACGGCGAAGTGGCCGGCAAGGAATCGCTGTTCGATGGCGAATATGCGATCCGCGACGTCGTGCAGGGACCGGATGGTCATCTCTATGTCGCGACAAAGGATTTCGACGGCATCTTCCGCGTCGATATTGTCGAGGCGGAATAGCGCCCGGCCTAGATATCCCGGCGGGACCGCAATGCGGCGGCGAGCGTGCCATCATCGAGATGGTCGAGTTCGCCGCCCACCGGCACGCCATGTGCCAGCCGGGTGACGCTGACTCCCTTCCCTTCCAGCAATTCGGCCACGTAATGCGCCGTGGTCTGGCCATCGACCGTGGCATTCAGCGCCAGGATTACCTCGCGTACCCCACCGGCATCGACCCGTGTCACCAGTGACGGGATGTTCAGGTCTTCCGGCGTGATGCCGTCAATCGCCGACAGCACGCCGCCCAGCACGTGATAGCGGCCGCGGAACGCCCCGCCCCGCTCCAGGGCCCACAGGTCCGGCACATCTTCCACGACACAGACCAGCCCGTCATCCCGACCGTCGGCCTGACAGACCGCGCAGGGCTGAACCGTGTCGAAATTCCCGCAGGTCCGGCATTTCTCGATTTTCTCACCCGCCTCGGCCAGGGCGTCCGCCAGCGGCTTCAACAAGGTGTCCCGCCGCTTCAGCAGGAACAGCGCCACGCGGCGCGCAGACCGGGGCCCAAGGCCCGGCAGGCGCGATATCAGTTCGATCAGGCGGAGGATTTCAGGACCGGCGGAATTCTGGGACATGACGCCAATGTCAGCTGTTTGCGGCCCGTGGCAAGCCGCTCATCTGAAAAAGCTTCACTGCGGATGGCCCGCGCAAGCGAAAAACCCCGGCCGATGGGCCGGGGTTTCGAGAGCACTCTTGAAGCTCGGTGCGAGGGGTCAGGCCGCCTCTTCGATCTCGTTCGATTTCGAGCTCGGGCGTGGATCGCGCAGCACATAGCCACGGCCCCAGACCGTCTCGATATAGTGATTGCCGCCCGTGGCATTCTGCAGCTTCTTGCGCAGCTTGCAGATGAAGACGTCGATGATCTTCAGTTCCGGCTCGTCCATGCCGCCATACAGGTGGTTGAGGAACATTTCCTTGGTCAGGGTCGTGCCCTTCCGCAGGGAAAGCAGCTCGAACATCTGGTATTCCTTACCAGTCAGGTGGACGCGCTCATCGTCGACTTCCACCGTCTTGGCATCAAGGTTCACAACGATTTCACCGGTGCGGATCACGCTCTCGGCATGGCCTTTGGAGCGGCGCACAATGGCAGTGATGCGGGCGATCAGCTCGTCCTTGTTGAACGGCTTGGTCAGATAGTCGTCAGCGCCATAGCCGAGCGTCTTGACCTTGGCTTCGATGTCCGGATTGCCGGACAGGATCATGACCGGCGTGTTCACGCGGCCCATGCGCAGCTGTTTGAGCACTTCGTACCCGGAAATATCGGGCAGGGAGAGGTCGAGCACGATCATGTCGTATTCGTAGACCTTGCCGAGGTCCACGCCCTCTTCCCCAAGGTCGGTCGTGTAGATGTTGAAGCCTGCAGCCTTCAGCATCAGCTCGATGGAACGCGCCACCGCGCTATCGTCTTCAATCAGCAGGACGCGCATCTCTCGTCTCCCGAATCATCTCTACGACCAAGCTAGCCGCATTTCCTGTCAATGTGAATCCTACGGGCTGATCCTTTAACGAAGGTTAACAAGCCGTACGAATCGCTCTCGAAACTTCTACTTTCTTCACACAGATTAATAGCCAAGATCCGCACCCTGGCGGCCGCCGATCAACATTTGGGAGATCGCGATCGCGTCCTGGATGGGCTGGGCCTGCTGGTCAGTGGAGATCAGCGTTTTCTGGCAACGAATGGCGTCCCGCACCTTCGGGTCCCGCATCACGATGCCCGCCAGATGCGGCCGGAACCCGAGGAAGGTCTGGCACGCCCGGGCAATGGCTTCGTATGTCCGCTGTCCGGCAGCGCGCGACTCGGCCTGGTTGATACAGATCACCGGCTCGACATTCGGTGCATAGCCGCGCAGCACCTTGATGAAGGCATAGGCGTCCGTCATCGAGGTCGGCTCGTCAGTGATGACCATCAGGGCCTTGTCAGCTGCACGGGCCAGCCGCATGCAATTGGCTTCGATCCCGGCGCCGAGATCCACAACAACCTGGTCATACTGCAGCGCCAGCGCCGACAGGCCGGCTGCCAGGCGGGCAACCTCTTCCGGCGGCAGTTCAGCCAGCGCGCCCGAGCCGGACCGGCCGGGCAGCACATCGAATCCGCCCTCTGCCGCGCCGCCATCTACCGGCGTGACGGCATCATCCAGCTCGACCCAGCCGGCAATCACGGCGGCGAGGTCGGTTTCCGGGGCGATGCCCAGCTGGACATCCACATTAGCGAGCCCGAGATCCCCATCAACCAGCAGCGTGCGCTTGCCGGCCTGTGCAAAGGCCGAAGCCAGCGTGATGGCCATGAAGGTCTTTCCAACACCGCCCTTGCCGCTTGCCACGGCAATGATGGAGGCTGGCGCGACGCGCGGAGCCGGGCGCTGGGCCGGGCGTTCCTGCGATTTTCGAAGCATGAAGCTCATAAGTCTACGCAGCTCCTTTCAGGGCGATGACGTCGCCGGGGGCATCTTCCATCAGCAGGGCAGCGAGCCGCGAGGGCGCTGCCGGTACCAGTCCGCCCCCGATAAAGGGCGTCACGGCAAGATGCGAGAAGGCGATCCCCGCAGACGACAGGGCCGAGATGACCCCTCCCCGCCGGCGGGCAATATCGAGTTTGGTCAGGATGGCGCGGCGGATGCCCGCGCGGGCAAAGATGCGGGCGGCATCGGCCTGGTCTTCCGGATGGCCTTCTGCCGACATGACCAGCACCGGTTCGGCGCGCACAACCTGGATCAGGTCCTGCAGGCTCGCCATGTCGTCCTGGTCAAACGGGTTGATTGCCGGAAGGTCGATGACGCAGCGCTGACCGGCCTCGCGGGCGGCGCGCAACATGTCGAACAGGGCATCAGGCGTGGCCGCTGTGCGGATCTGGCTGCGCTCCTGCTCAAGATAGGCGGCCAGCTGCTCGCCACCGGCGGTGCCGTCCAGATCGGCCGCCACGGGCAGGATGGCGGTGCGGGCCACGGCAGCGCGGCGCGTCAGCTTGGCGGCGGTCGCGGTGCGTCCATGTCCCGGCGGGCCAACCAGAATAATGTCCTTTTCCAGCCGGGCCGCGATCGGATCACAGGTGACAATCCGTTCCAGGCCGGCAGCAATCGAATCTTCCGGCGAAGCGCCGGGAACTGCAGCCTTGCCGGCGCCCTCATTGGCAACCCGGTCGGCAAAACGCTGCGGCGCGCCATGCCACAGAAGGGCGTCGCGGACACGGCTGTAAAGCGGGTTTTCGGATCCGCGGCCATGGCCTCCGCGGGCTTCGCGCAGGAACAGCGGCTCGCTTGGAACAACCCCTCCGCCCAGCTTGTCCGTGGCGGCCCGGACCTCGACTCCCCCGTCGATCTCCCGCTCTGACAGGATGACGGCGTCGGCGCCCATCTCGGCAAAAATCATCGCCTTGGCGGCCTCGAGGGTCTCCGCGGCGAACATCTTCATGCGCATGTCTGCATGTTTCCCTGTGTTAATCACCCCGCCGAGTGCCACCCCAGTCGTCCGGCAGGACATGCTTCGTTAGGATGAGTTAACACCACGAAAGGTTAACAACTTCCTTTCTTCCGTTAGGAATTGGGCGGTGTTGCAGGGATTTAATGTAGTGCCTGAAGCTCAGGCCGCTGCACGTTCATCAACGATTTCCGACAGGGTCACGCCGAGCTGGCCGTCAGCGATGACCAGCTTGCCGCGCGCCATGAGGCGGTCGGAAAGGTAAATGTCCACGGGCTCGTTCGTGTGGCGCTCCAGCGCAACAATGTCGCCCTCCGCCATGGCCATCAATTCCTCGATCGGCATGCGCACCTCGCCCAGAACCACGTCCACGCGCACCGGCACGTCCATCAGGCTTTTCTTCAGGGCGGGATTGGCAGGCTCAGTCATGGCGTTCCTTCAGGCGTTCCGGTCTTCAGGGAATGCTGGGCGGCGAACAGGTCGCCCTGCCCGTCCAGTATGGTGCGGGCTGTGGCCCTTATTAGCGCATGGGCCCGCTCGCTGAAACCCTCCTCATAGGCGCAGGCCTCCAGATGGCCGGTCAGCGCCACGAGATTGGCGAGCGCCTCGTTGAGCGCATTCGTGGCCGTCTGCAAGTAGGCGAGGTCGGCGCGGGCGGCATCCGCCTGGGCCATCGCAGCTCCTTCGGCGCGCGCTTCGGCCAGCATTTGCAGCAGTTCCGGCGTGGTCAGGCTGACGGCCGGGTCCGCATCAACCTGGGCCGGTGGCGCAGCGCAAAAGTCGCTGCGGAAATCAAATGGCGTGACGGATTTGACGGCCCGGTGGATCATTCGACCAGTTCATCCTCGTCTTCCCGGCGTCCCGTACGGATGTCACCGCGTTCCATCAGCGTTCGCGCCAGGTCAACCAGTTCCATCCGGGCCGATTCTATTTCACTGCGTCTCACACTGCCGAGCATCGTGATCTCTTCCTTCAGCAACTCGCCGGCGCGCTGTGTCATGTTGCGGAAGAAAGCCGCACTTGTCGCATCCTGCGCACCCTTCAGGGCATAGGTCAGGCGCGAACGGTCCGCCGCCGCCAGCAGCGTCTGCAGGCCACCGGCATCCAGCCCGGCGAGATCGTCGAAGGTGAACATCAGGTCCCGCACGCGCTTGCCGGCACCCGGCTGCGCGGTTTCCAGGGCTGACAGGAGGCTCTTTTCCGACCGGCTGTCCAGACGGTCGAAGATCCGCGCCACGCCTTCATGTCCACCGGCATGCGCGGATGGGGCAGCATTGGCCAACCAGGCCGAAACCGCCGTTTCCAGCGCCGACACGGCCGCAGGATGAACCGGCCCGAGATGCAGCAGGCGCTGCATGACATCCACTGCAACCGGACGGTCCAGCGCTTTCAGCAGCCGGGCGGCGGCCGCACCGTCCAGGCGCGACAGGATCAGGGCCAGGGCTTGCGGATGTTGGCCTTCGGCAAGGTTCAGCAGGTCCCGTGTCTCAAGCTCCGACACTTGCGCCCAGACCGGCGGGGCCTGAAACGCATCGCGATCCTGACGGGCATGATCCTGCCGGTAGCGGTCCAGCGTGGCGGTTTCTTCCCGTGGATTGTCCGCCAGCGCATCCATGGCCAGGGACAGGGCCCGCGCTTCCTGCGGGCTGAGTTCGTTCCAGACTGGTGCGGCATCCGGGCCGAGCGCGCGCATCAGGCGGGCGGACCGGGCAAGCCCCTGTGCGGGGCGGGGGCGGGCGAGGGCCAGCGCGCTCATGCGGCATCCCCTTCCCCGCGCATCCAGCTGCGCAGGATGGAGGCCGTGCGGGCGGGATCCTTGCGCACGAGTTGCGCCGTGTCGGGATCGGCGGCCTGGCGCGCAGGATGCGGCGCGGGCGCCGCGATCAGCTCCGCCGGTCCCGCGGGCAGCGGCGCGTGCGTCGGCGCAGTGTGGGTCATTTGTCCGGCGGGGGCCGTCTCATGAGGCGTGCGAATGGCAGTCCAGGCGAGCAGGCCGCACAGAAGCGCGTAGAGCCCCAGCTCCGTCCAGCCTGCGGCGTCCGGGCGGCCGGCGACGCCGCGAGCGAATTCGGCGTGTTCGATAATCAGCTGGTCCCCTGCTTCCGGCGACAGGAGCAGGGCCGAGCTTGCCAGTCTCTGAAGGGTCGGCGCCGTGGCGGCAATATCGGACGAGATCAGGATCAGCACGGACTGGCCCGGACCGTTGCCGTCGGTGACAGACAGACGGATGTTCCCCTGGCCCGCAACCGGTTCGAGGATTCCCATCAACGAGGCTTCGATGGGCGATCCGGGCACCCAGGCCTCGGCGGGATGGGTAAACAGGTCCGTCGCGCGCCAGCTTCCAAGGACCAGTGCGATCAGCAACGCAAACAGCGCGACTGCCCGTGTGGAGAGCATCGCGCTGCCTTGGAGTTTCGTCAGCTTGTGGTCCATCTGCAGCTCCCGGCGCCGGGGAGGAAACCCGGCAATAGAGAGCCTTGATAGGCGCTGGCGTGTAAATTTCGGTTTAACGAAGCAAGGCTTCGTTAAACATGTCCCTGCCCTAGCGGCGGTATTGCTGCAGGCGGGTCGTGCGCAGGCCCTTGGTGCCGTGGCGGCTGTAGAGCTTTTCCCAGGTTTCGAATTCTTCCTCGCTCAGGCTGTAGCGGTCGCAGGCCGCCTTGCGGGAAATCAGGCCGCCGGACACCGCAGCCACGACTTCAGCCTTGCGACGGGTAACCCAGCGCGAAATGTTGGGAGACGGGAGATCCGCCAGGGTCAGCATCTGGCCATCCGGGCCGGGGACGCTGAGACTACGTGCATTCTGCTGTTCCATATCCACACCATGTTTATTCTTGTGAACGGAGTGCCCGGCTTCTCCGGGCGCCATGGACAGGAACATACAGGGTGGGGTTTAAGCTGACGCATAAGCGACCCCGACAGTTTCACCCCCCCGGTTAGAGGAATGTTTGGAAACCTGTACCGGGGCGGGACACTCGGCGGGAATTTCCCGAAATCATTACAGAACGTAAAGTTTTGGGGCGTCAGGCGGGCAACAGGCTCAAGGCATCGGTCTCCCGCGCCTGGGCCGCATGCCGGCGCAGCATGGTCAGGAACATATCGTCGCCACGCTCGGTCTGCTTCACCAACATGGCCGCCCCGAAGGCCACCGACATGCCATAGAAACTGAACCAGCGATAATGATCGTACAGCGCCTCGAACGGATAGTCCCGGATGCCGGCCTCTTCCAGCCGCGCATGATAATAGCGTAGCAAGGCCTGCTCATGCCCGGGCCGGTCCTCACGGGTCAGCCCGGCGCCGATGAAATAGGCCACATCCCCGGCCGGCGCCCCTTTCCCGGCTGTCTGCCAGTCCACCACCGCCAGCGGCTTGGGCGCGGTGTCGGCCCCGAACAGCATGTTGTCCAGCCGGAAATCATTGTGCGTCAGTGCGTGCGGCCCGTCATAGCCTTCGCTCCAGACCGGCAGGACAGAGGCATAGGCATCGCCCACCAGAATGTCATCTGCTTCCAGTCGATCCCCGTACCGGTCCTTGAACCCCTGCCACAGCCCCTGCACTGCTTCAGGCGCCAAAGCGGGCGGCGGGGCAAGGTCGCTCCCCTGCAGCCAGGCATAATTGTCCAGCACAGGATCATTCCAGTGCGCCGCGTGCAGGATCGCTGCGGCGGACAGGGCCCGCTCGGCCTCTGCCACGCTGCACCCTTTCAACTGATCACCCTGCTGCGATGGCGCCATGTCTTCCATGATCAGGGCGAACCGGTTCGTTTCCGGATCATAATCAGTGTAAAAGGCCTTCGGCGTGATAATGCCCGCAACTTTCGGGAATGTGCGATAGAAGTTCACCTCGCGCTCATAATGGCCGAGCAGCTTCGCAGTCATCAGGCTTTCCGGGCTGTCAGACGGGAACTTGCCGACCAGCGAGTCCGGCGCGCCCGCGCCCTTGTGGGCATAGTCGAACACGAACCGGACATTCTCGCCAATCTGGCCTGTGCCGATGGATTTAGCGGTCAGGCCTTTGACGTCGGCCTCGATGCCGATCTCGTTGAAAAGCGCATTGAACCAGTCCGCTCCGAGTGTGAGCGGGTTCGCGTCGAGGCCAGGTCGGCTCATTCATGTTTCCTCCGGTGTCGTTTCCTCATCGGCAGTGTTCCCCTGCCCTTGTCTTGTCTTTCCCCAGCCGGTGAAGCGCTGCAGCTGCTCCATCCGGTCCTCGGCGTCGCGCAATCCCTTGTCGAGCGCCGCCATGGTCAGCGCGAAATCACCGCTGGTCTCGCGGCGCCATGCGCGTTCCGCCTTGTCGATAACATAGCCGATGGCGACGGCCTTCAGCCCGGCCGGTGCGCCGGACCGGTTATCCAGCCCGGCCGACACCAGCGCCCAGTCGGCGCTGCGCTTGCGGGCCAGCGGCAAGGCCAGCAATTGGGCGGGGGTCCGGTCGCGATGCTTCATCAGCGAGATCAGGCCGGGCCGGAAGGCTTCCATCGCCTCGAAGCGCAACATGATGACATCAAACAGCCGTTCCCGCGGACTTTCATCGGAAGACACGCCCTCTTCCGACATGGCCCGGTCAAAATAGGGATCGGCATGGGCCGCAAGCTCGTCCTTGCCGGCCAGTCCGTGAAACTCCGACAGATCCAGTTCCGCCTGGCGGGCAATGGCTGACAGGGTCAGGTCGGCCCAGGGCGTTTCGGCGGCGAGTTCCAGCGCGGCGAGCAGGCCCTTGTCCAAAATGCCTGCCTGCCTCGTCATCTGTCTCGTCCCTCAATCCGGCTCTCTGGAAAGCTCCCGATCCCGCGTCACCGCAGCCCGCAGGGCCTTCCGCATCAGGATAGGCATCCCACCGTCATCCATGAGGATGTCAAGGGCCGCCTGGGTGATGCCGCCGGGTGAGGTGACCATTTTCCTGAGCTCGTTTGGCGTCAGGCCGGATTTTTCCATCAGCGCCGCAGCGCCGATAATCGTTTCGACGGCAAGGCGGGCCGCCGTCTCTTTCGGCACGCCCTCGGCCTCGCCGGCTTCTGCCATCACTTCGGCCAGGAGGAACACATAGGCCGGGCCGCAGCCGGAGATGCCCGTGGCAGCCACCATGGTCTTTTCATCCATCGGGCCTTCGACGAGCCCTAGCGGGGTGAGCAGCTTGCGCGCCGCCTCCATGTCGGTTTCGGCGAGCGACGGCGTGGCCGCCAATAGCGTGACCCCCTTGCCGACCGATCCGGGCGTGTTCGGCATGGCACGGATCACACGCGACGTGCCGAGCCGGTCTTCCAGCTGCGACAGGCGGATCCCGCCCATCACCGAAACGACGAGCGTCTTTTCACCGATAAAGGCCTTCACGCTCTCGGCCGCGCGGGCGAATTGCTGAGGCTTGATCGCCAGAACGACAATCGTGGCAGGGGCCGGATCCGGATTGAGTTGAACCCGGCCCTCATCGGCCCAGTCCTTCACTTGTGCCGTCGGACGCGGCGCCACAATTGACAGGTTCGGCTTTGACCGGCCGGACAGCCAGCCTGATGCAAGCGCGCCGCCCATGCGGCCGGCCCCGATCAGGACAATCGATTTTCCCCCCGCCATGCGCCGGGTCTCAGGCTTCGCCCTGGGTTTCGAACATCACCGCGTCGATGGCCTCGCGCGGGCTCTTGCCGGCCCAGATCAGGAAGTTGAACGCCGGCACAAACCGGTCGACGGCGCTGACCGCAGCAGCAATGGTCGAGCGGATTTCGCCCAGGCTCGCCTCATCGCGGTCCATCATGGAAAATGTGTAGCGGAAAATCACGACGCCCTCGTCGGCCCAATAGTCGAAATGGCCGAGCCAGAGCCGCTCATTCGCCATGATGATCAATTCGGAGAGCTGGCTGCGCTTCGCTGCAACCGGCTTCACATCGAGGGTGACGGAAAAATGGATGGCGGCCGGTTCAGGGCGGAAGGCGAACAAGGCGCCCATATCGCCCCAGCGTGTCTCGGCCACGGCCTGGATCGTCCCTTCCTCGTCGCGCTCATGCTGCCATCCGGCAATTTCGAGCGCCTCTTCGACGCGGTCGAGCGGGTCGATGCCCGAAAATTCTTCTCGCGAAAGATCAAGGCTCATGAAAGTCTCCCCTTCTTTCTGAAGTCATGGACACAGGATTCGTGTCCGATGGCCATCCCTGTTGAAACGCGCCAGCGCATTGGCGTCCACCCCTGGTCAACAGGCAGGCAGTGATTGGCTGTGAGGTCTGCTAGCTGGATGTCGACGCCGCTTCCAGCTCGGCGACGCGGGCCTCGAGCGCCTCGACCCGCTCCAGCGCGGCGGTGGCAAGCGCCTTCAGCGCCTCCACCTCGTCCCGGCCAGCCAGGTCCATATCGGCGATCAGGCCCTTCACGCGCGCCTGCGCAGCGGTCCGTGCCTCCTCGCCAGCGGCCCGTGCAGCGCCCATTGCGCCTGTCATCAGGCCGGCAATGTCATCTAGCAGTGGATTTGTTGTGGCCATGCGGCTACTCCTTCGCGGCATCGGGCGGACAAGTTCTCGGTCCCCTAACAGATAGGTCCTGATCCATACAGGGAAAAGACGCTGCATGCTGGATATGATGAGCTTCGCCGCACAACTCCTGCCCGCCGCGGCGCTGACCTTCCCGGATGTCAGCCCGGCCCTGGTCTCGATCGACCTCGGTTTTCTCGGTCTCGGCAAGTTCCATCTGCGCTGGTATGCGCTGGGATACATGGCCGGAATCGCCCTGGCCTGGTGGTACGCCTCGGCCATGATCCGTCGGCCGAACCTGTTCGGCGGCACCAGCCCGCTGACCAAAGACCAGCTCGACGACATCATGTTCTGGATCATTGTCGGCATCATTCTCGGCGGGCGGTTCGGTTATGTCCTGTTCTACATGGTGCCCTACCAGTTCGACCTGATCGCACAGGATCCGCTGACCATCTTCAAGATCTGGGATGGTGGCATGGCGTTTCATGGCGGCATTCTCGGCGTCACCATCGCGCTGGTCCTGTTTGCGTATCGCCGCAAGGTGTCCCTGCTCTCGATCGGGGACATTGCCGGCGTGGTTGCCCCGATCGGGATCGCGCTCGTCCGGCTGGCCAATTTCGTCAATGCAGAACTCTATGGCCGCCACACCGATGCCTCCGTCGGCATGGTGTTTCCCGAGGGCTATGTGCGCGGCTCCACCCCGCCTGCCTACAATTGGGAGACCGGCGACTGGGTCTATACCGGCGCGGAAACGGCGCGCCATCCCAGCCAGCTTTATGAAAGCGTGCTGGAGGGCTGGCTGCCGCTCATCCTCCTGTCGCTCCTGATCTGGCGGTTCGGCGCGTTGAAGCGCCCGGGTCTCGTTGCGGGCCTGTTCCTGCTGATCTATGCGACCGGCCGCACCATAGTGGAGAATTTCCGTCTGCCCGACAGTTTCGTCGACGGCCTGCCGGACTGGATCACGATGGGCCAGCTGCTCTCGATCCCGATGTGGATCGGCGGGGCCTGGCTGGTCTGGAATGCCCTGAAGCCAAAGCCTGCCCCCACCGCCTGACCTGACCATGACCCTCAAAGACCGCATTCTCCGCCTGATCGAAACCGGCGGCCCGATCCCGGTTTCGACCTATATGCAGCTGGCGCTGCATGATCCGGCCCAGGGCTATTACGCCACGCGGTCCGGCCTCGGCACCGATTTCATCACCGCACCGGAAGTCAGCCAGGTGTTCGGCGAACTGATCGGCCTGTGGGTGGTGCATGAATGGCGGGCCATGGGGACCCCTGACGAATTCCAGCTTGTCGAGATCGGACCGGGACGCGGCACGCTGATGGCGGATGCGCTGCGCCTCGCCTACGTCGCCGGCGGACGGGAGTTCGCCCGCGCCGCCCGCCTGACCCTGGTTGAGCCGAGCCCGGACCTGCGCACGGTACAGGCCGGCCGCCTGAAGGACTATGCGCCGGATTTTGCCGATACGCTTGCCGCCGTGCCGGCCGGGCCGATGATCCTTGTCGCGAACGAATATCTGGACTGTTTGCCGGTGCGCCAGTTCCGCAAGGCGGATGGCCGGTGGCGCGAATGCGTGGTCGGTCTGGACGCGGCGGGCGAACTTGCCCTCGGCCTTGCTGCCGACGAGCAGCGCCCGCCCGAAGGCGCGGCGGAGTCGGTTGAGGCTGTGGAAGTCCAGACCGGGTTCGACCTTCTTGTGGCAGACCTTGTGACCCGGCCTGCGCCGATGCGGGCGCTGTTTGTGGATTATGGTCCGGCCGATGCACCGCCCGGCGACAGTTTGCGTGCCTTCAGCCAGGGCGAGCAGATCTCGCCCCTCTCCCGGCCGGGCGAGACCGATCTCACCGTGGACGTGGATTTCGGCCGCCTGAAACGCCTCGCCGGGAAGATCGGGCTGGAGGTGGCCGGCCCGACCCCGCAGGGCATGTTCCTGATGGGGCTCGGCGCACAGGCGCGGCTGAACCAGCTGGTCGAGGCCAATCCCGACCATGCCGAGGCGATCTTCAACAATGCCCAGCGCCTGATCGACCCGAAGGACATGGGCAGCCGCTTCAAGGCGATCTGCCTGTCCAGTCCCGGCCTGCCACACCCGGTCGGATTCTAGCGCGGCTATTCGGCCTCCGGGCCGATATGCTGGTCCACGAACGATGCCATGGCCCGCAGCGTCTCGATCCGAGTTTCTCCATCCGACAGCCAGTGATCTTGGCCATCCAGCTTGAGGAAGGTCACATCCTTGCCGGCCTTTTCCAGGGCCCGGTCCATGATCTCGCTCTGCCTGATCGGCACGACGGTGTCGTCCTTGCCATGGATCAACAGGACTGGCGCCTTGAAGTTTTCCGGCACCCTGGCGGGTGAGATCGCGTTCAGCTTCTCGCGCTCTTCCTCCAGATCCCCCATGTTTTCCTGCCAGTAATCCAGCGCCCAATGCTTGCGCCCACGATCCCATTTGACGTCAACCAGGAACCGTCTCAGATCGGTGACCGGCGCTATGGCGACGACACATTTGTACAGGTCCGGCGTGAAAGCGCCTCCGGCGAGGGCCGCATAGCCACCATAACTGGCGCCGACGATGCAGACACGATCCGGATCGGCCAGCCCCTGGTCCACCAGCGTCTGCACGCCATCGGTGATGTCGTCCTGCATCTTGCCGCCCCACTCTCCATGGCCGAGGTTCTGGTGTTCGATGCCGAAGCCGGTCGATCCGCGGAAATTCGGCTGCACAACAAGATAGCCACGATTGGCAAAATACTGCGCCATCCAGTCGAAGGTCACGGCATCATAGGAGGCCGGCCCGCCATGCGGCATGACGATCAAGGGGAGATTACCGGCGGTCTGGGGGTCCGCGCCTGCAGGCCAGGTCAGGATGGTCGGAATGTCGAGCCCGTCCCTTGCCTTGTAGGTCACCGAAATCATCGGGCCGACCGCATCCGGCGGGATGTCGTCGCGCTCATCGGCGATGAGAATCAATTCGCCCGTGTCGCGATCCTGCAGGACATAACTGCCCGGCGTGTCGCTGCCATAGATCTTGTAGAGCAGTTTGGACCAGTCATCCGTCCAGGATTCGAGATGGACGGCCGCCGTGGAGAACTGGTTCACCATGCTGGAGACAGCCGCGTCCACGTCCGGGTCGGCAAAATTGTAGGACGGGAGCGGTCCGGCATATTCCACGCCGAGCATGAACCGGTTCCCGTCACGGATGACCCGTTCAATCATGCCTCCCTGCCCGCCAAGAGACACAGGCGTCAGGTTTCCGGAGAAATCCATTTCGTAGACATTCCCGGACTCCTCATCGTCATCGCCGTCGGAGAACAGCAAGGCGGACCGGTCTGCCCTGATCCCCGTCACACCGGGGGGTGGCTGCGATGTCTTCAGTTCATAGATCAGCTCACGCTTCCCGTTCACATAGGTGAACACCTTGTAGGTGTCGGTGTTGTTGTCATAGTCTTCCCGCGCCAGCACGGTTCCGTCCGTGTCGACGAACCAGTCGATCGTGTCGCCTGTGCCGCTCTTGAAACGGCGCCCCTTGCCCGTCTTCATGTTTACGCGCAGCAGGCTGTAGTTCGGGTCCGAGTACCGGTCGCCCACCAAGGCCGGCATGAAGATGTATCCGGGTTCGGCATCGTCACCGACAATCCGCCCGAGACCACTCTGCGCCGGGTAGATATTGTCCGTGCCCCTCAGCAGGAATTTCAGCTTCTTCGTCTTGAGATTGTAGGAGAACGCGCCGGAATATTCGAACTCGCCGCGGAATCCGATCACGAATTTCGTTTCGGAAGCGAGGATGATGATATTGTCCTCATCGGCATACCAGATGTTCCGCGTGGCCACTTCATCGATCTTGACGTGATACGTTTTCTTCCGCGTCGCGAAATCGAACGTGACGAGATAATCCGATCCGTTCCGGCGTTCGGCAAAGGCCACGTTCGCGCCGTCCGGCGACAAGTCCATGTAGCGGATCGACGGCAGGTCGCCATAGGCTTCGAGGGGCGGATGGCTGACTTCGGCCCGTGCCAGGCCAGGGCAAAAGCCCAGCATTGCCGCCAGAACGGCCAGAACAAGAACTCGCATACATTACTCCCCGAAGTGAGCGGTCAGGCTATTTTGAATGGAAAGCCGGTGCAATGATCAATTGCCCGCCTGCGGCCAATTCACCCCTTCCGCTGCGCCAGTCGGGCTTGGCATCCGGCGCGCGCTCCCCATGTCTTGGCGGAGCAAGACAAGGGCCTAACCGTGGCGGAACTCTCAATCCTGGAACTCGGACGCGTGCGCGAAGGCTTCACCAGGGCCGACGCCCTGAATGATGCGCGGCGCGTCGCCCGGCATGCCGAGCAATTCGGCTACAAGCGCTTCTGGGTGGCAGAGCATCACAACATGAAGGCTGTCACCACGGCGGCGACCTCCCTCGTCATCTCGCACATTGCAGCCGGCACAACCTCGATCCGGGTCGGGGCCGGCGGCATCATGCTGCCCAATCACGCGCCCTACATCATTGCCGAACAGTTCGGCACGCTGGAGGCGCTCTATCCCGGCCGGATCGATCTCGGCCTTGGCCGCGCGCCCGGCACCGACCAGATGACCTTGCGCGCCCTGCGCCGGGATCCGGCAAGCGCCGACCGGTTCCCGCAGGATGTCCTGGAATTGCAGGCCTGGCTCGGTCCGGTCGAGGAGGGCCAGAGGATCGAGGCCGTTCCCGGCTCGAACTCCAACGTTCCGCTCTGGATTCTCGGCTCCAGCCTGTTCGGCGCGCAGGTCGCGGCCGCCTATGGCCTTCCCTATGGCTTTGCCTCGCATTTTGCGCCGCAGGCCCTCGATGATGCGCTGGCAACCTACCGCGCCAATTTCCAGCCTTCGGCCCAGCTGGACAAACCCCATGCATTGATCGGCGTGAACATCATCGCCGCCGAAACAACCGAGGAAGCGAAATATCTCGCCACATCCCAGCAGATGTCCTTTGCCAATCTCGTGCGCGGGGACCGGAAACTCACCCAGCCGCCCATCGAGGATATCGACACCTACTGGACCGAAGACGAGAAGATCCGCGCTGCGCAGATGCTGGCGGTCAGCATCATTGGCGACCGGGACAAGGTGAAAGAGGGCATCGACAGGCTGCTGGCCCGGACTCGCGCCGACGAATTGATGATCGTGTCGGACATGTATGATGTCGACAAGCGCATACGCTCCTTCGAGATCATATCAGAGGTCGTGAACGGGTGATGTCAGGGGCCAGACCGGCCGGGATCAGGCGGGGCGCTTGATCTCGTTGTGGTCGTCCAGCAGCACGACGGTTGGCGCATGCTGGCGGGCCTTGTCGGCCTCGACGCCCGCAAAGGCCGCAATAATGACCTTGTCACCGGCTGCGAAATGGCGGGCCGCTGCACCGTTCACACCGATCGTCTTCGATCCGCGCGGCGCTTCCAGCGCATAGGTCTGGATCCGCGCACCATTGGTGACGTTCCAGATGTCCACGCGCTCATTCGGCAGGATACCGGATGCGTCCAGCAGGTCCTGGTCGATCGAGACCGATCCCTCATAATGCAGGTCGCACTGGGTGACGGTTGCGGAATGCAGCTTGGCTTTCAGCATGTTGAGCAACAAGGATGTATCCTCCCGGATTTATTATGGGCGCGGCATTATGCTCACATTGAGCATATAAGAGGGGCTGCGCCGCTGCGCAAGGGCTTATTGCATCGCAACATAGGCGAGTAAAGGCCGTATCGGCGGCAGGATCCTCACGTTTTCGCGCGCAGGGCAAATGTGGTCGCTCCGATGCCCCATACCCGGGAAAACTGTCCCGGAATGGCTCGCCTTCGGGGAATCCGTCTGTTAACAATTGGTAAGTCTGGGGAGAGACGAAGGGGACAATCGGAATGAAACAGGCATCGGCAGCTGGACTGGTCGCAACACTGATGCTGGCGGGGTGCGCCACAAGTCCGGCGTCCGCGCCCTCCTCACCCCCCGGCGCGCAGCCCCCTGCTCCGACCGGGCCGGTGCGTGGCATCCCCAATCCCAGTGATGATGATTTCCTCGGCGCGCCCACGCCAATGGTGAACCGGCCGACCGGCCGGTCGGTCGGGGGCGCCGTGCCGGCCAAGGACTACCTGCCCTATATCGATGTCGCCATTGACGAGGCTGCCGTCTATTCCGAATTCGGCGACATGCTGCAGGATCGCTACACGCGGATCCAGATCGTCACGCTGAAACCCGACGCGTATGACATGGATGGCGTCATGTCCGGCGTGCGCAGTCAGGAAATCGAGGCGCGCAATTACGACAAGGAAAGCCGCAACTGGCTCTCGCGGATGATGTCCTCGCGCAGCATCACGCGTACGCTGATCGCCGAATTCGACGTTGCGAAGCCGGACATCACGGCCACCAATGCGTTGTTCTCCTCTACCTTCTCCTCGAACAATCAGGAGGGCGAAAGCTGGACCACGAATGAGAGCCTGTCGATCTATGCAACGCCCTATTTCAAGGTCGGCCCGAACACCACCATCGAGGCGCGATTCCGCCTTCAGCTGTCGGACGAAAAGGAATCCTCCGCCAGCGCAAACGTGATGGGGGCGCTGACCACGGCGGCAAACCTGATCGCGCCGACCTCCACCCTGGTCACCTATTTCAACGCGCCCCTGATGCAGGAAGCCTCGACCTTCCTGAACACGTCGACCAGCACGCTGTTCGGCCAGTCGATCACCGAGCAATCCGTCAGCGCATTTTCCGTGAAGTCCTGGACCGACAAGCCGATTCTCGTCGTCTCGGCCCAGATGCCGGACGCCAATGACATCAAGGACACCCGCAAGAAGGGCGCCATCGGACAATGGGCGGTCTATCTGGACCAGCCGATCCCCTCGATCTTCACGGCGGGCGTGTCCGATGTCGGGTACCCGGACTATACTGGCGTCACCTCGGGCGACATTCTGGCCTTCGATGTCGGCGAGGACCTGACCGTCTATGACTATATCTTTTCACGCCTCGACCTGGCGGACCGGATTGCCTATCTCAACAGTTCGGCAGACGAGGATGTGGCGGGACTGATCTGCAACCGCATCGAACGCGGCCTGTCCGAAATCGGCTTCACCTCCTATGACGCCTCTGCCGCGGTGTGGGCGGCGTCCGTCTCGGACCAGTTCAATGGCGGCGCCAAGGCGGCCTTCCAGGGCGAGAATGTGTGCGAGGCCATGGTCCGCTGGAAAGCGCTGGGCGGTTAGGCATATATAATCGGAACGATTCTGCGACCGCAGCGTCAATAGAAGCGTAGCCAGTTCAGGAGCGCCCCATGCCGACATCCGTCAAAATTCTCCACACAGAACCCGTCACACATGATGTCCAGCGTTACCGGGTCGAAAAACCGGACGGATTTTCCTTCGAGCCCGGACAAGCCACGGATGTTGCGCTCGACAAGGAAGGCTGGCGCGAGGAAACGCGGCCCTTCACCTTCACGGCGCTCCCGGACGCCGATACGCTCGAATTCACCATCAAATCCTATCATGATCATGACGGCGTCACGCATCAGCTCTGGTCCACACAGCCGGGCGACGCGCTGCTGATCGACGATTCCTGGGGCACGATCACCTATAAGGGCCCCGGCGTGTTCATTGCCGGGGGCGCAGGGGTCACCCCTTTCATCGCCATTCTGCGGAAGCTGGCCGCGGACGGACGCCTCGACGGGCACACGCTGATCGCCTCACACAAGACCGAAGAGGACATCATTCTGCGGGATGAATTCGAGGCGATGCCCGGCCTTACCTGTATCTGGACGGTGACGGGTGAGGAGTCCTCCCCGCTCAATCGCGGCAAGATCGACAAGGGATTCCTGCAGCATCATGTCAAATCCTTCGACCAGAATTTCTATGTCTGCGGACCAGACCAGATGATCGATGACATAAAGGCGACGCTGAAGGATCTCGGCGCAGACGCTGACGGCATCACGTTCGAGGAATAAGCCCGGCGCGTCAGCAACGCTTACAAGGCCCTGAACTTGATATTCCGGCCGATCGATGCCAGTCCGCCCGACATGCCTCATGTCCTCATCGTCAACGGCCACCAGCCCTTTCCCACATCACCGGGCGGCCTTAACGCCGCCTTTGTCCAGCGCGCCCGGGATTTCTTCACGGCCTCCGGCTGGACCGTGCGCCTGAGAAGCGTGGCAGATGGATGGGACACGGAAGAAGAAGTACACAACCAGGTCTGGGCCGATGTGATCCTGTTCCAGTTTCCGCTCAATTCGATGGGCCTGCCCTGGTCACTGAAACGGTATCTCGACGAGGTCTACACCGCGGGCATGGATGGCCGCCTGTCCAAGGGAGACGGACGCAGCCGCAAGGATGCGTCGCGCCAGTATGGCAGCGGCGGCCGAATGACCGGGACGCGATACATGCTGTCGCTCACCCTCAACGCCCCCCGTTCGGCCTTTGACAATCCGGCGCAGACCTTTTTTGAAGGTCGCTCTGTGGAAGACCTGCTGTGGCCGGTCCACCTGAACTTCCGCTTCTTCGGCATGCAGCCCATGCCCAGTTTTGCCGCCCATGACGTGTCGAAGGCTCCGGATATCGACCGGGACTTTCTGCGCTTTGACGCCCATCTGGCGGATGCCTTTGGGACTGACGGCTCAGCCTGACGCGAGAAAATGCGCCACAATGCGACGTGTGTGCGGGGCGTCGCGATGTTCGAACAGGTAGAGTCCCTGCCAGGTGCCCAATGCCAGGCGTCCGCCGGAAACCGGGATGGACAGGGAGGATTGGGTCAGCGCGGCCTTGATATGCGCCGGCATGTCGTCCGGCCCTTCGGTGCGATGCACCAGATACCGCATCGACGGATCATCGGCATGCGGCACGAGCCGGCGGAAAAAGGCCTGCAGGTCCTGTTGAACGTCCGGGTCCGCATTCTCCTGGACCAGCAAGGAACAGGAGGTGTGCTGGCAGAACAGGGTGAGGAGACCATCCCCCTGCCCGGACACAAAACCAGCCGCCTCGCCGGTAAATTCGTAGAGGCCGGAACCACGGCTCTGTATCGTGAGTTGGGTCTGCATGCATCTCGCTTACAGGCTCGCCCCGCACCGGGCAATCACAGCCTGCCATTGCGGGGTGACGGTGCGGGCGCCAGCCTGTATTTCAGACATGACTTGTATCAATCGGCATGACGGAGGTGGGACATGCGCTGGAAAGGTGGACGCAGGGGCGGAAACGTCGAGGATCGGCGCGGTATGAGCGGCGGCAAGCTGGCAGGCGGCGGCATCGGGTTTGTCCTGATCGCGCTGGTTGTGTCCTATTTCCTGGGCATTGACCCCCAGCCCCTGCTCGAGGCCGGCAGCGGCATGTCCAGCCAGCAGCAATCGGGAGACGTCGGCACCCCGGAAGACGAGGCTGGCCAGTTCGTCGACGTGGTCGGCACGAATGTAAACGATGTCTGGGCGGGCCTGTATGATGGCTACCGGAAACCGAATGTCGTCATCTACACGCAAGGCACCGGCACCGGCTGCGGCTATGGCCAGGCCGCCATGGGCCCCTTCTACTGCCCGGCCGACCAGACCATCTATCTGGACCTGTCCTTCTGGCAGCAGATGGAGACACAACTCGGCGCGTCCGGCGCGGATTTCGCCCGCGCCTATGTCATCGCTCACGAGTTTGGCCATCATGTTCAAACCCTTACCGGCGCGTCCCAGCAGGTGCGCCAGGCCCAGCAGCGGGCCAAAAACCAGGCCGAGGCCAACAAATATTCCGTCGCGCTGGAACTGCAGGCGGACTGCTATGCCGGGGTCTGGGCCGCGCATGCCGCCACGGCATCGAACGGAAGGGTTGCGCTGGAACGTGGCGACATGGAAGAAGGGCTGAAAACGGCCAATGCCATTGGCGATGACATGCTGCAGAAACGCTCCCAGGGCCGCGTCACCCCGGAAGCATTCACGCACGGCTCTGCCGAACAGCGCATGGAATGGCTGAGCCGCGGCTATCAGACTGGCGATCCACGCCAGTGTGACACGTTCAACTGAGCCCATCCGTTTCGGCGGCGGGCCGAGACAGGAAGGGAGACGCCGCCATGACCGACGGCAAGCCAATGGGGTTCGACACCCTGCAGATTCATGCCGGAGCAAACCCGGATCCGGCCACCGGCGCCCGCCAGGTGCCGATCTACCAGACGACTGCCTATGTCTTCCGCGACGCGGACCATGCGGCGGCCCTCTTCGGCCTTCAGGAAGTCGGCTATATCTATTCCCGCCTGACCAACCCGACCGTTGGCGCGCTGGGTAACCGGATCGCGGCCCTTGAGGGCGGGGCTGGCGCCGTCTGCTGCTCGTCGGGACACGCAGCCCAGATCATGGCCCTCTTCCCGCTGATGGCGCCGGGGCGCAACATCGTCGCCTCCACGCGCCTCTATGGCGGCACGATCACGCAGTTCAGCCAGACCTTCAAACGCTTCGGCTGGTCCTGCACCTTTGTGGACTTTGATGATCTGGACGCCGTGAAGGCCGCGATCAATGATGATACGCGCGCCATCTTCTGCGAGACCATCGCCAATCCGGGCGGCTACATCACCGATCTCGACGCCGTCGCCGCAATCGCCGACGGCGCGGGCATCCCGCTGATCGTCGACAATACGACAGCCACGCCCTATCTCTGCCGCCCGATCGAACATGGCGCGACGCTGGTCGTGCACTCGCTCACCAAATACATGACCGGCAATGGCACGGTCACCGGCGGCGTGGTGGTCGACTCCGGCAAGTTCGACTGGTCCGCCTCGGACAAGTTCCCCTCACTCTCCCAGCCGGAACCGGCCTATCACGGGCTAAACTTCCATGAGACGTTCGGCCCGGCGGCCTTCACCTTTCACGGCATCGCCATCGGCCTGCGCGACCTCGGCATGACGCTGAACCCGCAGGCGGCGCATTACACACTGATGGGCATCGAGACGCTCTCCATGCGGATGGAAAAGCATGTCGCGAATGCGAAGAAGATTGCTGCCTGGCTGGAAGGCCATGACGCCGTGGCGGGCGTCACCTATGCCGGGCTCGACTCCTCGCCCTACAAGGATCGCGTTCCGAAGATCTGCCCGAAAGGCGCAGGGGCCCTGTTTACCGTCCAGCTGAAGGACGGCTATGAGGGCTGCACCAAATTTGTCGGCAATCTTCAGTTGTTCAGCCATGTGGCGAACCTTGGCGACGCGCGCAGCCTGGTCATCCACCCGGCCTCGACCACGCACCGCCAGCTGACACAGGCCCAGCAGATCGCCGCGGGCGCCGCCCCTGACACGGTCCGCCTCTCCATCGGCATCGAAGACGCCGACGATCTGATCGCAGATCTGGATCAGGCCCTCAACGCCGCAGCGTAAAAACACGCGGAACCGACCTGCATTTATAAAAATTGAAGAAGAGATGAGTTCGTCTGTCGCGAGGTGTCTGGAGGCGGCGAGTACCCGTACCCCTGACGAGCGTGTCGCGCTAGTTCTTCCGGAAACCTTTGCACCCAACCGAGTCATACACATAACGTTTCATGACATTGCCGGATTGCGGCGAACAGACCTTGTCCATCAGGGAATAGGAATACTCCAAATCCTTACAATACGAATTGTACTGCTTCAGAAGTTTATCCCGCGCTTCAATCCATCCGGTCAGTTCATCATATCGCTTATTATAGCTTTCGCGGGGCAGGCGCTTGCCAGAATTGGATCCCAGATAATCATCTTTGCGATCGATATCTTCATTCATATCGGCAATGATTGTATCCATAGCTAGACAGGCTGGCAGATCAGTTTCTGAGCCCAGCGCCTGTGAACTTGCTGGCAGCGCCGCCAAACCGCCTGCACAGCCCGATACCAATAAGACAACAAACGCCCGCTTCATCACACTCCCCTTCACGAAACTGTCGGAAAAGTAGTCCGACGTAACTTGTAGAGCCAACCAAAAAACGAACGGCTCAACAATCTATAGATTTGGGAGATTGCTATGCGCCATGAAAAGACAGATATTCTTAACGCATAAAAAAGGCGGGCCAAAGCCCGCCTTTCTGATCCCGGATCAGGTCCGGGATGACATCACGTATCCAAGAAACTCCGCAGCTTCCTCGAGCGGCTCGGATGCTTCAGCTTGCGGAGCGCTTTCGCCTCGATCTGGCGGATACGTTCGCGGGTCACCGAGAATTGCTGGCCGACTTCTTCCAGCGTATGATCCGTATTCATACCGATGCCGAAACGCATGCGCAACACGCGTTCCTCACGCGGGGTGAGCGAGGCGAGCACGCGAGTCGTCGTTTCGCGAAGGTTCGACTGGATCGCAGCGTCGACGGGCAGAAGCGCCATCTTGTCCTCGATGAAGTCGCCGAGGTTTGAATCCTCGTCGTCGCCAATTGGCGTTTCCAGCGAGATCGGCTCTTTCGCGATCTTCAGGACCTTGCGGATCTTCTCCAGCGGCAGGCCCAGCTTCTCGGCGAGCTCCTCCGGGGTCGGCTCGCGGCCGATCTCGTGCAGCATCTGGCGCTGGGTACGGATGATCTTGTTGATCGTCTCGATCATGTGCACCGGAATACGGATCGTGCGGGCCTGATCCGCAATGGACCGGGTGATCGCCTGACGAATCCACCAGGTGGCATAGGTCGAGAATTTGTAGCCGCGGCGATACTCGAATTTGTCGACCGCCTTCATCAGGCCGATATTGCCCTCCTGGATGAGATCCAGAAATTGCAGGCCGCGATTGGTGTACTTCTTGGCAATGGAGATCACGAGGCGAAGGTTGGCCTCAACCATCTCCTTCTTCGCGATACGTGCCTCGCGCTCGCCTTTCTGCACCGTCTGGACGATGCGGCGGAAATCATCGATCGGAATGCCGATCTCCTGCGCGATCTCGGAGATATTGTCCCGGCTCTCGGTGATTTCGGCTTCCTTGCCTTCGGCAAAGCGTTTCCACTTGGCGGAAATGCCCTTCACCTGATCGATCCAGTCCGGCTCCAGTTCGCGTCCGAAATAGTTCTCGAGGAATTCCTTGCGCGGCACGCCATAGGCATCGCCCATGCGCATCAGCTTGCCTTCCATGCCCATCAGCTTCTTGTTGATGGCATAGAGCTGTTCGACCAGCGCCTCGATCCGGGCATTATTGATGTGGATCGTCTTCAGATTCTCGACGATGGAATTGGACAGGGCGTCATAGTCCTCCTGCGCCTTCGGCGTCAGGTCCTTGCCCTCCAGGCGGCGAGCCACAAGCTTGTCCTGCAGCTTGCGATACTTGGCAAAATCGTCCGCTATCTCGTCGAGCTTGGCCAGAACGCCGTCGCGCAATTCCGCTTCCATCGCGGACATGGACATCGCCGCGGCGTCATCCTCGTCCTCGTCATCATCATCGTCGGACGAGTCCTCGCCTTCGGCTTTCGCCTCGTCGGCTTCGTCATCCTCATCCTTGGCCTTCGGCTCCGGCGGCGGGTTTTCCGCGCCATAGGTCGCCTCAAGGTCGATCAGGTCGCGCAGCAGGATCCGCTCGTTCACGAGCTCGTCGCGCCACACCATCATGGCTTCGAAGGTCAGCGGGCTTTCGCACAGGCCGCGGATCATCGCATCCCGGCCGGCCTCGATGCGCTTGGCAATCGCGATCTCGCCTTCGCGGGACAGCAATTCCACCGCGCCCATCTCGCGCAGATACATGCGTACCGGATCGTCGGTCCGGTCGGACCCGCGGGCATTGCCCTTCTTGGCGACGACCTTCTTGTCCTCAATCTTGGTGAGGGCCTTGCCTTCGGCCTCGGCCTCTTCCTCGCTCTCGACCACGGCAATGCCCATTTCGGAGATCTGGGACATCACATCCTCGATCTGGTCCGAGGTCATTTCATCATTCGGAAGAAGGGCGTTGATTTCATCATGGGTGATGAAGCCGCGCTTCTGGGCGCGCTTCAGGACCTTCTTGACGTCCGTTGCCGTGAAATCGACCAGGCCGTTCTCATTGTCCTTGTCGTCTTCGCCGTCGCCATCGCCGGAAACGTTCTTCTTCTTGGTGGCTGTTGCCATTCAATTCTCTCCTGTGAGGGACCGGCTGCGCCTGCCGGGGACCCCTCCCGAATTATTGCCTGCCCTGTTAGCTTTCGCCGACTCTTCCTGCTGCCTCGTTCATGCGGCCCCGTCGGGCCGTCCGGTTCTCAACGGACTGATGACGCCTGTGCCATATGCATGGCAACAGGGTCGATCCCTCACTCGCAGCATCTTCCGTGCCAGAGTCAGGATCAGCCTCGTGCGAACGTCCGGCTGCCATGGATTGCTCGAAGGCCTTTGGCCGTTCCTTTGCCTCGGGTCCTCGGACCGCGTTCAGAGGCTTCGCAGGTGAGTGTTTGAGCAGTTTGGCAGCGCACATGTTCCCAAGATACTGTAAATGGGCACTGTTTGCGTAGCGGTCAATAGGGATTTCTGTGTTTGGGGCCCCTGTGACTAATTCCCGGACCCGTCTGACTTGAACCAGGGGTTCTTGGCTTCGAACTGTTTCCAGAAATCGCCGATATTGGCCTTGCCCATCGCCTTTTCCTGCTGGTCGACAAGGATGCGCTCCTCATGCGCCTTGCGGCGCTCGGCAACGAGACGGCGTTTCAGCTTGAGACGCCGCACTTCGTCATCCGCAGATGGGGCGGTTTCCACCGGAATGAAGACCTCCACCGCAGCCTTCCAGGACCGGTAGGCCGGCTCGTCGGTACGAATCCGGGATATGCGGGACACATCGATATGGGACAGGTCCGCCTCATGCCCCTCCCGCCTCAGCTCGTCGACCACCGCCTCGAAGGTCAGGTCGCGGTCATCAATCAGGAAATCCACGATCACGTCCCGCAGCCGATTGGACGTCTCATTGCGGAAATCCGCCGCGATCAGCGTTTCCTCCATGCCCGACAGGATGTCCGGATTGGCGATTGCCTGCATCAGCAGGAGCATGCCGGGGTTCTGGCGGCCGCTGGCCTGTGTGGGCAGTCCGGCCTGTGCGCCCATCCCGTGCCCCCGTCCGCCGGGCTTGCCCTTGGTAAATCCGCCTTGCCGCTTGGCCTGCCGGATCTGCCAGAAATGGTCGCGCATGCGCGCGCGCAAATCGCGCTCATAGGCCGCCTTCACGCCGGGATGCTGGATCTGGGCGGCGGCCTGCATCAGCCGCGCCTCCAGCCCCGCCTGGCGCTCCGGCGTGTCCAGCGGTTCGGCATCGCGCTCCCGCAGCCACAAGAGTTCCGAAAGGGCAATCCGCGCCTCGAGCGCCTCTCCCATGGCTGCCGGTCCGCGCTCGCGGATCAGGTCATCGGGATCCATGCCGTCCGGCAGCAGCACGAAGAACAGGGACCGGCCGGGCTCGACATGCGGCAGGGCCCGGTCCACAGCGCGATAGGCCGCGCCCAGTCCGGCCCGGTCGCCATCGAAGCAAAGGACCGGCTCCGGTCCGGCCCGCCACAACAGGCTGATCTGCTCTTCGGTCAGCGCCGTGCCGAGAGGCGCCACCGCCTGGCCGAAGCCCGCCTCTGTCAGCGCAATGGCGTCCATATAGCCTTCGCAGACGATCAAGCCGCCGCCCTCGCCATGGCCCAGCGCTTCACGCGCCGCCTTGTAGCGATACAGCACGCGGGATTTGTGGAAGAGCGGCGTGTCGCCGGAGTTCAGGTATTTGGGCTTGGCATCCGGGGTCAGGCCCCGGCCGCCGAAGGCAATGATACCGCCCCGGCTGTCGGGAATCGGGAACATCAGCCGTCCGCGGAACGCATCATAGGGCTCTCCGCCCCGGTCGCTTTCCTTTGCCAGGCCTGCCTCCAGGATTTCCGCCTGCGTGAAGCCCTCGGATTTCAGGTGGTTGATCGTCTTGCGCCAGTCATCCGGCGCATAGCCGAGCCGATGACGTTTCCAGGCGGGCGGCTTGAGCCCCCTGCCCTCGAGATAGTCGCGCGCGGCGCTGCCTTCCGACGACTGCAGGCGCTCCTCGAAATAGGCCGCTGCCGCTTCGCAGACTTCCTGCAACCGCTTGCGATGGTCATAGGCCTCGGCGGCACGCGGATCGGCCTTGGGCAGTTCCATGCCCGCCTCTTCGGCCAGCTTCTCCACCGCTTCCATGAAGGACAGGCGCTCGGTCTCCATGATGAAGCTGATCACGTCCCCGCCCATGCCGGACGAAAAGCATTTGAAGATGCGCTTCTGGTCATTGACGTAGAAGCTCGGCGTCTTCTCATTCGTGAATGGCGACAGGCCGACCCATTCCTTGCCCTTCTTCGTCAGCTTCACCTTGCGGCCGATCACATCCGATGGCCGGATGCGGGCCTTCAGCTCATCGACAAAGCCATCAGGGATGCGGACAGAGGAACTCATGCCGGCGCAGTGTAGCCTCATTGGGGAAAAGGGGGAACGGGCCGCAGTCTGCTGGGCACGCTGAATCCCACAAAAAAGGCCCCGCACGGGCGGGGCCTCCTGTCTGGTTTGCTGCAGCAGATCAGTCGAGATCAGCCGTGAAGCTCATGGCGCTGGCATATTCCTGCTCGGTCAGGTCGATCACCATGCTGCCATCGCCATCGCCCTGGGAAATCAGGATCTTGGCCGGGTCGATCAGCATGCGCTCCTCGGTGACAGCATCCACGATGCCATCGGACACGACCGCATACTTCACCTGCCCGTCGGCCTTCATGATCAGGTCCGTGATCCGCACATCCTTGTCATTGAAGGCCAGGCTGACATTCGTTCCGGTCATCTCCGAAGCCAGGCGATAATCATTCAGGCCGTCCTGTTCGAATTCCTGCAGATCGTCGAGCATCTCCTCGGTCAGATCCATATAGGCTTCCGGCTCGTTTTCCTCATCAAACCGGATCGACGCCTGGTCGAAGGACACGGTGTGGAGGTCTCCGGCAAATCCGTCACGGATGACCAGCATCGGCTGCATGGTGCCGGATGCCAGCAGGACATCCTCAACTTCGCCAACTTCCTTGCCATTCGCATCGGTCACGTCCTCACCGATCAGTTCAGAGGTCAGGAATTCGCCAGACGCCAGCGTGTATTCGGCACGCTCAATGTCAGCTCGCTCGATCTCGCGGTCTTCCATGTCACGGTCGATGTCCATGTCTCCGGACATACCGTTTTCGCTCGTATAGTCGCGATCATAGGTGGCGGTTTCGGTCATCGTGGCCGACTCGGTCTGTGCCGTTTGGGTCGGGGTGTCTGCACCGGAACAGGCTGCTGCACCAAGCATCAGGGCTGCCGCACTCGTAGTCAGAAAAAGCCGTTTCATTTCAAAGTCCTTTCGTTGTGTTCAACACACAATCAACGGACCCCTCGGAGGCTTTGTTCCAACCTTTCGCAGAATTAACCAGCGCAGCAGGCGCCTATTTGGTGGCGGCTTTTCCGCTTGTCAGCGCCTTGCGCATGGCCTTGCCGGCCGTGCCGGATTCGATCTTGCCGGGATAGCGCTTCTTCAGCGCCGACATGCAGCGTCCGATATCCTTCAGCTTCGTGGCCCCCAGATCCTCGACCACTTCGTCCACGGCCGCCTGCAAATCCTTTGTGCACAGGGGCTCCGGCAGGAAAGCGCGGATGATCTCGATTTCCTCGCGCTCGCGGATGGCATCCTCGATCCGGCCGGCATCATCATGCTCACGCGCTGCGGTTTCGCGCTGCGCAATCATCGTGTCGAGCACATTGCGGACATCGGCTTCCGGACAGCCTTCGCTGTCGCCGCGCCCGCGGGCACACACATCCCGGTCGCGAATGGCAGCATCAATCAGGCGCAGGGTCGACAGGCGCGTGGTGCAGCCTTCGTTCTTTTCCTGCTCTGTCTTGAGTGCCTGAGCCACGCGCGCTTTCAGCGACATGACTTCAGTTTTATCTTCCTGGCCCATTCAAAATACGCCTTTCACACCAGCAACGCTCGACGACGCTTGACGTTGCAGGGACTCAGTCCCATTACCCGGAAAAACTGTCGTCGGAGAGAGTTAACCGTCTGACAATGATCCCGGAAGGCAAGCGAAATATGTCCGATCAGAGCAAAAAGCAAGCCAGCTCAACCGCGACGGGAGCCATCGCCCTCGCCGACGGTACCGTTTTTCTCGGCACAGGCGCGGGTGCGGAAGGGGTTCATGTCGGCGAATTGTGTTTCAATACAGCGATTACGGGCTATCAGGAGATCCTCACGGACCCGTCCTACGCGTCCCAGATCGTGCTGTTCACATTTCCGCATATCGGCAATGTCGGCGCCAATCCGGACGATCATGAGGAATCCTCGGTGCCCGGTGCGGGCGGGGCCTGCGGCACGATTTTCCGCGAGCCGATCACGCCAGCCTCGAACTGGCGGTCCGGGCAGGAATTCGGGGACTGGCTGGCAGACCGCAACATTGTGGCCCTGTCCGGTGTGGATACACGCGCCATCACGCGCCGCGTGCGCGAGAAGGGCATGCAGAACGCCGCGATCTGCCACAAGGCGGACGGCAATATCGATCTCGACGCCCTGATCGAGGCGGCCCGTGCCTGGCAGGGTCTGGAAGCGGCCGATCTGGCGGCGGGAGTCGACACCGACACGCCCTTCGAGAATGCCCAGCGCCTCTGGCAAGTGTCCGGCGGCTACAGCGACATGGAAGACGCCCTGCACCATGTCGTCGTGGTCGATTTCGGCGTGAAGAAGAACATTCTGCGGAATCTGGCCCAGGCCGGCATCCGCACCAGCATCGTCAACGGCGATGTCACGGCTGAAGAGATCTTCGCCCTCAATCCGGATGGCGTCGTCTTCTCAAACGGCCCCGGCGATCCGGCAGCCACAATTGCCCGGTCCGGTGACATGATCCGTGCGGTCATCGACAAGGGCCTGCCCATTCTCGGCATCTGTCTGGGTCACCAGCTTCTGGCACTCGCCCTCGGCGCGAAGACGATGAAAATGGCCCAAGGCCATCACGGCGCCAACCACCCGGTCAAGGATCTGGTGACCGGCAAGGTCGAGATCGTGTCGATGAATCATGGCTTCACCGTCGATCCGGCGACCCTGCCGGAGGGCGTGGAAGAGAGCCACCGCTCCCTGTTCGACGGCACCAATTCCGGCCTCGCCGTCAAGGACCGGCCAATCATATCGGTACAGCATCACCCCGAAGCCAGCCCCGGCCCGCAGGACAGTTTCTACCTGTTCCAACGGTTCGCCGACCTGATGACGGCCCACAAGGGCTGACGCGCGGCAGACGCCCGCGACAATCCGGCCCCTGATGACCGCGCCCCTTCCCCTGCCGGGTGACAACCGTGTCGGCTGCGTGATCGATGATCTCGTTGGCAAGGGCTGGTCCTGGCAGCCCGGCCTGCTGCCCGACGCCTTGCTGGCGGCGCTGCGCGAGGAGATTCACCTGCTGGACGCAGAGGCCGCCCTCGCGCCTGCCGGGATTGGCCGGGATGACAGTTTCCAGGTCGACCGCTCCGTCCGCAAGACCCGGATCACCTGGCTGGATGGCGCCAGCGCAGCACAGGCCGCCTTCATGACGTGGGCGGAGCAATGGCGGGAAACGCTGAACCGCGCCCTGATGCTGGGCCTGTTCGAATTCGAGGCCTGCTACGCGGTCTATCCGGAGGGTGGTTTCTATGACCGGCACCTCGACAGTTTCGAAGGCGCCCGCAACCGGATCGTGTCCATGGTGCTCTATCTGAACGAGGCCTGGCACGCCGATCTCGGCGGCGCGCTTGTGATCTGGCCGGAAGGCGCAGACAACGCCGATCCGCCCGCGGCCCGGATCGTGCCCGAAGGCGGCGGCGTCGTATTCATGCTGTCCGAAACCATCCCGCATGCGGTCGAGCCCACAGCGCAGCTCCGTTACGGAATTGCCGGCTGGTGGCGCGTCAACCAGGCTGCGGACGGATTGGCCATCCCCATCGCCTGAACTCGCCCGGGCGCCCGCCTCAGTCGAGCTTGCGCAGGAGTCTTTCGAACACGTCGAAAATGGACTCCATCGTGACGCCCGGCAGTTTTCGTGTGAGCGCGATCCCCGCGCCGTGCAGCGCGCCCTGGATGATCGCCGCCACGGGCGCCGCCCGCTCCGGTGCAATCAGTCCCCGTTCGACGAGATAGTCGACCGCCCCCAATATGTTCTGCCGACTGATATCCCGGTCGGAGGACATCCATTCGGACATGCCCAGCACGCCCCTGCCCTCGATCAGCACGATCCGCTGGAAATCCGGGCGTGACACCCATTCCAGATACCGCCGGCAGCCAGCCAGGATGGCCTGGTAGGGGTCTTCCACGGACCGGTTCTGCATGGCCACCAATTGCGTGTCCCGGTCCATTTCGGTCTGCAGATTGCGCCACACTTCAAGGTAAAGCGCCTGCTTGTTTTCGAAGTGATGGAACAGCGCACCCTTGGTAATCCCGGCATCCATGACGATGCTGGACAGGCTCGCTTCGAAGCCTTCATCAGCGAAACGCTGGCGGGCTGCCTCCAGAATGGCGGCGCGCGTTTCGCTGGCTCTTTTGGATCTCGGGCTGGCCATACTAGCTTTTCGGTTGTCGAGCTAACATACCAGTGGTATGTAAATTTACCAATGTGGAGTTTCGGAAACGCAATGTTTCCGACCCGGTACCGCCAACGAGACACCAGGCTGGGTGGCATTCCGATACCGCATTGCCAAAGTGGGACGCGGGACGGTTACGGAGACGGGCAGCATGTCTTGCTCCGTAACCGTCTTTCCATTTTCGGGCGCAGGCCGCTGCAGCTAGCAATTCAAAGCCCCCCAAACCCATCGGATCCCAACCCATTACTGTACTAATTACTACAGTAATGGAATCCAGATGCAAGTCATTCGCAATCGTTTTCAGTAAACGCCAAAGAAAAAAGGGCCCTCCGACTGGAAGGCCCCCTGAGTTGTTCAGACTGTGCGAAGACTGTCTGGCGCGTGGTTCAGCCGGCAGGCTTGAACCGGACAGTCGCGCTTTTGAAAGCCACTTCGGCATGAGCGCCCGGCTGTCCACCGCCAATGCTCACAATTGCCTCCCCGGCCTCCGGCGTCACGAACTGCCCGTCCGTGTCGTAATAACCGAGCCGGTCAGGCGAAAGGTCGAAGTGAAGCGTCTCGCTCGCGCCGGGTGCCAGATCGACTACCTCGAAGGCGGCCAGTTCGATTCGCGGCACAGACGCATGCGCCCGGTCCTTGTGCTGGATGTAGACCTGGACAACTTCCTTGCCCGGCATGTCGCCGGTATTCGTCACTGTGACGCTGACCGGCATTGCGGCAGACGCATCATGCTCTGACGGCACCGACAGGTCGCCATATCCGAACCCGGTATAGGACAGGCCGTGACCGAACGGATAGAGCGGCTCCCCCTCGAAATATTTGTAGGTCCGGTTGGCCATCGAATAATCGAGGAAGTCCGGCAGATCCTCCACGGATTTGTAGAAGGTCACCGGCAGCCGGCCCGACGGGCTGAACTCGCCCCAGAGCAGATCTGCGATGGCCTTGCCGGCCTGTTCGCCCGGATAGAAGGCCTGCACGATGGCCGGCAGGTTTTCGTCCTCCCAGTTCAGCGCCATGGCCGAGCCGGAGAAATTCACCATCACGACCGGCTTGCCGGTGGCGTGCAGCTTCTTCAGCAGCTTTTCCTGGCTTTCCGGCAGCTTGATGTGCGTGCGGTCGCCGCCGAGGAAGCCGTCCAGTTCCACGCCCATTTCTTCGCCCTCGAGATTGGCATCGATGCCGCCGAAGAACAGGATGACGTCTGCGTCCTCGGTCGCGGCCATGGCTTCGGCTTCAAGATCGCGCGACACATCAGTCCAGTTGAGATAGGCATATTTGTCCAGCTGGTCGCGCGGCCAGCCGCTGTCGAATTTCAGCACCATGTGCACGGTATGGGCTTCGCCAGCCTTCATCTCGATACCGTCCATTTCACTGACGGTTTCGCCATTGATCTCGACTTCAGTCCAGCGCGAGGGCTGGAAGCGGTAAACCCCATCGGCCTCGGGAACAATCACGCCATCCCAGGTCGCGCTGAACTCGTCATTCAGCCCGCCCGTGCTGGGTGTGCGGTCCCAGTAGAAGTCGATATTCGCCTCGACCTGCTCCAGCGTTGGCGCGCCTTCAAGTTCCTTGTTGTCGTAATAGGCCGCCTTCACGCCCGGCACGAGATTGCCGTCGGCATCTTCATGGTAGAGGGCCGATGCGGGCACAGGCTTGTAATCCGAATAATTGTCGCCTGCGATGGTCGAGCCGACCGCATAGGTGACATTCTCAGCGCCGATCTTCGCCTTGATGCCTTCCAGGGCCGTCACCGGCTGGGTCGGGCGGCCGTAATAATTGGCCACCAGTGTCCACCAATTGTCCGCATTCGGACCGATCACGGCAACTTTCGTATCCGCTGCCAGAGGCAGGATGCCGTCATTCTTCAACAGCACCAGCGACTGGCGCGCCGCATCCGCCGACAGATCGATATGCGGCTGGCTGGCCACGATATCGCGCGGCGTCTGTGCCCAGTGCACGTCTGCCGGATCGTCATACATGCCCAGCCGGAACAGCGCGGTGTAGAGCCGCTCGACGGACTGATCGATGGTCGCCTCGTCGATCAGGCCCTGCGCCACAGCCTCCGGCAGGGCATCCATCTTGTTGCCTTCGCCATCGCCGCAATTCAGGTCCGTGCCCATCTTCACGGCCAGCGCAGCGGCCTCGGCACGGGTGTCGACATAATCATGCGCCGCATACGGGGCTTCGCCCGCCGCATGCTTTTCCTCATCATAGTAGAAGTCGCCAATCGCGCCGCAGTCAGAGACGACATAGCCGTCAAACTTCAACTCGTCGCGCAACAGGTCGACCATCAGGCGTTCGCTGCCACAGGCCGGCGCGCCCCAGACGGCATTGTAGGCACACATGACCGAGCCGACATCGGTCTCGTCAAAGGCCATCTTGAAGGCAGGCAGATAGGTTTCCCAAAGGTCGGCATCAGACGCGTGATAGTCATCCCGGTGGCGCGACGGCTCCGGCCCGGAATGGACAGCATAATGCTTCACCGTCGCGATGGCCTTCAGGTATTTGTCGTCATCGCCCTGGATGCCATTGATGAAGTTCACGGCCATGCGGCCGGTCAGAAACGGGTCCTCGCCATAGGTTTCCTGCCCCCTGCCCCAGCGCGGGTCGCGGAAGATATTGATGTTGGGCGACCAGAAAGTCAGGCCGCCATACATGGCGTAGACGTCTTCAGAGGCGTAATAATGGTGCTTGGCCCGGCCCTCATCGGAGATCACCGTTGCCACATCCAGCATCAGGTCTTCATCCCAGGTGGCCGCCATGCCGATGGCCTGCGGGAAAACCGTGGCGTGGCCGGCGCGCGCCACGCCATGCAGCGCCTCGTTCCACCAATTGTACTCATGAATGCCGAGGCGCGGGATCGCGGCGGCCTTGTCGTACATCTGGCTGGCTTTTTCCTCCAGCGTCATCCGGCTGACCAGGTCTTTTGCCCGAGCTTCAGGGCTGAGGGAGGCGTCCATATAGGGCGGAATCTGCGGCGCCACCTCGGCCTGCGCCTCCACGGCATCTGCCTCTGGCGCTCCGGCCGGCTCGGTGGCGCAACCCGCCAGCAGAGCCACAGAGGCCGCAGCCCCCAACAGATTGAATTTATTGAGTATTCCATGCCGACGCATAGCCATGTCGCTCTCCCTGTGACGTTTCTCAGGGGCGAACACGTCTCGAAACGCCCCCTTATCGAGGCGTATTGTTGCACGCTAACATTTTTTGCGCCAGACGCTTTTCGAGCTTTTTTCGAGCGACCTCAAACGGGCTTCAGCGTCTTCGGGTCCAGCCCGCCCATGCGGCAGACTTCCTTCCATTCATTCGCCTTCACGGGCTGTACCGACAGGCGGAACGAAGTCACCAGGCTCATGTCTTCCAGTTTCGGATTGGCCTTCACATCCTTCAGCTTCACCGGCGTCGGCATGTCGGCCAGCGCCTTGACATGGACACAGTCCCAGCGCGGATCGTCGGTTGTGGAATCCGGCGCGCTCTCGGCGCAGATCTCCACCACGCCAACCACTTCCAGCCCCTTGTTGGAGTGATAGAAGAATCCCCGGTCGCCGATCTTCATCTCGCGCATGAAATTGCGGGCCTGGTAGTTGCGGATGCCATTCCATTCCTCGCCTTCATCGCCCTTCGCCTTTTGCTGGTCCCAGCTCCACGCGTCGGGTTCGGATTTGAACAGCCAGTATTTCATCGATCCTGCCTCATCATGTCTTGCCAGTTCAGGACCTAACGGGATTCCGGGCTGCGTCCAGTGCAGCCGCGATCAGGCGCTCATAGAGCTGCCAGCCCTTGTAGCGATACATGTCCGGATCGACCTGCTTCCAGGCCGCCTCGAAGGCGTCCACATGACCGGGTCCGGCCAGCACGGTGCGCAGCGGATCCATCACCACGCGGATCGTGAACAGGACTGCGCCGGTCTCCGGCAGCTTGCAGATGGTCTGACGCTCCACCCGCATGTGCAGATGGTCCAGCGCATCCGCCGCATCCATTCCGGCCGCAAGCGCCTTCAAGGGCGCCGAACTGGGCGTGAAGCGGTCGGCGCCAGGCTGGACCGACCAGTTGCAGCGCTCCAGCAGCATGCCCGGCCGCAACCCATCAAAGATCCGGGAAATCCGTCTGGCCAGCCCCGGATCGCCGCCCGGCACGGGACTGTGCAGCCCGCCCAGCGGCTGGTTGAACTTCACCGCGAGCTGCCAATAGGTCGGTGCGCACAGGCTCGCGGCGCGCAGCCGCCACAGGCCGTCCTCGTCGCGGATCATCACGCAAAGATCATCCGATACCATCGATGATGCCGCTTCCAGCGGCGTGGGCCAGGTCCCGCTCGCCGGCCCGGTGACCGCCAGCACGGCGGCGGCGCATTCGGCCATCTCGGCGTCTGCCTCCAGCGCGGCGAACACATCCCTGCGCTGCCGGGTCATCAGGGCCCGCTTCGCGTCCAGCCAAGCCCCGGCTTCGGAATCCGGCAGCAGCCAGTCATCCTGCGCGATCGGTTTCAGGCCCGGCGCAATGCCGGGCGGACCGTCCAGAAAGGGCAAGAAGGGAGGTCGGCGCATCGGTGGGGTCACACCGGAATGGCAGAACCCCAGCTGACAAAGCCGGCAATCCTGGGCGTCGAAGGCAGATACATGGTCTCGGCCTCGTCCAGGCGGAACCCGGCAGCGGCGAACATGGCCTCGGTGTCCCGGGTCAGATGGCACCCGCCCGCCAGCGGCTTCCAGACCGGCTCAATCCGGCGCTGCCATTTCGCAACGCCTTCGTCCGGGGCCAGTCCATGTTCCGAGAACAGAATTCGCCCGCCGGGTTTCAGCACACGGCGCACCTCCTTCAGCGAAGCTTCCCAGTCGGGAATGGTGCACAGCACGAAAGTGATCACCACAGTATCTACGCTGTCATCTTCCAGCGGAATGGCTTCCGCCCCGGTCTGCAGGAATTCGATATGATGGCCGATGCCAAGCCGTCCGGCCTCGCGACGGGCCTTGCCCACCATTACTTCGGATGGCTCCAGTGCGTAGAGCTGGTCCACCTTGTTGCCGTCATAGAGCGCAAAATTGGTGCCGGACCCGCAGCCGATTTCCAGAACGCGTCCGCTGGCCTGAGGCACCACTTTCTGGCGCTGCTTCATGATCGGCTTCGTGCTGCAGGCGCACGAGACCAGGTGCGGGACGACATAGCGGTCCCACGGGTTCACTGATCTGGCTCCATCGAGTTGAAGCCCGGATAGTCCTGCTTCTGCAGGCGCGCCTTGGTCGCCTCGGTCGGGCGAGCAATCAGGGCATCCTGCGTGATGTTCACAACATATTCGAACCCATCCCCCATCGGCTGGTAGGACGCGGAGCCGTATTGCGCGTCAATGCCGAACCGTCCGCCCTGCTCCTGCGCCATGCGGTGCACGTCCAGCCCCGGATTGGCGGCCAGCGCAATGCCGTTCGTGGTCGCCTCGGTCACCGAATCCGGCGTGAAACGACGCGACAGGCGGCCCTCGATGAAATCCAGGCGATAGATCGAGTCATAGCCCAGCATGTTGGCCATCGGCTTGAACTTGATCACCTGTGCGCCGATCTCGAACTCGTTGCCGCGCAGCACGGGCTGGGCCCCGTTGGCCTGTACCAGCTTGCGGCCATCGGAGAAGGTCAAATCCAGCGTGTAGGCATTGGCCTCCCCCTCTACGGCCGTGAATTTCACATTGGCGGCGTAGCGTTCCTTGGTCAGGCGCTTGTAGGTCTGAAGGTTCAGTCCGGCAAAGGCGACCACACCGGCCAGCGCCAGGAAACCCGCCCCGAAGGTCAGGCGAACGGCACCCGATCCCGCTTTCAGTTTCGCCAGCTTGCCAAAGCCCGCAAACAGCAACATCAGGCCGATCACAGCCGCAATCGCTGGCAAAATCCACCAGATCAGTCCCATTACACCACCTCCTGTTGAGCAGGCGCCCTCCCCGGCGACCGCCCATGCCTGTCACCCAACCCGCGCACATTAACCTCTAATAAGCGCTTCACCTAGGGGTCAGTTCCAGCCGGGAATATGCGCTACATAATGGCCCCGGTACCCAGGCAGTTGATGCGTTCGACCTTGTCCCGGTTGAACTCACCGCCATCCTCCATCGCAAAGGCAATGGGATAGACAATACCATGGCGCGCGCCAGGCGTTTTGGTGCCGGGCACATCAGTCACTTTGAACTTTGCGGCCATCATTCCCTCGAGCGCCGCCTTGCAAAACACGGCGCTGGAACAGGACAGGTCGTCAATGCTCATTTCCTTGCCGTAATTATACAGGCTGAACCGCACCTCGCAGTAGCCTTCCGCGCGGAATGCCGCGGCAATCCCGGGATATTCAGGTGCCGGCGGCTGCACCACTTCAACATCGTTCGACGGTACGTCGTCCGTGCCTTCATCGCCGACAGCTCGCCCGACCGCTCCCGTCAAGGCGATGACTGCAACAAGGCAAACAGCGTGGCGGACCATGCAGAACTCCTCCTGGTTGACAGGAAAGCCTAGCGGCACGCCTGAAAATGGAAACCCTTATTTCCCCTGCCCAGCCCGGATAAATCCTGCTAACGCCCAGAATATGTCATTTCGCGATTTTGTCCTTCTCTTCGCCGTCTGCCTTGTCTGGGGCCTCAACATCGTCATCACGCGCTGGATCGTGGCCGATGTCGGCGTGCCGCCCATCTTCTTCGCAGCCACGCGCTTCGCCGGCGTCGCCCTGTTCCTCGTCGCCTTCCTGCGCCCGCGGCCGGAAGACCTGAAAATGCTGTTCATGATCGCCATGTTCATCGGCGCGCTGCATTTCGCCCTGCTCTTCATCGGCCTCCAGAATGCCGAAGCCTCGGCGGCCTCGATCACCGGCCAGCTTGGCGCGCCCTTCTCCACACTGATGAGCATGGCCTTTCTCGGAGAAACGATCGGCTGGCGGCGCGGGCTCGGCATCATGCTGTCCTTTGCCGGTGTCATCCTGATCGCGTTCGATCCGGAAAGCTTCAACACATCGATCGGGCTCCTGTTCATCGCCATCGCCGCCTTTGTCGGCTCGGTCGGCGGCATCCTGATGAAACGCATGGCCCCCATCAAGGCACTGCGCCTGCAGGCCTGGGTCGGCCTGTTCAGCTTCGCCCCCCTCTTCATCACATCCGGATTGCTGGAATCCGGCCAGCTGGACTCGGTGACACGGGGCGGCTGGCAGCTCGGCCTGGCCTGGCTCTTCGCCGTGGTCGGCGTGTCCATATTCGGGCATGGCGGCTTCTATACGCTGATCAAGAAATACGACATTTCCCTGCTCTCGCCGCTCACCCTGATGACCCCCATCTGGGGCGTCGTGTTCGGCATCATCCTCCTGAACGAGCCGATCACCGCCCGGCTCGTGCTCGGCTCCGTCATCTCCCTGTCCGGTGTGTTCGTGATTGCCGTGCGCCAGAACAAGACCTTGCCGGATGCCGCCATCGTCAAGAAGATGGGCTCGGGAGGCAGCTGATGCAGGTCACGCGCGTCGACAGTCCGAACTTCAATGAGCGCAAGCATCCGCTCGACATGCTGGTGCTGCATTATACCGGCATGGCCACAGGGGATGACGCGCTGGAGCGCATGTGCGATCCGGAGGCTGAAGTCTCTGCCCATTACATGGTCTGGGAAGACGGCCGCATCACACAGCTGGTCGACGAGGACAAGCGCGCCTGGCATGCCGGCGTCGCAAGCTGGCAGGGACAGCAGGATCTGAACTCCCGCTCCATCGGCATCGAGATCGTCAATGGCGGGCATGATTTCCGCGCGCCGGATGGCAGCCTACCGCCCTATCCGCGGCCACAGATCCATGCCCTGCTGGATCTGGTCCACGACATTCTCGGCCGCCACGCCATCCCCGCCACACGCATCCTCGGCCATTCCGACATCGCGCCCCTGCGCAAGCAGGACCCCGGCGAACATTTCCCGTGGGAGCGCCTCGCCCGCGCCGGCATCAGCCTCTGGCCGGATTTCGACGGCACGACGAAAGAAATCATCGGCAAGGGGCTTGAGCGCGGCGCGTCCGGCTCCAGCGTCTGGCGGCTCCAGACCATGCTGTCAGAGATTGGCTATGGCTTTGACGTGACCGACATCTATGGCGAGGCCTGCGAGAAAGTCGTCACCGCCTTCCAGCGCCGCTGGCTGCCAGAGCAAGTCACCGGACAGGCGGATTTGACCACGCTGCGCCGCATCGGCGTCATTCACGCGCTGTTCGCGGCCTGACCTTCGACGGCGTCCATCTCGTCCTCGTCGGCTTCGGCAATCACCTCTTCCCGCTGCATGCGCGCAGCCCATTCGACCGCCAATGCCGCGCCGAACAACAGCGATGACACCGAAACCGACAGCCAGATGAAACCCAGGATCACCGACGCCAGCGCGCCATAGAATGTGTCGAGCGAACTGAACTTCAGATACAGGTGATACCCCCAGGTCGCGACCAGCCAGGCCAGCGCCCCGGCAGCCGCCCCCATCGCCTTCGCCCTGTGTCCGCTGACCCGTCCGTGCAGCGACAGGGCAATGATCAGATAGAACACCGCGAAACAGGCGATCCCCTTCCCCAGCCACAGGGTGGAGGCAATGTCCGACACGGTCTGCGCCAGTTCGAACGCGATATAGCCGTCGCGCTCGGTGACCAGCGACAGGATCAGCTGCAGGGCGCCGAGGATCCAGACGGCCAGGATCAACAATGCCGTCATCAGGATCGACACGCCCTGAAACCGGATGATCCGCGTGCGGCGCTCGCTGCCGGCCACCATGCGAATGCCGGTGATGGCCGCCTTGGCCCCGGAACTCGCTGTATAGAACACGACAATCAGGGCCAGCACCGCCCGCAGGGTCACGGCCTGCGGCGTGGCGTCATGGATCACGTCCAGATCGGCCTTGCTGAGCGGGGCGACGGCCGACACCAGAACCTGGTCCACCGTATCGCCCAGCTGGCGGCTGATATCGGCCGGCAACAGGGCGAACAACAGAGTCAGCGTCAGATAGACGATCGGGAAGATGGAAAACAGCGCGTAGAAGCTGATACCACCCGTCACGATGCGCACTTCCGGCTTGGACAGGCGAACAATCGCGCACCAGAGCGGGGCAAACATCCAGTGCCGCACAGGCTGGGGCACGGGCAGTTTCTTGATCCAGTTCAGCATGCGGCCTCCGATCATGAACCCCCTGTATGGCGTAATTCGCGCAACACTCCCAGCCTTTCGGCCACGCCCATTCTGACCGGGTCTTGCCGCGCGATGCCCTTTCGCGGTATGCAGATGCCTCCTCGTATTGCCGCGGCTGCTGACCCGCACAATCGAGGACAAGCAAATGACACACCCCGAAAACCGGGCTGCGCGTCGCGTGGCCGCTCGCAAGCATGGCGACCAAAAGCGGGCGCCGACCCATCGTGGCTTTGAGCAAAAGAACTGGAAACTGCTTTATCTGCGGCATAACAAGCTGCATCGGGCGCGCCAGCTCGGAAAGATCTGGCCGCCAAAGGAATGGAAGAAACTGATGGCAGACATCGAACCGGTGAACGTGCTTTTCATCTGCTCGAAGAACCAGTGGCGCAGCCCCACGGGCGAGGCCGTCTTCGCGCGCGTCGATGGCGTGGCCACCCGGTCTGCCGGCACAGCACGATCCGCCCGCCGGCAGGTCTCAGTGGGCGATATCCGCTGGGCGGATGTGATCCTTGTCATGGAAGACAAGCACGCAAATCGCCTGCGCGCAGACTTCCGCCAGGAAGTCGCCTACAAGCGTCTGCATGTGCTCGATATTCCGGACGATTATCAGTATATGGATGAAGACCTGGTCGACCTGATCCGCGAAAAGTCAGAGCCGTTGATCTTCCCGAATGGCTGAGGGCGCGCGCGCCGCCCTCACACCATTCCCGCATCCGTCGGCAAATCCAGCAGCAGCCGTCCGGTCAGCTCCCATGTCGCAGGCGCAGTCACAATATGCTGCGTCATGGCATGGGAGTCCCTAAACCGACGCTGCAGGTCAGAGGCTTCGAACAGCGCCGCGCCGCCGCCAAGGTCATACAGCGCGCGGCAAATGTCTGCACCGGTGCGCGTCATGTGCGTACACGCCATGCGCAGCGCCGCCCGGCGCTCTACCGGAATGCCCTCTCCGGGCTTCACGGCCTGCGCTACAGTCCAGGTCTCGTCCAGCTCTGCCATCATGTAGGCGCGGGCGGCCCGCCATTTCGCCTCGGCCTCCGCATAGGCCGCCTGAATGGTCTGGCGCTCGGCCAGCGTCTTCTTGCTGCCCTGGCTTTTCTTTCCGGCGGCCAGGTCCTTGAATGCATCAAGGCTGGCCCGCGCATTGCCCATCGCCACGGCCGACACGCCCAGCGACAACAGGCCAAAGGCTGGGAACGTATAAAGCGGCCCGGTCTCGTGCGGCGTATCAGTGACCAGGGACACTGAGCGCGCCTTCGGCACGAATATCCCGTCCACGGACAGGTCGCCACTGCCCGTCCCCTTCAGACCCATGACATGCCAGGTATCGTGCAGCGTCGCATCGCTCGCCGGGAACACCATCATCCGCTGGTCCGGCGCGCCGGAGGGCAGCCGCTTCATCTCGCCCTTCTCGAACACCATGCAGCCGCCGGCCAGCCAGCTGCAATTGGCTGAGCCTGAGCCCCACTGCCAGCGTCCGGTGACGCGATAGCCATCGCCTTCCACTTCGGCCCGGCCCATCGGTGCGAACACGCCGCCCGTGATTGTCATCGGAGAGGCATAGATCTCCGCCGCCATGTCCGGTGCCATATAGGCCGCATTCATGGAGGTCGTGCAGGCGATCATCGAACACCATCCCGCGCTCGCATTGGCCCGCGCGATCCGCTCGACGCCTTCAACGAATTCCCGCGCCGTCAGCTCCAGCCCGCCATAGGTCCTTGGCGTCATCATGCGGAACGCCCCGGCCTGCGCCATCTTCTCCGCAAGGTCAGCCGGCAGGCGGCGCACCTCTTCCATCTCGGCGGCCCGCTCGGCCAGTTCCGGTGCCAGCGCGTCCAGCGCCGCCATCATCGAGTCGTAACTTTCAATATCGAACATACGAACAGCTATACCAGCCGCCCTCTTCCTGCACAGCCCTGACGTCGGGCGATGGGACCCTAGAATTGCTGGAGGGCCACCTTCCGGCTCGCATCATTGGCGACTTTCACGGACTCCAGCAGCGCATCCAGCGCGTCGCGGTCCAGCCGGCGCCCATCCAGCACGACCATGTCGATCTCCTGCGTCGCGGCAATGTCCTCCAGCGGATTGCCACGCAGCAGAACGAGGTCCGCCTCTCGACCGGCTTCGATACGCCCGGCATTGGTGCCCATGTAATCGGACGGCACCGACGTCGCCGACGCCAGGATTTGCGCCGGGCTCATCTCGGCCGCCTGCAATGCCACGAATTCCTCATGCAGCGAGAAGCCCGGCACACGCACCGGCACATTGGCGTCCGTCCCCGCCATGATCGGCACACCGGCCTTCAGGAAGGCATCAAACAGGATATGCTGCGCGTCGGCATAGGCCTGCCAATAGACCTGGCTGCGCGCCTTGCGGTCATCGGCCAGCCCCTCCGGCCAGCGATAGATATTGACCTCCGGCAGCCACCCCATGCCCCGCGAGGTAATCACCGTGCCCTCGGCAATGCCCGGATTCTCGTAGACCAGTTCGGCCGCATCCAGTTCGCCATGCAGGTCGGTCTTCTGCCGCTGAAAACTGTCGACCAGCGCCAGCGTCGAGGTCACGGAGATGCCCTGCTCGATCATGCGGGCCGAGACGTCCCCGCTCCGTTCCCGGACATATTCCAGGAATGCGTCGGCCTCGTCTGGCCCGTACCCGCCAAACTCCCGGTCCAGAATTTTCACGAACTCTTCAACATGCGCCACTTCGCTCTGGTTCGATGCCCAGAGGTCGTCCAGGCCGATGGCAATCGGCAGATGCCCGACCAGCTTGATGCCCTGCGCGCGGGTCGCTTCGCTCATCGCCTCATAGCCCGCCTTGTCCAGAAAGCTGCTCGCCTTGACCGCGTCATATCCCTCATCCGAGAAATCCTTTACGGCCGCGCGTACCGCGTCCCCGGTCCGGACAATCGTCTTGCGCTGGGTCCAGCCGACAAAGGCGCCCTCCATCGGGCCAAAGGTCGCAAATTGCGGCGCAACGGCGAAGATGTCCGGCCCGATCCGGCCTTCTTCAATCTCTGCCCGCCAGCGCAGATTGACCGGCACCGTGTTCATGTCGCGCACCTGCGTCACACCATTGGCGACATAGACCAGAAGGTCATTCTCGCTTTGCCAGAGATGGACATGGGAATCCGTCAGTCCGGGGATCAGATAGCGCCCCTGCCCGTCGACGGTCTCGAGCCCCGCCGGCACGGAGTCTGCGGGCACGACAGACCGGATCAGGCCCGCATCCACCACGACCGCCTGCCCCGGCACGAACACATCCCCCTCCGGCGCAAGCACGTTCACATCCACCAGCGCATACGCCCCCGGCCCCGGTGGCGGCAGGTCCGGCTCGGCCACTTCGACGAAGGCCCCATACATCCGGTTCAACTCTCGGTCGATGAAAACATAGGTCGACACCATGCCCAGAAGGGCAAGCACGCACAGGCCAAGCCCTATTCGAACGATCCATTTCAACATCCCAAATCCACCTATCTTGTCACTGTCTAGATTTCCCCCTAAACGAAACATCTAGACAGTGTCAAGTTATGAATTATGGTGGCCCGCATGACCGCACCAGAAACCTCCGCCCGCACCGCCCCGAAAGACCGCTACCATCATGGCGACCTGAAAACGGCGCTCCTGCGCGCGGCGGAAGCTGAACTGGCGGAGAATGGCATCGAATCCTTCTCGCTGCGCGCTGTGGCCAAGCGGGCCGGCGTCAGCCATGGCGCCCCGGCCCATCATTTCAAGGATGCCAAGGGCCTGCTGACGGCCCTCGCCGCCTCCGGCTTTCGTCGCCTGGTCGAGGCGCAGGAGACCCGGCAGGCCAGGGCAGACAGCGATGTGCGCGCCCAGCAGATCGCGGCAGGCCTCGGCTATATCGACTTCGCGCTGGAAAATCCGGCCCTGTTCCGCCTGATGTTCAGTTCGGAAAAGCCCGATCGCAGCGTCGCCGAACTCGGAGAGGCGTCCATCGCCGCCTATGAAAAACTGATGTCGGGCGTGCGCAGCGTGGTCGGAGAGAACCCGCCGGATGATCCTGGCGCGATGAAACTCATCATGGCCTCCTGGGCAATGGCACACGGGCTGGCGGATCTCGTCGTTTCCGGCCGCGCCGAACGCCCCCTGAATTTCAGCGCGCTCTCGCAGGAGGAACGCGACGCGCTCCTGTCAGACCTGATGGGGCGGTCGCTGACCTCCTGATCGATGGTTGACTTCCCGCCGTCCGCGCCCTGATCCTGAAAACAATAGAAAACACGCCGAAAATGGCGGTTGGCCGGACGGGAGGACATATGCCGGACACACCCACGACAGAACGCTTTGGCGACTTCATCACGCTGGAACGCTCCGGCCGCCTCGTCACGATCACCTATGATCGCGGCGACGGGCTGAACGCCCTGTCCATAAAGGGCATGACCGAGCTGCGGGATGTGGCGCGGGCGCTCGCGGATGATGATTCCAGCTCTGTCATCGTGCTCACCGGCACATCCGTTTTCTCTGCCGGGGCAGACCTGAAGGATCCCGACCGCAAGGGCCGGGACGAAATGACCCTTCTGCAGCAGCGCAGCGCTGTCCGGCTCGGCCCGGACATGTGCCAGGCCTGGGCCGATCTTGAACAGGTCACCATCGCCGCCATTGAAGGCTTCTGCATTGGCGGCGGTCTGGCGCTGGTCGCCGCCTGTGACCACCGGATATGTTCGGACACGGCAGAATTCCGCCTGCCGGAAGTGCCGCTCGGCATGAATATGAGCTGGCGCTCGGTCCCCCGGCTCGTCGCCCTGATGGGGCCGTCGCGTGCAAAGCAGCTGATCATGCTGGGCCGCAAGCTGACGGCGCAGACCGCGCTGGACTGGGGGCTGGTTGACGAGGTGGCCGCGTCGGGCAAGGCGGTCATGGCTGCCACTGCCCTTGCCCGTGCCTATGCGGCCCTCCCCCCGATCGCGCTGCGCATGACCAAACAGGCCATCGACACGGCGGCCCAGCCTCTCGCCTTCGCCACCAGCTTCATGGACCGCGACCAGTTCCTTCTGGCCAGCCAGTCCAATGACCAGGCCGAAGCCATCCGCGCCTTCCTCGAAAAACGCACGCCGGATTTCTCCGGCGACTGATCGCGGCGGCCCGGCTCCCGCGCGGCGGTCCCCGCATCATACCTCTATCGGTGCCAGCGCCTGTTTCAGCGCGGCCACGAACAAATGCACCTTGGGCGGCACGAGGCGATTGGTCGGGTAAACAGCCCAGATATCCACGGGCACGGGATGGACTGTCTCGCACGCCATCGCGATCAGGCGCCCCGCCTCGAGGTCGTCGCGCACGTTCCAGCCCGACAGGACCGCCACGCCCATCCCGTCCAGACAGGCCTGGTGCAGGGCTTCCAGCGTGTTGGACGTCAGCCGCCCTGACACGCGCTGCCGCACCCTGCCCTCAGGCCCGGTAAAGTACCAGTGCGTTGTCCCGGTCAGGACAAGGCATTCATGATCGTCCAGATCATTGATCGTCTGCACGCGGCCATGCCGGGCGATATAGTCGGGCGACGCGCACAGGACACGCGGACTGTCCGCCAGCCTGCGCGCCACAAGCGTGCTGTCATGAAGGTTCGCAATCCGGATGGCCAGGTCCAGGCCATTCGCCACGATGTCGATCAGACTGTCGGTGAGCAGCAGGTCGACTCGCAGGTTCGGGTGAGCGTCCAGGAAGCCGGGCAGCATGGGCGAGATGACCTTGCGTCCAAACGGCGCGGATGCCGTCACCCGCAGCAATCCGGTTGCCGAAGCCGAAGCCGGGGCGACCGAAGCGCGGGCATGCGCCTCTCCTTCCAGCATCGCCTGCGCATGAGGCAGGAAGGCCTCCCCTTCCGCCGTCAGGGACAGGGCGCGCGTGGTCCGATGGATCAACCGTACACTCAGTTCCTCTTCCAGCGACGACAGGCGGCGTGAGGCGATCATCGGCGAGATTCCCAGATGCCGCGCCGCAGATGCCAGGCTGCCGCGATCATGGGCGAGAACGAAGACGGCGACATCCCCCAGATGCATTGTATCGGATTCCTATATGCCGGCCTATCACATCATCAGACTACAGCAGGATGCCGTCGCAAACTAGGTTTTGTCACGGCCCGAGACTTTCCTGCGAGGTGACCGAACATGCCCCACTCCCCAAAGCTCCCTGCCGGAATTTCGCGCCGGGACGCCCTGTCAGGCGGTGCAGCGCTGACCGGCGCAGCCCTCCTGTCGCCGCTCGTCATGACGTCCGGCTGCCAGGCCCTTTCCGCATCCCTTTCCCACCCTTCCGGAGACCCCACAATGACCCCCGACTCTTTCGCTACCGCCAAAGATGGCACACGGATATTCTTCAAGGATTGGGGTCCGCGCGACGCCCAGCCGGTGATGTTCCATCATGGCTGGCCCCTGTCATCCGATGATTGGGACGCCCAGATGCTGCACTTCCTCAACAAGGGCTATCGCGTCGTCGCGCATGACCGCCGGGGCCATGGCCGCTCCGATCAGGTCAGCGGCGGTCACGACATGGACCATTATGCCAGCGACGCCTTTGCCGTGGTCGAGCATCTCGACCTCAAGAACGCCGTGCATATTGGCCACTCGACCGGGGGCGGCGAAGTCGCCCGCTATGTCGCGAAACATGGTGTGCCCAGCGGGCGCGTGGCCAAGGCCGTGCTGGTGGCCGCCGTGCCGCCCCTGATGCTGAAGACTGCAGCCAATCCGGATGGCCTGCCCCTGGACGTGTTCGATGGTTTCCGCGCATCTCTGGCCGCCAACCGCGCACAGTTCTTTCGGGATGTGCCGTCCGGTCCCTTCTACGGCTTCAACCGGGACGGCGCAGCCGCGCAGGAAGGCATCATTCAGAACTGGTGGCGTCAGGGCATGATGGGCAGCGCCAAGGCCCATTATGAAGGCATCAAGGCCTTTTCCGAGACTGACCAGACTGAAGATCTCAAGGCGATGACCGTGCCGACGCTCGTCCTGCATGGCGATGACGACCAGATTGTGCCGATTGCCAATTCGGCTCTGAAGGCGGTCGAATTGCTGCCGAATGGCACGCTCAAGGTCTATCCCGGCCTGTCGCACGGCATGCTGACGGTCAATGCCGACATCCTCAATCCGGACCTTCTGGCCTTCATCAAGGCCTGACCAGCCGGCCCGGCGCAGCTTCCCCGACTGGCGCCGGGCCGCGTTTGCCCCTATATCCGCTCCTTGACCAGACGGCCGGGCAGCCGCTGGCAGGCTGGTAACGGCCTGTTGGAGGAAAGTCCGGGCTCCAGGGAAACAGGGCGACGGCTAATGGCCGCCCGGCGCGAGCCGAGGGAAAGTGCCACAGAAAGCAAACCGCCGCTTCTTCATGGAGCGGTAAGGGTGAAAGGGTGGGGTAAGAGCCCACCGCGGGCCTGGCGACAGGACCGGCACGGTAAACCCCGCCCGGAGCAAGACCGAATAGGGGGCGCATATGGGCCGTTTTCCGCCCGCGCCCCGGGTGTGTCGCGTGAGGTGCCTGGCAACAGGCATCCCAGAGGAATGGCTGCCAGATCCCGCAAGGGACGAACAGAACCCGGCTTACAGGCCGTCTGGTCTTACTTCCCGGTGCCGCAAAGCGGCAGCATTTGATCGAGGATCAAATGCAGGGAAACAAGGCCCGAAGCGCAAGCGAGGGCTCCACTGCCCACACCGTGCCCGCCGTGAAACCGCATGACATGCCGTGACACGATCTGAAACGCCATGAGACGCGCTCTAGGCTTCCAGCATCGTCTCGAACCCGCCAAAGATCAGGCGGGAGCCGTCGAACGGCATCTCCATGCCCTGCATCCGCGCATCGGCCTCCATCTGGGCCCACGCCGCATCCCGCACCTCTTTCGAGGGCCAGGTCACCCAGGAAAACACGATCCCTTCATCGGCCTCGCGCATCACGGCCAGATGCATGGAGGTCTTCTTGCCCTCCGGCACATCCACGCCCCAGCATTCGGTAATGCTGAGCGCGCCGTGCTCTTTCATCATGCCGGCCATCATCTTGGCCTGCGTCAGGTAGACCGACTTGTTCGCCTCCGGCACGGCCGCCATGAAACAATCGACATAGGTCATCTTCTCTCCTCCCCAATGATCCGGCAGCTGCCTGCCCGGGCACGAGGGTACGCCATATGAACGTCCTGTCCCACACTTTCCTGCGCTGCCTGTGCCGTGAACACTGATCCGGACAGAAACCTTGTCCAACCCCCTTGCAGCCTGGCGTATACTGGCGCGCATGGACCGGCTGTTCGCCCCGCTCGCTTTTGACCTGCCGCCGCATCTCGAACCCGTCCGGTTCTGGATCTGGCTGCAGGTCGTGGCACTGCGTTTTCATGTGCGCACGCGGCATGGCCGGCGCGTCCCGTTCCAGGTCTCGATTGACGTGCAGGGCCGGGTCCGTCTGGTCCGTATCGGCCGGCGCGCGGAAGACCTGACGCCCGATCCCTTCAGCTTCACCCCTTCAACAGCCTGGCAACGGGCCCTCACAGGCGACTGCCCGGTGCATCCCGGTGAACAGCGGGACAGCGCGCCGCTGGCCATTGCCCGCAAGCCACGCCGCCCGCGCCGGATCGCGGCACGTGCGCTGCCTCTGCCGGACACCTGACCCGCGCAGCCCTGATGAAAATACAGACTGTCCCCGAAGCGCCCTCACAGGCGTCGCATGTGCAGCAGCCAGTCGCGTCAGACGCTGCCAGCCTGCATTTCCGCGATGAAGGCATCGGCCTCTGCGATGGACCGTTCCATTTCCGCAATCAGCGAGGCCACATCGGTCTCGATGTCGCGCGTTTCATCGCCAAGCGCCGCAATCGCCCGCGCATTCAGATTGTGCTTCAGGAACAGGACCCGGTCCTTGAACACGGCCAGGACGGGGTCCATCGAGGCGGCGGCCCGGTCCATCTTCTCGACCAGAACGGCATAGCGGTCGCGGGTCGCTTCCAATTGCTCGGCCGACGCGCGGCGCAGGCTCGGATCGGAATATTCCTCTAGTTCCCGGCGCCATTCGACGAACAGGTCCCGCGAGACGTTTTTCATGTCCTTGATCCGGTCGCGCACGCGGTCTGCCTTTTCCTCGGACCGCTCATAGGCGCGGTTCAGCGAGTCATAGGAGGCTTCCAGTTCGCCGCCATCGAAATTCACCACCGAACGGAACGCTTCCAGGGCGGTCGTGAATTCCTGTTTCGCATCGGCCTGCGCATCGGCGGCATCATTGACCCGCGAAACCAGCAGGTCGCGCTTCTGATAACCGAACTGTTCCATGGCGCCGTAATAGGCGGTCGAACAGGCCGTCAGGGACGTGGTGGCGAAAGCCGCGGCAAGCATCACCGCGCGAATGCGACTGGACATGATGGACAAAGACCCCTTCCCGTGAGTTCCAACCGCCCCTCTTTGCCGTGCGTCGCCCGATCCGTCCAGAGCAAGGCCGGAAAGCTGAGAATTTACCCGGACAGCACGTCCAGAATCGCATCCACCTCCTCCGGCTGCGTGGCCCAGGAACAGACGAGCCGCTGGCTGCCGCCCATCCAGGGATAGAACACCGCGCCTGCCGCGCGCAGGGTCGTAACCTGATCGTCCGACAGAAGCGCGAACACTTCATTGCCCTGCGGCGCAAAGGCCAGTGAGATGCCCCGCGCCTCCAGCCCGCCGGCCAGCCTCTGCGCCATCGCATTCGCCTGCGCGGCCAGCTCCATCCACAACTCGTCCGCCAGCATCGCCTCGGCCTGCGCCGCCAGATACCGCATCTTGGGCGGCATGTGGCCGGACCGTTTTGCCCGCGCCTCCAGCTCGCGCCGCTTCTCTCGCGCCGGGCCGAACAGCAGGATGATCTCGCATCCCATTGCGCCCGTCTTGGTCAGGCCGAAGGTCAGCACATCCACACCGGCCTTCCAGCTCATCTCTGCGGGGCTTGCCCCGGTCGCCACCAGCGCATTGCCCAGCCGCGCCCCGTCCAGATGCACCACCAAATCCGACGCATGGGCCTTTGCGGCATACTCCGTGATCTCGGCCACGCTGTAGGCTGTGCCGTTCTCGGTGAGGTTTGTCAGGGAGAGGACATGTGCCGGTGTCTCGTGGACAAAATCGTGATTGATCCGCGCCAGCGCCTCATCCAGCTGGGCCGGGCCGATCTTGCCGTCCGGTCCGCGCAGCAGGTGCAGCTTGCCGCCGCCGGAGAAGAATTCCGGCGCGCCGCGCTCATCCACGGCGATGTGTGCCCCGGCATGACACAGCACAGCGCCCGTCGGCGGACAGAAGCAGGACAGGGCCAACGCATTCGATGCGGTACCCGATGCCGTCATCCAGTAATCGAAATCGTCCGTGCCGAACGCATCTGCCAGATGGCCACGCAGGCGCTGCGTAACGCTGTCATTTCCATAGCTCGCCTCGAGCCCCGCATTGGCCGCCAGGACGGCCTCCAGAACGCGCGGATGGGCGGGGGCAGACGTGTCGGACGAAAAATTCATCAGACCTGCGTATCCGGTGTCTGCCACATCAGATGCTGCCCGCCATCGCTGGCGATCATCTGCCCGGTCACGCTGCTGGCTGACACCAGGTATCGCAGCGCATTGACGATCTCGTCCGGGCTCGACCCCTCCCCCGTCAGCGTCGCCTCTGTCTCGGCGGCAAACTCGTCATCGCTCTGATGTTTCGATTTCAAGGTCGGCCCCGGCCCGATGGCATTGACCCGGACATGCGGGGCCAGCGCCTGCGCCAGCGTCTTCGTGGCCTGCCACAGCGCGGCCTTGGACAGCGTATAGGTGAAGAAGTTCGGCGTCAGCTTCCAGACGCGCTGGTCGATCATGTTGACGACCAGCCCCTTCTCGCCCCGGGGCAAGGCCTCGGCAAAGGCCTGCGCCAGATGAATCGGCGCGCGCAGATTGGCATTCATGTGCAGGTCCCAGCTTTCCCGCGTATGGTCGAGGGCGCTGTCTTCCTCGAACACGGAGGCGGAATTCACCAGCAGCGTCACCGGCTGACCGGCCTTTTCCGCTGCGTGCAGGATCAGGTCTCCGGTGGCCGCCTCGTCCGACAGGTCTGCCTGCAGCGTGATCGCCTGTCCGCCGCCCGCCCGAATGGCGTCGGCGGTCTGCTCTGCGCCCCCGGACGACGAATTGTAGTGGACGATCACCAGCCAGCCATCTTTGCCCAGCGCTTCGGCCATGGCCCGGCCCAGCCGCGCTCCGGCCCCGGTAACCAGCGCCGCGCCCGGCCTCATGCCGGGGCGCTCTGGAACAGGCCGAGAAAATTCAGTCCGCTCACGAGGCCATAGATATAGACAGCATAGATCAGCAGCATCAGCACTCCCATCAGGCGGCCCAGCCGGGCGCGCGTCAGGATGAACCCGCCAATCAGCAGCGCCGCGAAAGCCATGACCCAATGATCATATTGCGTGAATGTGGGCGCAATCTCAATCGGCCCGAAGAGGGAGATGATGCCGCCGGCCCCCAGAATGTTGAACACATTGGAGCCGAGCACATTGCCGATGGCCACTTCACCATGCCGGCGCAGGGCAGCGGCAATGGCTGCGCCGATTTCCGGCAGGGAGGTCCCGAAGGCCAGCAGGGTCAGGCCGATCCATTCCTGCGGCACATGGTAGAATTCGGCGATGCCGACACCGCCCGCAATGATGAGGTGTGCGCCCAGCACCAGGCCGCCAATGCCCAGCACGATATAGGCGAGCGAGCGGCCGAGGCTCAGCCCGTCGGGCATGTCATCAAGGTCCACGCCCGGATCCTCTCCGGTCGCGACGGCTTGCCGGGCCATGTAGAATGTGACGATGCAATAGGCCACGAGGATGGCCAGGAACAGGATACCGCCGAGCACGGTCAGGGGCCCCATGGCGGTGAGCAGGATCCAGACACTGGTGGCCACCAGCATGGCGGTCAGAGCCCGTCCCTGCCCATGGCCGCCAGCCACGAATGGCATGATCAGCGCAGGCACGCCGAGCACGAGAAAGATGTTGGCGATGTTGGAGCCGACAATATTGCCGAGAGCCAGCCCGGCCCGATCCTCCAGCGCCGCATTCAGCGACACGACCATTTCGGGGGCAGATGTGCCGAAACCGACAATGAAAATGCCCGCAATCAGCTTGGACACACCAAGCCGCCGGGCAATCGCGACGGCGCCGCTTACCAGGAAATCCCCCGCAAACGCCAATATGACAAGCCCCCCGATCAGGGCGGCAATCAGGGCCAAATCAGGCATGCGCCGGGGTCGCTCCTAGTCGAGGCGCTTGTATTCAATCAGGTTCAGAATGCCGAACACGACCACAATGGCGCCGATAGCAAGCAGTGAAGGATGGATCATGGTGCCGTCTCGCTGTTGTTTTCTTGAGCATTTCCATGCTTTCGCACCGCTCATACCGCGCGTTGCCCCGCTTGGCGAGCCCGAATTCTCAGGAAGTTTGCCCGCCCTTTGCAGAAAGTTTCACATTGTCCGGACGCCATGCCCCGCGCTAGGGAACGCCATGCCTTCACTGCGAACCCGGCTTTTCCATGTCTATGCGCGCCTGCGCCGGCCCATGACGCTCGGCGTGCGCGGGCTGGTCGAGAATGCCGAGGGGCACATCCTTCTCGTGCGCCACACCTATATCGGCGGCTGGCACATGCCCGGCGGCGGCGTGGAGCGGGGGGAACCCTGTATCGAAGCGCTGCGCCGGGAGATGGCGGAGGAAGCCGGCATACTCCTGCAGGGGCGCCCGGCCCTGTCCGGCATCTTTTCCAACCACGCCACTTTTCCGAATGACCACGTCCTGCTCTATCATGTACCGGCTCCCATCTGGACGCAGGGAAAGGCGACAGCGGTGGCCGAGATTGCAGAAATCCGCTGGTGCCCCCCGTCCGACCTGCCCGACGGCACGACGGCCGGGACCCGGCTCAGACTGTCGGAATTCTACGGGGATGCCGCGCCGACCCCCTACTGGTCAGGCCGCGCGTGATGAGGTCAGGCTCCGGCCAGGGCCAGGAAGGCCGGAAGGCACAGGAACATCATGGCCGCCAGGGCCACAATGACCAATCGGGTCGTGGGGGAGGTGCGCGATCTCATGGGCCTGTTGTCGACGCGGATTGAGTCGCAATGCAGGCCGATTGCCGAAATCTTCGTGGAAATGATGCCCCATTCGGGCCGCAAGTCTTAACGGAACTTTTGCCGGTCCGGGCGATTGTGTTTCCGTGGTGGGTGAGCGTGCTTCTGGATCCTGCTGCAAGACTGTCTGTTCCGGCCGACGGGTTTTCCCCTCTTCCCGCGGCAGGAGATGAAATGCGGAATGCCGGCTCTTTCCCCTTGGAGCCGGCATTCTTTTCAGCGGGACTCCGTTCCGGCCGCTTTCATGTATTGGCCGGCGGTCAGCCAGGACAGCGCTGCCGCCACCCACAACAGGCCCACCACCGCCACCGTTGCGACAATCGCCAGCACCGGGGAGCCGTCCGTGAGAGGTTTGCCCGCATCCATCCGCAATACGGCCAAAGGCAGGATCAGGCCGATGATCGCCGCCATTTCAAATCCGGTTTTCCATTTGGCCAGGCTGGAGGGCACAACGACGCTGCGCCCGCGCGGCGTGGCGCGAAACCAGGTCATGAACACGTCCCGGGCGATGATCATCGCCGCCGGTATGTAGATCAGCCAGGTCCGGAACTCGAGCGCCAGTCCAAGCAGGGCCGCCGCGATCAGAAGCTTGTCGGCAATCGGGTCCAGCCAGACCCCGAAGCGGCTGTGCGCGTCCAGCCGCCGTGCCAGCCAGCCATCCAGAAAGTCGGTCAGGGCTCCGGCCAGAAAGGCAAAGAACGCAAACTGGTACCAGAGCTGCTGCAGGGTTGCCCGGCGGGACAATTCCTCTGGCGACAGGCCGGTCAGGGTCAGGTCCAGCGACATCGCCTGCCAGAAGCCGACAAGGACGAAGCCCGCAAACACGCAGCGGGCGATCGTCAATGCATTGGGAAGCCATTTGAAATTCATGGCTGCCACCTGTGCCAGTGCCCGCCCGCTGGCGCAATCACGAAACTGTGGAGGTGCCTAGTTCACATCCCCGGTCACATCGGCCACGAGGATGTCGTAGTGACGATTGCAGAACTGGCAATCGATGCCCAGCGTTCCATCCGTCTCGGCCATTTCGCGCAGAGAGTCATCCGGCATCTGTTTCAGCGTCTCGACCAGCCGCTCCTGATTGCAGGTGCATCGGTCATCCAGCGCCTGAGGCGTTTCCATCGTCACGCCCTGCTCGTGGAACAGGCGGTACAGAAGCTGCTCCATGGGCAGATCCGCATCAGCCAGTTCGCCATCGGTCAGCGTGGCAAACAGGGCTTCGGCTTCACGCCAGGGTTCCTCTGTCTCGCCGCGCGTCTCGTCGGCGGCGATCCGCTGCACCATCATCCCGCCGGACACCCAGACCGGATGGCCATCCTTCCGGTCCAGCTCCGCGACCGACAGTTTCAGCCGCGTCGGCACTTGCTCCGACATCGCAAAATAGTCTTCCGCACATTCGCTCAAAGTGCCCTTCGAAAGCGGCACGATGCCCTGATAGGGCTGGATGGCCGGATTGTCCTGGATGATGATCAGGCCCAACCGCCCGTTCGGGCCGAACAGTTGCGGCATGTGGGGCGCTGCGCCCTTGTTCACCTTGTCCAGATGCGCCCAGGCTTCGGCATCGAACCGGGCATAGCCGCGCACCCCGCCATCGGACCGGTATTCACCGACCAGCATCGAGACCGGCCCGTCACCTTCGGCCTGCACCAGAAGGCGGCCCTCGAATTTGAGGGAGGCACCGACCAGCGTGGCCAGTGTCACGGCCTCGCCGAGGATGCGCGCCAGATTCTTGGGATAGTCATGTCGCTGGAGAATGCCCGACAGGCTGCCCTCGCCCATACGAACAGCGCGCCCGCGAATGGGGCGGTCGACGATCTGGAAGTTCGTGACAAAATCGGTGACGGCATAGGCAGCGTCGGTCATGGGAGGTTACCTCGAATTGGTGCCCCCATGTGGCAGCGCCCTGCCCCCACCGCAAGAGGCGCGCCTGCCAGCCGCCTCTTCAGGCCGAGCAGCTGCCCCCGCCAAGCACGCAGAAGCTGGCGCACCAGGGATGATTCAGCTTCACGGGATCTGCCGTTGCTTCTTCAAGCGTGCCGCCAAGTTCGAAGGCCGGATCGTCGACCAGCAGCGTGCAGGCGGTCACCGTTGCCTTGCCCGCGCCCTTGCGGCGGATCACCATGCGCTGATTGGCACACATGATGTCGTCAGGTGACTTGTCCAGAATTCCCCAGCACGCCGTCGTGATCTCGGGCGGATCATCACGGGCGACCATTTCGGGAAACAGGACGAGTTGTCTTGTGTCGGACGGGTCGAGGTCCAGCCCGAGGGATGACACCAGTGCGCCATAGGCTGTGCGGGCGGTCGCATCATCCTCGGTCAGCGCCTGGCGGCCCGCGATTGCCACCTGTACGCCGTGTTCGCCCAGCCAGCGCAGCCCTTTGCAGGCCTCTTCAAACGCGCCCGCGCCCCGCTCTTCGTCATGGATGCGCCGGTCATGCGAATCCAGGGAGACCCGCAGGACCATCCGGTCTCCATATGTCGCGGCCAGCCGCTCGATACCCTGCTGCATGCGCGGCCGCATCATCGGCCGCATGGCATTGGTGAGCAGCAACAGGCTATGCCCGCGCGAGAGGACATCCTCCATGATGGCCAGGATGTCCGGGCACATGAAGGGCTCGCCGCCTGTGATGCCGACTTCTATGGGCCGGTCAATTTCTTCCAGGAACGGGCGCACATCGTCCTGGCTGAGATAGACGAGCCGGTCATTGCGCGGCGAGCTTTCGATATAGCAATTGACACATTCGATATTGCACAGCGTGCCGGTGTTCAGCCACAGCGTTTTCAACCCCGTCCAGCCGACGCTGGCGCGTGTCTCGCCCTTGGCGGTCACATCGGGATCGGAGAACTTGGCTGGAAGAAATTCACTGTCGGGCATATTTCCATGTGTAACGCGATCTGCGCGCCCTTCCAGCTGTTTTGTCGGACCACACTCAAACGTGAATATTGCCGCTCGGCCGGTACGCGCTACTTTGCGCGTCATGTCTGAAAACACTCGGGAACTTGTCTTCGAAATGCTCACTTCGGGCAATGATGGCCGCGTGTGCAAGGACATTCCTGACAGCGCCTGCAAAGAGGAAGCCGGCAATTTCCTCACCCATGTCACCAGCCTGTCGACCAGCAAGATTTCCGACGGCCTCATCGACCCGAAGCTCGTGCTCAGCTGGTTGCTCACCACGATCGGGGCGCCCGGCTGGCTGATCGGCCTGCTCGTGCCGGTGCGGGAGGCAGGCGCCTTGCTGCCGCAACTGTTCACCGCTGCCGCGCTTCGGGAGCTGCCCCAGCGCAAATGGGCCTGGGCCGCAGGTTCCGCCATTCAGGGCCTGGCCGCCGCGAGCATGGGCATCGCCGCCTTCTTTCTGGACGGCGCCGCCGCAGGCTATGCCGTTCTGATCGCGCTGGCCGTTCTCGCGCTCGCCCGCTCGGTCTGCTCAGTCACCTACAAGGACGTCTTGGGAAAAACCGTCTCGAAATCCCGGCGCGGCACGGCCACGGGTACGGCAAGTACGGTCGGGGCCGCAGCCGTCCTGATTTATGGGGCCTTGTTGACAGTCGGCTGGATCGACCGGATGAGCCTCGTCATTGGCGGCCTGCTGCTGGCCGGAGGTCTGTGGGTGACCGGCGCTGTCCTGTTCACAACGCTGAAGGAGGAACCAGGCTCCACCGAGGGCGGCGGCAATCCGATCAAATCCTTCCGGGACAATTTCAGGCTGCTCGCCGACGACAAGCAGCTGCGCCGGTTCATCCTGACGCGCGGCCTGCTGATTTCGACCGCCCTTGCCCCTCCCTTCATGGTGGCGCTCGGCACGAATACCGACGAGGCAAGCCAGATGTTCGGCGGGCTTGGCCTTCTGGTCATTGCCTCTGCCGGGGCCGGCCTGCTCAGCTCCTATGTCTGGGGACGGCTGGCCGACCGGTCGAGCCGGAAAGTGCTGTTCCTGACGGCCGCCGCAGCCACCCTCGCCCTGCTCGCAACGCTCGGCCTGAACGCCGCAGGATTTCTGCAGGATGTCTGGGCGCTGCCGCTCGTTCTGTTCGTCCTGATGATTGCCTATCAGGGCGTACGGCTGGGCCGTTCCACACATCTGGTCGACATGGCCAGCCAGGACAATCGTGCGGCCTATACGGCGCTTTCCAACACAATCATCGGCACATTGCTGATCCTCGGCGGCGGCTTCAGCTTGGTGGCCCACCTGGCGGGTGAGATGGTCGTGATCGGCCTGCTGGCGCTGATGAGCGCGCTGGCCGTCCCGGTCGCCTTCGGGCTCGAGGAAGTGCAGGACAGCTAGGCCGAGCCTATTTTCCGAGGCACCAGCGCAGCACGGCCTTCTGGGCATGGAGGCGGTTCTCGGCCTCATCGAAGACAAGGCTCTGCGGGCCATCAATGACCTCGGCGTCCACTTCCTCGCCCCGGTGCGCCGGCAGGCAGTGCAGGAATTTGGCGCCCGGACTGGCAAGGTCCATCAGATCTTCTGTCACGGCGTAGGGTTCGAGGATTTCCAGTCGGCGTTCAGCATCTGCATCTCCCATCGATACAAACGTGTCCGCGATTACCACATCGGCCCCGGCCACGGCTTCTTCGGCCGTCTCGAACAGGTCAATCCGTCCCTGCAGGTCCCGGGCGATTTCAATATCCTCGTCATCCGGCGCAAAACGCGCAGGCGTGCCTACGGCCAGGGAGAAGCCGAACTTGGCTGCGGCATGAATGAAGCTGGCGCACACATTGTTGCCATCGCCGACCCAGGCGAGCCGGGCACCATTCAGGGTCAGGCCGTGTTCTTCGAGCGTCTGCAGGTCGGCCATGATCTGGCAGGGATGGGAGCGGTCGGTCAGGCCGTTGATGACCGGCACGCTGGCATTCTCGGCAAATGCCTCGACATCGGAATGGTCATTGGCGCGGATCATTACCGCGTCCACAAAGCGCGACAGGACGCGCGCAGTGTCTTCCACCGTTTCACCCCGTCCCAGTTGCATGTCATTCGAGGTCGCCGTGATCGATGACCCGCCAAGTTGGCGCATGGCCATGTCAAACGAGAACCGGGTCCGGGTGGACGATTTCTCGAAGATCATGGCCAGTGTGTGCCCTTCGAGCGGTGCCTCGGTATCGACCCGCCCTTTCGGCCAGCCGGCACGTGCTTTCTTCATCGCGTGGGCCATGTCGAGAATCTCGCGCAGGTCGGCGGATTCCAGATGCCAGAGGTCGATGAAATGGCGCGGGGCGGCTGAAGAGGTCATCCGGAGGCACTCCTGAGGCGAACACGAAAGCGGGGCAGATAGCCTGTTTTCGCCAATAATTCCAGTGAAGGCCATCGGAAACGAAGGCGGTGTCGGGCAGATGGACAAATTCTAATTGAGAATGACTTGCAAGTTGCCCCGGCCTATGAGACAAAGGCTTGAGAATGAGTCGCAAAACAGAGGGATTTGCCCATGTGTCTGCCGATTGATGATGCCGCCATGCTGTGCTGGCTGAAGAGCCAGAAAAGCGTTCTGGAAGCGTGGCGGAACGAGTTGACCTGCCGGCCGGATACGACCGACAGCCTGATCGACCGCGTGGAACAGCACTATAACTGGCTGAGCGACGAGATTCAGCGGCTCGACATGCCCCGGCGCGCCGCCTGATACAGTTTTGCCGCAGCGCAGGGCGAGGTTTTGCCCACCTCGTTTCCTCCCACACGCTCACCTGCGCTGCGGCAATTCCCTCTCCGGGCCTGCCCTCATATCCGCTCTGGCGAAGGCCGCATGATTGCCCTATGTGACGGGCAAGTCAGTGCCCATCCAGCCAGGGAGCTTCATCACTCATGGACAATGTTCTCATCATCGGTGCCGGTGCCGCCGGATCCGTCGTCGCCCAGAAATGCGCGATGGACCGCGACACGTTCAAACATATCCATCTTGCCTCCCGTCGGCTGGAAAGCTGCGAGAAAGTGGCAAAGCTCTGCAAGACGCCGATCGAGATCAGCCAGGTCGATGCCGACAATGTTGAAGAGGTTGTCGCACTGATCAACAAGGTGAAGCCAGACCTGCTGATCAACATGGCCCTGCCCTATCAGGACCTGCCGATCATGGATGCCTGCCTCGAAGCAGGCTGCAACTATATGGACACGGCAAACTATGAACCGCGCGATGTCGCCAAATTCGAATACTCCTGGCAATGGGCCTATCAGGACAGATTCAAGGATGCCGGCCTGACCGCCATTCTCGGCTGCGGGTTTGATCCGGGCGTGACCAATATCTACTGCGCCTATGCCCAGCAGGAAGGCCTGTTTGACGAGATCGAATTCATCGACATCGTGGACTGCAATGCCGGCGACCACGGCAAGACCTTCGCCACGAACTTCAATCCGGAGATCAATCTCCGAGAAGTCACGCAGGACGGCAAATACTGGAAAGAAGGCGAGTGGATCGAGATCCCGGCCCTGTCGATCAAGACGATGATCGACTATCCGGAAGTCGGCCCGAAAGCCTCCTACCTGATCTATCACGAGGAAGAGGAAAGCCTGGTCAAGCATATCAAGGGCCTGAAGCAGATCCGCTTCTGGATGACCTTTGGCGAGGCCTATATCAAGCACCTTGAAGTGTTCAAATCCATCGGCCTGATCGGTTTGGAGCCGATCAAACACAAGGGGATGGACATCATTCCGATGGAATTCCTCAAAGACCTGCTGCCGCCGCCCTCCTCGCTGGCCGAAAACTACACCGGCAAGACGTCGATCGGCGTCATCCTGCGCGGCACGAAGGATGGCCAGCCAGTCTCCAAGATGATCTACAACGTGTCCGACCACGCCAGGACGAATGAGGAAGTCTCGGCGCAGGCCGTATCCTACACGACGGGCGTGCCGCCGGTTTCCGGCGCAGCCATGTTCTTCCGCGGTGAATGGTCCGGGCACGGCGTTTTCAATGTCGAGCAGTTCCCGGCCAAACCCTTCCTGGAAGATGTCGCCCAGCGTGGCCTGCCGTGGCACGTCATCGACGTCGATGGCGGCGATCAGGAAGACCTGTTCGCAGTGGAGACGTAAGTCCGATGCAGCTTCCCGAACACATTCCCACGCCCGTCTTTGTACTGGATGCAGCGCGCCTGCGCGCGAACCTTGAAACGGCGAAACGTGTTCGGGAGGAAGCCGGCTGCAAGATCCTGCTGGCAACCAAGGCATTTTCCCTGCCTGCCGCCTTTCCGATGATGACGGACTATCTGGACGGCACCACGGCCAGCGGTGAGCAGGAAGCCATTATGGGCCATGAGAGTTTCGGCAAGGAAGTCCATGTTTATTCGCCCGCCTACACGCAGGCCGAAGTGGAGCGCCTGACCGAAGTGGCCGAGCACATCTATTTCAACTCCATCGAACAGCTGGACCGGTTCGCGGACATTGCCCGCAATGCCGGCGCCAAGGTCGGCCTACGGGTCAATCCCGGCTATTCGAATGCGACACTGGGCGGAGACCTGTACAATCCGTGCGCGCCGGGCAGCCGGTTCGGCGAAGTGCCATCAAAGCTGGATCAGGTGAACTGGTCCGGCATCGACATTTTCCACGTCCACGCCTTGTGCGAAAGCCTGCATGAAGGCTCAGTCGGACTGATCGAATTCGTGGCGGACAATTTCGGGCAATACATCGAACAGGTCAGTACCGTGAACTTTGGCGGCGGTCATTTCCTCAACAAGGAAGGCTTTGATGTCGACGCGCTGATCGCGGCCATCAAGGCGTTCAAGGCGCGCTTTGGCGTCCAAGTCGTTCTGGAGCCGGGCGCAGGCCTTGTCGTGAACACGGGCGAGCTTTACGCCACCGTCCTCGCCCTGCACTGGAATGAGGTGGATCTGGCGATCCTCGACGCCTCGGCCTCCACCCATATGCCCGACGTGCTGGAAGTGCCCTATCGGCCGGACGTGATCGGCGCCGGCCAGCCCGGCCAGAAGGCCCACACCTATCGCTTCGGCGGCAAGACCTGCATGACGGGTGACGTGATCGGCGACTATTCCTTTGACGCACCCCTCAAGCCCGGCGATACGATCATCTTCACAGACCAGATGCATTATTCCTTCGTCAAGACGAACACGTTCAATGGAACGCCGCTGGCAAATCTGGCGGTGCGCTGGGAGGATGGCATCATCGAGAGCCTGTCCGATTTCGGCTACGAGGAATTCCGTCGCCGGCTGGGTCGCTGACTTAGATTGAAAATTTGCGGTTCGGTTTTAACTGATGATTGCGCACACCGAGATATTCTCCGCTTCCGGAGGAGACGATCAATGCGCAGATCAATATCGTCAATCCTGCTAACGTTGCTGTTGACCGCGGGGTCGGCCAATGCCCATGGCGGCGGGCTCAATGCGCAGGGATGTCATACAAATCGCAAGACGGGTGACTATCATTGTCATCGCAGTTCATCGGCGGCTGCGCCCGCGCCCAGCCCTCAACGCGCCAAATCGGACAATTCGCCGACTGGCATGTCTGTGGTCCCTCGGGCCAAAGCCTTTCGAAATTGCTCGGAAGCTCGTGCGGCTGGCGCGGCCCCGGTCCGTCGAGGCGAGCCTGGCTATGGCCCACACCTCGACCGAGACAATGACGGTATTGGTTGCGAATAGTATCGAACCAGATCAAGCGATGTGGCGATGGTCAGAATGACTGATCATTCCCGAGCGAAGGAATGCGCCCTCGCGCCTTCGCCACGGCGTCCAGGTCAAGGTCGGCCAGGATCACACCCGGCTGATCATCCGCCTTTTCCGCCAGCACCTCGCCCCAGGGCGAGACGATCAGGGAATGGCCGAAGGTCTCCCGGCCATCTTCATGGCGCCCGCCCTGCGCGGGGGCAATGACGAAACTGCCGGTCTCGATGGCACGGGCCCGGACGAGGACATGCCAGTGCGCCTGCCCCGTCACCCGCGTGAAGGCCGCCGGAATGGTCAGGATGGCGGCGCCCGCCTGCGCCAGTCTGCGATACAGGTGCGGGAAGCGGACATCATAGCAGATCGTCATCCCTAGCGTGCCGAACTCGGTCTCCGCCAGTACCGCGCGCTCCCCCGGCCGATAGGACCGGCTTTCGCGATAGCTCTGGCCATCCTGCACATCGACATCGAACATGTGGATCTTGTCATAGCGTGCGAGCACGGCGCCATCGGGTGCAATCAGGAAGGACCGGTTGGCGAAGCGGTCGTCACCTTCCAATGTTACTGCAAGGGAGCCGATGAGGAGCCAGATGCCAAGCTCCGCCGCCAGCGCACGCAGTGCGGCCAAGGTCTGATCGTCCGCCTCCGCAACAATCTTCGGCCGCGCCATGCCGCGGCGGATGTCCAGCAAATTGGTCATTTCCGGTGTTGCAACCAGCCGCGCCCCCTGCCCTGCCGCCTCACGGATGAGGGCAGAAGTCGCCTCGATGTTCGGGGCCACTTCCACGCCGGAGCGCAACTGGACACAGGCAACGCGAAGCTGGGTCATGGCGCAACCCTATCGCAGGCCGCCCGGTCTGACAGCTGGATTCTCAAATTCCGCGAACCAGTCCAGCGCCGCTTGCAAGGCAAGGTCTGGCCCATCCCCATTGTCAGCCAGAACACTGTGAGGCGGCGACCAGACATGGCGCGGCGTGCCGTTCAGATGCGCCAGATCATAAGTAGGAATGCGGATGGGATACCCTGTCCGGCTGAGCGTGAAGGTTTCGACGCCGCCAGCCAACCGTGCCATGTCGCTGCCGAAAACGTCTCCCCGCCCGGCGCCGTCGAACCCGACCGCAAGGCCCTCCCCCATGCTGCCGGTCCACCGCCCGACCAGCACGGCAACCGGTCCTTCGGCCGTCCAGTCCCCATGGGGTTCGGCGACCTTGACCCATTCAGGACCATCCGTGGGCCGAATGCGCTGATAGGGCGCCGAATCTGACAGAAACCGGCCAAGAATGGGTTCAGCGATATCCGTGCTGCCCCCGCCGGGCGTATCCCGAAGATCCAGAATCCAGAACCGCGCTCCCCGCAGCGAGTCCATGGCCGCATCGAATGCTGCAACCGTCGAGGGCTCGCCGAGGGAATCATTGAGGCGGATGTATCCGACTGCCCCGTCGATCATGCGGGCCGTGAGCGGCGATTCAGGTGGGACGACCGCACGACCTTCCAGGGTCAACTCATGGGACTGGCCATCACGCAGAATGGTTACGGATCTGGGCTCATCCCGATAGCCGGCCGCTGCAGCGTTGAGGGCCCAGTTCCGCTGCGCTTCGGAGGCGGCAGTATCCGGGGGCTGAAGGCGGGATCGCAAGGCATCGCCCAACGTGCGGCCGTTCACGGAGACAATCTGATCCCCCACCGCCAGCCCTGCCTGCGCGGCAGCGCTGCCTGCGCGCACAGCGATGACCCGATCCTCGTCCAGCCAGTAATCTGCCCCGGACGGCACAAGACGTGGAGAGATCGATGAATTGGTCCCGAATGTAATGTGCGGATCATGCAGCGCGTCGGTCAGGGTCTCCAGAACGCGCAATTGCTCCGGCCGGGTCGACACCTGACCCACTTGATCCGGCAGGTGGCGGCACGCTGCATCCCAGCCCGGTTGCCGCTTGTCCAGATAGACATAGTTCGCGCGGACCAGGTCACACAATTCCTGGCCGTCCGCCAGTGTGTCCTGTTGAATATCCGTCAAGGGCGCAACATGTGCGCACCCTGACAGAATTGCCGTCAGCAGGCAGAGCCCAAGCCTCATCCTTCCCAGTCGCTGAGCGCGGCGTCCAGGATCCCCGTTGCCTCACGGACATTCTCATCCGTGATCACCAGCGGCGGGGCCATGCGCAACACATTGGCGCCTGCGACCCCGACCAGAAGATTCTTCTCGCGGCAGACACCCTGAAGGCTTTTCGGATCGGACTTCATCTTCAATCCGGTCAGCAGGCCCTTGCCGGTGACCGAATCCACCTTGTCCGGATGGCTGTCGGCGAGGCTTTTCAGACCCTGCGCCAGTGTGCCGGACACGCGGCGCACTTCGGCAAGAAACTCCTCGCTGGAGATGATGTCCCAGACGACATTGCCGACCGCCATGGCCAGCGGATTGCCGCCATAAGTCGAGCCGTGGCTGCCGGGCTGCATGTGCTCGCCGACTGCTTCAGTGGTCAGGCAGGCACCGAACGGGAAGCCGCCGCCGATCCCCTTGGCCGAGCAGAGAATGTCCGGCGCGGCCCCGTCCACCCATTCGTGGGCGAACAGTTTGCCGGTCCGGCCCATGCCGCACTGAACCTCGTCATAGATCAGCAGGATGCCGTGTTCATCGCAAAGCTCGCGCAATCCTTTCAGACAGGCATCGGGCATGGCACGCACACCGCCCTCTCCCTGCACGGGCTCGACAAAGACCGCCGCCGTCGTCGGCTGCGCCGCGGCCGCCTTCAGCGCGTCATGGTCACCCCATTCAAGATGCACGAAGCCCGGCAGTTTCGGGCCGAAGCCTTCCAGGTATTTCGGATTGCCGCCGGCATTGATGGCGCCGAGCGAGCGGCCATGGAACGCGCCGGTGAAGGTGATGATGTCGATGCGCTCTTCATTGCCATTGGCCCAATGATATTTCCGGGCCGACTTGATGGCGCATTCGACGGCCTCGGTACCGGAATTTGTGAAGAAGACCCGGTCGGCAAATGTGTCGCGGCAGATCTTGTCGGACAATTCCTCAGCGCCCCGCACACGGAACATGTTGGACGTGTGCCAGAGCTTGCCGGCCTGGTCCTGCAGGGCTCCGACCATGGCCGGGTGGGAATGGCCGAGCGCGTTCACCGCGATGCCGGCAATGAAGTCGAGATATCGCGTGCCGTCCTCGGTGAAGAGGTAGACGCCCTCCCCCTTCTCGAAAACCTGTTCCGGCGGCCGGTAGACCGGCATGATGTGCTGGCGCGGATCGCTCATGATAACTCCCTTGCGTGCGCAATACCTTGTTTGGCTCCACGCTTGGCCGCGCCGCTGGGGGAAGTCAACTCACTGGCTGGCAGCCGCAGGGAGCGCGATCGCCCTTGAGCAGGGCTAATGGATTGCATGAAAAAAATTTAATCGAAAAACGATAATAATGATTGACGTTTTTCGATAAGCCCTTATTGATAATCAAGAAGCCAAGACGGGCCGGGGTGATGTCCAAAAACGCCCCCTACCTCACCTGAGCCGTTGCTCCGGAACGTCTTGGTGGACCCCAGCCCGCCCGCGCGATGAAAAAAGGCGCGGAGAGCTTCCACCAGCTTCCGCGCCTTCCACCGTTTGCAGCGTTTCCTCCCAGAAACTTGCCGTGTCATATGGCCGCGCTTTAACGCGTGTGTCAAGATTGTGAATTCAAATTTTTCAATCCGAGCAGTTCTTCAATTTTTGCTGCAGTGCGCAATAAAGACAGGGACTTGCGCGCTGCCGGATTCCAGTCGGCATGGGCAGAGGCGGCGAGCACCGCCTCGCTTTTCAGGATTATTCCATCTGAAACTATTTTGAGCCCGTTTGCCTTCAGCGTGGCCCCGGTAGACGTGATGTCCACGATCACGTCCGCGGCGCCTGTGGCGGGGGCCGCTTCGGTTGCCCCGGCGCTTTCCACGAGGCGATATTCCCCCACTGACTTGGCCGCAAAGAAGCGCCGCGTCAGGCGCATATATTTGGTTGCCACCCTCAAACGCCGGTGATGCGCCTTTCGGAAGGCCGCGCCGGCCGCTTCGAGATCAGCCATCGTGTCCACATCGAGCCAGGCCTGGGGCACCGCCACAATCACATCCGCGCCGCCGAAGCCGAGTCGCTCAAGCACGTGGAAATCCTCCGGCCCGGTCGGGGCAAGGTCATGCAGCAAGTCTTCACCGGTCACACCGGCATGTATGCTTCCCTCGACCAGCCCCTGCGCAATCTCGCGGGCGGACAGGAGGCGCATGTCCACCTCGCCCAGTCCGGTGATCTCGGCCTGATAGCCTCGCTCCCCGCCGATCTGGCGGACTTCGAACCCCTGCGCGCGCAGCCAGGCTTCGGACTTTTCCTTCAGCCGCCCCTTGGACGGAATTGCCAGCGACAGGATGCTCATGCCGTCTCTCCTTTTGCACGCAGGATCCGGTCGGGACGGACCACGCCGCCAATGCCGGGCGCGGCGGCCCTGGACCGGGACAGGCCCTCGATCAGGCCGTCATACCGCCCGCCCGATGCCAGAGGCTGCCGGGAGCTGAGATTCTGGCCGAATGTCTCGAAGACGAAGCCGTCATAATAGGTGAACCGGCGGCCAAAGCCTGACCGGAACCGGGCCTCCGTTGCCAGTTCGGGGGCTGCGGCGAGCATGGCATCCATGCGCCGGGCGACACGCTCGATCGCATCATGCATCCGGTCAAGGCCATGCCGGCCGGCAATGGCGCCGAGAACATCTGCCGCCTCACCTGCGGGACAATTGACGCCTGCCAGGTCAGAAAGCGCTGCCCGCGCGGCCTCCGGGATGCCGCCAGCGGCGTGGACTGCCGCCTGGCCACGCAGGCCGGCGACGATTTCGGCCACGCTTCGCGTGCCGATCATGGGAATGCCGCGTGCGGCAATCACGGTCAGGAAGGCTGCCTCGGCCTCTTTCGCGCTCGCCGCGTCCAGCACGGGCTGCAGATCCTCTGCCGGGGCCTGCGGCGCTGCGGCCAACAAATCGCTGACCCCGCCTTCCTGCCGAAAGGCCCGCTTCAGAAGGTCTGTCGTGATCCGCGCCAGGCCGAGCGCATCGACAAAGGCCGGAAAGATCGAGAGATCGCCCATCTCGGTCGCGGTGGGAGTCACGTCACAGGCCGCGACGGCCTCCCGCACCAGCGCAAACGCCTCGGCATCACGCGCGGCGCTGCTGTCCTTGCCGAACCATTCGAAGCCGACCTGGGTGAACTCCATCGGATCGCCCCCGGCAGCCGGCAGGCGGAATGCCCGGGCCGCATAGGTGTAGGCCTTTGCGCCGTCGCCGCCTGCGGCCCGGCGGTCCGCTTCCAGTCCCGCCACCGGCAGGGTCAGGTCGGGCCGCATGACCATTTCACTTCCGCGATGATCGGAGAACACACAAAGGCGGGCGCGCACTGCCTCCCCCGACAATTCCAGCGGGATGTCGGACGGCAGGATATAGGCCGGGTCGACCGGCTCGGCACCTGTCGCCTCGAAAACGCCGCGGGCCGCCGCGACGAGGGCGTGATGTGTCATTTCTGGGCCTCGACGATCTTGCGGATGGCCTCGACCATGTCTGCACGCGGCACCTCGAACTGGCCGGGGCGCGCTTCGCGATACTCTTCATTGGACTTGATGGCCTTGGCCTTCAGCGCGCCCATTTCGAGATCCTTGATAGTGACCGTCCCCTTGGCCAACTCGTCCTCGCCGACCATGATGGCGGCGGGAGACGATCTGCGGTCGGCATATTTCATCTGCGGCCGCATGCCGGAAGATCCCATATAGGCTTCGGCCCGAATGCCCGCGCGGCGCAGCTCTGTTGCGATCTGCAAAGCGATTGACGGGTCTTCCTTGTCGAAATTCAGGACAACGACCGGGCCGTCCAGCTTCTCGGTCTCACCCATGATGTGCATCGCAGCAGCAAGCCGCGAGATGCCGATGGAGAAGCCGGTCGCCGGCACGGTTTCTCCGGTGAAGCGGGCGACCAGGTCATCATAACGTCCGCCGCCGCCGATCGAGCCGATGCGATAGGTCTTGCCATCCTCACCGGTCACTTCGCGCAGCAGCTCGGCTTCATAAACTGGGCCGGTATAGTATTCGAGGCCGCGCACGACCGACGGGTCGATCACGACGTCCCCTTCAGGCGCACCAAGCGCTTCCAGCGCCTTTGCAATGGCTTCAAGTTCCGCAAGCCCGGTCTTGCCTTCTTCGGTATCGCCGGTGGCCTTCGCCAGATTCTCGAGCGTTTCGGCCCGTGTATCCGCGCCCGCCTGCGCAAAGGCGAGCACGCGCTTCACTTCAGCTGCGCCGAGGCCTGCGCCTTTTGTATAGTCGCCGCTTTCATCCATGCGGCCATCGCCGAGCAGGTCCGCGACGCCGTCAACGCCCAACCGATCCAGCTTGTCGAGGGCCCGCAGGATGGCGAGGCGCGTTTCGGCCTTCGCCGCACCCACGCCATCCAGCACCCCGTTCAACAGGCGGCGCGTGTTTACACGGATCACGAACTCGCCCGTTTCCATACCGACTGCGCGCAGTGCCTCGGCGCCCATCGCGATCATTTCTGCATCGGCGTGAAAGCCCGGCGCGCCAATCGTGTCGGCGTCGCACTGCCAGAACTCGCGGAAGCGGCCCGGGCCAGGTTTCTCATTGCGCCAGACCGGCCCGGCAGCATACCGGCGGAACGGTTTGCCCAGCGACTGGCCCGCCTCCGCCACGAAGCGCGCGAGCGGCGCCGTCAGATCATAGCGCAGCGCCATCCATTGCTCGTCATCATCCTGAATCGCGAAGACGCCTGCATTCGGGCGGTCATCATCCGGCAGGAATTTGCCAAGCGCGTCGGCATATTCGAACGCGCCCGTCTCCAGCGCCTCGAACCCCCATTGGCGGTAGACGCCGGTGATGGTCTCGACCAGTCCGGCCTGCGCGTGAATGAGGCTTTCACGCTTGTCCGGGAAGCCGCGCGGCTTGCGGGCGAGGTCCTTGCCTGTGAGGGGCGGTGTGTCCTTGTCGCTCATGGTCGTCTCTGGTCCTGGTTGCCGACGCGCCCCGCATAGACGGAGACGCCCCGATTGGAAAGGCAACACGACGGCGCGGCACGGACCGGGGCGCAGCCTGCCTCATCTGATCTGGTTCCGGGAAATGAACACTTGCAGGAGACGCAGCCGAACCGGTTCGCGCCTCGTCGGCGCGTCACGAATGGTGATGATGGTGGTGCAGTGCGATGTTCATTGCGTTGGCGGATACTGACGCCCTCGCCCGGAGTCAACCTTGATCGCAGGCCTCAAGCCTTGTCGGCCGGACGGACAAAGGGTTTCTGTGCACCATCGCGGCGCTCGATCACCTTGAAGATGCCGGTGCCGCGCATCAGTAGCTTGTCGCCGGTCCAGATGCGGCCTTCGACGGTGAAGACATCATCCTGACGGCCCACAACTTCGCCCTTGCCCTCGACAAAGCTGCCCATCGGCGCGCCGGACAGAAAGTCACACAAGAGGCGGACCGTGACCCACCAGGTGTCTTCATCCTTCTCCACCGCGGCGCCCCAGGCCATGTCCGCAAAGGTCATGACCATTCCACCATGCGCATTCATCATGCCGTTCGTGTGGTATTCTTCCACACGGAAGGCGCGATAGACGCCGGTCTCGTCCCGCTTTTCGAACAGCGGCCCGATCTGTCGGCCGAAGCCGCGATGCCACGGCAGGATGGAATAGCCCTCAGGCGTTTCGAAAGTCTGGTTTCGGGTCAGGTCATCGCTCATGCGAAGCGGATTAGCGCCAAGTTTGCGCGAGGGCCAGAACTAACCATGCGTCAGTCGAGGCCGACCGCCGCCTTGGCGTTTGACTGGCGTGTGGCAACTGCCGCGACATCGAACCCTTCCAGGCTTTCATTGAACAGTCGATAGAAATTGAGCTCCGCCCCCAGCCGCAGGTACGCCGCGCCGAGTCCGATGGCGGCGCGGTCCATGAAGACGAACTCCCGCGGGATCTTCACCGGCCCCTTTTCCTTGAGCAGCCTGCGCACCTGAAAGGCTTCCTTGCGGCCATACTCGCCGGGACTGACCCCATCGGCGACGGACCGCACGCGATCATCCAGCAGCGGGCCATAGATGAAGCGCGCCCAGATATTGAGCACCTCCACCAGTTCCTTCGACAGGCCGCTGAAGCCCCATTTTTCGTAGGCGGCATAGGCCGCGTCGAAATCATCCGCCAGGATGGCGCGGTAGAGATCCACGACGCCGCTGACGAACTGCGGCGGGAAAATGCGGATACAGCCAAAGTCCAGCAGGTTGAGGCCGGTGCCCTCCCCCGTCACCTGATAATTGCCGAGATGCGGGTCGCCATGAATGACGGCATGGGCGTTGAACGGCCCCCACCATGTCCAGAACAGCATTTCTGCAATCCGGTTTCGCACCTCCTGTGGTGCATCCTCGAATGCGTCGAGCCTCTGGCCCGACACCCAGCTCATGGTCAGGAGCCGGTCCGTCGACAGGTCTTCCACCAGATCGGGAACCGTCACGAAGTCCCGCTCCGAAAGCATATGGGCATAAAGCGCCATATGCTTTGCCTCGCGCGCATAGTCGAGTTCCTCGCGAAGCCGGTCAGTGATCTCGTCCACCATCTCGCTGGGGTCGATCGAGCCATCCATCCGGCGGAACAGGCCCAGCATGGTCTTCAACTGGCCGACATCGGATTCCACCGCGCTGGCCATGTCCGGATATTGCAGCTTGCAGGCGACCTGACGCCCGTCATGCAGGGTGGCGCGATGAACCTGCCCCAGGGAGGCGGCGTGCGCGGCCTCCCTTTCGAACCCTGCGAACTTCTCCTGCCAGCCTGCTCCCAGTTCGGCGCGCATGCGGCGCTTCACGAACGGCCAGCCCATGGCCGGCGCTTCAGCCTGCAGCTGGCTCAGTTCGGCGGCGTATTCCGGCGGCAGGAAATCCGGAATGGTCGAAACCATCTGGGCCACTTTCATCAGGGGCCCTTTCGACTTGCCAAGCGCCGCCGCCAGGGCACGTGCGATCTTCTCGTCGCCTTGATCGCCGCCAAACAGGCTCTGGGTGGCAAATGTCAGGCCCGCTCCGGACAGATTTGCACCAACCCGGGCCGTTCGGGCTATGCGTCCGGCAAGGCGATTGCGTTCCGGGTCTCGAAATGTTTGGCTGTCATCACTCATGGGCGGGATATAGGTCGCCGCCCGCCGAACAGCCACTTGGGAATGAATGGGGGCCATGCGGCATATGACTCACGCCAGATGACAAACCCGTCATGTTTGGAGTATAGGCCCGCCTTCGCGATTTCCCGCGACAAGAATACTGACCGCCCAGAGAGTCTCCGGCCCGGGCACCGGACGTTAGAGTGTCCCGAATTCAAACGGCAGCGGCATGCAGAGTGCCAGCGCCAAACCGCGACCAGCAGGATTATCCGAATGTCTTACAAAACGCTCCTCACCGAGATTGACGAAGAGGCCGGCTTTGCCGTCGTCACGCTCAATCGCGCCGAGAGCCTGAATGCCCTGTGCGAAGAGATGATGAACGAACTGACCCATGCGCTGGACCGGTTCGAGGCGGACGAGAATATCGGCTGCATCATCCTGACCGGATCGAAGAAAGCCTTTTCCGGCGGGGCGGACATCAAGGAGATCCAGGAAAAGACCTATCCGGAATCCTATTATGAGGATTTCATCAGCCGCAACTGGGAACGGGCTGCGCGCGCCCGCAAACCGGTCATCGCTGCGGTGGCGGGCTATGCCATTGGGGGGGGCTGCGAACTGGCGCTGATGTGCGACATCATCCTGGCGGCCGACAATGCCCGGTTCGGGCAGCCTGAAGTGCGCCTCGGCGTGATGCCCGGGGCGGGCGGCACGCAGCGCCTTGCACGTGTCATCGGCAAGTCAAAGACAATGGAATTGTGCCTTACCGGCCGGATGATGGATGCCGACGAAGCCGAACGCTGCGGCCTGGTCAGCCGCGTGGTGCCTGCCGACGAATTGCTGGACGCCGCCCGGGATATGGCGCGCACCATCGCTTCCATGCCGCTGGCCGCGGCCATGATGACGAAGGAGGCGGTCAAGATCGCCTATGAAACGCCCCTTTCCCAGGGCATCCAGTTCGAACGCCGTCTCTTCCAGTCCCTCTTCTCGACCGATGACCAGAAAGAAGGCATGGCGGCCTATGTTGAAAAGCGTTCAGCGCACTTCAAAGACAAGTGATGCAGAAAGCCCCGTCACACCTGCTATTTCCTGCCATCAGGCCCAATTGCGCTGTTGACGCCTCCGCGCCGTTTATGTATTCCCCCGCCTTCAGCCTGAAGGGACCCCTTCGGGCCACAGGAGTTTGTTATGGCTAATACTCGTTCTGCCAAGAAAATGGTCCGCAAGATTGCGCGCCGCACTGAAGTGAACAAGGCCCGCCGCTCGCGCGTGCGCACCTTCGTTCGCAAGGTCGAGGAAGCAATCGAGGCTGGCGACAAGTCGGCAGCCCAGGAAGCCCTGCGCAATGCGCAGCCGGAACTGATGCGCGCCGTCACCAAGGGTGTGATGCACAAGAACACATCATCCCGGAAGGTTTCCCGCCTGTCCGCCCGCGTCAAGGCAATGGGCTGAGCTGACCGTTTCACGGCTTTAAAGTTGAAACCCGCCTGATTGGTCAGGCGGGTTTTTTCGTGTCAAGATTGCCAATCCAGAAATCTGGACGTCTGCTCCGCCAGCCTCCTTGCTCATGGACATTTGATGGAAGGATTGCGAATTTGATCTTACTGGCAGGCTCCGCGATGCAGTAATGTGAGTGGTTTGCATTTTTGCATTTTCAACGGTGTCTTTTTTCTGGAAATCCACAGGCTTGTACGCTTGCCCCCTGTTGACAGAACAGTTGCGAACAAAAGTGCGAATCGACTCACTCACAAAAAAAGAGCAGGGCTCAACCACCTGATTTATATGCGGTTTGAGGTGCACGAAAAAGAGTCAACCAGCCAAAACCCGCTGTCAAAAAAAAGTAGCACTTGTCAGCAAAACACCGGTTGAGTAACTTCAATTTACCAACAGAAAAGTTCTCCCGACACGGAGTATTTGTGTGTCCGGATCCAGGTTCGGAACGGGAACTGTGTGCCAGTTGGTCAGGGTGAAATATAATTAGAAAATGGGGCTCGGCATGGACGGGAACAGACTCTTTGATTCAAAAACTGGCGTAGACTTCAACGACAACAAGAACAACAAGAACGCTCCGGGCAAAGAGATTTGGCTCTCCGTCAAGGCGCACCTCGCAACAATCCTGAACAAGGCGGACTATGACCGCTGGATCGACGGACTCCGGCTGGTGGCCGAGTTCAATGGCGAAATGGTTATTGCCGCGCGCGACCCGCTGGATTTCGACCGGGTGGACGGCACACACCGGCATGCGATCCAGCGCATCTGGCGCGAGCATGATCCGGCCCGGCGCGCCGTCAAGCTGGTCTGCTGGCGCAATGCCCCGGCCGACCTGGTGGAAAATGTCGAGGACCCCTGGGCCCGTGACGAGACACCTGTGGCCGAAACCGCCGAAGCTGCCTCGACCGGCGTCGCCACCGGCGCCCCGGTGATGAGCTTCGACACGCTGGTCACCGGCGAGGCCAATGAACTGGCCGTGCAGATGGCCAGACGCATTGCGGGCGGATTGCCGGTCGGGACGCTGACAACCTTGTTCTACGGGCTTCAGGGCACCGGCAAGACGCATATCCTTCACGCGCTGAAAGCCGCCGCCGAGCGTCGCAGCGATGACTGCCATGTCGTCTACCTGACCGCCGAGGAATTCCTGTCATCCTATACCGATGGGGTGAAGGTGAAGGATACGAGCGCGCTGAAGAAGCGGCTGCGGGCCGCCACGATCCTGATGATCGATGACCTGCACCGCATCAGCGGCAAGCCGGGCACGGAAACCGAGCTGTTCCAGAACATCCGCGAAGTCACCGCCAATGGCGGGCATGTCGTGCTGGCCGGTGACAAGGCGCCCGGGGACGTGACCGGCTTCAGCCCCCGCATGATCAGTGAGCTGAAAGGGGCCACCACTGTCGAGGTCGGCGCTCCCGATGCCGGCATGCGCCAGCAGATCATGCGGAGCCTGGCCGACCATATCCAGGCTGGCCATCCGGACTTTGTGGTGAGCGACGAGATGATCGCCGAGTTCAATGCCGGCATTCGCGGACAGGCCCGCGAAATGACGGGCGCCATCTGGAACCTCTATACAGAGGCCGCCTTCGGCATCCGCACGCCCACGCTGGACATGGTCCGCAAGATCATCCGCCGGACCGAAGGCGATGTCCGCCAGCCCTCGATCGAACTGGTCAAGAAGGCTGCCATGAAGGTCTTCGACGTGACCAAGGCCGACATGGAAAGCCCCAGCAAGGCGCGCGCCGTGGTGTATCCACGCCAGATCGCCATGTATCTGTGCCGCGAACTGACCGGGAAATCCTTCCCGCAGATCGGCTACAGCTTCGGCAAGCGCGATCACACGACAATCCTCTACGCCCACCGCAAGGTGACCAAGGCGCTGAAGTCGGACACGGAACTGGCGACCGACATCAAGGCCGTCAGCGAAACCATTCTGGAGCTCCAGGCTGCGGGCATGAATTAGGGCACCTGCTGCCATTCCCACAGAAATGGTGATCGGCGCTTGGCTTTTACACGCGTTTGAGTAAGTGTGCTCGGCCCGCTCTTCCTTGAGAGCGGGCCGATTCCGCACCGGACAGTCAGGTTCGGGCGAAACCGGCTGGATTGGCGAACACTTCCGGGCCGCGTCCTGACGGCCCTCGACGAACGGAACGGACGATGAAACTGACGATTGAACGCGGCGACCTGCTCAACGCGCTGTCCCATGTGCAGAATGTGGTCGAGCGCCGCAACACGATTCCGATCCTCTCCAACGTCCTGCTGCAGGCAGGCAATGGCGAGCTGAAGCTGACGGCAACCGATCTCGACATCGAGGCCGTCGACAGCGCCGACGCCACAGTTGCCCGAGACGGCGCGATCACTGCGCCGGCCGGAACGCTGTTCGACGTCGTCCGGAAGCTGCCGGCCGGGTCCGAGGTGGAACTGGAAGTCCAGCCGGAAGGCCAGCGCCTCATGATCACGGCCGGGCGTTCGCACTTCGAGCTGCCCACCCTGCCCGCCTCCGACTTCCAGACCATGAGTTCGGACGACACGGCCACGAAATTCTCACTGGGCGGCAAGGAGTTCGCCCGCCTGATCGACAAGACCCGCTTCGCCATCTCCACCGAGGAGACCCGGTACTATCTCAATGGCGTGTACCTGCATGGCGCCAAGACCGATGACGGCAATGCCGTGCTGCGCACCGTGGCCACGGATGGTCACCGCCTGGCCCTGGCGGAACTGCCCGCACCCGCCGGATCGGAAAACCTCGAAGGCATCATCGTGCCACGCAAGGCGATTGCCGAAGCCCGCCGCCTGGTGGATGGCGTCGAGGACGATGTCGAGATCGAGGTGTCCGACACCAAGATCGTCGTGCGCGCCGGACGTGCCGTGCTGACCTCAAAACTGATCGATGGCTCGTTCCCGGACTATGGCCGCGTCATTCCGAAAGGCAATGACAAGCGCCTGACCATCGACAACAAGGCCTTCGAAGCTGCGGTCGACCGTGTGTCCACCGTGTCGGCAGAGCGCTCGCGGTCGGTGAAAATGTCCCTGTCGGATGGCAAACTGGTTCTGGCCGTGAACCATGCCGAAACCGGCGTCGGCAATGAAGAGCTGGAAGCCGAGTATGGGTCGGACGCAATGGAGATCGGCTTCAATGCGAAATACCTGCTCGACATTGCCGGCCAGATTGAAGCGGTCGAAGCGGAATTCATGTTCAGCGATCCGGCATCACCTGCCCTCGTGCTCGACCCGTCGGATGACAGCGCCCGCTACGTTCTGATGCCGCTGCGCGTCTAGCCTGCCAATGGCCGGGCCTGCCCGGCATGGGCTGCCCGGACGAATGGAATGACCGCGCTCACCCGCCTGACCCTGACCGATTTCCGCAATTATGCGTCGCTCAGCCTGCCCCTCGACGGGCGGCATGTCTGCCTCTACGGCGCGAATGGGGCCGGCAAGACCAATCTGCTCGAGGCCGTCAGCCAGTTGGGCCCGGGCCGGGGCCTGCGCTCTGCCACGCTGCAGGACATGACGCGCAAGGATGCGCCCGCCGGATGGGCCGTGTCTGCCAGCCTTGCATCCGACCAGCGGATTGGCGTGGGTCTCGAGACCAGCCCGAGCACGAAACGGACGGTCCGCATAGATGGGGCACCGGCCACCGCGTCCGATCTCGCCGAACTTGTCCGCATCGTCTGGCTGACCCCCGCCATGGACGGCGTGTTCCGGGGCAGTACGTCTGACCGGCGGCGCTTCTTCGACCGGCAGGTGATGGCACACATGCCCACGCATGGCGCGGCGGCGGCGCGATACGAAAAGGCCATGCGCGAGCGCAATGCATTGCTGGAACGTGGCCATGTCGACCCGGCCTGGGCTGACGCGATCGAGGCGCGCATGGCAGAGGCGGGCGCCGAGATGGCGATCAACCGTGCGCATGTGCTGGAAGCGCTGCAGGCGGCCATCAATGCTCGGCCGGAAGGCTATTTTCCGAAAGCAGACCTCGCCCTGGAGGGCAGGTCCGAAGCGGCCGCAGGCGCAGGGGATGATTTCAAATCCATTTTCGAAGCGCTGGCAGACACGTTCCGCACGACCCGGCGCCGTGACATGGCCGCCGGCCGCACGATAGACGGGCCGCACCGTTCCGACCTGTCCGTGATCCACAGGCCAACCGGGGCCCCGGCAAAGGACGCCTCAACCGGCCAGCAGAAGGCGTTGCTGATCGGTCTGATCCTTGCATCTGCCGCCGCCTTGCGGGCAGAGGGAGACGGACCCTCTCCCCTGCTCCTGCTGGATGAGGCCGCGGCCCATCTGGATGCGGATCGCCGCGCAGCCCTGTTCGATGAACTGACCGCACTTGGCGGCCAGGCCTGGCTGACCGGAACGGAGGCCTTCCTGTTCGAAGCCTTTGGCGACCGGGCGCAGACCATCCGGATCGAGGATGGCCACGCCGCCAGCGATGCCTAGCTCTTGATGCGCAGGTCCGAAATCGACTTGGCGATCTCGCGATAGACTTCCTTCAGCTCTTCGCCATTGGATGCGTCGAAGGCAAAGGCCGGGCTGGTCGCGCAATATTCCATGATGGTCTGGCCATCCGATGTCTTCTGGACATAGTCCGGCACCTGGAAACCTACCGTGTAAACCTGAACATTCGACGGCTCCGATTTCATCGCGTCACACAGATCCTTGGCCTGCTGGAACGAATTCTTGCTCGCGGTGGGATGGGTCACATTGAAATCGCCGTCCGTCATCAGGATGACGGCCTTGGTGACATTCACCTCATCATACTCCCAGGGCGTGGCGGTTTCCGGCCAGATGTCCTTCCAGTTCGGGGAAACGAGATACCAGCCCCAGGCCACGCCCAGATGGCCCGCCGTGCCGCCATTGGCCGTCATGCTGTTCACATGGGCGGTCAGGGCCGCCTTGTCCTCGGTCAGCGGAACAGGTCCGGTCTGGCGGCAGGTGGCATAGTAGAAATCAAGCGCGCCGGTAGACCCGTTCGCCCCGCCATTCTCGATTTCATTCTCCCCGCGATACTTGTCCCGGTCACTGTCATAGAAATTCCAGCGCGGATTGCCGGCCCCGATCCAGGCAAAGCTTCCAGGTGCGGCATCGCTGTCTGCCTGAGATCCGGTCCGCTCATAGACGCATGTGTCGCGCGCCGACGAGTCTTCCCAGAACCAGCGCGCCACGTCCCAGTCATAGTCGCCATGCTGGTTGCAATCATCCGGATCGGATTCGGTACAGGTCCCGGTCTCGTAATACATGAATCGCTTGCCGGAGGCCTGATCATACATCCGGGCACCATTGTAGGAATTGTAGTTGCTGATGCCATTGCTGTTCGACGTGTCCGCAGGGATGGTGACGCCGCGCGTCACATCATCGAACCAGGCCCCGGCATTGACCGCATTGTTGTAGGTGACAATCCCCAGCCGGACGCTTCCATCGCGCACCTGATCGTCGGGCAACAATTCGTCAAAGGCCGTCACCGCCGCCGTCTTGAGGGATGACAGCCGGTTGTTGCTGTTCATCGACCCCGAAACATCGAACACGAAGGCCACATCGATCTTGCCGACCGAAAAGGTCGATGTGGACGACACGTTGAAGCTCATATCGTCATTTCCGAACAAGGTGGAAATGAAGGTGGGCTGGGTGCAGCGCATCTTGCCAAGAATGTCTTCACTGTCCTCGGAGAAGGTGACGGAGACGGCCGTACAGTTCATGCCACCGCCGGCCGAGTCGATCAGGGGCGACATGTAGGTACGGATGTCCGCGATCACTTCCTCGTCGGTTGCGCCCGCCTGGCGGGACAACGCCCCAGCCAGCACCGCCGAATCCATCGCATACTGGACCCGGGCCTGCTGGCGGAAGATGAATTCCAGATCAACGGCCAGCCCCACCAATGCGACGAGGGACGCCAGGATGAAGGCTGTCAGCATGGTAATATTGCCCCGGACGTCCCGGGCCAGCAGCTGCACGTTCCGAATGACGGCGCGAATGGACACGATACGGACTCCCCTGTTTCCGGCTTTCCCGACAGCCGCCGGATTGTCCGACTTTCCGGTTTCGCGCCCCTTCACCCGATCCGGTAAAATCCCGGCCGGCGCGAAAGCGCGCATTTACCAAGCGGATGCCCGGTCCGCCTTGGCCAAATGGACTGCGGGCGCTTGCCCTCGGGGCGGCATTCCGTGATATCGTGACCTCCGGATACCGATTCCCAGCCGAGGCAGACATGCAGCAATATCTCGATCTCCTGCAGGACATTCTGGACAATGGCCATGAGCGCGCCGACCGCACCGGAACCGGCACACGCGCCGTATTCGGACGCCAGATGCGCTTTGACCTGGCCGACGGCTTTCCGATGGTGACGACGAAGAAGCTGCATCTGCGGTCCATCATCATCGAACTGCTCTGGTTCCTGAAGGGCGACACCAACATCAGGTATCTGAAGGACAACAAGGTCTCGATCTGGGATGAATGGGCCGACGAGAATGGCGACCTTGGCCCGGTTTATGGCAAACAATGGCGCAGCTGGGCTGCGCCGGATGGCCGTGTGATCGACCAGATCCAGTGGGTGTTGGACGAAATCCGCACCAATCCCAATTCCCGGCGCCTGATTGTGTCAGCCTGGAACCCGGCCGACGTGAATGACATGGCCCTGCCCCCCTGCCACTGCCTGTTCCAGTTCAACGTGATGGACGGCAAGCTGAACTGCCAGCTCTATCAGCGCTCAGCCGACGTCTTTCTGGGCGTACCGTTCAACATCGCCTCCTATGCGTTGCTGACAATGATGATGGCGCGCGCCACGGCGCTGGAGCCAGGCGAGTTTGTGCACACATTCGGCGACGCGCATCTCTACCTGAACCATATGGAACAGGCACAATTGCAGCTGACCCGTGCGCCGCGCGCATTGCCCCGGATGATCCTGAACCCGGACAAGACCGATTTGTTCGGATGGGAGTATGAGGATTTCACCGTCGAGGGCTATGAGCCTCACGCCCACATCAAGGCCCCGGTGGCCGTCTAGGCGTCTTTCAACGCTTCCCACGCCGTCCAGGCGTCACCTGCATACATCAGGTTCGGGCCACCGCCCATATACACCGTCATGCCAAGCGTTTCGGCGACTTCCTCATCGGTTGCGCCAAGGCGCTTCAGGGCCTTGGTATGGAATCCGATGCAGCCATCGCATTGTTTCGCGACGCCGATGGCCAGAGCAATCAGTTCCTTGGTCTTGGTGTCCAATGCCCCATCAGCCAGAGCCGCCTTGGCCATGGCGTTGAACTGATTGATCGTCTCCTTGGCGCCCGTGCCGCGCAGCCCGGAAATACCGGCACTGATCGCTCCGGTAATCGCGTCATAATCCTTTTTGCCGTCTGCCATGATCGACTCCTTATTTGCATATTTGCGCAAATATGCATGTTATTGGAGCATCAGCAATATGGAGAATTCCGGATTTCGCAGTCAGGCGGCCGCCGGATCGACCTTTCCCAAATCCTCCCGCCGCCGAATGATGGCCGACACGATCACCGCCCCCACCATCTTGCCGATCACGAAGACGATCCAGTTCCAGACATGCAGGGAATTACCCGGGTCCATGCCGAGTTCCATCTGTTTGGCCAGATCCGCGCCATAGAGAAACACGGTTGTATCCACCGGGGCGGCGAGCGCGCTGGACAAAAGGATCCGCGTTGACAGGCGGTATTTGGTGAAGGTGAACAACAGCCAATCGACGCCCTCGGAGATCGCAAACGCCACGCCGCTTGCCAGCGCAATCACCGGCCAGGCGTAGTAGAACGACCAGGCGATCGCCAGGGCCATCACGATCAGCACCCGATGCCCCATTTCCCGCTGCACGAAATCACGGATCACGAACACCATGCCGGTCACCATGGTCATCGGGTGAAGGGATACGCCTTGCGCGGTCAGGCCGGTGCCTGTCGGAGCGACCACCTGAAACTCCGGAATCACACCGAACGACCAGTTCAGGAAGGGAATCAGCGCCACATAGACAAGCGCCCAGCCACGTCCTCTCAACAGCCAGATCGCCAGGAACGACAACAGGAGGGCGGGCATCGCCCAGCCAATCTGGGCCGGGTTTCCATTCGTCAGGATGTCTACAAACGTTTTCATAACACCGAACTCCTGCCGAACTGCGTTTCCTGTTGTAAAAACTGAAGAAAGAAGGTTGCCTTCCCCCTGCGAAACCGTCTCTCCATGTATCACCACAGTCTCACGGGGTCACAAGGGCCTGCGGTGAATTCGATTAGTTTGTAGATTGGATCGGTCAGTATGCCGGCACATGTGAAACTCTGCCTCATCGCCGCCCGGGCCCGCAATAATGTCATTGGGGCGGCAGGTGATCTACCCTGGCGCCTCAAGGGCGACCTGGCCTTCTTCAAGTCGGCCACGCTGGGCTGTCCCATCATCATGGGCCGCAAGACCTGGGAAAGCCTGCCGATACGCCCGCTGAAGGGCCGCGAGAACATCGTGATGACCCGCGACTGGGCCTATGATGCCGAAGGCGCGCGCGTCTATTCCAGTTTTCCCGCCGCGATCAACTCCGCGCGCGCCATCGCCGCCCGGACGGATGCCGACAAGGTGTTCGTGATTGGCGGGGAAACGCTCTACCGGATGGCCCTGCCCCTGGCCGACCGCCTCTATCTCACCGAAGTCGATGCCGAACCCGAAGGGGATGCCTACTTCCCGGAGGTGGACACCAGCCTCTGGAAGGAAACCGGCGCCGAACGACATGAGGCCGGCGAAGGCAATGATTTTGGCTTTACCATCCGCCAGTTGGACCGGGTCGGAGCGTTCACTTCTCCCTAGGATATCTGTTGTCGCGCTGAAGATCGCCGCCTAACCTCCTGTCAAAAAACGGCAGGAGGAAACACGCCGATGGACTTCGAGATCATTACAACCGGATTGCGCTTTCCGGAAGGCCCGGTCGTCATGGCCGATGGCAGCATCATTGTTGTCGAGATCGAAAAGAAATGCATCACCCGGTGCTGGGGCGACGGCAAGACGGAAGTGATCGCCACACCGGGCGGCGGCCCGAACGGCCTCGCCATCGGACCGGATGGCGCGCTCTGGGTCTGCAACAATGGCGGATTCATCTACACCGAAATGGACGGGCTTCTGATCCCGGGGAACTGCCCGGACGACTATGATGGTGGTCGCATCGAGCGGATCGACCTGTCGACGGGCAAGGTCGAGCGCGTGCTCGACACGGTCGAGGGCCACAAGCTGAAAGGCCCGAACGATCTCGTCTTCGACAAGGCCGGAAACCTCTACTTCACCGATCACGGCAAGACCTATTCCCGCCATCGCGATTTCGGCGGCCTGTTCTTCCTCGCCAATGGCGCCAGCGAGGCCAGGGAACTCGACTTCCACTATACCAGCCCCAACGGCGTCGGCCTCTCGCCGGACGAACAGACCGTCTACATGGCCGATACGATGACCGGCCGGATGTGGGCCTTCGATCTGGAAAGCCCCGGTGTGATCAAGCCGGCCTCCCCGTTCAATGGCGGCCGCGTCGTCGCCACCATGCCCGGCCTGCAATATTTCGATAGCCTGGCCATGACAGCTGCCGGAAATGTCTGCGTCGCTACCATCCTGAATGGCGGCATCACGACCATCACCCCCGGCGGCGACTTCCACCATACGGCCTTCCCGGACCTGATCGTCACCAATATCGCCTTTGGCGGGGATGACATGCAGGATGCCTACATCACCCTGTCCAGCACGGGCCAGCTCGCCCGGTGCCGCTGGCCCGAACCCGGCCTGAAGCTGAACTTCAACGCCTGATACGGCACACAGGGCGGGCACGTCATGAAACTCCTGAAGATCGCTCTGGTCATTCTGGGCACTTTGATCGTGGGTCTGGTCGGCGCGCGCGTCTTGTTCAGCGTGCAGATCGGCGAAGCCCTGTTTCGGTCTGCCGTGAAAGCCAATATCGGGCAGAATGCACTGGCCAACGCGTCTGACGGACTGAGTGTTGTCCTGGTCGGCACCGGCTCTCCCCTGCCTGATCCGGGACGCGTTGGGCCAATGACCGTGGTGGCCGCCGGAGACCGGGTCTTTGTCATTGATGCCGGGTCAGGCTCGGCCCGGCGGTTTGGTGAGCTTCGTCTGCCATGGGGCAGTGTCGAAGCAGTCTTCCTGACGCATTTCCATTCCGATCATATCGACGGGCTCGGCGAAGTGATGCTGCAGCATTGGGCCGCCGGCGGCGCGGAGTCTCCGCTGGCCCTGTATGGCCCGAACGGTGTCGACCGGATCGCTGCCGGATTGATGGAGGCGTATGCTCAGGACACAACATACCGGATCGCTCATCACGGCGCCGATGTGATTGCACCCTCTGGCCAGGGCGCGGAAGCCATTGCCTTCGCGCCAAGCGGGTTGCCGGAAGTCGTCTACCAGCAAGATGGGCTCACCGTTTCGGCTGTGTCGGTGGACCACAGCCCGATTGAACCTGCCGTTGCCTACCGCTTCGACTATCAGGGGCGATCCGTCACGATCTCCGGCGACACGGTGAAGGATGATCGTCTGGTAACGCTGGCAACTGGTACGGACCTGCTGATCCACGAGGCCCTGAATGCCGAGATGGTTGGTATCTTGCGCGACGAGCTCGCCGCCAATGGAGAGACACGGTTGGCCGCCATCATGAATGACATTCTCGACTATCACACAACGCCGGTTGAGGCCGCGCAAGTCGCAGAGGCCGCCCGGGTCCGCATGCTGGCCCTCAGCCATATCGTGCCCGCGCAACCCAGCCGGCTGCTTTACCCGGCCTATTTGAAAGGCACGGCCAAAGCGTATGACGGGCCAATCGTGTTGGGCGAAGACGGGATGATGTTCAGGCTTCCGGCAAGTTCGGAAAAGATCGAACGCCGTCGGCTGGACTGAGCACCATCTGCGATGGCCATGCGCGCAAAGCCGTGTACTCTGTCGGCATGACACGCTTCACGATCGTCTGCGACTATGAGGGCGGCACTTATGTTTCCCAGGTGCGGGCAAGCGATGCCGTACACAGTGTGACAGCCTGGGCCGGCCAACTGCAGAGGGAACGCCCAATTCCGGACACATCCGATCTGATTGCAGAAGCCGCGCTGCAGACTCCGGATGACATCGTCCCGCTCGACGGGTTGACCGGCGTGTGGTGCTGGACGGGGTCGGTCCGCGAACAACTCGTCCTGGCACACATCATCGAAACGGTCTGACGGTCACGGCACACAGCCGGTTCAGGAGGCGTCCAGCAAGGCTTCCAGGATCTCGGTTTGGTGCGCTTCGCCCCATTCACACAATGAAACAAATGCCCCGCTGAGGCTCTTGCCGAACTCGGTCAGCGCATAGTCCACCCGCGGCGGAACTTCGCCATGGTCCGTCCGACTGATGATGCCGTGGCGTTCCATTTCCTTCAATTGCTGGATCAGCACCTTGTCGCTGACGCCCTCAATGCTGCGCTTCAACTCGCCGTATCGCATCGGCCCGCGTGCGAGGAAGAACAGAATGAGCGGCTTCCACTTGCCGCTGATCAGCCGGAGCGCAGCATCAAGCCCGCAGATGAAAGGTCTCATGACATCCCGCTTTCAACAAATTTCTTTCATACTTACCAATTGGTGCATACTTGTTAAAAAGTAAGTACCTGCCCAGCTAGCCATCTCCAACAGACAAGGAGATTGGACATGAAACGGCTTGAAGGAAAAATCGCAGTCATCACGGGTGGCGGCTCCGGCATCGGACTCGCCACGGCAAAACGCTTCGTTGAAGACGGGGCGTTCGTCTACATATTCGGCCGCAGGCTGGACGTTCTGGATGCCGCCATCGCGGAATTGGGCCCCAATGCCCGTGCGATTGTCGGCGATGTGAGACGCCTGGAGGATCTGGATCATCTGTATGACACCATCGCAAGGGAACATGGGCGGCTCGACATCGTGTTCGCCAATGCCGGACTTGGCGATCTCGCGGCGCTTGGCGATATCACGCCGGAACAGGTCGATCTCACCTTTGGCGTCAATGTCAAAGGCACGCTGTTCACCGTTCAGAAGGCGCTTCCGCTGTTGAAGTCCGGCAGTTCAGTGATCCTGACCGGGTCGACCACCGGCACCATGGGCACCCCGGCCTTCAGCGTCTACAGCGCCTCGAAAGCGGCCGTGCGGAACCTTGCCCGCAGCTGGGCACAGGATCTCCGGGGCTCAGGCATTCGGGTCAACGTCCTGGTGCCCGGAGGAACCGAAACCGAGACCGTCATGCGGGACATCGGGACCGATGCGATGAACCAGATCGGTGCCTCCAGCCCCCTTGGCCGGCTGGGCTATCCGACCGAAACGGCTGCTGTTGCCGCGTTCCTGGCGTCGGATGACAGCAGCTACATGACGGGCGGCGAGGTGTTCGTCGATGGCGGGCTGGCGCAGGTCTGAACCTTCAAACATCACCGGGGGGCCGGTCGCCGGAAATGGCAGGTTTCACCAATTCCGATGATCGCCCCCTACCCGCAATGCCTCCAGCGGCAGACAGCCGCAATATTCCTTGCAGACGGCTGGACGAAGCTGCCCACGCCCCTTACCTGGAGCCGTCATGACACACAGACTGATCACGACAATCGCCGCAGCCCTGCTGGCATCCGGCTGCGCCGCCGAACACCCCGCCCCCGAGACGCCCGCCGCGTCGCGAAGCGCCGAAGCGGTAGAAATGAACGGACTCTCTCCTCTGCTGGACGAGTTGGCGTTCTCAGGCACGCTCCTCGTCAGCAAGGGCGACGACATCCTGCTGCGTGAAGCGGTGAATGCGGCCCCGATCGAGGATGCTGCAGACGTCACCCTCGACACCCGCTTTCCCGTCGCCTCCATGACAAAGAGCTTCACGGCGGCATTGGTGCTGAAGCTGGTCGATGAGAAAAAGCTGGGACTGGACCAGACGCTGACCGAATTGTTGCCGGACTTTGATGCGCCCTATGCCGGCGAAGTCACGGTCCGCCACCTGCTGCAGAACCGGTCCGGCATTCCGCACTACATCGATATTCCCGGCTGGTTCGACAATGATGTGAAGCGCGCCTTCACGGACGAAACCTTCATAGAGGCGCTTGAGGGACTGGAACTGAAGTTCACCCCCGGCCGCGATTATCTGTACTCGAATGTCAATTACTTCCTGCTGGCGCTCATCATCGATCACCATTCGGGAATGGATTACGAGACCCGTCTACAGACGCAGATCCTGGATCCGCTGGGCATGACCGAGACCCGTCAGCTCTACGAGGACAAGGGCGGCCTCGCCGTGAACTACCTGAAGAATGATGATGGCGCCTACGAAATCATCCCCGTCGTGAACCCGGTCCTGTTTCGCGGCACGGCCTCCATGGTGTCAACTGCGGACGATCTGAACACCTGGGGACATGCCGTCATGGATGGCACTATCTATTCGGAGGCGGCCGCAGCAGAGGCCTTCCATACCGATACGCCCATGGCATGGAGCGTTTCGGAACTCCCTGTCTCGGACGACCGGAACGTCAGCGTCACCTACTATAATGGCCGCCTGATCGGCTATCTCAGCCTGATCATGCTGGTGCCGGAGGAGGATGGCGTGATCGTCATCCTCAACAACAATACGGTCGGCTATGACAACATGATCGGCCTTGCTGCGACGCTGGCCGCGGACCATTTCGGCGGTGAAGACTAATCCTCGAACACGATTTCCGGTGTCGGCCGCGAGGTCAGGCCGTCCAGTTCGATCGCCACGCGGCGGGCCAGTTCGTGAAACAGCTGTCCCGCGGCAGCGTCTGACAGAGCCGCAGGCTCGCCGGCATCGCCGCCTTCCCGGATGGCCTGCAACATCGGCAATTCGGCCAGCAGGGGCAGGCCCAGCGTAGCGGCAGTCGCGGCGCCGCCGCCCTGCCCCATCAGGTAATGACGGGTGCCGGCCGGGTCTTCGAACCAGCTCATCGTCTCGACCACACCCAGCACAGGCACTTCAGTCTTGGCGAACATGGCCGCACCACGCCGCACATCCGCCAGCGCGACTTCCTGCGGTGTCGTCACGATCAGCGCCGCCGTCACCGGCACGCGCTGCGCAATCGTCAGCTGGGCATCACCGGTGCCTGGCGGCGTGTCGATGATCAGCACATCCAGCGGGGCGTCCGGTGTGCCCCAGTCAGCATCGTTCAGCATCTGCGTGATCGCGGACATCACGATCGGCCCGCGCCAGATCATCGGCGCATCCGGGTCGGACAGGTATCCGATGGACAGGGATTTCACCCCGAAGGCCTCGACCGGTTGCAGCTTGCCGGTCTCAGGCGAGGTTTTCGGTTCGGCCGACACCGTTCCCAGCATGGTCGGGATGGACGGCCCATAGATGTCGGCATCCATAAGGCCGACTTTCATGCCTGCCTTTGCCATGGCAATGGCCAGATTGACCGACACGGTAGACTTGCCGACCCCGCCCTTTGCGCTGGCGACCACGAGGATGCGCGAAATGCCCGGAAGGGATGATTTCGGCACGCTCGACGGTACGCGCCCCTGTTGCAACGCCTCGTCCGACAGCCGGGCGCCCTTCCCGACCCGCCGGGACGCAGGCGCAGGCGAGAGATTTACCTGTTTCTGCGGCGCTGCCGGCGCATGGGAGGAATGAGACGCGTGCGCCGCGCGCTCGGCCGTGAGCACGCTGGTCACGGATTTCACGCCCGGGATCAGCTCCACCTTGCCCTCGGTCTCGATGCGGCGGGCCTCGGCGGCTTCCGGCGCTGCCGGATCGGCCTGGATGACCAGCACGGCGCGGCCATCCTCGCCAACCGAAACCGATTCGAGCCAGCCCGGCCGCCCGAGCACCTCGGCGATCTTTTCCTCGAGCTTTCGGCGTGATTTATCCTTCGATCCGAACAAACTGTGCGACTCCACTGCTCTTGATGCCTGCAAACAGGCATGCACTTATCATCAAAGCGCCTATATAGAACCCATGCACAGCAATACAGGGAGGGCTCATGCCCTGGGATGACAAGACGAAATCCAGCGGCCCATGGGGCGGCGAGGGTGGCAACAATGGAGGCGGCAAGGATGGCGGCTCTCCATGGAACCGGCCCGGCGGCTCCGGGGGAAGCGGGAGCAATGACCTCGAAGACCAGATGCGGCGCATGCAGGAACGCTTCCGCCAGCGCGGAGGTGGCGGTGGCCGTCGCCGGGGTGGCGGCGGTGGCGGAGGGACCAATTTCGGCCCGCTCGGCTTCCTGGTCATCGCAGGTATCGCCCTGCTCGCCTGGCTCTCGACCAGCGTCGTGATGGTGGATCCGGGCCAGCAGGCCTCGGTGTTCCGGTTCGGCAAATGGCAGACCAATTTCGGCCCCGGCCTTCACTTCCACCTGCCTGCCCCCTTCGAGGAGCATGAACTGGTCGAGGTTGAAGCCCGCCGGACGACACAGATCGGCCAGACCATGGATGAAAGCCTCATGCTGACCGAAGACGAAAACATCGTCGACATCCAGTTTTCTGTGTTCTGGCGCGTGAAATCGGAAGCGCCGCAGGACTATATCCTGAACGTCAAACAGCCTGACATCGCCGTCGAGATGGTGGCGGAATCGGTGATGCGCGAAGTGGTCGGCAAGACCAAGCTGCAAAGCGTGATCACCACGGAACGGGACGTCGTGCAGACAGAAGTGGCCGAACAGGTCCAGACCCTGCTGAACGATTACCGCGCCGGCATCCGGATCCTGAGTGTCCAGATCGACAAGGCCGACCCGCCCCAACAGGTGATCGAGGCCTTCAACGATGTGAACGTGGCCGAACAGGACGCCGAGACCAACATCAACCGCGCCACGCAATATGCCAACCAGGTGGTCCCGCAGGCGCGTGGTACAGCCCAGCGCCTGCTGCAGGAAGCGGAAGGTTATCGTGACCAGATCGTCGCGGACGCACAGGGTGAAGCCTCGCGTTTCGAACAGATCTATGAGGAATACCGCAAGGCACCGCGCGTAACGCGGGAGCGCATGTATCTCGAAACGATGGAGCGCGTGCTCGAGCGGACTGACAAGACAATCCTGGACAACCGGGCCGGCGCAGTTCCCTACCTGCCGCTTGACCGCGTCCAGCCCGCAAACCGCGGAGGGCAGAACTGATGCGTAATCTGAGCTGGCTGGCACTGGCCGTCGGGGCGATCGTCCTCGTCGCCATTTTCAACTCCTTCTATGTCGTTCGCCAGGACGAGCAGGCCCTGATCCTGCAGGTTGGTGAACCCCGCGCCGTGATCAACGCGCCGGGCACGGACGAAGCAGGCCTGTATTTCAAGATTCCGGTCATCCAGACCGTCGAGAAACTGGACCGGAAGAATCTCGGGCTCGATATCGAGAACATCCAGGTCCTGGCGTCCGACCAGCGGCGCCTGGCGGTGGACGCCTTTGTACGGTGGCGCATCAGCGATCCGCTGAAATTCTATCAGAGCCTCCGCAACATCCGCGCGGCCGGCGACCAGCTGAACGATGTGACCAAGGCGTCCATCCGTGAAGTCATGGGTGACGTGCCGGTGCCGGAAATCATTTCCGGACAGCGCGCCATCCTGATGGACAGCATTCGCGAAAAGGTTGCCGCAGAACTGGCAGATGACGGCATTTCCATCATCGATGTGCGCATCCGCCAGGCCGACCTGCCGCGTGAAGTGGCGGACGGCGTCTACAGCCGGATGCAGACCGCCCGTAAGCAGGAAGCCGAACGGATCCGCGCTGAGGGTGAGGAACGCGCCCGCCTGATCCGGGCCCAGGCCGAACGGGAAAAGACCGTGATCGAGGCCCAGGCCCGTGAACAGTCAGAGATCATCCGCGGTGAAGGCGATGCCCGCTCCACGGAAATCTATGCCAATGCCTACAACAAGGATCCGGAATTCTTCCGCTTCCAGCGCGCGCTGATCGCCTGCGAGAATTCGATCAAGGATGACACGCGCATCATTGTCGGCCCGGATGCGCTTGGCCTTTGCGACGAGTTCATCGACCGGGCCCGCGCCAATGGCGGCTCGCGCTAGGGCGCGCCTGGCATGTCACTTCAACTGATCCTCATCGGGATCGGCATGTGGCTCTTGATTGAGGGGGTGGTCTATGCGGCCGCCCCCGATTTCATGCAGCGTCTGGCGGAGTATCTGTCGCGTATGCCGCCGCGCGAAATTGCCCTTGCCGGCATTGGGTCGGCGGCAATCGGCGCAATCTTCATCGTCATTGCAGTTCGGTTTCTCTGAACCGGTTGCAAGACGCCCGCAAAGCGCCATAGTTTACCCTGAATAGTGTACATTGTGCTTCGAAAGGAGGCTCAGCGGCCCATGCGCATTTCGGCCCTTGCTGCCTTGCTCCTCATCGGTTCGGCCTCCGCCGGACTGCCCGCCCACGCTCAGGAGAGCCTGTCGCAGCGTGTGGATGGCATTGACCAGAAGATCCAGCCGCAAAGCTTCCGGGAATTGTCGAAGCGCCTGATGCCTGCCGTCGTCAACATCTCGACCTCGCAGACCATCGCCCCGGACGGCATGCCCACCTTTCCGGAGGGCTCGCCCATGGAACGGTTCAACGAGTTTTTCGGCCGGGACGAGGATGGCTTCCGCCGTGAAGGTTCGCTCGGGTCCGGGTTCGTGATTTCGGCAGACGGATACATCATCACCAACAATCACGTGATCGAGAATGCCGACGAGATCGACATCAATTTCTCGAATGGCCGCGTGCTGAAGGCCGACCTGATCGGCCGCGACCGCGACACGGATCTGGCTGTCCTGAAAGTCCGCTCCGACACGCCCCTGCCCTATGTGGACCTGGCCGACAGCGACCGGGCGGAAGTCGGCGACTGGGTGATCGCCATTGGCAACCCGTTCGGGTTTGGCGGCTCTGTCTCTGCCGGCATCATTTCCGCGCGCAACCGCGACCTGAATGCAGGCCGGTCGGACGATTTCATCCAGACCGACGCCGCCATCAATCGCGGCAATTCCGGCGGCCCGCTGTTCAATCTCGGCGGCGAGGTCGTTGGCGTGAACACGGCCATCATCTCGCCCACCGGCGGATCGGTCGGCATCGGCTTTTCGGTACCGGCAAATCTGGTCAAGCGAATTTCGGACCAGCTCATCAAGGAAGGCCGGGTGCGTCGCGCCTGGTTGGGTGTCAATGTACAGGATGCGGACGAGGCACTGGTCCGCGCCTACAAGGCCACCGGCAAGGGCGGCGTCATCATCACCCGCATCTCCGATGACGGCCCGGCCGCAAAATCCGACATGGAGGTGGGGGACCTCGTGCTGCGCTTTGATGGCGAGACCGTCACCAGCGTGCGTGAGCTGACCCGCATGATCACCGACACGCCGATTGGCCGCACCGTGCCCATCTCCCTGGTGCGCGACGGCAAGGCCCGCACCGTCAATGTCACGCTTGGCGAACTGGAAGACGAGGATGACACGCCGGCCGCCAATGCGGCGCTGGATGCTCCGGCGAGTTCCAACGATCTGGGCGCGGAACTGACCAGTCTCGATGATGATGTCCGCCGCCGCTATGGCATCCCGAAGGATGTCGATGGCGTGGTCGTCACCACCGTGTCGGCCCGCGGCCGCACCTTCGGAAAGCTCCAGCGGGGTGATGTGATCATCGAGGTGAACTTCGAACGCGTCACGACGGTCACGGACACGATCAGCAAGGTGGAGACCGCGATGACCACGCCGCGCCAGCCCCTGTTGCTGCGCGTGAAGCGGCGCGGCGAAGCCGGCTGGTTCGATCAGTTCATTTCGGTCGACCTGACCAATTCCTGATCAGTCTGCGTCCACCAGTTTCAGGCTCACCCCTTCGACAAAGCCGGCATCATAGGCCGCGTCCCGGATCAGGGCGATGATTCCGACACGGGTCTTTGGCCGGACTTCCAGAACAATCATGGCGTCCGGCATTTCTGCCTTTACGCGTTCGATATTGGCGCCAACCGCCCCGATGTCCGCATAGCGGCCATTGATCGAAATCAGCCCCTCTTCCGTGACCTGGATCAACATCGCGCTGGACGGGTTTCCCCCGTCGGTCGGCGCAGGCGCCTCGATACCGATCGTCTCCTCGGCGGCAAATGTCGTGGTGACAATAAAGAAGATCAGCAGGATGAAGACGATGTCCAGCATCGGCGTCATCGCGACCTCTGCTGCACCGTGCTGATGGCGACGAATTGATCTCATATTGGCCTCCCTCCGGTGTTTTCTTGAGGCAAGCCTAACACAAATGTAATTACATTACTAATTGTTCGCGAGCCCTTCGGGCTACTCCTGTCATGCGCCCGATCAGCCCGTGACGAAATCGTCCGCGCAATACCCCTGGAAGAACAGGGCGGCATGCAGGTCGGTATGGTTGATCGCGGCATGCGCTTCTGCGGCGACAATCGGCTTGGCCCTGTAGGCAATGCCGAGACCGGCCGCCTGGATCATGGCGAGATCATTGGCCCCATCGCCCAGCGCCAGCGCGTCGTTGCGGCCCAGTCCTGCAGCGGCCGAGAACTCGTCGAGTGCCGACAATTTCGCCTCACGCCCGAGGATCGGCATCCCGACCTCTCCAGTCAGCGCAGCGCCATCATCGATCAGCGTGTTGCCGCGATGCGCGACGAAACCGGCCTCCTCGGCAACCCGCCCGGTGAAGAAGGTGAAGCCGCCCGAGACCAGCACGGTCGTCGCGCCCTGCGCCTTCATCGTCTCCACAAGTGTCCGGGCGCCGGTGTTCAGGGAGATGCGGGCGTCATAGGCCTGCTGCAGCGCAGTCAGCGCCAGGCCTTTCAGCATGGCGACGCGCGTCGTCAACGCGCCCTCGAAATCCAGTTCGCCCCGCATGGCGCGTTCCGTGATCGCGGACACTTCCGCCTTCAGCCCGGCAAAATCGGCCAGTTCATCCAGGCATTCCTGTCCGATGATCGTGGAATCCATGTCGGAGATCAGCAGCCGCTTGCGCCGGTTTGCCACCGGCAGAAGGGCCGCGTCCATCTCCTCTGCATCCAGAGCCGACAGGATCTGTCCGGCCAGCGGGACGCCCGTTTCCGGCAGCGCAACCTCGACGGCACCCACCTCCCCCGCCCGTCCGAGACGCCGTATCGGCGGCAGGCTTTCCGCAAGGCCCAGATCGCCCAGCAGCATGCCCAGACGCGAGGCAATATTGTCTTCCGGCGCGTTTGCGGCGGCCACGAGGATCATCGGGGTTTCTGCTTTCTCAACCATTCCCGCCTCATCACGGGTTTCCTCGCCGCTGACAAGCCCTTACCTCTATAAGCATGACACCTGCTATTCTCATTCACGGACCCACGGCCAGCGGAAAGACCGCCCTGGCCATAGAAGTGGCGCGCCGTCTGGGCGGGGAAGTGATCAATGCCGACTCCATGCAGGTCTATCGTGACCTGCGGGTGATTTCGGCCCGCCCCAGCGCCGCGGAAATGGACGGCGTCCCCCATCACCTGTTCGGTCATGTTGATGCGGCCCGGCGCTATTCCACCGGCGACTGGCTGGAAGATGTCCGCGCCACGATCCGCGCACTGGAACTGAAGGGCAAGCGCGCCATCGTCGTGGGCGGCACCGGTCTCTACCTGCTGGCCATGACAGAGGGCCTGTCCAACATTCCCCCCGTGCCGGATGACATCCGCGCCGATGTCCGCGCCATCGCCGATGCCGAAGGGGCCGAGGGCCTGCGCGCCCGGCTGGCCCCGGTCGATCCGGACACCGCCGACCGGCTCGGCACCGGCGACCGCCAGCGTCTCGCCCGCGCCTATGAGGTCTATCTCGCCACCGGCAAGCCGATCACCGATTTCCAGAAGGACCGGCAACCCCCTGTCCTGAAGCCCGGCGAATGGATCGGATTCGCCCTCACCCCGCCGCGTGCAAAACTCTATCAGAAGATAGACCGCCGATTCGAGGGCATGCTCATGCAGGGAGCCATGGAAGAGGCCCGCCAGCTGATCAGCCGCAATCTCGATCCCGAACTTCCTGCAATGAAAGCACATGGCATGCCCTGGCTGGCGGCCTTCGCACGCGGAGAGATCACGGCAGAATTTGCCGCAGAAAACGCGAAACGCGACACAAGACGCTACGCAAAGCGCCAATTCACGTGGATTGGTCGCCAGTTTCCGTTCTGGCCGCGCATTCCTTCACCTGATCCGGAGGACCGCTTGAGGGTTATTCTTGCCTTGTACAGGGAGATTGACACGGTGGTTGAGGCAGATTATTCCTGATCGCGACGTTGGAGGAAACGCACCGTGCGCAAATACGTAGTACTCGTTATTAAGCATCCGTAGCTGGCTTGTCTAAGCCGGTTGCGGGTGCGCGCACATCAAGGGGCTCCGTTGGAGCCCTTTTTCTTTTTCGCTCCAGTCCAGACCCAGCCCGATCAGAGACCCTTCCATGACCACCGAGACAAAGACCAAGCCTGCCGCGGATGCAAAGACCATGACCGGCGCAGAAATCGTCATCAAGGCACTGAAGGAACAGGGTGTGGACACCATGTTCGGCTATCCCGGCGGCGCGGTCCTGCCGATCTATGACGCGCTCTACAATTCCGACGGCATCCGTCACATCCTGGTGCGCCACGAACAGGGCGCAGGCCACGCCGCCGAAGGCTATGCCCGCTCGACCGGCAAGCCGGGCGTCTGCCTCGTCACATCCGGACCGGGCGCCACCAACATGGTCACGCCGATCGCCGATGCGATGATGGATTCCATCCCGATGGTGGTCATCACCGGCCAGGTCCCCACGCACCTGATCGGCACCGATGCCTTCCAGGAATGCGACACGACCGGCATCACGCGCACCTGCGCCAAGCACAATTATCTCGTCACCGATGTGAACCAGCTGGCCCGCACCATTCACGAGGCCTTTCTCATCGCCCGGTCCGGACGCCCCGGCCCGGTGGTCATCGACATTCCGAAGGACATCCAGTTCGCGACCGGCGCCTATATCGGCAAGGACGGGGTGCACAAGCCGACCTACCACCCGAACACGGCGGCCCATCCGGACGCCATCGCAGCCACGGTCGACCTGATGCTGCATGCCCGGCGCCCGGTCTTCTATACCGGCGGCGGCGTCATCAATTCCGGCCCGGAGGCCACACGCCTGCTGCGCGAGCTGCAGAAAGCCACCGGTTATCCGGTCACGTCCACCCTGATGGGGCTCGGCGCCTTTCCGGCCGGGCATCCGGACTGGCTCGGCATGGTCGGCATGCATGGCAGTTTCGAAGCCAACAATGCGATGCATGATTGCGACCTGATGATCTGTGTGGGCGCCCGGTTCGACGACCGCGTCACCGGGCGGATCGATGCCTTCTCCCCCAATTCCAAGAAGGTTCACATCGACATCGACCCCTCTTCCATCAACAAGATCGTGCGGGTCGACATTCCGGTCATCGCCGATTGCGCCGAAGCGCTGGGCGCCCTGTTGAAGGAATTCAAGAGCCGCAAGGGCAAGAAGCCGGACCTGAAACCCTGGAAACAGGAAATCGACATCTGGCGCGCGCGCAATTGCTTCGCCTATACGAACTCCGAATCCGTCATCAAGCCGCAATATGCGGTTCAGCGCCTCTACGAGCTGACGCGCGATCGCGACACCTACATCACGACCGAAGTCGGCCAGCACCAGATGTGGGCCGCGCAATTCTATCATTTCGACGAGCCGAACCGGTGGATGACGTCCGGCGGCCTCGGTACAATGGGATATGGCCTGCCGGCCGCCGTGGGTGTCCAGGCAGCCCATCCCGGCGCGCTGGTCATCGACATTGCCGGCGAAGCCTCGATCCAGATGATGATGCAGGAATTGTCGACCGCCGTGCAGCACAAGCTGCCCGTGAAAGTGTTCATCCTGAACAATGAATGGATGGGCATGGTGCGCCAGTGGCAGGAATTGCTGCATGGCGAGCGCTACTCCCACTCCTATTCCGACAGCCTGCCCGATTTCGTGAAACTTGCCGAGGCCTTGGGCGGCCATGGCATTCGCTGCGACAATCCGGTGGAACTGGACGACAAGATCCGCGAGATGATTGACCATCCGGGCCCCGTCCTGTTCGATTGCTGCGTTGAGAAGGCCGAAAACTGCCTGCCGATGATCCCGTCAGGTGCCGCGCACAATGAAATGATCCTGGGCGAGATCCGGGGTGATGAAATCGACGACGCGGGCAAGCAGCTGGTCTAGGGTGAGCGGGCCGGCCTGACAGGCCGGGGCGAAGGGGAAGTGTCGCGGAATGGAAAACGCGCTCGATCTTGAGGAAATGTTCCGTCGTCTCGGGCGGGCCGACTGGATCGCCATCGTCTCGGCGGTGGTCGCTGTCGCCTCCTTCCTGGCGAACTGGCGGATCGTGTCCCGCCAGTCCCGCATGCAGGCCGAAAATCTGCGCCTGGCCCATGATTCCGACGTCATCGCCTGGTTCCACGAAACGGTGAATGAGTTGTCGGACGCGCAGGAAACCCTGCGCGAAGCCGGCCGCAGCTTTCCAGCCGAGGACTTCGAGGCGCGCCGCTCGCGCGCCCGCACGCGCATCTCCGCCATGCTGGATCGCGGCCGCCTGTTCTTCCCGAATGTCGATCGCGGCGATGGCCATGGCGCGCAGCGCGAAGCCGGATATCAGGGCTATCGACAGCCCTGCCTCGATCATCTCTATGCGTGTTACCGCCTCGTCTCCGACTGGCCCGCCCCGCTTCCCGTGGCAGCCATGAGCGATGCGCAGACACAGGAAAAATCGGAACGGATCAGCCAGCTGGTCACGGCCCGCCGGGCCTTTGTTTCAGAAGTGTTCAAGGCCATTGATCCGCGTCGCCGCGGACAAGTGCTGCAGGAGTTTTCAACATGAGCCCACAGGACCTCACAAAGGCGCAGGACCGCAGCGAGCCCGCATCCGCCTATGACATGTCCCATGCCGAGGAAACGGTCGAGCGGCGTACGCTGGCCGTCATGGTCGACAACGAGCCCGGCGTGCTGGCCCGCGTCGTCGGCCTGTTCTCGGGCCGGGGCTACAATATCGACAGCCTCACCGTGGCCGAGGTCGATGCCAATGAACACCGGTCGCGCATCACGATCGTGACCCAGGGCACGCCCCACATCCTGGAACAGATCGAAGCCCAGCTTCTGCGCATCGTGCCGGTCGACAAGGTGATCGACATCACGAAGTCGAAGAGGGGCATCGAACGCGAACTCGCCCTGGTGAAAGTCGCGGGAAAAGGCGAGGCACGGGTCGAGGCACTGCGGATCTCTCAGATTTTCCGGGCAAATGTGATAGACACCACCAATGAGAGCTTCATTTTCGAACTGACGGGTGCGTCCGAAAAGATTACGCAATTTGTCGACCTGATGCGGCCCCTGGGCCTTGTCGAGGTCAGCCGTACGGGCGTCCTGTCGATCAAGAGGGGAAAGGAAAAGGGATGACACGCACCAGCCTTGCCGCACTTGGCGCCCTTTTTCTGGCCACAAGCGCGCACGCGCTCGAAGATCTGCCCGACAGCTGCGCAAGCGATCTGTCGAGCGCCGTCTACACGTCGCGCGATGAGGCCGACCAGGCCGAACTCCAGTGCGACATTGACCGCGCCGACCTGCTCGTGCGCCGCGCCGCCACGATCTTTGACACCGCCCAGACACCGCTGATGCGGATCGTGGATACGGCTGCGCCGAGCGGCGCTGCCTATGTCTATGACGTGGTCGATGCCTCGGGCACAATGATGCTCGACGCGCGTACCGTGCCGGTTGGCGACGATGTGAAAGTGCCGATGTGCCGTCTGCAGACGCAGTTGCCGACAGCCGTGGCCAGCAAGGTCGCCCTGTCCCTGCTGACCGCCGGAGGCACCGATGTTCCGGCCTATGGCAACCGGCAGAAAATGGTCACCAATGCCGATGGCTCGCGCAGTTTCGAACTGCTCCTGTCGTCGCATGACGTGGTCACCCTGATCGAGACGACCAACGGACCAAGACATTTCTCGCGTCATGCCGAGGCAACCGACTCCATCGCCGAATTGAACCGCAGCGTCATCGGCGTGGCCAATTTTTCAGATGGCTGGGTGTGCAACACCAACTGATCTGAAGACCCTACCCCCAACAATCAAACCTCCAGCGGAGCAAGTAGAGGCCCATGAAAATCTATTACGAACAGGATGCGGACATCTCCCTCATCCAGAGCAAGAAAGTCGCCGTGATCGGCTATGGCAGCCAGGGGCATGCCCACATCCTCAACATGCGCGACAGCGGTGTGAAGAATGTGAAGGTCGGCCTGTATGAAGGCTCGCCCAGCCGCAAGAAGGCAGAGGCCGAGGGCCTTGAAGTGGTCACGCCCGCTGAAGCCGCCCAATGGGCCGACGTGATCATGATCCTGATCCCGGACGAGAAACAGGCGGTTCTCTACGCAAACGAAATCGAGCCGCACCTGCGCGCGGGCCAGCACCTGATGTTCGGCCATGGCTTCAACGTGCACTACAATCTGATCCGTCCGCGCCCGGATGTCGACGTGTCCCTGTCGGCCCCGAAGGGCCCCGGCCACACGCTGCGCGCCCAATACCAGATGGGCTTCGGCCTGCCGGGCCTCGTGGCCATCCATCAAGACGCCACCGGCACGGCGAAAGACGTGGCCCTGTCCTATTCGAAAGCCATCGGCAATACGCGCGCAGGCGTCATCGAAACCTCCTTCCGCGAAGAGACCGAGACCGACCTGTTCGGCGAGCAGGCTGTGCTCTGCGGCGGCATCGTTGAACTGATCAAGGCTGGCTACGAAACGCTGGTTGAAGCCGGCTACGCGCCGGAAATGGCCTATTTCGAATGCCTGCACGAAACCAAGCTGATCGTGGACCTGCTCTATGACGGCGGCATAGCCAACATGAACTACTCGATCTCCAACACGGCCGAGTATGGCGAATATGTTTCCGGCCCGCGCGTCGTGAACGCCGAAGCCAAGGCCAACATGAAGAAGGTTCTGGAAGACATCCAGAACGGCACGTTCGCGCGCAACTGGGTGCTGGAAAACCAGGCCGGCGCCCCCGGCTTCAACGCCATGCGCCAGCGCATGAACAGCCACGAGATCGAGGAAGTCGGCGAAAAGCTGCGCGGCATGATGCACTGGGCGCAGAACGACCGCCTGGTCGACAAGGCCCGCAACTAGGCTTCACATCCACCTGCTCTGGAAGCGGCCCGTCATCCGTCGGGCCGCTTTTTCTTTATCTGTCCGGACCGGCTAGGTTCTGTCTTCCGGATATCGCGCGATGACGTCGTCCGACGTCGTAACATCAGCATATTCGTCATCCAGAATGGCCAGAGTGAGTTCATACACTGTGGCTGCGTCCCACCGTTTTCCGTTTTTTGCCCTCACTGGTACGGCGGTCGTGGCGTCGGCTGGCAAGACGATATTGTACCCAAGCGCTTTGCCCGCGCGGATGGTGGCATCCATGCTGTTATGGATGACCACGCCAGACAGGACGAAGCTGCTGGCACCCATGCCGCGAAGGACTGCGTCCAGATCCGTGCCGATGAAGGCACAATTCTGGTGCTTGACGATGACGGTTTCGCCGTCCTGTGGTGCAACATCCTCCTTGATCGCGTTCCACGGCCCGTACGTATGATAGGTCGAGGTGGGCGTCGGTTCATCATGCTTGATGTGAAGGACGGGCCAGTCATTGCGCCGCCAATGCGAAAGAAGCGACTGAATCGCGGAAACGTAGCCAGGATTGTTCTTCCCATCCCATACCGGTTGGTCGATTGCCTCCTGAACATCCAGAACAATAAGGGGTATGCAGGAAGACGGCGTATCCATGATGCAGGGTCTCCTTCAAGGGGGTACACCTGCCGAGCTCAGGCGTTCACCGCACTCGAAGAGAAACGCCAGTTTCACAAACGGATCAATGCTTTCCGGGCTCGGCTGGGGCGGACGTGCTGCTCACGGCACACGGTTCATGTCGACTTCGCCTTCGATGCCCGGCACACGGGCTGACATGGTGTACTGCCAGATGTCCGGCGCGCGGCCGCTGCCCGTGCGTGGCAGGGTCTCGCCAAGCCCGCGCAGCCAGAGCGGGTACGTATCGTACCGCTCCCCCAGCCAGTCGGCATGGAATTCCGGCGTTGTGTAGATCACGGGCCGGCGTCCGTATTCCGTCTCCAGCATGTCCAGAAATGTGTCGAGTTCCGCCAGCGTATCCGCCGGATTGCCACGCGGTGTACAATTGTGGGCATATTCGAGATCCACAGCCGGCGGCAGCGTCCCTGCCCTGACTTCAACGGACTGGATGAAATTCTGCGCCTGTTCCGCTCCTGGCCGGCACAGGCGATAAAAATGATAGGCGCCGATCTTCCAGCCGCGGGCCTTGGCCTCGCGCCAATGGGCCAGGAAGCGCGGATCCTTCCAGTCGCTGCCTTCGGTGGCCTTGAGATAGATGAAGTCGACCGGCGCGGCCTCGAAGGCGTCCCAGTCGATGCGGCCATTATGGTGAGACAGGTCGAGACCGTTTGAACCGGGCTGCAACAAATTGAACGGATCTGAAACGGATTGGGACGATCTGGAACAGGCTGAAACGGGCAGGCATGACAGGAAGAGGAGCAGGCAGAGCAGGCGCATGCCGCAGTTCAACACGCGATCATGGCCACTTGGCGAGCAGAATTTGCCCGGATCTTGCAGGGGATTCTTCGCTCCAGCGCTGTGCGAAACCGGTTTTGCGCGCTATAAGGGCAATAAAATCAAATATCTGGCTCTGGATCAGAAGGATCTTGCCGCGTATCGGCAATCAGGGCGAGTGCATGGGAAAGTGTGGGCAATGGGTAAAAACGAGACGGATTTCGGGTCCAGCAAGGGCCAGTCCCGGTCCGGCCAGGGCAGTTTCATCGGCGCCGGCTGCGCCCTGGAAGGCCAGTTCGACTTTTCCGGCCCCATCACCATTGCCGGCCATCTGAAGGGGCCGGTAAAATCCGATGCCATGGTGCTGATCGAGTCGTCAGGACATGTCGAAGGCTCGCTTGAGGCAGCCGTCATTGTCGTTCATGGCAAACTGACCGGAAATGTCACCGCGCATGAGAGCCTGGAAATCTGGAACGAGGCCCAGGTGACCGGAAAGGTCTTTGCCCGCAGCATTCGCGTCGATGCCGGCTCCCTGCTGACGGCGGATCTGAAAGTCTCCACCGACGGCCCTGTGCCGGCTCATGATGCGGCTGCGCCTGCTGATACGTCCACGCCGTCCAGTGGCCCCCAACCGGCCATTGATCCGAACCGGCCCGCCAGCCCGCTGCCGGGGTCAAACCTTGCGCGGAAACTGTCTGAAATGAACGACCGTCAGTAGCGCGACTTCGCGTCGTTCAGGCGGTCCCAGACGTCATTGTCCGACTGATAGGCACCCAGCCGGGTCAGGCGTTCGCATGCCCATTCATAGTCGCGGTCGCAGGCCTGCTGCAGCAGGCGCGTGCCCTCGCTGACATTCTTCGGTCCGCCCTGTCCGGTATAGACCATGTTGCCATACGCCGCACAGCCGCTGACGTCGCCATAATCGCACGCCTTGTCATAAAGCTGCCGGGCCTGCACCAGATCGGCCTCCATGCCCCGTCCCTGCACGGTCAGATAGGCCAGTCCGGAACAGGCCTCCGCATGACGGCCATCGCAGGCCTTGCGATAGCTGTCTGCGGCCTTCTCATAGTCCTGGAGCCCGCCTATCCCGCGGCGGTACATGTCGCCCAGCTCGAAACAGGCCTCGTAATCCCGGGCGCCACAGGCCCGGATGGCGTCGGCGCGCGCGGCGCGGGTCTCCTTCAGGCTCGCGGCCGCTTCCTCAAGCGCGATTTCGGCCTGGGTACGTTCGACCTGGCCGTACTGGGCATGAGCCGGAAGCGCGGCCAGGGAGAGTGTGGCAAGGGACAGGATGGCGGCGAGGCTTCGCATGCGGTTTCTCCATTGGGATCATTCAGGATATAAGACCCCGAAAGGAAGGCGTCCATGTGACCGGCTGCTTACGAATCCGTAAGATCGGGCACGGGGTTCTTGCTGACCGCACACCAAAGTCCGCATAAGAGACATATCAGAAGGGGAAACACATGGCCGCACATGACCAGGTACCGACCGGATCCGGATTTCACGCCAAATCCACCGCCAGCGAGGTCTTGGAGGGGATCGACCTTGCCGGTCGCAACGCCATCGTGACGGGCGGATATTCCGGCATCGGCCTCGAAACCGTCCGTGCCCTGGCCGCCGCAGGCGCCCGCGTGACCGTGCCGGCCCGCCGGGTCGATGCTGCCGAGGCCGCCCTGGCCAATGTGCCGGGCGAAATCGAGATTGCCGCCATGGATCTCGAAGACCTGCCCAGCGTGAAGAAGTTCGCTGCCGATTTCGACGAGACCGGACGCCCGCTCGACATCCTGATCAACAATGCCGGCATCATGGCTTGTCCGGAAACGCGCGTTGGCCCCGGCTGGGAGCGCCAGCTGGGCGTGAACCATCTGGCCCATATGGCGATGAGCCTCGCGCTCGCGCCGGCTCTGGAGCGTGCTGACGGCGCGCGCCTGGTCGCACTGTCCTCGACCGCCCATGTCCGCTCTGACGTGATCTGGGACGATCCCAACTATGAGAGCCATCCTTATGACAAATGGGAGGCCTATGGACAGTCCAAGTCCGCCTGTGCGCTGTTTGCGCTCGGCGTGGACCGGCGCGGCCGCGATATTGGCGTGCGGGCCTTCTCGGTCCATCCCGGCGGGATTTTCACGCCGCTGCAGCGCCATCTGACCGATGAGGAAATGGCTGAACTTGGCTGGAAAAACCCGGACGGCACCATTCCGCCCATGGTACAGGCCATGTTCAAGACCCCGGAACAGGGCGCTTCGACCAGTGTCTGGGCCGCGACCTCCCCTGCACTGGACGGAAAGGGCGGCGTTTACTGCGAGGATTGCGATATCGCAAAACTTGCGACAGAAGACAGTCAGAGATGGGAACATGCCCGTCCCTGGATCTGCGACGACGAAAAGGCCGAACGCCTCTGGGACATCAGTGAGACCATGCTCAGCAAGGCCTGAGCCCCATCCAGGATAAACCCGTATGAGACCCATTTTCCTGCTTGCCCTCACCCTCGGCCTAACGGCCTGCAGTCCGCTTTCGACCCGGCAACAGGCCGTACCGGCAGGTTCCGCCCCCACTGCGGCGACCTTCGATTATGACACGGTCTTCGTGGAAGATGGCCGGCCGGCGGATGATTTCGAGCAGTACCGGATCCGGAAATCCCGAGAAATCCTCGAATTCACCGGCGTCCTGCCCGGCATGACTGTCCTGGACATGGAAGCCGGGACCGGAATCTACACAGAACTTTTCTCGCTGGTCGTGGGAGAGGAAGGAAAGGTCTATCTGCAGAACCCGCCGGAATTCGAGACATTCCTCGGTGATGCCGTGGAAAAGCGCATGGATGGCCGTTTGAGAAACGTGACCCATATCCAGACTGCCTTCGATGATTTCGAGCCCGTCGGGGACGCGGAAGTCGATCTCGTCACCTGGTTCCTCGGCCCGCACGAACTCTGGTACACGCCCGAAGGCTCCGCCCCCGGCGCGCTAGGCGATCCGGAAACATGTTTTGCGGAAATCGCCCGCGTCCTGAAGCGTGGCGGACACTTCGTCGTGATCGACCATCGTGCTCCCGAGGGCGCACCTCCGACAACGGGGGGCGACACCCATCGCCTCGCGCAGGACACGCTGATGGAGATGATGGCGGATGTCGGTCTCAGACTGGTCGCGGAAAGCGATTTGCTCGCCAATCCGGCAGATGATGGAACCGTAAACGTATTCGATCCGTCCATCCGGAGACAGACGGATCGCTACATTCTCAAATTCGAGAAGCCCTGACCGCCCGAAGCGCTAGCTCGAGCCTTCGGGCTCCAGCTTGTCCTGCGTCCGGGTCTCGAAATCACTGGCATCATGCCGCTCGCGCAATTGCGAGGCGGGGTCTCCGAATGTGCGGTTCACCATGCGGCCGCGCTGGACCGGCGTGCGGGCTGCCAACTGGTCCGTCCAGCGGATGACATTCGTGTATTCGTGGACCTGCAGGAATTCTCCGGCCTCATAGACAAGGCCTTTCACCAGCGCGCCATACCACGGCCAGATTGCCATATCGGCGATCGTGTATTCGTCACCGGCCATGAATTCGCGTTCGGCCAGATTGCGGTCCAGAACATCCAGCTGCCGCTTCACCTCCATGGCAAACCGGTTGATCGGATACTCGAATTTCTCCGGCGCATAAGCGTAGAAATGGCCAAAGCCCCCGCCCAGATAGGGCGCCGAGCCCATTTGCCAGAACAGCCAGTTCAGCGTTTCCGTCCGCTTGTTGTGGTCTGTCGGCAGGAACGCACCGAACTTCTCGGCAAGATAAAGAAGGATGGAACCGCTTTCGAACACACGGGTCTTCGTGGTTGTGTCGAACATGACCGGGATCTTGGAATTCGGGTTCAGGTCAACATAACCAGATCCGAACTGGTCCCCTTCCCCGATATTGATCAGCCAGGCATCATACTCGGCGCCGGAATGGCCGGCTGCGAGCAATTCCTCGAGCATGACCGTCACCTTCACCCCATTGGGTGTACCAAGTGAATAAAGCTGGAGGGGATGCTTGCCGACCGGCAATTCCTTGTCATGCGTCGGCCCGGCAATCGGACGGTTGATATTGGCAAACCGGCCCCCACTGGCCTTGTCCCAGGTCCAGACCTTTGGCGGTGTGTACGTCTTGTCAGCCATTTGGCGCGTCCTTCCTTCTGCGTGTCACGCAAACATGTAGGAGCCGATGGCCGATTGTCAGCAAACTTCTTTGTGAGAATTCCTAAACAGCACTGAAGCCACACAGGACATCACGGTCAGGCCGGCACGCTCTCCGTGAGCAGCAGATCCTGCGGCTGGGCCGATTTCGTGACCTTCACGGGAAGCCAGCACGTCACTTCCAGTCCGCCCCCCTCCACCGGTTTCATGCCAACCGTGCCGCCATGCAGGTCGATGAAGTGCTTGACCAGCGCCAGTCCGAGACCGGCCCCTCTCTGATCACCCGACACGAAACTGTCGAAACTGGTGGCGCGCTTGTCGGCGGCCAGCCCGCGGCCATTGTCGCGCACTGACAGCGTGACCATGTCGCCGACACGTTGCGAGGACACCACGATTTCGCCGCCGGAATCGGTGAAGCGCAGGGAGTTTGAGATCAGATTGAACAGGACCTGCCGGATGCGGCGCTCGTCCGCACGGATCATGCCCAGATCGCCCGTAATGTCGGCGCGCACGGCAATCTGCGTGTCCTCGGCTTTCGATACGACCATGTCGATGCTTTCCTCGATCACATGGCCAAGGTCGACATCCTTCACATCCAGATCCATTCGCCCGGCTTCAATCATGGCCAGGTCCAGAATGTTCTCGATCAGCTTGGACAGGTGATCGGACGCAGACAGGATCGCGCTGACATAGTCAGACTGGCGCTCAGTCAGATCGCCATTGCGCTGGGTTTCCAGCAATTCCGCATAGCCGAAGATGACGGTCAGTGGGGAGCGCAACTGATAGGACACGTTGCGGACAAACTCTGTCTTCAGCCGGTCCGCTGCCTCGAACGCTTCGGCACGGTCCCGCAGGGCTGACTCCACACGGCGTGTTGCGGTCACGTCTGCAAAGGCAATCAGCGTGTTTCCATCCGGCAGGGGGTGGGTGAGATAGGTCAGGATGGAGCCATCGGACCGGCGCATCTCACCGGTGGTCGACTGGCGTGCCCGGGCGGACGGATCGGTGATGTGGCGCTTGATGGCATCCCATACATCGAGGTCGTGAAACAGTGGCACGCAATCCTCGATGACCGCGCTGTAGTCCGGCTGGTCCTTCAGCTTGTCATGGTCCAGCGTCCACAGGCGTTCGAAGGCCTTGTTGAACAGCTTCAACCGGCCATCGCCTCCGAACACGGCCACAGCCTCGTGCAGATTGTCCAGCGTCGAGGCCTGCGTTTTCACGATGGCATTGAACTTGGTCTTCAGGTCCAGTTCGCCGGTAATATCCTTGAACAGGAGCAGAAGCCCCCCCATCGGGTGGCGCTGGCGCGTCACGGACAGGGTCCGGTCATCTGGAAGCGACCAAGTGTCTTCCTTCACGCCGTCAATATCTAGATAATAGGACAATTCCTCGGCGCGCCATTCGGCATAATTTGTCCGCGCCGGCAGCTTGCGGCGTTCACGCAGGCGGTCCAGCAACTGGCCATGGTTCGGGCGATCCAGCAGGAAGCTCTCATCAAGGTCCCACATGTCGCGGAATGCCTTGTTGTAGAAGGTCAGCTTGCGGTCGGCTCCGAAAATCGCCACCGCATCGGCGACATGGTTCAGCGTCTCGTCATGGGCCCGGACGTGGCGGTTCAGTTCTTCGCGGGCATTTTCCTGCGCGGTGACGTCAAAGGCCATCGCCCCTGCCCCGCCGGACAGCGGGAAAGTCAGAACCCGCATTGCGCGGCGCTCCCCATTCACCACCATGTGGCGGGTCTCGTCGATGTCGGCGCCTTCGGAAATCGTCTTGCGTGCCTGATCCGCCGAGGCCTGATCCAGCATGAGCTGGCGGTCCAGAACGCGGTCCAGATTCACGCCGTCCACCGCATCAATATAGGACGGGTTCACCCATTGCAGCTTGCCCATGCCCGAGACGCGCCAGGCCGGGAATGGTGCCTTGCCCAGCATGTCCAGAAATGCCGTGGGGTCGCGTGCAATGACCTGCCGGGCCTCTTCCAGTTTGCCGCGGGCCGAGCTTTCCTCCAGCCCCTTGATGGTCGTATCGGTTACCCAGACCACGGCGCGGGCCCCGGCTGTGCGGCCGTCCGCCTCCAGAAATCGGCCGGATGGGCCGATAATGGTCAGAGAAAATGCCTGTCCGGTATCGCGCAGTTCGCGCAGACGAATGCGCAGTGTCGTGTCTTGTCCGGAACTGTCGCGGGCTTCGAGATCGGCCAGGCCTTCGATGATCCGTACCGCCGGATCCGGCGAGATGGCGTCATCTGTAAAGCTGAGCAGACCGGCAAGCGCGACGGGTGATCCATACAGTTCCGGCGGCGTCATCTCATCGCTGTCCGGCTCGAGCGCGTCGCCCTGCCAGACGAGAATCACGCCCGGATGGGCCCCGAGAATGGACCGGTGTTCAGCCAGAAGCGTTTCGAGATCGGACGACCTGTCCTTGTATTTCCGGGCCGCACCGCGTGCCCCGTCGGACACGCGCAAGGCCCAGAGCAAGGCGGCGAGACCCAGCGCCGTTGCGCCGGCAGACATGATGATAGGTACCTGGTCCGCCGTGATTGCCATAATCTCTTCAATCCAAATCGCACGAATCGGACGCCGGGCGGCGACCGCAACTGGTTAACGGATTGCTCCCTTTGCGTTAAGGCGGCGTTAACGAGACGCTAATGCCGGACGCCCGCGCGGGCAAGATAACTGAAACGTCATGTTGCAAAAACGCCACACACGCATACTCTCCCCAATCGAACCGTCCCGGAGTGTGTTCATGCGCCACCTTTTGATCGTCCTGTCCGCAGCTGCCCTTGTCGGCCTCGCTGCTCCCGCCTCTGCCGGCTCGGGGGATGAAGGCGACGAACTGGTGCGCCTGCCCGGACAATCCTATCCCGGACCGGGGCAGCGCAAGGCACCGAAGAATCGTCATGCTCCGGAAAAGCTGGTCGCCGGCGGCGGCCTGATTGTCAGTTTCGACACTGATCTCGACGGCAAGGTGACGCCTGAGGAATTGGCCACCGGAATCCAGACTGCGTTTTCAGAGGCGGATACCAATCAGGACGGCTATCTCAGCCCGCTGGAACAATTGGCGTGGGCCGAACGCCAGCCGGTGCGGGATGACACGCTCGGCAATCCAGCGCGGTTCGATCCCAATCTGGACCGCAGGGCGAGCTATGATGAGTTCCAGACGGTAATCTCCAGCCTCGCGGACGATTACGCATCTGAATCCGGTGTGATCCAGGTTTCGGACCTGAAGGCTCCGAGACGCGAGAAACGGGAACTGGCCGAGAATGATCGGCCCGTGCGGCCGATGCCGCGAAACTAGGTCAGTACGTCATAAAGGTCCGTCCGGCGATCCCGGAAGAACCCCCAGGCCGCGCGCTCACGGTCGATTTCATCCAGATCGAATTCCGCCACCAGCACGCCCTGCTCTGTCCGGCCGAAATCGATCACGATCTCGCCAGTCTGGTCTGCAATGAAGCTCGTGCCATAGAACACCTGGCCCTCTTCATCACCGACGCGATTGGCGGCCACGACCGGGATGGTGTTGGACACGGCATGCCCCTGCATCGCCCGGCGCCAGCGTCCGGCAGTGTCCAGTGTGGAGTCCTGGGGCTCGGCCCCGATGGCAGTGGGATACAGCAGGGCGTCAGCGCCCATCAGCGCCATCGCGCGCGCAGCTTCCGGGAACCACTGATCCCAGCAGATGCCCACGCCGATGCGGCCCTTCATCGTGTCCCAGACCCGGAAGCCGGTATCACCCGGCCGGAAATAGAATTTTTCCTGATAGCCCGGCCCGTCGGGAATATGGCTCTTGCGATAGACGCCCAGCGCTGTTCCGTCTGCGTCGATCATGACGAGGGAATTGTAATAGAGCGGCCCGTCCTTCTCGTAGATCGAGACCGGGATCACCACGCCCAGTTCCGCCGCCAGGCCTGAAAGCTGTTCGACCGCCGGGTGTTCGCGCCAGGGATATGCCCGGGCAAAATGCTCTTCTTCCTGCGTCTTGCAGAAATAGAAGCCGGTAAAGAGTTCCGGCGGCAGGATGACGTCGGCCCCCTTCTCCGCAGCTTCCCGGACATGGCCGGCCACGCGGTCGATATTGTCCTGGATATCATCCGAGGGTGTAAACTGGATCGCGGCGAGCGTCAGGGATCGGGTCATGGTCGGGCTCCTGCGGGATCAGGCTGGAATTTCGCGGGTCATGCAATGGAAACTGCCCCCGCCATTGAGAATGTGGCGTGCTGGCAGGCCGATCACCTTGCGGCCCTCGAACAGGGCGCTCAGTTCGGCCAGCGCCACCAGGCTGTAGCGATCCTCGTACACAGGGACCAGCACAACCCCGTTCGTGATGGTGAAGTTCATATGGCTCGCCGGCACGGGATTGCCATCCTCATCCTTCACAAGACCCGGGGACGGTATCGTTGTCACTTCAAGGCCCGCCCGGCGCAGCGTGGTCTCGATCTGCTGCAGGGTCTCGGCATTCGGATCATCCGAACCCGAAGGATGCTGGCAGATCGCATGGCCGGGGGCGATGAAACGGGCGACATTGTCGACATGGCCGTCCGTGTGATCGTTCAGGAGACCGTCGCCAAGCCAGACATATTCGGAGATACCGAGTGCCTCTGTAATGGCGGCTTCGATTCCGGCCTGGTCGAGCTCCGGGTTCCGGTTGGGGTTCAACAGGCATTGTCCGGTTGTCAGGAGCCGTCCGGTGCCGTCTGCATCAATGCCACCGCCTTCCAGAATGATGTCATTCCGTTTCACGGCGATGCCTTCATGTGCCGCAATGGCGCCGGCCGTTTCCGTATCGCCCGGCATGAGATACTTCCCGCCCCAGCCATTGAACCGGAACACTTGCGCCCGGCGACCCTCGCCCGACCCGGTGATGATCGGGCCGGTGTCGCGCAGCCAGATGTCCCCGGTCGGAATGCGGCAGATTTCTGCGCAATCGCCGACCGCGGCGCGGGCCGTCGCTTCCGCCTCGCCGGACCCGGCCGCGACACGCACCGGAACGAAGCCGGAAGCCGCCCGGATGAAGCCGGCAATATCGGCGCGCGGCCCCTCAAGACTGCCGCCCCATTCCTCGACAAGGCGGGGCCAACCGACCCAGAGGGCAGCATGCGGAGCCCATTCGGGCAGGAGGTGAGGTTTCATGTCAGACATTGAGCGCGCCATGCCACAGCTTGTTCCAAAGGAAAAGGGCGGCCCTTCGCAGAGCCGCCCTTCCCGATTTCATATCACGAAGTTCCGGAGACTAGAACTCGTAACGCAGGCCGAAGCGGATCTCGTAGCGCGATGCGTCGCCCTGACGGGATTCACAATTCTGCGTCGGCGTGCCGGATGCATCGACGGTGCAGACGGACGGGAAGCCCGGCTCACGCAGGATGCCCCACTCGTCGTTCAGCAGGTTGGTGAAGTTGTCGACCACGATGAAGCCGGATGCCTTGTGGTCCAGGAAGCCCGGGAACTCCTGCTCCAGCTTGATGTCGACCTTGCCCCACCAGGAGCCTTCTTCACCGTTGCGCTCTGCGCCAGCCGCCAGGAAGGGGCTGCCTTCGAGGTAAGGCGTGAAGCCGGTGATGCTGTTCGGGTCGACGTCAGCAACGAGGCTGTACGGACGGCCCGACACGGCCTGGCCGAAGGCCGAGAACGTGGTCAGATTGTCACCGAAGAAGGCACGCTCATAATTGGCGAGCGCCGTGAAGCGGTGCTTCGTGTTGTAGTCAGACGTTGCTGCGCTGACATCCTGCGGATCACCGAAGGCACGGTTCACATAGTTGGAGAAGGCCACCGAAGAGGTCATCGGGTGGACGTCTTCCGCATCCGTGTAAGCGTAGCCCAGGGACCAGTCGAGACCGAAGTCATAGGACTTCGAGATCGAGCCGGACACGAGCAGCGACTTGGCATCAGCCTTGGAGTTGGTCAGCACGAAGGCCGCCTCGCGAACGCTGCTGTAGGTCGGGTAGACACGGCCATCGACCGTGGTCGTGCCGGTCTGCTCGAGGTCGCCGCGGATCCAGACAGCGCTGTCCTGGCTGACCGTGTAGAGCACGTCGCCGGAGAGGACATACTCGCCGCCGAGCGCCGGAGCGTCAGCATAGTACGTACCGCCGAAGGCGAACTTCCACTCGGACGGGATTTCGAAGTTCGGGTCGAGATAGTTGATCTCGAAGTTCGAACCTTCGCCAGCCGCCACAGCGTCGATCATGGCCTGCGGGACACAGTAGCCCGGTCCGGTCGGAACGCCGTCTTCACACATGCCGTAGTCGATGTCGAAGATGGACGGGCCGCCATTCTGCTCCAGGCCGAACGCGCCACCATCAGCACCGAACTGCAGCACGTTGTTGCCGGAGTACGTGTTGGACAGCCAAACATTCGGGTTGCCACCGGAGTAGAGGCCAACACCACCGCGCAGGTCGAGATTGTCGGAGAAGTCCCACTCGAAGCCGAGGCGCGGCTGAAGCAGGCCTTCACCGTCCAGCGTCTGGTTGTTGGAGAAGCCGTAGTCGGCGAGGAAGTCCGGGTTGGTTTCCGGAGCATCATCGGTCGTGTACCAGTCGTAACGCAGACCACCGATCACAACGACGCCATTGCCGAAGTCGATTTCGTCCTGGGCGTAGAGCGTGTTGATCTCGTAACCCCAGTCAGCAGCCGCATTGTTCGGGTCGCCGGTCGGGGAGTTGTTGTAGTTGATGTTGTCGGCATAACCAAAGCGGAAGTTCTCGATCGCCGGATCGAAGACGCCCGGCAGCGTGCCGGCATTGGCTGCGCCGCTGAATGCGTCGAAGTCGATTTCGGTTTCGACGTGCTGGACGAACATGTTGAACACTTCGAGGGCTTCACGCTCATAGCCGAAGCTGAAATTGTGGTTGCCCGTCGAGTAGTAACCTTTCAGCGCGAGGCTGAGAGTCTCGTAGTACAGCTTGTTGGCCTGACGGGAGTCATCGCCACCGAGGTAGACGTCAACATCGTCGGTTTCGATCGTGATCTCACCGAAGTCGGTGCCGCCGACAGAGATCTGACGGTTGTCCAGTTCGGAATAGGCAACGCGGATCTCGGTGGAGAAATTGTCGGTCCAGTCGGAGTAGAGCGAACCGGCATAGGAGGTCAGCTCGGCGCCACGCTCATAGAGGTGGTTGGAGAATTCGAGCTCGTCGGAGTCACCGTCGGACTGTGCGATGTTGAAGCCATCATTCCAGTTGTAGGTGAAGGACGCGCGGTGATCATTGCTGATGTTCCAGTCGAGCTTGACCAGGATCTTCTCGTCGGAATTGTCAGCGCTGGTCGGGATCGTGCCCGGATCATAGCCATAGAGTTCCATGGCGATGTTGCGGATTTCGTCGACTTCAGCCTGCGTGATGTTGACTTCGTTGACGGCGCCGGAACCGAGCGGTCCGCGGTCGAACAGGTTCACGCCTTCAAGCTTCTCATAGGCCGCGAAGAAGAACAGCTTGTCCTTGATGATCGGGCCGCCGACGCCGAAACCGTAGCGGTACTCATCATACTCGCCGGTGGTGATGTCGTCGCCTTCGAGGCTGTCGGCGCGCAGGCCGTCATTGGTGTAGTCGCCGAAGAGGTAGCCGTGGAATTCGTTGGTACCGGACTTCGTGACAGCGTTGATGTTACAAGCGGAGAAACCGCCATACTGAACGTCAAACGGGGCCAGTTCGACAGCAACCTGCTCGATGGCGTCGTAGGAGAACGGGATCCGTTCGGTCGGGTAGCCGTTCGCGTTCAGGCCGAAATTGTCGTTCATGCGAACGCCGTCAACGGTCAGCGAGTTGAAGCGGGAGTTCTTGCCGCCACACTGAACCGCGTTGATGTCGCCGCGGGATTCGTCGACATAGATACGCGGGTCGAGGCGCAGCACGTCGGTGATGTTGCGGTTGATGGCCGGCGCTTTCTGCAGCGTTTCCAGGCCAAAGGAGGCCGACGGGCCAGTTGCGGTCGGTGCGAGATCAGCGGCCGATGCGGTCACGACGATCGTTTCCTGACGCGCTTCGGAATCCGTGGAGAGGGTGAAGTTCACCTGGGTGGCATCGCCGAGGCTGAGGCCAACGTCTTCAAGGTACTGGCCCTGCAGGTCGTCGGACGTGACGGACACGACATAGTCGCTGGAGATCGGCAGGCTGCGGATCGTGTACTGGCCAACATTGTTGGTAGTGGCGGTACGGGTCAGTCCGGTCGTCGGATCCGTAACAGTCACCAAGGCGCCGGCAACAGCCTGACCTTCATCATTCGTGACCTGTCCGCGAATGGAGGAGGTCGTGACCTGCGCCATCGCGACGCCGGCCATGCTGAGCGCAACAGCAGATACAGCTGCTCCGCGCCCAAAAGTGGTCCAATTTTTCATGACTTTTCCCCTAGTCGGTGATGCGCCAGCAACCGCCCCTTGCGGGTCGCCGGTACTGCGGGTCGGATAACGACTCCGGATGACAGATTAGTGACAAGATCTTGAAGGTTCAGCACTAAAGTCTGCGATCACAGCCAATCCGTTTGCTGCGATGCAAAAAAGACACGGTTTGAGGGCAATACTGCTCGGAATGCGTGCGCTGCCGGGTGTATTGTGCCTTATGAACCCGGCATAGGTCTCAAGTTGAGAAGGAACCCATGCCGATGACGGCCCATTCGCACGAATCGCCCGGTCCCAGGCAAACCGCAACGCTCGCCAGTCTCGCCGCCTTGCTGGTACTGCGCGTCGGCTTCAATCTTGTCTCCCCGCTGGATCTCTATGCGGACGAAGCGCAATACTGGCGCTGGGGCGATACGCTCGACTGGGGATACTATTCAAAACCCCCGATGATTGCCTGGGTGATCCATGGGGTCACCTCCATTTTCGGCACGACCGAATGGGCGGTCCGGCTGCCCGCAGCTTTCCTGCACACGCTCGGCGCGGTCTTCATCTACCATCTCGGACGGGACATGTACGGTCCGCGCACAGGCATGTTCGCCAGTATCGGCTACGCCCTCATGCCGGCTGTCATCCTGTCTTCAGTGGTAATCTCTACAGACGGCGTGCTGATGCCGTTCTGGTGCGCGGCGCTGTGGAGCTTGTGGCGCATGCGCGACGGCACCGGCGGATGGGCCAGCGCGCTGGGACTGGGCGCCGCAATCGGGCTGGGCTTCCTGTCGAAATACGCGATGCTCTACTTCCTCATCGGGATTGCCCTTCTCCTGCTCATCGACGTGCAGACCCGGCGCGCGCTGCTCGGCTGGAAAGGGCTTGCCGCCCTGTGCGTCGGCACCGCCATATTCGCCCCGCACCTGTTGTGGAACGCAGCCAACGACTTCAAAACGGTCAGCCACACGGTCGACAATGCCAATCTCGGCGGCGAGCTGATCCATCCCGGAAACGCCCTCACCTTCCTCGTTGACCAATTGGGCGTGTTTGGCCCGATCAGCTTTCTGGCATTGTTGTGCGGCCTGGTGGTGATGCGCAGCGAAGATCAGGGCATTCTCGGGCGCGACCGCTGGCTGCTCTGCTTTATCCTGCCGGTGCTGCTGATCATCCTCGGTCAGGCCATACTGTCACGCGCCAACGCGAACTGGGCGGCCACCGCCTATCCGGCGGCAAGCGTTCTGGTTGCGGCCTGGCTGGTCCGGGCCCGTCCGAACCGGATGCTGTGGTATGTGATTGCAGGCATCTGCCTGATCGCCTTTCTGCTGGCACCGGACATGGCGCTGTCGGTACGCCTCGGCATCGGCCTTGTTGTGGCCGGTGCCCTGCTCGGCTTCGGGCATCTCATACGCCATGCCCCCTCCGGCCTGTTGTGGACGAGTTTTGCCCTGCACACGGTCCTGATGCTGGCCTTCATGACGATTGCCATGTTGCCGGCATCGACCTCGTCCGCGCTTGGCTTCGATAATGCGCTGAAACGGACCCGCGGCTGGGATGCGGCCGCCGAGCAGGTGTTCGCCCGCGCCGAGGCGCTGGGCGCGACGTCTGTGCTGGTTGATGAGCGGGAGGCGTGGCACGGTCTGGACTATTATGCCCGCGACCGCGACCTGCCATTGATCTCATGGCGCAGATATGCGGGCCCGAAAAGCTTCTCCGAATCCGTGCCGCTCGAGGGAGACTTGGCAGATCGTGTGCTTGTGGCCTCCCTGCATCCGGGTATGCGCCCGAGACTGCGCAGTGATTTTACAGACTTCGAACATGTTGGCACCGTGTCCATTCCGCTCGGCCATCGCAGCAATAGCTGCCCGATCGTGCGGCAGTTCCAGCTCTATGTCGGCACGGGCCATGACCGGCAGGATCGCACGGCGGAATGGGAAGCCCGGTTCGACGGGCAGACCGAGTTCAAGCCAGCCCCCTGCCCTGCACCTCAGGACTAGTGATCGCGGGCATTGCCCCAGAGCGCCTTGACCCGACCATCGCGGCCACATGCCGTACGGTAGTAGCGATACTTGATCGGATTCTTCTTGTAGTAATTCTGATGGTAGCCTTCGGCTGGCCAGAACGTATCGGCATCGATGATCCGGGTCATGACCGGGTCCTTCAGCACGCCCGACTCCTCGATGTCGGCAATCTCGGCTTCGGCCACGGCGCGCTCTTGCGGGCTGCCAACGAAAATCGCGGTGCGATAGCTGTCGCCCTTGTCGCAGAACTGCCCGTAGGGATCGGTGGGGTCGACGTGCCGGAAGAAATAGTCGACCAGCGTTTCATAGCTGACCACTTCCGGGTCATACGTAACCTTCACGGCTTCATAATGCCCGGTATTCTCATGCGAGACCTGTTCATAGGTCGGGTTGGCCAGATCGCCGCCCGTATACCCCGAGATCGTGTCCACCACGCCATCGACCTTGTCGAAGTCTGCCTCGACGCACCAGAAACATCCTCCGGCAAACACCGCCGAAGAGAGGCGCTTGCCCTGGGTCTCCAGTGTGGGCTGGTCTTCAGCGCCCGCATTCGAAAAGAAGGCAAGCGCCATGGCCGCAAGGCCGGCGGCAATGGTCAGTGTGGGGGCAGACGGTGTACGCATGACGGGTCCGGTTACTCTAATACAATACAGCGGCATACACACGCCGCTTCAGCTCCCCTCATATGGCGGTCCACCGCCCGCCGTGAAGGTCGCGTGGACAGTGTTGACACAATTGTGTTGTCGGCGTGTTGCCGAACTGCGTCAGCAATGGGGCGAAAGCTCTCTCAGGATGGCCCTGTGAGCACACGGACCCGGACCTGGCTGGACCGCCCCTGCGGGTCCACTGCCGTGATCGTATAGAAGCCAGCCTGAGCTGGTCGCCAGACCGGTGCGCCCGCCCCATCGGTGTCGCTCGGCTGACCGTCTATGTACCAGGCAAGCCGCCCCTCGCCCCGGCCCGCCAAAACGAAGGGTCGGGCCGGACTGCCATCGACGCTGCCGGCCCACAATTCGGCATTGGCTGGCGGGAACAGGATTTCAGGCGGCGCATCCGGCAGGAAAGCCTGAAGGGCCTGTTTTGGATCGCGCCGGCGCTGAGTGGTCAGGCGTGTCCGGCCCTCGCCCTCGTCGCGCAAATGATGGGCGGTTCGGTCCGCAATTTCGAACAGCAGGGGCAATGCGGTCACCCGGCCGGTCTTGCCCGGGCGCGGGGCGCCATCGGCACGGCCCACCCAGACCACGATCGCATGCTGGCCGGACACGCCCGCCGCCCAGCTGTCGCGAAAGCCATAGGACGTTCCGGTCTTGAAGGCGATCTGCGGCGCGCCCCGGGTCAGGCGGCCCGGCATGCGCCCCTCGGGCGTGGGGGCATTCTGCAGGATACGAATGATATCGGCGGCGCTTTCCTCGCTGACCAGACGACGGCCCATCCGCTCATAACTGGCGGGTTCCTCGCCGGCACGCCAGACCAGCGGCTTGGCCACACCGCCATCGCCGAGCGCGGCATACAGCACTGCCAGCTCCCGCGCTGTCAGGCCGGCACCGCCCAGGGCTAGGGCAAGCCCGGCCTCATGACTGGCACCGCCCTGGATGCGCGGCCGGGCTCCGGCGAGCGAGAGCTGGGCGGCGAACCGTTCGGGTCCCACTCGGTCCAGCATCAGGACCGCAGGCACGTTCAGGGAATGCTGCAGCGCGTCCGACACGCGCACATCGCCCCGGAACATGCGGTCAAAATTCTCGGGCTGGTAGGACGCAAATCGTTTGGGCAGGTCGGAAATGCGGGTATGCGGCGCGGCCTGTCCGTCATCGAAGGCCATGGCATAGATGAACGGTTTGAGTGTGGATCCGGGGGACCGGGCCTGCGCCGTGAGGTCGAGCCAGCCGCCTGCCCGGTCGCGCGACGCGGATCCGGCGAGCGCCCGCACGCCGCGCGTGGGGATGTGGACGACCAGAGCCGCAACCTGCACCTCTGCGCCCTCGGCGTCGGCCGCGCGCAGGGCGATGGCCTCAAGCTCTGCCTGCAGGCCGGCATCGAGCGTCGAGCGGACATCCTCGCGCGGACCGCTGGCCAGCGCCTTGGCGGTGCCATGCCAGGCCCGCATGGGAAAGTCACGCCGCCGGTCCGGCACCGGCAGCGAGGCAACGTCCTCGACATCGGCCGCGCTGAACACGCCGTACCGGCCGAGCTTGGTGGCCACCCAGTCGCGCGCTTTTCGGGCCTGACCGGGACGGCGATCCGGGCGGCGGACTTCCGGCGATTGGGGCAGCGCGATCAGGAGGGCGATCTCGTCATCGGACAGGCGGTCGGCCTCATGCCCGAAATAGCTCCAGCTGGCCGCGCGCACACCTTCGAGATTGCCGCCATAGGGCGTCAGCGTCAGGTACAGCGCCAGGATCTCGTCCTTGGACAGGCGCCGCTCGATCTGCCAGGCGCGCGCGATCTCGATCAGTTTCGAGCCGACCGTGCGATCACGCGGTTCCAGCATCCGCGCCGTCTGCATGGTGATCGTCGATCCGCCGGACACGACCCGGCCAGCGCGGACCGAGTCGATCAGGGCCCGTCCGAGACCCGCCCAGTCGGTCCCGCGATGGGCACGGAACCGCTTGTCTTCGACACGGATCAGCGCCTCGATGAATTCCGGGTCGATCTTGTCCAGGTCGCCATGAAACCGCCAGCGGCCGTCCGACGTCGGAAAGGCCCGCAGGGGTTTGCCTTCGCGGTCAGTCACGAGCGCGGAAATCTCTCCGGCCCGGTCCAGCGGCGGGGGCAGCAACATGTCAGCCAGGATGACCGCGAAGATCAGCGCGGTCATCCCGATGACGATACGCCGAGGCGTCAGCATGGCTTACTGGCCACCGCCCATCGTACCGGGCTGTGCGGTGATCGTGACCCGGCCTGCGCGAGAGCGGGCGAACACGTCCGGCCGATACATGTCTTCGGCGACAACGCCCGGCATAGCAAACTCACCCGGCGTGACCGCGCGCACGACATAGGCCAGCGTCACCGGCTCGGCATAGACGTCCACGGCGGCGACGAACCGGTCATCCTGAGCCTGTGCCGTCTGCGCGCTGGCGATCTTGCCGAGATAGGCAAAAGCGCCGGATCCGCCATACTCCCGACGGCCATCCGCCGGGGTCAGCACGGACTCGATCTCGAAGCCGGCCGGAAGCAGGTCCGCCACAATCACTGGATTGAGCCGGCGCTCGTGCGGAGACACGGTCAGGCGCACCACCAGCTGGTCGCCCTGCCGGACGCGGGACAAATCCACACGTCCTCCCGTCAGGGTGAAGTAGGTCTTGTCCGCCCCCAGCTTCGAAGAGGCCGAGGATGGCGGCGTTTCCGGTGCGCCGCTGACCAGAACCGTCCGGAACATTGGCGCCTTGCCTTCGAGCGTAAAGGTCACGCCGTCTTCGGCCTGCGCCTCTGTCAGGGCGTATTGGCGGTCATTATTATTGCCACGGCCCAGCCCCTCGACTTTCAGGCGGAACCCTTCCGCGCCCTTGTTCAGGGAATCCACGGCCAGGAGCGCGAACGCCTTTTCCTGCGTGGTCAGACCGCTCGGGTCCGGCGCATCTTCCCCGAGCCGGGTTGCCAGACGTTCCACGACTTCCAGGAGCCCGGCCTCTGACGCCAGCGCAAGTATGGCCGCCTCGTCCCGCAAGGGTGTCTGGTAGTAGTCGCCGGTATTGGTGTAGCCGAGCGCTTTCTCAGCTGCCTCAAAGGCAGAGGCGGCCCGCGCGCGATCGCCGAGCATCGCCAGGCCCGCACCGATATGCGCCCGGGCCAGCGGACTGTCGATCGCATTCAGCTCCCGATCATGCAGATAGCGCAGGCGCGAAATATCGGCCTTGCCTGCCTTGGCCAGCACGTAGAGCGCATAGGCGGAGGACCGCTGCATCAGCTTTTCAGCCGTATCGTTGGAATATCGGCTTTCATACACATCCGTGTCATAGCCATAGACACGCCAGGCATCTCCGGTGGAGACAGCCCGCAGGGCGCCATAGGCGCGATCGAGCGACTCATCCGGCACGGCATAGCCCGCCTGCTTCGCGCGATACATGAAGTCCGTCACATAGGCCCCCAGCCAGGGAGACGCATAGCCATCCCCTTCCCGCCACAGGCCGAAGGCACCATCAGAGCCCTGACGGTTCAATAGCGTGTTGACGGCCGTCTGAATGCGGGTCTTCGGATCATCCCGGCCCTCGGGTGCGCCCATCGCGATCAGCTGCTCGGAATAGAGCAAGGGAATCGCCCGGCTAGTCGTCTGTTCGGTGCACCCGTAGGGATACCGATCCAGGGACGCGTAGAGCGTTGCGGGGTCCATCGGAAGTGTCGAATACCCCACGCTGACCGAGGCGGATCCCGGTACCAGCCCGTCCAGGAGGTCTGCCGTGACAGAGTACGTATCGCCGGGCTGCATCATCTGACGGCTGATCTTTGTGACCGGCAGATAGGGAGACCGCGTCTGGATCTGGTAGGAGCGCTCGGTTTCGAAATCATTCGGACCGGCGACTTCGAGCTTCACGGTTGCAATGCCTTCGGACGTCGCGTCCACCCGGACGGGCACATCCGCCCGCGCGCCGGTGGCCAGAGACCGGGTCAACCGGCCATCGGCCACGTCGACAGGTCCTTGCGCCGATATCTCCGCGGTGAACTCCCCCGGACCTGCCTCGACATTGTCGATGCTGGCCGTGATCTGGGCTTCATCTCCCGGAGCCAGGAAACGCGGCATGATGAGATCAGACGGCGCTTTCTCCCGTACGATCATGCTGGCTTCGGCAGAGCCGAGGCCTGATTTCGACCAGGCGACCGCCATCAGGCGCAATTCCCCATTGAACTCCGGCAGGTCGAACCGGACTTTTGCCTTTCCGGACCGGCCGACATCAACAAGCCCAGAGAACAGGGCAACGGATTTCACGGGGACCACAGACAGGCCTTCGCCGCCCAATTGGTCGCCGCCGGTGCGCACTTCCGCCGGCAAGCCCATATTGGGATCCAGGAGCCGACCATAATCATCGTACATTTCGACCCCGAGGGCCTTCTTGCCATAATAGTAGCTGACCGGATCCGGGCTCTGGAATTTCGTCAGACGCAGGATGCCTTCATCGACAGCGGCAAGCGTCAGGAACACCGGTTCACGCGGGCCATTGTCTATCTCGACCTCGATCACCTGCTCGCCGACCGGGCGGGCCACATCCGGCGCATTGAGCGACATGTCGAATGTCCGCGAGCCAAGATCGACAGGCACATGAATGACACCGACGGCACGGCGCGGCTTGGCCCGCAGGATCGGGTCCCGTTCGGTATAGACCGACACCATCACATAGGCGCCTTCACCCCAATCATCCGTGACCGGCAGGGTGACATTGGTACCCTGTGCACTGACGGAAAGATTCTGGACCGACAGAACGCGGTCTGTGGCGACAACAATCTGTGCCTGACCCTCATAGGGCGGCACGATGGTTATGTCGGCACTCTGACCAGCCGAAGGCGCCTTGTCCGGCCCGATGACACGCACCCGGTCCGGAGCCTCGGCCCCATCTTCGGACACGCCGCCGCCCCAACCAACATAGAAATCATCGCTGGCGGCCGCAGACGCATTCGCATCCGTGCCTTCCACAACAAGTTCGTGGCTGCCCCAGTCCAGTCCGGACACACGGATTTCCGCGCTGCCACCCTCAGGTGTCGTGACGATGCCTTCATTGACTTTTGTGACCGTACGGGAACGCCGCCAGCGCCACTGGTCTCCATCGCGATACCAGTCATAGTGATAGTCGATGGCCAGAAGCTTCCAGTTCAGCCTCTGGGCAATTGCCTGGCCGGCCTCATTGATGGCCACCACTTCATAGGCGGCGTCCTGGCCTTCTTCGACCGAATACTCAAATCCGGGTTTCATTCCCAGATAGAGGCGTTCCGGACGATATGGGACACGCACGCTTTCGGTGACGGCGCGCCCGCCTGGTTCCAGAACGCTGACCACGGCATTGATGCGCAAGGGACGCCCGGCATTGCTGCCCGCATTTCCGGGGGCCAGATTGACAGTGGCCACCCCTGCCCCGTCTGTCGTCACATCATCCATTTCCAGAATGCGTTCGCGGAAGCTTTCGTCATGACGACCGAAGTGAAATCCGTCAAACGCCGGGAACGGGTTCGGCGCGGCCTCGATGCGCGCTTCGGATTTGACCGTCAGGCCAGCGCCCGGCGCACCGTAGAGGAAACGGGACGCGACCTCGACCTGCCGGGTCTCACCCAACAGGACCGGCGTGTCGGAATCCGTGCTCAGATCGACCGCAATACGCTGCGGCACGAAATCCTCGACCGCGAAGCTGACACTGCCCGCCGCTTCGGAAACGCCATCGATTTCGACCGTGGCACGCCATTGCCCGCGCGAGGCGCCTTGCGCCAGTTCATACGCCTCGATGACGGCAGAAGCGTCCGGATCGTCGAAACGAATGCGGTCCGCCACCAGCCCGTTCGGGCGATAGATCACGAGATTGCCTGCACGATCCTCAATCGCCCGGCCGGCACGGTCACGCAGCATCGCGGTCAGATGAACCGTCTCGCCGGGACGGTAAATGCCCCGCTCGGTGTACATGAAGGCGTCAATGTCACCTGAGGTGCGCCGTCCACCCACCGCATATTCCGACAGATCAACCGGTGCGCGGGTCAGGTCCAGCACGGCCAGTTCGCCCTTCGCGCTGTAGGCGAGGATGAGCTTGGGTTCCATATTGCCCTGGCCATTGGTGATCGGCGCATCGAACGCGATGCGGCCCACCTCATTGGTCCGCCCTTCCGCCAGCACATCATTGTTGCGCGCCACCAGTTGAACCGTCGTGTCCGGAACGGGGCGGCCATCCTGAAGCGACCGCAGGGTGACATCCAGGCCATTGCCGCCCTCATAGGCGGTGATGGCGAGATCAGTCATCATGATCCAGCGGCTGGAAGATGCCGGAGGCTGCTCCGCGCTGCTCAGATCGGCCGCATCCTTGACGGTGACGTAATATGCGCCCGGCTCCAGCGGTCCGACGACATCCTGAAGCGGAAAGACGGACACGATGGGCGCGTTCTGCTCATTCGCGATGGCCATGCGGCCGTTGAACAGCACTTCCTGGACATCGTCCGGATTGTCCTCGCCCCACGTATAGCCGTAGCGGCCCTGAGCATTGGTCTGTCCCTGGGAGATCGACTTGAAGGCCAGCGCCCGGTCGTTGACCCGAGACACGGTGACTTCAACTTCGTCGACATTGACCGTTTCGATCGGCAGGCCATCGGCGTTCTCGCGTGGCAGGATAACACCCGCTCCCTTGAACCCGACATAGGGCGGGCGGTCAGCGAAATCGATCGGGACGGTTTCGCTATTCTTCAGCGTGCGCCCGTCCGCGGATGGCAGACCGGACAAAAGGGTCGCGGACCGTTCCGATCCGAATGTCAGACCGCCAACGCACAATTCCCTTCCCTCCACGCTCAGGGCCGGACGGAAGGCAGGGCGGAATTCGACATAGGGCGAATAATCGGTTTCCGGGTCCAGCGGCGCGGAAAAGACGAAACAGGCAAGCGGCTGTTCAGTACCGGTGTCGATGCGATACCGGAAATAGGTGAAATCCTGTTCGGCTTCGGCCTGGGCTGCCTGCCGGCGGCGCTCCCGCTGACGGGCGGCCACATTGTCGGACGGAGAACGCGTCACGATGGTGCCTTCATCGCTGGGCGTGTCCGACGTCCGGGTTTCCTTGTCGCCTCCGCACGCCGCAAGCGCGGCGATCAAGACGGCTGCGACCAAGGTCCGGCCAATTCCCCGCCCGCCCGATACGAAGTACGACATGAATCCCTCTCCTTTGAGCTTTCCTGCAACTCTTACACATCTTCGCGGCGGCGCGAACAGGGCGCGAATGGGTCAAATCAAAGAAATTTCTACAAATTCCAGCCGCATTCGACGGAAGCTTCCCCTGCAGGGGTTGCCAGTTGCCCGCGAGCGGGGAATGGGTTTTCCATGTGGTTCTGGCGCATAATCGGCAGTGTGGCGTTCGTGCTCGGGGCAATCGGGCTGGCCCTTCCCGTATGGCCCACGACGATATTCTGGATTGTTGCCGCCCTCGCCTTCGCCCGCTCCAATCCGCACTGGGCCGACTGGATCTATCGACAGCCAGGCGTCGGGGAACCCATACGGCAATTTCTGGAAACCGGCGCCATGGCGCGCCAAGCAAAGGTCGCCGCCCTTGGCGGCATGACCCTCGCCGCCGGGATCATCATCGCTTTCTGGCACCGTCATCCCTGGGTCACCGGACCGGGTCTGGGCCTGATTGCAGTCGGTGCCATCTTTGTCATTACCCGAAAGCGGCTGCCAGACGGGTGATCTCCTGAACCTGCCAGTAGCAGCGAGCCTCCCTGGACGATCCTGAGAGTGATTATTTCCTCACCCGCCCCATTTTTGCCCCATTTAAATAGCAAACGCTCACTTACTACTTTCGCAAGACCGTTTTCGACAGCAAGAAGGAGCTGACCCATGCCGGTCACCATTGTCGTAACTGCCCTCAAATCCGCCGCCTCTATTCTGGGCGGCCTGTTCCTCGCCGATTTCATTTCAGGCCTCATCCACTGGTTCGAGGACCGGTACGGAAATCCCAAATGGCCTGTACTGGGCCATACCATCCGGGCGAACCAGGAACACCATTTCCGCCCGCGCGCCTTCCTTGAAGGCTCGTTCCTGTCGCGGAACAGGGAAGTGTTCGTGCTCGGCGCCCTGTTCCTGGCTGGTTTCTGGGTCACCGGAACGCTCAACCTGTTCACCGGATCGGCCGTGTTGTTCGGCATGTTCGCCAATGAATTCCATCGCGCCGCCCACCGCAGCCCCAAGGAAAATGGCCGCCTGATCACGGCTCTCCAGAAGACCGGGCTTGCCCAATCCTTCCAGCATCATGCCGCCCATCACCGCCAGGGCAAGGACACGCACTATTGCGTCGTCACGAACTACACCAACCCGATTCTGGAACGGGTCGGCTTCTTTCCGGCGCTGGAACGCATCGTCAAGGCGACGACCGGGCGGGTGCCCCGGCTTGATGAAAGCGTGAATGCGCGGTTCCGCAAGGTCGCCTGACCTTTGCCTGATCGATCTTTTTCTCCCCGCCCTTCCTCAAGGGCGGGGATTTTCTTTGCCCCGTGCGCAGCTAGTCTGCCTTGCAAAAGCAAACAGGGAGACACGCTCATGGATCTGGGTCTGAAGGGAAAAACCATCTTTGTCGCCGGCGCGAGCCGGGGCATCGGACTTGGCATTGTGGAAGCCTGTCTGGCAGAGGGCGCAAAGGTCGCGCTGGCCGCGCGCGGCGAGGACAGGCTGGAACAGGAACGGGCCCGTCTCGCGGGTGAATTCGGGGACGACAATGTCTGGGCCCGGGCCGGAGACCTGCGCGACTCGCGAACCGTCGACACGTTGATCGACACGATCGAGAACGAACTCGGCGAATTGTGGGGCGCAGTCGCCAATGTCGGCCTGCACCCCTGCCCGCCCGGTTTCGAGGTGGACGACGAGACCTGGGATGGCGGGATTTCCCAGAATCTCGACTCGGCCTTTTACCTGGCACGCTCTGCCTTGCGCCGGATGCATCCGCGCGGCGAAGGCGCCATTCTGATGATCTCGTCGATTGCCGGTCTTGGCGCGCTCGGCACGCCGCTGACCTATGGCACGTCCAAGGCGGCGATGAACCATCTGGCAAAGGAGATGGCGCGCATAGCCGGGGCTTCCGGCGTGCGCGTCAACGCGATTGCGCCCGGGAACATCATTTTTCCGGGCGGAGACTGGCAGCAGCGCATGGACGGACCGCGCAGCGAAGCCTGGGGACGCTGGATCCAGCGGGAAGTGCCAATGCAACGTTATGGGAAACCCGAGGAAATCGGGGCCGCCGCTGCCTTCCTGCTCAGCGAGAAGGCGAGTTTCGTGACCGGCGCGGTCCTGCCAGTCGATGGCGGCCAGACCCGGTAGGCATCAGCTGCCGATCAGCGTGGTGCGTCGCGCCGGGGCCTCCATTTCTTCCCGGCCGGCCGCTTCCAGGCCCATCTGGCCCATCAGGGCGTCGTCTTCGACGATTTCCGGATTGTCCGTAGTCAGGAGACGGTCGCCGACGAAGATGGAATTGGCCCCGGCCAGCAGGCAGAGCGCCTGACCTTCCTCGGTCATGCCCTCGCGCCCGGCCGACAGGCGCACCCAGCTCTGCGGGAACACGATGCGGCAGACCGCAATGGCGCGGGCCATCTCGATGACCGAAATCGCCGGGCTTTCGCCCAAGGGCGTGCCGGCGATCGGGACCAGCATGTTTACAGGGACACTTTCAGGATGCGGCGTCAGTCTTGAAAGCTCGTGAATGAGCCCGATCCGGTCCTCGCGGCTTTCCCCCATGCCAAGAATGCCGCCGCAGCACAGTTTCAGGCCGGCCGTGCGCGCCCGACCCAGCGTTTCCAGCCGGTCATCATAGGTGCGCGTCGAAACGACCTGGCCGTAGTATTCCGGCGAGGTATCGAGGTTGTGATTGTAGTAGTCCAGACCTGCAGCCTTCAGTGTTTCGGCCTGCCCCGGTTCCAGCATGCCGAGGGTCACACAGGTTTCGAGCCCTTCGGCCTTCACGGCTTCGATCATTGCCGCGACTTTCGGGACGTCGCGATCCTTGAGACTGCGCCACGCCGCGCCCATGCAGAACCGGTCTGCGCCATTGTCCTTTGCGCAGCGCGCGGCGGTCACCACCTCATCCAGTGGCATCAGTTTCGATGCGTCGAGACCGGTATCAAAATGGGCCGACTGACTGCAATAGCCACAGTCTTCCGCGCAGCCGCCTGTCTTGATGGACAGCAATTGGGATTTCTGGACCTTGCCGTCCGGCCAGTTGGTCTGCTTCACCGTCAGGGCCTGCGCCATGAGTGTGTCGAGCGGGAGTGTGTAGAGGCTGGCGATTTCCTCCCGGGTCCAGTCATGGCGAGGGGACAGGTCTGTCATGGGCGAGGATCCTTCCGGCAGTTCTCAATCGGCGGACTTCGTATCCGGGGGGCCGGGATCGATCAAGCGTTGCTGAATTTCACTTTGCCGCAGGCAACGGATTGCCGTAAATCGCCGGGACCTCGAAAGGCCGCTCATGGACACCCAGCCAGCCCCGAAAAAGATCCTCGATGCGAATGCCCGGCGCGGCGCCATTATCGGCGGCATCGCCCTGGCGGTGATCCTGGTGCTGTTCCTCATCGGCAAGACGACCAATCTGACCGATCTGGAAGCGGTTCAGACTGTCATGCAGGACATTGCGTCCAGCCCGTGGGCGCTTCCGGCACTGATCCTGCTGTTCGTCGTCGGTGCCTTCATCGGCATTCCGCAATTTGCGCTTCTGGCGATCTCGGTTGCAGCCTTCGGACCGTGGCTGGGCGCCCTGTTCGGCTGGATCGCGAACATGGCATCCGGCGCTGCCACCTTCTATGCGGGCCGACTTGCCGGCGAGAAGACATTCCGGCGCTATGCCGGCGAAACGGCCAACAAACTGTCCGGCTTTGTCGGGCGCAATGCCATGATGACCAGTGCGATTGTTCGCAACGTTCCGGCGGGCCCTGCCCTTCTCGTGAACATGGCCTTCGGGGTGAGCCACGCGAAATTCCTGCACTACTGGGCCGGTATGGGAGTCGGGATCATTCCGAAGATCGCGCTCATTGCCTTTGCCGGGCAAAGCCTGTTCGCGGCCCTGAAGGGCAATCCTCTGGCAGCCATCGGCGCGGCGGCCGCCGCGATCGGCGTCTATATCGCGATTGCCGCCTATGCACGGGCCCGCATGCGGAAATCCGGGCAATCTGTTGCGCTGATCGGGCAAAACGAGGTTGACAGGGCCGCGACATCGGACGATGTAACTTCGCATGTGGAATAAATTGCCTCTCACGCTACTGCTTACCGGCCCCTGGCCGGAGACGACTGCTCAGGAATAGCCAGGGCAGGCGCGCGGTCAGGGGTCCCATACAGCCTCATTTTTCAGTCCCAGACCCGGTAGTTCCAACATGTCCACATCTGCGAAACCGCACATCCGTATTTTCGACACCACCTTGCGCGACGGCGAGCAATCGCCCGGCGCGTCCATGACGCACAATGAAAAGCTCGAGCTTGCCGAACTGATGGAGACCATGGGTGTCGACATCATCGAGGCCGGTTTCCCGGCCGCTTCCGAAGGCGACTTCGCCGCCGTCAGTGCAATTGCCGAACGGTCGAAGTCGGCCATCATCTGTGGCCTCGCCCGCTCGACCCCGAATGATATCGACCGCTGCGCCGAAGCCGTGAAAAAATCGGCCCGGCCGCGCATTCACACTTTCATTTCCACCAGCCCGGTGCACATGAAGCACAAGCTGAAAATGGGTCCCAATGCTGTGCTCGAGGCCGTGGGACGTTCGGTTGCGCAGGCCCGCAATCATACTGACGACGTCGAATGGTCCGCCGAGGACGCGACACGGACTGAGTTCGATTTCCTGTGCAAATGCATCGACACGGCCATTGCCAGCGGTGCCACAACCATCAACCTGCCCGACACGGTCGGCTATTCCCATCCGGACGAATATGGCGCGCTGTTCCGGCGCGTGATTGAGACGATCCCGAATTCCGACAAGGTCATCTGGTCGGCACACTGTCATAATGATCTCGGCCTGGCGGTCGCGAACTCGATCAATGCCGTGGCAAATGGCGCGCGCCAGGTAGAGTGCGCCATCAATGGGCTCGGCGAGCGTGCGGGGAATGCTGCGCTGGAAGAGATCGTCATGGCGATGCGGGTGCGCGGCGATACGCTGCCTTTCGAGACCAATATCAAGCCGGCCTATTTGTCCCGCGCCTCGGCCATGGTGAGCCGCATCACCGGCTTCCCGGTTCAATACAACAAGGCCATCGTCGGCAAGAATGCGTTCGCGCATGAAAGCGGCATCCATCAGGATGGCATGCTGAAGAATGCCGAGACATATGAAATCATGCGACCGGAAGATGTCGGCGTCGCCAAGACGTCCCTGGTCATGGGCAAGCATTCCGGCCGTCACGCGTTCCGCGACAAGCTGGAAGCGCTTGGATACACGCTGGAAGGCGATGCACTGAATGATGCCTTCAAGCGGTTCAAGGATCTGGCAGACCGCAAGAAGCACGTCTTCGACGATGACATCATCGCCCTGGTAGACGATCAACTGGCCGCCGAAGGCGAACGGATCGCGTTCAAGCGGCTGCGCGTTGTGGCCGGAACGGACGGGCCCCAGACGGCCGAAATCGATCTGGTCGTGGACGGCGAGGACAAGTTCGCAATCGCCCGCGGCAATGGCCCGGTAGACGCCGTGTTCAATGCCATTCGCGAGATCATTCCGCATGACGGCAAGCTGGAACTCTACCAGGTGCATGCCGTGACCGGCGGAACGGATGCGCAGGCGACCGTGTCAGTCCGTCTCAACTGGGATGGCATCATGTCCACCGGACGGTCTTCCGATCCGGACACGCTGGTGGCGAGCGCAAAAGCCTATCTGCACGCGGTCAACAAGCTGGAAGCCCGCAAGGCGAAACGGTCTCAGGCCGCCTAGACCCGAACAGTTTTCCCGGAACTCCGGATAAATGCCTGACTGGGTCCTGGCGACGCTGGCAGCTGCGTTCTGCCAGAATTTGCGGTCTGCGTTTCAGAAACAGCTGAAACGCAGACTCAGCACTTGGGGCGCGACCGCCACACGATTTGTTTATGCCGCCCCCCTGGCAGTGGGCCTGTTGCTCATGCTGGTTTGGGGACGCGGAACGCCCCTGCCCGACGTGCCACCGCATTTCTTCGTCTATGCGGGAATCGGCGCCGTGGCCCAAATGATTGCGACGGGCCTGCTGGTGCACCTGTTCTCACGCGCGAATTTCGCAACGGCGACCGCCTTCACCAAGACCGAGCCGATCCAGGCAGCCCTCATCGGTGCCCTGCTGCTGGGAGATACTCTCACACTGCCCGTGATGCTGGCCATCATCACGGGTATTTTCGGGGTCATCCTCATGTCCTTGCCGAAAACACCAGGTCATCCGGGCTGGCGGCTGGATGGTGCCGTATGGACCGGCCTGCTGTCAGGCGCCTGCTTCGCCGTATCGTCGGTCGCCCTGAGGGGGGCGTCGCTCTCTCTTGAGGGCGCGGACCTGTTGCTGGGCACGGCCACGACACTCGCCTTCGTGACGCTGCTCCAGTCAGCCCTGTTGCTGGGATGGCTGGCCTGGCGCGAGCCCGGTCAGATCCGGAAACTGTTTGCCGCCTGGCGGCAAGCCGGCTGGGTAGGCGTGATCGGATTTGCCGGCTCCATGGCCTGGATCGCCGCCTTTACCCTGCAGGATGCGGCCAGTGTGAAGGCGGTCGGTCAGATCGAGATCGTGTTTACGCTGATCGCGTCTCGCCTGGTGTTTCGGGAACGCCTGCGAGCGGCCGAACTGGTAGGCATAACGCTGTTGGCGTCAGGCGTGGTCGGCATTGTCCTGCTGAACCGCTAGCGCGTCAGATCGCGGCGTCCAGCAAGAGATAGGCAGCGAGGCGGGCACTGGCGTTGCGTCCGGTCTTCTGCGTCTGCTCCAGCGCGTGAAGGGCATCCTCGGATTCCATGTCCAGAAAGTCCCGTGCCAGATCCATGAGGTCGCGATCATTGCGCAGGCGCTGGGTGACCCGTTCGACCTGGCGACCAGCCTGGGCGAGGATGGCCGATTTACGCTCCTTCTCGCCGCGGCGGGCGGCCTCGGCAATCTTGCGTTTGGCTTTCGGACGGAAGGTCTCCGGCAGGACGATGCCGGACGTCTGCAGGCGGTCGATGAGTTCCTCGGCCACATCTTCGCGGTCGCGAACCGGTCGCTCTTCGCGGCTCATGTCGGAGATGATGTCGCGCCACCCCATCTCGACGCCGGTTGCAGCAGGCGACGGGCGGACGGGCACGAGTGGTGCAGCCTGTTCGGCCGTCTCCTCCTCCCGTGCCTCGGGGAGAGGCTGCGGGAAGTCCGTGGAGCGCCGGCGCGGCGTATCCGGAAGCGATGGTGCCTCAAGCGGCGGGTCATCATGACGGCGGCGCAGCATGAGCGGATCCGGCTCCTCCCGGGCGGGCTCGTCCGGCAGGATGATTTCCGGCTCGTCCTCAAATACGGGATCTTCCGGTGTGTCGGTCAGGGCAGCGCTCGCCAGCGCATCCGCTGCCGCATCGAACAGCTCGTCTTCCATGCTGGGACGTGCCTCACGGCGCGGTGGCGTCGGGGGTGCCGTTTCCGGACGGGGCGTATCGCCTCCGTTCAGGCCATGCGCGTGCACGCCATTGGCATGACCGTTTCCATTGCCGTTCCGGAGGGGCGGGTGTGGGGGCGTTTCCTCATCCAGACGTTCAGGCTCATCAAACACATCAGGCGCGGTATCGTAGACAGGCTGCGCGGCGTGCGGCTCAACAGGAGCCGGCGTTTCCCTGACGGGAGTTTGGCGCGGTTCGGTGGCCGGGGCCGGAACCTCTTCCGGCGCGGCCCGCGTCGCGGCCTGACGGACCTTGCTCTCGAGCCGGACCGTGTCGGCCTTGGCGGCATATTCGGCCGAGCGGATTGCGGAAGCGGCCTCGTCCCCGGCTTCCCGCAGACGGGCCAGCGCGCGGGCGGCATTTTCCGCTGCTTCGCGGGTGGAAGTGTTGATCTCGTGATTGGCCCGTCGGGCACCGTCCAGCGCGGAGGAGACGGCATCCTTGAGCGCGTCGCCCGTGGTCATTGCGGCGGCAGCGGCAATCTCGCCGGCCCGCACGGCGGCATCCACGGTGCGTCGGGACTGGTCAAGCTTTTCCTCAACGCGGCTGACCGCGAAGGTCAGCGTTTCAGTACGTGTCGCTGCGTCCCGTGCGAGTGCATCCAGTTCCACCAGTTTTTCCGACAGGGACCTGCCGGCCAGCTGCATGGACTCCAGACGCTGTTCCAATACCTCGTCGGCGCGCGAGACTTCTTCACTGGCATCCCGGGCTGCCTTCACCATCATCTGGGCCTGCCGGGGGATGGCCTCGTTCAGAGACTGCATGTGCGTGCGCAGGTCCCGCGCGAGACCTTCCAGCGCCTGGCGTTCCTGCGACAGTCGCTCTGTCAGGTCGCGGGCATTGTCGGCGCTGGCATAGGCGACCGATTCCAGGCGCAGGCGTTCATCCCCGATCTCGCCCGCCATGGCCTTCATGGCAGACAGCGCGTGGGCCATGGCGCGATCCACTTCTGCCGCAGCCTGCTTCATCTGTTCGGCAAAGGTGATGCCTTCGGTGCCCGCTTCGCGCGCCGGCGCCATCAGGCGGACGGCGGCTTCCATGACGAGGGCGTTCGATGCGGCAGAGCGGCGATTGGTGCGGCCCATATAGCCCGCCATGATCATCAGCAGGGCCGGAACGATGGTGGCCATGGCCCCGCCAGCCAGAATCAAGGGGGGCAATTGCTTGAGCCCCTCCACGCCCCACAGGCCAATGGCCATGGCGGCGGCGCCGAAAATCCAGAAAAACGCGACGAGAAAGCCGGTGATCACCATCCAGCTGCCCCCATGACGGGCAAGCTCGAAGTTTTCAGACGCCTCTTGCCTGACAAGCAGATCGCGGCCAGACGGGCGAGCGGCGGGCGTTTCGGTCATGGCAGCAGTATACCGCGACAATTCGCCCGGCGCGAGACCAGAATGTGTGCATTTCTGGGCCGTAATATTAAGGTCTTAGCGGCCGAGAAGCGCCGTCACCACGGTGTCCTGACGGGCCGTTTCCTGCTGATCATCCTGATCGGGCGCAAATTCCAGCCCGAGCCAAGCCAGAGCGGCTGCCAGCACAAGATTACGAACCAGAACGATGAAACCCAACATCGTGAATCCCCAGAGACATAAAAAGCGCCACGCGAAACTGCGTGCCGATGAACAATAGTTCAAAATTGTCTTTTCGACAATCGATAAATTCATGAATCCTGAAAAGTGAATGCGGTCGAGGGCGGCGTTAATGATTGATCAGGCGTCTCATGCAAACCTGCGCGCATCGGAGCGCTTATTCATGACCCAGACCCTTGCCCTGCTTGACCGCAACCATCTCAAGGCCATGACCGGCGGCGACACTGCACTGGCCGTGGAAGTCATCGATATCTTCCGGGAACAAGCCGAAGTCTGGTCCCGCATGCTGGACCCGCTCGCTGAACCCTCTCAATGGGCCGATGCGGCGCACACGCTGAAAGGCGCCAGCCTTGGCATTGGCGCGATCCGGCTGGCGGCGAGCTGCGAAAAGGCCGAAAAGGCGGGCCGGGCCGATACGCCGCCCAGCCGAACCGGAGCCGCCGTGCTGATCGGCGATATCAAGGATGTGCTGGGAGAGACCCTCGAAGAGGCCGCGCAAGTGCTTTACGAATTCACGTCTCCACCCCCGCGACGCGCATCATAGCTGCGGAATTCATAGGCGATGCAGCGGTCAATCAGGGTGCGCCAGACCGGTTCGGCAATAGCGGGGGACAGGCCCGCCCCTTCGCATGCGGCCTTCACCTTGGAGACGACATCCTCGATCCGGTCGGCATCATGCACCTTTGACCGGTCTGCCTTGATCCGCGCAGCAGCATCCATGAAGGATTGGCGCTCGGCGAGGATTTCCACGAGAAGCCGATCGATCCGGTCGATCTCGTAACGCACATCGGCCATGGATTCGGCGGTTTCGAACGTGTGGCGGCGCGGATCGGACGTATAAGTGGTCATGCGGATATTGCCCCATTGCGAAGTGGCTTCGCGCTTACATGGCCCTCGGCCCGGCGGCAACAAAGCAGCTGCGACGAAGCGCCTCCGATTGTCGCTGCCGAACTGAAAAGGGCCGCCTGCGAGGGCGGCCCTTCCGGCTTGAAGCTCTGATACTTCTTAGCGCGTGCTGCGCCAGGATTCGAGGATCCGGGCCGCCCAGTCGCGACCGCCCCATCCAAAGGCGATGGCAAAGGCACCGGCACCGCCGATGACCATCCATTTGGCAACGTCCAGGATGAACACGCCGCCGGTCGGATCGAGGCCCATGCGGGAAATGCCGAGAATGACCGACAGGATGATGATGATCCATTTCATCACGCGGGCGGTGACATCGCTCGCCCCTGCCCCGGCCGAATCCATGGCCGAACTGACGAGACGGGCAATGAACACACCTGCGAAGATGATCAGCGCGCCAAAGATGATCTGCACGCCCATGTCGAGCACCACATTCATCGCGTAGGTCAGGGATTCGATGCCCAGCACGTTCAGCGCCGCAACAAGCCCCAGAAGCACGATCAGGAACATGCTGACGCGGGAGATCACCGCGCTGGCTGTCAGGCCGGAATCGGCGCCCTTGAGCAGGCCAAGCTCCGACACGGCCGAATCCACCCCTGTGCCCGGGAGCGTTTTCATCACCAGATTGGACACGAACCGGCCGATCAGGACGAAGATGGCGAGGATCACGCCCGCCGCCAGGACGTTCGGAATGATGCCGATGATATCGGTCAACAAGGCGTTGGCCGGCGATGAGATCGCCTCGATGGCCAGCACGTCGAAGGCCATGATGGCCCCAATGATGATCAGCACGGCGAACGCGACGGACGCGACAATGCCGGAGATGTTGACGGGGCCGGTGGCCAGGCCGAACCGTTCCGGCATGCCATCACCGAATACGAGAACAGCCTTCAGCGTCTCGCGCACGACATTGGCAATGATCAGGAAAATGCCGAACAGAAGCGCCGCGCCGATGACATTCGGCAGATAGGCCAGGATGGGATCGATCACGCCGTGCAAGGCACTCGAGATCTGGGTCGCGCCCGCAATGGCAAGCGCCTGCATCAGGCCGATCAGGATGGTCACCCAGAAGGCAGCCTGCGCGAGGCTGGCGCCGAGCGACTTGCTGTCGCTGGTCGCGGTGGAGGCATTGGCCTTCTTGGCAAGGCCGGTGCGGTCAATGGCGGCGGCAATCAGCCAGCGCACGATGTAGGCGCCGATGATGAAAGCGATCATCACGAGCGCCGCCTTGATCAGTTGCGGACCATAGGTCTGCGCCTGGTCGACGGTATTTCGCCAGAATTCTTCCATGAGTTGTAGTCCCCTTTCCAGTGTTGCGCCAATTACGGCTCAATCAGATACGCACCGGGGGAGTTCGGGTTGCGCGCAGTTGCGCGAATCTGGACAGAAGTCTCGGTTCATCACAGGCCCACCCCACCGTTTGTGTGCGCTCACACACGGGCGAAGCTGAAACCAATTTCGCCTTTTGAGCGCACCAAAGCGTACTGCTTTTGGTACGCTGGATCAAATGAACCTGAAATAACAACGCATTGGGGAAACGTTCAATCGCCGGCCCCTATGACTGCAACCTGTGTTGTGTCGCGTAACATTTGCAACACATCGCGGGCGGTGGGGACCTGCCGCAAGGCGGCCCGCGACAAGGGGACGACGCGAAAGGGCGGGTGCAGCGATGCGCCCGCCCTCTTTCCTGTTTCCAATTGCCCGCGCGGCAAACTGCTCGTAGAGTTATATTATAACTTTTTGGAGCCTGTTTCCCAATGTCCACTGATTTTGACGCGCTCGCCACGTTCGGCCCGGAAAACGCTGCGACCTATGATGACCGGTTCAAGGCACTGCACGGCATCAAGGACATGATGCACCTGGCATTGGAATCCGCATTCGCACAGCTGCCTTCAGACGCCCGCATCCTGATCGCAGGCGCCGGGACCGGCGCTGAAGTGCGCCATCTGGCACCCCTCTTCCCCACTTGGCAGTTCACGCTGGTGGACCCCGCACCGGCCATGCTGGAAATCGCCAGACGCCATGCCCTGGCCGAGGGATTCGCGGACCGGTGCACGTTTCACCCAACCTATGTGTCGGACATCGAGGCGGATGGATTCGATGCCGCGACCAGCCTGCTCGTATCGCACTTCGTACAGGACGCGGGGGCGCGAACAGACTATTTCCGCTCCATCGCCGAACGGCTGAAACCGGGCGCGCCGCTGTTCAATGCAGATCTCTGCGCGGATCCGTCAGGACCGGATTTCCGGTCGCTGATGAGCTTCTGGCAGGGCATGATGGCCAAGGCCGGAATGACGCCTGAAGGCCGGGAACAATATGCCAGGAGTTTCGGAACCCTGTTTGCCTGTCACGGCCCGGCTGACGTGGAAGCCATGATAGAGGCCGCAGGATTCATCCCGCCCGTACACTGCGTACAGGCGGGACTGATCAAAGGCTGGTTGACCGCGAAAGCCTAGACTTCGAGAAGCATGCGCTCCGGGTCTTCAAGGGCTTCCTTGACGCGGACCAGGAAGGTCACGGCTTCCTTGCCGTCAACGATCCGGTGGTCATAGGACAGCGCCAGGTACATCATCGGGCGAATCTTCACTTCACCGTTGATGGCCACCGGGCGCTGTTCGATCCGGTGCATGCCGAGCACGCCGGATTGCGGGGGGTTCAGGATCGGCGTCGACATCAGCGAGCCATAGATGCCACCATTGGAGATGGTGAACGTGCCGCCCTGCATGTCGCCAATGGTCAGCGAGCCATCGCGGGCGCGCTTGCCGAGATCCGCGATGGATTTCTCGATGCCGGCGAGAGAGAGATCGTCGGAGTCCCGAACAACCGGAACCACGAGCCCCTTGTCCGTACCGACGGCAACACCAATGTCGTAATAATTCTTGTAGATGATGTCCTGACCATCAATCTCGGCATTGACCGCCGGGACTTCGCGCAGCGCGTTCACGCAGGCCTTCACGAAGAAGCTCATGAAGCCCAGCTTGATGCCGTGCTTTGCGACGAAGGCTTCCTGATGCTTCTTGCGCAGCGCCATGATGGCCGTCATGTCGACATCATTGAAGGTCGTCAGCATGGCCGCTGTGTCCTGCGCCTCTTTCAGGCGACGGGCGATGGTCTGACGCAGACGGGTCATGCGCACGCGCTCCTCGCGCGGACCGATGTCGCGCGGGGCTTTGGCTTCTGCCGGAGCGGCAGCGGCCTTCGGCGCCGAATTCACATAGTCGAGCGCATCGGCCTTGGTGGCGCGGCCATCGCGGCCCGTGCCCGGAATGTCGGCCGGGTTCACACCGGCTTCCGCAGAGATACGACGAACCGACGGTGCCACAGGGCGCTCACCCGTTGCAGCGGGGGCAGATGCCGAGGCGGCCGGAGCAGCGGCTGCAGATGCGGTCGCCGGCGCGGTTCCGCCTGCGCTGATACGTGCAATGACGGAACCCGGCGTGACGGAGTCGCCCTCACCCACCAGCAATTCGGCCACCACGCCATCGGCCGGGGACGGGACTTCCAGGGCGACCTTGTCGGTCTCGATCTCGGCGATGGTTTCATCCTTCTTCACCGCGTCACCCGGTGCCTTGAGGAAAGTCGACAGCGTCCCCTCAGAGACGCTCTCCCCCATGGTCGGCACCTGAACATCGGTCAGTTCGCCCTTGTCCGCCTTGCCCGGGACGCCGCCCGGGTCCTTTGGTCCGCCATGTTCCGGCAGTGCAGCCGCAGCGGTTTCCGCCTTCGCGCCACCCGCCCCTGCAGAGAGCTTGCCCAGCAATGCGCCGATCTCGACGGTGTCGCCTTCCTTGGCAATGATCTCGGACAGGACGCCGTCTTCGGTGGCGGAAACTTCGACAGACACCTTGTCTGTTTCGAGTTCGACCAGAACGTCGTCCTTTTTCACGGCATCGCCTGTGGCTTTCAGCCACTGGCCGACGGTGGCTTCGGTGATGCTCTCGCCGAGCGTAGGCACTGTGATATCGGTCATGAAATCAGTCCGTTTGCAAAAATCAAAATCAGGTGGCGACGATGTTGTCGTCGACCGGGTCCTTTCCAAGGGCGGTCGTGATCAGGGCGTTCTGCTCATCCTTGTGCTTCGACAGGAGGCCGGTGGCCGTGGCAGCCGAAGGCGGACGCCCGGCATATGCAGGACGCGTATGCTCCAATCCGGCCTGGTTGGCGCACCATTCCAGTTCGTCACGGATGAAGGTCCAGCCGCCCATATTGCGCGGCTCTTCCTGGCACCAGACAATCTCGGCCTGCGGGAAGCGCTTCAGTTCGTGGATCAGCGACTTGCGCGGCACGGGGTAGAATTGCTCGACGCGCAGCAGGTAGACATCATCCTCGCCGCTCTCTTCGCGCGCTTCGAACAGGTCATAATAAACCTTGCCTGAACACAGCACGACGCGCCGGATCTTGTTGTCCTTGACCAGCTTCACCTTGCCTTCACGGCCCGGCGTTTCGGCATCGTCCCACAGGATGCGGTGGAAGGAGGACTTCGTGCTCATGTCATCCAGGCTGGACGTGGCCAGCTTGTGACGCAGAAGCGATTTCGGCGTCATGATGATCAGCGGCTTGCGGAAATCCCGGTGGATCTGGCGGCGCAGCGCGTGGAAGTAATTCGCCGGCGTCGTCAGGTTGCAGACTTGCCAATTGTCTTCCGCGCACATTTGCAGGAAGCGCTCGAGGCGGGCGGAGGAGTGCTCCGGCCCCTGACCTTCATAGCCGTGCGGCAGGAGCACGACCAGGCCCGACATGCGCAGCCATTTGCGTTCTGCCGACGAGATGAACTGGTCGAAGAAGACCTGCGCGCCGTTCGAGAAGTCACCGAACTGGGCTTCCCACATGGTCAGCGTGTTCGGATCCGCCAGCGAATATCCGTACTCGTATCCAAGCACGGCCTCCTCTGACAGAAGCGAGTCGATCACTTCATAACGGGCCTGCGTATCGCTGACATGGTTCAGCGGCGTGTAGCGTTCGCCCGTGGTCTGGTCGATGATGTGGCTGTGGCGCTGCGAGAAGGTTCCGCGGCCGCAATCCTGGCCGGACAGGCGGACCGGGAAGCCCTCGTCTAGCAGGGTGGCAAAGGCAAGGTGTTCTGCGGTTGCCCAGTCGAGCCCCTTCCCTTTCGAGATCGCCGTGGCCCGTGCATCGATCACGCGGGCCAGCGTCTTGTGGATGTCCACGCCTTCCGGGATCGTCGTGATGGACTGGCCGATGGCCTGCATGCGCTTCTTGGCGACGCCGGTCTTGCCGCGGCGCTCGTCATCATCCGGCAGGCCGAGGCCTTTCCATTCGCCGTCCAGCCAGTCAGCCTTCTTGGCTTCGAACGTCTTGCCGGCCTCGAATTCGCGGTCGAGATAGGCTTCGAAATCGGCGACCTGCTGCTCGACCTGTTCGGCTGTGAGGATGCCCTCCTTCACCAGGCGATCGGCATAGATTTCGCGCGTGGAGGCGTGCCCCTTGATCTTGGTATACATCACCGGCTGGGTGAACATGGGCTCGTCGCCCTCATTGTGCCCGAAGCGGCGATAGCAGAACATGTCGATCACGACGTCCTTGCCGAATTTCTGACGGTATTCGGTCGCGACCTTGGCGGCATAGGTGACCGCTTCCGGATCATCGCCATTCACGTGGAAGATCGGCGTCTGCACCATCAGCGCCACATCGGTCGGATAGGGCGAAGAGCGCGAATAGATCGGGCTGGTGGTGAAGCCGATCTGGTTGTTCACGATGAAATGGATGGTACCGCCGGTCCGGTATCCCTGCAGGCCGGAGAGGGCAAAACATTCCGCCACAACCCCCTGCCCGGCAAAGGCAGCATCACCGTGCAGCAGCAGTGGCAGGACCGCCGACCGATCCAGCGTGCCGCTTTCCCGGTGCAGCATTTCCTGCTTCGAGCGGGACTTGCCGAGGACCACGGGATCGACCGCTTCGAGGTGGGACGGGTTGGCGTTCATGGACAGGTGTACTTCATTGCCGTCGAACTCGCGATCGGACGACGCACCGAGATGGTATTTCACATCGCCGGACCCGAACTCGCCGGCGCCTTGCGTGTTGCCGCCCTGGAATTCGTGGAAGATCTGCTCGTACGGCTTGCCCATGACGGCCGCGAGCATGTTGAGGCGGCCCCGGTGCGGCATGCCGACGACGATCTCGCGCACACCCAGCGCGCCGCCGCGCTTGATGATCTGCTCCAGCGCCGGAACCGCGGCTTCGCCGCCGTCAAGACCGAAGCGTTTGGTGCCCGGATAGCGCTTGTGCAGGAAGCGTTCGAAGGTTTCCGCCTCGATCAGCTTGGCGAGAATTGCCTTCTTGCCCTGCTCGGTAAAGGCCACGCCCTTGTCCGGGCCTTCGATGCGTTCCTGCAGCCAGGCTTTCTCTTCCGGATCGGAAATGTGCATGAACTCGATGCCGATGGTCGAGCAATAGGTCCGCTTCAGGATGTCCAGCATCTCGCGAACAGTCGCATGATCCAGGCCAAGATAGCCATCGATGAAGATCTTGCGATCCATGTCTTCGGCGCCGAATCCGTAGCTGACGGGATCGAGTTCCGGCTGCGCTTCCGGCGTATCGAGCGACAGGGGATCGAGCTGGGCCGCCAGATGTCCGCGCATGCGATAGGCGCGGATCATCATGATGGCGCGGATCGAATCCTTGACGTTCTGGGCGATTTCTTCCGCCGAGGCGCCGGGCTTGGCCGATTTGAGCTTCTTTTCCAGCTTCGGCTCGACCAGCGCCCAGTTGCCATCAAAGGCGGCAACCTGCTCGTCGGTGACCGGACGGGGCCAGTCGCCCCGCTTCCAACTGGCGCCGTCGGCATTTTTCGCCGCATCGCCCGAATCATCATTCAGCTCAGCAAAGAAGGCGCGCCAGCTCTCGGGAACTGACGCGGGATTGCGCGCATAGGCCGCCTGCATCTGTTCCAGCCACATGGCTGAACCCCCATACAGGAATGCTGTTTCCAGCATGGCGCTGTTGCCTGCGCTGCGTGAGCCGTCTACCGGGCTGCCGTCATCTGCCATTTTTCTCATCCGTCCTTTGGGACCTGTTCCCTGACATTAAGGAACAAAAATCTTGCCCGGTTCCTACCGGGACTGAGGTTCTCCAGGACGGCCTGTGCGGGGACAGATGCTGGCCTCGCCAGACTGGCCCGGACGGGCCGTCCTGGCTTTAATGTGTATTGAAGGATTAACCCTTCAACACTTCGACCATGGTCGTACCGAGACGCGCCGGCGACGGGGAGACCTTGATACCGGCCTCTTCCATTGCGGCGATCTTGCTCTCGGCATCACCCTGGCCACCTGAAACGATAGCACCGGCATGGCCCATCGTGCGCCCTTTCGGTGCAGTCCGGCCCGCAATAAAGCCGACCATCGGCTTTTTCCGGCCCTTCTTCGCCTCGTCGATCAGGAATTGCGCAGCTTCCTCTTCGGCGCTGCCGCCAATTTCGCCGATCATGATGATCGACTGGGTCTCGTCATCGGACAGGAACATGTCCAGCACATCGATGAATTCGGTGCCTTTGACCGGGTCGCCGCCGATACCGACAGCCGATGTCTGGCCGAGGCCGGCCTGAGAGGTTTGGTAGACAGCCTCATAAGTCAGCGTACCGGAGCGCGAAACAACGCCGACGGAGCCCTTCTGGAAGATCTTGCCCGGCATGATGCCGATCTTGCACTGTTCCGGCGTCAGCAGGCCGGGGCAGTTCGGACCGATCAGGCGGGAGCTGGATTTGTCCAGCTTGGCCTTCACGCGCACCATGTCGAGGACCGGAACGCCCTCGGTGATGCAGACGATCAGCGGGATTTCAGCGTCGATGGCCTCTTCAATGGCGGCCGCAGCGCCGGCAGGCGGCACATAGATCACGGACGCATTGGCGCCGGTGGCTTCCTTGGCTTCACCGGCATTGGCGAAGATCGGCAGCTCGGTGCCATTGTCGGCGACCCATTTCTGGCCGGCCTTCTTGGGATGCGTGCCCGCCACCATCTGGGTGCCGAAATATTCCAGCGCCTGGTTGGTGTGGAACGAGCCCGTATTGCCGGTCAGGCCCTGGACGATGACTTTGGTATTCTTGTCGATGAGAATGGACATGTTTCCTTAGGCCTCTTTAACAGCGGCAACAATTTTCTGGGCGGCGTCGTCGAGGTCATCGGCAGGGATGACGTTGAGGCCGGAATTCTTGATGATTTCCTTGCCCATTTCGACGTTCGTGCCTTCGAGGCGGACAACCAGCGGCACAGCGAGGTTGGTTTCCTTGACGGCCGCGATCACGCCTTCGGCGATGACGTCGCATTTCATGATGCCGCCGAAGATGTTCACGAGGATGCCCTTCACGTTCGGGTCCTTCATGATGATCTTGAAGGCCGCTGCCACTTTCTCGGCATTTGCACCGCCGCCAACGTCACAGAAGTTTGCCGGCTCTTCGCCATACAGCTTGATGATGTCCATCGTCGCCATGGCCAGGCCTGCGCCGTTGACCATGCAGCCAATCGTACCGTCGAGGGCGATATAGGCGAGATCCCACTCGGAGGCTTCGATCTCTTTCTCGTCTTCCTCGGTCGTGTCGCGCAGTTCAACGATGTCCGGGTGGCGGAACAGGGCGTTGCCGTCGAAGCTGACCTTGGCGTCGAGCACGCGCAGATGGCCATTCTCCATAACGATCAGCGGGTTGATCTCCAGCATGGCCATGTCCTTCTCGGTGAAGGCCTTGTAGAGGATCGGGAACAGTTTCATGCCGTCTTCGCGGGCGGCGCCGTCAAGCTTGAGCGCGTCGCACAGCTGCGCCGCATCCGCGTCGGTCACGCCCGTGGTCGGGTCGATTGGAAGCGTCAGGATTTTCTCTGGCGTTTCGTGCGCGACTTCCTCGATGTCCATGCCGCCTTCGGTGGAGGCCACGAAGGCCGGGCGGCCCGTTGCGCGGTCAACGAGAAGGGACAGGTAGAGTTCGCGGGCAATGTCGGCGCCGTCTTCGATGTAGAGACGGTTGACCTGCTTGCCTTCTGCGCTGGTTTGCGCCGTGACGAGGTGATGGCCGAGCATCGCCTTGGCATGTTCCAGAACTTCCTCTTTCGAGAAAGCGAGGCGAACACCGCCCTTTTCGCCGGCTGCGGCTTCGATGAACTTGCCCTTGCCGCGACCACCTGCGTGGATTTGGGATTTCACAACCCAGAGCGGACCCGGAAGCGTGTCGACGGCCTTTTGCACGTCATCGAGAGAAAGAACGGGGACGCCGTCTGCCACCGGTGCGCCGAAAGATTTCAGCACGGCCTTGGCCTGGTATTCGTGTATGTTCATGGAAACTCGCCTTGTCTGCCCTGGCTTGCGGAAAGAGCCGGCAGCGCCGACCCGGTAAAACGTTCGGGCTATATAACAGGCTTGTCAGCCCCCGCAACTGGCTGGGTACGCAATGCCGTACTCAGCTTTCGCTTTCGCGTTCCGGATTGCGGGGATCCAGTTCCACACTGGCCAGGGGCGTGGGCAGGATCGGGCTCCAGTCTTCCTGCTCGTGCTCTTCCGGCGCAGCCCGCGCGGACACGCGCCAGACCATGATGAATGCCAACAGGATCAACAGGATTCCGGCCAGGCCGAACAGGCCCATGGCCCCTGCCCCGCGCATGGCCAGGCCTGACAGAAGCGGGCCGACAATCGATCCGCCCGCCCAGATGAACAGCAGACCGGACATGACCTGCGGAATCTTTCCTTTCGGCGTCCGGTCGATGGCGTGCGCCACGCAGAGTCCATAGAATGTCAGCGCCCCGCCACCCCAGAGTACCAGCACCCCGATCACGCCCATTTCCCCGAAGCTGCGGCCGAATATCGCGATCACGAGCGCAGCCAGACCCGACACAGCCGCCAGAATGGCGATGACCAGACGGCGTTCGATTCGGTCCGACAGGCGTCCGGCGGGCCACTGGATAACGAGGCCACCAAGCCAGGCTGCCGCCAGCGCAACGGCGGCCGCCGCGGTCCCTCCCCCCACAATGGCGAAGCTTTCGAAATAGATGGGCAACAGCGCCAGCGTGCCGGTGTTCACCACGCCGGCAATCGCGACACCAATCACGGCGGCGGGTGCAAGCCGGTACAGGCGTCCGATCGGCATGGCGGTGCGGTCGGGGGTTTCCGGCTGTTCCTGCTGGGTCAGGCAGATCGGCACCAGGGCGAGGCTGAGAAACAGCGCCGCCCAGCTATAGGCCCGACTATCCAGCGGCGACAGGCCGGCCACGAAAAAAGGCCCGATCATCAGGGAGAGTTTGGCGCCGGTATGATAGATGCCCATGACGCTGCCGCGCGACTTGTCCGGCACGGCCTGTCCCAACCAGCTTTCGACACTGGTGAACATGTAGGCGAAGCTAACGCCCTGCACGATCCGGACGAGCGCCCAATAGCCGGGCTGGTACCAGAGCGACAGGCTGATCGATCCAGCTGCCGTGACGGCGGCCGCTGCGGCGAAGAGCCGGATGTTCCCGAAGCTTGCCAGCGCCGCCGGAGCACTCCACGCGCCCAGCATGAAGCCGGTGGCATAGAGCGCCGCAATGCCGCCAATCGCCTGAGGAGATGTTCCGAGCGCTTCCAGTCCGAGCGGCGTAAGCATCCCGAGAAGCCCGCCGGCGATCTGGAGGATCATTACCGCCAGAATGATGGCAGAGACATTACGTGTATCGGTCATGGTCTATTTGGGCCTCGTGATGGCCCGCGTCTTTGCCTACCGGAATTGGGCCTTAGTTTGGCGAACCGTTTCACCTGCGGCATTTTTGATTTCGAGATCCACGCTTCCTGCCTCCCAGTCGATGCCGATGGCCCCATAGTTCTCTGGCGGGAACCCGTCCCCGATCTGGGCGGAATCCCGTTCATCCGTCGTTTCCGCGAATGACACATTGAAAGAGGATGCGGTCAGTTCATGGACCGGATAGGGCAATGCCGTCTCGCTGCGATAGAGAAACGCGGTGTGGCGATCACCGGACACGAACACGACTCCCTCGGCATTCGTGTCCCGGATCAGGTCGTAGAGGCGCTGCTGTTCTGCGGGCAAGCGCGACCAGGCCTCCCAACCATGTGCATCTGTTGGCAAGACCTGGATCGAAGACACGATCAGGCGCAGGTCGGCCGGCTTCTGCAGCTGGTTTTCCAGCCAGGTCCACTGGTCATTGCCCAGCATGTTCTGGTTCGGGTCATCAGACGGGATGTAGCGTTCCTTGCCCGTTTCGCCATAGGCGTCGGTCGGTGTCAGCGCCGAACGGAAGAAGCGCGTGTCGAGCATGATGATCTGTGTCCGCTGGCCTTCCGGGCCGAAGCTGCGGGCATAATAGGTTCCCGGCCAGGCGCCGACATCCATGTTCTCAAGCCCCCAGAACCGTTCATGAATGCGCTCTGCCAGCCTGCGGAACGGAAACTCACGACCGGCATCATTCGCGCCGTAATCATGATCGTCCCACGCCACCATCATCGGGTGCGCGGCCCGGACCGCCTGAAAATCGCTGCGAGCAGCAAGTTCGGCGAAACTGGCGCGCAATTCGGTCAGGTCGGCCTGGTTGTTGATATAGGCCATGCCGTCGCGGTCACCGTAGACATTATCGCCCAGCATCAGGAACAGGTCGGCCTCCTCTGCCGCGACACGCATCAGGGCACCCGTTTCGCCGGGCACTTCCTCATCATGGCAGGAGCCGACGAGCACACGCGACAGCGGGGCATCCGAGGGCGGGAGCGGCAGACCGGCAGGTGCACGTGGATAGAACTCATCCGGCAGGGACTGGTAATAGGGTTCGAGGGCTTCCTCGGCGCTTTGCGGCGCTCGCGTGATCCCTGGAATGGAAATCGGCCCCGGCGCCTGACACGCGGCCAGACCTGCAACCAGCACTCCACAGACAAGTCGTTTCATGAACACCCCTCCAAACTACCGCCACACCGGATATCTGTAGCGGGCTTTGAAGGGGGCGATAAGGGCAAATGCGGGTCAGGCCGCGAAGAAAATCGACCACATCATCCGGCCCGGCAGGAAGCTGAACAGCCCGGCCACCAGCATGCCGCCTGTGAACATGTTGGTCATATCCTTGCGGTGCTTGGCGATATCCTTCCGGCGCGCCGCCGCGATGGCCATGGGCAGGCCGATCAGCGTCCACGCTGACAGGCCATGGATCCAGCTGAACTGGTTGCCGTTCAGGCCGGTCAGGAAGAATGAGCTGATGGCCGTGACCGCCATGGCCGCGACCCAGGCGTAGCCAAGGCGCTTGTGGAGCGCCCTGCCCTTCACGCCCGCCATCAGCGCCGTGCCGATGCCGAAGGCCGCCAGCGCGCCGCCCACATGCAGTTTCAGCACGATGGAGGCTTCAACGAACCGCGCCGGATCAAACCGGAACCGTATCGGCGGCGTGTCAGCGGATTTCAAAATCATCCAGCTGACGGCCAGATAGGCCGCAACGGCGATCAGCAGCACGGCGCGCGGTGACGGGCGACCGGGCATGACGTGGCGCATTCGGGCCGGCAGGGCTTGAACGAGGCGGGTCATGGCGGCTCTCCTTTCCGGTCCCGATCAGCGCAGCGTGATGGTTTGCGACGCGCCGGTCTCTGGCAGTTCGAACCCGGCATCGGAGAATCTCGGCGGGCCGAACCGCACAGGGGCGTCATTGGAAAAGCCGTAGGGTTCACTGGGGATACCAAAATTGCCGAGGGCAAGTTCACCGTCACCGTTCAGGTCCTGAAACAGCTTCACGCCATAAGTGCCGGGGGCAAGGCCGTCGAACTGCGCGCTCGGGGCGGCGTCGGTTACGTCGATGCGGGCTGTTCCGACAGCCGAGTTGGTAGACCAGCCCGCCTCGTCGAACAGGGCAACATAGATGGTTCCGGAGGCTTCCTCCAGGCCGGTGACCTGCACGGTCAGATCGGCGGCCGATGCAACAGCGGGCGTCAGGGTGCAGGCGGCTGCAAGTGCGGCAAGGGTGCGGTTGAAGTTCATGGACTGTCTCCTTAGGGTCTGGGCTGTCGCCCGGTTGCGGGTGATGGAGACAGGGTGTGGCGGACGCCTGGACGGCGCCACGGCATTTGCGCGGACAGGCTGGAATCCTTCGCCAAATACCGGCACATCCATTCACGAAGCGCGAAATGCAACGGATCAGACGGGATGGGATCAGCTCTCAGAGACACCGCAAAGACGCTTGGCATCGTGACCGTCCTGGCGGCCGGCTTCACCTGGTTCGGAGTGTATGGAACGGGCGGCCCGGTCTGGCTGAGATTCACGATGTGGTTCGTCACCATGCTCGTCGGGGCGGTGGCGTCCTATTGGGTGGTGCCTTTCGTGTTCCACACGCATCTCAAGACTGCGCATCCCGCAGTTCGCATCCTGGCCGCATCGATCCTGCTGGCCATCCCGGTCACGATCACGCTGGAAGTCTTTTTCGCCCTGATCGACGCCAATGCGGCGCTGCCCTTCCTGCCAATCCAGTTCGCCTATGTGTGGGCGGTCTGTCTGGTGATGACCATTGGCGGCTTCATCGTTGACCGTGCAAGGCGCCTGGCCGAACTCGAGGATGCCGAACCGGAGGACCGGATCGCCGGATTCCTTCAGCGGCTGCCGGTGAAGTATCGCGGCGCCGACCTGCTGGCTGTCTCCTCGGAGGACCATTATCTGCGAGTCCACACCGACCGGGGCGAAGAACTGATCCTGATGCGCCTGGCCGATGCCATGCGGGAACTGGGCGAGGACAATGGCCTGCAGACCCACCGGTCCTGGTGGGTGGCCCATCAGGGCGTGGCCGACTCCCGCCGGGAGAATGGCAAGCTGCTGTTGGTGCTGAAGTCGGGACGGGAAGCGCCCGTCTCACGCACTTACCAGTCCAGTGTAAAGGCGGCGGGGCTGGTCTAGGCCCGGCGGGTGCCGCGCCGCTTGTTGCACAGGGCGTGGGTCAGCCGGAGATTGTCCAGATCGTCGGATCCGTGATGCGCACGTGGAATGATATGATCGAAAGTCGGCCGCCATTTCTTCCAGAGCGTGGCATGGGCCAGGTCGGCGCGGGAGCGCGGCATGGACCTGCCGCACAAGGCGCACGCGCCCTGCTGCTGCTGCCAGAGTTGCCGGAATTCCGGCGTGTCCGGCGGCGCAAAGGACTGGCTCACAGGCCCTCCGGAACGTCCCAGCCGCGACGGGCACAGGCGGCCAGAACCGTGTTGCGCAACAGGCAGGCAATGGTCATCGGGCCTACGCCACCAGGCACGGGCGTGATGTGACCGGCAACTTCCGCGCTGCCGGCATAGTCGGCATCGCCGACAAGTTTCGTCTTGCCTTCGCCCTTTTCCGGAGCGTCCACACGGTTGATCCCGACGTCTATGATTGTTGCACCCGGTTTCACCCAGTCCCGTTTCACCATCTCCGGACGCCCCACAGCCGGCACCAGAATGTCAGCTTCGCGACAGATCGCCGGCAAATCCCGCGTGCGGCTGTGCGCGATGGTGACGGTGCAATTCTCGGCCAGGAACAGAAGCGCGGCCGGCTTGCCGACCAGGATGGAGCGGCCGATGACCACGACATGTTTTCCGGACAAATCTTCTCCGAGTGCACGTTTGGCGAGGATGACACAGCCCGCAGGTGTGCAGGGGCGCAGTCCCGGCTTGCCGAGGACGAGCCGGCCGGCAGACGTTTCGGTCAGGCCGTCCACATCCTTGTCCGGGGCGATCTTCTCAATGGCCGCATCCGCATTCAGCCCCTTTGGCAGGGGAAGCTGCAGCAGGATTCCATCCACACGATCATCCGCATTCAGGCGGGCGATCAGGTCTTCGACATCCGTCTGACTGGCCGTATCCGGCAAATGGTGGTGCATCGAGACCATGCCGGCCGCTTCGGTCTGGCGCACCTTATTGCGGACATAGACCTGGCTGGCCGGGTCTTCACCCACAAGCACCACCGCCAGCGCGGGCTGGCCGGGCAACTGGCCGACGGCCCTGGCCACATTCGCGCGGACATCCGCCGCCACCGCTTTTCCGTCAATTACCTGCGCGCTCATTGCCCTGATCCCCGGCCAGTTTCGCCGCCAGTTCCGGCGGCCCATCAATGTCGAGGCCTTTTAGCCGGTTCTTTGCGCCCGTCACCACCCTGACCGCAGACTTTGGCAGGCCGAGCCATTTCGCGACGAGCTTCTCCACCGCTGCATTGGCCTTCCCGCCTTCCGGCACGGCGCGTACGCGCACCTTGAGATACGTGCGCCCGGCTGCATCCGTTTCCCACTGCTCGATCCGGTCAGCCGAGGCGTTGGGCTGGACGCGGATGGTCAGGCGGTGCACCGGATCAGGTCAGCGCGACGGGATACAGATTGTGGATGATGATCCGCTGCAGGAAGTAGATGATGAGCAGGACGACCATGGGCGTCAGATCCAGTCCGCCCATGGGCGGAAGAATGTTCCGGATCGGCCGGTAGACCGGCTCCGTGATGTTCTGGAGGCCTGACCAGATGCTGCGCATGGTCGGGTTCTGCAGGCTCAGCACATTGAAGGCGATCAGCCAGGACAGAATGGCCTGGATGACGATCACATAGAATGCGATCTGCAAAACAGCCATGACGAGATCAAGAATGGCGGCCATGAGGCATCGCTCCGAATTTATTCACGTATTGCCTTCACTTAGGGTGATGCCCCTACCCTGTGCAAGACGTTCTCTCTAGCTTTGGTGTGCAGCACTGATTCTGCGCGGCGCGGCGAGTGACTACGAAACATAAGAATTATAAGGGGAGAACGCGCATTGACGACACATCAGGACAAGCCCCTGTTGCCGCTGACCGGCATGCAGAAAGCCATGATCGGTATCGCCATGGTGGCAATGGGCGCCGGCATGAGCATCAATTTCGTCGTCGTGGCGCCACTCGCCCGCAAGGCCGGCCTGACGGAGATCCAGGTGGCTGGCATCCTGACCCTGTCCGCAGCCATCTACGCCCTGATGATTCCGGCCTGGGGCCGGTGGGCGGACCAGTTCGGGCGCAAGCGCATCATGATCTTCTCGCTCACCGCCATGGGCCTGACCAATATGGCGTTCCTGTTCGCGCTCAGCGCGGCACTCGCCGGACTGATCACGGGGCTGGTGGCGTTCTTCACCCTGGTCTTTGTCAGGCTGTGGTTCGGCCTGCTCTCCCCCGGGCTTCAACCCGCAGCCATGGCCGCCATGACCGATGCCACAACGCCGCTCGACCGCGCCGGCGGGCTCGGCATGCTGGGCGCCTGCATGAGCATCGGGTCGATCATCGGACCGGCCGGCGCTTCGGTGCTCGCGCCGTTCGGGGCGCTGATGCCGATCTGGGGCACGATCATCTTCAATCTCTCCGTGGCGGTATTGCTGGCGGTCACCCTGCCGCCGACGCGCAAGCGGGCAAAAACCGCCTCGCGGCCAAAACCGCTGGCCGTGCGGGACCCGCGCGTCTTCCCTCACCTGTCTTTCCTGTTCTGCTACTTTGTCGGCATCGGCATCGTGCAGCAGACAATCAGCTGGTTCATCGAGGACCGTTACCAGTTTGAGGACACGGCTGTGCGGACCGCCGACGAAGCCATCGTCCTGTATTCCGGTATCGCCTTCGCCTGTATCGCCGCAGGAATGATCCTGGTTCAATTCGGATACGTCCAGCCCCGGCGGCCTGATCCGCGCAGGATCCTGCCCCTGGGCCTGTCGATCGTGGCGCTTGGCTATGTCGCAGCAGACGTGTTCCATCCGTTCTGGATGCTGGCGCTGGCCTTCTTCGCTGTGGGCTGTGGCGCGGCCCTGGCGGTTCCGGCCGCAAATGCGCTGGGCAGCCTGTCGGTCTCGCGCGAGGAACAGGGCGCCGCCGCCGCGCTTCTGGCCGCTGCGCCGCCTGCCGGCTTCATCTTCGGCCCGCTGATCGGGGCAATGCTGTACTCATTCATGCCGGAACTTCCGCTCTACGTGTCCGCCGCCCTGGTCGGGACGCTGGCCATCTATGCCATCCTGGTGACGTCCAAGCGTCCGCTTACGCCATCGTGAAGGCGTTCAGCTTGTTGCCGTCCGGGTCCCGGAAATAGGCGGCATAGAAACCGTCTTCTCCGCGCGGGCCGGGCGCGCCCTCATCGCTGCCGCCATGAGCGAGCGCAATCTCGTACAATTTGTGCACCTGATCCCGGTCCTTAGCCTGCAGGGCCACCATTGTGCCATTGCCGACTGTCGCCGGGTGGCCGTCAAAGGGCAGTGTCGCAGCGATGCCGGCAGGCCCGTCAGGCGTGCCCCACGCAATGAATGTGTCGAATTCCATCATCCGGCCCGTGCCGAGTTCAGCCGCAATGGCATCATAGAATTTTGCCGCGCGCGGTAAATCCGCCGTGCCGAGCGTTACGTAGCCGATCATCCTGTCCCTCCCATGATTTGGACGAAAAGAACATAACAGGAACATTCTTCAGGTGCAAGCGGGCAGAGACGCCCTATTTCGTGAACGCTCCGTGACAGGCTTCCGCTGCCGAGCGGGGCGTGCCGAGGGACACACCGTCAAATACGAGCCGCCCGTCCGACACGGTCGCTGTCCCCGACGGCATCACATCCTCCGGCAGCTGGTTGCCGGACTCGACCGTCAGGGAAATAGCGCCGGTTTGCGCATCGAACGTGTAGCTGCCCCAATAATCCTTGTAGACTTCGAACGGCGTCCAGGTGACGGAGAAATCCCCGCCTCCGGTGAACACCAGTTCCTGAACGGCGCTGCCGGAAACGCAATCCCGGCCCTCCTGACGCCAGGTGCCCACAAGCGGATTGTCCGGCGCGCGAAACACTTCGACCAGCCCGGACAGCCCATGCCCGTTATACGCTCCGTCCAGACGCAGGCGCGTGCCGGCCTGGACGTCCGGGCCGATGGTCGCGATGGCGAGACCATCCTCCTGTCGGCTGAAAGCGGCCGTGCCTTCGGGGTAGACGCCGAGATCGCCCAGACAGCCCGGCGGCAGGCGATTGTAGCCACCCGGCATGTCCGTCCAGTAGGGGAACAATGCGACTGCATCGCCCGGCTCGACCGAGCGCGGCTCCATCCAGAAGAAATACGCCTTCTGACCCATGTCCGGGCAAGCGTCGCCGGACAGCGTGGCCTTGAGCGGATCCGGCGTGCTGGCATTGCCCGATGCCGGCGCGCCGCTCTGGCACCCGGCAACGCCCAGCAGCACGGCCATGCTGATGAATGGATACTTCATGCGGTCGTCCCCCCTCTTCCAAGGGGGCAGCCTACATCGCGGAAATCCCGCCATCCACCTTCAATTCGATGCCGGTGACGAGTTTCGATTCATCCGAGGCCAGATAGAGCACGGCATAGGCGATATCGTCCGGCTCACCGACCTTGCCGAGCGGAATCTGGCGGCCAAGTTTGGACAGGGCCTCTTCCTCGCCGAACATTTCCTTCGTGCGGTCGAGGATCGGCGTGTTGATGAAGACCGGATGCACCGAGTTGCAGCGGATCTGCCCGCCGGTCTTGGCACAATGGAGCGCAATCGACTTCGAGATGTGCCGCACTGCCGCCTTGGCGGTGTTGTAGGACACATAATTGCCACTGGCGATGATGCCGGCAATGGAGGAGATGTTGATGATGGAGCCGAGCCCGTGGTCCCGCATCAGTGGGATGGCATATTTGCAGCCGAGAAAGATGGAATCGACGTCGACCGTCTGGACCTTCTTGAAGGTTTCGTAATTCTCGTCTTCGACCGAGCCGAGCGAGCCGATGCCGGCATTGTTGACCAGCACGTTCAGCCCGCCCATCGCGTCATGAGCTTCCTTCAGCACCTCCTGCCAGCGCGCCTCGTCTGTCACGTCATGCTGCCAGGCGAAGGCCGTGCCGGCGCCGTGCGCGGCGTTGATTGAGGCGGCGACCGCTTCGGCCCCTGCCCCGTTCACATCCGTCACGGTCACCTTGGCCCCTTCGCGCGCCATCATGCGCGCCGTGGCTTCGCCCAGCCCCTGCGCGCCGCCCGTGATGAATGCTTTTTTTCCGTCTACCCGGCCCATGCCTTATTTCCTCCATTTGGTTCTGGTCTGCCTAGCGACATTGAATGCCCGCGCCAAGCGATGTGTTTATCCTGATCTCGGGGATTGCCGCCGGGGAACGGCAAGGCGGGATCATTTGCAAGAAGGGGAACATCATGAAGCACTCAAATGTCATGCTGGCCGGTTTGTCGGCCCTTCTTCTGGCCGCCTGCAGCGCAAACACACCCGAGACCGCGCCGCCCGAACCGGTCCCGTCAGATGAACCGGCACCCCCGGCGGAGGAGACGCTGGCCGGTTCCTTTGCTGCCGCCTTTCCAGCCTGGTACGAGCCCGCTGAGCCGTTCCGGGTGATCGGCAATATCTACCATGTCGGCCCCAAGGGGCTCGGCATCTTTTTCATCCCGACCGAGGACGGGCATATCCTGATCGATGGCGGCCTGCCGGAAAATGCCGATGGTGTCCTGAACAACATCCGGGCGCTGGGCCATGATCCGCGCGATGTGAAGTACCTGCTGAATACGCATGCGCATTTCGACCATTCCGGCGGCCTGGCACGTCTGAAAGCAGCGACCGGTGCAACGCTGATATCCAGCGAAGGCGACCGATCCGCCCTGGAAGGCGGTTTCTATCTCGGCTTCGAGGACCGGCCGGAATTCAATGCCCCGCCCGTGAAAGTGGATGCGACGCTCGGCGATCGCGGCACGGTGGGCGTGGGCGGTACGGTGCTGACCGCCCTGCTCACGCCTGGTCATACGAGGGGATGCACATCCTGGCGGTTGACGGTGGAGGAGGCCGGAACCCCGTATGAGGCTCTGATCTTCTGCTCGGCATCGGTCGCGGCCAACCGGCTGGCTCCCGACCCGCAATATGAGGGCATCATAGCCGATTATGAATCGACCTTCGAGCGGGCGCGAGGCTGGCAGCCGGATGTCTTCCTCGCCAACCATCCCGAATTCTCGGGCCTGTGGCAGAAGCGGGCGGCACAGCTGGATGGCGATGCGCTCGCCTTTGTCGATCGCGATGCCTTTCCGGCCTACATGTCGAGAATGGAACAGGGGTTCCGCGAGCAATTGGCGAAGCAGACCGGCGGGAAATGAGGGTCAGGCCAGCCGGTCTGCCAGCGCATCCATGAACCGGGCAAGCTCGACATCCTTTTCGGAGACCCCGTCGACATCATGGGTTGTCAGCATGACGTCGACCTTGTTGTAAACATTGAACCATTCGGGATGGTGGTCCATCTGTTCGGCCTTCAGCGCCACCGAGCTCATGAAGCCCCAGGCTGTCTTGAAGTCCGCGAACTTGTAGGTCTTCACGATCGTGTCGCGCTCGCCGGGCCCCTTCGCCCATCCGCCGAGTTTCGCAAGCGCCGCATCTGCGCCAATCCTGCCTGACATGGCTTACTCCTCTTCCTCGCCCATGACGAAATAGACCCAGCGACCATTCCCGGCGATCGCCGTACGCATGCCGGGATAGCCTTCGCCTTGCCTTATGCGCTCTATGCCTTCCTCTCCGATCAGTTCCATCAGGCGCCGTCGGTCCTGGAAGGACAATTTCTCGGGGATCAGATCCTGCGGATCGCGAGCCGCCAGATCCGGCCAGACGAACCAGACTTCGCCATCGATCTCGCGCATGCCGGGCTGCAGGTCGAACAATTCGCGCAGACGGCGGTTCGGGTCGGCGCCGATGCGGCGCATCAGGTCCCAGTATTGCCGATGCGGCGCGCCGCCGAGATTGGAGACGAAGCCGTCATTCGCATTGGCCACGCGCGACAGCCGTGTCAGACTGCCCGCGCGCGCATGCGACAGGAGCTCATCGCGCGTCTCTTCCGCCTCCGGGGTCAGCACAACCGGCCGGGGCGCCTGAGGCGGCTGGGTCAGGGACTCGTCGGGAATCGGCGGACCGGCCGGTTCGGCCGCAGGCGAGCATGCCACCAGCAGGACGCCGGCCAGCGCTGCAGACAGCGCGCTAGGCCAGCGCATATCCCGTGACGGCCTGAAGATCTGACAGCAACTGGTCTTCACCGAGCACCTTGATCGTTGTCATGCCCATGTCGCGGGCGGGTTTCAGATTGTGCCCGATATCATCCAGATAGACACAGTCTGCCGGATCGACATCAAGCGCCTCGCACATGAGAGCATAGATGCGGGGATCCGGCTTGCGGATACCGAGCTTCGAGCTTTCGATCACATGGTCGAACATGGCAAAGACTTCAGCCACCTGCTGCGCCTTTGCCTCGTCATTGGTCATTGAGGCGCCCTTCCCGACCGGGGCATTATTGGTGATGCAGCCGACCCGGCCATGCCCCTTGCAGATGGTCAGGGCATTGACGACGCGCGGACGCAGGGACCCCGACAGGAGCGTCAGCACTTCCGCGCCTGACACTTCATGCCCCAGGGCCCTGGATTCTTCCCGGAACAGCCCGTCAAATTCGGCGGCGGTCACCTGGCTCTGTTCCAGCTTGGCCCAGGCATTGTCCAGCGGGTTGGTCGCGTTGACGGTGCGGATGAAATCCTTCGGCAGGCCGCGCTCGGCCTCGTAGCGGGTGAAGGCGTCGAAGGGCGAGGTCGTGAACACGCCCCCGAAGTCCCAGATCACGGCTTTGAATGTCTTTGTCATGGCAGCACGTCTACCCGTCCCGGCGACAATTTCAAACCTTGAACATTACGGGCCGGGTTCTAGGGTGGCGGCGAATGCAACATAAAGGGAGTTTCGTCTGATGGGCGTACTGGAAGGAAAAGTGGTCCTGGTGACCGGCGGCGGCAATGGAATCGGAAAAGAGACCGCCCTGCTGGCAGCGCGCGAAGGTGCCAAAGTCGTCGTCAATGACCTCGGCGGCAGCCTGACCGGCGCCGATGAGGGCAGCGCCGGCCCGGCCGAAACCGTCGCCCAGGAAATCCGCGCAGCCGGTGGTGAAGCCGTGTCGAATTCCGACAGCGTCACCGACATGAAGGCGGTCGAAGGCATGATCGAGCAGGCCAAGGACGAGTTCGGCGACCTGCACTCGATCATCAACCCGGCCGGCATCCTGCGGGACGGCATGTTCCACAAGATGAGCGAAGACGATTGGGACAGCGTCATCGATGTGCATTTGCGCGGCAGCTTCAACGTCACCCGCGCGGCGATCGAAATGTTCCGCGAGCGCGAGGACGGCAATTTCGTGCTGTTCACCTCCACCTCCGGCCTGATCGGCAATATCGGCCAGGCCAATTACGCCGCCGCCAAGATGGGCATTGTCGGCCTGTCGCGGATCATTGCCATGGAGGGCGCGCGCAAGAATGTCCGCTCCAATGTCATCGCCCCCTTCGCCTGGACGCGCATGATCGCCTCCATTCCGGTCAAGGACGAGGCAGGTGCAGAGCGCGTCGAGCGGATGAAGAATGGCATGCGCGCAGACCAGGTCGCCCAGCTGGCGGTGGCCCTGTGCGCCGACAAGGCAAAGGACACGTCCGGCCAGATTTTCGCCGTGCGCGGCAATGAAGTCGTGCTGTTCGACCAGCCCCGTCCGGTCAAGTCGCTGGCCCGTCTGGAAGGCTGGACGCCGGAAAGCCTTCTCGACCAGGCCCTGCCGGCCATGAAGGCGAATTTCTTCGATATGGGCGCCTCGGCCAGCGTCTTCCCCTACGATCCGGTCTAGACGGGGACCTGTTTGGCGGAAGACAGCATCACCTATCAGAAATGCATCACCGGCAGTGACGGCGAGACCTATTGCCGGCCGGTTGATGCGGCGGAAGCGACGGGCCAGATCAGTCAGCCCTCTGATGAGATCATTCCGCCGGCGGAAGACATCGTCAATCCACTGCTCAAATGGCTGGAGCCAGCCCGCCCGTTCCTTGACGATCCGGCGGGCTGGCTTTCGGCCAAGGCGCAGCAGCCCGAATTTCTTTACCCGATCGCAATCCAGCTGGCCTGCATCATCGTGGCGCTGGCATTGGGCGCGCTGCTCACCCCGCCCTTCAAGCGCCTGATCACGGTTACGCTGAGACGATTTGTCGAGCCGCCCCGGCGCGAGGGGCTGGACATTCTGCACAAGGCCGTCCGCCCAGCGCTCTGGTCCATCCTTCTGGCCATAGCCGTTTCCTCGCTCGGCGCGATCGATCAGCCGGTCATCCTTGTGCGGACAGCCCTGTCGCTTGCCATTGCGTGGCTTGTGATCCGGGTAAGCCTCAGCTTCCTGCCGGAAGAATTGCGGGGCCTCGCCTCCTTCCTCACCTGGACCTTCGCGATCTTCTTCGCCCTGGGGGTTCTGCCGGATGTGATGGCCTGGCTGTCCAGTCTCGGTCCATCCTTCGGCAATCGCCGGATCAGTCCGGTGTTCATCTTCCAGGCCATCCTGACCGCCGCCGTCCTCCTGTTCATTGCCAATCGCGCGGCGAAATCCATGAAGCGGCGGGTCAATCACCTGCCGAAGGTGGAGCCGTCCATCCGGATTCTGATCGGGAATGCGATCCAGATCGTGTTCCTTGTCGCAGCGGCGCTGCTGACACTGGCCGGGCTGGGCATCCCGCTGGGCGCGCTGACAGTGATCTCCGGTGCCATCGGCCTCGGTTTCGCATTCGGCATGCAGAAGGTTGTCTCGAACTTCGTGTCCGGGATCGTGCTGCTTTCGGAACGCTCGATCAAGCCACAGGACGTGATCGAAGTGGGGGAAACCTTTGGCGTCGTGGAGTCGCTCGGCCTGCGGTACACGTCGATCACGACCCAGGAAGGCAAGGAATTCCTGATACCAAACGAGAAGCTCATGACCGACACGGTTATCAATTGGAGCTTTTCCAACAAGCGGGTGCGCGTCCACAAGGAGTTGCGCATCGACTATACATCCGACCTGGAAGAAGCGATTGCCATAGTGATCGAAGCTGCAAAGGCGACCGATCGGGTGATCAGCTGGCCTCAGCCCAATTGCCTCGTGAAGGAGTTCACGGACGAATGCATTGTTCTGGAAGTAAGGTTCTGGATCGTGGACCCTCAGAATGGCACGGCCAATGTCGCCTCGAACATTCTGCGCGAAGTCTGGAAACGCTTCACTGAAAACGGCATGTCCGTGCCGCTGCGCCGCAAGGAGCTGTTCATCGAACCGGATTCGGCGCTCAAGGTGGAGATTTCCCGGCCGAAACGGATGCCGGAGCCGGTCTCCCCCGAGGGCGCCGCCGAGCCGGGCGATGGATCATCCGAACCGCCCTCCCCCGGGAAACCGCAGGCCGATTAGTCTTCCGGAAGATCCTCGACCGGTGTCTCCTCAACCGGCTCCAGCGGCTGGGGCCTCAGATCGGTGGGTCCGCCCTCACGGGCTTCCGAACGGCTGGCTGCAGCCTCCGGTTCGAGCGGTTCAGGTTCCTCGTCAATTGCCGGGGACTGGCCTGCGGCTTCGCCAAACCGTTCCTGCGCGCCCTCGAGAAACGCATCGAACTCGTCATCGGCAGGATTTTCGGGCGGGATTTCAGCCTCAATGGCTTCCGGCCCGGTTTCGGGTTCGGCCGGAAGGTCCGGCAAGGGTTGCGGTTGGGGAGCAGGCTGGCCTTGGGACGGCTGAGGCCGTGGCGGAGGCGGCATGCCACCCAGCACGCAGGCGGCCAGTCCCTGACTGTGCACCACGCGCATGCGGGCCTGCAAAGTGCCTGCGCGCTTGCTGACATAGGGCCCGGGCGGATCAACACGCCACTTGTTGGGACTCGGAAGAACTGCTGCGAGCAACGCGGCTTCGCGCTCTGTCAGGTCGGCGGCAGACTTGCCAAACCGTGCCTGCGATGCGGCCTCGGCGCCAAACAGGCCATCGCCCCATTCCGCGACATTCAGATACGCCTCCATGACCCGTTCCTTGCCCCAGAACTGGTCAATGAAAACACCCATCCACATATCTCCCAGCTTCCGGGGAACACCGCCGCCATTCCAGAGGAAGACATTCTTGGCGGTCTGCTGGGTGATGGTGGAGGCGCCGCGGGTTCCCTTGCCCTGGCGCCGTTCCTCCAGCGCCTTTTCGATGGCCTCGCGGTCGATGCCCTCATGCTCGCAGAAACGGGTGTCTTCGGCCGCGATCACGGCGCGGACGAGGTGAGGCGAGATGTCCGAAAGTGGCACGGCGTCGCGACGGACGTCGTGTCCCTGTACGGCGCGCTGCATCATCAGGATCGTGCCCGGAACGGGCAGCCAGATCAGCGCCAGCGCATACAGGTGAAAGGCCACGAACAGGCCCGCAAGAATGCGTACCGCCCATTTCAGTGCCGTCCAGAAACCGCTCATTCGCCAGCCATCCATTCTGCCAGAACGCCCGGATCGGTCTCGGGCTCCATACGGGCGGCCTTTTCTTCGGCAAATCGGGCATGATCAAGGCGGCCAAGTGCCCAGATGGCTGCGCCGCGCACAACAGGTGACGGATCATCCAGCAGCGGCAACAGGCTGGAGACCAGCGTCCCCTCCCCCGAATTTCCGATGGCGATGCACACATTGCGGACAAACCGGTCCCGTCCGATGCGCTTGATGGGAGACCCGGAGAACACTTCCCGAAAGCCGGCGTCCTCGAGTGCGGCCAGTTCGTCCAGACCGGGTGTCTTGAGTTCCGCGCGCGCATGGAACGCGCTTTCCTGCGCGGCCTCTGCAAACTTGTTCCAGGGACAGATCGCTAGGCAATCGTCACAGCCATAGATGCGGTTTCCCATCGCCGCGCGGAACTCTTCCGGGATCGGGCCGGCATGCTCGATGGTCAGATAGGAGATGCAGCGGCGCGCATCGAGTTGATACGGCGCGGGGAATGCATTGGTGGGGCAAATGTCCTGGCAGGCCCGGCACGAGCCGCAATGATCGGTTTCCGGCGTGTCGGGTTCCAGCTCCGCAGCGGTCAGCATCACGCCAAGAAAAAACCAGGAACCGAGGTCCCGGCTGACCAGATTGGTGTGCTTGCCCTGCCAGCCGAGCCCGGCCTTGTGGGCCAGAGGCTTTTCCATCAGCGGCGCGGTGTCCACGAACACCTTAACCTCCGCGCCGGTCTCTGCGACGAAGGCACGAGCGAGTTGCTTCAGGCGCTTCTTCAACGTGTCGTGATAGTCCCGTCCCCGGGCATAGACCGAGATGTTGCCAAGCGTCTTGTGTGCGAGAGTTTCGAGCGGGTCATGGTCCGGGCCGTAATTCATCGCCACGACTACCGCCGACCTTGCCTCCGGCCACATGGCGGTCGGGGCCTTGCGTCGCTCAAGCGTCGTCTCCATCCACTCCATGCTGCCATGATGGCCAGCTTCGACGAAAGCTTCGAGCCGATCCCCGGCCGTCCAGGCCTCGTCCGCCCGCGCGATTGCCACGCCATCAAAGCCAAGCGACCGGGCGAGGTGCTTGACGCGGAGGTGAGGGTCATCGGGCAAGGTCTAGAAATCCAAATCCGTATAATGCGCGACTGGCCGGACAGCTTCGAGCCGGTCCGCCAGCAGGGGCCGGAAACTCGGCCGCGACTTGATCCGCGCATACCAATCCTTCAGTTCGGGCACGGCATTCCACTCGACATCGCCGAAATAGTCATAGGCCGACAAGTGGGCGGCTGCAGCCAGATCTGCCAGGGACAGGTCACGGCACGCAAGATATCCGTTTACTTCAAGCAGGCCATTCAGGAAGGTCAGCCGGCCGCGCAGCGCATGGGCGCCCCGGCGCAGACGGGCAGAGTCGGGGTGACGGTCCCGACGCACCCATTGCATCACGCGTTCAGTCAGCAGCGTGTCCGTGACCTCTTCGCACGCCGCCTCGACCCAGGCCCAGAGCCGACGTGCCTCAGCCCGGGCAGCCGGATCGGCAGGCAGGAGCGCCCGGCCCTGCGAGGTTTCTTCAAGATGTTCGCAAATGGCCCGTGTGCCGCAGGCGAACATGCGCGGCTCACTACCTATTTCCACCAGGGCGGGTGCAACGGCCCCGTGCGCCAGGCGTGACACATCCGGATGCGCGGACCATGGCGGCGACTCCAGCACCTCGAATCCCTCGCCCTTCTCGCCGAGGGCGAGGCGGACCAGCCGGCCGGCCGGATCAAGGGGCCAGTGATAAAGCCGTTTCATGCCTGCCACTTTTCATAGCATGCCTGAAAAGGTTGTTAAATTCCGCTGCGATAGGTCGCTTTTGCAGAGGAACCGGATGTGGTTCTTTTCCCACCAAACTGTCTAGTGAATTACAGGACCAGCCTATCATGACACGATCCAGATTGCGCCTTGCCCTTGCCGGCGCGGCATCCCTTATTGCCCTGCACGCCTGCGGAAATCCGGGTGCCGGGCCTGACGGGACAGCCCATTCGGATGTGGAGCCGGTGCAGATCCAGATCCCTCCGGCAGGCCAGTTGCCGGACGGTGTGACGCCCATCGCCTACGACCTGGATCTGACGACCGACCCGGACGCAGGCGGTTTTTCCGGTGAAGTGCGAATCCAGGTGGCACTGAGCGCGCCGCATGCCCGCATCTGGCTGCACTCGGTCGACCAGGACATTCTGTCGGCGCGGGCCATCCTGCCGAACGGTACGGAGATTCCGGCGACATTTACCGGCGACCAGGCCCCCGGAGGTGTGTCCCGCCTTGATTTCGAAAGCCCGGTTCCGGCTGGCGATGCCACGCTCGAACTCAGCTATACGGCACCCTATAATTTCGGCCTTGCCGGCCTCTACAAGGCCGTCCAGTCGGATACCGACTACCTGGCCACGCAGATGGAGCCGATCGATGCCCGCCGGATGATGCCGTCTTTTGACGAGCCCCGCTTCAAGACTCCCTGGAGCGTGACGGTGACGGCGCCCGAGGGCATGGCCGTTGTGGCGAATGGTGCGGAAACCGGCAGTGCGCCGGCGGAAGAAGGCTGGACCCGGCATACGTTCCAGACCACACGCCCGATCCAGTCCTATCTCGTCGCCCTCGCGGTTGGCCCCTACGACATGCGGGTGGCTGCCGATATCCCGGCGACGGCCTTGCGGGCCGATCCGGTTCCGTTGCGCGGGTTCGCGGCCCGGGGCAAGGGTGACCAGCTGGCGGAGGCGCTGGACATAACCGACGAGATGCTGATCTGGCAGGAAAGCTATTTCGACTATCCGTACCCCTACGGAAAACTCGATCTGGTTGCGGCACCCGAATTTGCCTATGGTGCAATGGAAAATGCCGGCGCGATCATCTATCGCGAAGCTGCCCTTCTGATGAATGAGCAGACCAGCCTGCCCCGGCGGCGCGCGATCCTGACCACGCATGCTCACGAACTCGGCCACCAATGGTTCGGCAATCTGGTGACGCCGGAATGGTGGAACGACATCTGGCTGAACGAGGCCTTTGCGACCTGGATCAGCTACAAGACGATGGATGGCGTCGACCCCAACGGCGAATGGAACCTCAGCCCCATTCTGGCGGGTCTGTCGGCGATGGGCTCCGACAGCCTCGTGGCGGCGCGCCAGATCCGTAATCCGATCAATGCGAATGGCGACATCCTGGACGCCTTCGACGCGATCACCTATCGCAAGGGCGGCAGCGTGCTGAACATGTTCGAGACCTATCTCGGCGAGGCAGCCTTCCGGGACGGTATCCGCCTGCACATGCGCCGCTTCGAGGATGGCGTGGCGGATGCGGACGATTTCATGCAGAGCCTGGCAGACGGATCCGGCCAGCCGGACGTCGTGTCAGCCTTCACGAGCTATATCAGCCAGCCCGGCATCCCCGGACTTGATGTGGCCGTTTCGTGCCCCGCACCGGATGCCGGCCTGATCACCATCACCCAGAAACGTTATGCGCAGCTCGGTTCGGACATCGATCCGGATGCGCAGCTTTGGGAAATTCCCTTTGCCGCTCGGATCGAGGGGCCCGCCGGTGACCGTGTTATCCGGCAGATGCTCAAGGACCGCGTGACCGAGATCCCGCTCGATGGCGACTGTCCGGACTGGGTCATGCCGAATGCCGACGGCGCCGGGTACTGGCGCTTCGACACCGGGGCTGAAAACCTGTCCGCCCTCGCCGCGAATTTCGACAGCCTGTCCGCGGGTGAACAGATCATGCTGGCAGATGCGCTGACGTCCGGATTCAAGGCCGGACGGATCAGCACAGACACGCTGCTGACCGGACTGAAGGCCACGACAAGCGGTCATCCGCGCGCGGTTTCCGAAGGCGCGACGATCATTCCGGCGCTCTACAGGATGCTTGATGCGTCTGAACAACCACAGATGCGCACCTGGGTGCAGCGCACCTACGGGCCGCTGGCAGAGTATCTTGAAACCCGTCCCGCAACCGCGCTGAGCCAGCAGGAATTGCTGCTGCGCGACAAGATCTACAGCCTGTTGCTGGAATATGGGAACCGGCCCGATGACCGGAAGGCCCTGCTCTCGCGAGCGCAGCGCTATGTCGGCGCATCAGGAGCCGCCGACGCAACCGCCTTGCCGCCTGAGGATCTCTCCACGGCGATGACGATCGGCGTCGAGGATGGCGGGCAGGATTTCCATGAGGCGGCAATGGCCTATCTGGAGACGACAAACAACCAGAATGAACGCGGCACGATCCTGGGCGTTCTGGCCGGACGGGGTGATGAATCCATCGTGACCGAGCTGCTGACGCGCGTCCTGAATGGCGACTATTCGACCGATGAATCCTATCGCGTCGTGGCAAGCGCCCTCGGCAATCCGTCCGCACAGGACGAAGCATGGGGCATCATCTCAGCCGACTTCGAAACACTCCTGTCGCGCCTGCCGGAAATCCGCAAGCCGCAGCTTGCCGGCACAACCGGGTATTTCTGCAGCATCCGGAAAGCTGCCGACGTCGAAGCCTTTTTCCAGGAGAACGCCACCCTCATTCCGGGCTATGAGCGATCCCTGGCGCAAGGCGCTGAGCGGGCCAGCCTGTGCAGCGCCCTGCGTGCGCAGCGGGCGCTTGATGTAAAGAACGTGTTCAAGAAGTGATCGCCACATCCTGACATGCCACAGTCAGACGGCGCCTGCAGACATGCGGGCGCCGTTTTTTCTTTGACCGGATCAGTGACGCATGAACTGACGCAGCGCATCGGCAGCCAGCACGAACCGGGCAAAGGCCCAGTTCCGGTCCTTGCCGAGCGTGTGCAGCTCTGACAGCAACGCCAGCCGGGCATCATTGCGCGCGGCCAGCCAGGCTTCCGCCCCATTCCCGGACAGGGCCTTTTCCGTTGCATCGGCCTGCATGCGCACCAATTCGTTCAGCAGGCGCCGGCCGGCCACACGGTCCCAATAATCCGCATTCAACAGATTGTCGCGGGCAGTTGCCCGCAAACGGTCAATCCGCAACTGGTCGCCGATCGTGTAGAAAGCCTTCCCGGCCTCATGCACACCGATCTCCAGCTTGCCCGCAAGATCAACGATCAGCAGGCCTTGGGCAAAATGGCCCATTGCCGCAGCCCAGCGAGCCAGTTCTTCCGGCGCCCCCCGTTTCATCAGGCTGCGGGCCTCGCGCTCAATGCGCGCGGCCGGGAATGGCGAATGAATGCTGGCCAGGATCGCCTTGAACTCGTTCAGGGGCGTTTGTGTATGCTTGACGGCGTCGCCAACATGCAGGTCCGGATGGGTTTCAATGAACCAGAGTGCAGCATCCACCATGGCCGTCGCAGCCAGCAGGCGCAAATCCGTCTGGACTTCTGCGGAAACCTGATTGTCCAGTTGGTCCACTTCCCGCTGGAATTCGTCGAAGTTCAGCACTGCGCGGGCCGCCTCCAGACCTCGGGCGACCTGGGCATTGTCCCCTCCGGTCACTTCCCGCAGACGCAACAGTGCCACCGGGCCGGACATGTCCAGCACACGATTGGCGATGATCGTGGCAATGATTTCCCGCTTCAGCCGGTGATTCGCCATCGCCGTTGAATACGTGTTGATCGGGCTCGGGAAATAGTTCGTCAGGAGACCTTCGAAATAGGGATCATCCGGAATGTCGGATTTCACGATATCGTCAAACAGCGTGATCTTGGACCAGGCCAGCAGGACGGCCAGTTCGGGACGCGTCAGGGGTTGTCCGCGTTCTGCCCGCACTTTCATCTCGCCGGTTTCCGGCAACGTTTCGAGCGCGCGATTGAGGACACCGCGATCTTCCAGATACTCCATCAGGCGCTCAAGTGCGTCGTGATCGTCCCGCGCGGTCGCTTCTGCGAGAGTCAGCGCAAAGGTCTGCGTGTAATTGTGGCGCAGCACCAGAGCCGCGACTTCGTCGGTCATGTCCGCGAGCAGCACATTTCTCTGGCCGGAATCGAGCGCCCCTTCGCGGATCGCTTCGGCTGCCAGAATCTTGATGTTCACTTCATGGTCGGACGAGTCGACACCGGCTGAATTGTCGATGGCATCGGTATTGATCCGGCCACCCCGCAATGCGAATTCGATCCGCCCCGCCTGGGTCACGCCCAGATTGGCGCCTTCCCCGATCACCTTGACGCGGAGTTGGTCTGCATCGACCCGGATCGTGTCATTGGCCCGGTCCCCGGCAGAGGCATGGGTCTCATGGGCCGCTTTCACATAGGTGCCGATGCCGCCGAACCAGAGCAGGTCCGCCTGCGCCTTGAGCAGGGCATGAATGAGCTCGTCTGGCGTCACCGCATCCCGGGACAATCCGGTCAGGGCCTTGATCTCGTCGCTCAGCGTGATCGCTTTCGCAGACCGCTCGAATATGCCGCCCCCGGAAGAGAGGATGCCCTTGTTGTAGTCGGCCCAGCTGGATTGCGGCTTGTCGAACAGGCGCTGGCGCTCAGCGAGGTTCTTGCCGGCATCCTGGGGATCGGGATCCACGAAGATGTGCATGTGATTGAAGGCTGCCACGAGCCGGATTTCCGGCGACAGAAGCATGCCATTGCCGAACACATCGCCGCTCATATCGCCGACACCGATCACGGTGAACGGCTCGGACTGGATGTCCTTGCCGATTTCGCGGAAGTGCCGCTTGACCGCTTCCCAGCCGCCGCGGGCCGTGATGCCCATTTTCTTGTGATCATAGCCGGCCGATCCGCCCGAGGCGAAGGCATCGCCGAGCCAGTGCCCCATGTCTTCACTGATCGCGTTCGCCGTGTCCGAGAATGTGGCCGTACCCTTGTCGGCCGCCACGACCAGATAGGGGTCTTCCCCGTCCCAGACGATCGTGTTCGCCGGATGGGTCACCTCCCCTTCCACAAGATTGTCCGTCACGCCCAGCAGGGCCCGAATGAATTCCTTGTACGCATCGCGTCCGGCTTCGAACCAGGCGTCGCGGTCCGACCGGTCGGGCAATTGCTTGGGCAGGAAACCACCTTTGGACCCGACCGGCACGATCACCGCGTTCTTGACCTGCTGCGCCTTCACAAGACCCAGAACTTCGGTGCGGTAATCCGATGCCCGGTCAGACCAGCGCAGACCGCCACGGGCCACCGGGCCGAACCGAAGGTGCACGCCCTCCACCCGTGGACTCGACATGTAGATTTCACGAAATGGTTTCGGTTCGGGCAGGTCTTCGAGTTCGCGGCTGGCAATCTTCAGGCTGATAAAGGCCTGCGGCTGGCCGTCGGAGGCGATTTGATAGAAATTGGTCCGCTGGACCGACATGACGAGATCTGCGAGGCGCCGCAGGACCTGGTCGTCTGCCAGGGCAGACACATCGCGCAACGCAGTTTCGATCTCGGCCCGGACGTCGCCTGCCGCCGCCGCACGGTCTTCAAGAGTCCCTTGCCGGGCCGGATCGAACCGGATTGCGAACAATTGGAGCAGGAGGCGCGCAATCGCCGGATAGGCCGACAGCGCCGTTTCCTGAACATATTGAGGCTGGTCCATGCCGCTCTGCCGGCGATACCCTGCAAGCGCGCGGATCAGGGCAGCTTCCCGCCATGTGGCGTTCGCACTGAGAACAAGGCGGTTGAAGCCGTCATTCTCCGCAAGGCCGCTCCACACGGCCACAAACGTGTCTTCCAATTGGGTCCGCACACTGTCCAGATCGATGGCGCTGCCATCCGTGGTGCACATTGCCACGTCGTGGATCCAGTAGGTTTCCGGTGCATCGTCCGCCGGAGGCTCGGACGGGCGAACCGGATACCCGGTTTCGAAATCCACGAACAGGCCCATGCGTTCAAAGATCGGTACACAGGCCGACAAAGGGATGGACCCGCTGCGGGAATAGATCTTCACCCGTATCTTGTCGTCGCCATCAGACTCCATCCGATAGGCGCGGGCCAGTACCTGTCTCGCGGAGGACAGATGCGCCATCGCCGCCACGTCGCGCATCGCTTCATCCGGCGAAAAGGATTCCCGGTAGGCCGCATTGAAGGCCCCGATGAAGCAACGCGCATTTTCCTGATGCCCCTGCTCCAGGCCGGACTCCACCAGCGCTGCGCGGAAAGCCTGTTCCCAGGTCCGCGCGATCTCCATGATGCGCGCCTCCAGCGCAGCAAGGTCCGGCATCGGATGACCCTGGTCCAGCCAGATCTCGAAATGGACCCGGACCAGGGTTTCTGAATCAAAATAGGGCCGGAACCGGGTCAGGCGGCCCTTGTAGGCGCTGGTCAGTTCCTGCGTGATCCGCTGACGCAGCGCCGTGTCATAGGCTTCGCGCGGGACATAGACGATGGCGGTGACAAACCGGTCGAACTGATCCTGCCGGATGAACAGACGCGTACGCGGTCGCCCGATGAGGTGGAGCGCGCCCATGATGATCGGGCGAAGCACTCGGGACGGCGTCTGGAACAATTCGTCGCGCGGCCACGTCTCCAGCAGATTGGCCAGCGCCTTTTCGGTGTGACCGCCAGGCGTGGCATCCGCCGCATCTATGATCTTCTGGACCCGTCGCCGAATGAACGGAATCGAGCGTGCGGTCTCGTCATAGGCTTCAGCCGTCAACAGGCCGAGAAAACGGACTTCGCCATTCACGCGGCCATTGCCATCATATTTTTTCACGCCGACATAATCGCAGGCCACGCGGCGATGGACCCGGCTGGTCAGTGTGGACTTGGCCACGATCAGCGGGAAAGGCTCCGACAGGAGCGCGCCGATTTCCGGTGTCAGGACAAGCGGCTCGGCCTCTCGCGAAAGAACGTTGAGCTGCTCGTCTTTCAGCAAGCCCAGATTGGAGCCGTCAACCATGATCGGCTCTTCCGGCAGCACCTGGCCATCGCCATCGGTCTCGAATTCATATTCCCGGCAACCGAGGAAAACGAAATGTTCCTTCGAAAGCCATTTCAGGAAGGCCACGGCCTCGTCCCGGTCGGCGTCCTTGAGATGCGGACTACGCTGCAGCCGCTCGATCTCCTGCTGCATGCGGCTGCGCATCGCTTCGAAGTCGGCAACCGCCATTGCATTGTCGGACAGGGCCCGGCGTACGCCGGCCTCGACCCGTTTCGCTTCTTCATGCGTCAGAACGGGAAGATGAACCTGAATGATCGAAATCTTGCGGCCATCCTGCATGGCCACGACCGGGTGGAACAGCGTCGCCACCTCAAATCCCTGTCCGCCACATTCCCCCAGCACCGAATCCACCAGAAACGGCATGTCGGGACTGACCGTTTCGACAATCGTCCGCGAGAGCATCCCACCATCCTCGCCCTCGGCATCCAGAAGGACGCGGACGTCCTGCGCGCCCGGCGCGGCATTCTCCGCCCAGTGCCAGTGCCTCCGGGCCAGGAACTTTAGATCGCGTTCCGTCAAACCCGTGAGGTCTTCGTGCCCGGATTCACGCTGAATCTGGTCAAAAACCTGCTCCAACGGCTCAGAAGAAGCAGAAATTACTGTCATGGGGGAGTCTCGCGAAAGAACTTAACAATGACCCCATCTAGACTGCGCCGCAGCCGGGCACAACATGTGCGCCGGAAGGAATTTCCGCTACGTCAGGCCGCAATGCGCATGACAACGACAGACCCGGACAGGTCAGATTGGAAACCGGTACGCCAGATAAGGCGGACCCGCCGAACGGGGACGTGTCCGGCGGGTCCTACAGGCCGATTCCGCAGGCTGGGTGGGGGGACGCACGCGGAGGGCCTGATCTGGTTAAATTTGCAATCGCGATGCCAAATACAAGTCGTCGTCAGCAGCGGTTTACATTACGAATATGTGAGTATGGCGTCTCTGTTGAATTCGCAATTATTAACTTTGACACCGCATGCCACACTTTATCGATTTTCACCATAGGCTCAGCTCTGTCCGACTGTTTCAGGCGTGTCTTTTTTTGCAGTTTTTCCCTGCGGATTGCCGTCCGCCGAAAGCAGGATCGCGATCCACCGCGTACTTTCCGACTGGGCGAAGAAAATCATCATGAGCACGGTCAGTGGCGCGGACAGGAACATGCCGGGAATGCCCCAGATCGCCCCCCAGATTGCCAGCGACAGCAAGACGATCAGCGCCGACAGGTTCAGCGATTCCCCCATCATTCGAGGCTGCACGAAATTTCCGATCGAGAACTGCCAGAAACTTACGGCCACAAACACGATGGCTGCATAGATATAGCTGTCCTCCGGCGGCGTACCGGGAACCCAGGCTGGGAGTTCCGGCTGCACGATGGCAAACAGGGGCGGCACCAGCGCAGCGACAATCGACCCCACGGTCGGAATATAGTTGAGCACAAAGATCAGCGCCGACAGGAACAAGGCGTTCTTCACGCCCAGTGCCAACAGGGAAAAATAGGTCAGCGACGTGATCAGCGCGGAAATCACGGTCTGTGTCCACAGATAGGTCTCGATGCTGCGCCGGGCCTGGTCACCGATCTGTCGAACCTGCGCACGGCGTTCGAAACTGGGGAAGATGTTGTCCAGTTTGCGGGTCCAGCTGGACTGGGCCAGAAACAGGAAGGCGACATAGATCAGGATCAAAACGAGATCCCCGGACAAGTCCCCGGTCTCATTCGCGATGATCGCGAAGAAACGCTGCCCGGTCTCATTGAACAGCAATTGCTGCAGCGTCGGCGCGCCTGACATGCCCACAACATCATAGGCGTCGCCGATCAGCGCATTGATACGAGTCTCGTAATCGCCGGCATCCCGTCCAAACTCGGCGATCCCGTTGGCGAGCAGCGCCATGAATCCGAAGAATCCGCCCAGCACGATCAGGATGGCAATCACCCGTGCCGGTCCGATTTTCAGCGTGCGGGACCAGTTGTCGATCATCGTGGCAAAGCCCTCGATGATGAGGAAGAGGAAGACCGCCAGCGCAAAGGGCGCGAGGATGCTGCGTCCATAATGCAGAAAGGTCAGGATGACGCCGGTGGCGATGATCCAGATACCTGTCTTGGTTGCGCGATCCATGGTCTCCCCCCGGGACAGTCCAGTGACACGGTGAGGAGCGCCACGGCAAGCGTCAAGGCCCTGCACCCCTGCCCTTGCCGAATCTGTCGAATTCTCTAGCGTCGCACAAGGTCTGGAACGAAGGGGACAGAGGCGATGGACTCCATTTTTATCGGTGGCGCGGACGCGAACGGCTCGGGTACGCCGGATGTGGCGCAATCCCTGCTGCTGAAAATTGCCAATCGGCATGGACTGATCGCCGGTGCAACCGGTACCGGCAAGACCGTCACGCTCCAGAACCTGGCGCAAGGCTTTTCCGATGCGGGCGTGCCGGTGTTCTGCGCCGATGTGAAAGGCGATCTGTCGGGGATCTGCATGCCGGGCAGCACCGATCACAAGCTGCACGAAAAATTCCTTTCCCGCGCCAGCAAGATCGGCATGGAGTCCCTCGAATACGATTCCGCCCCGACCATCTTCTGGGACGTTTTTGGCGAGAACGGACACCCAATCCGTACGACGATCTCCGAAATGGGGCCCCTGCTCCTGTCCCGGCTGATGGGTCTGACCGACGCTCAGGAAGGCGTGCTGAACATTGCGTTCGAATATGCCGACGATAACGGCCTGCTGCTCCTGGACCTGAAGGATCTGCGCAAGCTTCTGGTCCATATGAGCGACAAGGACGTGCGGGATGCGCTCAGCCAGGAGTACGGCAACATCGCATCGGCGTCGCTCGGCGCCGTTCAGCGCAATCTGCTGGTCATGGAACGCGAAGGCGCCGATCTGTTCTTCGGGGAACCGGCGCTGGAATTGTCCGACATGATGCGCACCGCCACCAATGGCCGCGGCATCGTGAATGTCCTGGATGCGACACGGCTGATCAACAGTCCGAAACTCTACTCCACTTTCCTCTTGTGGCTTCTGTCGGAACTGTTCGAGCAGCTTCCGGAAGTCGGCGACCCCGACAAGCCGCGTCTCGTCTTCTTCTTCGACGAGGCCCATCTTCTGTTCGACGATGCGCCTTCTGCCCTGCTCCAGAAGATCGAGCAGGTAGTCCGCCTGATCCGCTCGAAGGGAGTCGGCGTCTATTTCGTCACGCAGAATCCGCGCGACCTGCCGGAAAGCGTTCTGGCCCAGCTCGGCAACCGGCTACAGCATGCGCTGCGCGCCTATACGCCGGCAGAGCGCAAGGGAGTCCGCGCGGCTGCCCAATCCTTCCGCGAAAACGAGGCGTTCGACACCGAAGAGGTGATCACGCAGCTCGGCGTGGGTGAAGCGCTTGTCTCGACGCTTGATGCCAAGGGCGCCCCCGGCATCGTGCAATGGACAGTGATCCGTCCGCCGGCATCACGCCTCGGCCCGGCAACCGAGGCCGAGCGCCGCAAGGTGCAGACCTCCAGCCCGGTGGCCGGGAAGTATGAAAAGGCCATCGACCGCGAGTCGGCCTATGAAGTTCTGGAAGCCCGCGAGGCGAAAGCCGCCAGGGACGCCGAGGAACTGGCCAAGCGGGAAGCCAAGGCAAAGGCGGAGCTCGAGAAAAAGAAGAAGAAATCGTCCACGCGGCGCAGCTCGCGGCGGATGAGTTCGCTGGAAAAGGCCGGCAACCAGGCCGCCCGGACGGCGAGCCGCGAAATTGTCCGCTATATCCTGCGCGGCATCATGGGCACGTTCAAACGCTAGCGCTGGGGGTCAGTTCGGCAGACGGTTTGCGTCGGAGTCCTCATCGGAGAATGCATCCTCCTCATCCGGCAGATCGTCATCCATGGCCTCGATCTCTGCCAGGGCCGCATCGACTTCTTCTGACGGCGTGGGTGTATCGCCATAGACCGCCTCCTCGAAGCCACTGTCCATGTCGTCTTCCATGAAGTCGGCAGCCTCATCGGCAACAGCCACGGACATGACTTCCTCGGATTTCGGCTTGCGCTTCCAGAAGGGTGCCCGCGGATCGGCCTTCCGGTCATACTGCATGCTGTAATATTCATGGGCCGTATGGGTCAGCGGACGCGGCGTGAGGTGCAGGCCGTACTGGCGCAGGCGCTCTACCACTTCGTCCCGCAGATGCATGCCCGGAAAGGATGAGGCGGCAAACCCATGCGCCTTCATCCAGTCGCGCACATGCCAGCTGCGCACGGTGCCCGCCTCCGCAGGACGCACGCCGGCATGCTCTTCCCACATGTAGAGCGTGGCGATGCCGTTGATCGTCGCGTCCATGGCATCATCCAGAGAGGGCGTCAGGTCCCGTTTCTGGGCCAAGGCCGCCCGCAAGGCCATCTTGCGCGCCTCAAGCTCCTGATAGGTCGCGCCAATCACGGCGATGGCGTTGCGATTGGTCTTGATCAGCGAGGCATTGACCCCGTCCAGCTGGGGATGCTGAACCGGCAGCAGCACATCCGGCCCCGCTTCCCGGGTCTCTACCAGTTGGGCGATCTCGTTGACGAAACGCTGCAGATTGATGCGCATTTCATGGCTGACCCCGTCCAGCGCCGAGATGGCGCCGTCGCGTTCCTCGTCGCGGATTCTCCAGAGTTGCCAGGCAATCATCAGGGCCGCCGCAATCAGCAGTCCCAGTCCGCCCGTGAAGAATGTGTAGAATTGCGCTTCACTCATTCTGAGTTCCCCTCGACGCAGCCATTAACCCGGCCACCCCACATGGCTGTTGGTTAAGTGTGCGGAAACCTTAGCCGGTGAGGACGCGTCCTGCAATCACCTGAAGCTTGCGCAGGAATTCGGGGTCGCGCGCATCCGGCGCCGTGATCAGCGCATGGTCGAGGCAGGTATCGGTGCCATTCGGGTCCGGCGTCCGGTCTGTCCCGGACAGGCTCTCTGCCAGCCGGACGACGGCCTTGCGCGCCAGGGCGCTGTTGTGACCCATGACTTCCAGAACATTGGTGACCGACACCGCATCGGTTTCCTCGCGCCAGCAATCATAATCGGTCACCATGCACAGGATGGCATAGGGCAGCTCCGCTTCGCGGGCCAGCTTGGCCTCCGGCATCGCGGTCATGCCGATTACATCGCATCCCCCTTGCCGGTACAGCCGGGACTCCGCGAGAGAGGAGAATTGCGGGCCTTCCATGGCGAGATAGGTGCCCCCGCGATGCATCTTTGCGCCGGCCGCTTCGGCGGCATTCGCGGCCAGGCCGGACAGACGCGGGCAAACCGGGTGGGCCATCGAGACATGGGCCACCATGCCCGTCCCGAAGAACGTCTTGTCCCGGGCGAATGTGCGATCGATGAACTGGTCGGCGGCCACGAACTGGCCGGGCGCATAGGCTTCCTGCAGGCTGCCGCAGGCGGAAATTGACAGGATGTCCGTCACGCCGGCGGCCTTCAGCGCCGCAATGTTGGCACGGTAAGGCACTTCGGTCGGTGTGATCCGGTGCCCCCTGCCATGACGTGGCAGAAAGACCAGGTCCACCACCCCTATCCGGCCCCTCACCAGCGTGTCGGACGGCTTGCCCCAGCCTGTTTCCACCGCTTCCTCGCGGCGGTCTTCAAGCCCATCAATCTCGTACAGGCCGGAGCCTCCGATAATGCCCAGCGTCCATTTGCTCATATGCCACTCCCGGAATCGAAAACCCCGCCCTTGGAACAGCCAGGGGCGGGGTCGTCAATTCAAAGCTCTGTCAGCAGCGTCTAGTGCTCTACATTGCGCCAGATGCGCTTGTAGGAGAACCAGAGCAGGATGGCGAGGATGCCGAAATACACCATGACCGCCAGGCCAAGCGATTTGCGGTTGCCCTGTTTCGGCTCACCGGCCCAAGCCAGGAACTGGGACACATCATAGGCCATCTGTTCGATCGTCGCTTCGGTGCCGTCGCTGTATTCCACGCGACCGGGCAGCAATTGCGGCGGCATGGCCAGGAAGCCACCCGGAGGGGCATGGCGCGGATCGCCATCGAATTGCGGTACCGTGTCACCCGGCATGTAGGGGTTGTAGTACTGGCCAACATTCTGGACCAGATAGCCCTCATAATGATGGTCATCACCGTGGCCGATATGCAGTTTCGACGTATCGATCACCGTCTGGACTTCAGCCGGCGTGTCGTCGCTCGGATCATCCGGCGTGCCGCCATCGGATTCCTCTGCAACGACGCGTTCGGAAAAGACTTCGTCATCCGGATACCCGGCCAGCAGGCTGTAGATATAGGAGGCACCACCGACGCGGGCCTTGGTGATGACCGACAGGTCCGGCGGAACAGCGCCACCATTGGCCGCGCGGGCCGCATTGTCATTCGGATACGGGCTGCGGAACCGGTCAGCTGGCGTTGCCGGGCGGAAATCATAATCACCGGCCTCATTCGGGGTCGGGCTGAGAATTTCGTTCTGCGCAGCAATCGCCTTCACATACGGATTATCATTCGGGTTCGGGTACTCCGCGTCGTAGAACGGGCCGCCGGGATCGCCGAGATTGCGATAGCTGAGCAGCTTCATCGAGTGACAGGACGAGCAGACTTCCTGATAGACCTGATACCCGCGCTGCAGGGACGCTTGGTCAAACTGCCCCGTGACGCCTTCGAAGGGCCAGCCCTCCTCCGGTGCGTGCGGATGAGCGGCACCACCGGCAGCGTGAGCTGATGCGGCGATCATGAGGCCGGCAAGACCGGCGGTGAGAATGCGGAACGCTTTCATGATTATCCCCAAGGCTCCCTATTCAGCCGGCACGGCCGACGCTGACGCCTTTTCGCGTTTCAGCACGGATTTATGGATGGATTCCGGCAATTCCTTCGGCTTCTCGGTCAAGCCGAGGAAGAACAGAAGAACAAAGAAGCCGAAATAGCAGAAGGTCAGGATCAGCGAGAAGTGACGGAACAGGAAGGTCGGCGCCGGCACAGCGGCGAGCGACGGGCTCGCGCCTTCCGGCAGGCTTTCCATGAACCGTTTCGCGTCCAGATAGGCTTCTGTGCCGCCCTTGTACTCGCTGGTCGCTTCCTGGCCGTCCGCCGTGTAGCTGACCACCAGTTTCGGGTCGCCCTGCAGGGCCGGGAGGACCGCGTCATCCGGATTGGCCGCACCGCACCAGCCGAGCAGCAGGCAGACGGCCACAAAGCCGAAGAAGAACTGCTTGGCCACCGGGCGGTAGCGCATGGACTTCACTTTCGACGTGTCGAGCCATGGCAGGATGAACAGGACGGCGATCGCCGCGAACATGAAGATCACGCCCAGCAGCTTGGCCGGGATCGGGCCGAGATCGAAGGTGATGGCGCGCAGGATGGCGTAGAAGGGCAGCAGGTACCATTCCGGCACGATGTGCGCCGGCGTCACCAGCGGGTTGGCCTCGATATAGTTGTCGGCATGGCCCAGAACGTTCGGGGCGTAGAAGACGAAGACCGCGAACAGGATCAGGAAGATCACGATCGCGAAGGCGTCCTTCACCGTGTAGTATGGGTGGAACGGCACGGTATCCTTTGCAACATCCTGAACCTCGACACCGGTCGGGTTGTTGTTGCCCGGCACGTGCAGCGCCCAGACGTGCAGGATGACGGCACCGGCGATCATGAAGGGCAGCAGATAGTGCAGCGAGAAGAAGCGCTGCAGCGTCTGGTTGCCGATGGACGGTCCGCCGAGGATCCAGGTCTGCAGGCTTTCACCCACCAGCGGGATGGCGCCGAACAGCGACGTGATCACGTTGGCGCCGTGATAGGACATCTGGCCCCAGGGCAGCATGTAGCCGAGGAAGGCCGTCGCCATCATCAGCAGATAGATGACGCAGCCCAGGATCCACAGGATCTCGCGCGGCGCCTTGTAGGAACCGTAATAGAGCCCGCGGAACATGTGCAGATAGACCGCCAGGAAGAACATCGAGGCGCCGTTCGCGTGGATGTAACGCAGCAGCCAGCCATAGGGCACGTCGCGCATGATGCGCTCGACCGAGGCAAAGGCGCCGTCGACGCTTGCCTCATAGTGCATGGCAAGAATGACACCGGTCAGGATCTGAACGACCAGGCAGACGGCCAGAATGCCGCCGAACGTGTACCAGTAGTTCAGATTTTTCGGGGTCGGGAAATTGATCGCCGTATCCTGCGCGAAGCGGACAATCGGCAGACGCGTATCAAGCCATTTCGTGAAGGCGTTGGTGGGCGTGTAGGTGGATTCGTGGCCACTCATCTACGGTATCCTTCCCTTAAAGCGAGATATTGATCACGGAATCGGACACGTATTTGTAATCCGGAACCGGGAGGTTTGTGGGAGCGGGGCCTTTGCGGATGCGGCCGGACGTGTCGTAGTGCGACCCGTGGCACGGGCAGTACCAGCCGCCAAAGTCACCGGTGTTGCCCTGGGCCGGGCCAACCGGGACACAGCCAAGGTGCGTACAGGAGCCGGACGTCACCAGGATGGCCGGGTTCAGCGACCCGTCGCCCTTGGGACGCAGGCGCTCATCATCGGTCTGCGGGTCGCGCAGGGTTGCCACATTCACCGAGTCCGCTGCAGCAATCTCGGCGGCGGTGCGGTGGCGCACGAAGAACGGCTTGCCGCCGATCAGAACGCGAATCTCGCCGCCCAGCGGAATCTTGGACACATCAACATCAAGTGCCGAAGCGGCCTTGGTGTCAGCGGCCGGGTTCCACTGGTCGACAGCGGCCCAGGCGAACATGGCCGCGCCGCCGAAAGCGGCCGCACCGGTGGCGATATGGATGAAATTGCGGCGATCCTCGTCGATCGTCTCGCCATGATCGTGTGCAGGTGTATCAGTCACGCTTGTCCCGTCCCTTGCGAAGGCAGAAATCTGGCCCCGTAATACAGGAGCCCGCCCCCCTGCACATTGCGGCAAGTGGGCGCGGGTGCCTCCCCGTAAACTACTATTCGCAGCGCGTTATCCTGACTTGGCGCCTGTGACAACAGGGCGCTTGCAAGTGTCGCACTCCTGGCGGCATGTGTCGCGCCATGAAGGATGCCGATCTGAAGATGCAGAAATCCCGTGCGCGGGAGTGGTTTCGCTCGCTGCAAGCGGATATTTGCGCCCGCTTCGAAGCCCTGGAAGACGCCGCAGACCGCCCACTCTATTCCGGCGCACCCGGCCGGTTCGAGCTGACCGAATGGAAGCGCGGCGATGGCAGCGAGGATCTCGGAGGCGGCCGGATGGGCCTCATGCGGGGCAAGGTCTTTGAGAAGGTCGGTGTCCATTTCTCCGAAGTGTATGGCACCTTTTCCGAAGCCTTTGCGGCGCAGATCCCGGGGGCGGACCAATCGGATGGCCGGTTCTGGGCCTCCGGCATTTCCCTGATCGCTCATCCGCGCAATCCCAAGGTGCCGGCCGCGCACATGAACACGCGCATGCTGGTGACCAGCCAGTCCTGGTTCGGCGGCGGCGGAGACCTCAATCCCCTGCTCGATTACCAGCGCGATCAGGCCTTTGAAGACAGTGTCGACTTCCACGCCGCCATGAAAGCCGCGTGCGATACGCATCCGGGCGCCGACCATGTCCAGATGAAGGCGACCTGCGACACCTATTTCCATCTCCCTCATCGAGACGAGCCCCGCGGGACGGGCGGCATCTTCTATGACCGCTTCAACACGGGCGATTGGGAGGCTGATTTCGCCTTCACACAACAGGTCGGCTCACAATTCGCGGACATTTATCCGCAATTGGTCGCCCGCCGCATGAACGAGACCTGGAGCGAGGCCCAGCGAGAGGAACAGCTAATCCAGCGCGGGCGGTATGTGGAGTTCAATCTGCTCTATGATCGCGGCACGACCTTCGGCCTCAAGACCGGCGGTAATGTGACGAGCATTCTCTCCTCCATGCCCCCTGTCGTGAAATGGCCCTAGCGCCTCAGCCGGTTTGGCAATAGCGCGCGTCGCCGTCCGGTAGCTCGATCGGAACAGACCGTTCCTTCACGAGGGTGAAATAGTCGTCTTCCCGTGTCGGACGCAAATAGATGGCGATGCGCGGATCCTTGAACGGGTTTGCACCCGGCTTCAGGCAAGGGCGCGTGGTCACGCTGACGGCGAGGCTCTTCTGCCCCGGCGCATCCTTCAGGCTGAGCATATGGGCGCGGAACTCGTCCATGCGCGGGGCGTCTTTCGGATCGATCTGCAACCGGTGAAGCGCAAACCCGGCCTTTGAACGCTTCGTGAGAAACGCCGTGAGATCCCCGGGAACCGGCTTGAGATGAAACAGTTCCTCTCGCGTGCGATCCCCCTCCTCCTGCCAAACGGTCAGGACAAGCGTGGCCCCGTCTTCCGGCAGGTCGTAATCGTCCGGCGCGCGTACGGCGACCTCAATCTGGCTGGCATCCATCGCAACCGGGTCCAGCGCGGCAAGCTTCGGCAAGCTCGCGACCGGCACACTGGTACAGGCGACCAGAGCGGCCAAGCCCAACGAGATGAGAAAACCTCTTGCGGTCGACACGATCATGAGAATACCTTTTGTTCGATAATAAATTCACGTAAAACATGAATTTCCTAATGACAAGAGTGAACATGACTCCCTCCATTCGCCTTCCGGGCCGCACCCGCCTGATCTGCCGCTCCATGAAATGGCTGGCCTTGGCAGCCACCGGCCTGATCATCATTTTCTATTTCACGACCGACGCCGTATCCGCGATTCTCGATGCGGTCTGGGCCGGCCTGCAACCGCAGGTGCGGGAAGATGTGGCTTATTCGGCGGGCAAGAAACTCCTGCTTCAAACGCTGGCAACCATCAGCTATTTCAGTCTTGCCCTGATCCTGCTGGGCGCGGCCCGGGTGTTCAGCGTGTTCCAGACCGGCAAGGTGTTCGGCCCCATTGCCGTACGCGCCGTCCGGTTTCTTGGCCTGATGATTTTCCTGTTCGCCGCCATACAGCTGGTCATGCCGACCCTGATGGTACTGGGTCTCACATTCGACAATGGCGAGGATCGCCGGGCGCTGACCATTGCGGTCAATTCCATGCAGGTCGTGCTTTTGCTGATCGGCGCCATCATCCTGATCATCGGACAGATCCTGACGCAGGCAACCGATATTGCCCTTGAGAACGAGCAGTTCGTCTGATGGCGATCATTGTCCGCCTCGATGTCATGCTCGCCCTGCGCAAGATGAAGTCCAAGGAACTCGCCGCCGCCATCGGCATCTCGGAGCAAAACCTGTCGCAATTGCGACAGGGCAGGGTAAAAGGTGTGCGGTTCGAAACCCTGGACAAGATCTGCGCGGTGCTCGACTGCAAGCCCGGCGACATTCTCGACCGCAGCGAAGACTGACACAGAACGCGCGTCCGGAAATTGGGCAGTCTTCCGAAAAAGCGATGACGAACAGGGCAGTGAACCCCGGATTAACGTTTCGGAAATGACGAAAACTTCATTCAGAGGTATAAGCATGGTCGATGGTCGCAAACGCGAAAGCCTTTCCCTGGGGGGCAGGGATACTGCTCCTGCTCGCGACGGTGACAGCCGCCGCAGCAGGAGCAGTGATATCCGGCGGCAGCGCCGATCCCTGGTATGCCGCGCTCCACAAGCCCTTTCTGACGCCACCCGACCTGCTGTTTGCCCTGGTCTGGCCGATCCTGTTTGTCCTGATGGCGGCCGGCGCCATGCTGGTGCTGGAACGGGCGGGCTCCTTTGAACGGGCGATCAGCCCGCTGGGGCTCTACTACACGATGCTGGCTTTCAATGCCGGCTGGAGCCTTGCCTTCTTCGGCCTGCAGGACGTGTCGCTGGCCCTCGGCATTCTGGTCGCCCTGTGGCTGCTGATCATCGCGATGATGCAGGATTTCTGGCGCTATTCGCACCTCGCCGCATTGCTCCAGCTGCCCTATCTCGCCTGGATCAGTTTCGCCGGGTATCTGAACGCCTTCATTCTGTTCGCGAACTGAGCCGCGCCAGCAATTCACCGCGCCCGAGCGTGAAGTCCGAGGCGATCCAGTCCTCTTCCAGTGCGCGCAATCGGTCTCCGATGCCCGGACCCTTGAGCCCAGCGGCCAGCGCATCCTCGCCGCCGATCGGAAATGATGGCCGCTGCCAGTTCTCGGCCGCACGAAGGACGGCCTCGAACGCGTCCGCTCCGCGCCCCTGGGCCGCCTCGATCAGCGCGCGATCCAGAAAAGCCTCTGCGCCGTGGCGGTAGAACAGACCGCGCAAGGCCTTTTCCGGCAGTCCGAGAACATGCGGCAGCGCAGGCGCGGCCCACTGGGTGAGCCGCCCGGCTTCGGCATTGGACAGCCGCAGATGCGCTGTCATGTGCTGAACATCCCTCGGCCGGCGGGGCACCATGGCCATCAGCCTCCGCAGCGGGTCCGGTGCGAGACCGGCCCCCTGCTCCACAGCGACCAGAGATGGCAGTTCCGACGCGCTCGCCCCCGGCAGGACGGCCGTCATCACACCAGTGTCTTCCATCGCCATCAGGGCTTCGGACGGGTCTGGCGCTTCCATCAGGCGTTTCAATTCCTTCCAGATTCGTTCCGCTGCGATCTTCGCGAGCCCGTCCTTCTGGCGCTCGCAGGCCGCGAGGCCTTCGCCATCCAAGCCCGCGCCATACCAGGCATTGAAACGGAAAAAGCGCAGAATGCGCAGATAATCCTCGCGCAGACGCTGATCGGCATCCCCGATGAAGATCACCCGGCCTTCAATGGCATCCTCGATCGAGCCGGGCACGATTTCATGCAACCGGCCATCCGGCGCGGCATAGATGGCGTTCAGGCGGAAATCCCGGCGCTGGGCGTCCTCGGCCCAATCCTCGGTGAAGGCGACCACGGCGCGGCGCCCGTCGGTCTCGACATCCCGGCGCAGGCTGGTGATCTCGAACGGGCGGCTGTCGACAATGGCCGTGATCGTGCCATGCTCGATCCCCGTGGGAATGGCGCGAATACCCGCGTCAGACAGGGCCAAAAGCGTTTCATCCGGTTTCAGTTGCGTTGCAATGTCGATGTCATCCGTTTCCACACCGCGCAGCGGGTTTCGCACGCATCCGCCGACGAAGCGCGCCCCGCCCGGCCGCGCCGCCTCCAGCGCGGCCATGACCGCACGCGTGCCGGGCCAGTCCAGCCAGGGCGCGGAAATGCGGTCAGTTCGAGTCATCGTCCGGCGCCGCAGTGTCTGGCGCATCAGGGTCCGGGTCCGCCTCCTCCGTGCGGCCGGCGCCGCTGGTATCCGGCGCGGTTGCCCGGATCTCGCGGGAATCATGAATCTCGGTGCCCGGCCCGGTGGCCCCGCGGGCAGAGCGCACGCTGTCGCGCTCGCGCGGGACGCCGACATTGGTGACATCATGTTCGCAGGGATAGTCCCGCGCCGGGATCAGCTTGCCATTCTCCAGCCGGGCCGGTTCGTGGCAGATGTCGCGCTCCTTCGGCTCCATCAGGATCAGAATGAACCAGGCCAGAGTGGCCAGCGCGATGCCGCACAGGAACAGGATGTTGATCGGCCATTTGCGCCGACCTTCCTGCTCCGCGCTGGAGGTTGCCAGCAGGTAGAGACCGAACACGATGAACGGAATCGAGAAGATGAAAATCTCAAAGGCGATACGTCCGGCCAAAACGGCAATCCCTCCATTTGCTACACCCTAGATAAGGCGCCGACCCGTCGAACAAAGCCCGAAAACCCGCCCGGATCAATCATCGTAGAGTGTGTGGTACAGTTTCCGGATGATGCCGGCGGTCACGCCCCAGATGCGAAAGCCGCCATGCGGCATCTCGTAGAATTTCCGCTCCCGTCCCTTGTAGACCGCACTGCCGACCTGGTGGTTGGCAATGTTCATCAGGAAATCGAGCGGGGTTTCGAACACATCGGCCACTTCGGTCGGGTCCGGCGACGGCTCGAAATCTGCCGGCAACAGGCCAACAACCGGTATGATCCGGAACATCGTGCCCGTGACATAGGGGGCGCCGCAGCCGAGCACGTCGACCTCTGATGGGCACACGCCAACCTCCTCCTCGGCCTCCCGCAGGGCAGCGGCCACGGCGTCGACATCTTCCGGATCGACTTTCCCGCCCGGGAACGCGACCTGTCCGGCATGGGTTGCCATCGTATCCGGGCGCAGGGTGAGCAAGGCGGTCGGGCCTGACTTACGGGGAATGACGCCGATCAGAACGGCCGCAGCGCGGACTGCCGCCATGTCCTGAGGCGTCAGGAAATCGAGATCGCCATATTCTTCCAGCCGCCCCGGCCCCTTGGGTGGGTCAAGCCGGTCGGTGACCCGCTGCACGAAATCTTCAAGTCCGTTCCAGCTCATGCCGCATCAGGCCGCCGGGCCGAGCGGAAAGAAGCAACCCTGGCTCCATACACCCAGCATGTCGGAACCGTCCGGCGCGGGTTCGGCAAGGTCAGCCAGTTCGTAGAAGACCGGCCGTGCAAGTTTGGCATCCAGCTGTCCGCGCACACGCACATAGGGGGCAGGCTCTCCGGTGTCAGGATCGGTTTCGACGCGCAGTGGCGCGTCGGGCCCTGCCAGGGTCACATCGCCCAGATTGGTCACGAAGGCCAGCGTCTGTTGCGGCCCGGGCTCCCCTGCCCGCTCAACCCGCACGGCAAGGAAGGGCGCATCCTCGACATGGACGATCACTTTCTCATAGGGCGTGACCAGCCAGGTCGAACCGTCCGGATCCTGCCTCAGGATGCGAGAGAACAGCTTGACCAGCTTTTCCCGGTTGATGCGCCCGCCTTCATGCCACCAGCTGCCATCGGCACGGATTTCCATGTCGATATCGGCCGACCTGTCAGGATTCCACAAATGCACGGGCGGCAAGCTGCCCTCCACCTTGCCATCGGGAAGGATCGCTTTAAGCGTTTCCTCAAGACTGATTGTGGTTGGGGCACTGGAATTCACATTTTGCTCCGCCATGATCCGGCCTTAGACATAGGTTTGTTTATTCAGGACGAAAAGCCGGAGGCGCCCTTTTGATGGCCGATACTGACCAGGTAAGTGATGCAATCGTGGCCGAAGCCGAAGCCGCCGCCGAGACGCTGGCACAGGTAAAGACCGAGATCGCCAAGGCGGTGTTCGGCCAGGACCGTGTGGTGGAACTGTCCCTGGCGGCCGTTCTGGCCGGGGGACATGCGCTGCTGATCGGCGCGCCCGGCCTCGCCAAGACGCGCCTGGTCGAAGCGATGGGCACGGCGCTGGGCCTGGCCAATCAACGCATCCAGTTCACACCGGATCTGATGCCGTCGGATATCATCGGTTCGGAAGTGCTGGATGAAAGCCCGAGCGGCCAACGCACCTTCCGCTTCCTGAAAGGGCCGATCTTCACCCAGCTGCTGATGGCCGACGAGATCAACCGTGCCAGCCCGCGCACCCAGTCTGCCCTGCTTCAGGCCATGCAGGAACGGCATGTGACCGTCGCCGGCGTACGCCATGATCTGCCCGCCCCCTTCCATGTTCTGGCAACCCAGAACCCGATCGAGCAGGAAGGCACCTACCCTCTGCCGGAAGCGCAGCTGGACCGGTTCCTGCTAAAAGTGGACGTGAATTATCCTGATCTCGACACCGAGCGCCGCATCCTGATCGAGACCACGACCGGGGATGACAACACCGTTCGCCCGGCGCTGGATGCCGAACGGTTGATCGCGCTGCAGGGCCTCGTGCGGCGGATGCCGGTGGGCGAGAAGATCGTCTCGGCGATCCTTGGCCTTGTGCGCGAGGCACGGCCGGAGCAGACGAGCGACGAGCGCGTGAAGCGGCTGGTGGATTGGGGCCCTTCCCCGCGCGCGGGCCAGGCCCTGATGCTGGCAGCGCGGAGCCGTGCGCTGCTGCGCGGTCGTCTTGCACCCAGCATCGAGGATGTCGAGGCACTGGCCGAACCCTGCCTCGGCCACCGTATGGCGATGCGCTATGACCCGACGGGCGAGGCGCCCGGCCTGACCGATCTGATCAATGACCTTGCCCGGAAGGTTGGCTAGCGTTCCCGGAATGACACTCGCCCGCGAACTTCAACACGTATCCAGCCTCGCCGTCACCGCCGCATGCCTTGCGGCCTGTTCGCAGCAAGCACCGTCGGCTGCATCTACGAATTTCGATTCTTGCCTGGTCACACACATGGCAGCAATCGCGATGCTGGAAGATGCTGACGATGAAGGCAGCACCGAACTGCGGAAAGCCGTGATAGCCAGTCACAATGAATTGCTGCGAGATGATACGATAGATGAAGACGAACTTGCCCAGCGTACATCCGCGCTCATGCGCGCCTATTCGGGCGCGGCCGACACCGCACTTGCTGAATCCGAAGCCAATGGCACACCAATGCGCACACTCGCCACTAACGCAATGGCATGCGGGAAAGCGGTATCTGCATGACACCTTCCTCTGATCTCCGCACTGAGGCCGAGAGCCTTGCCCGGCAATTGCCCGGCCTGAATTCCAAGGCCGAGGCCAGCGAAGCTGCGCATATCGGATCGGCCGGGCGCAGGCGTCCTGAAGCCGGTACGGTTTTCATGCAACGATCACACCTCACCGCATTGCTGCTCGCGGTCGCGGCATTCGCCATTTGCACGCCCCAGTCTGATGCGGATGAAGTCGAGTTGAGATCTCAGAGCTGCAACGTTCTGCAACTCGCTGCGGCGTCGTCTCTCGCGAACAATATCCGTCCGCACAAAACCTTTCTGGAGACACCCGGTCTCGGCGACGACCTCGAAAGTGCATTACAGGAAGAGATCGCCTGGAAGGAAGGGCTCATTGCCAGGTTCGAGGATGCAAACTCACGTACGACAACCGCAGAAAAACGCGCAGCAAAGAAGCTCATCAAGACCGAGGCAGACCTATTTGAAATCGTGGATGCCGCCGCCGAATGTTCACTGTCAGTGACGCAATTGCCAGGGATGTTTCAAGATCTCTCCTGCCGCCAGAAATTCCTGTATGCGAGTGAAATCTCCCAGAGATATATTTATCGGCGCGCGGATAGCCAGCCTATCTACCAAACCTCATCAAACTGCATCGCACCCGGATTGACGACAGCCGAATGTCAAGAAGTCATGTCGCTCCAAGTCGGCAGCAGCATGTTTTATGGTCTCTATGGGGAGCGTGAAGACGAAGCCGGTCAGGACGATCTATTCTCAATGGAGGCGTTCGACCGCGAACAAGAGGAGCTCCGGTTCATAAACGAGCTTGAATCCGCAGAACCCCTCCCCATTCCCTATATCCGGTCAGCTCGGCAATGCTTGAGGGACGCGCTGGATGAATAGCTCCGCCGACCTTCGCGCTGAGGCCGAGAGCCTTGCCCGGCAATTGCCCGGCCTGAACTTCAAGGCCGAGGCCAGCGAAGCTGCGCATATCGGCTCGGCCGGGCGCAGGCGGCCCGGGACCGGCGAGCATTTCTGGCAGTATCGCCGCTATGCACAGGAAGATGCCGCAGACCGGGTCGACTGGCGCCGCTCTGCCAAGGGCCATGACTTGTTCGTACGCGAAACAGAACTGGAAACCGCGCGCACGGTGCTGTTCTGGTGCGATGATGCGGCCGGCTTTCGCTGGAAGGGCGAAGGCGATCTGCGGACCAAGGCCGAGGAAGCACAGCTGCTGATGCTGGCGCTGGGCATTCTGATGTCAAAGGATGGCGAGCGGATCGGCATGCTGGGCGCGGGCCGGTCAGCCAGCTTTGGCAAGAAGGCCGTTGCGCGACTTGCCGAAGATCTTGAGCGCGGCACGAATGGGCATTTCCCCTCTCCGCCCCGCTCCGCCGCAACTCTGGTGCTCGCATCGGACTTCTATGCACCGCTCACGGAGTGGCAAGGGAGGCTTGCTCCGCTTGCCGCGAAATGCCCTGAAGGGGTTCTGCTGGCCGTGGCCGCGCCGATTGAAGAAGACTTCCCCTTTGAAGGCCGCACGAAACTGAGCCGGCCGGGCACAGGCATCGACCGCATTCTGGGCCGCGCTGAAACCATGCGCGACGCCTATCTACGCCGCTTCGCCGAACAGCGCGACGGGCTGAGGAAACTGGCCACCCAGTTCGGCTGGCGTCTGGTGACGCACACAGTCGGGCAATCCTCGCTGGAAGGCGCCGCGCGGCTGAAGGCCCAGATCGAAACCTTCGGGGCCAAGGCATGACGGCGCTGGGCCCCTTCCTGCTTGGCGCGCCGTGGGCGCTGGCCGCGCTGGCGGCGCTGCCGGTGATCTGGTGGATCCTGCGGGCGACGCCGCCCACCCCGCGCCATGCCGAATTGCCATCGCTGCAATTGCTGGACGGGATCGAACCGCAGGAGGAAACCCCGGCGCGCACGCCCTGGTGGGTCTGGCTGATCCGTACGCTGGCGATTGCCGCCGCGATCCTCGGCCTGTCGCAACCGGTCTATGCGCCGGGGGCGCAGACCGAGACGGTGGAAGGCACAGGCAGCCTGCTGATCGTGGTCGACAATGGCTGGCCGTCAGCGCCACGCTGGCCGGACCTGATCAATGCCGCAACCGCGACGCTGGACACCGGAAATCGCGACGCGCCGGTGCATTTGCTGCTGACAGCGCCGCAGCAATTCAATCCGGACCCGGCTGAACGCCAGTCCCGCGCAGACATGGCCAAGCGCCTGACCTCCCTGCGTCCGCAGGCCTGGGCACCGGATCGGGCCGATGCGCTGGCGCGGCTGAACGCGTCCGGCTTTACGCCCGACCGCATCTTCTGGGCCAGTGACGGGCTGGCCGGGACCGATGGCGAAGCCTTTGCGCGCGAATTGGCAAACCTTGCCCCGCTGACCGTCTATGCCGCTGCGCCGACCGGGCCGGTGGTCATTTCCGGCATCCGCTCGCAGACCGACTCCGTGACCGTGACAGCTAGACGCGCCCAGAGGCGCGGCATTGCGACCGGCTATGTCTCGGCCATGACGATTGACGGATCGGCGCTGGCAACCGCCCCGCTGGACTTTGCCGATGGCGCACCCGAAGCCACCGCCGAGTTCACCATTCCCGCCGCCGCGCTTGCGCGGGTGGCCCGGTTCAGTGTCACCGGACAACAGGGCGCCGGAACGGTCTGGCTGTGGGATTCCGCCGACCGGTCGCGGCGTGTGGGCCTGGTCGATGCCGGCGCCGCTGCGCAGCCGCTCCTGTCGGACATGCATTATATCCGCAAGGCGCTGGAACCCTTCGCGACCATTTCCGAAGGCAGTATCGAGAATCTCGTCGCGGCTTCGCCCGATGCGATCATATTGAGCGATGTGGGACAGATCCTGCCGCAGGATGCAGACTTGCTGAACGCCTGGGTGGAGCAAGGCGGCGCGCTGATCCGGTTCGCCGGGCCGCGCCTGGCCGCGCAGGGGGATGATCTCTTGCCGGTGGCGCTGCGCCGATCCTCGCGCGCACTGGGCGGCGCGCTGGCCTGGGACGAGCCACAAGCCATGGCGCCCTTCCCCGACACCTCGCCCTTTGCCGGACTTTCAGTGCCGCAGGATGTGCGAATCCGCCAGCAGGTTCTGGCCCGGCCGGGACCGGATCTTGCCGCGCGGACCTGGGCCCGGCTGGCCGACGGCTCTCCGCTGGTGACGGCCGACATGCGCGGCGATGGCACGCTGATCCTGTTCCACACGACCGCCGGGCCGGACTGGGCGGACCTTGCCTATTCCGGCACCTTCTCACAGATGCTGCGCCGGTCCATTGCCGCCGGGCGCGGCGAATCCGTGACGGATGGAGACGCCGCCTACATGCCGTATCTGACGCTGGACGGATATGGCCGCCTGTCGGCAGCCGAGGCCAATGCCGCGCCGCTCAAGGCGACGGACTTTGCCGGAACCGAGCCATCCGAAGCGCATCCGCCGGGCCTGTATCGCGGACCGGCCGGCACCCGCGCGCTGAATGCCGGCGCCGGGAAGCGGCCGCAGCTGATCGATACCTGGCCGGTTTCGGCGCGATTGCTGGGCGATGCCGAGGCGCGGTCCCTGCGGCTGGCCGGACCGTTGCTGGCGCTGGCCGCGCTGTTGCTGGCGCTGGACCTGTTCATTGCGCTGTTCGTAGCGGGACGGCTGCGCCGGTTCGGCAAGGGCGCAGCGAGCGCAGCCTGCCTGCTGGCCGCGGGCATGCTGGCCGGGCTTCCTGCACCGGAGGCCAGCGCGCAGCCCTTCCAGTATGAATTGCTGCCGGACGGCACCTATCGCCGCATCGATTCCAATCCGGATGTCATCCGCCTGCCGACCAGCGGCAACGCGACGCAGAAGGAGATCGACGCGGCGCTGGAGATGCGGCTGGCCTATATCGAGACGCCGGACCGGGCCCTGGACCAGCGCACGCGGGCGGGCCTGTTCGGCCTGTCCAATATCCTCCGCCTGCGCACATCGGTCGAGCCAGCCGACCCGCATGGCGTGAATCTGGAAACCGATGCGCTGGAGCTGTATCCGCTGCTCTATTTCAATGTGCCGGAGACGATGCGGCCCCTGTCGGAAACGGCGATTGCGCGGCTGAACGCCTATCTCCGATCCGGCGGCGCGCTGGTGATCGACACGCGCGCGGGCGGAACGATTGGCACACAGACCGATGTCTCCCGGCTGGAGGACTTGCTGGAAGGACTGGATGCGCCGCCGCTGCAGACAGTGGGCGAGAGCCATGTGCTGAGCCGGACCTTCTACCTGCTGGACGATTTTCCCGGCCGGTATGCCGAGCGCAATCTGTGGATCGAACAGGCCGGGGATGCGAGCGCGCCGCGCGGGGACGGGGTTTCGCGCCTGATCATCGGCGATGCCGACTGGGCCTCGGCCTGGGCGGTGGATGAACAGGGCCGCGACCTGTATTCCGTCGATGGCGGTGAGACACAGCGCGAAATGGCGCGGCGGTTCGGGGTCAATCTCGTCATGTATGTGCTGACCGGCAACTACAAGGATGACCAGGTTCACCTGCCGGCCCTGCTGGAACGGCTGGGCGATGGCGAGGCAGCGGAGGAAGCGCCTGTGCGCCTGCCCGGAAACATCCTGGATGGAGGGCCGCGATGATCGATGCGACGCGGATCGGGTTCGAGCCCTTTCTCGGCTGGCCAGCCCTGTGGGCGGTGGCCGTGCTGGCGGCGCTGGCCTGGCTGGCCTATGCGGCCTTGCGCGGGCGGGCCTGGCTGACGCGCGGCCTGGCGCTGACCCTGCTGGCGGCGGCGCTGTCCAATCCGTCGCTGGTGCGGGAAGAGCGCGAGCCCCTGCCCTCTGTCGCGGCCGTGATCCTGGACCGGTCCGAGAGCATGAAGTTCGGCGCGCGCGAAGCCGCCGCCTCGGCCGCCTATGCCGCGCTGACAGCCGAGCTGGAGGCCGATCCGAGCCTGGAAGTACGCGTCATGGAAAGCGATCCGGGCGCAGACGGCACGAACCTTTATGGCGCGCTGGAAGGCCTGATGGCCGATGTTCCGCGCGAACGCATTGCCGGGGCCGTGCTGATCACGGACGGCCAGGTGCATGACCTTCCGGACCCGGAAACCGATGAGCGCCATATCGGCCCGCTGCACGGGCTGATCGTGGGCGATCCGGACCGGGGCGACCGGCGCATTTCCATCATCGACGCGCCCGATTTCGGGATTGTCGGCGAGACGGCGGAACTGGTCATCCGGGTGGATGATCCGGGCTTGGCCGAAGGCCGCGCGGTGGAGATCGACCTGTCGGTGAATGGCGGGACGCCGCGCCGGATGGAGGTGATTCCGGGCGAGGACACGACGGTGCCGATCGAGATCGAGCGGCGCGGCGAGAATGTCATTGTCGTGGAAACCCCGCCGGGGCGCGAGGAGCTGACCCTGGCCAACAATCGCACGGCGACGACTCTGTCCGGCGTGCGGGACCGGCTGCGGGTTCTGCTGGTGACGGGCAAACCGAACCAGGCCGGGCGGGTCTGGCGGGACTTGCTGAAATCCGACCCATCGGTGGACCTTGTCCACTTCACCATTCTCCGCCCGCCCTACAAGCTGGACTATACGCCGACAGAGGAACTGGCGCTGATCGCCTTCCCGACCGAGGAATTGTTCGAGGAAAAACTGGAAGAATTCGACCTGATCATCTTCGACCAGTATGAGCGGCGCGGCGTGATCACCCAATCCTATCTGGCCAACATGGCGCGCTATGTGACCGATGGCGGCGCGCTGCTGATTGCGGCGGGCGAGCCATTTGCCGGGCCCGGAAGCCTGGCGCGCTCGCCGCTGGCCTCGGTGCTTCCGGCCTCCCCCACCGGGGACATCTATACCGGCGAATACACGCCGCAGCTGACCGAGCCGGGCAAGCGCCATGCCGTGACGATGCCGCTGGACGGGCGCGAATGGGGCGGCTGGATGCGCTATATCGATGCCGAGGCCCAGGCCGGCGACGTGCTGATGAACGGGCCGAATGGCAAGCCGGTGCTGATCGTCGACCGGGTCGGCGATGGCCGTGTCGGTATGCTGATGACGGACCAGATCTGGCTGTGGGCGCGCGGGCATGATGGCGGCGGGCCGTTTGCCGAATTGATCCGCCGCATTGTCCACTGGATGATGAAGGAGCCGGAACTGGAGGAGCGCAAGCTGAGCCTGGTGGCCGAAGGCGACACGGCGCGGGTGGAGCTGCGCACCCTGCTGGACACCGCGCCGCCGCTGAGCGTGGAGACGCCGGAGGGCAGCTATCTGGAGCCGCAATGGCGCCCCGACGGGCCGGGCCGTTTCGTGGCCGAGGCGCCGATTGACCAGCTGGGCCTTTACCGCGCCGAGGCCGGCGGGCTGGAAGCCGTGGCGCTAAACGGGCCGGCCAACCCGAAGGAATATGCCGACCTCCAATCCTCGACCGACATACTGGCCCCGATGGCCGAGGCGACCGATGGCGGCGTCTTCCGCCTGAATGACAGCGGCACAAATCTGCCAGACATTCGCCGCACCGGCGCGCGGGGCAATGCGGCCGGCAGCAACTGGCTGGGCCTGAGAGAACGCGGCGCCTATGCCGTGCGCTCGTCCAGCAGCCAGCCGCTGCTTCCGGGGCTGATCGCGGCGGCCTTCCTGATCGGCCTGTTGCTGCTGGCCTGGCGGCGCGAGGGACGGTAGGCACACGCCGGATCACACGGAAACAACAAGGGGAGCGCCAAGATGGCCGAGCTGACGCTGGAACAGAAGATCGAGGAATTATGGGCGCGCGAGGCGATCCGCGATTGCCTGTTCCGCTATGCGCGCGGCATTGACCGGGCCGACGAGACGATGCTCCGCTCTGCCTATTGGCCCGATGGCACGGACCATCATGGGCCATATCAGGGCAGCGCCTCCGGCTTTGTTGACTGGGCGATGAAGACCCTTCCCTATATCGAGCGCGGCATTCACCAGATCCACAATATCCTGATCGAATTCCGCGAGGGCGGCGCAGCGGTGGAGAGCTATTTCTCGGCCTTCCAACGCCAGCCGGGCGCGGACCGGCAGATGCAGCAATGGGACATGAAGGGCCGCTATCTCGACTGGTTCGTGAAGCGCGACGGCGAATGGCGCATCCTGAACCGGCTGGTCGTGTTCGACTGGACCGAGGAAATGCCGCTGCCGCCGGGCAGCGAGGCCGAGCGCTTCGGCCCGCGCACGCCGATTGGCGCGAGCCATCCGGAAGATGCGGTCTATTCCTTCTTTGAAGGGAAGTAGGGTCTCTGGTTTCCTGGCCGCTTCATCCTTCGACTTCTCTCAGGCTTCGAGGGGCCAGGCATCGCACTGCGATGTCCCCGAGAAGGCCCGAAGCGCAAGCGCCGGGCTTCTGCTCCCGGTGGCTTCATCCTTCGACTTCGCTCAGGATGAGTCAGCAAGTGAGGAAAACATCGCCTCAAGACATTAGCTCATCCTGAGCGAAGTCGAAGGAGAGCGGAGCCCGCCGCCAGCGCCAGCGGCCGGAGACGCGGATAGCGCCCCGGCAGTCAGATACAATTCAGGGACGGCTCAGGACGTGTCCGGCCAGTCGGCCAGGGCGCGGGTGATGAGGCCCGGCAGGGCGGTGGAGACGGTGCCCAGTTCCGCGCCGAGGCGGAAATCCCCCGCGCTGGGCGGGCAGACGGGGCGCGCTTCGCCCGCCTGCTTCATCTGCGCCAGACGCCGCGCAAGCCGCCGCGCGGCCGGTTCAGGATTGCTCAGTATCCGGTGCAGCGCCACGATCTGTGCGATCAGCGGCGCGGCCAGAACCGGCCCGGTGGCCAGCGCCGCGGCGCTGCCGGAACCGGCGAAAACCTGTGTCCAGTCCATCAGGCCGGGCAGTTTCTGCGCCGTCAGGCGGATATGACAGGTTGGCGGGGCGAGCGCGCGGAAGGCGGCGGTCACATCCTCAACCCCCTCTGGCGGGCAGGCCTCCCCTGCCCTTGCGGGCCCGGCGGCCGCGTTAAGCGACGGCGGCGCGATCTCCAGCGCGCTGGCCATCAAGGTAATCAGGCGGCGGACAATGGTCTCAAGCGCCTTGAGACGCCCCCGCACCCTGGCGCGCAGACTCTTGGTGACGTGTTTCGGCTCCAGATGCAGCCCGGCCTCCGCCCGCACCCCCAGCAACGCATTCCGCGCCGCCGCCAGCCCCTGCTCCACAAATGCCTGCATCCCGTTCATGCGGGAGAGTCTATCGGCGGGAGCTATCAGACGGATTAGGAGTCTATACTGGCTAAAACTGCTAGTCGCTGACGTTCAACCTGCTCCAAGTGATTTCTGATAGAGGCGGCCGAGTTTTCATCTGGCTCTGGTAGATTACTTAAGAACCGCCACCTCTTCTCCAACCCTGCAAAGGATATTTCATCTCTTACACCACGATGGCGCTGGTTCCAGATTAGTCGATGTCCTTCCGGCGACATTGTTTTATCTTCTTCCATGCGCTTCATCACCCACAGGTATATATCGACTAATTCCAAACCTGCACTCTGATCACCCGCTCTAAATTCAATGTCTTGGTCTGGCATATTCTGCCAGTCGAAATTCGGCATGCCGAAAGGCATATCGAAATCCGTACTTCTCAGCTTACGATAGATATCGTTCAAGAAGCCCTGCGCATTATTGAACTCCGACTGTCTATCGACAATGATCGATTTAACCTCACGTTTCGCAGACGTGCACCGACCGGAAATTCCTGCAAGGACATGCTGAAAACCAACCAAGTTGGGAGAAATTTGCAGCGCATTCTCACTGTTCGTTGCCCCGTAGCCGATTTCAGAAGGATTGCTCAGGGTCCAGCGTAAGGCTCCACCAATGAGTTCTCTTGAGCGAACATCTGGCAGTCTATCTAGCCTCCGCAAAAGCTCTTCACATATGGCACACAATTGCTCTTCACACGCACTTCGGTTTTGCAGCAAACGAGCTTGCCACGCTTGGGCCGCCAGCGTCCGGTCAAATAGAAACTGAACTTTAAAAAGGAGAGGATACCTGAGCGGCGTCCAGTAACAATGATAGGGAACAGCAGAGTTGGTACCTGAATCAAAAACTTGATCGAAGAATGTTATAATAGCGTGGTCCGGTTTTACGACTTTGTAGAAATTGAATCTCACATCATTCTTTTTTTGGAATACAGACAGTCTCTCTAGAATCGGAGTCAGCCTCGCTACGCCCAGCTCTGCAGCATGCAACCTCTCTACGCCCAATTTGGTACGTAACGATGCCAACATCGGTTCCGCAATAACATCCAAGTTTTTCCGGCACGAAAGCATACCGTAGTACAAGTTCGGCTGGTTCTCATCAAAGAGGTGATTGCCAGTGTTTCCACTCTCATCAACATAAAAATACAAGCAGACATCCCTCCATCTGAAAACGAAGAGGATAACTATCAAAGGCTTATCGCAAGTTGCGTTGTTTTGAGAAACTGTTTTTCTGTGCAGGAAACTAAAACCCCCTAAACACCGCTGCTTCGTCTACGGATTTTCGTTTTGAGACGACGGCGTTTGCCGGGAAGGTGTCGTCGGGCCAGCCCATGGCGACGCAGGTCTGGATGACTTGGTCATCCGGGATGCCGGCCTCTTCGCGCACGACGGGGCTCTGCATGATGCCCTGGGAATTGATCACGCAGCCGAGCCCGCGCGACCAGGCCGTGTTGACGATGCAATTGACGACGCCGCCGCAATCGAAGGGCGGGATGTCGCCGCCGGCCAGCGCCTTGTCATAGGTGATGACGATGGAGACCGGGGCATCGAACTGGCGGAAGCCGCGCAGCACCCAGTCCATCCGCTTTTCCTTGTCGCCGCGCTCGATTCCCATGGCCTGGAACAGCTGGACGGCGATCTCCACCTGGCGGTCCCGGTGGACGCCCTGATAGGGCGGGCCCATGCGAAACTCGCGGCTGTCGGGCACGCCGGCGACGTTCCGCTCAACATTGCCCTTGCGGATCCGGTCCAGCACCTCGCCGGCGACGACATAGAAATTCCAGGGCTGGGAATTCATCGAGGTCGGCGCGCGCATGGCGATTTCGAGGATTTCGCGGATCAGCTCCTTCGGCACCGGCTTGTCGAGATATCCGCGAATGCTGCGCCGTGTCTTGATGACCTCATCGAATTCCATGGCCAATGGCCCTCCCGTGATCTTGTGAGTCTTGTCTGGCTGGACGCTAGCCCCCCTGCCCCGGCGTCAGAGAAGCGGCCCGCCCCGCCGGGGGACGATATTCCTGCTGAAATCCTCGTGAAAGGGGCTAATCTGTTCCACAACAGAATGGGAGGGTTCCAAAATGACATCAATCGCCACTGCTACGCTGTATGTGGGCCTGTTTGCCCTGTGGATGCTGTGCCTGAAGGCCAATGTCGGCCGGGTTCGGGTGCGGGAGAAGATCGCCTTTGGCGATGGCGGGAATGCGGCGCTGCAGCGGGCGATCCGCGTGCAGGGCAATGCCGTGGAGGATGTGCCGGTCGTGCTGGCGGGGCTGATCGCGCTGGGCGTGATGGGCGCGCCGGTCCTGTGGGTGCACGGCCTGGGGGCGGCCTTCCTTCTGGGGCGGGTGCTGCATGCGGTGGGCCTGAGCGGGTCGGCCGGGGGCAGCCCGGGGCGCAGCCTCGGCACGCTGCTCAGCGCGCTGGTGCAGCTGGGCATTGCGGGCGCCTGTGTCTGGATGGCGCTGTCGGCCTGAGCCGGCTCAGCCTGCCGTGACGAGGCCGGACAGCCGGCTGGCGTCTCCAGCGAGGTCTTTCACCATGACGCGCGCCTGGTCCTGCGGGCCGGGGAAGAGAAGCTGGTTCTTCGGCGTGACGGTGAAGCCGATCTCGCCGAAATAGCTGGGCGCCCCGATCAGCACGGCGGCGGGCCAGCCGGCGGCCTTGCCGGCCTCCAGCGCCTCGCCCGTGACGGTCAGGCCCAGCCGGCTGCCCCGGTGGGAGGGGCCGACGGCGACGGGGCCATAGAACAGGGCGCGATCCCTTGCGGGGCCGACTTTCAGGGGCCAGACACGGCAGACGGCGATCACCTTGCCGTCCAGCACGGCGACGCGGTTGATCTCCGGCAGGGAGCGGGAATATTCCCGCAGCCGCTCGGCCGTCTTGGCGAAATGGCCCGAGCCGAAGGTGCGTGCGAAGAGGTCTTCGATCGCATCGGCATGGAGGTCTGGCGTTTCGGGCACAATCTGAAGCATGGCGAGCGCGTCTAGGGCGCATTGCCGCCGAGTTCAAGCGACGTTTTCGGCTTGGGGTGGATCGGGTGCAGCGGCGCGGATGGGGCTGCGGGTTCATTCTCCCTTCTCTCCGCTCACCCCGGCGAATGCCGGGGCCTCCTGCGGGGGCTATTCGGAGCCAGCCGAGGGAGGCTCCGGCGTTCGCCGGAGATGCGGGGATGGGGGGAGTACTTTCCATTTGTCATCCCGGAATTTGCGCCAGCAAATGTCCGGGACCCAGTGGAGGGGGCCAAAACGCTTCCGGGTCCCGGATAAATCCTGTCGGATTTTCCGGGATGACAGGGATTGGGTCATCCAGTTTCCGCCGCCCCGGCGTAGGCCGGGGTCTCCTGCGGAGGCTTCGCGGAGCCAGCCGAGGGAGGCTCCGGCGTTCGCCGGGGATGCGGGGTTGGGGGGAGTACGTTCGATTTGTCATCCCGGAATTTGCGCCAGCAAATGTCCGGGACCCAGTGGAGGGGGCCAAAACGCTTCTGGGTCCCGGATAAATCCTGTCGGATTTTCCGGGATGACAGGAATTGGGTCATCCAGTTTCCGCCTCCCCGGCGTTCGCCGGGGTGAGCGGAAAAGAGGGAATAAAGAGGGAAAGGCAAACGCAGTGCGTTTGCTGTGTCCCTCGTCAGTACTTCACCGAGCAGCCATAGGGTTTGGAGCTGGCGACTTCGACGGGCTCGCCGGCGGCGACGCTGTCGAGCGCGGCGGAGACGTAATTGGTCGAGGTTTCGATGTCGGAGACGCGGGCCGAGGGGGTGTCGTCGATCGCGCCCTGATAGGCGATCTCGCCTTCGGCGGTGATGACGAACATGTGCGGCGTGGTCTTGGCCTTGTAGAGGCGGCCAATGTCGCCGCTTTCATCGATGATGACATGGGCGGGCGTGGCGCCGCGCCCTTCATTCATGTCGAGCAGTTCCGCGCCGGTGCGGTGGCCCTGCTTGCCGGGGGCAGACGAGACGATGGACAGCCAGACCACGTCGCTTTCGGAGGCATCGGTCTGCAGGCCCTGCATGTTGGCGGGGGGCACGGCATAATGTTTCTGCACGAACGGACAGCCATCATTGGTCCATTCCAGCACGACCGTCTGGCCGGCAAAATCGGACAGGGACACGGTGTCGCCCGTGGCGGTCACGCCGGTGAAGTCCGGCGCGCGCGTGTCGGTATCGTTCGGCGCGGCCTGGGCGGTCGAGGCGATCAGGGCGCCTGCGGTCAGGGCCACGGCAGCGGCCATGCCGGCGGCGAGAGAAAAATTGCGTCGGCTCATCATGATGGAAGTCCTCCGTTCGGGTGGGTCGGAGGGATCATGCTCATTCTGCCGTGACAAGTCCAATCACAAGCTTTTGAGACAGGATTTCGGGCAGGATTTCCGGCTCGGTCGCGCCGGCGGCATACCAGAGATACATCGGCACCCCGGCGCGCTGGCGGCGCTTCAGCTCCTCGGCAATCACCGGATCCTTGCGGGTGAAGTCCGCCACGAGGAAGGCGACGTCATTGGCGGCAAAGGCCTGTTGCACGGCAGCCGATTTCAGCGTGGTCGCCTTGTTGAGCTGGCAGGTGGCGCACCAGGTGGCGGTGAAGTCCACAAAGACGGGGCGGCCCTCTGCGGTCAGCTCGGCGACGCGTTCGGGGCTCCAGGCTTCGGTTTCGTATTTTTCGGCATATTGGGCGGTGCCCTGCCCCGTGGCGGTGGAGGAGTTCGCGGTCAGCGCCGGATAGGCGAGGCCGGTGAGGATGGCGAGCGTGGCCAGGGCCTTGCCGATGGCGCCGCCGCCGCGCCGGGCAAGCCAGATGCCGAAGGCGATCAGAGTGCCGCCGGCCACGGTCCAGGCGACGGCGGCCGGGCCGGCCACCGCGCCGAGCGTCCACAGCAGCGCCGCGGCCGTCAGGAACATCGGGAAGGCGAAGAATTGTTTCAGCGTCTCCATCCAGCGGCCCGGCTTTGGCAGCAGGCGCGACAGGCCCGGCACGAAGCTGAGCACGAGATAGGGCAGCGCCAGGCCGAAACCCATGGCGAGGAAGACGACCATCACGGCCAGCGGGGGCCGGTCCAGCACGGCGCCCAGCGCGGCACCGAGGAAGGGGCCGATACAGGGCGCGCCGACCACCGCCGCCAGCACGCCGGTGAAGAAGGCGCCCATCGCGCCGCTGCGCGCGGCCAGGCCGCTGCCGGTGTTCTGGATGGAGCTGCCCAGTTCAAACATGCCGAGCAGCCAGAGGCCGATGACGAACATGACCAGGGCAAGCACGGCGACGGTGGGCCCGTGCTGCAGCTGGAAGCCGAGATTGGCCGTGCCGGTGGCCTGGCGGATGGCGATGATCGCGGCAGCCAGCGCGGCAAAGGAGAGCAGCACGCCGCCCGTATACCAGAGGCCGTGGCTGCGCACGTCGCCTTCATGGCCAGACGCGACGGCGTGCACCATGCCCATCGCCTTGATCGACAGGACCGGCAGGACACAGGGCATGAGATTGAGGATCAGGCCGCCTATGATGGCTGCGAGGGCAAGGGCGATCAGGCTGCTGCCGCCGCCGCTGGCCGGAGCGGCCGGACGTGCCGCGATGCCGGTCGTGTTCTCGAACACGTCCCCCTGCCCGGCCGAGACGGTGTAGCCGGTGCGTGTGCCATCCGGGGTCTCGACCACGACCACGCCGTCGAGCGGGCCGTCCAGCGCGCCACCGGCGGGCGTCAGGCTGAGCGTGGCCCCGGCGCTGCCGAAACTCGCAGGCTGGTCGGCGGGATGGCTGATCTCGTGATGGAAGGGATAGAAGCGCAGATCGCTGGCAGGATCGAACCCGGCCTCGGTCTTCAGGCTGAGCCGCCACGGGTCAGAGGAGGCATCGATGCGGGCCTCGCCGTCGAACGGGCGCGGGGCGCGGGCCATCCACTCGCCGATCAGCGTGCCATTCACCGTGTCGGGCTGGCTCTCGCCCACGGGCACGGTCAGCTGGACCTCGGCGGTTTCGGGAATGCAGATTTCCTCGCAGATCAGATAATCGGCCAGAAGGCTGATCCGGACCGCGCCGACCGCATCATCCGGCAGGGTGACCTGGAATGGCAGGATCACGCGGTCATCATAGCCATAATCCATGATCTCGCCCGGAACGACCGGCAGCAGGTGCGGGATCGGCCAGACGAACGCGCCGATGGCGTCGTCGGTGACGTCGGAATCGTCCAGCGCCAGGACCTGCGGCGGCAGGCCGGCATCGCCCGCATTGCGCCAATAGACATGCCAGCCTTCATCCAGATCCATCTTCAGGGCGGCATAGAAGGTTTCGCCGGGCCGGGCGGAGTCGCGCTCGGAAATCAGTTCCACCACGGCGCGGCCGCCATCGACCGGCTGGGCCTGTGCCAGCGGAACGGCCATCCAGATGGCCAGACAGAACAGGTAAAACGCTCTCAACATTCAGGAATCCCGGACAAGACTTGCAGTACAAGGCGCCCATATGCCCGGGAATGCAGGCAGATAGAAGGGCCTCGCTCAAACGTGATGACATGGTGAGCCCCGCCTCCCCCTGGAAACAGCGCGCACGAAAAAGGCGGCCCCGGGATGGAGCCGCCTTGTTCAGACCCGAAACCGGGGGACTAGTTGACCGGTGCAGCGGCCGGCTGGGCAGCAGCCGGGTTCTGCGCGCGCACCGCACGCTGAATGACGGTCTGCCAGTTCATCAGCGAGATCAGGTGCGCATAAATCGCGCCAAGAGCACCATTGTCGCGCAATTCCATGAATTTCTCGGCCGGCAGGGCGTTCAGCTTCTCTTCGGAAACGGCCCAGTAGTCGGCAATCTTCTGCTGTTCACCGGTGACATTGCCCTGCATGTCGCGCGGCTGGAAGGAAACGGTCTTCTGCTCGAACAGGTCCATGTCGCGCAGGATCTTGCCGAATTCGGTCGTCGCCTGGCGCTGGCGCTCGAATTCCTTGCAGAACTCGATGGCGTCATTGGTGAACTTGCTCGGCTGGCCATTCTCGAAGAAGGGCACTTCCGGCTGGTTGGTGACCATCGGCGCAGACCGGTCCACGCACAGGATCAGGCGATCGGACCCTTCATCGGCGGCGAACACGAAAGGATAGCGGCGAACAAAGGCCGGGACATAATGATCGTCGGCCACGAAACCGCGATCATCGACATACAGGTTCTGGCCTTGACGGATGCCCATGACGGCGACCGGGGTGCGGTCATCGCCAACGAAGATCAGCGGGTAGAAGCTGGCGGCGCGGCCGAATTCCGACACGGTCACCGGCACAGCGTGGGATTCCCGCAGGAACGCAAAGGGCTGCTCGATCTGTTTCACGCCGAGACCGGCATGCGCTTCTGCTGACAGCGGTTGCGGCTGCTTGTAGAACATCACATTGCCCGAAAGGGCCGGTTGTCCGCCCGCTGGCGGGGTTGCAGGTGTTGTGTTCACGTTGGAGACTCCCGAATTGTTGACGGATCGTTACCGGAAATAACCCTGGGTCACAACACCCGAATCAGGGCGAGATACAGTCAGGAAAAGGTCACATAGCTGTAATGATTCCGCGCCTCCCGGCCCCGCTGAGAACTGTTGCCCTCACGGCGATTTCCGGCATCGCCATCATCTCGTTCCTGGCGGCGTGCGCACCTGCGGTCGACGATGCCGGCACCCCGCGCCGGATTGCACGCGAGGTGGACGAGTTGCTGACCTCCATCGCGGTCAATGAACTGGCCGACGATCCGGAACTCGCCACGCGGCTGGGCCTGACCGAGGAATTGGCGGGATACCGGTTCAACACCTATCTGACCGACCGGTCGCAGGCAGCCTATGAACGCAGCCGGGTCAAGCGGCTCGAGACGCTGGAGGCGCTGCTGTCCGCCCCGCGTCCGGCGGAAGGCGGCCGGCAGGCCGGGCATCTTGATACGGTGATCCGCGCCTATGAAACCGCCGAGTCGCTGTTTGTCACGGGGCATGGCCAGACCGGGCTGGGCCGCGCCTATCCCTATGTCGCAGACCATATGCGCGGAGCCTATATCGATGTGCCGGATCTGTTGACCGGCGCCCATCCGTTCAACACGGCCGCGGATGCACGGGACTATGTCGCGCGATTGTCCCAGTTTGCCGGGGCGCTGCAGGATGAGCGCCGCCGCCTGCAGGCAGATGCCCGCGCGGGCATTGTTCCGCCTGCAATGGTTCTGGAGCGGATGCAGGCGCTGGCCGGGCAGATCGGCGCTCCGCCCGCCGAGACACATGTCCTGGTGACCACATTCGACAATCTCGTATCCGGTGCGGACGATCTTGCGCCGGACGAGGAAGCCGAACTGAGAGGACGCGTGCTGGATCTGGTGCAGACAGACATCCTGCCGGCCTATGCAGAATTCTCGGCAGCCCTGGAAGGCCTGAAAGCGGACGCGCCGGAGGATCCGGGTGTGTGGCAATTGCCCGGTGGCAATACCTATTATGACTCGGTGCTGGCGGCCTACACCGATGAGGGGCTGAGCGCGGAGACCCTGCATGCGCAGGGCCTGGCGGAAGTCGAGCAGCTGACGCATTCCCTGCTGGCGGCCCTGGAAGCTGAAGGGTTCACAGAGGGAACACTGGCCGAGCGCCTTGCGGCGCTGGCCGCTGTCGAAGGCCAATTGTACGAGGACACGCCAGAGGGCCGCGAGGCCCTGCTTGCCCGCATGCGCACGCACCTGGCCCGCGCGGAAGCCGCCCTGGCGGACATCATGCCCGCCATGCCGCGCACCGGCGTCACCATTCGCGCGGTTCCGGATTTCCTGCAGGCTTCTGCGCCATCGGCCTATTACAGTGCCGCACCGGCCAATGGGTCCGCCCCGGCGCAATTCGAGATCAATCTGGCGCAGATGACCGATTGGCCGGATTTTGCCCTGGCGACGCTGGTGTTTCACGAGACGGTCCCCGGCCATCACCTCGAAAGCGCTCTGACGGCGGAGCGGTCCAACCTGCCCCTGATCCGGCAAATGGTCTGGAATGTTGCCTATGGCGAAGGATGGGCGGTCTATGGCGAAATCCTCGCCCATGATGCGGGCCTGTATGCGGACGATCCATTAGGCCGGATCGGATTCCTGCAATCGCTCCTGTTCCGCGCGGCGCGACTGGTCGCCGATACGGGAATCCATCGGGACCAGTGGACCCGGCAGGAAGCCATCGATTATCTGGTCGAGACGACCGGACAATCTCCCGAATCGATGGCGCAGGAAGTTGACCGGTACGCGGTCTGGCCCGGCCAGGCGGCGGCTTATTGGGTGGGTGCAAGGAAGATCATGGATTTGCGTGAACGGTCCCGGCGCGTGCTGGGACCGGATTTCGACCTCGCCGAATTCCATGATGTGATCCTGGAACGCGGCCCTCGCCCCCTCGCCCTTCTGGAGGAGGATGTGGAGCGCTGGTACATTTCGAAGCTCGATCCCGATAATTAGGAAATTGCCCCAATCAATCCGGGCTTCGCCTTATTGATGCCATGAGCGAATTACCATCCTGTCATTTCCGAGGACGAAATGAGGAGGGACGATCATGAATTTCAAGGGACTGGTTCTGACAGGGGTCGCGGCCGCCGCCATGCTGGCTGCCTGCCAATCGAACGACACGGCCACCGGGGGAGAGGCCAGTCAGGACACGATTGTTGTGACCGGCAACAAGACGGACGGACCACCGCCGCCTCCGCCGCCGCCCCCCTCCCCCGTCATGGCCATGGAAGCCCCTGCGGGATATGCAAAAGCGTCGCCCCGGCACATGCAGAGCCCCGTCATGCAGCCGCCGGCCCCCGAATTCCGCGATCAGTATGAGGATGTTGACCAGAACCCGGTCAAACTGGTCAGCGAGGAGCCGGTCTCGACCTTTTCGATCGATGTGGACACGGCCTCCTACGCCAATGTCCGCCGCTTTCTCGAAGACGGTGTGCTGCCCCCGAAGGATGCGGTCCGTATCGAGGAATTGATCAATTACTTCGACTATACCTATCCGCAACCTGCAGAAGATGGGCCCCCCTTCTCCACGCAGGTGAATTTGATGCCGTCTCCCTTTGCCGACGGACGCGAGCTGATGCAGATCGGCATTCAGGGCCGCGATATTGATGAGACGGCCCGCCCGCCGATCAATCTGACCCTGCTCATGGATGTGTCCGGGTCCATGTTCTCTGACGACAAGCTGCCGCTCGCCAAACAGGCCATCAAGCTGATGCTGGAAGAGATGGAGCCAACGGACACGATTGCCATCGTTGTCTATGCGGGCGCAGCCGGGGAAATCCTGGCGCCGACCCCTGTGAGCGAAAAGCGCAAGATCGTGGCGGCGCTGGAAGAATTGCGCGCCGGCGGATCAACGGCAGGCGGGGAAGGCCTGCGCCTGGCCTACTCGCTGGCCGAACAGGGCCTGAAGGAAGACGCGGTCAACCGGGTGATGCTGTTGACGGATGGCGATTTCAATGTCGGCATTTCCGACCCGGAACAACTGGAAGATTTCGTCTCCCGCAAGCGTGAGACCGGCATTTATCTCTCCGTGCTCGGTTTCGGCCGTGGCAACTACAATGATGCGCTGATGCAGAAGATTGCCCAGACCGGAAACGGCACGGCGGCCTATGTGGATACGCTGAGCGAAGCCCGAAAGGTTCTGGCCGATGATTTGGCCGGGAACATCTTTCCGATTGCGGATGATGTGAAGATCCAGGTGGAATTCAATCCGGCGCGCGTCGCGGAATACCGCCTGATCGGATATGAAACGCGGCTTCTGGACCGCGAGGATTTCAACAATGACAAGGTGGATGCCGGAGATATCGGTGCGGGCACCAGCGTGACGGCGATCTACGAGATCACACCGGTCGGATCGAGCGCGACGCAGATCGACCCGCTGCGTTATGGCGACACGGATACCCGCAGGGATGATCCATCCGGCGAGTACGCCTATGTGAAGCTGCGCTACAAGGCACCGGGGGAAGACACATCGACCCTGCTGGAACGCGCCGTGACCCTGGCGGATCGTGTGGACAGTATGGACCAGGCCCCGCAATGGGCGCGCTTTGCAACCGCCGTAGCCGGCTATGGCGAAATGCTGAAAGGCGGCGAAGCCCTCGGCACCGGTTTCGGCTGGGAGGAAATCCGAAATCTGGCGAATGGCGCCAAGGGCCCTGATGAATTCGGCTATCGTGCCGAATTCGTGAACCTGACCCGGCTGGCCGAGACGGCCGAAGCGCAGGCTGCCCTGCGCCGGCAGGGACAGGAAGAATAGGTCAGGCCGCGATCGGCGCGTCTTCGGCCCGGCTGCGATCCGACATGCAGACCGGGCTGAAGCCGGCCTCGATATCATCCACCATCAAGCGGCGCGTGCGGGCATCAAACTCCGTGGCGAGGAACACGGCGCGCGCGCCATAGCGTTCCGCGTCGGCCAGCGCCCAGATGGGCTGGATGTCGTTCGGCTTGCCGGACAGTTCGATGGTGCGGATGATGCGCCAGCCATATGTGTCTGGCGCTGCGAACAATGCCACGCCGGCCGTGCGCGCCCAGGGCGCATCCAGAGGGACGCGCTTGAAATCCCAGGCCTTGCCTGACCGTCCCCGAAATCTTACGTCGATACCCATGTTCATGCTCCGTTCCAATGAGCATGTTCCTATAATGTTCCTATTCGTTCCGCAAGAAGTTTTTGGTTAACAGCGGGTTAACTGATTTGATCGAATTTACTCGACCACGCGGAAGCGGCTGCGGTCGAACACGCGCAGGACCTGCGCCAGTTCCCGGCCCCGCCGCAGGACCTGACCCGCCTGCCCATAGACCACATACTGGCCCTGCATATTGGCGAGATGGGGCTGTTTCTCGATCCGCCAGGTCGGGTTTTCGGCGTGTCGTCGGAAAATGGCAAAGATCGCGACGTCCTTGTGCATGCCGATGGCGTAATCCCTGGCCTCACCGGCCATGACCAGCCGGCCATAGACATCGAGAATCGGCTGGAGCTCAGTCTTGTGGAATGCGATTCGCGGTTCCGGGGGCGTTATCCGGTGCGTGTTTTCTGCCATTTTTCCCTTTCTGGTTTCTCCTGAGACGCGAAAAGGTGGCCCTTAAGCTCGCCTAAACGCAATTTAATGCAAAACCGGGTCAATTGGGGCGATTTTGCCATGTTTACGCCTTGCGCCCGCCCCCGACGACAATCATCTTCTAATTGTCGGGCGGAGGTGTTCAGCAGACACCCCGGACCCATCAGCCCCCCCAGCCCCCTGGGGCGTTTGTTCAGCCTCTGTCCGACATCTTCCCTCATGCGACACCCGAATTATGTTTTCGTGGCTCCATTGGGCCGCGTCACCGGCAGGGCGTCAAGCAATGGCTTGGCGAACCGGCCGATATTGCGCCCGATGCCCGAAGCCAGTTTCAGCCGGCGATTGATATAGGCGTCGAGGTCCTCCCCGGCGGGGGCGTCCAGCCAGTACATGACAATCGGGGGAATCACCGCCGCCAGCAGGCCGCGCTTGGAATAGCGATTGTAATCGTCCGACGTGTCTCCGGCCGCATCCCAGACCATGTCGGCGACGCGCCAAGTGCGCTGTACGGCCGGGCCCGCGCCCCAGGGCAGCAGGCCCCGGATGGCCGCACGGCGCACCGCTTCCCGGTCCGGCTCCAGCACGGAGAGCCAGGCCAGTAGGCCGGCCTTGACCCGGCCGGGCGTGTTCAGGCCGGCGAGATCCTGTTGCGACAAGTGTTCCAGCGCGGCCTGCCCGGCCCGGTCGAAGAAGGCGTCGATCAGGTCTGAAATGCCATTTGGTGCGGCCAGGGCCTGCTCGCCCGGCGTCAGGCCGGCCCGGTCTGCCGCCCCCGCCGCCGCGGCCTCGGTCCAGCCATCGAACGGCACATCCGGCAGGAGGGCGTCCAGCCAGCGGAACCTCAGGGTTTCTGACGGCGTAGATGACATGACTGAACCTCATGGCTTTAAGGGCTTGGCCAACAGGCCGGACCCGTGATATAGGCGCCGCTTCCGAGGTCTCCAGGCCTCAACGCTATGCATCGGGGCGACGCCCCCAACGAATGGAGAAGAACAATCGTACAGATCGTCGTCCGCGATAACAATGTCGAGCAAGCCCTGCGCGCGCTGAAGAAGAAAATGCAGCGCGAAGGCCTGTTCCGGGAAATGAAGGCCCGTCAGTACTTCGAAAAGCCGTCCGAGAAGAAAGCCCGTCAGCGCGCTGAAGCGGTTCGCCGCGCCCGCAAGCTGGCGCGCAAGCGCGCCCAGCGCGAAGGTCTGGTCTAGACCCGCTTCCGGATAACCGGTTTCAAAAAAAGCCCTGCCAGTTCGCGCTGGCAGGGCTTTTTCCTGTTTGCGGCCCGAACAGGACCGCAGCGCGCCCGCCATCCCGGTGGCGTATCCGGCCCGGTGGGCGTACACTTGGCTCCATGAGACATGGGAGCGCCAAGGACACCACGGCATGATCCGTCTGACGGTCAATGGCCGGCGCGTCGACCTGGAGGATGGCGGCACGCTGCTGGATGCGGCCCGCAAGGCGGGAATCCATGTGCCGACGCTGTGCCATTATCCGGGCCTGCCGCCGCGATCGGTCTGCCGCATGTGCCTTGTCGAAGTGGCCGGGACAGCGAGGCCGCAACCGGCCTGCAGCACGCCGGCCAGGGACGGCGATGTCGTGGAAACCCATACAGAGGCCTTGCAGGAATTCCGGAAGGCGGATGCGCAATGGCTGCTGGCGCGCCATCCGAATGACTGCATGCGCTGCGAGGTCAATGGGGACTGCCGGCTGCAGACACTGGTCGCCGAGAATCAGTGGGAAGAACGCTGGCCGGAAGTCCCGCCCGGCTCGCCGGACCATCCCGAACATGTCCCGACCGACCATACCTCGCCCGGCATCTGGCGGGACATGGAGAAATGTATCGAATGCGGCCTGTGTGCCGAGGCCTGCGGTGAGGAAGGCCAGCAGCTGAATGTGATCGGATTTGCCGAACGGGGATATGAGCGTGTCCCGGTGACCGTGTTCGACAGACCCTTGTCGGAAACCAAATGCATCTCTTGCGGCCAGTGTACGCTGGTCTGCCCGGTCGGCGCCCTGATCGAGGCGCCACACTGGCACGATGTTCTGCACACGCTCGACTCCGGCAAACGGGTCTGCGTCGTCCAGGTTGCCCCCGCGACGCGGATCGCGATCAGCGAGGAATTCGGCATGGCGCCCGGCACGGTCAGCACGGGCCGGCTGATCAACGCGTTGCGCGCGCTGGGCTTTGACTATGTCTTTGACACCAATTTCACCGCAGACCTCACGATCATGGAAGAAGGCACCGAATTGCTCGGGCGCCTCGAGGCCGGGACCCATCTGCCGATTTTCACCTCCTGTTGTCCCGGATGGGTGAACTGGCTGGAGCTGAACCGGCCGGACCTGCTGCCGCATCTCAGCACGGCAAAGTCCCCCCAGCAGATGCATGGCGCGCTGTCCAAGCGGGGCCGGTTCGCCCGCGCGCTCGGCCCGGAATTCGCGGCAGGCGAGGCCGAGCCCTATGTCGTCAGCGTGATGCCATGCACCGCCAAGAAGGACGAAGCGCTGCGGCCGGGCATGGCGGGCGATGTGGACCATGTGCTCACAACCCGCGAACTGGCCCGGATGATCCGCTCCCGCCGCATCGCGTTCGGGGCGCTGGCAGAGGATGGCCGCTTCGACAGCCCGCTGGGCGAAAGCACGGGCGCGGCCCAGATTTTCGGCGCCTCCGGCGGGGTCATGGAGGCGATGGTCCGCACCGCCGCCTACTTCAACGGCGCCGAAGACACGCTGCCGCTCGACTGGCAGCAATTGCGCGGCGTGGGACAGGGCGTGAAAACCGCAATTGTTCCCGGCGTCGGCACGGTGGCCGTCTGCAACGGGATCGCGGCTGCCCAGCGCATGCTGCAGACCGATGACTGGAAAAACGACTATGTTGCGGTGGAAGTCATGGCCTGCGTAGGCGGATGCCTTGGCGGTGGCGGCGAGCCGAAATCCATGGACCCGGATGTCCTGAAGAAACGCGCCCAGGCGATCTACGACATGGATGCGCACGCCCCGCGCCGGCGCTCGCATGAAAACCCGGACGTACAGAAATTGTATGAAACCGAACTGGCAGGCCCCAATTCCGAAACCGCGCATGATTTGCTCCACACGCATTATGCCGGGCGGCAGTCGGTGCGGTCCCTGCTGATGCGCTTTCTCGACTGCGTCGACCGGCGCGACGGGACAGCGGCTGCGCACCTGTTCCATCCGGACGCGGTCTGGTCGACCGCGTCTGCGTTCGGGGACATTCAAGGCGCCGCCAACATAGAGGCATTCATCCGCACCCAACTGCCACCGCGCAAGTACGGCCCGCGCCACAAGCGCCACGCGATGGCCACCGCCGCAGATGACGACCTGACGGTCATCACGCCGGACGGCGAGGCCTGCCGTTTTCGTCTGGACGTGTGTGAACTGGATGAAGACGGCCACGCCCGGAACGTCATCCGCCGCCTTGTGCGCGAACCTTTGTAGGCAAGGCTTCCAGCCCTTCCCTTTCGAGATGCATTGCCGCAGCAGGTTCCTGCGTGTTCTATGACGCAAAACACACAGGAGAGGAGGCGCCACGTCATGCCAATCAATATCGAAGCCGTCGGATCAAAGGGAAGCCCGCGCACATGGGCGTGGGACTCAAAGGATGCCCTGCTTTACGCGCTGGGCGTTGGCTGCGGCGTGTCCGATCCGGTCGGGGCGGAGCTGGAGTTCACGACCGAGAACACGATGGGCGTCGACCAGAAAGTGCTGCCGACCTTCTGCGTGCTGGCAGGGTTCAATGCCGAGGGCGGCAAGAGCGCGATGGCAAATGCCGGCACCTATGACCCGCGCATGCTGGTCCATGGCGAACAGGGTATTCGCCTGCACCGGCCCATACCTGTATCGGGTGAAATCTCGCTGACGGACGAGATCACGGGCATTTATGACAAGGGCAAGGGCGCCGTCATTGCCACGAAAGGCATCGCCACGCTGGCCGCCGACGGCAAGCCGCTGTTCGAGACGACCTCTTCGGTCTTCATTGTCGGCGAAGGCGGCTTTGGCGGTGACCGCGGCCCGGCCGACAAGCCGAACGAAGCCCCGGATCGCGCGCCGGACCTGTCGGTCACCTACCAGACCCGCCCGGACCAGGCCCTGCTTTATCGCCTTAGCGGCGACCGCAATCCGCTACACTCCGACAAGACATTCTCGGATGTCGGCGGCTTCCCGAAACCGATCCTGCACGGACTGTGCACATATGGCTTCACGGGGCGCGCCCTGTTGTCATCGCTGTGCGGGAATGACCCGGCACGGTTCAAGGCCATGGAGGGGCGTTTCTCCTCGCCCGTCCTTCCCGGCGAGGCGCTGACCATCAAGATCTGGACCGGCGAAGGCGCAGGCAAAACCGCCATCTTCCAGACCGTCGGCGGCGACGGCCGCGTCGTCATAAACAATGGCGGGTTTGAGTTTGAGTGACGTGATCAGCATCTAACCATCAAACCGAATGGGTTGATTAACACGGAAGCAGCACGCATCGGCAGTTGATCAGCCCTCTGATCTCTGGGCGCCTAGGGGACCCGCCCGGATTCCGGATAACAGCCCCACCAAGAATCCCCGCCAGTACACGCTGGCGGGGCTTTTCGTTTATGGGGACTGACCAAGCAGTCACTCAGTCAAATACAGGTTCGATATACTCTCTGAGCAGATCGGGACACAGAAATGAGGATGTCAGCAGATATCGGACCCAAGGCAGGCGTCGGAACATCGAATAGATGATCGCACCATCCGTGAAGTACGCCGCATCCTTCATCAATTCTCGAGCCTCTTCGAACTCCATACCGTCGAGTTGGGGGATTCCCCGAACCATCTCGGCCAGTTCGGCAAGTTCTTCGTCCGTTTTCGCGTAGTCCAACATGAAGGCCTCCCCCTCAGCGTACCGTTCGAGCCGCAAAAGCTCGTCCTTCGGCAAGTCACCGGCCAGCCATTTCTCCGCACCAACCAACCCGTCCCTCAGACTTTGTTGCGGGATCAGATGTTCATGCTTCCAACAGCAAGCAATGAGGAATTTATGGAGTTGTGTTATTTGCGTCGCCAAAAAATTCGGGTGCTCGGCATGCACGCGCCGAAGCATTTCAGGGGCGTTACGAGAAATAGCCCAATATTCATTTTTCATGATTGTTACGACGAGAGTCGTGATTGTTGAAATGAGCCGAGCTTTGAGCCCGGCCCGCTCCTCTAACAGGAATTCCGCGCCCCGCAAAGCTGCCGGGGCTTCACCAACAACTCAGACTAAACCGCCTTCCCTTTCAGGCCGATCATCCGCTTCACCATGCCGCCCATGTCGCCAATGCCGGCGCCGTGTACCGCGCCGGCGCGGTAGACCTTGGTCGACAGCCAGAGGATCAGCAGCGCAAAGGCCGCCATCAGGCCCATCTGGGCAAGGACTTCCCAGAGCGGCGGGTCCTGCGGCATGCGCAGGATCAGCAGGAAGGGTGTGAAGAACGGGATCCAGGACGCGATGTCCACCAGCGGTGAGCCCGGGTCCTGGAACGTGATGAAGATGGCGAACATGGGCAGCATCAGCAGGATCATCATCGGGCTGAGCAGGGTCTGCGCCTCCTGGATCGTGTCGCAGAGCGAGCCGAGCGCCATGAAGATCATGCCATACATGATGTAGCCGAGCAGGAAACTGATCAGGCCGGGAACGATGATGGACGGATTGGCAAGCGCCGCCATGAAGGGCGCGATCGCATTGCCGACGCCGGGAATCTGGGTCGACACGATTGTGCCGCCCGCAAAGGCAAACAGGCCCCAGGACAGCATCATGGTGGAGGTGACTGCGAACACGGCCAGCAGCTTGCCCGCCAGCAATTCCGGCAGTTTCACCGAAGTCAGAAGCGTATCGAAAATCTTGTTCGACCGTTCCTCGATCGTGCCCATCAGCAGGTACTGAATGATCGAGAACACCATCAGCCAGAGGAAATAGGCCAGGCCACCTGCCACAAACATCGGCGCCCGGTCTGCCATCGTGACTTCCGCGCCGGTGGTGTCCTGTTCCTCCACCGTGCGAATGCGGCGCGCTGGAACATCGAACGCGCCGGCATCCACGGTCTTCAGGAAATCCTCGCCGAGACCGGCGTCTGCCAACGCCTCCCGGCGGGCCAGACGCAGCATGGCGGATTTGGCAACATAACGCAGCTGGTCGACATTGACGTCGTCGCTCCAGTATTCCAGCTCGCCGCCACCCTCGGACAGGATAAAGGCCGCGAACAATGGCTTGTCGCCGAGCGGCCCGGAGACGGTGCGCTCCCCCAGCAGGTAGGGTCGCAGCCCATCAATCGTTGTGGCCGGGGCCGGGACCTGGATGAATTTGCGGCTCGCCGGGTCAACTGGATCCGTGTCCGGGGCAGACTCTTCCGGCACGGGCAGGTCCAATTGTTCGACAAGCTCGCTGGCGCGTTCGGCATCGGCCTGTTCGCGGCGCTGGAACTCTGCCTCGATGGCCTCGGCATAGATGCTGCCGGGTTCGACCACCGCAAAATAGCGCACCGGGGAAGACTGGGCCGCAAAGGTTGCGAGCGCCGCGCCGATGATCATGAAAAGCGGCACGGCGGCGAGGCTGAGCCAGAAGCCCCACGCCTTCACATAGCCCAGATAGTCACGGCGAAAGATCAAGAGAATATTGCGCATCAGGCAGCCTCGTCTTCGGCAAGGGACGCTTCGAGCGCGGCGGCGTCGGCCTCGCTGACCAGGGAAACGAACACGTCACGCAGGCGGGCCTCTTCGGGCGCAAACCCGGTGATCGGGGCCCCCGCTTCCAGCGCGGCGCGCAGGGCATCCTGAGCCTCCCGGCCCGGCGGAAGATCTATCCGCCAGGTATCGCCATGCCCGGAATCGGCCGTGCGCGTGGCATTGAAGCCCTTTGGGGTCAGGGCGGCGGCGAGATCGAAGCCGGCTTCCACAGAGATCCGCGCCCCCTGCCCCAGCGTGGCAAAGGCTTCCTTCAAGGTGCCATCCAGCACCTTGCGGCCCCGGGCCATCATCACGATGCGGTCACACAGGCGTTCCGCATGTTCCATGACATGCGTTGAAAACAGGATCGTGGCCCCGCGCGCATGTTCGGCCCGGATCAGGTCTTCCAGCGCCTGCTGGTTGACCGGGTCCAGCCCCGAAAACGGCTCGTCCAGGATCAGGAAGTCCGGACGGTGCGCCAGCGTGGAAAGGATCTGGACCTTCTGCGCCATGCCCTTGGACAGTTTCGAAATGCGGGCCCGGCTGAACTCGCCAAGCCCGGTCGCCTCCAGCAATTCGTCGGCGCGGGCGCGGGCGTCCGGCGCGCTGAGCCCTTTCAGCCGGGCGAAATGCGTGATCGTGTCCCGGGCGGTCATCTTCTTGTAGAGGCCCCGCTCTTCCGGCAGGAATCCAACGCGCTGCAGCGCGCGGACATTCGGGCGATCGCCGAACAGGCTCACGTCCCCGGAATCCGGCTCCATGATGCCCAGCCCCATGCGCAGACTTGTCGACTTGCCCGCACCATTCGGGCCGAGAAAGCCGATGATCTGGCCTTCCGGCACTTCGAGGGACAGGCGGTCCACCGCGGTGAACGCGCCGAAACGTTTCGTCACGGCCGACATGACCAGCGGGGGTGAAACCATGTTTTCGGCGTCCTTTCACGCGGAGGGCGTCGGTGCGTTAGCGATTCTCGATATGGATCACCCTCAATTGTCCGAAACGCCTTGCCAAGCCCTTAAAGGAGTCGCAGCATCCTCATGGATGAAGACGATGCCTCCCCTTTCAGGAACGGATCGCCTGATCGCAGATGCAGGCGCTGACGGCGTGCAGCGGCCTTCGATATCATTGGAAAAATATGCGCAGCAACTCGCCCGCATCGAGTCGGCGCTGGCCCGGATGGAGTCCGGACGCTACGGGTTTTGCACCGGGTGTGACAGCCGCATACCGCTGACCCGCCTGCGGGCGGATCCGGCGACAGAAACCTGCGCGGACTGCAAGGAGCCCGCGACTCTTACAGTCTGAGGGGTGTCAGAGTACCAAGCCGAACAGGGCAATGAAGAGCTGGACGACCAGAGCCAGGATCACCATCAGCACGACGGTTGCCATCCAGCGGCCTCCCAGATTCATGACCAGTCCGGCCACGACACCGAAGATGGCCATCAGGCCGAGCGACACCATCCAGTTCATGCCAATGGCAATTGCCAGTGTGGCATAGCCAACCGTGAGGATGACCAGGAGGCTGCCCCAGATGCTTCCGATGATGAAGCCGTCCCAGGTCGCTTTCTGGTCGGTGATGTCCATTTCTCCGCGATGATATTCGCTGGCAGCCATTTAGGGCACTCCCCGTCAAAATCCTTGAACCCTGCGTATTATATGAGGGTATGGCAGGGTCAAGCGCGTCAAAGCGATCCAGTTCAGTTTACCTGCTTGTCGGTCTTGGGCGGACGTGGTGTCAGGGCACGCGGCAATGGCGCAGCCGGAACCCCCTCTTCCCGCAATGCCTGCGATTCCTCTGGCGTGGTTTCACCCCAGATCGGACGACTGTCCTGTTCGCCATAGAACATGGAACGGGCTTCGTCGGCGAAACTGTCCCCGACATAGTCGAAATTGCGCGCGACATGGTCCCGCGCCTGGCTGAGGAATTCCCGCGCAGCCGCCGCTTCGTCGGAGTCGCCGCGCGGCGCACCCGAGGTCGAGACAGACGGCGCCATGATCTGCTTGGCGACATGTGTGCCGCCGCATTCCGCACAGCTGATCAGCCCCTTGCCGGACAAATCGTCAAATGCCGCTGATGATGCAAACCAGGATTCGAAATCATGGTGGCAATCAGAACAGGTGAGCGCGTACCGGATCATGGGCGTATCGCATCAGGCCTCGAGCAGGGAGTCCAGCTTGCCGGCGCGCTCCAGCGCCATCATGTCATCGCAGCCGCCAATATGCGTCTCGCCGATGAAAATTTGCGGAAATGTCCGCCCGCCGCCCGACCGCTCGACCATCTCCGCCTTTTTTGCGGCGTCCATGCCGGCGTCGATTTCGTTGAACTTCACATTCTTGGATTTCAGCAGGGAAACGGCGCGCGTGCAGTAGGGGCAGAACTGGCGCGTATAGATCGTGACATCAGCCATGAAACGGGGGCTCCTGAACAGGTTTCTTCCCGATCTATATGGTGAGATCCGTTTCGCGTACAACGCGCGCAAGCACCAGCACGTCCACTTGTCGCGCCCCTGCCTGTTTCAGGGCACGGGCGCAGGCCGAGACGGTGGCCCCGGTGGTGAGAACATCATCAACAAGCAGGACGCGCCGATCCCGGACCAGGGCAGCGGAACGTTTCGAGATGGCAAAGGCCCCGGCCACATTCCGCCGACGGGCCCGCGCGCTCAGTCCCCCTTGGGTGGGCGTACGCCGGCGGCGCTTGACGAGGTGAACATGGCACGCCACTCCGGCGCGACGCGCAATGCCCTGCGCCAGCCATGCCGACTGGTTAAACCCGCGCCGGACGAGCCGGGTGTAATGCAGGGGCACGGGCACAATGAGGTCGGCTTGCGCAATGAGGGGCGCGCCGGCCCGGAGCATCCATCCCGTCATGGTGGACAATCCATCCCGCCGTCCGGACCGTTTGAGGTCAAGGACGATGCGGCGGCTGGCGGCGTTATAGATGATGGCGGCGCGGGCCCGGTCCCAGCGCGGCGGGCGGGCAATGCAGGCGGCGCAATGGGTGTCCGGGCCGAGATCGATCTCCATCGGCCGGCCGCAGGCATCGCAGACGGGGTCTGACAGGAAGCCGATGGCCGCGAATTCCGCCGCCGACAGCGGCCCCTTGCCTGCCCCTCTCTGGCCACTGACCAGGGATCGCTGGGGCCAGAGAAAATCAGCTGCGCCGCGCAAAAGTCCCTTTGCCATGCGTGCCGGCGGGTCCATATCGCTGCTCATGCCGTCCCAGCCCCCTCCAGACCCGACGCCCCCGCGCCTGTTCGATCGTGACCGCGTGGCCCGCAACCGAAACCGGGCGGCCGCGCAGTTCGCAAACTATGACTTCCTCAAGGCCCGTGTGTCGAGCGATATCGCCGACCGGCTGGCGGACACGTCCCATGTCTTCCCGCGCGCCCTGGATCTCGGCGCTCATGACGGCCAGCTGGCCGGGCTGATTCGCGCGGGCAAACAGGTCGAAACCGTAGAGGCCGGAGACCTGTCGGAACGAATGGTGGCCCTTGCGGAGGCCGGAGGCTTGCACGCACGTCTCATGGATGAAGAAAATCCGGGGCTCGCTGCAGGCAGCTATGACCTGATCGTTTCCGCGCTGTCATTGCACTGGGTGAATGATCTGCCCGGCGCGCTGATACAGATCCGGAACGCCCTGAAACCGGATGGGCTGTTTCTGGGCGCCCTGTTCGGCGCTGGCACGCTGGCGGAATTGCGATCCTGCCTGATGGAAGCGGAGACCGAATTGCGCGGGGGAGTCGCCCCGCGGGTCTCTCCCCTGCCGGGCCTGCGGGACATGGCCAGCCTGATGCAACGTGCCGGATATGCCCTGCCCGTGGTCGACCGGGACACGGTCGTGGTGCGGTATGCCGACCCGATGACCCTGCTGGAAGACCTGAAGGGCATGGGCGAACGGGCCGCCTTTTCAGCCGGGACCATGCGGCCCCTAACCCGCTCGGTGCTGCATCGCACCCTGGAGCTCTACCGGGAAGGGTTCAGCGATGCGGATGGAAAGGTCCGGGCAACGTTCGAAATCGTCCATCTGTCAGGCTGGCACCCGGCAGACAGCCAGCCCAAACCCCTGAAACCCGGAAGTGCGCGTGCCAGCCTGGCCGACGCCGTGAAAGGCCATCGCCAATCCTGAAACCCGGCCTGATGCGGCCGGTCGTGTCAGTTGATTTCCGTTCTGACCGTCGTGAGCGTGTTGTTCACCGATGATCCCATGGCGACGAGGCCGCCCATGATGGCAACGGCGATCAGCCCGACAAGCAGACCGTATTCGACAGCCGATGCGCCTGCCTGATCGCTCATGAAGCGGCGAAGGATGGTCCGGGATGCAGTCATGAACACTCCGCGTTCGATGCCCGGCCTGCAAGAACGTCAAACAGGGGAATGTCTGCCGCCGGCGCCGGGTAGTTGTGCAGGTCCGAAGATTTGACCCATGCGAAGGTCTGACCCTCCCGTGGCACCACGTCTCCATCCCAACTTTTCGTTGCATAAAGTGGCATTAAAAGGTGAAAATCCTGATAACCATGGCTTGCAAATGTGACGGGTTCCAAAGAGGCCTCGTCCACCATGATGGACAGCTCCTCGCGCAATTCCCGCACCAGCGCCTGCTCCGGCGTTTCCCCCGGCTCCACCTTGCCCCCCGGAAACTCCCACAGGCCGGCCATCGCCTTGCCTTCGGGCCGTTGCGCCAGGAGGATCCTGCCTTCGCAATCATACAGCGCCGCGGCAACGACGAGCACCATACGGCGCGTCATGTGCGATAGGCCCCGTTGATGTCGACATAGGCATGGGTGAGGTCGCAGGTCCACACTGTGTGCGACTGGTCGCCCACGCCGGCATCGACGCAAATGGTGAATTCCGGCTGGGCAAACACGGCGCTGGCGGCCGCTTCGGAGTAGTTTTCGGCCCGGGAGCCGTTTTCCGCCACCAGGACATCATCAAACCAGATCGACAGCTGGTCCATGCGGATCGGCTCCAGCGACTTTCCGACCGCCATGACCACGCGTCCCCAATTGGCGTCGCCTGCCGCCATCGCCGTCTTGATGAGGGGAGAATTGGCGATCTCGCTGGCGATCACCTTGGCGGACTGGGTCGATACGGCCCCCTTCACAGTGATGGTGACAAACTTGCTGGCCCCTTCCCCATCCTTGACGATGAGGTGCGACAGATCCTGGCAGACCGCGTGCAGTGCGTCCGCAAATGCCTCGAACCGAGGATCTTCCGGCGTCCGGATCGGTGCCATGCCGCTGGCCCCTGTCGCGAACACCATCAGCGTGTCGGACGTCGATGTATCGCCATCCACGGTGATGCTGTTGAAGGTCTGGTTCGTGATGTCGGCCAGCAGGGCCTGTAACAGGCCCGGCTCGATCGCGGCATCCGTGAAGACGTAGGAGAGCATGGTCGCCATGTTCGGCGCAATCATGCCAGACCCTTTCGCGATGCCTGCGAAGTGTACCGGCGTGCCGTCCAGGTCCAGCGTGCTGCCGGCGCCTTTCGGGAACGTATCGGTCGTCATGAAGGCGCGCGCCGCCGCTTCCCAATCCGGCGTGGCCAGTTTGCCGGCTAGTTCGGGAACCATCATGCCGACATAGTTGGGATCGGACAGGGGCTCGCCAATGACCCCCGTGGCGGCGAGGAAACATGTCTCTTTCGGAACGCCCAGCGTTTCGGTCATGGCCTTGAGCGTCGCCTCGTTCTTGAGGACACCCTTCGGGCCGGTGAAGGCATTGGAATTGCCCGCATTGACGACCAGCGCGCGAGCCGCCCCTGCCCCCTGTTCGAGCGCCTCGCGGCACCAGAGCACGTCCGCCGATGCCGTGTTGGACACCGTATAGACGCCGGCACAGGCCGTGCCCTCATCAAGAACGAACAGGAACATGTCGTCGCGTTCCATGCCGCGCCGGGCGTAGAATCCTCGCGAGCCGGTGGCGGCGCGAACGCCGTTGACGACTGGCAGATCCGGAAAGCGGGCCGGGGCGAAAGGCGAAGGTGTCAGATTCAAAGCTCACGTCCTTGTGGTTCGGATGCGGGCTGCTCTTTGATGAGATCGCCTTCACTTTCAAGCGAAAGTGCAGAATCGGGCACGATATGGGTCGATTTCTCGCCCTTTTCGATCTTGGCCTCGGTCCGCAGGCGCCGAAGAATCTTGCTGACCTGGTTGAGCGTCAGGAAGGTCACGATCTCCGGCCGCATTTCGGCGCGCGTCTTGGGCGGACTGGTCCGGCGGTCCTTTACTTTCAGAATGTGCCAGCCATCGGCCGACAGAAAGGGTTCGGAGACTTCGCCCACTTTCGTGTTGGCGATCACGACCGGGAACGGGTCTGCCATATTGTTCGGCGAGACATAGCCGAGGTCCCCATTTTCCATGCGCGTTGTGGAATCGAGCGAATTCGCGACGACGAGACTTTCGAATGTCGCCCCTTCCTCGATCTGCTGATAAAGCGCGCGGGCTTCCGCTTCGGTCTCCACAAGGATGTGTGCAATCGAAACCTCGTCATCTTCCTGCTGGAGGGCGACCTGTTCCTTGTACATGGCCTCGATGCTGTCCTCGTTCACTTCCGACGCCACGAGGCTCTCCACCAGGAGATTGCCGAGAATACGCTCCCGCGCGACTTCGAGACGACGTTCGGCGGTCGGCCCCTTGTCGAGGCCCCGCGCGAGCGCCTCCTGCGCCATCAGTTTCTGGTCAATGAGCTGATCGAGCACGAGATCGTAATTCTCGTCACCCGGACCGAATTCCTGTCCCGGGGAAATGAGCCCGCGGGCCACCGCCTCGAGTTCGACCTCGCTGACATAGATCGGGTCTCCATTGACCGAAACCGCCGTGGCCGCCTCCACCTGGATGACCGGTTCTTCCTCAACCGGGCGGCCACATGCGGTAGCGAGCAGCGCGAGCGCCGCGGACATCGAGATCAGGATATTTCGCGAAAAGGGCTTCAGAAGCAGCACGGTAAAGTCTCCTCTAGGCTGAGGGCGCTGCATTGACACCCCAATGCGGCGTTCTTAAGTCTGACCCGCACGCTGGTCGAGGGGTTTCAGCCAGCGCGTGCGCGGTGGGAGAACCCACAAGAATTCTGCCGGTTCCGCTGTCAGGATTAGAGTTTTGTCGCCCCAGATCAATTGGTGCTGCCTGATATGCTTTCCGTTGCCCGCAAGATTTTCGGTTCCGTCAATGATCGCAAGCTGAAGCCGCTTCGCGCGCGCGTCAATCGGATCAACGCCCTGGAGCCGATGATGGAGGCGCTCTCGGACGAAGCGCTGAGGGGCAAGACGGAAGAGTTTCGCAAGCGCCTGGCCGATGGCGCGACCCTCGACAGCCTGCTGGAAGAAGCGTTTGCCGTGGTGCGCGAAGGCGCGCGCCGCTCACTCGGCATGCGGCATTTCGACGTCCAGTTGATGGGCGGCATGGTGCTGCATTCGGGCAATATTGCCGAGATGCGCACCGGTGAAGGCAAGACGCTGGTGGCCACCCTGCCCGTCTATCTGAATGCGCTGGAAGGCAAAGGCGTGCACGTCGTGACCGTGAACGACTATCTGGCCAAGCGCGATGCCGAATGGATGAGCCAGGTCTACAGCTTCCTGGGCATGACGACCGGCATCATCGTGCACGGCATCTCCGACGAGGAACGCCGCAAGGCTTACGCGTCCGATATCACCTATGGCACGAACAACGAATTCGGCTTCGACTATCTGCGCGACAACATGAAATACTCGCTGGACCAGATGGCCCAGCGCGGTCACCACTTCGCCATCGTCGACGAAGTTGACTCCATCCTGATCGACGAGGCGCGCACGCCACTGATCATTTCCGGCCCGACGGATGACCGGTCTGAACTCTACATGGCGCTCGATGCCCTGATGCCGCGCCTGGTGGAGGAAGACTACGAACTCGACGAGAAACAGCGCTCCGTCACCTATACCGAAACCGGTACCGAGAAGATCGAGCAATGGCTGACTGAGTCGGGCACGCTGGAAGGCTCGATGTGGGAACCGGCCAACATCTCCATCGTCCATCATGCCAACCAGGCGCTGCGGGCCCACAAGCTCTACACCCGCGACAAGGACTACATCGTCAAGGATGATCAGGTTATGCTGATCGACGAGTTCACCGGCCGGATGATGGAAGGCCGCCGCCTGTCCGAAGGCCTGCACCAGGCCATCGAGGCGAAGGAACGGGTCGATATCAAGCCCGAGAACCAGACGCTGGCGTCGATCACCTTCCAGAACTATTTCCGCCTCTACAACAAGCTGGCCGGCATGACCGGTACGGCGCTGACCGAAGCCGACGAATTCGCCGACATCTACAGTCTTGGCGTCGTTGACCTGCCGACCAACAAGCCGATCCAGCGCATTGACGAAGACGACGTCGTCTACCGCACGGCCAAGGCGAAATATGCCGAGATCGTCAAGGATGTCCGCGAATGCCACGCCAAGGGCCAGCCGGTCCTGCTCGGCACGGCGTCCATCGAGAAGTCGGAAATTCTCTCCAACCTGCTGATGGCCGCGAACATTCCGCACAAGGTGCTGAATGCCCGCCACCACGAGCAGGAAGCCCAGATTGTCGCCAATGCCGGTGTGCCGGGTGCGATCACCGTGGCCACCAACATGGCTGGCCGCGGCACCGACATCCAGCTGGGCGGCAATTTCGAAATGCGGCTTGAACAGGAGAAGGCCGAACAGGAAGCCAAGCTGGGACGGCAGCTGACCGAGAGCGAACTGGCCCTGCTGACCAGCCAGATCAAGGCCGACATCGAGGTCAAGAAAAAGCGCGCCCTGGATGCTGGCGGCCTCTACGTGCTGGGTACCGAACGCCATGAAAGCCGCCGCATCGACAACCAGCTGCGCGGCCGGACGGGTCGTCAGGGGGATCCGGGCAAGTCCAAATTCTACATCTCCATCGAAGATGACCTGATGCGTATCTTCGCTGCCGAGCGCATGGACAATGTGATGCGGCGGCTGGGCATCAAGGAAGATGAGGGCATTACCCATCCCTGGATGAACAAGGCGATGGAGACGTCCCAGAAAAAGATCGAGCAGCGCAATTTCGAGATCCGCAAGAACGTCCTGAAGTATGACGATGTGATCAATGACCAGCGCAAGGCGATCTTCGAGCAGCGCATGGAGTTCATGCGCGCCGAGAATGTCTCCGACACCATCCTCGACATGCGCGAAGATGTCGTCAACAACCTTGTCTCCCGCACCATGCCGGAAAAGGCGTATGCGGAGCAGTGGGACATTGAAGGCCTCGCCGAAGCGCTGCGTCAGGATTTTGCCATCGACATGCCGGTGAAGGAATGGGCCGCCGAGGAAGGCGTTGCCAACCAGGAGATCGCCGAGCGGATCATGACCGGCGTGAACAAGGTGTATGAGGCGATCACCGAACAGGTCGGCCTTGAGCAGATGCAACGCATCGAGAAGCAGATCCTGCTTCAGGTCCTGGACATGCGCTGGCGCGAACACCTGCAGATGATCGACCAGCTGCGCTCGGTCATTCACCTTCGCTCCTACGGCCAGCGCGACCCGCTGAACGAGTTCAAAGAAGAAGCCTTCAACCTGTTCTACAATCTGCTGAACGAGCTGCGTGCCACCGTGACCCGCTCCCTGATGCATATCCGCGTACAACCCCCGGCCGATCAGCAACAGCGCCCGGCGCCGCAACCGGCCCCTGCCCCGCAGATGCGCGAGACGCATCTTGATCCGGATACGGGCGAAAACGAGATGTCGGACGACGATACGCCACCGCCCGGACCGGCCCTGCACCAGGCTGAGGACAGCTGGGCCAACACGCCGCGCAATTCCCCCTGCCCGTGTGGTTCCGGCAAGAAGTTCAAGCACTGCCACGGCGCGCTGACCGGCCAGAAAGTCTGATCCGGAACAAGCCGGCCCGATCCGCGTTTGCCTGATGAACACCCACAAGGAGTTTCATCATGGGCCGGACCTTAACCGCCATTCTCGCCTTTCTGTGCGTCGCCTTTGTACTGGCGCTCGGCTGGTTCTACCTGCAGGAAGGCTCGTTTGAAGGCGCAGGCGCCCGCATGGATGCGACGCTTGAACGCTTGCCGGAAGAGACCTCTGAATTTGCAGATGAAGTATCCGATGCGGCCGACGAGATATCTGACGAGCTGGATCAGGACGGCTCCCCCAACCGGTAACCACGTCACATCATGACCGCAATGTAACCTTGGACTGGTCCCGCTCGCGCCCAGCCCCCGCCGCACATGGCGGGTCATAAATCATGTCTCCAATCCTTTTTTGGGGACACCAAACATGACTGAGATACCTTTACCGAAATCACCCTTTGCGAGCCTGGTGCCGCAACGGTCCGTCGGCCTGAAACTGCTGCTCGTCTGCGCACTGGCCCTCTTGATGGCCATTCCAGCCCTCTTCATTCATTCTGTTGTGCAGGACCGCCGCATGGGCGCAGACCGAGCCCTGGCGGATGTCAGCGAGATGGTTGGCGGGCAACAATCCGTTCTCGGACCGGTCATGTCCGTGCCTTACTCACGAACATTCGGTTCAAGGCATGAGGAAACAATCTATGGTTATGCCGTAGCCTATGCTGAAACAGGCGCCGTTTCGGCAAATGTGACTGTGGACATGCGAACCAGGGGCATTCATGCCATCCCCGTTTTCGATGCCTCGATCAAGATGGACGCCGTATTCGATCCGGACGTGCTGCGCGCGGCGCTGCCTGAAGATGCGACGCCCGTCTGGTCTGACGCGCGAATCTATCTCGGGGTCTCGGACACTCGCGGCATTCGCGATGCCATCACTGTCAGGGCGAATGGAAACGATGTGTCCATCGAACCGACTCCCTACCTCTCGCGCAACAAAGGCGATTACAATCCCGTGCCTGCGTCGGGTGTTACGCTTGCGGGCGGTCACATCCCAGACCTTGAAACCGCAATCGACCCGATCGTGCTCACGGCACATGTACGTCTCTCGGGGGCAGAGCGCCTGTCCATCGCGCCATTTGCGAAGGACACGCGTGTAGACCTGACCAGTAATTGGGACTCCCCTAGTTTCCAGGGCGGTGTTCTGCCGGAAAGCCATACGGCCGGCGCGGGCCAGACCGAGGGCTTTGAAGCCCATTGGCGTGTACCATATCTCGCTCGCGGCATTGCCGGATCGGGGACAAACATGGATCTTGGCGAACTGACCGAATGGAACCGCCGCGACATGGCCGTGCGGTTCATGAAGGAAGGCAACGCCTACCAAAGCGTCGAACGCGCCTTGAAATACGCCGTCATGTTTGTCGGCTTTGTCTTCCTCGCCTATTTCCTGTTCGAAGTAACCAGTACGGCGCGTGCCCACCCTGCACAATATGTGCTGGTCGGACTGGCGCAGACGATTTTCTACATCCTGCTGCTCGCCCTGTCGGAACGGGTCGGATTTGATGCGGCCTTCGTGATCGCCGCCTCCATGACGGTCATGCTGACAGCGGCCTATGCGGCGAGCGTGTTCAGATCCCGGCTGTATGGCCTGCGTGCGCTGGCGATCCTGTCCGGCATCTACACACTGATCTACGTGCTGATGCGGGCCGAGAGCCACGCCTTGCTGGCCGGTGCGTTGGCAAGCTTCGCCGCGATTGCGCTGACCATGTACATGACCCGCAACATTGACTGGTATGGAGAGCGAACGTCCGCGCCAGCAACTTGACATGGAGGGGGAAGTGCCCGAACGCCTTGGCCTCATGATGACGACACTTCCCCCTGTTCGCGGCAAGCTGATCAAGGATGCGAATCTCGCGCCCTATACCTGGTTTCGCGTGGGCGGCCCGGCCGACTGGCTGTTCCTGCCTGAGGATGAGGCCGATCTTGCCGGCTTCCTGAAGACGCTCGATCCGGCAATCCCCGTGACAGTGCTCGGCGTGGGGTCCAACGTCATCGTGCGGGATGGCGGCATCGCTGGCGTCGTCGTGCGCCTGATGGGGAAATACTGGGGCAGCGTTGAGGCGGATGACGGCCTGACCCTCACAGCGCGGCCCGGCGCACTGGACCTGTCCGTGGCCAAATCGGCCGCCCGGGCCGGCATCACGGGACTGGAATTCCTATCGGGTATTCCCGGCTCGCTCGGCGGCGCGACGCGCACCAATGCCGGTTGCTACGGACGGGAATTGCGCGATGTGCTGGTGGGACTCGAGGGCTATCTGCGGGATGGTACCCATGTTGCCTATCGCGGCCCGGGGCAGCCCGGCAATCTGCCGGAGGCGCATTTCGCCTATCGCCACACGGACCTGCCGGACGATCTGATCGTGACCAGACTGACGCTGCAGGGCACCGGCACCGGCGTTCCCGAGGACATTCTTGCCGAGATCGAGACCCTTCAGGCCCGGCGTGCAGAGACCCAGCCGATCAAGGAGAAGACGTCCGGGTCGACGTTCGCCAATCCGGATCCTCCGGGCACGCCGGATCAGCGTTCGGCCTGGAAGCTGATCGATGCGGCCGGGTGCCGCGGCCTGAAAGTGGGCGGTGCGCAGGTCTCTCCGAAACACTGCAACTTCCTGATCAATACAGGTGACGCCACGGCGGCGGACCTTGAGGCCCTTGGCGAACTTGTCAGGGCACAGGTGCGGGCCACACAGGGTGTGGAGCTGCGCTGGGAAGTTCGCCGGATCGGACGGATCAAGCCGCCCCTGCCGGTGGCCGCATCCTGATACCTAGAACGTGCCTTCCAGCTGGACGGTGAGAATTGGGCCGAAATCCCGAGCGCGACGCTCTACACGGATGATGTTTCCCGTGCGGTTCGTGTCGTAAAATTGCCGTCGAAATTCATCGTTCTGGTTCGCGAAGTTTCCAAACGTGGCCTGGCCCGTCATTCCCCACAAATTCTTGTGTTCGACATATGCGAAGCCAAACCCAGGCGATGCGGCTTCCTGACCGGTTTCGGACAAGCGATAATACGGATTTCGTTCCCAGCGTTCGAACCCGACACCCCAAGCCCAGTCCGTAGCAGGAATATCGTGGCGCAGTTCCACCATCATCCAGTATTTCGAACTGTCATTGATCGGGCGGATTTCGCCGGTCAGGGGATCTGTCACTTCCGACTCGTAGTAATTCCCTTCATAGGACAGTTCGGCGCCAGCAAGACCGGCCTTGTCCATTTTCAACGTCGCGTCCCATTCTGCCCCGACCTGCCAGGCTGAATCGAGATTGCCCGGTCCGTCTCCTGTGCCGATCGGAATGCGGTCCACAATGTCCTCGATGTCGGAATAGAAGACTTCCATGGTCGCTGCGCCCCAGGCCTGAAAATTCTTCTCGGCCTGCATACTGAGTTTCCAGCTCTGTTCCGGAACGATTTCCGGATTGCCGTTCTGACCATTTCCGGAATTGAGATTCACGGATGAAACAAAATCATAGAAATCGAGCTGGCCCACATCCCGCTCCAGCCGCGTCACCAATTTGAGGGTCGGGTCAGCCTGCCAGGACAGGCTCGCAAATCCCTTCGGCCGGGTGAAAGTGCGCACATTCGAGGCATCGCCGGATTGTGACAGTTCCGACATTTCCGCACCGACGGAGACCTGACCAGTCAGATGCGGCGCAAGGCGCCGGCCATGGGTCAGCGATATTTCACCGCGCTGTTCCTCCACGCGTGAATTGGCATTCGGCAGGTCCTGAGGTTCCAGCGGCCCGCCATCGCGCGACAGGGTAAGGGTGGATTGCTGGTCCAGATAGTTGAAGGCCCCTTCGAGAGCGATCTGCCAGTCGCTGCCATCGGACATGCCCAATGCGTATTCCGACCGGAGAATGTATTCCCCTTCCTCGATTTCACGCGTGAACCGGTCTTCCGCCTGGCCCGTGCCGTCAAGGTTGCCGCGTATGACCCGGTCGACAATCGGGCTGTCCTCGCGCCGAACCAGACCTATGGTCTTGAGCCGCCCCGGCCCGAGACCGAATTCGTAATCCCCGCCGATCTCCACGAAGACTTCGTCCTCGGCGCCCTGGAACAGGCGGCGACCTTCCGGCCCGGAAACCGGGAACAGCTTCGCCGTTTCCTTGAAATCCGGCTGGAACGCCTGCGCCTTGGCATTGAGGTTCCCGATGACGCCGGATGGCGGAGTCCAGCCAATCGAGCCCGAAAGGGACACAATCTCGGCGGCGTAGGTGAAATCTTCTTCGCGGCGCTGGATCGGATTGCCTGCACCATCGGTCACGAATTCCGGACCGTTGGAGGCCCCGCGCTCGGGATCGCTTTCAGCCTCGAAGGACCAGGAGATGTCTCCACGCCCGCCGGACAGGGTCAAATTCAGACCATTGTAGAAGGGCGGGAGATTATCGCGGAAACGGGCCCGCCAGCGCCAGGTGCCGGAAATGCCCCCTTCCCCGTTTGTCACGACATTGACGACATGGCCCGTCAGGCCGGGGATCTCGAATGCTGCCCCATCAACCAGTTCGATCCGGATCACGCTGGAAGCCGCGATCCGGTCGAGGGAGTCGGTCGCGCCATTGGATTTGCCTGACACACGCTGGCCATTGATCAGGACATTTCCTTCGGCCTGCCCGAATCCACGCGCACCATCATCATCGCCCCGGATCGCGAAGCCCGGAATGCGGGAGACCATTTCCAGCGCCGTGCGCGGGGCATATTGGCGGAAATCGTCCAGCGTGAAGATCCGTGCCCCGGCGGTGGTTTCCGGTGCCATGTCGGCATGGACAGGCATTGTGGCCGTCAGGCAGAGACAAGAGCTGGCAATTAGTCGAGTCAAAGGGTTCACGCTGCGTATTCTCCCCCGCAGTTGTGTAATGTTTGCGACACAAACGCCTAATTTTTCCCTACGCCTCGAAACGTTGACTACGATTGTAGTCAAAATAAGGCAACCGACCAAACCTAATAATTTTGTCATGTCGTCGGCAAAAGGCGGGATGTCTGCCACGCTAAGGCCGTTTTAACCGGGCAGACGCGAAGGATAAGTCCACTCATGCTGAACAGGAACATCCGATGAAGCGCGTTGCCGTAATCTATGGAGGCTGGTCGTCCGAACGCGAAGTCTCCCTCACCTCGGGCCGCAAGATGGCAGAAGCGGCCCGCGCCGGCGGCTATGACGTGGTCGAGATCGATGCCGGGCGGAACCTGGCGACGCAACTGGCCGAGGCGGAACCGGATGTGGTGCTGAACGGCCTGCACGGGCCGTGGGGCGAGGATGGCTGCGTGCAAGGCGTTATGGAAGTGATGGGGCTGCCCTATTCCCATTCCGGCGTCCTGTCGTCTGCCCTGGCCATGGACAAGCTTAAATCGAAAGCCGTGTTCCGGCAGGCCGGCTTGCCCGTGGCCGAAGACCGGCAGGTGACGCGGGCCGAAGCAGCCGCCGCCCATCCGCTGAAGCCACCTTATGTGATCAAGCCGGTGGCCGAGGGGTCCAGCTTCGGTGTGCTGATCGTGCGTGAAGGCGCCAATGGACCGGCAAAGGAACTGACCGGGCCGAACTGGCGCTATGGCGACCATCTGATGGCCGAGGAATTCATCCCCGGCCGGGAACTCACCGTGGCCGTGCTGGGCGACCGGGCGCTGGCTGTCACAGAGATCACGACCTTAAGAGACTATTACGATTTTGATGCAAAATATGAAGCTGGTGGATCGCAGCATGTGATCCCGGCAGACCTGCCTGCCCATGTGACGGAAGCGGCAATGGAATTTGCGCTGAAAGCACACCAGGCGCTCGGATGCCGGGGCGCGACGCGATCCGACTTTCGCTATGACGACAAGAGAGACCGGCTCGTGATCCTGGAAACCAATACCCAGCCTGGCATGACGCCCACCTCGCTTGTCCCCGAACAGGCCGCCTTCGTGGGCATGTCCTTCGAAGACCTGGTCGCCTGGATGATCGAGGATGCTTCATGCCAAAGGTAAGCCGCAATCAGACTGTCCCCAAGAAACAGCGCAAGCCCGCCGTCATCGTGGATGAGGTGACGGGCGAGGAAGTGCGCGTTTCCTCAGTCGTTTTCGGCTTCGTGATGCTGGTCGCCATCGTGGTCGCCACGGCCGCCTGGATGGGCGGGTCGATGTCCCAGATGGAAAACCGGTTCGCCAGCTTCATGGACAACACGGCCCGTACGGTGGGCATTTCGGTCAATGACGTGTCCGTGATCGGCCTGGAACAGGACCCGGCCCTCGCCCGTGACATTCGCGCCGCGGCGATGATCGAACCGGGCGAAAACATGTTCCGGGCAGACCCCCATGTCATCCGCCGCCGCGTCGAAGGCACACACAAGGTGCTGAATGTCCGCGTTCATCGCCTGTGGCCGGACCAGGTCGTGATCATCGCCGATGCGGCTGAACCGGTGGCCCTCTGGCATGACGGCCAGGACTGGACCGTTGTGGACGGACTGGGACGGGTCATGCCGGATGCGCATCCCGAAGATCACCGGGAACTGGTTCGCCTGGCCGGGCGAGGCGCGGCGAAGGCGGCGCCGGCTCTGGTCGAGGCGCTGAAGGCCGAGCCTGACGTTGCCCCGCGTGTCGCAATCGCCACTCGCATCAATGACCGCCGCTGGGACATGCGACTCGTATCCGGGGCAACGGTGCGCATGCCGGAAGACCATGGCCTGGTGACTGCGCTCGACAGCCTGTCGACCCTGCAGGTGCGCACTGCCCTGATGCAGCGCCCGCTGGACACGATCGACCTGCGCAATCCGGGCCGGGTTTACCTGGCACCGCTGACCACACCTGATTTTGATGCACGCGAAGAGGCCGCCCGTAGCTGATGGCAAACGTACAGGCCCGCCGCAAACCACTTGGAACGTCCCGGGGGTCCCATCCCGTGGCCGTGCTGGACATTGGGTGCTCGAAGATCACCTGCCTGATCGGCCGGAATGATGGCACAGGCCCGCGCAGCTTCCAGATCCTCGGCGCCGGACGCCAGCAGTCCCGCGGGTTTTCCGGTGGCACAATTACCGACATGGAAGGGCTGGAACGCTCGATCCGGCTTGCCGTGGAAGATGCCGAACGGGAAGCTGGCGAACAGATCGACACGATCACGCTGGGCATCACCGGCGCGAAACTCAATTGCCAGCTCGTCACGACGGAAATCGACATCGGCGCCCGCGAAATCACCGCGCGGGATGTCCGGCGCGTCCAGGCCCAGGCCATGGCGAAGATCTCCACCAAGGGCGCTGACATTCTGGCGGCGTGGCCCGTGGCCTATCGCGTCGATGCCCAGGAAGGCGTGCGCGAGCCTGCCGGCATGTATGCCGACACGCTCGGCCTGTTGCTGTCCGTCGTCACCGCGCCAAAAGCCATGGTTCGAAACCTGGTCGAATGTGTCGGACGGGCCCATCTCAGCGTCGGCGCACTGATCCCCTCTTCCATCGCAAGCGGTGCCGGCACGCTGATCGATGACGAAATCGAAAACGGCGCGATCTGTATCGACATGGGCGCCGGCGTGACGGCTGTTTCCGTCTATCTCAACGGCTCTCCGGCTTGGCTGGGTCTGGTGCCGGCTGGCGGCGCACATGTCACGTCTGACATTGCTCAGGGCATCGGCACCACATTCGCTGCGGCAGAACGGCTGAAAAGCGTGTATGGAACGGCCAATCTCGACGGGCCCGGCCTCGCTGAGCGGATTGAGGCGCCGCGGCTGGGCGATGATGGCCGTCTGCAGGCAACCCGTATGGAGCGCGGCAAGCTGGCCGAGATCATTGCGCCGCGCATCGAAGAGACATTCGAGTTCGTTCAGCAGGCCCTGCAGGCCAGTGGTGTACGCAGCGTACTGCCGCGCCGGGTCGTCCTGACAGGCGGCGCCAGCCAGTTGCCGGGCGTGAGGGACGTCGCCACGCGCATCCTGGGGGCACCGGTTCGGCTGGGCCGTCCGACAAATGCTGATTTCCTCGGCGAAGCACTGGGAACACCAGCTTTTTCCACAGCATCAGGTCTGCTACTGTATCCGGAATTGGGGTTCGCGGACGCCGTGCGGGCTGGCATTGCGTCGAAGGAATACGGAGCCGAAGCCCGAAGCGGAGCAGTGAACAAGGCGTTCCATTGGCTGAAAGAGAATTTCTGACGCCAATCGCGAATCACTTAACCGCTTCTTAGCTGCAACGCGTCATTTTGGCGCCTCGGCATGGCACAGGCGGTAAGGTGAGGACGACGAATGACACATGAGCTCAAGCCCAGGATCCTGGTCTTTGGAGTTGGCGGCGCCGGAGGCAATGCTGTCGACAACATGATCGAGGCGAACCTGCAGGGGGTCGAGTTCATCGTCGCCAACACGGACGCCCAAGCGCTGTCCCGCTCGAAAACGGAAAACCGTATCCAGCTGGGCCCTGAAACCACGTCCGGCCTCGGCGCCGGCGCGCGGCCGGATGTTGGGGCAAAGGCGGCAGAAGAATCCCTCGAAGACATTCGCGCCCGTCTCGACGGGGCCCATATGGTGTTCATTGCCGCCGGGATGGGCGGCGGCACGGGCACAGGCGCCGCTCCGGTGATCGCCCGCGCAGCCCAGGAAATGGGTGTGCTGACCGTGGCCGTTGTAACCAAGCCGTTCAGCTTTGAAGGCACGCGGCGGATGGCGTTTGCCGAGGAAGGTCTGGCCAGCATCCAGAACTATGTCGACACGATGATCGTTGTGCCGAACCAGAACCTGTTCCGCATTGCCAATGACCGCACCACATTCGCGGAAGCCTTCCGCATGGCCGATGATGTGCTCTATTCCGGCGTGCGCGGCATCACCGATTTGATGGTCATGCCCGGCCTGATCAATCTCGACTTCGCCGATGTCAGCTCGATCATGCGCGGCATGGGCGCCGCCATGATGGGCATGGGCGAGGCGGAAGGCGAGAACCGCGCCCTGGAGGCGGCCCGCCTGGCCATCGACAATCCGCTGCTGGACGATATCTCGATGAAGGGCGCCAAGGGCGTCCTGATCAACATCACCGGCGGCTATGACATGACGCTGTTCGAACTCGACGAGGCTGCCAATGAGGTGCGCCGCGAAGTCGACCCGGATGCGAACATCATTCTCGGATCCGCGTTCGACACCGAACTGGAAGGCAAGATCCGCGTGTCGGTCGTTGCGGCCGGTGTCGACGCCATCATGGCCGCCGTGAAACCGGCCCCGCCGGTTGCCGAGACCGTTCGCCAGCCGATTGCAGAGCCGATCGAGGACGAAGCTGTGGTCGAAACGGAGGCCGAGGCCGAAGAGGACGCCGTCGCGCCCGAAACCGTGGATGAGGACCGCCCGAAAGTGATCCTTCATCATTCCCCTGCCCTCCGATCAGAGGAAACCGATCCACGCAGCGATTTCCCGGGACAATCCCTGCCGGCCGAACATTTCGAAGGCAGCGAAGGGGAAGACCAGGTGCAGGCCGACGCGATCTTCAGCAAGAAAACGGATGTACCCACCGAAGATGAAGGCCGCCACGGCTCATCCGGCTTCTCCAACCTGTTCGGCTGGCGCCGCAACACCCAGGGCGAGAATGACGATCATCCCGCCCCGGAATCCGGCTCCAATATCGTGTCTTCTCCCGATGATCATCCCGAGCCGGCTCCCTTTGATGACGCCGATCTGGAGATTCCAGCCTTCCTGCGCCGGTCAGCCAATCACTGATGGCAACATTGTGCAGGTGCACAAAGAGGCCTTGTTACAGAAAAAATTCAATTAATTCAGGGCCGGAACACTGTTTCCGGCCCATTTGTAACACGTGGAAACAAGCCGTGTTTTGAATGTCGGGCCCCGCCCCCCCAAAATCCCTGTTGAAACTGGAGGTTGGTGTGTTGTCCGGTAGTGTAGAATTTCAGCAGACGATTGCCCGTCCCGCCGTCTGCGCGGGTGTTGGCGTGCACAGTGGCGAGAAGGCCCGGCTTGTCCTGAAGCCGGCCCCGGCTGGCACGGGCGTCGTGTTTCGCCGCACGGACCTGGCCGGGTCCGACACGTCGATTCCGGCCGACGCCGAACATGTTACCGATACACAGCTGGGTACGACGCTGACCAATGACGCCGGCGTGTCCGTCGCGGTTGTGGAACACCTGATGGCCGCGCTGGCAGGCGTCGGCATCGACAATCTGCTGGTGGAGATTGATGGTCCGGAAGTTCCGATCATGGATGGATCTTCGGCCGTGTATTGCGAATTGCTGCTGCAGGCCGGCCTGAAACAGCAATCAGCGCCCCGGCGCCGCATCCGTATCCTGGAGCGGATCGAGATCGAGGACGGCCCCAAACGCGCCAGCCTCTCTCCCGCCCCGGACACATTCCTGACGCTGAATGCGCGGATCGAATATGATGACTCCGTGATTGGCGTTCAGGAAATGACGCTGCAACTGGCACCGGGCATGTTTGCCCGCGACCTGGCGTTCGCGCGCACCTACGGATTTGCCCGCGACGTCGACATGCTGCGGTCGATGGGCCTGGCGCGTGGCGGGTCGCTCGAAAATGCCGTCGTGGTCGACAATGGTGAAATCATGAATCCCGAAGGCCTGCGGTCCGAGGATGAATTCGTGCGTCACAAGATGCTCGACGCGGTGGGTGACCTGATGCTGGCGGGCGCGCCGATTGCCGGTCGGTACGACGCGGTTCAGCCGGGTCATTCGATCAACAATCTTCTGGTGCGCAAGCTGCTGGACACGCCATCGGCCTGGTGCTGGGAGACGGATGTCGAAGCATCCGCCGTGGTGGCGGCACGCCGGTCTGCGGCCGTTTGACAACTCTTGCGGACATGGCCTGAGAAACCTGCTTGGAAAACCCTGCAGGTTCGCGCTAAGCAGTTAGCCTGATCTTCACAGCAGAAAGCGCCTGCCCTGCCATGCGAGTCTTCCCGAAACTTTCGATTCTCCTGATTGCGACGTCCGCAATCGCCCTGACCGCGTGCCAGTCGCGCGACCAGCGCCGCCAGGAACTGGCCTATGTCGAGCGCCCGGTGGAGCAACTCTACAATCAGGCGGCTTCGGAACTGGACAAGCGGGACTATGATCAGGCCGTGCTGCTGTTCAACGAGGTGGAGCGCCAGCACCCCTATTCGGAATGGGCGCGCCGCTCGATGGTCATGACGGCATTCGCGCATTACCAGTCCCGCAACTATGACGAAGCGATCTCTGGCGCGCAGCGCTATCTGGCCCTGCATCCGGGCGGCTCGGAGGCGGAGTATGCCTACTACCTGATCGCGGCGAGCCATTTTGACCAGATTACCGATGTGGGCCGCGACCAGGGCACGACCGAGCGCGCGCGCGACGCTCTGGTGGATGTCATCCGCCGCTTCCCGGACAGCCAGTATGCGCGGGACTCCCAGGTGAAACTGGACATGGTTCGCGACCAGCTGGCGGGCAAGGAAATGACCGTTGGCCGCTGGTATCTGCGCAACAACCAGACCCTGTCGGCAATCAACCGTTTCCGCACAGTGGTCAAAACCTATGACACGACCTCCCACGCGCCTGAGGCGCTGCACCGGCTGGTCGAAGCTTATCTGACGCTTGGCCTGCGTGATCAGGCGCTCGCGGTCGGTTCCACGCTGGGATACAATTATCCGGACAGCGACTGGTACCGGATGAGCTATCGCCTCCTGACCAATGAAGGGCTCGACCCGGAAGCGCTGGACGGTGAGACCCGCCGCACGCTGCTGCAGCGGATTATCCCGGGCGGCAAATAGGGCACCGCGCCGCGGCCTACCCCGCCCCGGCCTGGCCGCCGATCAGGTCAAACCACTCATCCTCCGTCAGCGTCTGGACGCCGAGGGTTTCGGCTTTCTTCAGCTTCGACCCTGCGCCGGGACCGGCGACGAGGATGTCCGTCCTGGCAGAGACCGAGCCGGAAACCTTTGCGCCAAGCGCGCTGGCCCGCGCCTTTGCTTCGTCCCGCGTCATGCGTTCCAGCGTGCCTGTGAACACGATGGTCTTGCCCGCGACGGGGCTGTCCGAGGCGGCCGCCTCTTCGTCCTGTATGGTGACTTCCGACAGCAGAGCGGCGAGCATGTCGCGATTGTGCGGCTCGGCATCGAAGTCGACCAGCGCTCCGGCGGCCGCCTGCCCGACCCCGTCAATGCCCGTCAGCTCCGCGAAGGCCTCGGAGTCCGCGCCGCCTTCCGCCGCGCGCTCAACCGTCTGCCAGAAGGCCTGCCAGGTCAGGAAATGGCGCGCATAGAGCTGGGACGTGGTCTGGCCCACATGACGGATGCCGAGGCCGTTGAGGAAGCGGGCGAAGGGCACGTTCCGGCGGGCGTCGATGGCATCGAACAGCTTGCGTGCGGACGCCTTGCCGAACCCGTCCCATTCCTCAAGCGGCGGCAAGCCTTCGGCGACAATCCGGTCCGCCAGGCGGAAGATGTCCTGCGGCGCTTTCACAACGCCTTTCTCATGGAAGAGCTGCACCTGCTTCGCGCCGAGCCCGTCAATGTCCAGGGCCTTGCGGGAGACAAAATGCTTCAATCTTTCAACGGCCTGTGCAGGACAGACGAGGCCGCCCGTGCAGCGCCGGCGGACATCGGCTTCCCCCTTGTCGTCGATCTCGCGCACGGCTGCAGACCCGCACACCGGACAGGTCTCCGGCATGTGCCAAGGCGCACCACCGCCATCCTTCACCACACGCAGAACCTGGGGGATCACATCCCCTGCCCGCTGTATTTCAACCGTGTCACCCGGTTTCACACCGAGCCGTTTTATTTCATCTTCATTGTGCAGCGTTGCATTCGATACCACGACGCCGCCAACCGTGACCGGCGTGAGACGCGCAACCGGCGTCAACGAGCCGGTGCGGCCGACCTGGATGTCGATGGCCTCCAGCTGGGTGGTGGCCTTCTCGGCCGGGAATTTGTGGGCAATGGCCCAACGCGGGGCGCGGCTGACAAAGCCGAGGCGCTGCTGCCAGTCGAGCCGGTTCACCTTGTAGACGACGCCATCGATGTCATAGCCCAGCGTTGCACGCTGTTTCTCTATGTCCCGATAGGTTTCAATCAGTCTCGCGACACCGTCACTGCAGGCCATCAGCGGGTTGGTTTTGAAGCCCCAGTCTGACAGCGCGGCCACCGCCGCCATCTGGGTGTCGGCAAAGGGCGCACTTTCGGCCGCGAAGGCATAGGCAAAGAAATTGAGCGGACGGGATCTGGTGATCTCGGTGTCGAGCTGGCGCAGGCTGCCGGCGGCGGCGTTGCGCGGATTGGCAAAGACCTTGCGGCCGGCGGCCTCCTCGCGCGCATTGAGGGCCGCAAAATCGGCATGGCTCATATAGACCTCGCCGCGGATCTCGATGAATTCCGGCCAGCCCTGCCCCGCCAGTTTGGCCGGAATGTCCTTCAGCGTCTTCGCGTTGGCGGTGACATCTTCGCCGACCTGGCCGTTTCCCCGTGTTGCAGCGCGTTTCAGCAGACCCTTCTCATAGGTCAGGCTGAGCGACAGGCCATCAATCTTGGGCTCGGCGGTGATGTCCAATGTCTCGTCCGCGCCAAGGCCGAGAAACCGGCGGATACGTCCCGCGAATTCCTCGACATCCTCATCCGAGAAAGCATTGTCGAGCGAGAGCATGGGCGCAGCATGTGCGGCCTTCGCGAAACCATCCTGCGCTGCGGCACCGACGCGGTCGGACGGGCTGTCCTCCCGCTTGAGGTCCGGGAAACGAGCCTCGATGGCGAGGTTGCGCTGGCGGGCGGCATCATATTCCGCATCGGTGAGGACCGGCGCATCTTCCTGATAATAGGCCGCATCGGCTTCGGCGATCAGTGCGGCGAGGCGCGCAAGTTCAGCGGCCGCCTCTTCCGGGGTGAGGGTCTCGACCGGAATTGCCTCGCTCATGCATCCTCCAACAACCTCCCGGCTGCTGCACGGGCCTCTGCCGTGACTTCGGCGCCGGACAACATTCGGGCAATTTCTTCCTGCCTGCTGCTGTCATCTAGCCCGCGTATGCGTGAGCCGCCAGCCCCCTTCTCCACGAGCCATTGGGTGGCTGCAGAGGCGGCGACCTGGGGGCTGTGCGTGATGGCGAAGACCTGGCGGGACTGGCCAAGCGAGACCAGGCGTTCGCCGATGGCCGCCGCCACGGCGCCGCCGACTCCCTGATCGGCCTCATCGAAGATCAGTGTCGGCGCGGTGCCGGCTTCGGCGAGGGCACATTTCAGCGCCAGCGACACCCGCGCCAGTTCCCCGCCGGACGCGATCTTGCGAAGCGGACCGAAGCCGGCCCCGGGATTGGTCTCGGCATCGAACTCGATCCGGTCGGTGCCGTGCGGCCCGCCCTCGCCGTCCAGCAGGGGCGCGATCGCCACGCGGATGACAGAGCGGCCAAGCTTCAGGGGCTTCAACTCCCGCGCAATGGCCTTTTCGAGTCGTGTGGCCGCCGCCTTGCGAGCCTCCGACAGCTTGCCAGCGGCCTGGTGCCAGTCAGCGCGCGCAGCCGCCTCGGCCTTTCGGGCGGCCTTCAGGGCATCTTCCCCCGCCTCGACCAGGTCAAGACGCTGGCTGAGCGAGTCGAGCATGTCCGGCAGGAGGTCGGGATCGCAGCCATGCTTTCGGGCAGCCGCACGCAAGGCAAACAGGCGGGCCTCAGCACTGTCCAGTTCAGCCGAGTCGTGATCGACGAGGCGTTCCAGAAGGCCGATGGCACTGGCCGCTTCACGTGCCTCAATCAGGGCCCGTTCGACCGCCTCTGCAGCTGCGCGTGCCGCGACGGGCAGAGCCTCGTCAGACGCCTCGAAACCGGGCAGACGGCAGATGCGATCCGTCGCCCGCGCGGCCCGGGCCAGCGCATCCTCCACCCCGGATTCATCCAGCACCGTTTCCGCTTCCCGGACGGCTTCGGTGACCCGTTCGGACTGCATCAGCAGGGTTCGGCGTTCGGTCAGCTGGGCAGCCTCCCCGGCCCGCGGCCCGAGCCCGGACAATTCGTCCACGGCCTCACTCAGCCAGTCGCGCTGCTCGATGGCCTTTGCATGCGCCGCCTCCAGGGCTTCCCGTTTCCCGACGGCCTCTGCCATCAGGGCATGGGCCTCCGCGCACGCCTTCAACAGGGACTCATTGCCGGCAAACTGGTCCAGCAAGCGTCTGTGCGATGACGGCTTCATCAGGGAAGAGGCCGCATGCTGACCATGAATCTCGACCAGAAGGTCCCCGATCTCCGACAGAAGCGCAGCGCTGACCGGCTGGTCATTCAGGAAGGCCCGGGCCGGACCCGCCCGGCGCAGCACGCGCTTGAGGGTCAGGGTCTCGTCCGGCGTGGCGTCAATTCCGCTTTCGGCAAGCGCCGCCCAGACAGGGTGATCGACAGGAGGAGAAAACTCCACCGCCACGGAGGACTGGTCCTGCCCCGCCCGGATCATGGCGCGGTCGGACCCGTGCCCCATCGCCACGGACAAGGCATCGAGAATGATGGATTTGCCCGCTCCGGTTTCGCCCGTCAGCGCGGTGAAGCCGTTGCCGGGTTCGATGTCCAGGCGGTCAATCAGGACAAAATCACGTATCGAAAGTGAAAGGATCATGGCCAGTCTCCAAAGAGTCTACTGGCCATGATCTATCATTGGAACAAAACAGGAACAAGCCTGTTTTTCGTTAACGCGCTAGAGTGGCAGGCAGGCCGCACGCAGCCAGTCCTTTACCGGGCCGTCGAGCTTGTCGGCCAACAATTCATAGACTTTCGCATGATAGGCATCGACCCAGTCGCGTTCGTCCCGGGTCAGGTGGGCCAGATCGATCAGGTCCCGCGCAAGCGGGGCGAATGTCAGGCATTCGAAGCCATACATGTCGATCTCGCCGCCCTCGATGGGCGCCGGCGCGGTGACATATTGCAGATTTTCGATGCGAATGCCGTACTGGCCTTCCCTGTAATAGCCCGGCTCGTTCGACACGATCATGCCGGTCTCCAGCGGCACCGGGCTCCAGCCCTTGGCGATGCGCTGCGGGCCTTCATGCACCCCGAGATAGACGCCGACACCATGGCCGGTGCCGTGCTGGTAGTCGAGCCCGGCCTGCCACAGCGCGTGACGGGCCAGCACATCCAGATGGGTGCCTGTAGTGCCTTTCGGAAAGCGGACCACGGCCAGGGCAATATGCCCCTTCAGGACCTGGGTATAGTGACGGCGCATGTCCGCACTCGGATCACCGATCGGGACGGTACGGGTCACATCCGTCGTGCCGTCCAGATACTGGCCGCCGCTGTCCACGAGATACAGGCTGCCGCGTTCGAGCTTGCGGTTCGACGCAGTGGACACGCGATAATGCGGCAACGCGCCATTCGGTCCGGCCCCGGAAATGGTCGGGAAGGACAGATCGTTCAGGCCGCCGAGCTCGTCGCGGAATTCTTCCAGCTTGATCGCGGCCTCGATCTCCGTGACGTCGCCGCTCTGGGCATCGGTGTCGAGCCAGTGCAGGAACCGGGTCAGGGCCACGCCATCCCGGATGTGCGCGGCGGCCGAACCGGCAAGTTCCGCTTCATTCTTGCGGGCCTTGGGAAGAGCCACGGGATCGCGCTGGCGCACGGGCTTTGCGCCCGCCTGCTCCAACTGGTCGAAGAACCAGGCCGAGGCGACATCCGGGTCGATGCTGACCGACTTGCCCTTCAGGTCTGCAAGGCCTTTTTCGAGATCCGCCAGCGGGCGCAGCGTGACGCTGTTACCCAGATGCTGTCGCAGAGCGTCGGACACTTTCACCTCATCCAGAAACAGATCTGCCGATCCGTCTGCAAACAGGATGGCACGTCCGAGCGGTAGCGGCGTGCAGCTGACATCACCGCCACGGATATTGAAGGCCCAGGCGATGGAGGCCGGCGACGTGATCACCGCCGCGTCCAGCTTGTCCGCCTTCAGCGTCCGGCCGATTTCAGCGCGCTTGGTGTCATGCGCCTTGCCGGCAAATTTCACATCATGGGGCACGACGGGCGCAGCAGGCTGGTCAGGGCGGTCTGCCCAGGCAAGATCGATCGGATTGTCGGCCACCGCCACGAGGTCTGCCCCCGCCGCCTTGGCTGCTGTTTCCATCGCCGCCACATCATTCGGACTCATCAGTTTCGGATCATAGCCGATCCGCTTGCCCGTCATGTCCTGTGCCTTGAGCCATCCGAAGGGGCCAGGCTCCGGCACGGACTGAACCTGCCAGAGGTCCGGATCGGTCTGGTCAGCCACCTGAAGCGTGTAGCGACCATCAGCAAAGATCACGGCGCGGTCGGTGAACACGAAGGCGGACCCGAACGAGCCGGTGAAGCCGCTGACCCAGGCCAGGCGCTCATTCGCGTCCGGGAGGTATTCGTTCTGGTATTCATCATCATGCGGAACATAAAGGCCATCAAGGCCCGCCTTGGAAAGCTGTTCGCGAACGAGGGGCAAATGGGCGCGTCCGTCCTGCGGGCCGCCCTTGATGTCGAAAGTCTGTCTCATGCCCCCTACTTAAGCGCAAAGCCCCCATTTGACCACCAAAACCCGCATCACAGTTATGCAAAAATACATGCACATTTCACGAATTCCATGCTTTTTTGTTTAGGCTTTTTCGCTACATGGGCCCCACGCAAAAGAAATTGTGCACCGCACAATACATAAAAAGGGATTTCCCATGAAACGTCACACGACAATCGCTTCCGCAAACATGTCGGTCATGGCCGGCCAGGACCGTGCATTGATGGTCAATGAAGTGGCCGAGCCTGCCTTTGCCCACTCGCTCAAATCCGCAGACAGCCAGCGCCCGCAAATCCTTGCGCGCCGTTCGGCTCGCTGGGCCCGCCGCGCAGCCTACTGATCAGCGCTGCCGGGCGTCGCGGCGGCACCGTTCGGAACAGTATTTCACATCGTCCCAGACCCGCGCCCATTTCTTCCGCCACGCAAATGGGCGATTGCAGACGGCACAAGGTTTCTGCGGCAGGTCAGCCTTGCTGACACGCTTCGGTCTGCTGGCGGGTCTGGACATGTCTCGAGCGCCTCCACAGCGCTCCACCTAGTGCAGATGCCGCGATTGGCAAACGCCTCAGCCCGGCTTGCGGAACACCAGCGTTGACCAGCCATCCTCCCGGATGCGGCCCTGGAAATCGAGCCCGCGCGAGGCGAACGCATTGCGCACCGGCGGCGCCTGATGGTGCAGCAGTCCGGACAGGATGATCGTCCCGCCCGGCGCGGTGAGCGGTGCGATATCCGGCGCCAGACCGATCAGAGGGCGCATCAATATGTTGGCGAATACCGTGTCGTATGGCCCGCCCTGGCGGATGCGGGGCGTGTTGGCACCCGTCACATGCAGCGCGGTGAAGCCGTTGACCTGATTCTTCCGGGCATTCTCATTGGCCACAAGAACGCTGTCGAGGTCGATGTCGGTTCCGATGGCCGAGGACGCGCCTGCCTTGAGGGCGGCAATCGCCAGCACGCCGGAGCCAGTTCCCAGATCCAGCACCTTGCCGACCTTGCGCCGTCGACGCACCGCGTCCAGCGCCTTCAAGCAGCCCAGAGTTGTGCCGTGATGGCCGGTGCCGAAAGCCGGGCCTGCCTCGATCAGCACGGAAATCTTGCCCGGCGACTGGCGCGCCAGCGCGTGGCTGCCGGCGACGATGAACGGACCAGCCACGACCGGCGGCAAACCTTCGAGGGACAGGGTGACCCAATCCTGCTCGATGACCTGTTCGATGCGGGCGGTCAGTTCCGGCGCGGCCTCTTCGATGATCGCGACGCAGGCGCGGGCCTCGTCCTCGGTTTCGGCAAAGGCATCGAGCCGCCAGCTGCCCCGGCCATCTTCCTTGGCATCGACCGCTCCGGCCGGAGAGGGATCCGCCCAGGCCAGCGCGTCCCACGCCGTTTCGACTGGCGCCCGCGCGCCCTTTGCACTTATCTGATACATGCGCGGCGATTAGCAGGCGCACGGTTGATTGGGAAGGAGACAAAGATGGTGCGCAGATCCCTTATGGCAGTCATGGTCGGCGTCGGGGCACTGGCTTCATGCCAGACGACGCCTGTCCCGGACCCGGCCCCGGCCGCCGTCCCGGCACAGGCCCCTGCCCCCGAGGCGCCCTGGCGGGAGGTGGCGGCCGAGAATCTGGTCATCCTGCAGACCGTGACGGGCGCAATCGTCATCGAACTCGCCCCCGAGGCCGCGCCCGCCCATGTCGCGCAGTTCCGGAACGCCATCCGGGCCAATCTCTACAATGGTGAGTATTTCTATCGCGTGATCGATGGCCACGTCGCGCAGGCCGGGCTGGAATTCGAACACCGTCTCGACGCATGGGATACGGTACCGCTGGAGGCCGACCGCACGGTGGAGGCCGCCGGCTTTGCCCCCCTGGGCAATGCCGACCTGTTTGCGCCTGAAGCTGGCCACCGGGATGGCTTCGCCGTGGGCCGGGATGGCAATACGGAGTGGCTGTTGCACTGCCCCGGCGCGCTGGGCATGGCGCGGGACACGCCGCCGGATTCCGGCGCGACCGAGTTCTTCGTCCCCATCGGCCAGCGCCGCTATCTCGACCGGAACTACACGATCTTCGGCCGGGTGATTTCGGGCATGGAACATGTCAACCGGCTGGAACGCGTCGAGCCCGCCGGCGACGCGGAGATCCCGGCCTTCACCGATCCGGCGACGGCAGAGGCGTCCTTTGCCGCCCGCGCGCAGGCACTGTCGGCCAACCGGATCCTTTCCATCGGCCTCGCCGCCGACATGCCCGAAGACCTGCGCCCGCGCTGGGAAGTGATGGCGACGCCGGGTGCGGAATGGGAGGCGCTGAAGACCTCCAAGCGCGATTACGGCATCTATGACGCCTTCGTCGTCACCCCGCCAAAGCGGCTCGACATCTGCACGCTGCCTGTCCCGGCGAGACCCGTGCACGCCGATTGACGATGCCCCGCACATCCCCCAAACAGGGGAAAAATAACGGGGAGTGAAATGCTGAAACCTATACAATGCGCAACACGCGCAGGCCTGCTTGCGGCCGCAATCGGGGCACTGGCCCTGCCTGCACATGCCGACACCGGAGACACGGCCTGGATCCTGACCGCGACGGCGCTGGTCCTGTTCATGACGCTGCCGGGGCTTGCCCTGTTCTATGGTGGACTGGTGCAGGCGAAGAATCTGCTGTCGGTGCTGATGCATTGTTTCGCCATCGCCTGCCTGATGAGCCTGGTCTGGCTGGTCTGCGGATATTCCATCGCCTTCGGCCCGGAGAGTGGCGGCCTTTTTGGCGGGTTCGCAAAAAGCATGGCCGCCGGCATGACCGGCGCTCCACTGGACGGGCAGACCATTCCGGAGCCCCTGTTCTTCATGTTCCAGATGACGTTCGCGATCATCACGCCGGCGCTGATCGTCGGGGCGTTCGTTGAACGGGTGAACTTCGCTGCCGTTCTGATCTTTTGTGCGCTCTGGCTGGTGGCCTGCTATGCGCCCGTCGCTCATTGGGTCTGGGGCGGTGGCTGGCTGGCCGAACGCGGCGTGGTGGATTTTGCCGGCGGCATTGTCGTGCACACGACGGCGGGCATCTCGGCCCTCGTGTTCGCGCTGATGCTGGGCCGGCGCAGCCATTTTCCCAAGGACATGCGCCCTCCTCACAGCCCCGGCTTCGTGATGCTGGGCGCCGCCATGCTGTGGGTCGGCTGGTTCGGGTTCAATGCCGGATCCGCCCTTGGCGCAAACAGCGATGCAGCGCGGGCCATGCTGGTGACGCATGTCTCGGCGGCCACGGCCTCGCTGGTCTGGATGCTGATCGAGTGGATCAGTTTCCGCAAACCGACACTGGTCGGCATTGCCACCGGCATGGTGGCTGGCCTGGCCACGATCACGCCGGCGGCCGGATCGGTCGGGCCGGTGGGCGCGATTCTCATCGGCGTGCTGGCGGCGATCATCTGTTACGCCGCGGTTGGCCTGATCCGCCAGCGCCTGAAGATTGATGACAGCCTCGACGTGTTCGCGGTGCATGGCGTCGGCGGCATGCTGGGCAGCCTGATGATCCCCTTCCTGGCATCTGCGGGCCCCCTCGCCCCGGGGATCGGCCTGCCGATCGGGGAACAGTTTGGCGTTCAGCTGCTGGGCGTCGTGACTGTCGCCATCTTCTCGGCGCTCGTGACGGCGGTCCTGCTGTTCGGGATCAAACTGTTTATCCCGCTGCGCGTTTCTGCCGAGGATGAGGAAACGGGGCTGGACTCGGCAACGCATGGCGAGTCGGCCTATCACATGTAGCCATGACCTGCGGCGCGCTTGACAGGGGCGCCGCAGCGACCCACGGCTAGGGGCATGAGCGACCTGCCCCCTTTCGTCACATCCGACACGCTGACCGGCCTGCCGGATGTGCGGCACGGCTTTTTCGGACGTCGGGGCGGTGTGTCGGGCGGCCTCTATGCCAGCCTCAATGTCGGGGAAGGCTCGGGCGATGCGCCGGACGCGATTGCCGCCAACCGTGAACGGGTGCGCGCTGCGCTGTCGGCACGTGCCCTGCTCTCCTGTTATCAGATCCACTCGGCCGATGTGGTGCATGTCACCATGCCCTGGATCGTGCGACCGGAAGCCGATGCCATGGTGACGACCGAGCCGGGCCTTGCGCTCTGCATCCTGACGGCGGATTGCACGCCAATATTGTTTGCCGACCCGGAGGCCGGTGTGATCGGCGCCGCGCACGCCGGCTGGAAAGGCGCGATTGGCGGTGTGATGGACACGACCGTGGCTGCCATGCTGGAACTGGGCGCACAGACCGACCGCATCCGGGTGGCCATCGGGCCGACCATCCAGCAGGCCAGTTATGAAGTCGGCCCGGACTTCCGCGAGACCTTTCTGGCCGAGTCGCCGGACAGCGCGGCGCTGTTCATTCCCGGCCGGGACGACCGGTATCAGTTCGACCTGCCGGGCTATTGCCGCCAGCGCCTCGACCAATTGGGCGTGCATTCCATTCACGATACCGGGCTGGACACGTGCGCGCTGGAAGAGACGTATTTCTCCAACCGCCGGCGCAACCATCGCGGCGAGCCGGACTATGGCCGAAATGCCTCAGTCATCATGCTGAGTCTGTAATTTTCTGCAAAACTCGGCAGAGTCCGGTTGCGACTCACGGCCCTATGTTACAAAAGCGACACCAAATCGGGCATCACGGGCGCGCCATCATGAAACTGCTTTCCTGCAATGCGAACCGGCCATTGGCAGAAGCCATCGCCGATTATCTCGACACGCGCCTGACGCGCTCTGAGGTCAAGACCTTCTCGGATCAGGAAATATTTGTTCGCATCGACGAGAATGTCCGCGGCGAAGACGTCTTCGTGATCCAGTCCACCTCCTACCCCGCCAATGACAATCTCATGCAGCTCTTGATCTGCATGGATGCGCTGAAACGCGCCTCGGCCCGTCGCATCACGGCCGTCATTCCCTATTTCGGCTATGCCCGCCAGGACCGGAAGACCGACGGGCGCACGCCGATCTCTGCCAAGCTGGTGGCGAACCTGATCTGCAGCGCCGGGGCGGACCGGGTCCTGACCGTCGACCTGCATGCCGGCCAGATCCAGGGCTTTTTCGACATCCCGACCGACAACCTCTTCGGCAGCCCGGTCATGGTGGACGACATCAAGGAACGCTATGGCAAAAAGGGCCTGATCGTTGTGTCCCCGGACGTTGGCGGCGTGGTGCGGGCGCGGTCTCTTGCCAAACGCCTGGAAGCCGACCTCGCCATCGTCGACAAGCGCCGCCCGGAAGCCGGGAAATCCGAAGTCATGAACATCATCGGCGATGTGTCCGGCAAGAGCTGCATCATGCTGGATGACATGTGTGATTCCGGCGGAACGCTGGCCAATGCCGCCGCCGCCCTCAAGGAGCATGGCGCCAAATCCGTCTCCGCCTATGTCACCCATGGCGTCCTGTCGAACAATGCTGTTCAGCGGATCGAGAAATCCGTTCTGGACGAATTGGTGATGACCGACACGATCCAGCCATCAGAAGATGCGATCAAGTCCAAATCCATCCGTATTCTGCCCATTTCACCCCTGATCGGGGAAGCCATTCGCCGTATCGCGAATGAAGAGAGCGTCTCGAAACTGTTCGACCGCTAGGACGCCGCAACATTCAGACTGAACAAAAGCCCGCACCGAATGGATGCGGGCTTTTCCTCATAATCGCCGTGGAACTCAGCCGATGCAGAAATCGAGCGGATAGGTCACGCCTTTCACTTCCACCGGTTGACCTGCGTCATTCGTCACGGGCTCGAATCTTGCCCCGTTCAGTTTGACCGCTTCGGCGCTGAAAGCCGCGTCTGTGCAGTCGGCGACCTTGTTTACCGGAACACCGTCGACACCCAGATCAAACATCACCAGGCAAGCGCCACTGAGGTTCTGCCGCGCGGCATCGACTGGATAGGAGGGTCGAGGAAGTTGGGCTGTAACCGGCATCCAGTTCGCGTCGAGTTTCAGTCCGGCCGACATGTTCGCCGACTTTGCCGCCTCCAGTCGAGCCCGCCATTCCGGGGACATGTCGCGATCCGCAAACCAGACCTTGTTCGATTGACAGCCTGCCGGTGCCTGCGGCGCAGCAGCTGGCTGCGGCGCAGTTTGAGCTTCGGGAGCCTTGGGCGCAGCCGGCGGAGGGGGAATTTTTGCGCCGGAACCTGCAGCGATGAAGAGACTCTTCGCCAGCTCCAGCCCTTCTTCCGCCATCGGATCAACTGCAACGCCATCCCGCCAGACTTCAAGGTGCAGGTGCGGCCCGGTAGCCTGTCCCGACTTGCCGAGTGTGCCCAGGATCGTGCCTGCCGAGACCGTATCACCGACCCCCACATTGATGTCTTTCATCTGCCCGAACCGCAGGATGGTGCGGCCGGCGGAAATCTCCACCAGATTGCCATAGCCCTTGACCACCTCCGCGCGGGTTACCGTTGCAGCGGCCGGTGCGTAGATCGGCTTGCCTTCCTCTTCGGCGAGATCAATGCCACGATGAAATTTCTCCTCGCCTGTGAGAGGGTGCGTGCGCATGCCGAACGCACTGGTCAGTTTGGCCTTGTCGAGAACCGGATGCGTGTAGACAGGCATCGCGGAAGGCAACGCGGCGACACCGCGGATCAGCGAACCTTGCGCCAGTGCGAGCGGCGTCGCCAGCGCGAGCGCGGCGGCCATGGCGAGCCCGAGCCGACCGGGCTGGCGCGGCGTTTCTGTCAGGAGTTGGGTCAGACGCATTTTCAGGGTTCCTTCCTTCTTGAGCGTGAATGCTGCCACCGGCAAGATCATGGGCGGGCGGGCATGACGGGCGACCTGGGTCAGCGCGCGGGCATAGGCGATCCGGTCTCCGGTCAGGTCGACTGTCTCCTCGTCCACAATGGCTTCGCGCCAATAGTCGAGCCGCTCCCGCATCGCCCAGACAAAGGGTGAGAACCAGAAAATATCGGCGACAAACCGGTCAAACGGCCGGGTCATCAGATCCCCGCGTTTCAGATGCACCATTTCGTGCACGATGATCTGGGGCGTGTGGGATTTCGAGACGAGTGCCGCCGGAACATAGATCACGGGACGGAGGATTCCTGCCAGAAAGGGTGCTCCGCGCGGGATGATGCGGACATCCGGTACACGACGCAGGCCCACCGCGTCCGCCCAATGTCCCACTGGCCGGGAGACAAGGCGCGCACATTGCTTGAGGCGCTGGAGGCGATACTGCCCAATTCCCCAGCAGACACCCCGGACCATCCAGCCGAACACCAAGGTCCACAGAACAAGCTGGGAGACTTGCGGCATACGGAATGAGGACGCGGCGGCTTCCTGGAACTCTGCTCCCGGCTGGACGGCGAGGGCTTCCATTACCGGCAAATCCGGCAAGGCCTCGACAGCGGTTTGCGCAAAGCCCGGCATAAATGCGGAGGCAAGGAACGGCGCGAACATCAAGGCGGCGGCGCCGCGCCAGATTGCCTGCGCCGCCTTGGGCGAGGGATGCAAGTATGACAGGGCTGTCGCCAGCCCCCATAAGGCCGCGCTCCAGATCAGGGCGAGACAGACCAGTCCGAACACGCTCATGCCTTCCCCTCCGAGTCATTTTCGGCCGCATTGATGATCGCGTCGAGTTCATCGAGTTCCGCATCGGAGAGATGCGGGCTTTCCGCGAACAGCGCTGCCGGAAGCGGGCCGTCCATGTCCAGCACCTGACGGGCAAGATGGCGGACCAGTCCGCCCAGCGTGGCGGTCCGGTCGATGGCAGCTGTGAATACCGTGATCCCGTGCACGTCCTGGCGGGTCACCCACCCCTTCTCTTCCATGCGCGCAATCACCGTGCGCGTGGTCGACGGTTTCCACCCCTGCCCCGGCCCGATGGCATCATGCACTTCGCGGGCGCTCTGGCGCCCATGCGCCCAGAGATGTTTCAATACGCTGAGTTCCGACGGATTTGGCTGGGTCACAACACACCTCGCTAGATAAGTCACGAGTACGCTACATTTGTAGCGAGATCGTGTCAAGCGTACACAGCCCCGCGACTCGGGCGCAATTCAGTCGGAATGATTGCTGAGCGAGCCGGGCCCTATTCGACGGTCCAGCCGCGCGGCGTGCGCCGGGCTTCCAGCGTCAATGGCGCATCCGGTCCGGACGCCGACCGGGCATGCGCCCGGCGACGGCCGGCAAACCGCATGACCAAGGCCGCAGCGCCCAACAGGACGCCGGCAAATGCCGTCATCACGGCCAGCATCCCGGCAAACAGCACCAGGAGAAGACCGATGCAAAGCTGCGCCGTCAGGCTGATCGCACCTGCCAGGGCATCTGGAATCTGGAAACGGCCGGAACTGGAAGCGGTTTGGGTCATGAATATCTCGTTTGCACATCAAACATGGCGTCAGCCATGCCCGCCGTCAATGCGATGCAATGTTGATACCGTGCGAAATCCCTGAATTGCCTCAATCCGGGCGGATCAGCATGCCGCGTTCGGTGCGGATCTGCGCATAGGCCGCGGTGATCGACGCTGCTTTGGCATGCGCCGCGTCCTCGAATTCCCGGGGGGCGCCCATCTGTACGACGCGGTCCGGGTGATTGTCGGCCATCAATTGGCGATAGGCAGCGCGGATGTCCGGGAAGGCGGCATCATGGGCAACGCCGAGAATGTGATAGGGATCATCCGCGTCAGGCCCCAGATGGCTGGCCTTGATGCGCCGGAACGTGGCCTCATCAAAGCCGAAGGCGTCGGACACCGTGCGCAGATACGCCATTTCATCGGCCGTCACGACCCCATCTGCGCCCGCAATCTGGAACAGGCCGTCCATCACACCTTCCAGAAGGCAGGGACGATCATGATACCTGCGGCCGATCTTGCGGGCATAGCCTTCATATCCCCGCACCGTCTGGCGCGCGATGTTGAACACGCGCCGCACGCTGTCGGCATCCTCCGGCGCAGAGCGGAAAACCCGCGAGAACACCATGACTTCCTGATCCGAAACCGTACCATCGGCCGCCGCCAGTTTGGCCCCGAGACCGACAACTGCGGCCGTGAAGCCAACATCATTGGGATCCGGCGCGCACGCAAAATCCTCCCCGCCGGCGGAATCGCCGTCGGAGTGATCCGGGTCGAACAGGCGCCGTCCACCCTCAAGAAGTCGCGTCCACAATGACATTCAAGGGAATCCTATACCCCATTTTGTCGATTTTGGGAGCGCGGCATGCTGACAGAACCGTGAAGTACTGCTCACAATTGCGTTCGTGAAATCTTGTTAAGAATCCAATCCTCTTTGCAGGAGCGTCGTAGAGAGGGGGCCGGTGGATATGGTTCCGTCGGTGAATTCCTGAACCGGGATACCCCTCTCATGAAACGTCTAGTGACCCTTTCCGCCGCCATCGCCCTCTTCTCGGCACCGGCCCTTGCCGAGACCTGTCAGTATGCGAAGGCGAAAACCGCCAGCCATGTCGAAGCCGAACTTGTCAAAGGCGACTGGGCCGAGGCCGACATCGTGGACACCGCTGCAGACGCCGGCCAGTTCAATACATTGCTGGCCGCTGCCGAGGCCGCAGGCCTGGTCGAGGCCCTGAAGGGCGATGGTCCGCTGACCGTCTTTGCGCCAACCGATGAAGCCTTTGCTGCCCTGCCGGCCGGCACGGTGGAAACCCTGCTGCTGCCGGAAAACAAGGATACGCTGGCCGGAATCCTGAAGTTGCACGTCATCGCCGGCAGCAAGATCAAATCCGATCAACTGGCCGGCAAGACCCTCACTGCCGAGACGCTGAACGGCACCGTCGCCATCGATGGAACGGATGGCGTGACGGTGAATGGTGCAAGCGTTGTGGCGGCCGATGTGATGGCCTCCAATGGCGTGATCCATGTCATCGACGCCGTGCTGCTGCCGGAAGGCTGATCACGGCCCGGCGCATGCCTGTCAGGCTGGTCCGGCGCGTCCAGACCAGTCCTGTCAGGAGCGCGACTCCACGATGGCCCGAAGCGCGGCCACTTCCTTGCGCATTTCCTGAATGGCATTCAGCACCGCTGCCCGCTCCTTCTCGGCAGAGACCATCTCCCCTTCCAGTTCCTCTTCCAGTTCGTCCAGTCCCTCCTCGATGATGGCCTGCTGCTCGGCGGCAAGCGAGTCCACGATCAGGGCAATGAACAGGTTGAGAATGGCGAAGCTGGCGATGAAGATGAAGATCAGGAAAAACAGCCAAGCAAACGGGTTGCCGTCATCGATCACTTTCTGGACGACCTCGAACCGCCAGCCATCCATCGTCATCACCTGAAACAGGGAATAGGCCGACCGTGGCAGGTCGCCGAAAAGTTCGGTGACTTCCTCATTCTCCGTATTGCCATACATGTTGGTCGCCATGACGGCGGCGACATAGGTGATCAGGGCGAGCACGGCGAAGATCGCCCCCATGCCGGGCAGCGCCTTCATCAGCGCTTCGGTGATCCGCCGCATCATCGGCACAACGTGCAGCAGGCGCAGCACCCGCAGGACCCGCAAGGCCCGCAGCACGCCGAACGGAGTCGAGCCGGGCACGAGCGAGATGCCGATCACGATGAAATCGAACCAGTTCCAGCCGGACCTGAAGAACTGGAACCGGTAGACGACCAGCTTCAGGAAGATCTCGACCACGAACAGATAGGTGATCGCCTGGTCCAGGCTCTCCAGCGCGATAACCAGATTCAGCGGCAGGGTCTCGCGATAGGTCAGCACGCCAAGCACGATGGCGTTGATGATGATCAGCCAGATAATGAGACTTCGCACCCAAGGACGTTCAATGAACCGCTCCAGCGCGAAATTGTGCGTGTCCGTGTCCAGTGTTGCGCGTTTCATGATGAATCCGGCGTCCCCCGTCTGTCATTCGGCCAAGCGCGGTTTTGCCCGGATCGCCGCCGAAAGCCAAGGCTTCACACCATCGCCGACAGGCCTCAATCTGCTGACGTCGTGGTATCTGAAACGATCAGCCAGTCACCCTCGATCTTGCGCAGGACGAGTGTGTAGAGGCCGGACGGATTTTCCCCTGCCACATCCAGCATCCAGCGGCCATGAGCGATCGCGGCATCCTCCGATACGACGTCGATTTCGTACTCCGATGTCACCAGCGTGCCCATCTTCTCCGGCGTGTCATAGCGCGTTTCATAGCGTTCCAGGGTCGCATCCCACCCGCGGGCAATCGTGCCGCCGGAGGCGAAGCGCAATTCCGGCGAGCGCCAGTACCCCGCCATGAAGCCCGGAATGTCACCGCGATTCCAGGCCGCGTCCTGGGCTTCGAGCATGGCGGTGATGGCCGCTGCTTCCCCCGCTTCGTCGAGAGCGGCAGGCCCGCCAGCGGGCGTCGTGGTACATGCAGCCATCGTGAATGCCGCCAATGCGGCCGGGATCAGGGCTTTCATATGCGTTCCTCCTGCCGGAGCAGATTAAACGCGTTCCGCTGTTCTGGCCAAGTGGGCCTGACGCACCCATTCGATGGCGCTGAGCACGACGGCAATGCCGCCCAGCCAGAAAGTCATGATGAAGACATGATAGAAACCGCGCGTTTCCATCAGTTCTCCCAGCCAGGGCTTGCCAAGTGTGCCGATCAGCATGGTGAGCGATGCCAGTAGTGCGTATTGCACAGCGGCGAAGCGCGGATTCACGACGCTGGTCAGATAGGCCGTCACCGCCACGAGCGCGAGACCGCCGGCTATATTCTCGGCGAAGATGGTCACCATCAGGCGCGCCATGCGCTGGCCCTGATCCGGGGGAATGACAATGTCCCTCGGCTGGATTTCCGCCGCCCAGTTGGCGAAGGCCACGAGCGGCACATCCAGATGCGTGACGGCCAGGAAGGCGTCGACATGCGCGCCGCCAACGGCAAGGTCTGCATAGAGGAGATTGGTCACGGCGGCGAGAATGCCGCCGACAAAGAACACCGGCATGCGCCCGACCACGGTGATGGCAATCACACCGACGAGGGACCCAAGAATGGTGGCAATGACCCCGAAGAATTTTGACGCAATGGCGACATCATCCGGGCTGTGGCCGAGGGCGCCGAAATTCTGGCCCATATAGAAGGCATAGGCAAAGCTGCCCCAGACTGCGTCGGTAAACCTGTAGGTCAGGGCCAAAGCGAGCACGAGGATCACGCCCCAGCGCAGGCGGTAGATGAGGTCCATCAGCGGATCGAAAATGGCGCGGAACAGCGTGTTCGTCAGCGCGTCGCCCGGCTTGTGCGGCACCTCTGCGAGGTCGACCATGCGCGCCTCGGCCTTCTGCGAAAACAGGAGATAGGCCGCCACCAGCGCCGGAACCAGCACAGTCAACGCGACAATGACCGGCCCCTGATGGCTGACGAATGTGTGTCCTTTCACGCCCGTATCAAGAATCAGCGACCCGACGACGAAGTTTCCGATCATCAGGAAGGCGGCGAGCCAGCAGAGCGACACGAAGGCGATGGCGCCGCGTGCGAGGTTTCCTGGAATGGCCGGCTGGAAACTCGGCCGCTCGCGGCGGCCGGTCACCGATTCCTCGGTCTCCGGCTCCGGCGCCAGAAGGCTGCCGACGACGCTGAGCAGCATGAAGGCTGCGAGCATGATGTAGACGGCCACCCAGCCGATGCGCGCCGCCATCATGAGGGCCACGAAGCCGCTGATCAGGCCCCCAAACTTGTATCCGAACTGGTAGAGGGCAGACATCAGGTCCTTGTCCTCTTCCGAACGGGCCACCTCGATCCGCCAGGCATCGAGCACGATGTCGTGTGTGGGCGAAAGAATGGTGATCGCAAAGGCGATGACCGCCACAACACCGATGTTCTGGGCCGGATTCGAAAAGGCGAGCACGGCGAGCAGGACCGCGATCAGGATCTGCAACAGGACCAGCCAGGACCGTCGCCCGCCGAGCCGGAACAAAGGAATGTCCCGCGCGCGCTGGAAGGCCGGGGCCCAGAGATATTTGAAGGCATAGCCGATCGTGGCAAGGGACAGGGCCCCGATGACCGCAGGACCGACATTCTCTTCAGTCAGCCAAGCGGTCAGGACTCCCAGCACGGCCCCGTAGGGCAGGCTGGCCGCGAAGGACAAAAGCAGCATTGCCGCCATGCGGCGGTCCTTCAACGCCTTGAGGGCGCGAATGACCCGCGAGGGCTGGCGCCCGCCATCCGCTTCGGTCGTGACAGCCTCGGTCATGCAGCGCCTTCCTGCTGCGCCGGACGGCTCGTCCACTGGATTGCCAGCGTGCGCAGGGCCTCGGCATCAAGCGGTTTGGCTGCAACGCCGCTGGCGCCTGCAGACCGGGCCTGTCGCTCGATATTGGCATTCATCTCTGCGGAGATGGCGATCATTGGCACGTCAGAACCATGCTGTCGAATGCGGCGCATGGCCTCGAACCCGTCCATGACGGGCATGCGAAGGTCCATGAGGATCAGGGCGGGATTCATCTGGGTGGCGGTCTCCACGGCTTCGCTTCCTGTGGAAGCCACAGTGACGGTAAAACCCGCCGATTCCAAGGCGCGCCGTGCGATCAAAGCGTTCACCGGGTTATCATCGGCGATCAGCACATGCCCTGCCCCGGTCTTCTGTTCAGGCTCGTCGACCGGCTGGGCCCCGGCACGCACCATGAAGACCCGCTCGGCAATCGAGGAGGCTCGCAGCGGGCGGACCAGCCAGCCATCGCATCCGAGGCCGCGGAAGCGCTCGATCGCGCCGCGATCCTCCGGCCGCAGCACCACCAGGGACGGGCGCTGCCCGGCAAAGACCCGTACGAGGCGTTCCCGCAAATCCGCGCCAATCAGCAAGACGTCAACATCAGCCGGCACATAATCCGAGGCAGGATTGAGCATGATGGCACGAGCCTCAGCCCCGATCAGCGCATTGGCCGCCGCCAGTGCTGTCGCCGTCGGAAGGCCGACCAGGCCCACCGTCATATCAAGCCGCGGCAGGTCGTGCGTGGACGGCATATCCGCCCGCTGCAGCGGAAGCCTGACGATAAAGGCGGTGCCCAGACCGGGCGCCCCGTCAATTTTGACCTGTCCGCCCAGCAATTCGGTCAGCCGCTTGACAATGGCGAGCCCCAGACCGACCCCGCCATCCTTATAGGCGTCCTGAGTGGCGGTTTGGGTAAAGGCGCTGAACAGTTTGCGCCGGTCAGCTTCTGCAATGCCCGGCCCCGTATCGATGACCCGGAATTCCAGCCCATCCCCGAGATCCGAGATATCCAGCAGAACCGAGCCCTGCCGCGTGAATTTCAGCGCATTGCCAACCAGGTTGAACAGAATCTGCCGGATCCGGCCGGCATCGCCGACATAGGTCGGCATGGGCAAAGGCCGGGCCCGGACGGCCAGGTCCAGACCGGCCGCATGGGCCCGGGGGCTGAGCAGTTCAATGACTTCCCGGCCAAGCCGGATCGGACAGAAATGCTCTGATTCAATGTCCACCGCGGACGCATCCAGGCGGGCATAATCCAGCACATTGTTCAACAGGTCGAGCAGCCGCGAGCCGCTCATGCGAATGGCTTCGGCATATTCGCGCTGCGCCGGGGCCAGATCGGTTTCCAGCAACAGCGAAACCGTGCCGAGAATCCCGTTCAGCGGCGTGCGAATTTCATGGCTGGCGGTGGCCAGGAAAGTATCTTCCGGCTTGCCGGCCTGTGCGGGGGGCTTTGGCGTATCTGTCATCGGGCATCAGCCATACCCCAAAGCCTTTAGGATTGGTTTAACCGACCAGACCGCCCTGTGCCGCGCCAGCAACAGCACCGGCCCCGCCGGGAGGGCGGTGCCGGTAGGAAAGCGCTTCGGCCACATGCACCCGGCGCACGGCCTCTGCGCCTTCAAGATCCGCAATGGTTCGCGAGACCTTGAGCACCCGGCTATAGCCCCGCGCCGTCAATTGCAGACGGGTCGCCGCATCCGCCAGCAAGGCTGCCCCGGCCTCGTCCGGCGCGGCAGATGTCTCCAGTTCCGGCAGAGGCGTATCGGCATTCACGGGCCGGCAGGTATCACTGGCCAGGTTTGCCAGACGCTCTGTCTGGATATCCCGGGCGCGGGCCACGCGCTGACGCACCTCCTCCGATCCTTCTTGTGGCGGCGGCAAGGCCAGGTCGACCGCCGTCACCGGCGGCGTGTCGTAATAAAGATCGATCCGGTCGAGAAACGGGCCAGACAGGCGGGCCTGGTATTGCTGGGCACACCGCGGACCGCGCTGGCACGCAGCCGCGCCCGGCCCGCCGCCGCAGCGACAGGGATTCATGGCGGCAATCAACTGGAACCGGGCGGGATAGCGAACATGGCGGTTGGCCCTTGAAACGACCGCCTCCCCGGCCTCGAGCGGCTGGCGGAGACTGTCCAGCACGGTCGCGGGGAATTCAGGCAACTCGTCAAGAAACAGGACGCCGTGATGGGCCAGAGACACTTCGCCGGGCCGTGCCTTGATGCCGCCTCCGACCAGGGCAGCCATCGAGGCCGAATGGTGCGGCGCCCGGAACGGCCGGTGCCGAGACAGGCGGCCACGCTCCAGCAGTCCGGCGACGGACTGGATCTGCGAGACTTCCAGCAACTCCCGGGCAGACAGGGGCGGCAGAATGCCGGGCAGTCGCTGGGCCAGCATGGACTTGCCAGACCCCGGCGGCCCGCAGAACAGGAGGTTGTGACCGCCCGCCGCCGCAATCTCGAGTGCCCGCTTGGCCCCTTCCTGTCCTTTGACATCGCGCAAATCCGGCCCGGCAGGCGGCGTGGCGAGTTCACCAGGCCGTGGCGGCGCGATCATGGCCCGCCCGGTAAAATGGTTGATCAGGGCGATCAGGCCGGATGCTCCGATAACGCTGCCCCCGGCCCAGGCTGCTTCCGCCCCGCAAATCTGTGGACAGATGAGTTGAAGATCCAGGGCTTCCGCCGCCATCGCCGCCGGCAGCACACCGATGGTTTCACCAAGAGAGCCGTCCAGGGAGAGTTCGCCAATCGCCGCATAGGATTCGAGCTGATCCGGCGGGATGACCCCGATCATGGCCAGTATGGCCAGCGCGATGGCGAGGTCATAATGGCTGCCTTCCTTGGGCAGGTCGGCCGGAGCCAGATTCACGATGACCCGCTTCGGCGGCAGGGCAAGCCCGAGGGACACGAAGGCCGCGCGAACCCGTTCGCGGCTTTCTGCAACCGCCTTGTCCGGCAGGCCGACCACATGAAAGGCCGGTTGGCCGCCAGCCATCTGGACCTGCACATCGACCGGCTGCGCCTCTACCCCTTCAAACGCGAATGTTGTTACCCGGCAAACCATCAGCACCCCTCTTGCGCTGGCAGAAAGGGTTAACAGATGGCGCAGAACAAATAAAGAACCAATACGCCAATAAGTGGAAATATTTTCGTCTAGGCGGGATTCATCACGGCGCCGAGCGCCTCATCCAGCACATCCAGACCGGCGCCCTTGCGAACCGCTTTCTCCGAAAGGGTCCGCCGCCATTGCCGGGCGCCGGGCCGGCCATTGAACAGGCCCAGCATGTGGCGGGTCATGCCATGCAGGCCCACACCCTCCTTCAGGCGGTCCGCCATATATGGCCGGTAGGCTTCAATGGCTTCGAACGGCGAGACCGGTCCCCCTTCCCCGAACAGGCGCGCATCGACGTTGCCGAGCAGGGCCGGAGTCTGATAGGCGGCGCGCCCCAGCATCACTCCGTCAAACGCGGTCAGATGGGACTGGCACGCGTCGAGCGTGGTGATGCCGCCATTCAGCACGATGGTAAGGTCTGGCCGGGCCACTTTCAGGCGCGCCACAAGATCATAATCCAGAGGCGGGATGTCCCGGTTCTCCTTCGGGCTGAGCCCCTTGAGCCAGGCCTTGCGCGCATGCACGGTAAACACATTGCACCCGGCGGCGCTGACCGTCTCGACAAAGTTGAACAGGGTTTCCTCTGCCGGCAGATCGTCAATGGCGATACGGCATTTCACCGTGACCGGGATCGACACCCTGGCCTGCATCGCGCTGACGCAATCGGCCACTTCCCGGGGCCGGGCCATGAGACATGCACCAAACGCCCCGGACTGAACTCGGTCGGACGGGCATCCGCAATTGATGTTCACTTCATCATAGCCGAACTGTTCGGCTATGGCGGCCGCCTCGGCAAGCTTGGCAGGCTCGTTGCCGCCCAGTTGCAGGACAATCGGATGCTCGGCGTCCGCATAGCCGATCAGGCGGTCGCGATCGCCATGGATCACCGCATCCGCCGTCACCATTTCCGACCAGAGCAGCGCCCGCTTCGACAGGCAGCGATGAAACATGCGGCAGTGCCGGTCCGTCCAGTCCATCATGGGCGCGACAGAAAAAGTGTAGTTCAGGGGCGAAGGCATGACAAAAAGGTTCCGGCGAGCATCAGAGGGTCAGCCGGTCTTCTAACGGAAACGACCGGCCTGTGCATATTCTTCGCTGCAAATAGGCGGTTTCCCACCCGGATCCACCCTCCGGGACATGACGGCCCGAACTCGGCATACTCTCCAAAAGAAACAGCCCGGCCATGCAGCCGGGCTGTTCGGGTCATGTCATGATCTGTCAGTCGACGTTTTCGAACTGGTTCATCGTATTGTGGACACCGCCCGCCTTCAGGGCGCGCTCGCCGGCAACCATTTCCTTGAACGTGTCGCCAAGGTCCGAGCCCACTTCGTGCTGGTGCTTCACGGCAGAGACGCCATTGCGGATCTCGCGGCGCTGGATGGTCTGCACATAGGCGGCCATCTTGTTCTCGCCGAAATATCCTTTCGACAACTCGTCCATGGCGAAGGCCGTCATGTGGAAGGTCGGCAGCGTGATCAGATTATGGAACACGCCAGCGCGTTCGCTGATGTCATACTGGAAGCGTTGCAGGCGCGCGTCAGCTTCCTTGCCGAGATCCGTATCATCGAACCGGGCCGACATGAGTTCGGCTTCCGGATAGTCGGTCTCGGAAATCTTGCCTGCCGCGATCCAGTCGGCCCGCACCTGCTTGCGCAGATTGAGGGTCCAGTTGAAGCTCGGGCTGTTATTGTAGGTCAGCTTCGCATTCGGCACGACTTCCTTGATACGGTTCACCATGCCCGCAATGATGTCGACATTCGGCGTATCGGTTTCGATCCAGAGAAGATCAGCACCACCCAGCGTGAGGTTCGCGATACAGTCCTCGATCACACGCTCCGTTCCCGTCCCTTCGCGGAAGCGGTAGAGGCCATTCGGCAGGCGCACCGGCTTGACCAGCTTGCCATCCTTCTGCAGCGCCAGTTCACCATCCTGAAGCGGGTTGGAGTCGGAGATTTCTTCGGTTTCCAGCCATTTGATGTATTCGGACGCAAGGTCACCTGCCCCTTGGGAAACCGGAACCTTCTGGGTCAGGCCCGCGCCAAGGCTGTCCGTCCTCGCCACGATGACGCCATCGTCCACGCCGAGTTCCTCAAAGGCCAGACGGCAGGCGCGCAGCTTCTCGATGAAGTCTTCGCGGGGCACCGTCACCTTGCCATCCTGGTGGCCGCACTGTTTCGCATCGGAAACCTGATTCTCGATCTGCAGGCAGCATGCACCCGCCTTGATCAGTTCCTTCGCCAGCAGATACGTCGCATGCTCATTTCCGAAGCCGGCATCAATGTCGGCGATGATCGGAACGACGTGCGTCTCGAATGTATCGATGCGGTAGATGATCTCGTCCAGCACATCCTGGCTCGCGCCGGATTCGCGGGCCGCCGACAGCTCACGGAACAAGTCATTCAGCGCCACTTCATCCGCCTGACGGAGCGAGACATAGATTTCCTCGATCAGATCAGCGACGGCCGTTTTCTCGTGCATGGACTGATCCGGCAAATGGCCCCAGGTATTGCGCAGGCCGGCCACCATCCAGCCGGACAGGTAGACATAGGTACCCTTCGCCGTGCCGCGCATGCGCTTGACTGACTTGATCATCTGTTGCGCGTGAAAGCCGGACCAGCAGCCCAGAGACTGGGTGAACTTGGAATGGTCGGCGTCATAGGCCGCCATGTCGGCCCGCATCACACCGGCCATTTCACGGGCGATGTCGAGATGCGTGGAGTAAGTGTTCTGGATTTTCAGCTGGACGATGTCGTCTATGCTGATCCCGGCACGCGTCACACCATCCGGATAACGCTTGAGCGCCTCGGCGCGAAGTTCAGAATAGGTTGGACGATTGGACATGATCTTGTCTCCTTGAATGCAAGTAAATCTGTATGGGGATCAGGCGAGCTTGCGCAGCGCCTCATAGGCTGGGGTTGTCAGGAAGTCCGGCAGGTCTTCGCCGGTCGCCGTCTCGGTGAAGATATCTGCCGCAAGCCCATAGCGGCCTTGTTCATAGGCCTCCTCGCCAATGGCTTCGCGGATCTTGGCAAGCTCCTCGCCGAGGATTTCCGTGAACCATTCCCGGGAGAAGGACCGGGCCTCACCATTCTGCGCGACAATCTCCGCCGTGTGGTGGAGCCACTGCCAGATCTGGCTACGGGAAATTTCGGCCGTCGCCGCATCTTCCATCAGGTTGTGGATGGGCACCGCGCCGCGACCATTGAGCCAGGCGGCCGTATATTCGATCCCGACGGAGATATTGGTCCGGACCCCCGCTTCGGTGACCTCACCCGTGTGCGGACGCAGAAGGTCATCCCGGCGGATTGGCGGGAATGTCCGCTGGCTGCGCACCTGGTTGCAGGCGGGCATGTGCTCGTTGAAGACATCCATCGCCACCGGCACCAGCGCGGGGTGCGCCACCCAGGTGCCATCATGGCCCGCCTTCACTTCGCGCAGCTTGTCAGCCCGCACCTTGTCGAAGGCAGCCGTGTTTGCGGCCTCGTCATTCTTGACCGGGATCTGCGCGGCCATGCCGCCCATCGCATGGGCCCGGCGATTGTGGCAGGTCTTGATCAGCAGCAGCGAATAGGCATTCAGGAAGGCCCGGTCCATGCCGACCTGCGCCCGGTCCGGCAGCACATAGGCCGGGTTCTTCCGAAGCGTCTTGATGTAGGAGAAAATGTAATCCCACCGGCCGCAGTTCAGGCCGGCAATGTGGCGGCGGAGCTCATACAGGATTTCATCCATTTCGAACGCAGCCGGAAGCGTTTCAATCAGGACGGTCGCCTTGATGGAGCCGACCGGAATGCCGAGCGTTTCCTGCGCGAATTCAAAGACCTCATCCCACAGGCGCGCTTCAAGATGGCTCTCCATCTTCGGGAGATAGTAGAAGGGGCCGAGGCCGGCGGCGTGCAGTTTCGCCCCATTGTGGAAGATGTGGAGCCCGAAATCGAACAGGCTCGCCGACATGGGCTGGCCATCCACAAGAAGATGCGCTTCCTGCATGTGCCAGCCGCGCGGCCGGACGATCATGACGGCGGTCTCTTCGCCCAGCGCGTAGGATTTGCCGGACTTGGGGTCCGTATAGTCAAGGTTGCCGCGGGCATAATCCTGCATGTTGACCTGACCGTCGATCATGTTCGCGAAGGTCGGCGAAGACGCGTCCTCGAAATCGGCCATGAACATCCTGGCACCGGAATTCAGCGCGTTGATCATCATCTTGCGATCCACCGGGCCCGTGATTTCCGCGCGGCGATCCTGAAGCACGGCGGGAATCGGATCCACTTCCCAAACGCCGTCACGGATGGATTTGGTCTCCGGCAGGAAGTCCGGCAACTCGCCGGCGTCGAAGCGTGCCTGACGCGCGCGGCGCGCGGCCAGAAGCTCCATGCGCCGCGTCCCGAAACGGCGCTCAAGGCGAACCAGGAAGTCGAGCGCCCCCTCGGTCAGTACCCGGTCAACGCCCTCTACCTGTTTCCCGATCTCGATATGATCAGCTTCCCGGGGGGCGCGCTCCAACGCTTCGACAAATGTCATGATGTGCCTCGTCAATCACTATTGAATTGACACAACACTATTTACAATATCGCGAGAATTCGAGTACGTATTTGTTTCTATTGGGTTTTCTTGTTTACGATGTAACGCGCCGGGCGTGCTTCTTGTAACTTTTGTAAATTTCGGATCGGTTCATGGGTCAGCGCAAAGAGAAACTTCTGATTGGGGCAAAGCTGCGACGCCTGCGCCGCACGCTGGGCCTGACCCAGGCCCAGATGGCTGACGATCTCGACGTCTCTGCAAGCTATATCAACCTGATCGAAAGCAATCAGCGACCGGTCAGTGCTAAACTGCTCGTGGCACTCGCTCAGGTGTATGATTTCGACCTGAGCGATGTTGGCGGCGCCTCTGATGCGCGTCTCGCATCCGAATTGATGGAGGCGTTGCGGGATCCTGTCTTCGACGCGGGCCCTGTCGGAAAGAATGATGTGGAGGATGTGGTCAACGCCAACCCGGACATCGCCAAAGCGTTTCTGCGACTCTATTCCCGCCATCGCGAAATGAGCATTCGGCTTTATTCCGACGCAAATCCGCTGGCGGACCGCGAAAAGGTCGAAGTCCTTGAACAGACTGACCGCAGCGTCGACTCGGTGCGGGAATATTTTCATGAGAACCGGAACTTCTTTCCTGAAATCGACGAGGCAGCCGAAGCGCTCTCTGCCGAGCTTTTTCTGACCACGGATGAACCCCACACAACACTGACGGATCGCCTCAAGACGCGGCACAATTATCAGGTCCGCATCGTTCCGGCCCATGTGATGCCGGATCAGCTGCGCTATTTCGACCGCCACCATCGCAGAATTGACCTGTCAGAGCTTCTGCATCAGTCCGGACGCAGATTTCAGCTGGCCGTTCAGATCGCCCTGCTCGAATATTCGGATCTCATTTCCGATCATGTTGACCGGGCCGGACTGCCCGATCGCAGCGCCCGCAACCTGGCCAGCGTCAGCCTCGCCAACTATTTTGCCGCCGCCCTTCTGATGCCCTATTCCCGTTTCCTGAAGGAGTGCGAAACCACGAAGTATGATATCGAATTGTTGAGCCACCGGTTCGGCGCCAGTTATGAACAGGTTGCGCATCGGCTGACCACGCTGCAAAAGCCGGATGCGCGCGGCATCCCGTTCTTCTTCGTTCGCATGGACAGTGCCGGCAATGTGTCGAAGCGATTCAGCGCAGGCCGATTCCACTTCTCCAAGTTTGGCGGAGCCTGCCCGCTCTGGAACATCCATGACTGCTTCGCCACACCGGACCAGGTTCGGACCCAGATCATTCAGATGCCGGACAGCACGACATATTTCTCCATTGCGCGCACAATGTCCCGGTCTGAAGGGGCGTTTGACCGCCCCCCGACGAAATATGCCATCGGCCTCGGGTGTGACATCGCGTATGCGCCACGCCTGATCTATGCGCAGACCCTCAATCTGGAGGCCATTCCGGTGACATCGATCGGCGTGAACTGCTATATGTGCGAGCGCGAGAATTGCCCCTCAAGGGCGCACGCGCCCCTGAACAAGCGTTTGGTATTCGACACCCGGTCGCGCGGCGTTTCTGTCTTCCGGTTTCAGGACGGCTAGAACCGGCATCGGGAGACCACAGGCCCGCAAATGCGACTTGCCCCCCGTTTCGCGGGCACATAGACCGGGTATCCATGACGTGTCTTGAGCCCTTCACCCCGACGGACGGCGGCGGCCTACCTGCCGGAATCATTGCCCGCATGGTAGAGCACGGGTCTGCAGCTTTCGATGGCACGCCGCTCAGCCCGGAAGATGCGGTCCGGGTTTCCCGCATGAAGGCACCGGACAGGCGGCAGGAACTCGACCGCTCGCTGAGGGCGGTGCAGCGGGTCCTGCCGGACTGGCTCGGCCGACCAGCTGCCGATTGCACGATCATCCGGGATTCGAAAGGGGCGCCGACCCTGCCGGCACTACCGGGCACACGGATCTCCCTCTCCCGCACGGAAGGCTGGACGGCGGTCGCACTCTCGCCTTCCGGTGCCATCGGCATTGATGTCGAACGCATCCGCCCCCTCGAATGGCAGCCCATGCTCAGCATGGTGTGCGCCCCGGAAGAGGCGCGCCTGCTGCTCGGCCTCGACCATGGCGTGCTGGACGCCTTCTATCGACTGTGGACCGCGAAGGAAGCGGTGATGAAGGCGGCCGGCGAAGGGTTCCGGATGGGCGCGCCCAAACTGCGCCTGCCCAGTGCATTCCTGACGGGGGACGCTTGCGCAGCCAGCCTGTCCAGCGCGCATGGAACGTACGACGTGCGTTGCGCGCAGCAGGGAGACCTCATGGTCAGCCTTGCCATGGCCGCAGACTAGCCCCGGTCGACAAGCGCCAGGCTGAACGGGCCAACTTCATAGACCCGGAGTCCATCGCGCCACAGACTGCCCCTGGCCGTGACAAGATACCCGTCATCCCGTTCCTCGATCGCGGTGATCTCCATGACTGTCACAACCTCGCGCTTGTCGGGCGTGACCTGCCCGCGATAGCTCCACTTCATCGGCGCACCGGTGGCAATGGTCTCGACATGCGGCTCTGCCATACCCCTGTCGAGCCCCTTGAGAAGGATGGCCCGCGCAAGCAATTGGGCCAGCGCATCCAGCCCGAGCGATCCCGGCTGGACAGGGTCCTGATAGAAATGCGCCTTGAAGTACCAGGCATGCGGATCGACGGTCTGTCGCCCCCGGATCAGGCCGAGGCCCGCTTCGCCCCCTTCCGGATCGAAATAGTCGACAGTATCCAGCATGCGAAGGCGCCCGCCCGGCAGGCGTTTCTCGATCTTTCCTGTCCTCACTTTCTGTCCCGGCATATCAAATGCCGCCGAGAAATGCGGCTTGTCGGGAAGGCCGGCCTGCCTTGCCAGGGCCGCCGCCGGGAAGAAGCCGAATTGCGTGGTCAGGTCCAGCACCGGCACACCGTCCTTCAATGTCACTTTCACGGCGAAGGTGACAATCGTCATCGGCCCGACGCGCGAAAAGGACGTCAGCTCACTGTCGACAACCAGCGTGCCATCCTCCGGCCCGAGTTCGCGGTGCAGGACGCCGTCGCCCTCCAGATTGCGGAATTTGAGGTCCCCCGACAGGGCAAAGCCGCAATGGCTGGCAAGCCAGCCGCAAGGCTGCAGCGCGATCTCCGACAAGACCGCAAACGGCATGGCCCCGTTGCGATTTTCGTCGAAATACCAGGCATCCGGCGGGATATCATATTCCGCGCGGACCCGGGCTCCCTGTTCCCGAATGCCGGGCCGGGTCGACACATCCAGCACGCGCGTCATCATGTGATACGGTACCTGCGGCAGGCGGGGGACAATCCCTTCCCGGTCGAACCGGTCATACATCTTGCCGAACGCAGCGGACGGGGCGCCATTTGCGCAGTCCAGCAGCGCGGCATGGTCTCCCCGGCTTTCCCCCTGAGGTCCGGTCCGGATCGGCTGTTGCGCAACGCGCGGAGCCGGCCAGTCCCGGCGCAACCGCAGTCCGAAGCGCGGGCAATGGAATACCTTCTTGCCGTCTGAGCTGGCCAGAAGCGAGGCATAGATTTCCGGCGTCTCGCCATCGACAATCTCGTCGATGAACACTTCATAGGTCACATCGTGATCCGCATCCGGAATGACCTGCCCCCGGCAGACGAACTGCGCCATATGGCCCGGCACGGGTTCGAAAACATACCCGTCGCGTTCCGTCAGCAGTCCAGCGGCCGCCGCATAGAATTCGAGTGTCTGGACTGCGGCCTCGGCCATGAGTGTGCCCGGCATGCAGGGATCATTATGGAAGTGGCCATCATAGAACCAGAACTCCACCGGCACATGCGCCCGCGCCTTGAGGTATCCCCTGCCCCACGGCCCGCCTGCAGGATCGAAGGCTTCGACATCATCAAACAGGGCGAGCCGATCCTGCGGCAGGCGGTGCGGACGGGACCGCGCGGCGGCCACTTCGAACCCGTCGCCAAAACACGCCCACGCATCGCCGGCCCGATAGGCATCGACATCCTCTGCGGTGAAAGCCCGCTTCCGGCTGGCCCCTTCTGCCTCGAAGGGGGCGGGATGCGCGGTGGGCGGCGCATCCTTTGCGGCATCCCACATGACCCCCTTGCCGGAGGCGAGTTCCTCGTCACTGAAGAAGCCGGCCTGACCATTGCGAACCGAAAAGACACGTCGGTCACCCGCCATGCAATCATACTGGAAGAAGAACATGCGCACGCCGGCCAGTGTGGCATGACCCGTGATTTCGATCTGGAAGCGCAGCGTTTCGCCGGGCTCCGGCAAGCCGCCTTCATGGAACGTGATCTCGCATCCAAGCAGTCGGTAGACACGGTCATCCTGATTGCGGAAATCCGCGCCCATCCAGCCGATCAGGGTCAGATCGGCCTGACCACTTTCAATCAGCGGCCCGGGCCGGATGCGGCCATCATGGATGAACCACTGATCTTCGGTCAGATCAGTCTCGGTCCAGATGACCCCCGTGCTTTCCACGCCGGCTTCCGCATCGATCCCCGTGATACGATCGACCAGCAGAAGCGGCGGCGCCGGCAGGCGCACCTGACGGGCATATTTGTCCTGCTTTCTGAACGCCTTCCCGAAGAATGCGGACATTTTCTCACGGGCAGACTTCTCGATCTCAGGATAGTCCCAGTTCGGTCCCGTGGGTGTGCGCGGCAGGAGCGGTTCAGTGCCGGTAATAACCTTGCGGGGCGCTGGCAATGGACGATCCGTCGGGGGCGGCGCAAAGCGGGTCGCTCCTTCCGGAACAGCCTGCGCGCGCGACTTGGGATAGGCAATCGCGGACAGCGCAGGCGCCACCGGCATGCGGCCAACCCTGGCAAGCGGCGGCACGACCGGAATGGCATATGGCACCGGGCGCGTGAGCGGCCAGGGCGAAGGGCGCGCCGACCGATTGCGGCGGGCCGCTTCCAGCGCTTCGGCAACCGGCTTCATCCGGATTGCGCGCCCATCGGCAAACAGGAAGGCCGCAAGTTCCGCGACCTGTGACAGGTCGGCCGCCTCAATCCGATCGGTCGCGATGGCCCGATACGGCTTGTCTCTCAGAATGTTGCCCAGCGCCGATGTCAGCGTATCGCGCGGGCCCAGCTCCACAAAGGTGCGCACGCCATCCTTCCAGGCCTGCTCTACCGTAGGCGGAAAATCCACCGTATCGACAGCCTGCCGGGTTAGCATGTCGGCCGCGCGCTCGCTCGTCGGCTCGTAGGCGGCATTGATGGCATTGGCATAGAGACGGACCTTCGCGCCCTCATGCATCTTGCGCGTATGCAGACGACGCCACGTGTCCGCAAATGGCCGCATGGCCCTGGCGTGCACGATGAGGTGCTGATGCATCTTGGCGCCGCTGCCGGGTCCAAGCGCTGCGCAGACCCGTCGGCACGCTTCGGCCGGGCCACCGATCATGCAATCGTTTCGCGAATAGATGATGGTGATCTCGACGCCGTCATGTTTCGCGATCTCGGCCTTCACCGCCTCGACCGGTGCCTGGACCCGCCAGTTCGTCCAGTCGGCCGGAACGTTTGGCCCCCAGGCCTCCTTCGCGGTTTCGAAGTCGCCGCCAATATGGCGCTCATACATGGCGGCGTCGGAAATCTCGTCCAGAAGCGCGCCGGGATCCCGCCAGAACCCAAACGCAAACAGCGCATTGCTTTCACCGAGGGAGAGCCCGAGCGCGGCATCCGGTTTTACGCCCAGAATGTCCTGCAACAGGATGGCATGTGCCTGGCTCAGCAATGTACCCGCACACAATTGCTCGAATTCGCTCAAACTGGCCCGGGCGAGCAAGGGGGCAATCTCCGCCGCCTTGTCCAGTTTGGCCAGTCGCTGTCGCAATTCCGGGAAGGCCGACAAGAGCCCGCGTCCCATGCGCGGATAGACTGCGGCAGACCCGGTAAACATGAAGGCCAATTCGCCCTCGGCCTTGCCTTCGCCAAACCGGATGCCCTCGCCTTCCGGCACCCTGCCCTGCGCCAGGTCTGCCTGCGCCAGTTCCTTACGGATATGGAACTCTTCCTCGGTTGCGGCCACAATGGCGACCCGACACTTGCCTCGTCCCCCGGTCCTCCCGGAAGTGATGCGGGCGGCAAGCGCCGCCTTGTCCGTTGCCGATGCCCAGAACAGGAACGGCGTCGGGCGCAAGGCATCCGGCACCGGCACGGCAGATGCGGGTCGGAACATAATCGATCCGGCGCGGTTGGCAGGGCTCGCGCCAACCGCGATCACGTCGCGGCCCGTGTCTGTTCCCAGATCCGGCACAGCCCCGTCCGGGGTGAGAACCTGACCGCGCGCCGCCAATTGGGATCGCAGAGCCAGTTCGAAGAGTGTCGACGCGCAGGGAGCGACCCCGAAGACCGTATCGAGAACGTGTGTCTCGTCCGATGGGGCCTTGGTCTTCGTCCAGTCTGCCTGGCCGACTGTCCCGAACCTCCGGTCCCCTGCTGCATCCGCATCCTCTGCCCGTTTGAGCACGAGCGCGGCAGCCTGATCTCCGGGTCGGGCAGTCACGCCGAGAGCTGTCAGGGCAGCCGCGCGCACAGGCTCGGCCGCAAAGTCCGCCGCCGCCACAACCGCCATGTCGAGACGTCCGGCCTGCAAGGCTTCGCAGGCGAGGTCCAGCGCGGCCAGACCGGAAGCCGCCTCTGCGGACACTGAAAACCCCATACCCTGAAAGTCACGCGCATAGGTCACGCGGTTGGCGGTCATGTTGGCCATTGCGCCGAGCACGGTGGCCGCCTGCAAGGGCGGAGCAATGGCCGACTGACTCGCCATGTACGTATCCGTACCGGGAGACAGAGCACTCAGCGCCGACAGGCGCTCCCGCAACAGCCAGCGCGCCGAATCCGATGCGCACCCCATGGCGGTAAAAATGCCGACCCGGCGGGGATCGACGGGCGCAGTGTCTCTCAGGGCTTCCTCGACCGTGTCGAGAATGGCCAATTGCTGCGGCTCGGCTTCCATCAGGTCCATCGGCGGAGTCCGCGCCGATTTCGGATCTGCACCGACATTCGTGCAGGCAGGTACAGGTTTCAGCGGGTGATTCATGATCCGGCGCACGACCGCGTCCGCACCACGATCCCCACCGGCCATGAGGGCAGTTCCGCAGACCACGATGTCGGGTATGGACGCTTCTTCCTCGGGAGCGCCTGTCGCTTCAGCCTCGGACATGTACTGGTCCAGAATCAGGTGCGCATTGTTGCCGCCGAATCCGAAATTGCTGATCGCTGCGCGACGGACCCCGTTGCGGGGCTCCCAGCTGGCGGCCTCCTGGATAACGCGAACTCCGTCGCCCTGCGCTGGCGTGATCAAATCACCGTCAATCGGCGTGGGCGGCAGGCTCTCCCGTTTGAAGGCTTCTGTCAGCTTCAGCAGGCTGGCCAGTCCGGCGCAAGTGATGAGATGGCCCGTATTCGCCTTCAGGGACCCGATGGCGAGGTCTTCGTTTCCGGCGAACATGTCGACGGAGGCCCGCACCTCAACCCCGTCACCAGTGGGCGTGCCGGTCGCATGGCATTCAAGATAGGACACGCTGGCCGGCTCGAGGCCCGACATGTCATAGGCCCGCTGCATAGCTTCCGCCTGCCCCTCCCCCGAGGGAGCGAGAAGTCCCTTTCGCCGGCCATCATTCGACAGGCCGATCCCGCGAATGATGCCATGCACGCGATCCTTCTTGCGGACATCGGAGAGGCGTTTGAGGACAACGGCCACGGCACCCTCGGATGGCACAAGTCCGTCCGCCCCCTGCACAAAGGGCCGGGACCGTCCGGTCGGGCTCAAGGCCTTCAAGGCGTCAAATCCGATATGCAGGATCAGATTGTCCGCAGCATTGACCCCTGCAACAAGCGCGCAATCGATCGCCCGTGATTGAAGACGACGACACGCAATCTCCAGGGCATAGAGTGAGGACGCACAGGCCGCGTCCAGAGAGAAGGCCGGACCGGACAGGCCCAACACGCCTGCAATCAGGTGCGGCGGCAAGGACGCATTCAGCGTTTCGCGCGGATCACCGGCGGCCTGCCCTGCCCAATGGCTGGCCGCGTGCCCCGCATGCGCTGCGGTCGGGTAGGACAGATTCGCCACGAACACTCCCCCGCGGCCCTTGCGGATTTTCGGCGCGCGCGCATCCGCCCATGCCTCCATGGCAGCATGAAGCGACCAGCTGCATACGGGGTCCAGCGCGGCTGCCGACCGCCATGCCTCTGGTATCCTGTCCGGATCGAACACAGCGTCGAACCCATTGATCGTCCCGGAAACATAGCCGCGTTCCCCGGAATTCACCGCGGACAGGCCCAGCCGCTCTGGCGCGACGGGTCCGTACACGACGCGTTTGTCAAAGACAATGTCCCCCAGTTCCGCCGGACTCATGGCACCGGGAAGGACACATCCCTGTCCAACAATCGCAATGGGCTCGAACCGGTTCGACATGCTCATCCTGCCCACTCGTCCCCGATCAGCAATTCCACCTCGGATCGGTCGCCCTGCAGGATCTGGTCTGCAAAAATCCGCGCGCCATCCTCAAGGCCGATCAGGGAGATGCCGCGAGCGGCGAAATGACCGGCCAGCGAAGAATCGACCATGCCACCCGCCCACGGGCCCCAACAAAAACTCTTCACAATGGCGTCCGGAAGATCGGCCGCAAGTTTCCGGGCCACGGCCCCCAGCCAGGCATTCGCCATTGCATAATCGCTCTGCCCGGTATTTCCGAACACGGCAGACGCTGACGAGAACAGGCCAACATGCCGCAAGCGGGAGGGATCGAGCACATCCAGCAGCATGGCGAGGCCTTCAACCTTTGGCCCGAATACATGCGCGACATCCTCACGGGTCTTTTTCAGCGCGAGGCCGTCTGCCAGAACCCCTGCTCCGTGCACCAGGCCGGTGATGGGACCGTATTGCTGTGTGGTCGCATCCACGGCCGACACGATACTGTTGCGATCCGACATGTCTGCCTGAAGATAGACTGCCTGCGCCCCGGATGCCGTGATGGCGTCCAGGGTCGCGCGGATTTCCTGTCCTGCGAGCAGTGTCCGGGCCTCCCGGTCGATGTCCGGCAGGGAGGGCTTATGCCCGCCGGCCCGTGCGGCGGCGATCAATGCGCCGCGCAATTGTTTCGTATCCGTAGTGACCTCGACCCCTGCCGGCCATGGCGCAATAGCTGACCGGCCCGCGAGCACGAACACGCTGCCGGGCTGCCGTCGGGCGAGTTCCATCACGCATGCCGAAGTGACCCCCCGCGCGCCGCCGGGCGCAAACCAGACATTGCGGGTCGAAGGCACCGAAGGAGTAAGTCGCGGCGCGCCGGCAATCTGTTGGACCGAAGCGCCATCGACCGTCAGGTTGGCATCCTGCACGCCCGCAGCGAGCGCGCGCAGGATGAGCGCAGCCTTCTCCTCCACCGGGGCTGCCGCAGGAAGCGACCAGGTTGCAATCTGTTGCCCCGGCCATTCCTGTCGCAGGGTGCGGGACAGTCCGCCAAGCCCGGACAGGCGGTCGAAATCGTCGGCCTCTGCAGGCTGCAGCAGCACAATCCGGGCGCCGCGCTGGTGAAGGATCCGGCACTGATCCAGCACTTGCCAATGGCGTTCGGTGACCGGCAGGCCGGAAAGTCCTTCCGTCAGAATAACGGTACGCGCGCCGGACCCCATCGCATCCAGCAGGCCCGCACCGGCACCCTCCCTGTTCAGGACGCCGACAAGTGCACGCGCCATGTCGGGGTCTGCCTCCGATACGGCGAAAGGCCCCTGCGATGCCAGATCCTCGCGCACGTCGAAGGGATGCAGCGCTCCCATGGAAACCACACGTACCGAGCTTTCATAGTCCGGGACCGGGCCGGCCTGAGGGCCGGGACGGGAGAGCGCTGCGGGCGCTCCGCCGTCCCCTATCCAAAAAAATCCGCGATGGCCCGGATCGTGCGCAGATCAGCCAGCACTTCCGGGTCGACTTCAGGCAGCTCCGGATGCTGGTCGCGCAAAGCTGACAGGATTTCCACCTGCTTGATCGAATCGACACCCAGTTCGCCTTCGAGGTCCATATCGTCCTCCAGCATGTCTTCCGGATAGCCGGTCTTCTCTGCGATCAGGGCCCTGACCGTATCGGCGGAGATCGCCCCAGTGGGCACAGCCGCCATGGGCGCTGGAGCAGGTGCTGCAGACGCGGCCGTCTGCGGTGTGCCCGCGTTCGAGGCATCGATCATTGCCGCAATGGCAGAGATGGTGCGCAACTCGACCAATTGTTCCGGGTCGATCTCAGGCAGGTCCGGCATCCGTTCGCGCAGTGTGGAGAGGATTTCCACCTGTTTGATCGAGTCGACGCCGAGTTCTCCTTCAAGGTCCATGTCTGGTTCGAGCATGTCTTCCGGATAGCCGGTCTTCTCCGCGATGATGCTGCGCACGAGGCTGATGGCATTCCCGCCCCCCGGCGCCAGGGCCGCGGGGGCAGCCGGTTCGGCAACGGGATGTGTCTGAACAGGTGCGGCAGCCGGCTTTGGTGCAGGTGGCGGCGCTGCAGCTGGCGGAGCCGCCTGCGTAGCGATATCGGGATGCGCGGGCATGGCAGGCGGCGGCGACGCCACCGGGGCCGGCAAGGCCACCGGAACTTCACTGCGAACCGGCTCACTCGGTACATGACCGGCCAGTTGGGCCGCGACGTTCAGGAAGGCTGAGTGCGCGGTAGACATGGCCGCCATATAGTCCGCATGGCGCTGTGAAACTTCCTGCATGATCCGTTCAGTCGTGGACGCCGGAGCGGCGAACCCTGAACTTCGTTGCGGGGCGGAGTGTGAACCGGCGGAAGATTTGTCTTGGGTCATGGGAGTGCCTGTCTGTTCTGGAAGGTCTTGAACACTCGGGCGTGGCATGGACTCTGCCTGAGCGGGAGGAGGGCTGAACGCAGCCGCTGCCGCGGCTGGTTCCTGGACGGATGGTTTTTCCGGATTGGGCGGTGCCCGTCCAGCCGCGCCATTGGCGGGCGGATAGGGTTTGTTGTAATTGCCCCCGGTGATCTTCACTGCATGCTTCGACGGCGCAGGCCGGGGCGGCTGCGCCGGCAGGCCCTCGAACAGGGCGGCATAATCGAGATCGAGACCGGACACGCCCAGTGTCGCGATCGCCAGCAGGAACTGGTTCACGCCATTGCGGCGTTTGTGGTCCAGCGACACGGCAAGGTGTGGCCGCTCGCCCAGAATATGCCCGACAAGCCCGGTTACGACCCCGCCTGGGCCGACTTCAACAAATACCCGCGCCCCGTCCGCATACATGGCCTCGACCTGGTCCCGGAAGCGGACCGGCTGGATCAGCTGGTCAGCGATGAAGGCCGGCAGGTCTGCGACCTTGGCCTTGTATTTGCCCGCCGTGGCATTGGCATAGACATCCAGTTTCGGCGCGCGCAGCTTCTGCTTGCCCAGCACCTTCTCGAAGGGCGGAACGGCTTCGGCCACGATCTCGGAATGGAAGGCCGTGGCCACCGGCAGCAGGCGGGCCTTCAGGCCCCGCGCATCGCATTCGACCTTCGCTGCCTCCACCGCGTCCTGCCCGCCGGACAGGACGACCTGATCTGGCCCATTGTCATTGGCCAGGACCAGCCCCTGCCCCACCGTCTTCAGCACTGGCGCAATCGTCTCGGCATCGGTCTGGACAGCAAGCATGGCCCCCTTCGTGTTACCCGCAGCCTTTGCCATCAGCGCGCCGCGCTCTGCCGCCGCGGTGAGCGCGGTGTCGGCATCCATCACCCCGGCCAGGTGCAGGGCCATGATCTCGCCGAAACTGTGCCCGGCCGCCATGTCCGCCGCCAGGCCGAGCCGTGACAGCAGGCCGAGTTGCGACAGTGCAACCGCGGCAATGGCCGGCTGGGCATGCTGCATCTCGGTCAGGGTCTGGGTCTGCGCTCCGAAATCGACCTGATCAAAGGCCGCTGGCGGGAAGGACAGCCTGTCCAGCCGCAGCTTGCCGGTCCGCTTGTGGCTGGCCGCCCGGTCCCAAGCCTCGCGCGCTGCCGGGAAGGCCATGGCGAGGTCTGATCCCATGCCGACATACTGGCTGCCCTGCCCCGAGAACATGAAGGCGATCTTGCCCTCGACCGGCGCGTCAAGCGATGCGAAACAATCCACCTTGAACGGACGAACGCCGATCTCTCCCGCCCGAACCTGTGCGGACAAGTTCGCAGCCTTTGCCTCCAGGTCGGACACGGATTCGGCGATGATCGCCGCGCGCGCCACAGCCCCCGGATCAAATCCGGCATGGCTCTGCGAAGCGGCATGCGCGAGCGCGGCGTCCTCCAGGCCGTCAGCGACGCCCGTAATGGCCGCGGCAAGCGCCTCGGCGGAATCGGCGCTGAACAGGAACAATTCTGCCGGAAGCACCCGGTAGGGCCGGACCGCCGTCTTGCCGGTATATTCCTCCAGCGTGACATGGAAATTGCTGCCCCCGAAACCGAAGGAACTGACCGAGGCACGGCGCGGCCGTTTCTTCGGTGCGATCCACGGACGCGCCTCTGTGTTCAGATAGAAGGCACTGCTGTCCTTGATGACGTCGGCTGGCTCCTCGACCTTGATCGTGGGCGGAAGGATTTTCCGGCTGAGCGCATTTACGACCTTGACGAGACTCGCCGCACCTGCGGCCGCTTTCGTATGACCGATCTGGGACTTGATCGACCCCAGCGCACACCAGGGCGCGTCAGTCTCGACCTCGCCGAACACAAGATGCAGACCGTCCAGCTCAGCCTTGTCCCCGGCCTTGGTGCCTGTGCCATGCCCCTCCACCAGGTCCACGGCGTCCGGACCGTAACCTGCCTGCGCATAGGCCCGCTTCAGCGCGCGGGCCTGGCCTTCCGGGACCGGCGCATAGATTGCCGTACCCTTGCCGTCAGAGCCGCCACCGAGCCCCCGGATCACGGCATGGATCGTGTTGCCATCCCGCTCGGCATCCTCTAGGCGCCGCAACGCCAGCATGCCGATCCCCTCTCCCAGCATGGTGCCGTCTGCCGCGTTCGAAAACGGCCGGCAATCCCCGGTCGGAGACAGGGCTGGTGTTTTCGAGAAACACATATACATCAGAATGTCGTTCAGCGCGTCGACCCCACCGGTGAGCACCGTATCGCTGTCGCCCGAGCGAAGCTCGTGCAGGGCAATGCTCAGCGCGGACAGGCTGGATGCACAGGCCGCATCCGTCACCATGTTGCTACCGCCAAGATCGAACCGGTTGGCAATTCGTCCGGCTACGACGTTTCCAAGCAGGCCGGGAAAGGTTGCTTCCTGCCATTCGACATAATGGCTTTCGATCCGCTCGGCGAGCGCCGCGACCTCGCTTTCCGCCAAGCCGGCCTCACGCATGGCGTTGACCCAGACAGGCCGCTGCAGCCGTCCGGCCATGTGGGCAGTGAGTTCGGTGGCAGACGCCACACCGAGAACGACACTGGTGCGGGACTTGTCGATGCGCCCTTCACTGTCCCGCTCAATGTCCTGCAGCGTTGCATAGGCCGCGACAAGGGCCAGCAATTGCGCCGTATCCGTTCCTTCCATCGCCTTTGGCGGAATGCCGAATGTCAGCGGGTCGAACGCGACGGGATCGATGAACCCTCCGCGGCGGCCATAGGTCTTGTCCTTCGCGCGCGGGTCTGCGTCGTAATAATCCTCGGTCAACCAGTGACTCGGCGGCACATCCGACAGGAGATCGCGTCCTTCGAACACGTCGCGCCAGAAGCCGGTGACATCTCCCCTGCCCGGGAAGATGGCACCCATGCCGACAATGGCGACCGGTTCAGCGGGGCCTTTGGTCATGATGGAAGGACCTTCTGTCTTGTCATCTCAGAGAAACTTTCTCGGCAGGTAGGAAAAGGCGCTGGGGGGCACGGCGATGCCGCTCGCCCGCATCTGGCCGGCCCGTGTCAGCCGAGCAGCGCCCTCCATCAGGTTCAGGGCAATCTGGCGCACGGTCCGGTTCTCGATCGGCTCAAGGAACGTCCCTGCAACCCATTCATTGAACGCCCCCTGCGCGGGGCCACACCAGATCTGGTAGTCTGGCACGCGGTCAGGATTCCCGTCGCGCGCCCATTGCGCGCCCATGAACAGGTAACGCCGCGCCACCAGTGCCAGGCGCTTGTTGCCGTCCGCCTCGGCCCGCGCCGCTTCTTTCGGATTGGATTGCCTGATGAAGGCCCGCGTCTGCTCCCAGGCTGTCTCGAAGGGCTCACCGAGAACATCTTCCAGCCAGTCACGGTCCTTGCCGTCCAGGGTCTCAAACGACGCGCCGGACTTGTACAGCGCATGCAGCTTGCGCGCCCGCATGGCGAACAGGGTCCCCCGCTTCAATACCTGAACTTCGACGCCCTGTTCGAACATGTCCGCCGCCGGGGCCATGCCGACATCAGCCGGGCCGGCCCTGGCCAGCAATTGGCGGGCCGGCTCTGACAATCCGGACTCGACCGCGGACTGGTTGACCGAACCCGTCAGCACATAGGCGGCGCCCATCTGGAACGCTGCCGCAATCCCATGCGGAGTGGCCATGCCGCCTCCGAGCCCGATCCGGATCGCGTTGCCATCAATGCCGGTTTCTGCCGCCACCCGGTCCCGCGCCAGAGACAGGGACGAGAACAGCGGCGCAGCAGACCGGTTGTCGGTGTGGCCGCCACTGTCGGCTTCAGCTGTAATGTCCAGCGCCACCGGGACTTGCGCGGCAAGCTCCGCCTGGTCTTCCGTCAGGTGGCCCGCGGCGACGAGGTCTTTCAGAGTCCGTTCCGGCGCAGGCCGCATGAATTGCGTAGCCACTTCGGCCCGGGAGACTTTCGCGAAGACATGATTGGCGCGCCGGATCGCTCCGGTCGTATCTCGCGACAGGCCCACCGCCGTGTAGCGCACGATATCCGGTGACAGGCGCATATAGGCCGATGCCGAGACACGGCGCACGCCCATGGACAGGAACAGATCAACGACCCGCGTCTCATAGCCCGGCTGCTGCGGGGAATGGATAAGGTTGGCCCCCCAGGCTGTCTGCCCCGGGGCGATACCCGCCTTGATCTCGCGGACCCCGGCCTCAATCGCCTCAGGCTTCAGGCCGGCGCTGCCATAGAAACCAACACATCCTGCGCGCACGGCCTCGATGACCATTTTGGGTGTGGCGATGCCGCGCGCCATTTCACCGACGACATAATTGAATCGCGCGCCGTGCGCCTGCGCAAAGGCCGCGTCTCCAAGCCATTCCGGATAGATTGCGCCCAGCCGGATTTGCCGGGCGTCCTCCGGGCCGGACTGCAGGGCGCCATGCCGCACGAACACGTCCACGTCTTCGCGAACATGTTCCAGCAGCTGATCCAGCGATCGACCCATAGCCATCCTGCTCACTCACCCCGCATTCTGCGGGGCCCCTGCGCGACTCAGCCGCGCGCACAATTGAGGGAAGCGCACCTCCGGAAAGGTGTCAAAAACCCTCAGCAGCGTTACCGAGACAGCCGAAGCTCTCTCCCTCCGAAGGCTACTTTATTGTCAGGAATCCAGAACGCAACTTCAAATAGATATTTTTTTTATTTCTATTCTTGGTTAATTTCTGACCGGTGCTGGAACAGTTGCTGTGCACCACCTTACCGCCGTGCAAGGCGCGGGCCACAGACGATCCCCGCCATGACCACAGAATTGCCATGAAATCAGGTTTTTGACACGCAAACGAGCGAATGAGGGAACTATCAGGGCACCCTTGCGTCCCAATCTGGGACCACCTAGTGATCCATATCAAAGTTCGGGCATTCGCCATCTGCCAGGCGTCCATCGGCGCCAAGCTCAGGCTAGAGGAAAATACCAGCGTGAAATATCTGAGACATGTCGTAGCCGCGGCGGCGATTCTCGCACTGCCTGCCGTCTCCGCCACCGCAGACAGCCGGGATCGGACCGACGACATTGCCGTCATGGGCTATGTCGAGGACGTCTTTGTCGGCAAGCTCGGACTGGAAATGAAGGGCAAGCTGGATACAGGTGCCGATTCCAGCTCTGTCTTCGCGCGCGATGTCCATATCTACAACAAGTCCGGCAAGGATGACTGGGTTCGCTTCCGGCTGGTCGGGAAGAATGGCCGCACCGTCCGGTACGACCAGAATGTCCGCCGCTTTGCGCTGATCAAGCTGAAGACCGGCGGCACCATCCGCCGCCCGGTCATTCACCTTCCGCTATGCATCGGGGGAGTCAGCGGTCTGGCCGAAGTTAATCTGGCCGACCGGGAAGAATTCGAATACGACTTCCTTGTGGGGCGTGAATTCATGGCATCCAGAGTGCTGGTCGATTCCTCGTCGACATTCATCGCCGAAGGCAGCTGCGAAAACGACGACCGTGAATAGTTTTACACATACCAGACTTCTGGCGCTGATCCTCGCCGCCATCGGGCTTGGAATCTTTGCTACAAAAGTGTTCCAGCTGGATTATCCGCTTGCCCCTGGCGCGCAGACAACGACCTGGGATTTCGAGATCTATCTGGATTTCGACACAAGCAACCAGCCTGTGCGGCTGGAGGCCTACATCCCGTCCAACAGCGAAAATCGCCGGGTCTCGCAGGAGCAATTCTACAATGGCGCCTTCGGCCTGCGCCTGAATTCGCGCGAGGAAGAAGGCCGGACGGCCATCTGGACCTACCGGTACCCGAATGACCGCAAGGTGTTGCGCTATCGCGCCCGCCTGCTGGGAGAGACAACGGCCAGCCCATTGCCGGAAAGCATGCGCCGCAAGCTGCGCCGCGCGGCGCCGGAAACCGAGAATGATCTTGAACGCCAGGCGTTCCTCGTCTGGTCCACCGATTTGCGCCGCCGCTCTGCCGACGATGAATCCCTGGCGGACCTGGTTCTGGAGGAAATCTTCGTGGATGGCGATGTGGACGAGGTGGAAGCCCTCCTGTCCCCCGCCCTCCCCCGTCAGATCGCACGCCTTGCGCTGGCCCGCGACGTCCTCACCAGCCAGGGCATTCCTGCCCGCGTCGCCAATGGCGTTTACCTTGACCAGTCCCGCCGCCGCGCGGAAATCCGGCACTGGCTGGAATACCATGCCGATGGCAGCGACCGCCGTTACTTCCCCGGACCGGACCCGAACGAGTTCTTCACCATCTGGCACGGCACCAAGGATTTCATTCGCGCCGAGGGCATCTCCGATCTGGAACTTCAGGTAAGCCTTCAGCCCGTAAATGCCGCCGTGGCGGATGTCGTTCAGCGTGTGGCCAAGGATGAAGGCTCGGCCATGCAATGGTTCTCGTTCAACCGCCTGCCGATCACGACCCAACTGGTCTATCAGGTGCTCGTGACCATTCCGGTCGGCATCCTGATGCTGGTCTTCCTCAGACAGTTCATTGGGCTGCAGACCCTTGGCACGTTCATGCCGGTGCTCATCGGCATCGCCTTCCGCGAAACCGCCCTGGTGAATGGCGTCATCCTGTTCACCGCCCTCATCGTTCTGGGGCTGGCCGTTCGCTTCTATCTGGAGAAACTCAAACTGCTGCTTGTGCCGAGGCTGGCCACCGTCGTTGTCTTCATCGTCATCTGCATGGCAGTCATCGCCCAGATCATGGCCAATAATGGTCAACGGATCGGCCTGTCGATCTCCCTGTTCCCGATGGTCATCCTGACCATGACCATTGAGCGCATGTCGATCGCCTGGGAGGAATACTCCCCGACCGAAGCCATCAAGCAGGGCATTGGCAGCCTTCTCGTGGCCGCCGCAGCCTATCTGGTGATGACCAACCGGCATGTTGAATATCTGATGTTCAACTTCCCAGAACTTCTCCTCGTCATCATGGCCATCTGCCTGATGATGGGCAAATACACCGGTCTGCGGCTCAGCGAGCTGATCCGTTTCCGGGAACTGGACACGCGGAAATGATCGGACGCTATCGGGCTTTGCGGCGCGCCGGACTGCTCGGCATCAACGAGCGGAACCTGCGGCTGGTCAACGAGCTCAATCCGCGCAAGCTGATCCGGCTGGTCGATGACAAGCGCGAAACCAAGCGGCTGGCCATCGCCGCAGGCATTCCCACGCCGGAACTGTATGGCGTAATCGCCAATCCGTTTCACATGCGCCACCTCGAATCCTATCTCGACAAGCCGGATGGTGTGGTGATCAAGCCGGCCAATGGCTCGCAGGGGAACGGAATCCAGGTTTTGATGGAGCCGATGCGGGGCGGTTGGCGCCGCTCCAATGGCCAGCGGGCACTGCTCGAGGACATCCGCTTCCACGTCAACAATATCCTGTCAGGCATGTACAGCCTCAGCGGCCAGCCGGACGTGGCCATGTTCGAGTATCGCGTGAAGTTCGACGAAATCTTCAATCCGATCTCGTTTGGCGGAGTGCCGGACATTCGCATCATCGTCGTGCGGGGCATCCCCGCCGTCGCCATGGTCCGCCTGCCGACGGCCGAGTCGGACGGCAAGGCCAATCTGCACAAGGGCGGCGTCGGCGTGGGCCTGGATCTTGTCAGCGGCAAGACACTGAGCGGCATGCAGAACGGCAAGACCACGGACATTCACCCGGACACGGCAAACCCGCTGCGCAATTTCTCGGTCCCCCATTGGGACACGATGCTGGAAATGGCCGCCAAGGCCTATGACGTGACCGGCCTCGGCTATCTCGGCGCAGACATCGTTCTGGACAAGACCAAGGGGCCGCTGCTGCTGGAACTCAATGCACGTCCGGGCCTGGCTATCCAGGTTGCCAACCGGATGGGCATCCGCCCCTTGCTGAAGGCCACGCTGGAAGCCGATACCGAAGGCATGGACGCACTTGCCCGGGTGGACCTCGCGCGCAAGCTTTATCGCAACCATGTTCCCGAACCCGTCTGAGCGGGCTCAGGCGGCGTCAGAACTCATAGTCCGGCAGGGAATCGAAGGCGAGCTTCAGCGCATCGCCCCAGCGTGATGACACCGTCAGGAAATAGGGATCGTCCTCATTGATCCGGCGCGACTGGCCCACCTGGAACGATCCCTCCTCCAGCGTCTGCAGGTCCAGCGGCATGCCGACCGACAGGTTCGCCTTGAGGGTCGAGTCGAAGGACACATAGAGCAGCTTGACCGCTTCCTCGAACGTCATGTCCGGGCGGAAGGCCCGCAGCAGGATCGGCCGGCCATATTTTGTCTCGCCAATCTGGAAGAAGGGCGTCTCGTCGCTTGCCTCGATGAAATTGCCTTCCGGATAGACCATGAAAAGCCGCGGCTCCATACCGGCAATCTGGCCGCCCACGATCAGGGTCGCGCCGAATTTTGCTTCCGCATCCGGTCCGTCATTGCCCTGGGTGCGGATGACTTCCTTCAGCGTGTCGCCGACCAGACGCGCCACCTGGAACATCGTGTCGGCCGCCATGATGCTCGGATTGCGCTCTTCAGGGGCTTTCATCCGTTCTTCCAGCAGGCTGATCACCGCCTGCGTCGTAGCCAGATTGCCTGCCGTCAGGATGGTGATCACACGCTCGCCCGGAACCTCCCAGGTGAACATCTTCCGGAACCGGGAAATATTGTCGATCCCGGCATTGGTCCGGGTGTCCGACATGAAGATGAGCCCCCGGTCCAGCCGCAGCGCCACGCAATATGTCACCTGAAATGTCTCCGTTCGCGCCTGACACCGACCCTATTGCTGAACCTGTATGGAGACGACGAGATTCTCGTCCCCCGCCCCATAGACCAGCCCCCGGATCGGCGCGGCATCATCATAGTCCAGCCCGGTTGCGATCTGAATATAGCGTGCGTCGGGACAGATGCCATTGGAGACATCAAACCCGGTCCAGCCGAGCCCGTCCACCCAGGCTTCCGCCCAGGCATGCCCGGCTTCCTGCTCGATGCGGTCTGTCATCATCAGATACCCGCTGACATAGCGCGCCGGATATCCCAGAAGCCGCGCCGCCGCGATGAAGACATGCGCATGGTCCTGGCAGACCCCCTGCCCGGCCTCCAGCGCCTGTTCGGCCGTTGTGCGGGAATCGGTCTGGTCCTTCTCATAGCGGATGCGGGCGGCAATCTCGGCCATCAACTCGTGCAGCACGCCGACATCGGCGGTCTCGCTCGCGCCAATGCCGGAGACCAGCGCGCGCAGATTCTTCGCCGGCGCCGTCAGCGGGGTCGGCCGCCGATAGAGCCACAGCGGCACCAATTGCCGGTGCCCGCCCGTCACCCCGGATGTGTCATGCGTCTCGACCTCCCCGCGCACGCTCACGGACACGCTCGGCGTGTCGGACTCGACCAGGATCAAATCCACCAGGTTTCCATGATGGTCGGTATAGCCCGTTTCCCGGCGCGCGCCCTCCAGCACGAGATCCCAGGACAGGATCGACTGTGAGGCGAGATTGACCGGCCGCTTGCGCACCTGCTGCAGCGCATAGGGCACCCCCGTCTCATAGGTATAGGTCGAAGTGTGATCGACAGTCAGACGCATGCCCTACTCCGTGAACCGGTAATCTTTTTCGATCTGCTGCGAGAGCGCTGCATTGCGCCGCAGGAAATCGGACAGGAATTCGTGCAGGCCCTCGTCGAACACATTCTGGATCGTCGTGGCGGTGAGGCTTGCCTCCAGCGAGGCGGCAAGATCGTGAGCCGGCAGGCGCTGGCCATATTGCCGGAAGAGACATTCGAGCTGGAAGCTGATCGTGTCATAGCAATAGGCCAGCGAGCGCGGCATCCGCTTGTCGAAGATCAGGAAGTCCGCAATCGTCAGGGGCGTGATGTTCCCGCCGTTCAGCCAGTGGAATGACCGCTGTGCGGAGGCGGACCGCAGGATCATCTCCCATTGCACATTGTCGAGCGACGACCCGACCGAGGCACTGGACGGCAGGAGGACATAATACTTGGTGTCCAGGATTCGCGCCGTATTGTCTGCCCGCTCGCTCATGATGCCCAGCATCACGAAATTGTAGATGTCATTGCGCAGCATCGTGCCGGTGGTCGCGCCGCGCACTTGCGCGCCCTGCTGCCGGATCATGGCCAGGATGTCCGGCAGGTCCGCCTCCGAGGGGGTCCGCTTCAAGGCGGCCTGAACGGCCAGCCAGAAATCATTGATCGCTTCCCACATTTCGCGGGTCAGCGCGGTACGGGTCATGCGGGCATTCTCGCGCGCAGCATGCAGCGCCGACATGACACTCGACGGATTGCTCCGGTCCCGGAGCACGAAATCGGCCACCTTGCCGCCGGAGATGGATTCGTGCCGGGCCAGATAGGAATCGCAACAGCCTGCCGTGACGATCACCGATCGCCATTCCTCCTCGCCCGGCTGCGACCGTGTCAGGGCCATGCGAAACCCCGCCTCCACCAGTCGGCTGGCATTCTCCGCGCGCTCCAGAAGGCGGGCCATCCAGAACAGGCCCGATGCGGTCCGTCCCAGCATGCCTATCCCTCCTTCAGGACCCAGGTGTCCTTGGTGCCGCCGCCCTGGCTGGAATTCACCACGAGCGATCCCTTCTTCATCGCCACGCGCGTCAGCCCGCCCGGTGTGACGTCCACCCCATCGGCCGAAACCAGCACAAACGGGCGCAGGTCCACATGGCGCGGCGACAGCCCGCCCCGGGTCAGGACGGGCACGGTCGACAGGGCCAGGGTCGGCTGCGCGATATAGTTTCCGGGCCGCGCTTCCAGTTTCTTGCGGAACGCGGCGATCTCCTTCTTGCTGGCAGCTGGCCCCACCAGCATGCCATACCCTCCGGACCCGTGCACTTCCTTGACGACAAGGTCCTCGAGATTGTCCAGCACATAGGCCAGCGCGTCCGACTCCGCGCAGCGCCAGGTCGGCACATTCTTCAGAAGCGGTGCCTGGCCGGTATAGAATTCGACGATGTCCGGCATGTAGGAATAGATCGCCTTGTCGTCGGCAATGCCGGTGCCCGGCGCATTCGCAATCGTGATGCCCCCGGCCCGGTAGACATCAAAGATGCCCGCAACGCCCAGCATGGAATCCGGTCGGAAGTTCAAGGGATCCAGGAAATCGTCATCCACCCTGCGATAGAGCACATCGATTGGCTCATACCCCTGCGTCGTGCGCATTGCGACGCGGCCGTCCACAACCCGCAGATCATGGCCTTCAACCAGTTCGACACCCATCTGGTCGGCCAGGAAGGCATGTTCGAAATAGGCCGAATTGTGAATGCCCGGCGTCAGGATGGCCACGGTGGGACGGCTGCCGGCAGTTTGCACCGGGGCCGACCGTTCCAGCGACCGGCGCAGCGCCATCGGATAGCCTGAAACCCGCTGCACTGGCATCTGGGCGAAGAGTTCCGGGAACATCTTCAGCATGGTTTCGCGGTTTTCCAGCATGTAGGAAACACCTGACGGGGTGCGGGCATTGTCCTCCAGAACAAAGAATTCGTTCGGACCGGTCCGCACCAGGTCGATGCCGACAATATGGGTATAGATGCCACCGGGCGGGTCAAAGCCGATCATCTTCGGAAGGAAGGCATCATTGTCCCGGATCAGGTGTTCCGGAAGGCGGCCGGCCCGTACAATCTCCTGACGGTGATAGATGTCATACAGGAAGGCATTGATCGCGCGAACTCGTTGCTCGATCCCCCGCACCAGCAACGCCCATTCACTGGCGCCGATGATCCGTGGCACCAGGTCGAACGGGATCAGCCGCTCATCCGCTTCGGTTTCGCCATAGACATTGAATGTGATGCCCGTGCGCCGGAACACGGCTTGCGCATCGCGTGACTTCTTCAGCAGGGCGGAAGGCGTGGTCCGGTCGAACCAGCCGCTATAGCCCGCATAAGGCGGCCTGACCTCGTCCCCGAAGCCATGCATTTCATCGAAGATACCATCGCTTCCAGCCATGCACCGAGCAACGCACAGGACCGCTCAGGCATCAACCGGGCGCTTCAGGCGGACCCGCGCCGGTATGGGAACGTCAATTTCCGTGCAGGCTCAGGTCACGGCTGCCCAAGGCTTGCTCAGAAGCGCCGCAGAATTGATGATTCCGACCATGCAATAGGTTTGCGGGAAATTACCCCAGAGCTCCCCGGTCTCCGGATCCACATCCTCGGACATGAGACCGAGATGATTGCGCGTGGCCAGAACCGCTTCGAACATCTCCCGCGCCTCGTCGATCCGGCCGACCCGGTAGAGCGCATCGATGAACCAGAACGTACAGGCCGTGAAGGCCGTCTTCGGTTTGCCGAAATCATCCTCGACCTTGTAGCGGTAGACATGGTTGCCTTCCCGCAGGTCGCGGTCGACGGCGTCGACTGTGCCCACATAGCGAGGATCGTCGGCCGGGATGAACCCGATTTCGGCCATCAGCAGAACCGAGGCGTCCAGGTCGGTGCCGCCAAAGGCGGCGGTGAACGCTCCCACATCCGGATTCCATGCCTTGTCGAGAATGGTCGCACGGATGATGTCAGCCCGTTCCCGCCAATAGGTTGTCCGATTGTCCAGGCCCAGCCGGTCGGCAATCCGGGAGAGCCGGTCGCACGCCGCCCAGCACATGATGGCGGAAGACGTGTGGACATGTGCAATGGTGCGGAATTCCCAGATGCCGGCATCCGGGGTGTCGTAGACGGCAAAGGCGCGTTCGCCGACAGGCTCAAGCTGTTCGAATTCTGCAATGCCGGGTCGCGCCAGCAGGCGATGGTCGAAGAAGGATTGCGCCACCCCGAGCACGACTTGCCCATACACGTCATGCTGGACATGTTCGGCGGCCTGGTTGCCGCGTCGCACCGGTCCGCTGTCGCGGAAGCCCGGCAGGTGTTCGGCAATGTCCTCGGTCAGGTCTGCCTCCAGGCCAATGCCGTAGACAGGCTGGATATGCCCCCCCCTGGAGTGCGCCACAATGTTCCGCACCCACCGCATGTAATGCTCGAGTGTTCCCATGCCGGACAGCCGGTTCAGCGCCGTTACCGTGAAATAGGCATCGCGGATCCAGCAGAAACGATAGTCCCAGTTGCGGGATGATCCTTCATGCTCCGGAACCGACGTCGTCAGGGCCGCAACAATGCCGCCAGTCTCCTCGAAGACACACAGTTTCAGCGTGATGGCTGCGCGGATCACCTCATCCTGCCACTCGAACGGTACCGCCAGGCTGCGCGCCCATTTGGCCCAGTATTGCCGGGTGCGTTCTTCCCAGTCTCGTCCGATGACGCCCGGTGAGTCTGTCAGGGATTCGTCCGCCCCCAGGATGAAGGTCACATCCTTGTCGAGAATGAAGCTGGTCTGGCCCAGAATGTAGGAAACCGGTGCATCCGTTGTCACGCGGAACGAAAATTCCTCGTCGGCAAACCGGACATGGTTCACCCCCCGAATGGGTCTCAGCTTTCGTTCGCCCCAACCGGTTTCCGGTGTCAGCGAGATGGTCAGTTGCGGCGCACCCGCCAGCACTTCAAACCGGCGTACCAGGCTGGCCGGCCGGAAGGTCCGGCCCTTGTGCTGGAAGCGCGGCGCGAAATCGACGATCTCGAGAATGGAACCGTCCTCCGCTTCCATCCGTGTCCGCAGGATGGCCGTGTTGCGGTCATAGGTCTGGCTGCGCTTGGCAAGGCCCTCCATCCACACGCTGAACGTGCCACCGCCCCCCAGCAGCTTGTTGAAAACCGGTTCGCCATCAAAGCGCGGCAGGCAGAACCATTCATAATCGCCGCGCGCATTGATCAGGCCTGCAATGGTTCCGTTTCCGACAACGCCAAGATCGAGACTCATGATGTTTCCAATGCCTGTTTGAGGAATGCCGCAACATCGCGATGCGATTCCAGCCGATATCCTGCCTGCGTCTCGCCCGGGCCCACTTTCACGGCCCAGCCTCCCAGCTGCCGGGCCATGCCGAACGCGTCCTCGTCTGTCCGGTCGTCACCGATCATGACAGGCGTGCGCCCGGCAAAGGGCTTCGCCTCCATCGCGCGGCGCAGGCAGACGCCCTTGTTGGCGCCGCTCGGCTTTGCCTCCAGCACCATCTTGCCAGACTGCAGCGAATAATCTGTATACCCACTTATGACGTCGCCAAGCTTCTCTGTCAGCATCGCGCCGCGGTCCGGGGCCGCCCGGTAGTGCACGGCAAGCACAGGTCCTTTCTCTTCGAGTCGAACTCCATCATATGCCGTGACAATGGCCATCATGTCCTCCAGAAGGTCTGCCGGCGCAGGCGCTGCGACCTCCCCTGCCGGCGTGCCCGGCGACGCTGCACGAAGGCCATGATTGCCAAATCGCCAGAGCGATTGCGGCACCCTTTTTGACAGGTCTGAAAGATCCCGGCCCGACAGGATCGCCACAGCGCCGTCAAGAATGCTGGAGAGGCGCGCCAGAACAGTGTCCATGCCGGGCTCCAGGAAGACGGCGTCCGGATCATCCTGAAGCGGTGACAGGGTGCCGTCGAAATCCAGGAACAGGGCGACCGAGCGATCAAGCTGCGGTGGGGTCGACAGCAGCTGCGTCATGCGGGCACCTCGTCAAAGGCCGTCAGGAAGCGCGTCCGCCACCAGTGGATGTCTTGCGACATGATGTTCTCATACAGGCTCTGCCAGCGCATGCAGCGCTCTTCGCGGGACATTTCAATGGCCTGCTTGACCGCTTCGGCAATTGCCGAACTGTCATAGGGATTGATGATGATCGCCTCCTTCATCTGTTCCGCGGCACCGGCGAATTGCGACAGGATCAGAACACCCGGATCTTCCGGGTCCTGCGCCGCCACGAATTCCTTCGCAACAAGATTCATGCCATCCTGCAAAGGCGTGACGAGACAGGCCTTGGCGCGGCGGTAGAGACCGGCAATTTCCTCGCGATCATATCCCCGCGCCAGATACCGGATAGGCATCCAGTCCAGGTCACCATAATCGCCATTGATCCGTCCGGAGAGCGCGTCGAGCTGTTCGCGCAATTGGGCATACTCCTCCACCACGGACCGCGAAGGCGGCGCGATCTGCGTGAACGAGATGCGTCCGTGCAGGTCCGGGTACCGGTCGAACAGTTTGGCCATGCCTTCGAACCGCTGCGGCAGGCCCTTGGAATAGTCCATCCGGTCGACGCCGATAACCAGGTCCCGGTCTCCAAGGAAGCGCGACAGGCGCGCCGCGGCAAGCGTGGCTGGTTCCGCCGTGGCCGCCTCGGCGAAGCTCCGGCTGTCGATGCCGATGGGGCAGTGCAGCAGATGCACGATCCGGTCTTCGACCCTGAACCGGCCGTCCGGCAATTCCTCGGCCCCGAATTCCTCTTCGAGGTATTGGGCAAGGTTTGCGAGATCCTTGCCGCATTGCAGGCCGACCACATCATAGGCGAACAGGCCACGCGCCAGCTTGCGGTGCTGCGGGATGGCACGGAACACCTCCGGCGCGGGAAACGGAATGTGCAGGAAGAAACCGCACTTCCCGGTCCAGCCATCTTCGCGCAGCATGTCGCCCAGCAACAGGAAATGATAATCATGCACCCAGACGATGTCTGACGGCGTGGCCTGCTGCTGCACGATGTCGGCAAACTTCTCATTGATCTCGACATAGTAGCGATAGAAGGCGGAATCGAAGACGGCGAGATCGATCCGGTTGTGCATCACTGGCCACAGCACGCTGTTCGCATAGCCGAGATAGAAGCCGTCATACTGGTCACGGGAATAGTCGGTCAGCGCGAACTCGACCCCGTCTTCCTCGCTTCGTTTTGCGCGGCTGCTGGGAAAGTCCAGGATGCGGCCGCTCCAGCCGATCCACAGTCCCCGTGTGTCCGCCAGCGTGTCCCAGAGGGCCACGGCCAGTCCGCCAGCCCGGCTTTCCTGCCCGGCAGCCGTCCGGTTCGACACGGCGATCAATCGCGATGCTTGTGACGATGTCTGGTCTGTCATTGCCCTTCCTGTCCGGCCCGGTCTAGCGCGGCGCCACTCCCTTCCCAATGCCGGGGCCCGGCTTGCCCCTGCAGAAACCATGGCCCTGCCTGCTTTGCAGGCACCTTGTCAAATACGGCACCGCGCAATGCGGTTCCGTCATTTTTTCAGTCTTCGCCCCGGTGCCCTGCCCTGCACAGGTTCAGGACTGGCCCGCCGGCGCGAAGCTGTTGGCCTGCGCCAGGCGCCATTCATCGGCCAGCTGCGTCTCCTGCGGCGCGCGCAGCAATTGTTCATGCTGCACCAACTGATAGGCCCGCTCGGCCGTGTAGGCGATGTCCTCGGTCACCCGGTGCATGACATGCCGGGGTGTCAGCTCTGCCGGATGGTCACAGCCCGCAGCGCCCACCACCTCCATCAGCGCCTTGACCGTGTTGTGGTGGAAATTCCTGACGCGGACCGCCTTGTCCGCCACGACCAGTCCGCGCTGGCGTCCCCTGTCGGAAGTCGCAATGCCGGTCGGGCAGGTATTGTTGTGGCAGTTCAGCGACTGGATGCATCCCAGCGCGAACATGAAGCCGCGCGCCGTGTTCACCCAGTCCGCCCCGAGCGCCATGGAGGAGGCGATTGCGAACGCGCTGATCTGCTTGCCCGAGCACGCCAGGCGCACATCCTGCTTCAGCCCGGTGCCCACCAGCGCGTTGCGGGTCAGCACCAGCGCCTGACGCAGCGGCGCACCGACATGGTCCAGGAATTCCGACGGCGCTGCGCCGGTGCCCCCTTCCCCGCCATCCACCACCATGAAGTCCACCCGCATGCCGGTCTCCAGCATCGCCTTGCAGATCGCCAGCGTCTCCCAGCGATTGCCAACGGCGAACTTGATGCCGACCGGTTTGCCGCCGGACAGGTCGCGCAGGGTGGACACGAATTCCAGCAATCCGACCGGTGTCGAGAAACTCGTATGCGCCGGCGGCGACACACAGGTCTCTCCAATGGCAATGCCGCGCGCTTCGGCAATCTCCCGCGTGACCTTCTCCCCCGGCAGCACGCCGCCATGGCCAGGCTTCGCGCCCTGGCTCAGCTTCACCTCGATCATCTTGATCTGCGGGTCCCGGGCCGTCTCCGCAAACTTCGCCGCATCGAACGAGCCATCCACCGCGCGGCAGCCGAAATAGCCCGACCCGATCTCCCAGACGAGATCCCCCCCGCCGGCGCGGTGATAGCGCGACACGCCGCCTTCGCCCGTATCGTGATAGAAACCGCCAAGGCGCGCGCCGGTCGACAGCGCCTCAATCGCATGCGCCCCGAGGGATCCGAAACTCATTGCAGAGATGTTGAACACACTCGCCGCATAGGGTTGGGCGGTGCCCGGAGCCCCCACTCTCACACGCGGATCGGTTTCTTCCGGATGACGCGCCGCAATGGAATGCGCCAGCCATTCATAAGGCGGCTTGTCGACATCGAGATGGCTGCCGAACGGTTCGACCGAAGAGACATCCTTCGCCCGGCGATACACCATGGCGCGGTCTTCATGATTGAAAGGCCGCCCTTCGGTTTCGCTCTCGACGATATAGGCGCGCAGGAACGGGCGCAGCTCTTCCGCAATCCACCGGATACGCGCCATCAGCGGATAGTTGCGCCACAGAGTGTGCCGACGCTGAAACACATCATACAGACCGGTCAGCGCAAACGGCGCCAGGATCATCGCAACATAGGCCAGCCAGCCATGCTGTTGCATAAGGGCAAGGCTCGCCCCCAGAAGCAGAACGGTCGCGAGCCATGGTAGATATCTGAGCATGCAGCCCTCTTTTCTCAGCCAGTCCTCTATCCAGATGTCTTCTACTTGTCGCAAGGCGTCAATCAAACAAGTCTGCTGCCTGCATTGCGGACAAGGACACGCCGACGACATCGGAATACATGTATTCCGAATACTGATGACACGGGAATACTACGCAAAAGGGGTTGGCAGGCTGTGGAAAAACGGGTCAGTGTTCGAACTGCGTTTCAAACTGATTCGTGTTGTTAGCTGCGTAAAGTCAAAAACGCCCGTTCGGCGGGCCCATTGAGGAGACACTCCCATGGCAAAAGCAACCAAAGCCAAGAAAGCCGCGGCGCCCAAGAAAGCTGCTGCACCGAAAGCGACCAAGCCTGCCAAGGCACCTTCTCCGAAGGAAGTGCTGATGGAGAAATACACCACGGACCTGAAGGAGAAGGTGGGTGAAACCCGCTCCGACATGGCTCTGCTGGAAGCCGCCGTGAAAGCGTGCGGACCAACCATCTACAAGGCAGACTCCGCAACGGTTGCGGCATCGGACAAGGAAGAACTCGGCCGCATCAAGAAAGGCTTCATTGCAAAGAAGCTGGGCGTGACCGACGAAGCCAAGGCCGACGCCGCCATTGCGGATGCCGTTGCCAAGTACGGAAAATCCGTGCGCGCAAAGCATCGCCCGGTCATGTACTACCTGATCGCCAAGGCGCTGAAGAAAGGCTCTGTCCTGAAGGGCTAGCCAGGGCGACCTGCAAAATTGAAAAAGCCGGGAAGGTCAGACCTTCCCGGCTTTTCTCGTTTCAGGGCAGACCGGATCAGAAACCGGCAAGACGGGCGTACCGGTCGCGATGCCAGCTGGCCGACCCGAACAGTGCTTCCTGCACACGCGCGCGCTTCATGTAGAGGCCCGGATCGGCATCATCGGTCATGCCGATCCCGCCATGCATCTGCACACATTCATTCGAGACAAGGTGAACCAGGTCGCTGGCACGCGCCTTGGCCAGGCTTGCCAGTTCCGGAACCGTGTCCTTGCCGGCATCGACGGCGGCCAGGGCTGCGGCCACGCAGGAGCGGGTCAGTTCCAGTTCCGTGAACATCTTCGCGGCGCGATGCTGCAGCGCCTGGAACGACCCGATCAACTGGCCGAACTGCTTGCGGCTGTTCAGATATTCCAGGGTCATGTCGAAGGCGGCCTGCGCACTGCCCAGCATTTCGGCGGCCTGGCCGATTGCCGCGCGGTCCAGCACGGGCTCCAGAATGTCGGCGCCCTTGTCGACGGCCCCGATCACGGCGCTGTCCGGCACCATGACGTCTTCCAGCGTGACATGGGCCGCGCCATGGGAATCAACCGAGTTCAGCGTCTGGATCGACACACCTTTCGCATCCCTCGGAACCAGGAACAGGGTCAGGCCGTGCCGGTCGCCAGCTTCACCGAAAGTGCGCGCCACCACGATCAGCATGTCGGCATGGTGCGCATCCGGCACGAACCGCTTCATGCCATTCAGCGTGTAGCCCTGCCCGTTGCGTTCGGCTTCCGTGGCCACACCCAGCGGATTGAAATGCGCGGTTTCATCCAGAGCCAGTGCGAAGCTCGTTTCGCCGCCGGCGATTTTCGGCAACCATTCAGATTGCTGTTCGGCGCTGCCTCCCAATTGCAGGGCGCTGGCAGCGATCAGGGCGGTCTGCAGCACGGGCGTCGCCGCCAGGGTTCTGCCCTGCGCTTCCAGGATCTGGCCCAGGCCGACCAGGCCGAAATGTTCGCCGCCCGGCTCATCCGGAATGATCACGCCGAAGAAGCCGAGTTCGGCCAGTTTCTGGCGTGTCTCGGGGTCGACGCCATTGGCGCCCGAATCCCGCAGGGACCGCAGCCGGGTCACCGGCAGTTCGTCGCGGGCGAAAGCCATGGCGGTGTCCCGCAGCATTTCCTGGTCTTCCGTCAAAAGGAATGTCATCTGAATATCTCCGAAGCCTTGCGTTTGTCCCTGGTGTTTCTGGCAACGCGCCGCACGTTTTCCGCTTCACGCCCCACGAGCAGGCCAGCCAGGCCGGATGTGCTCCACAGGGCGCTGGCCGCGAGCGCCAGCCTTATATTTGTCAATTCAAATCGCGCTGCTTCCATGCCGGCCCAGATATAGACAACAATCAGGGTCGACAGCAGCGCAAGCATCCACACAGCCGCCTGAACCGGCCAGCGTCCCCGAAAGAAGGGAGCCAGGACTCCCGCCAGAAAGGGCGTGCCGAGAAACAGGAGGATGACCTGTGTGGATGTCATGCCTATTGGTGGTCCTTCAGGCCAAGCACGCGCTTGGAGATCACATTGAGGTTGATCTCACTGGTGCCGCCTTCAATGGAATTGCCCTTGGACCGCAGCCATTGCCGCGTGACCTTCTTCGCGGAAGGATCAAAGCCCTCCCCTTGCCATCCGAGGCCTTCCGTGCCGAGCGCTTCGACCAGCAATTCGTGCCGGTCCTGGTTCATTTTCGCTGCACCATATTTCAGGATGGATGCCGTATGGCCCACCTGCTGGCCCGCCTTGGCCTGTTCGGCCTGACGCTGAACCGTCAAATTGAACGCCTTGGCATACATCTTGTGGTCTGCAATCCGTCCACGGAGGTCCCCGTCAATCAGGCGGCCCTCGCCATCGGTGCCGATATGCATCTTGGCATATTCTTCCGGTCCCAGAATGCCGGAGCCTCCCGTGCCGCCAAATCCGCCGGCAGAGATGGAGGAGCGCTCGAACTGCAACAGGCGTTTGGCAATCTTCCAGCCGCCATTCACATCGCCGACCAATTGGTCCTTCGGCACTTTCACATCCGTGAAGAAGGTTTCGCAGAACGGGCTCTCGCCGGAGATCAGCAGGATGGGGCGGGCCTCGACGCCTTCACTTTCCATGTCGAACAGGATGAAGCTGATGCCCTCATGTTTCACGCTCGTATCGGTGCGCACGAGGCAGAAGATCCAGTCAGCCTTGTCCGCATAGGAGGTCCAGACCTTCTGGCCATTGATCAGATAATGATCGCCCTTGTCCTCGCACCGCGTCTGCAGGTCTGCGAGGTCAGAGCCCGCACCCGGTTCGGAATAGCCCTGGCACCAGCGTGTCTTGCCTTTCACGATATCCGGAATGAAGCGCAGCTTCTGTTCTTCATTGCCGAATTCCAGCAGGGCCGGACCGAACATCCAGAGCCCGAAGGAGAACAGGGCCGGACGGGCCTTGATGCGGCGCAGTTCTTCCTGCAGCACGCGGTTCTGGGCTCGGCTCAGGCCGCCGCCGCCATACTTCGCGGGCCATTCCGGGGCGGTCCAGCCCTTCTCGCCCATCCGCTCCAGCCAAACCTTGGCCTCGGGGTTCTTGAAGGTCTCGCGCTTTCCGCCCCAGACAATCTCGTCATCCTTCATCGGCGTGCGCATGGACGGCGGACAATTCTCCTCCAGCCATTCGCGCGTTTCTGCGCGAAACTGTTCGAGATCAACAGATTCATCATACGCCATATCGGACTCCTGCGGGGCAACGGTAGATGGGCTGACCTTATGCCTATCAGCAGGCAGCGCCAAGCTCTGACCTTGCGTTAGAAGGCGCCCCCTGCCCGGCCGGGCCCCGGCGCCGATCAGGGAAAAGACGGGGCTTCATGCGGGGTCTTCACCCAATAATGCGGCCGCCGCGCCAGGCTGTAGAGCGCGCGCAGCACCGCCACAGACTGGAGCGGCCAGTAGAGCGGCACAGACAGCAGGTCCCAGAGCCGCAACCCGAACGCGCTGCGCGGTACACTCAGCGCCGTGGCCATGCCCAGCGTCCAGGACAATGCCAGCACGCTCCAGCTGAACAGGCTCACCTCTGCCTCGGGGCTCAGCAGGCAGACGAGGCACCAGGCCAGCCAGGGCAGATGCACCAGCGCCGACAGGATGGTTCCTCCCAGCATCAATTGCATGGACAGGAAGCCTGACACGCCCATGGAGCTGATGGCAGCTTGAGGATCGCGCATAAGGACCAGCCAGGTCTGCAGGAAGCCCTTCAGCCAGCGCGACCTCTGCCCGATCCACACATCCAGCTTTCCGGGTGGCACTTCCACCGTCGCCGGCGCGATCACGCCAATCCTTCGGCCGAGTCGGGCAAGCCGCAGGCCGAGATCTGCGTCCTCGGTGACGTTCCAGGCATCCCACCCTCCGACCGCCAACAGGTCTGCCTTGCGGAAATGATTGCTCGTCCCGCCCAGCGCGATCGGCAGGCCAAGCCGCGCCAGCGCCGGCATCAACCGGTTGAACTGGATGGCATATTCAAGTGCCCAGTGCCGCGCCAGCCAGCCGGCGCCCCGGACATTGCCGACAAGGGGCGCCTGGATGCAGGCAAGCCGCGGATTCCACGCAAAATGCCGCGCCGCGTCCAGCAACTGGCCCGGATTGGGCCTGTCCTCGGCATCATAGACGGTGACAAAGGCCCCGCGGGCGCGCAACAGGCCGTAATTGAGGGCGCGCGGCTTGGTCTGCGGACAGCCGGGCGGCAGCACCAGGACTTCCGTGCCCTCGGGCCAGATCTGGGAATGAATGGCGGCCTTGGTGTCTGCATCCCCGGTTTCGAGCAGCAGTTTCACATCCAGAAGGTGGCGCGGATAGTCGAGCGACATCAGGGCACGCGACAATTGCGGCATGCAGGCCGCCTCGTCCTTCAGGGCGATCAGGATCGTGTAGCGCGGCAGCAGCAGGGATACCGACACCGGGTCGGTCAGAAGATGTGTCCGGCTTCCCCCCAGCATCGCCAGCCCGAAGCGAAATGCCATGACCAGCGCAAACAGGACGAGCCCCGCCCAGGCCAGAGCCGTCACCGTCCAGCCGGTCGCCACCAGTCCGGCAATGCCCAGCACCGTGAGGGCCCGTCCGACAAGGCGGGCCTGACCGCGTACCAGGCCGGTCTTGGCAGACAGGCCGACAAAGCGCGACGGGAAGCCTTCCGCGGCCCGGTTCGCCAGCGCCGGATCAGGCGGCGGTTCAGCCAGCGTATCGAACAAGTGTTGCGGGAAGCGATCCCGCGCCCAGACCCCATCTGCACCCATGGCCGCATAAAACGCGAACAGGATGCATGCGCCAGAAACCATAAGTTGAATCCGTTTCGGATTCGCAATGAATGTGAATGTGGTGGGAAGGGACTGGACATTTTCACCCAATGTTCTATCTTTGTTCCATGAGTGATCTTCATGTCGTCTGGTTCCGCAGAGATCTCCGCGTGCACGATCATGCCGCGCTCGCCGCTGCCTGTGCGTCGGCAGGGGATGTCGTGCCCCTGTATGTGATCGATCCGGAGGACTGGCACGCGCCGGAAGCATCTGCCCGGCAATTCGACTTCCTCATCGAGGCGCTGGCCGATCTGGATCATGCGCTACGTCGGCGCGGCAGCCAGCTATGCCTGCGTATCGGTCCCAGCCGTGAAATCCTGTCCGGTCTTCATGCCCGTCACGGCATTGCCGCCCTCTATATGAATGGCGCCCCCTCGCCGGGCGGCAGTGCTGGCCGTGATCGGGATATCCGCAATTGGGCGATGCGCGCGGGCGTGCCCTTGCGGGAAACGGGCGGCGGGCATCCTGTATCGCCGGAATTCACCCTGGAAGCCTGGCAGGATGACATGAAGCGCAGCCGGCTGGCAGCGCCGGACAGATTGCCGCCCATGTCCCTGCCCTCGGATCCCTGGCCCTGTGCCTCCGATTTCGGGCTCGAGGACACCCCCTGCCCTGACCGCCAGACCGGGGGACGCACCCGTGCGATCCTCAATCTGCGCCGGTTTCTCGGCGGCGCAGGCCGAGACGCTGCCAAGGCCGGCCTGTCGATAACCGCCCGGCATGCCTCGGCATCCGCCCTCTCCCCCTATCTGGCGCTCGGCTGCCTGTCGGAGCGCGAAGTCTGGCAAGGCGCCATGAAGGCCCGTGCTGCGCTGCTCGCAGATGGTGACATGACCTTTGCCGCCGCCCTGGACCGGTTTGCCGGGAACCTCGAGCGCCGGGCCCGCATGCGCGCCTCCGGGGCCGGCATGCCGCTTCGCCAGCTGACCACCCGGCTGGAAGACGATCCCCATGACCGGTCTGCCGTGACCGGGTCGGATCCCCGCCTAGCGGTCTGGGCCACCGGCATGACGGGCTTCCCGATCCTGGATGCCGGCATGCGGTGCCTGCGCGAGACCGGATCGCTGGATGCGGGACTGAGAGAGCTGCTCCTGTCCTTTGCAACCTGTCATCTCTGGCTGCGGCCGGATGCACCATGCCGGACAATGGCCCGGCTGAGCCTTGATTATGATACTGCCCTGTTTGAGATGAATGCCCGGCAGGTCATCGGCATTGCCGGCGGACGTCCGGCCTATATCCCGAATCCCGTCCGCCAGGGACTTGCCCGTGATCCTGACGGGGCCTTTATCCGGAAATGGGTGCCCGAACTCGCAGCCCTGCCGGACTCCTGGCTTCACGCGCCGTGGGAGGCGCCGAAATCCGTACTGGCCCGGCACGGAATCATATTCGGCCAGACCTATCCGATGCGCATGGTTGATCACATGGCGGCGGCGCGGGAAGCCCGTCACAGATTGTGTCCGGCCGAAGAACTGCCGGATCTGCCCTATCGGAACGTGGCGCCCCGGCCGGCCATGCGGTCCGCATCCGTCCGCCGGAAAACTGCACGGGCGGCGCGTCCGGCGCTCGGGCCGGTGCAGCTCAGTTTCGATCTGCAGGGGCATGCCTGATCCCGGTGGCCGGCCGGGTCGGGCGGCTGCCTGCCGGAACGGGCTGAACCGGTGTGATGAAGCGCGGGGACGCCGGGGGACATGGATGGAGACAGGCTGAAATGGTGTGACCCGGTTTGAACACGCCTGAAACGGTCTGAAATCGCCCGACATGAATTCGGTGTAAGGCGATGTCATCGATCTTGACTTCGCTCCGGACCATAATTATCGATAATCAACAAATCTTAGCGCCTTGAAATTGCTCTGATTTATTATTTTTCGATAAAAAATTATTGATTTTCGATAATTCCTTCCCTAGATTGAGGATGTCGGCGGCGGGATGGTCCCGCCAAGGACACCCAAACCAAGCCAGAAGGAATTGAAAACATGACCCCCCGCGCCCGTCAGAGCGACATCGCCGCAACCGCCGAGCAAGGCATGATGGCCCTCTCCATCATGACCGGAGAGGCAACTCACCGGACCCGGCCGGCCAATGATGTCAAAGCGGAGGGTCGTCAGAATCTCCTGGTCCGCCGCCGCCGCCGCTTCGCCCGCCGCGAAGCTCGCTAGGCCTGCCCGGCCGGTGCCGCGATCCCCGGTTTCCCCTGACCGGATGCGGCGCCGGCCACCTGCCCCCCCAACAACCGCACGTCACTCATCCCTTGAAAGGACACCTGTCATGATCCGCTCTCTCTCCGCCATCGCCCTTGCCGCTTCCCTCGCTGTCGCACCGGCCTTTGCCGCCTCGGACGACTTCCAGATGGAAATCGACCTGAACCGCACCCAGCTGGAAACCGTGGAAGGCGCCCGCGCAGAATACAGCCGCGTCCGCGACGAAGTGCACACACGCTGCGTTGCCGAGCATGAAGACTTCCGCTTCGCCAAGACCTATGTGGTCGGCCAGTGCGAGCGCCAGACGATGAAGAAGATCGTCGCTCATGTCGGCGATGCGAACTTCACCGAAGCGCACTTCACCTACAGCTGATCCCTCCGGACCGGCAGGTATCCCGCCTCTCCAGAACCGCCTGCCGCCCCGGATCTGCGCCCTGCCCCTCTGGCAGGGCGTTTTTTTTTACATGGAGCTTGCGTCAGCTTCCCGGAAGTCCTTTGCCCGCAGGATCTGGGACAGTCTGAAATGGACTGGCACGAACGCACCATCCTCGTCGCTCTCGAACAACGCACAGCAGCTTGTGGGAAACTTTTCGATCAGGCGGATGGACTGCTGGTGATCCAGACTGCCGGCCTCCCGCAGGATCTCCATGGAGAAATCGTGCAAGCCCGGATTGTGGCCGATCACCATCAGCGTGCCGGCCCCGTCATTCTGACAGACCGCCTCGGTCAGGCCGCGCACGCCGGACAGGTACAGCGATTCCATCGGCCGGACCTTTTCGCCTTCAACCACTTTGGCCACTTCCGAACAGGTTTCCCGGGCGCGGCGCGCGCTGGACACCAGGATGCGTTCCGGGCTCCAGCCCATGGCCACCAGTTCCTCCGCCATGCGCTGGGCATCCTCTTTGCCGCGCGGCGTCAGTGCCCGGCTGAAATCATCAACCCCTTCGGCCCATGGTTCGGTCTTCGCATGCCGCATCAGGATCAGGCGTTTCATTCCAATTCCTTCTTCCCGCACGGGGTATTAGAAAAACTCATCGACGGCTTCAGGCACCACGCATTGGCCAGCTTCTTCTTAGGCACCATTTTTCAGTCACAAATCAAGAGACAGGAGTATGGTAATATGAGCCTTCTGATTGGCGATGTTGCACCGGATTTTGAAGCCGACACGACAGAAGGCCGCATTCGCTTCCACGAATGGGCCGGCGATGACTGGGTCGTGTTCTTTTCCCACCCGGCCGATTTCACCCCGGTCTGCACCACCGAGCTCGGCTATACAGCCAATCTCAAGGATGAGTTCGCCCGCCGGGGCGCGAAAGCCCTCGTCATTTCGGTCGACAGCCTGGACGATCACCGGAAATGGATCTCCGATATCGAGGAAACCCAGAATGCAACCGTCACCTTCCCGCTGATCGCCGATCCTGACCGGAGCGTGGCAACGCTGTACAACATGATCCACCCGAATGCGGACGCGAAGGTCACCGTGCGGGCGGTTTACGTGATCGATCCCAACAAACGCATTCGCGCCTCGATCATCTACCCACCGAGCGCCGGGCGGAACTTCGACGAGATCCTTCGCCTGATCGACAGCCTCCAGCTGACGGACGGCCACAAGGTGGCAACCCCCGTGAATTGGACTGATGGCGAGGATGTGATCATTGTCCCGTCTCTGACAGACCCGGACGAGATCGCGCGCCTGTTCCCGAAGGGGTACAAGGCAGTAAAGCCGTATCTCAGATACACGCCGCAACCAGGCAAATAGCGATTTCGGGCGGCCCTGTCAGTCTGGCAGGGCCGCCGCGATCGACGCGATATCGAACGGCTTCTTGACGACCGGCACATCCGGATACCTTTTGGCCAGATCGATTGAATCTCCATAACCTGTCGCAAAGGCGAACGGTATTCCCCGCGCATGCAAACGCTCAGCAATCGGCTCGCTCGTTTCCGATCCGAGATTCACGTCCAACAAGGCGAAATGCAGCGTCTCAGCTTCGATAAAGGCCACCGCCTCGCTGACATTCGAGGCAACGAAGACCTCACTGGCCCCCAGAGAGCGGATCATGTCTTCTGCATCCAGAGCAATGATCAGATTGTCCTCGACCACCATGGCCTGGCCGTTGAGATGAGACTTCTTCGACTTTCCCGGCACGGGAGCAATCGCCTCAGCCTGCGCACCTTCAAAGGCCTCGACATGTGCTGAGGGAATCTCGAACCGGGCCGAAACACCGGTTACCTCGAACCGTAAATCTGCCCGGCCGTTGAGTTCATAGGGAATAGACCGCTCGATGATCGTAGACCCAAAGCCCCGCCGGCTCGGAGGGGCCTGAATCGGTGGCCCACCGGTTTCCAGCCAGGTCAGCTCCAAACCACCATCGGCCATGGGAACAAATCCGATGCGAACCTCGCCGCTCGGCTCGCTCAGCGCCCCGTACTTTGCAGAATTGGTCAGCAGTTCGTGCACGACCAGAGAGACCGAAGTGAACGCCTTGGGTTGAAGACGCACATCATGCCCGTCGATCCTCACTTTTTCTGCATTTGATCCGAGATAGGCTTCAGACTCGATCTGTATCAGTTCGCGCGCGGATGCCGGCGCCCATTGCTGCCGGGTGATCAGGTCGTGCGCCCGGCTGAGCGCATGAATCCGGCCGCCAACGACTTGCGTGAATTCGGCAATCGACCGGGCGTCCGATCCGCTCTGCTCCACCAGGCCTCCAATCAGGCCGAGTATGTTCCGGACCCGGTGGTTCAGTTCGGCAATCAGAAGCTCCTGATGTTCCTGCGCCTTCGTGCGTTCACGCAGCGCTGCGTCAGACATGCGCAGGATCACCTCCAGAAGGGTCAGGCGCAGCGCTTCGGCGGCACGGATCTCGGCCGGCTGCCACGGCGAAGACGTGTCGCGCACAATCTGCTGCCAAGCCTCGAAACTTTTTCTCGGAGTCAGCCTGGCACCGTGCTGGCCCACCGTAACCGGCTTGTCGGGATTGCCGGCCCAGGTCACCGATTTCGCGATCTCGCGCCGGAACAGGACAATGTAATCCCTTGGGGCACGCGACACCGGCAGGGCCAGCATGCCGGCTGCGCGACCTGCAAATCCTTCCGCAGCCGGATAAGCCTTCTTCAGGCTTTCAGTATGATAGACACGGCTTGCCGCTGTCGTGTTCAGAAAATTGACGAGTCCCAGGAATTCGTCACGAGACGGCGTTTGTCCGATGGACTGGTATTCACCATCCACCCAGCCAATGGCTCCGTCATAGGGAATAACGGTCGCAATCGCGTTGACGATCGCTTCGAAATTCTCCGAAATGGAGGCGTCTTCCGCCAATTGTGCCATCAATTGGTCGTGCAGCACCTGGGCGCGATCAGATTCCTCACGGCCCTCATCTGTCTCTTTCTGATCGAGCACGAACGAGAACAATTGCCCAAACAATTCTGCGGCAGTTCTAAGTTCGTAGGACAGGATCTTTGGCGACTCATGGTGGCAGGCAAACAGGCCCCACAATTTCCCCCGTTTCAGAATGGAGATCGAAAGAGAGGCTCTGACACCCATGTTCTCCAGGTATTCGAGATGGATCGGGGAAACCGCCCGCACGCCGCTCATCGAAAGATCCAGCGGGATGCCTTCCGGGCTTGTATGCGGAATGATCTCGGCCCCTTGGTCGGACACGTCCGCAATGATGCGCAACAGGTTGCGCGCGTACAGGGCACGTGCCTGCTTCGGAATGTCCGAGGCCGGATAGCGCAGCCCCTTGAAACTCTCCATGCCCGGCTTGAGGGCTTCGGCGATCACCTCACCGGTTCCGTCGTCCCCGAAACGGTAAACCATGATCCGATCAAATCCGATCAGGCTGCGCATCTGACGGGCGGCATCCTCGCACAATTGCCGGGATGATTCGGCCCGCGATATCCGCTCCACCATGGGGCGCACATAGTTCACGTAATTGGTATCACGGCTCGTATCGTGCGCCTCGAACTCCAGAATGATCGACCGGCCTGACAGGTGGATCGACAGGTCGAAGAGTCGCCCGTCTCCGGTCATGTCCAGACTGAACACACGCTCGACTGCGTCGGGAGATGTCAGCATCGGCAAGCGGGAGCGGATGACGGTCAAGGCCGGTTCAGCCAGAGCGTCAGCCACACGGCGGCCGATCAGGTTCTGTGCCGGCTTGCCCAGGAACCGCTCCACATTGACGGACGCGTGGTTGATGATCCAGTCGGATGACATGGATATCAGAGCCCCGAAAGACTGCACGCGGCCGATGACGTGGATGGGCTCACGATCGCAATTCGTCAAATCGACTGCGGTGTCAGAACCAAACGTGTCAGGGCCGTTTTGCGCCATGGGCAGTCTCTTTCATCACATACCTGCACGCAGTCTCGTATAGTGAGAAACAGGCCTTTGCCGATTCAACTACATGATTGCGTTCCATTTGGCCAATATTCACGCTCGGCAGAAAATGGAGGAATTGGGACCAGCAGGCCCGGTCCGACAGGAAGGTGAGAAAACGTCCTGCGCCCTTCACCCGCTCGTCCTCACTGGCCCGCCATCTTTCGTGCAGGATGGTACCGCCCAAATGGCTGCCCGCGATAACATAGATTACTCCCAGAGGATGGATCCCCGACAGGCCGGGCCTCTGCGGCCAGTCCGGCCGCGGCCGACCGAGGCCGGACAGGTCGGCCAGAATGTCCTCCAGCGGCGGTGCCGGCGGAACCAAACCGTCATAGGGCTGAAGAACTTCGCCAAGGCAATCATAGGCAAGATAACTGACTGACAGAAACTCCCCCAGCCCGACCGGGCCGGTCAGGTCGAATTGACTGAACAATTCGTCCACGCGGGCATGGTCCGCCGCGGTCTCCAGCCGCAATCGCTGGCGAAGAGTGATTTCGTCCGTCATTTCCTGTCCCCGGACATGGCGCTGAGTGTCCTTGCCGTCAGGACGGAATCCGTTCGCTCAGCTTGCCGCCGACCCTTATGGGATCAATCCGGATTGCCAGGCCTGTCTGGTCGTCCGTTTCAACGAATGTACCGCAGAGCGTCCCCTCACCCAGCGCCGGCTGGTAACGTTCGCCGGGCAATTGCGTCTGAAACCGATAGAGCGAGATCTGCTTCTGCATTCCGATGATGCTGTCGTAATCTCCGCACATGCCGGCGTCGGTCTGATAGGCAGTGCCGGCCTCCAGGATCATCGTGTCCGCAGTGGGAACATGGGTGTGGCTGCCCACAACCAGGCTGGCACGTCCATCACAATGATGTCCCATGGCCATTTTCTCACTCGTGGCCTCGCAGTGCATGTCCACAATGATGGCGTCGGCCACGGCGCCCATCGGCATGGAATCGAGGGCCGCATCAACCGCCGCAAACGGGCAAGGCAGGCTCTGACGCATGAACACATTGCCCTGAACCTGAACAACGCCCACCCGGCGGCCGTCCGGCAGACTGAACAGGTTTGCCCCCTTCCCCGGGGCCTGTGCCGCCGGAGGATAGTTCGCCGGGCGCAACAGACGTGGTTCCCGTTCGATATAGGTGAGGGCTTCGCGCTGGTCCCAGGCATGATCGCCAAGGGTCAGGCAATCGGCCCCGGCTCCAAAAAATTCTTCCGCTATGGTGCTGGTGAGACCGAAGCCGCCAGCAGAGTTTTCCGCGTTCACGACCACGAAATCGAGACGCAATTGAGCCTTCAGGCCCGGCAGGTGATCCAGCACCGCCTGCCGACCGGGTTTGCCGACCACGTCTCCAAAAAATGCGAGTTTCATGACCGACAGTCTATGCCTTGCCCAACGCGCAAAGAAAAGCGCGCGTGCCCAGCGAGAGCACGCACGCCTTCAGACGTAACGGGTTTACTCGTTTGTCGCCGAGAACCCGAGCGCCGATTTCGTCAGTGCCGACGGATCTTCCATTTCCGCAAGTTCGGACACTTTCAGCGGCGATGCCGGATTCAGGGAAATCGTCAGCGTCTTCGGATCCGTGATGAAGCTGGACAGGGCGGTCGAGGCCTCGGTGACCAGTTCCATATCGACACCCGATCCACCGAGCATCATCGGCGCCATGGCCATCATGCCCGCTGTCTGGTTACGAAGCTGCTGCGGGTCTTCCCCGCTCTGGGCAGCGTACGCATTGAACGCGCGATCCACAATGCCATTGTCATCCAGCTTGAGGTCGAGCGAGTGCAGGGTCAGCTTTCCCATGACCTCGTTCATCATGGCAGCCGGATCAGCCGGGTCTATATCCTGCTCGGCCTGTGCGGCAGCCATGGCGCTGGCGCCTTCATACTTGGCGCCGAAATCGAGCCGGAACCCGTCTTTCAGCTCCCAGTAGTTCTTGTTGGCTGCAAGCGTAACGATATCCAAATCGGGATCGTAGCTTTGTTCACCGGCCATGGTCAGTTCCAGCTTCTCATAGCCGAGAAGCGCAAGCTGGCCACTCAATTGCTCGCCGAGTTCACCCGTGCCGGTATTCAGGGTCATCTTGGTCGGCTCGGTGACGACCTTGACGGCACGCCCCTGCGAGTCATGGCTGACCTTAGACACGAGGGAAGGCATGTCGAAATTCACGCCGGAGACGTCGAAGCTCATATCCTTCATCGAGATCGAGTCATATCCAGGATTGGCCGGGTCTTTCGGGTTCAGGCCCGTCATGATGCCGGATTGCAGGCTGTCTTCCAGATCTTCACCTTCCTCGCCGAACACGGAGAAGTCGAAGCCGCGAATGTCGATGTTGCCGAGATTGGCCTTGACGGTCATGTCGTCCTCGGGATCGAACATGTCCAGTTTCAGGTCCTTCAGGGCCATCTGGGCGGCCTTGCGGTCTTTCAGGCCCGAGACCGAAATGGCGTCGACCAGGAATGTACCGGTGGTGCCATCCTCCTCGTCCAGTTTCATGTTCACATCGCTGACATTCCACAGATCGAAGGACAGTTCGGCCCCCTGCGGCAGGTCACCCGGTTCATCGGACGAGAAGGCGCTTGCCACCCACGCCGCCAGCGCAGGCGACGGGTTTACGAGCTCGATCGATCCGATGGTTGCGCTGCCCTCTGCGGCCTCTTCCGGATCGTTCGGGACGAAGGAGACGTCGGACATAACCATTTTCGAGAACGATGCCTGGCCATCGACCATGGCGAGACCGTCAAATTCCAGTTTCTTGGCCTTCAGGTCGGTGCCCGACAGGTGCATGCCGTCCTCATCATCCTCGTCGGCTTCCCCGCCAAACAGGGTGACATCGGTGAACACGGCCTTGTCGCCATTGAGCTTGCTGTCGGCAAAACTGATGCGGTCTCCGGTGGACTGATCGAGCGCGAATGCGGCCAGTGCCTGAGGCGCTGTGGCCGGGTCACCCTTGCGGGCCTTGATGTCCTTTGCGGCATCAACAGCATATTCAGAGGCGGCGGTGTCGGCCGACTTGTCTTTGTCCCCGCAAGCCGTCAGCATGGCGATGGCAGCAACGCCTGTGAGCAGATATTTCATGTTTGGTCCCTTTAATGATTGATGCCAGCGTTCCAATTGCGCCCGTCACCTAGAGCGAGATTATTAACATGGCATACAACAATGGCCAGACCGTGACACTGAATGGGCCGGACGGACACGAAATCCGCGTGCGACTGGAGGTCAACTCCAAGGCCCGCCGCCTGATTTTGAGGCTGGACGAGCGCAAGCGCGAAGCAGTGGCAATTGCGCCGTCGCGTCGGCAGATCAAGGATGCCGCCGCGTTCGCAGCCGAACGCATCGACTGGATTTCGACACGCCTGCAGCACCTGCCGGACGTGGTCAGCTTCGAGGAAGGCAGCGTGATTTCCTTCCGCGGCATGCCGTGCCGGCTCACCTCGCAAGGCGAGGGCCGTGTGGCGCGCATGGTCCTGGGACAGCCGAACACGCTGTGCGCGCCAGGCGATCCGGAAACCCTGCACCTGCGCACGACGCGCTATCTGAAGAAACAGGCCCGGGCAGACATCACCCGCGCGGTGAAACGCCATTCGGCCAGGCTGGGCGTGACCTACAAGGATATCTCCGTGAAGGATACGCGTTCGCGCTGGGGCTCGTGCACAGCGGACGGCAAGCTGTCCTTTTCATGGCGTCTGGTCATGGCACCACCAGCCGTGCTGGATTATGTCGCCGCGCACGAATGTGCTCATCTGCTGGAAATGAACCATTCGCCTCGCTTCTGGGCACATGTTGCAACCTGTTGCAGCGACTGGAAACACCAGCGCGCATGGCTGCGCGAGCATGGCGCCTCGCTGCAGGCCGCCGGTACCTGAAGGCAGGACCTAGTCGGTCACGATCTCTTCGGGCTCGCGGGCAACTTCCATTTCGCGGGCCGGCCCGAAGCTGATAAGTGTCACACCGTCGCCGCCCTTCGCTTCGCGGTTCGGCCCCAGGAAGATCAATGTGCCGTCCGCGCGGATTTCCGCGATCAGGTCCGCTTTCGGCCGGTCCTTCCGATAGTCCTCCAGATCATATTCCTCGGTCAGCTTCGTCTTGCCAAACGACCAGCCGCGATAATGATCACGAATGAGGCTGTCATATCCCCTGCCCCGGCGGATCAGGGTGCGTCCCCGCGTGCCCATTCCAATGGCGCGCGGATCTTCCTCTTCGGTGTCCTGCGCCGACAATTGGTAAACCCGGTGTCGGCCCAGTTCCGGTGCGAAATGGCCTGAAACGAGCGCGTTGTAGGGCTCATTGGCCGACAGGCCGACCACTTGGTCGAATGCCGCATGGTCGAGGCGCACTTCAGCCTCCTCGGAGAGGACTTCCCCGAAAAATGTATTCAGCCCCGCTTCCCGGGCCGGCCGCAACCGGCGCCAGTTATTGTCGGCAAGGATCGGCTCGATCCCGACATCCTTCAACACCTTGGCAAGGTCGATGCTCCACGGGTTTACCCCGACCAGCAGCACGCCCGGACGCTCCTTGCGCGCGAGTCCCAGCCGCCGAGCGAGCGGGCCGATGGTGAAACCGTGCAGGACGACCGTCACGAACACCATCGCAAAGGCGAGCGGTGTGATCTGCTCAGCGCCGGAGAAATAGAAACGCGAATCCCCGCGCCGACCCAGATCTTCCAGAAGGGTGGCGAACAGGCTGGACACGGCAACGGCGACGATGCCGCGCGGGGCAATCCAGCCCAGCAGGATGGCTTCATTGCGCTTCAATGTGCCGAAGGTGGCGATCCAGACTGAAAGCGGCCGCACGATGAACAGCATGGCAAACAGGAAGGCCAGCGTGTTCCAGGTCAGTGCGCGCCGGATAACATCCGGCGTCAAATTCGCCGTCAGGATCACGAACACGCCGGACACGAGCAGAACAGCAATGTCTTCCTTGAATTTCCGCAACTCCGCCAGGCCTGCGAGGCGGGAATTGGCCAGCGTCATGCCATAGGCCGTCACGGCAACGAGGCCGATTTCCTTCTCGATCATCTCAGCCAGCGCATAGCATAGGATGATTGAGGCAAAGATGATGGGCGCTTTCAGGTATTCGGGGGTCCAGCCCTGGCGGAATGCGCGGACAATGGCCCAGCCGAACGCGAAGCCGAGTCCGACGCCCAGCGCGGCAGCGACGATGATCATGGCCCCCTTGCCGAGGACGGATTCGCCAGTCGCCGCCACGCGGATAATCTCGAATGCCGCAACCGCGAACAGTGCGCCGACAGGATCGTTCACGATGCCTTCCCATTTCAGGAACTGGCCCGTGCGCCCGCCCAGCTTGGACTGGCGCAGCAATGGCATGATCACGGTCGGTCCTGTAACCACCAGCACACCCGCAAACACGACAGAACTGCCCCAGTCGAGACCGGCTGCATAATGCGCGGCGAATGTGCCGAGCAGCCAGGCCAGCGGCCCGCCGACGAACACCATCCGGCGCACGGCAGCACCAGCGTCACGCAAATTCTCGAATTTCAGGACAAGGCCGCCTTCAAACAGGATGACAGCAACCGCCAGCGACACGATCGGACGCAGCAGCTCACTGCTGCCACTGTTGAAGACCTTTTCCGGATTGAGCAGCGGCTCCCCGAAAATCACTGTCCAGAGCGGACCGACCGCCAATCCGGCCAGCGCCATCAGCACGATGGCCGGCGCCTGGATACGCCAGGCCACCCATTGAGCGCCGATCCCGAGCGCGCCGATCAGGGCGCAGGCAAAGATCAGCTCGCTGGAACCGGCGGCTGCCAGTACAAAATCAAATTGGTCCATGAAAGCCCCGTCTTCTGGTGCAACCAGCCCTGTCAAACCCTAGGCCTGGACCGCGTTTATGTCATCTGCGAAGTCGAATCCGATCTCGCGGGACCCGTAATCGCCTTCCTTGTAGCGCTCGACATGATCCGAGAACCAAAGAAGGATATGCTGATAGAGATGTTCGTAGAAAGGCTCGGGATCAGCTTCCTTCAGCGGCAGGCTGAATTCGTATTCCGAACCGTCTTCGATCTGGATGATGAATTTCTCACCAATCTTGCGGCATTGCATGGCGAGGCGTAGCCAGTCCGTGTCACGGGTCACTCGGACAGCAAGTCCGAACGCAATCGGTCCCAGCAGTCGGAACCCGCGCGGCGGCACAGAGAACGCATTGTCTCCATAGGCTTTCGGCTTGAACTGTCCGGTCGGTGGCACAAGGTGAACGCACACCCCATCGCTGGCGCCGAGATAGTCGCAAAACCCGCTGCGAATCTCTTCAGCCAAGGCACGGATTCGATTGTAGTTTTCCGCCGCCAGCGCCTGATAGGCCTCTACGGTCTCTATCAGATTGTCGAAACGTGACACAGGCTTTCGCCCCCCATGATTGCCAAATCCAGAAACAAGTTAGGGTGCCGCAACGCGACCTTCAAACTTTAAAGTCGTTACCATCGGACAATGGTCGGATGCTTTGGGGTCGATCCAGCCGACACCGGGAAAGCGGATTCCATCATATCGTTCTGCCCGATACGGGGCCCCTGCCCGCACGATTTCGACCTCAGCCGAAGGATTCAGGGCGGCCAGGCGCGGTGACAGGAAAATATGGTCCAGAGCGCCATAGGTGTCATCCCCACTATAGTGATGGGTCCATCGGTCGTACGGGTCCGAGATTGCCCGGCTGGCGAGATCCACGGCAAACCCATCCGCGATCAGCGGCGCGAGTCCATGCGGACGGGTCGACCGTCCATCCACTTCCCAATAATCATTGAAGTCACCGAGAATGACCCATTCGGCCTCCTGCGGCCGGTCGAATCGGCGCCGGATGATTTCCCGCACTGCCAGCGCCTCGGCATGGCGGACGGCGGCGGTGCGCCGACGTCCCCCGTGCATGGATTTGAAGTGGCAGATGAACAGGGTCAGCCGCCGCCCCTCTTTCTGCACGTCCACTTCAAGGCAATCCCTGCGGAACACATAGTCATTGACGGTTGTCCCCCGAACCGGAGCTATACCCAGCCTGCCAAACGTCGCGCGGGCATGGCTGCGCTGGAACACGACCGGCAGGGCGGACAACAGCCCGACATCGATTCCCCGGCTGTCATTGCCCTCATGCAGCACACGCTCCCCGAATGGCCGCCCGGCCCATCGGGAGACATACCGATTGTCAAATGCGGTAAGGGTAACCAGGTTTTCAACTTCCTGCAGGGCGCAGACTTCCGCATGGGTCGCGGCCAGGGCCTGCGCGGTCAATGTGCGATCATCTTCCGACAGGACATCGAAAACCGCGTCGACCTGCTCGGCAACCGTCGCGCTGTCCACATCCGTCAGGCGGCTGCGCGCATTGGCGAGACCGGACCGGGCGAAATCGCACCGCATCATCAGGTTTTCGCAATTGAACGTGGCCAGTCGGATTTCAGGCATAACAGGGTGATGCGGTCTGTTTCAGACCGGGTCAACGCGCAATCACCGTCGGCGTCAGGCCACAGCGCGGTGCACAAAGCGGGCGCTGGTCTGCGCGCGTTCGACCGAATCCGCATCCGGCCGCTGGTCAGCCGGTATGGCCGTGCGTCCCAGTTCCACGGCGATTCCGGGCTGAACACCGCTTCCGAAGGCTGAGAGAACCGTGCGGATCACATCGAGCGGCTGGGCCTCGTCCTCGACAATCTGTCCGAAGCGGGCTGCCACGGGCCCGACAACTCCATAGGCCAGAAACACGCCCAGAAACGTGCCGAGGAGCGCAGAGCCGATCATCATTCCAAGAATGGCTGGCGATTCATCGATCGAGCCCATCGTCTTGATGATCCCGAGCACAGCCGCGACAATGCCAAGGGCCGGCAGCGCATCGGCAACCGTGTTCAAGGCGTTGACCGCTTTCATGCGCTGGTCGACATGAGTCGCCACCGATTGCTCCATATGCGCCTCTGCGCGCGCCGGGTCGGACAGGTCCAGCGCCATGAGACGGAAGGAATCGCAGATCATGTCGCGAACGGCTGCGTCCGCCGTCACCGCCGGTGCCGCCGCGAAAACAGCAGAGTTTTCCGGGTGTTCAATGTCGGTCTCGATGGCAACGAAGCCCCCTTGCCGCGCCTGCCGCATCAGTGTGGCCAGAAGCACCAGCAATTCACGATGCTGCGCTCTCTGCCAGCGGCTGCCGCGAAACGAGCGTACAAATCCTGAAAAGGCCTCGCGCGCCACTTTGGGAGAGTTCCCGAGAAGCAGCGTGCCGATGGCCGCGCCGCCGATCAGCGCCATTTCGAACGGCAAGGCCTGCAACGCGCCCTTCCCACCGGTCAGGATCAGGCCGCCCATGACAAGCACGACGATCAGGACAAGTCCGATAAGTTGAGGCAAGGTCTGCAGGCTCCGGCAATCTTCCAGCCTGCACCATGGCACAACCGTCTTAAGCCAAGCTTACAGCGGCAACGGGCGGCTGATCGGATCAGTTGGCCAGCAGCCCCTCGCCACCCATGACCGGGTCATGCTCGGCCACCAGATGCCCCGGGCTGACCTCGACCAGTTTCGGCCGGTACTGTTCGGCATCGGCATCATTGACCAGCTTCGATTTCAGGAAGCGGAGCGCGGCGCGGCTGTCGAGCGGGCTGGGCAGGTCTCCGGTCAGACGCAGGCGTTCACGGGATCGCTCGCCTGTCGGATCGGCGTTCGGCACCGCCGCAATCAGGGCTTTCGTGTAAGGATGGCGGGCATCGGTATAGATCGCATCACGCCCGGCCAGTTCCACCACCCTGCCGAGATAGAGCACCATGACACGGTGACTGATCTGGCGAACGACAGCGAGGTCGTGACTGATGAAGATCATGGCGAGGCCGAACTCCTTCTGCAGCTCGATCAGCAGATCCACGACCTGTGCCTGAACCGAGACATCAAGTGCCGATACGGCCTCATCGCAGATGACCAGTTTGGGCTGCAGGATCATGGCACGGGCAATGCCGACCCGCTGGTTCTGGCCGCCGGACAATTCGTGCGGGTAGCGGTTGATCAGATTCGGGTCGAGGCCAACGCGCGGCAGGATTTCACGAACTTTCGCTTCACGCTGGGCTCTGGTCAGGCGCGGCTGATGCACCTGCAGCGGCTCGGCGATCGACGCGCCAATCGTCATGCGGGGGTCTAGACTGGCGAGCGGATCCTGGAACACGATCTGCAGATCGTCCCGCAGGCCGTCCATCTCCTTGCGCCCTGCCTTGCTGATATCGCGCCCGAGCCACGCCACAGTTCCGTCCGTCGGCGGGATGAGGTTCAGCACGCCGCGCGCCAAAGTCGACTTGCCGCAACCGGACTCTCCGACGACGCCGAGGGTTTCACCCGGTTTCAAATCGAATGACACGCCATCCACAGCCCGCAAGGGCCGGGTCTTGCCGAACAGGCCACCCTTCACCTGGATCGGGAAGTGGATTTTCATGTCCTCCACAGACAGCACAGGCGCCGTCTCTGCTGCTGGCGGTTCCGACAGGATCGAGCGGCCCGGCCGGTCCGGCTCGTCAATGCGCGGCACGGCGTTCAGAAGCATCTTCGTGTAGTCGGCTTGTGGGCGGTAGAAGATGTCGTCGACACTCCCCTGCTCCACAATCTGTCCGTGACGCATGACAATGACACGATCGCACATGCGGGCCACGACGCCCATATTGTGGGTAATCAGCGCAATGCCCGTGCCGGTCTCCCGTTTCAACTCGTCCATCAATTCCAGGACTTGCGCCTGCACCGTCACGTCCAGCGCGGTCGTCGGCTCGTCAGCCAGCAGGAGTTCCGGATTGCACAGCATCGCAATGGCGATCATGACGCGCTGACGCATGCCACCGGACAGTTCATGCGGAAACTGGTTCATGCGCCGGGCCGCTTCCGGAATGCGTACGTTTTCCAGCCATTCGATGCACAGCCGATCGGCGGCTTCGCCCTTCAGGCCTTTGTGCAGGGCAAGCACTTCCCGCATCTGGGCCCCAACCGTCATGTGCGGCGTCAGGCTGGTCAGCGGGTCCTGGAAGATCATCGACATGCGAGCGCCGCGAATGGTGCGCAGCGTCGCGTCGGGTGCATCCAGCATGTTGATGCCGTCAAACTCGATCCGCCCGGTGGCGGTACCATTTCCGGCCAGCAGGCCGAGGGCAGACAGCGCCGACTGGCTTTTGCCAGAGCCGCTTTCGCCGACAATTCCAAGGCATTCTCCCTTGGCGACATCGAAGCTGATGCCTTTGACCGCCTCGACGACACCGTCGGGCGTGTCGAAGGAAACGCGAAGATCTTTGACAGACAGAATAGACATGAGCGCAATCTGTATACGCGCGGCGGCGGTGCGCAACGACCGGGATGCAGAAAACGAAAAAAGGCCGCGCCTTTGGGCAGGACGCGGCCGAGGAGGAGAATGCGGGGGCGGGGTGCAATGGGAAACCCGCCCCCTCCAGCGGAACTCAGAACTTGTATCCGAGCCCCAGTCCCACCACGAGTGGATTGATGTCCACGTCAGCATCCACTGTTGCGCCAAGCGCCGTGGTGAAATCGACTGTCACGTCCGGATTGATCCAGATCTTCTTGACGTCTGCGTTGATGGCCCAGCCGCCGGGCTCGCCATCGAGATCGTAATCGACACCCGCCTGAAGGGCGAGGCCGACGCTGGTGTCATAATCGATGCCGTCAGCGACCGGTCCTTGATCCTCATCAAAGAAGAAGGTCGCGTTTATACCGGCCCCGACATAGGGCTTCCACTGGCTGTCATTCACGAAATGGTACTGAACCGTCAGTGTCGGCGGCAGCAAGGTGACATCGCCCAGATCAATCGTGGCATTGTCAAGCGCGCCGGGCACGGTCACACCGGTTGCCTTCACATCATGCGGTGTGACGCCGAGAATGAGTTCGGCGGCGATGTTCTTCGTGAAGAAATAGGTGATGTCCAGTTCGGGCACATACTGGTCCGAAATGTCGACATCCCCCGCAAGCCGGGCGCCGGCCACGGAAAGGTCTCCGGACTCGTCCGGCAGCACGCCGATCACACGGCCGCGCACCATCCAGGGATTCTCGTCTGCCGAGGCGGCAGGCGCCGTTCCAAGCCAGGTTGCCCCGGCAACCAATGAGGCGAGGAGAAGCTGTTTCATGTCTGGTCACTCCTGTTTCGGCGCACCAATCTGCGCCGGATGGAGATGACCTACGCCCATGTTTTCATGCAGGTAATTGCCCGTTTTGACGCGCGGGTGCGTGTCGCGCGGCATGGCATCGCGAATAGGTATTCTTCCCGATTGCGCGGCAGAAGCGCGCCTGAGATATCTGGGCGGTGCGCGCCGTCTCCACAGGTGTATCGGCACCTGTTTGCCGGCAGAATGGCGGTTCTCCCACGGTCAGGCTTGAACTTCGCACTGCCGCTGGGGCACATGGGCTGTGAGGAAACAAACCGAGCGAGGAACACGGCATGCCCGTCATCAATTATCTTACCACCTGCATCTTCGATTCCGGCGCGCTGAAGCAACTTGCCGGCACGGCGAAGAAGCTCGGCATGTCCCGGCCCTTCATCGTGACCGATCCCGGCATCAAGGCGGCAGGCATCCTTGCCAAGGTGGAAGATGCGCTGGGTGTCGCGCCGGCGGGCGTGTTTGCCGAAACCGTTCCGAACCCGACCGAGCAGCAGACCAAGCAGGCCGCTGAAGCCTACAAGGCGTGCGGCGCTGATGGGCTGATCGCTCTTGGCGGCGGCTCATCCATGGACCATGCCAAGGGCATCGGCCTCCTGGTCAGCCATGACGAGCCACTGGAAACCTATGCAGCCATCACGGGTGGCGCGAAGAAGATCGGCAAGATCCCGCCCCTGATCGCCATTCCCACCACGTCCGGCACCGGCTCTGAAGTGTCTGTTGGCATGGTCATCGTGCTGGAGAATGGCCGCAAGGAAACGATCGTCTCGCCGAACCTGATCCCGGCCACGGCTATCTGTGATCCGGACCTGACCCTCGGCCTGCCGGCCGGCCTGACCGCCGCTACGGGCATGGACGCCGTCACGCATTGCATAGAATCGGTCCTGTCGCCTTCGGTGAACCCGCCCGCTGAAGGGATTGCCTATGAAGGCGTTTACCGGGCCATCGGCAATGACTGGCTGAGAAAGGCCGTGAAGAACGGTTCGGATGGCGAGGCCCGCTGGCACATGATGATGGCAAGCTATGAAGGGGCGCTGGCCTTCGTGAAGGGACTGGGCGGAGTGCATGCCCTGTCGCACGCTGCAGGCCGGCTGCATGACAAGAAACTTCATCACGGCACGCTGAACGCCATCTTCCTGCCGCACATACTGCGCTTCCATGAGGGATCGGCCGACGAGAAATATGCTCGCCTGCGCCAGGCCATGGGGCTCAAGCCCGGCGCAGATCTCGGCGATGCCATTGCCGAACTGAATGCCGACATCGGCATCCCGGCCCGGCTGTCCGATATCGGCCTGACGGCAGAGGACGCGCCGGGCGTGGTGGAGTACGCGCTGAAGGACCTCGCCCATTACGGCAATCCGAAGCCAATGAGCGCAGACGATTACGCGGCAGTGTACGAAGCGGCGCTGTAGGCTGCGGGGAGCGTCGCCTCGCCGTCAGTCAATCCGGATGAAGTTGCCATGGAACCCCGGCGGCATGCGCTGCGGGATGTGCACACTGGCAACCGGCGGCTGTGTGAACCGCGTCGCATCCAGAATGACCAGTTCCGAGGTCGACGAGTTGGTGTCGGTCACATAGCCCATCATCCAGCCTTCGTCCTCTGCCGCCGTCGCGTGGGCCGGGATGAAGATGAATTCGCCGGGCACCCGGCCGGGACCGAAATCATGGCATTCCCGCGTACCCGTGGCGAGATCATGCTTGAAGATGCGGGTCTCGGTCAGGAAACCGGCCTCCCCCTCTTCCGACACGGCGGTCGTGTAGGCATAGCGATAGGGTTTCCCGGTCAGGCGTTCATCATAGCGCGGGAACTCCTGTGACTGGGCATCCACCAGGGTCCGGGTCACCTTCCGGGCAGCGGTATCCATGGTGAGGGTCTCGAATTTCGGCACCGCATCAGGGCCGGTATTGTCCGGGGCGAACATATGGTCATACACACAGGCCTGCATGACCACCTTGCCGTCCGCGGTCTCGTACGCATTGGCGGGATGGAAGATGTAGCAGGGATCGATGTCACACCAGATGATATCGTCTGCCGTCCCCTGTCGCGGCAGCAGGCCGATCCGGGCTGGATGTGCGGGGTTCCAGCGATAGGGAAAGCTGACGCCGCTGAGCACGGCGCTCATGGAAAAGGTCACCGGCAAATCCATCACGATCACGTAGTGCGGTGTGATCATGCAGTCGTGCACCATCGGTCCATGGCGTACCGGAATCGGTTCATCCCGTTTCACCTTGCCGTCCGCACCGACCACTTTGTGCCACAGCGTGTCAGGATGCATCGCTTCATAGCAGATGGCATGCATCTCGCCCGTCTCCGGATCAAGATGCGGGTGCGCCGAATAGGATTCTCCCAGCGTGCCGTCAAAATCCGAATGCGCGCGCGTTTCCAGTTCATCTGAAACCTCGACCGGATATCCACCTGCCTCGACAATCGCCCATATCTTTCCGGCATGGCCGACAATGTTGGTATTGGCGACATCGGTTCGCGGATTGCGGGGCCCCGGCACCGGCGGCTCGTCCAGCGCGGCGCTCACACTGTTCGAGCGCACCCAGCGATTGCGATACCATTTGGCGTCCCCGTCCCGCAGCCGCACCCCGTGCAGCATCGCGTCTCCGACGAACCAATGATGGGCGGCCGGATTGACGGGACCGACCGGATTGGGCCCGTTGCGGACATAGAGCCCGTTCAGCGCTGCCGGGATCTGCCCGGTCACCCTGGGCTGCATCACGGTCATTTCCTCGGTCAGAGGGGCATGGATTCCCTCCAGGAACAGGTTGGGCTTTCTGGCCTTGCGGCGATCGCGATTGAACCCGGCAACCGCCAGGACCCCTTTCGTGACCACGCCGCGAATGGCGGTTTCAACTGGACTTGTCATGCTGGCTACTCCTCCCGGCTTGTGGTCTGCGCCACAATGTTTACAGTGGTAACATGACCGCAAATGATAACACTGTCAACATTAAGCCGCGCTCCGCGCGCTACCATCATGGCGACCTGCGCGCAGCCTTGATCGAGGAAGGCCTGTCCCAGATCGCGCAACTGCCGGCCGAACGGGTCAGCCTGCGGGAAATCGCCCGGCAGGCCGGCGTGTCTGCGACAGCGGTCTACCGGCACTTCCCGGACAAGGCCGCCCTGTTCGGGGCCTTGTGCGAAGCGGGCGATGAGAAACTGTCTGCCGCCTTTCGCGCAGCGATGGACGAAACGGATGGCGGGGTCGAAGCATTCGAAGCCATGGGACGGGCTTATGTCCGCTTTGCCCTGGCGAACCCCTCCCTCTTCCGCCTGATGATGACAAACGCCCCGCAGGCGCATGTCATGGATCCGGATGAAAGCATGGACGGCGGCGCCTTCGCCATGCTGGCCGAGACACTGCGCGACCTGATGCCGGAGGACACCCCCCAGGACTTGCGCCTGACCCGCCGCATCCAGGCCTGGTCGGTGGTGCATGGGCTGGCCATGCTGATGCTGGATGGTCAGGTGCCGGCAGACGAGGCGCTGATCTCCCGAATTGTCTGCTCAAGCTTTCTCTAGGCCGGACCGCGAATCCGGCGCATAGTGCCGGGATGTTCGAAGGTCTTTCTGCCACCGCCACCAATCTTGGTCTCCTGTCCGGAGCCATGGCCATCGGAGCATCCTGGGTGGCCGCAATCGCGTCGCCGAATTGCAGTTTTGACAAGCTCGACGGATCACGCGCAGACCGGCATGTCCGGGAATTGCTGTTGCAGACCTCGACACCGATTGCCGGCATGATGCTGGCTTCGGCGGCCTTCTACCTGTTGGCCACCAGTTGGGCAGCAGCGATCACCGCGCTTCTGGCGGCGTTCGGGTTTTTCTCGAACCGCTGGATGCTGGCGCCCGGCAAAAAGCCGAAAGGCGTGCGCACCAGCCGCAAGGATCAGCGTGCCGTGTCGGTCAGCTTCTCGCTGATGTTCACGCTGGTGGCGATCGTGTCAGCCGTGCTGGGCATGATCCGCATCTGAGGCGGCGTCAGGCAAACACCAGCCAGAGACAGCCCATTTCGTGTAGTTTGCGGAAATTGTCGGCGGACTTTCGGGCGGCGCGCAGGGCAATCTCGCCGGCCGCCTTGCGGTTCACCGCCAGCATCATCGCGCAGATCGCCACACCCGGCAGGAACATCCACCAGACATAGGCCAGAGATGCCAGCACACCTGCCAGGCAGATGAAGTAGGCCAGAGCATCCAGAATCCGGAATCGCGCATGCATGTAGCGACCGAACACGTTCAGCATTTCCGGCTGTTTGTGAAGGATTTCTGCATCGATGGCGAAACGCTGGCCGGGCGCCTGTTCATAGACAATCGCCCGCGTCATGCGGCCTCCGCGATGGGGATTCGGCTGGCATCTGAGGAACATGGCGATCACTCCCTTGCGAGGGGAATTTACGCGCGGCGCATTAATCATACTCTGCCTTGGTCCTGGAATTTTCATGGAAATTTCACTTTGTTTCCCGGCATCGAATGACGCCCGTCTGGCGAATCTGTTTGCCCTTTTCCAAGGCCGCCCGTATGTTGCAGTGCAACATGAAAGGCATGACGACATGCTCTATTCACTTGTGGAAATAAACCGCGCCGCCATGGCACCCGTCCGCATTGCGGCACGGGCCAGCCGCGCCGCGCTGAGTTCGCCGCTCAACCCGCTGGGCCAGACCGAGTATGGCCGGTCGCTGGCCGCGATGGCGGACGTGTTCGAGAGCGCCACGCGCTATTATGGCAAGCCCGAATGGCGGATCGACAGCGTGCGTGTGAACAGTGCGCCGATCAAGGTCACACCGACCGTGGCGTGGCGGACGCCGTGGTGCAGCCTGGTCCATTTCCGGAAGGACCCGGAAGCTCTGGCCGCCGCGCGCGACGGTGCGAAGCTGGGCCCCCAGCCGCGCCTGCTGATCGCAGCCCCCTTGTCCGGCCACTATGCGACACTGCTGCGCGGCACGGTGGAAGCCTTCCTGCCGACTCATGATGTCTATATCACGGACTGGCAGGATGCCCGGATGGCGCCAGTCTGGCTCGGCCGGTTCGATCTAGACGACTATATCGATCACATCCGCAACATGCTGACCTTCCTGGGCACGGGCGCGCACGTGCTTGGCGTCTGCCAGCCGGGGCCGCCCGTCCTGGCGGCAATTGCCATGATGGCCGAGGATGACGATCCGGCCCGTCCCGCCTCAATGACATTCATGGGATCTCCCATCGACACGCGGCTCAGCCCGACCGTTCCAAACGTGCTGGCAGAGGAAAAGCCGCTGTCATGGTTCGAGGAGAACATGATCCACACCGTGCCAGGCCCCTACCCCGGCATGTTCCGGCGGGTCTATCCGGGCTTCGTCCAGCTGGCCTCCTTCATGAACATGAACTGGTCGCGCCATGTTGATGCGCACTGGAACTTCTTCAACCATCTCGTCGAAGGTGATGGCGACAATGTCGGCAAGCACCGCGAATTCTACGACGAGTACCTGTCAGTCCTCGATCTGACCGAGGAGTTCTATCTCCAGACCATCGTCCGGGTATTTCAGGAGCATCAATTGGCGCGCGGCGTGTACCGCTATCGCGGCACCCATGTCGTGAAACCCGAAGCGATCCGCGATGTGGCACTGATGACGGTGGAGGGCGAGAAGGACGATATTTCCGGCATCGGCCAGACCCAGGCAGCCCATGCGATCTGCACCAGCCTGCCGGAAGACATGCAGACCGACTACATCCAGCCGGGCGTTGGCCATTATGGCGTGTTCAACGGCAAACGGTTCCGCACCGAGATTGCGCCACGGGTGACCGAATTCACACGGCGTTTCACCATGCGCGATGCCGACGAGGAAGCCGCAGAGCGCCTGTCCAGACTGGCCTGAGCGTGCCTACTGCCCCGGTGACGGCAGGACACGGGAAATCTGGCGGCAAATGTCGCGCGGCTCCCCGGTCACGGTGATTGGCATCGGGTCAGGGGAATCCAGATAGTCGCTGAGCTGGTGGACTGCCTGATCTTCGGCCTGGTCTTCCCGCAAGCCGTCTTCCGACACGTTCAGCGTGCGTCGCGACGTACAGGACTGCATTTCCAGCAGCGTCGCATCTGCTGCGCCGTGATGCGTCGCGCGCAAAAGGACAGAGGATGGGAGGTCCGGCCCGTCCGGGACGGCCACCCAGAGAGCGTGGATATCCCCGCCATCGACCGGATTTCGCAGGCGCACCGAATAGATCAGTCCCTTGTCGAGATGGCGGACGGTGTATTCGGCAAGCCCGGCCTCGTGCAAGCCGCCCAGCCAACGGGCGATCAGGGCGTTGCGGGCCTGTTTGGCGGCGGCGCCGCGCCCCGCGGCCGCTTCGGAGTAAACCTGCCTGAGGGCAAGATTGCCGACCGGCGTCTCGCTCGCGGCAAGTCCATCCGCGCTGCGGACCAAACCCGCCGCGGTGTCCTGCAGGGACAGCGCGCTGGCCGATGCAGACCAGCACAGACTGGCCGCCAATGCGAGCGTGCGAGCCCAGGGCGCGATGGGATGCAGGGTCTTGTGCAGGGACATGTGCGTGCGTTCCGTTTCCTGACGGAGCGCACTGTCGAGGCTAAACGTTAAGGAAAGCCCGTTCGATGGCCCACCAGAGCCCGATTGCCCCGATGGCCAAGGATACCGGCCAAACCAGAACGGGCCGGTAAAGGTCTGGCCGGCCAGCCTGTTTCAGGGCGCCCCTGATCAGGACCGCCACTGCAAACGCCATGCCGATCACGGCCAACTGGCCGATCTCGACGCCGACATTGAAACCGATCAGGGCAGGCCAGAAGATGTCTGCCGGCAGGTCGAGATCGCCAAAGGCGCCCGCAAACCCCATGCCGTGGATCAGGCCGAACCCGAACACGAGTGCCGGACGCCAGGCACTCGGCTCCTTGAACAGAATGTTTTCCAGGGCTGCCCAGGCAATTGTGAAGGCGATCAATGGTTCGACGATGCTGGCGGGCGGCGCAATCAGTCCAGCGGCGGTCAGGCCGAGCGTGGCCGTGTGCGCCAGTGTGAAGGCAGACACCTGCCAGATCAGGGGCTTGAGCCGGCGGCTGGAAAAGAACAGGGCAAGCACGAACAGGATGTGGTCCACGCCCATGGGGAGGATGTGTTCAAAGCCGATGCGGATATAGAAGATGGCCGTTTCGAGTGGCGTGCGGTCCAGCGACACATCCCGGACGTCCGGCAGGCCATCCCGGCTGGTCACGCTGCCCGCGCGGTCGAGTTCCTGTAATTCCCGGCACAAGGCAGGGTCCATACCGCCGCCGGGCAGGCACAATTCATCCTCGGGATGGGCGGCCGCCGTGAGGGCCGGCGGCCCCAGGCCCGCCATCAGACAGGCAAGCAGGGCGGCGATCCAGACCCGCATCAGATCTCGTCCGGCAGCGGATGCGGCGCTTCCATCACCTCACCATGATGCCCGTGATCGTCATCGTGCAGGTCATGCGCGCCATGATCATGCACCGGCAGCAGCGAAATCAGCAGGGCAATCCCCACGCCGGCCGACAGGGCCAGAAGGCTGCGACGGGGCGGTTCGTCCTTCAGAGGAGCCATCAGGGGGCCGGTCGCAACGTACAGCAGGAGGCCGGCAGATGCGGCAAACAGGGCGCCGATTGCCTCCGGCCCGAGGAAATACATGAAGGGCGAAGACATCATCACCCCCAGCGGGGTGGTGGCGGACGCCGCAAGAAAGGCCCAGAAAAATGATTGCCGGTTGGAGAAATTGTGCCGGCGCAGAATGGCGAACGCGATCACCCCTTCCGGGAATTCGTGCAGGATCAGCGACAAGGCGGCATATACACCGGCCGAGAAGCTGGCCGCAAAGGTGACCGAGTAGATCACTCCGTCGATCAATGAATGGATGGCGATGGCCAGGATCGGCGTGACCGCCGCGATGCGTCCGCCATTCACGCTTTCCGGAAACAGAACGCCCAACGTGTAGTTCAGCAGCAGACCACCCAGAAACCCGGCCAGCATGAAATGCGGCGCATGTGCGCTTTCCTCGAACGCCTCCGGGGCAATGTGCAACAGGCTGAGCGTGACCAGCATGCCGGCCGCTGCGAGCCCCATGACCGGCGAAAAGCGCGCGCTCCAGTCACCGCGCATGGCCACGGCGATCAGGCCGATGGTCGTGACAAAGGCAGCGATCAAGCCGAAAAAAAGTGGGGCTTGCATGGATTCGATCATGGAAAGCTGCCTGTTGGCCCGGTAACAGTTCGGTGCGGTTTTTAACCGCGTCCTGCGGCCTTGCGATTGGGTGTTATATGGTAGCATTATCCGGCTTGCGAGCGGAAATTGCGGGTTTTGCTGAAATCCCCGGACGTGGTGATGGGAGCGACATGATGGATCGACGGTTCGGGGGAACAGCCACACTGCTGTGTGCAGGCATGGCTCTGGCGCTGTGTGCAGCCTGTAGCGGGGAAGCCCCCTACGAGCCGGCACCGCAGTCCGTCGAGGCAGTCCCGATGGACGCAGACGAGGCGGCCCCTGCCCCCGAAGCCGCCCGTGAAGAGTCGCACCATGATGACGACCATCATGATGGCGCGCATCAGGATCATGACGACCATGACGCTCATGCCGCCGGCGGCGAGGCGCATGTGCACGGCGCGGCAGAGTTGGCCGTGACGCAGGAGAGCAATTTCGTGACCGTGACGGTCGATGCGCCACTGGCCAATTACGGCCTGTCCGAGAAAACGAAGAAAAAGGCGACAGACCTCGAAAAGTATGCCGACGGCCTGACGGAACTGATGGGCAATGCGCGGTGCGACCTGGTGGAGCGGTCTGCCGACCTGCGCCGGTCCGGCGACCATGCGGCCCTGACGCTGTCGATTGTCTGGGACTGCCGCCGGCCAAGCCAGCTGGACGGGCTGATGTTCACCGGATTTGACACCTATTCCGGCTTCGAGACGGTTGAGGCCGTTTTCCTCGGCGAAGCCGGAGAGACGGCATCGGCGACGCTGACCGCCGACAGCCCTTTCCTGCCGTTCGGGTCCTGACATGACGGACGCTGTTGTTGCCATCAGCGACCTTCACTTTGCCTGGACACCGGGTACGGATGTTCTCGACATCGCGGAATTCCGGCTTGAGGCAGGCGAACGCCTGTTCCTGCGTGGCGCATCCGGCTCCGGCAAATCGACCCTGCTCGGGATCATCGCGGGGGTCCTCGAGGCACGGTCCGGCGCGGTCCGGGTTCTGGGGAAGGATCTCGCCAAATTGCGGCCCGCTGCCCGAGACCGCATGCGGGCAGACCATCTGGGCGTGATCTTCCAGATGTTCAATCTCGTCCCGTATCTTTCCGTGGTCGGCAATGTCACCCTTCCCCTGCGCTTCTCGAAGACACGGCGCACCGCTGTACAAGGCGCCGAGGAAGATGAGGCCCGCCGCCTGCTGGCCCGGCTGGGGCTTGAGGATGACGGGCTGCTCTCGCGCCGCGTTTCAGACCTGTCCGTCGGCCAGCAGCAACGCGTTGCGGCAGCCCGGGCCCTGATCGGAGGCCCGGAAATCGTCATTGCAGACGAGCCCACATCGGCGCTGGATGCCAATGCACGCGACCGGTTCATCGAATTGCTGAGCGAAGAGGCTCGGCGCACCGGCGCCGCACTCCTGTTCGTCAGTCATGATGCCGGGCTGGCACCGCATTTTGATCGCGCGCTGGATCTCGGCGACATCAACCGTGCGGGGGTCACGGCATGAGCGCGATTGCCAGCCTCGCCTGGAAGAGCCTGCTGAACCGGAAGGGGTCGGTCCTGCTGACGCTGCTGGCCGTCGCCCTGTCCGTGGCGCTGTTTCTTGGCGTCGACAAGGCCCGTACCGGCGCGCGCGAAGGGTTCGGCAACACCATCTCCGGCACCGAACTCATTGTCGGCGCGCCAACGGGCAGCGTGAACCTTCTGCTCTACTCCGTTTTCCGAATGGGCAGCGCGACGGCCGAGATTTCCTGGCCGACCTATCAGGAGATTGCCGACCGACCGGATGTCGACTGGGCCGTGCCGATCTCGCTTGGCGACAGTCATCGCGGGTTTCGCGTCATGGGCACGACGACGGAATATTTCGATCATTACAAGTATGGCCGGAACCAGCCTCTTGTCCTGGCCGAGGGTGCACGGTTCGCGGATCTGTTCGACGCCGTCATCGGCGCGGATGTTGCGCGGGACCTTGGCTACGAGACTGGCAGCCCGATGATCCTGACACACGGTCTCGGCCAGGCCGATTTCGGGTCGGGCCACGACAACCGCCCGTTCCGCGTCTCCGGCATTCTGGCGCCGACCGGCACGCCCGTGGACCAGACGGTTCATGTGTCGCTGGAGGCGATCACGGCCATACATGTCGGCTGGGAAACCGGCGCAAAGAATCCGCTTGCCGACACGATCAGCGAAGAGACAATCCGCTCATTCGACCTGACTCCAAAAACCGTCACTGCGATATTTCTCGGCCTGAAACGCAAAGGCACGATCCTGACGACGCGCCGGGAAATCAATACCAATCGCGGCGAACCCCTGATGGCGATCATCCCGTCCCAGGCGCTGGCCGAACTGTGGAGCGTGACGGCGATTGCCGAACGGGCGCTGCTCGCCGTGTCGATCTTCGTCATCGCGGTGGGCGTCGTGTCGATCCTCACCTCCATCCTGACCAGCCTGAACGAGCGCCGCCGGGAGATGTCCATCCTGCGCGCGGTCGGCGCACGGCCGGGTCACATCTTCACTCTTCTCGTTCTGGAGGCCGGTCTGGTCGGTTTCCTCGGCGCACTTGCTGGCATCATGCTGATCCATGCCATGCTGCTTGTCGCGGGGCCGATGGTGGCAGAACGCTTTGGCATTTCCCTGATCGGCACGGGGCCTGGCCTGACTGACCTGTTTACATTGCTGGCCGTGACAAGCGCGGCCCTGCTGGCCGGGGCAATTCCTGCGTGGATGGCGTTTCGCCGGTCCTTGGCAGACGGCCTCTCCATTCGACTCTGAACCGCTCAACCCCTCTGGCGGGGCCCGCCCGCGTACCCTAGATTGGCACCATGAAACAGATTTCCAGTTTATTCGCCGCCGTCCTGATGACGGGATTCGTTTCCGCTTGCGGGCAAGATGATGCGCCCGCGCAGCCAGACCTTTCTGCAGAGGGCGAAGTCGTGCTCGATGCCCCCTCGGACAGTCTGCAGGTTGGCGACCGGATCGGTGACAATGAGGCCGAGCGCAAGGCCGCCCGTGAAAAGGCCATCGCAGAACGCGCCGCCGAACAGGCCCGCAAGCGCGCGGAGGCTGAAGCCCGCGGCGTCTCGGAAATCGGCTGGGAAGACCTGATGCCGGAAGGCGAGGAAGAACGCCTCGCGCAAATGTATCAGAGCCAGATGTCCATGCTGTATGGTGGCGGAGGCGGGATTGCCGAAGGCTCGGCCGCAGACGCCATGGTACAGATCGGCACGTTCAACACCGTGCCGGAACTCAACAGCAAGAAGGTGCGGATCCCCGGCTACACCGTACCGTTCGAGTATGGCGCGAAGGCCGAAGTGACGGAGTTCCTGCTGGTGCCCTATTTCGGTGCCTGTATCCACGCCCCGCCACCACCGCCGAACCAGACCCTGTTCGTCAAGGCCGATGACCCGATCGCCCTGAAGGACCTGGCACAGGCGGTCTGGGTCGAAGGTGTGCTGACCACGCAAACGCAGGAGAGCGACCTGGCAGATGCTGCCTATACGCTGCAACTCACCCATATCGAAAAGTACGAATACTGATGCTGGCGCAACAGGCCCGCTAGGATGTTCTGGAACAAGCGCGTTGCAATCCTGATTTCGGCCCTGCTCGCGGCAGCCGCTGCCATCGCGCTTGCAGCCTATTTCAACCGCCCGCCGCTCGAGGCATTCGACGGGGCCGAAGGCCCTACCGAAATCAGCCAGGTGGCAGAGCCTGAACCGGCAGACTGGACTGTCCATGCCGAAGGAACGGACTCGCGTCTCGCCATCCTGCTGACGGATGACGCCTCCTCCTGGATCGGTCTGGCTGAAGGCCTGAAAAGCATGGGCGTTCCATTCCGGATGACCCGCGATGTCGACTCGGCGGTCCGGCACGATGTCATCATCGTGTATCCTGTCATCTCCGGGAAAGTTCTGGAAGCAGACGAACTCGCAAGCCTGGGGCAGCACGTCGAACAGGGCGGCACACTGATCGCGACACAGGTTCTGGGCGGCGGCCTGCAGGGCGTGTTTGGCTTTGAAGGCATCTCGGAGTCCCGCGCCCATTCCGAAATCCGCTTTGCCGGCAACGATCCGAGCCTGTCCTTCATCAACCGGGCGGAAGAGCGCACCGTCCGCATCGGAAACCCGGACCGGGATAGCCAGCGTATCGGCACGCAGGCCTTTGAAGGGGCACGAACCATTCTGGCAACCTATGAGGACGGATCGGCTGCCCTCGTCGCCAACCGCCACCCATCCGGAGGACAGGCCTTTGCCCTCGGCATGGATCTCGGCTTCTTCATTCTGAAGGCCACCAATGGACGCAGCGGCGGCGCATCCCGCAACTACGCCAACGCCTATGAGCCGTCGGTCGACACCTGGCTTCGCTGGCTGAAATCTGTCTATACGCAGAACCAGGCTGGCGCGGTGACTCTCCACCCTGCCCCGGAGGGACGGGACCTGGCCGTGATTGTGTCGTTCGATGTCGACTATTCGGATTCCATCACGAAGATGGAAGCATACAACGACCTGCTCGCGCGGATGGAAATTCCGGGCACTTTCTTTGTACAAACAAAGTATTTCGACGACTACAATGATGAAGCCTTCTTTCACGACCTGACCGTATCCGGCGTTCAACGACTGACCGAAGCCGGCATGGAAGTGGCCAGCCATTCGGTGGCGCATTCCCCGACCTTTGGGGATATGCCGCTGGGCGATGGAAAGGAACGGTACCCGCACTACCAGCCCCGCGTGCTGAACCGGAATCGGGCCTGGGCCGCGTCAATTCTCGGCGAGTTGCGGGTCAGCAAGTTCCTGCTCGAAAACGTGACCGGCAAGGAAGTGGTTTCGTTTCGCCCGGGCTATCTGGCAACGCCACACCAATTGCCGGAGGCCCTCGAAGCCAGCGGTTACAAATACGCCTCCACGATGACGTCGGGCAATGTACTGACACATCTGCCGTTTCGCATGAATTTCGGTCAGGGATATGAGGCGCAGACGGATATTTTCCAGTTCCCCATCGCCATCGAGGATGAAATCCCGCCCCATATGAACCTGCGTGTGGAGCCCGCCATCGATCTGGCCAATGAACTGGCCGAGTATGGGGGCTCGTTTGTCATGCTGATCCATCCGAACGTCACGGAAGGAAAGCTGGACTTCCTGGAAACCATCCTGCCGGCCCTGCAGCCGCGTGCATGGTTTGGCACGCTTGAGGCCTACGGAAACTGGTGGACCATGCGGGATGGTGTCGCCGTCGATACGCGTCGGACACAAGACGGCTGGGAATTGTCCCTGACAAGCCGCCAGCCCATGCGCGGTTTGCGGCTGGACATTGATCCCGAATGGGTACCGTCAGGTGATCTGAAAGACGGGCTGACCTTTTCGCCCGGTCAGCTTCATGTCGACACGGCTGGAACAGCGTTGACCATGACCTTCAGTTCGAATGCTGAATAGAACACCGCACGGTCAGGCGGAACGCTCGGCGCGCGACCCTGCCTCCGGCTTGTCCTCACCTTTGGCAGAACGCTCGTCACGAATGCGGTTCCGGATGCGCAACACCAGTTCATCGGGAATGAAGGGCTTGGTCAGATACTCACTCGCGCCACGCTCCAGCGCGTCCAGCACATCGTGCTCCCCCCGGCGCGCTGTCAGCATGACTACGGGAAGTCCAGCCGTCTTCGGATCGGCCTTCAGCCTGCGCAGAACTTCGAACCCGTCCATGATGGGCATCATCGCATCCAGCACGAGCAAGTCGTATTCCATGGTGCGGGCCAGTTCATAAGCGCTGCCGCCATCCTGCGCGAGATCGACCTCGAAGCCGGCCACAGCCAGTTTGTGCTCCAATAGTCCGCGCAGCAGACGGTCATCGTCTGCAACCAGAATTCTACCCTTCATGTCCCCGATTCCTTCAACAGGTATTGTTCCTACGCTGTCGAGTATGGCAAATTGTGCTCAATGCTGTGCAAACCAAATAGATCAAATTTCATCGATCTCCGGGTTGAAACAGCCCTTGACCGCAGTTTTTGCACATGCCGGGTCAGCTGGATGTGAATCCTGTCCGGGTCATCACACCCCAGGACTCGCTTTTCCTGAGATACTGGACCCAGCCGCGAATTCTCCAGAGGCTGTTCAGTTGACGATATCCGAGGTTCTCGACAACGCACATGACGGTCAGCAAGGCCAGGTCCGAGGCTTTCGGCACTCGGCGAAGCTGCGCTTCCTCGAGGGCGAGCGATCCAACGGAAATGGCCATTCCAAATCCGGACATCACAGCGATATAGGCGAGGAAGAAATCGTATGAAATCGAACCCGTCAACGCCAGGACCGGAAACAGAACGAGCCCGATTGCGTCGACAATCGGGCCGATGACATCCGTGATCAGCACATTGCCAAATCCCAGAACCCCAACCAGACCATATCGAGGGTTCAGCGCCATGACGCTGTGACGGTCAAATGTCTCGAGTGTTCCCCGCTGCCATCTCGTTCTCTGGTTCCGCAGCACGCTGAGCGTTTCAGGCGCTTCCGTCCAGCACACTGGCTCGGGGATAAATCGGATCCGGTAGTCCCGCTTGTTCTCGATCATGTTGCGATGGAGTTTCACCACCAGCTCCATATCTTCACCGACGGTCCCCAGCGTGTATCCGCCGACATCCAGCACTGCATCCCGGCGGAACAATCCAAAGGCGCCGGAAATAATCAGAACGGTGTTCAGCCGGCTCCAGGCGATCCGGGTCATCAAAAACGCCCTCAGATACTCGACGGTCTGGAGAAGCGGCAGCAATTTGCGCGGCAGGCGGACCTCGAGCACCTGCCCTTTCCGGATGACGCTGCCATTGGCAATGCGCACCGTACCCCCTACCGCAATGGTCCGTTCGGGATCCTCCATGAAGGGCTTTACCGTGCGCAACAGGGCATCCGGCTCGAGGACGGAATCTGCATCGACGCAACAGAACAAAGGTGCCCGCGATACATTGATGCCGGCATTCAGCGCGTCCGCCTTCCCGCCATTCACCTTGTCGATCACGATCAGGCGTTTCTGGTGACGTGATCTGTAAATGGCCCGAATCGGCTGATGAGGTGCCTGCGGGGAATACAGACGCGATGTCTCCGCGAGATCGAACTCACGTTTGAGCACCTCAAGTGTCCCGTCCGAACTGCCGTCATTGATCAGGATGACCTCATGATTCGGATACTGAATGGCCATCAGCGAGGAAAGACTTTCCACGATGGTCATTTCCTCATTATAGGCCGGAACGAGGACAGCAATCGGCGGCACCGTCTCGGAATATCTGCGCCATAGCGCTTCGGTCCGTGCGGCGCGCCCCGACCGCGCCATCTGCAGGCCGGCCAGAACGAGGTGCAGAAAATAGATCGAATACTGGAACACGCCGATGAAGATCACCATCAGGCCCGTATATTTTGCGGCGAGCAGCACAGTGTCCATCATTGCAGCGCCTCCGCTGCACTCAGTTCGGCAAGCGCGAGCGATGCCGTTCGGCTGGCGGTTTCATTTCCAATGGCGCGGGCGGACACTTCAAGCAGGTTCCGGCCGGTCGCCCCCATCTGGGAGAGCGCCTGCGCCGCCTCGAACTGGACCATCCAGGCCGGATCGGACAGCAAAGCGGCAATATCATCGGCATACCCATCGAACGACATTTCACGAAGGGCCCGCACGGCCCCTGCCCGGACCGACCAGTCATTGTCTTTCAGGCACCTTGCAATCGGGGGGGCAGCCTCTGGATGTTCCAGCCGGGCCAGGCCTTCCAGCGCTGCCGCCCGGATCATGGCCGAGCCATGCTCCAGCGCGTAGGTGAGCCGGTCCATCACGGCATAGTCGGCGCTGCTGCCCAGCGCCCGAAGCAGCGCAGCGCGCTCAATATCGGTGATGTCCGGACGATCGAGATAAGCCAGCACATCCCGCAATCTGTGCAGCGCCAGTTTGGACAGGACTGCGTGGAGAGACCGTGAGCCGCCATTGAGCTTCGTGATCTCCGCCATCACGTCCGGCACCGCCGGATAGGATTTGATCTCAACAAGCGTGCGCATGCCTGCGACCCGCAACTCGGGAGACAGGGACCGTTCAATCAGGGAATCGACCGACTTGGCGGTCGGGAGACCGGGAAAATAGGCCAGAGCCTCAAGCGCCGCGAACCGCACGAACTTCCGGGGATGCCGGAGCAGCCGTCGCATGTCGTCATCGACACGGTTGCGCTCAAGGCGGCGGACCAGCCGGTCTCGCTCCTCTCCGCGCACCAGCGCCACGAAATCCAGAAACACTTCCGGCACCATCTGCGATTTCCAGAGAGACCGGTCTTCGATGACAGCCTGCCCGGTCTCGTCCCACAGGATTGCGGCCATCGCCTCCGTGATCTTCTGACGAAGGTGTGAAAAGTACACCTTTTTCTGGGTACGAACTATCCGGAGCAGGACAAGGGTGGCCATCCACACAAGGGACAGCACAATCAGCACGAAAGCCACCTGCCAGATGATCACCAGATAATTCAACGTCAGAACGTCCGGGCAAGCGCGAGTGACACGTCGGTCCGGTCATAGGCCGTGCGCAATTCCTTGCCACCCGTGAGACGGATGACGCTTGACTCGCCGAGACGCATTTCGAGCCCGAGCGCGTAGGAGCGCACCTCGACGGTGGTGCCGTCCGAACTTTCGGGCGCGTCCGCATGGTATCCATGCACCGCCCATCGACTGTCCGGCCGATAGGTTGACCGGATCCGATAGCCTGACCGATGCTGGTCGAACTCGTCCCAGACATTGATGTAACGCACTTCGAATTCGGCGCGTCCGCCTGGAAATGTGTATTGCGCACCCGGAAGCAGGGACGTGACCCGCCCGCTCTGATACTCGGACGTTCGCACATCTGCGAGCAATTCAAGACCCTCGACGTTCGTGGCCACACCTGTGCCAATCAGCACTGTGTTCAATGGCAGGAATGTCGTGTCGCTCCCGCCTCCGACCTCCAGACGTACATGCCCGAACCCGGTCCGCTTGGCTGCCCCCAGGGTCACGGTCGTGTTTGATGTGTCGAACCGCTCGGCATGGAGCAATGACGCGTGGACGGAAAGCGTGTCTGAAACGGATTTCGCCAGTGCAGGCGAAATACTCGTCCAGTCCGGCAGGTCTTTCGTGAGCGCGCTGCGGCTGAGGACAAGGCTGGCCGTCAGACGCCCCCCATCCCGGGCAGGCACCGTTACCGCGCCATCATCCGCCTTGTGCCGTGCGAGCGGCGCAGCTGCCTGCGCCGCCCGGATCCGCTCGATGCGGGCCAGCGCGACATAGGCGTCCGTATAGTCCGGGGCTGCCTCGATGACGCGGTCCAGTTCACGTTCGGCCTCCGGCAGGCGGTCCAGCGCGATCAGGCAGAGCGCCGCGTTCAACCGGGCGTCCACATCGTCCGGCGCTTCTGCCAGACGCGCCTCGAACAGGGCGAGCGCTTCGGAAAACGCCCCCGCATGGCGCGCCTCGACGCCCTGCTCATACAGGGAGCGGGCCTCCTGCGGCTGCGGACTCTCGATGGCTGGCGCCGCAAGCTGGAGAAGCGCGAGGTCAATCATGTTGAATGCTCCGCCAGGCGAGCGCTGCAGCAGCTGCAACAGCACACGGGCGCATTGGCAAGGCGCACGCCTTGTATCCTACCATCATCACTCGTCCCCGGATCTGGCTCAGTTATTGTTCTTGGTGATACAATTGTTTGCAAAAACTGATGATCGTCCGGTTAATCGGGGTGTTTTGATGGCTCAGGCCTCCCCGGACCGCCATGCGTGGCGCGCAAGTCTCATGTTTTGTGAAGGCGAGTCTTCCGGACGACATGAGCGGTTCGCGGAGATCGGGAAAGGCAATTCCTGCCGATCCGGGCCTGCCTTGTCGGGGGGCACGCGCCCGGCTCCCCCAATGGTACCTCTGGCCGGACTCGAACCGGCACTCTGTCACCAGAAACGGATTTTGAATCCGTCGCGTCTACCAATTCCGCCACAGAGGCCCTTTGCAGGGAGCGCTTCTCCTGCCGCATTGCCGGGGCCCGTGTCAATCTACTCGACGCCGGGATCAAAGACATCTAACAGCTAAAGCATGACCTCCACCGCAATTCCCACCGACAAAACGCTGCTGCAAACGATTGAGTCCCTCGCCGAGCGTGCGCCGGAAGACGGGTTTTCGCTGCGCGCCATCTTTGACCAGCTCGATGAAAGCGCGTTCGGCGCGGGCCTGTTCCTGCTCGCCCTGCCCTGCTGCATTCCGTTTCTTTATGGCGTGCCCCAAGTGGTCTCGCTGCCCATGATGGCGCTGGCGGCGCAAATGGCGATGGGCCGGGAACAGCCCTGGATGCCGGACAAGCTGGGCAATCGGAAGATTGACCGCAAGGGCCTGACCCAGATGGCGGCTGGCGGACGCAAATGGCTCGGCTGGATCGAGCGGATTGTCCGCCCGCGCTTCACGATGATCACCGGAAAGCGGTCCGAACGCGTGATCGGCCTGTTCCTGTGTGTGTTCTGCGCGTCCATTCTCGTGCCCCTGCCCATGACCAACACCGTGCCGGGCTTCGCTGTGGCCATCGCCTCTTTCGGCCTGATGCAGAAGGACGGCCTGATGGTGATCGCCGGCCTGGTCATCGGGACAGCCTGGGTCAGCGGCCTGATCGGCGCGGTCATGTTCGGTGCCGTCAGCCTGTTTGGATGAGCCATAACGCGAAAGTGACCTTGCGCCGCATTGTGGGAATGGCGCTGCACGGCTTTAGCTGACTCATGGATTTCGTGAAATCGCTCCTCAAGGACTGGAAATGGCCGGTGGTCGCTGTCGCGGTCTCTGCCTTCATGCTGGCGGCCGCGCATGCCTTCGAGCAGTTTGGCGGCCTCGCCCCCTGCCCGCTCTGCCTGCGTCAGCGGGAGGTCTATTGGGCGCTGATCGCGATGACCCTGACCGGCCTCGTCCTGTGGCGCTGGCGGCCGAACCGCCGGTTCCTGGTCGCGCTGAACATGATGATCGGCCTGGTTTTCATCGTCGGCGTCATTGTCGCCTTCTATCATTCCGGCGTGGAATGGGGCCTGTTGCCGCCGCCGGAAGGGTGCGCAGGCGAAGGGCCGATCGACCCGCTGGCAATTCAGGATTTCAGCAAGCCGATGCATGTACCGTCCTGCACCGATGCGCCCTTCCGCATCCTCGGCCTGTCCATGGCGGGCTGGAACGGCGTGGCCGCGGCTGTCCTGGCCGTGCTCAGCTTCGTCGCCGCAGGCGCCACGTTCCGGGGTTCGGAGCCAGCTCCGGTCGCCGACTGATCGCCATCAAGGCTCCGGCGGCTGGGCGGCCGCACTCTTGGCCGCCGAATACAGCCGCTGCTCCCGCAAGGTGATATACAGCGTGGCCCCGACAATGATGATGGTCCCCACCAAGGTCCAAGTGCCCGGCAGCGCCTTGAACAGCCCCCAGTCGACGATGGCCGCCATGGGCAGCCGCATATAGTCGATGGGTGACAGGAAAGACGCGTCGCCGACGCTCATGCCGCGAATATAGAAATACTGCCCCGTCACGCCACAAACACCCATCAGCCCGATCCAGGACCAATCCTGAAGACTGGGTGCCACGTCCGGCCATTTCATGATGGCCAATGGCAACAGCATGATGGATGAAAGCAAGTTCGCCCAGATCAGCAACGTGACCGGACGGTGCAGCCGTGTCAGGGATTTCACGAGCGTGATCGCCCCCGCCAGGCAGAAAGCCGCGCCGAGGGCCAGCGCCATGCCCATGCTGATCCCGAGATGGGGCTGCATCATGATCAACACCCCGACCGCCCCGGCAAGCGTTGCCCCCCACCGGTGCGGCCCGACCCGCTCCTTGAGCAGCAGGGCCGCCAGCAATGTCACGAACAGGGCGCGCGAAAAGCTGATCGCGTTGAATTCCGACAGCGGCAGGCCGACCGCGTCAGACACGGCATAGAAGCCCAGCGCGAAACCAAATGTGCCGAACAGGCTGCGCAGGAAGATCAGGCCCGGCTGGTGGACCTTCATGATGCCGAGCCCCTGCTGGAATATGATCGGCAGCACGACGATCAGCGCCACACCGGACCGCCAGAACGCCAGAAACCCCGGATCGAAACTGGCCGATTGCAGCTTGGAAAGGGTCAGGAAGACCGTGAACGTGGCCCCGGAGGCCAGCATCCACAGCGCGCCCTCGATGTTGCGCGGCGCCGCAACGGGCTCTAGGTCTTGTGGACGCGTTTGACCGGGGCGAGATACCATGGGCTGTTTTACGCCTTCCGAACTAGAGGAAATCGACCGCCTGTGGCGAGACCTGCCCGTCGGCCACATGTGGACCGGCTGGGCCGCATCCGGACGCGAACCCGACCAGATATGGATCTTCAGGACGCGCGCCCATTGGCGCCGGTTCCCTCTCAGTAAGTCAAAAACCGGCTTTGTGATAGCGGACGAACGGGGACGTCCCGTCGCACGTGCGAAATCGCTGCGCGCCCTTCTGCAGAAGGTCGAATCCCTGCCTGGTCTCGAATCGCTCCGGGAAGACCGCTAGCGTTCAATCCGTTTCACTGGCTGTTCATTTGTGTCCGCATCTGTTCAGCCTGTTCCGGTGTGATGCCCAGCGCGTCCAGCAGAGGCCCGCCTGCGGTTTCGTCCCAGGAATGGCGCGGCCCGACAGTCATCCCGCCATCGACCAGGAATTCGCCCCCGGTGATGAACCCGGCCGCATCCGAGGCCAGGAACGCCGCCATCTCGGCAATGTCCTCGCCTTTCCCGACCCGGCCGGCCGGCTGCATGCTGCCACCGGCTTCGACCAGCATGGCCGCCATCTGGTCGGCCTGTTCGCGCGGCAGGCCCAGAGAGGCGCCGAAGATCGACGTTGCGATGAAGCCCGGCAGGACCGCATTGACGCGAATGCCGTATTTGGACAGCTCCGCCGCGGCGAGCTTCGAGAAATGGGCCACGCCCTTCTTGGCCACGGAATAGGTGATCGGCGCATAGCCTGCGCAAATCGCGCTGATCGAGGATGTGTTGATGATCGATCCGCCGTGTTCCTTCATGTGGGGCACGGCAAACTTGGTTCCGGCAAATACCTGTTTCAGCAACAGCGACATGGTCTGGTCATAGGCGTCCAGATCAAGCTCTTCCACGCTGTCGGGCGTGCCGCCATGTCCGGCATTGTTCCAGAGAATGTCGAGCCGGCCGAAATGGTCGACCGTCTTGCTCATGATGCCTTCCAGCTGTGCCATGTCGGTCACGTCACAATGGACAAACAGGACCTTGTCGTCCCCGAACCGGGTTTGCAGGGCCGCGCCCTTTTCATCCTGAATGTCGCCGGCGACCACTTTCGCCCCGGCCGCGACAAATGTCTCGACCCCTGCCAGACCGATGCCGCTGGCACCCCCAGTAATGATGGCAACCTTGCCGTCCAGATTGGCCATGTCCGCATTCCTCCCGTTTTGTTTTCAGGAGAATGCGCGCGCTTTCCGCGCGGTCCGTCAATGCCTGCGGGAAAATTTACTTGCCCGGCTTCTTCAGGCCGAACCGTTTCCAGAACACGCCGTCCAGCATCCGCTTTGGCAACAGGGTGGGAATGTACCAATTGGTCAGCTTGTTGGGGACTGGCGAATACCGTGCCCGCGGCGTGGCATCCTCCAGAGCGATCTCGACCACTTTGGCGATCTGCTCCGGCGGCAGGCCGTCCCGTCCGCCCTTCAGCATGACCTGTGCGAACTGTTCCAGCGCGTCCGACCAGGCACTGCCGGCATAGGGGCCATCCGAGTTTGCCTCTTCCGCCTTGTCCCAGATCGGCGTTTTGACGGAACCCGGCCCGATGGCAATCGCGTCGATCCCGAAGATCACAAGTTCGCGCCTCAGGGAATCTGTCATCGCTTCCACTGCATGCTTGGTGGCGGTGTAGGCGCCAAGAAACGGCGCGGAAATCCGCCCGCCCACACTGGTGATGTTCACGATCCGGCCAGGGGCCCCCTCACGGTGCCGGTCCATGCCCAATAGCGGCGCGAATGCCTGAGAGGCACGCAGGAGGCCGAATACGTTGACGTCGAAATGCGCCTTGAAGTCATCGAGCGGCTGGATTGCGAGCGGCCCCATATTCGCGATGCCCGCATTGTTGACGAGGCCCGTCAGCGTCCTGCCTTCGAGCGCCCGGGCCACGGTCTCGACGGCTGCGTCGACCTGGTCCTGCCGGGTCACATCCAGGATAAGCGGTCGGATGTCACCCTCCGAACGGGCCGACAGGCCTTCTGCATCAGCCTGTTTGCGCACGCCCGCATAGACGCACCAACCATGCTTGGCGAGATAGAGAGCGGTCGCCGCGCCGATGCCGGTTGATGCGCCGGTGATTACGACAGTCTTCATGCGGGATGTCCTTCCTGTTCCGGGATACGCAATCCTATACGCACGAACGCCGCTTTCGGGTCTATTCGTCCTGTTTTCCCCCATCGATGACCCGGAATGCCGGACGCGGGCGTTCGGTCGGGGCATTCTGCGCTTCAGATGCCGGCGTATCGGGCGGGGCCGGTTTCAGGTCGGACGCCCTGACCAGTTTTGGCGCGCTGCGCCCCGGCGGCTCCGGCGCGGTTTCCGGCATGTCTTCGGCAATGTCATCATCCAGCTGGCGCACGCGTGGGGCCGGCCGCTTGTTGAAGCCGCCCGGTTTTTTCCTGCCGGACCCAAACCCGGACCGGCCCTTGCCGCGGGCTTTCTTGTCGATTTCCTTCAGCTTGATCTGCTGCAGGCTGGACAGGGCCTCTCCGTCACTTCCCTTCAGGGGATCGGCAAAGGCGGACCCATAGGTCTCGATGCGTTCCTCGACCTCTTCGAGAAACTGCTTCTCCCAATCGGACAGGGGCGGACCGAGCCCCTGCTCGGCCAGCGCCGCCGCCTTCCGCAGTTTGCGGAGCGCGGCGCGTTTCTTCCGTTCGTCGACATCTCGGCCCATGGGCAGAGAATATGGCGATTAATGCCGTCGAGGCAAACCGGCTCAGGCTTCGCCCAGAGCCAGCAGGTAGGTGTCGAGCACCATTTCCTGCTCTTCGCGCTCGGCCTTGTCGACCTTGCGCAGCTTGATCACCTGGCGCAGCGCCTTGGTGTCGAACCCGAACGCCTTGGCTTCGGCATAGATTTCCTTGATCTGTTCGGCGACCTCTTTCTTCTCCTCTTCCAGACGCTCGATCTTGGCGACGGTCTGGCGGAGCTTTTCGCGGGTCGCTTCGGTGAGATGGGTGATCGAGGCGTCGTCGTCCATGAGAGGCTCCTTGGAAATGGGTTCGGAAAAGAAGGCGCGTCTTAGCGGGAGTTTCCGCCGCTGGCCAGACGGCGAATGGCGTCGGCAACAGCTTCGCCCTCGCCGTGGTGCGGCATGTGCCCTTCATGCGGCAGGATAACGAGATCGACATCGACCTGCTGTTTCAGCTGGCCGACATGAAGCCGGGGCGAAATCACCGTATCGCCACTGCCGGAAAACACGGTGATCGGCACATCCAGACGTCCATACCGCGCGGACTGTTCGGCAAGCTGGTCCTGCAATGCCTTCACATCGCGCGCATTCGCCCGGAAATTCCGCGGCCGGAACAACAGGCCAATTGCCGATTTCTCCGAATAGCCGGCGGGCACAGGTGCTGGGTCGAACACGTCATTGATGCCATTGCCCAACTGACCCGGCCCGACGAGCGGCACAAGCTGACTGAAGACCGGACCGACCAGGGGCGGCGCTGCAAAGGAATTGTACCAGGCATGACCGCCGCCGCCCCAGTCATGGGTGACGGGTGCCAGCAGGACGAGCCCGCTGACAAGGTCCGGACGGTCCAGCGCCATACGCAGCGCGACCGCCCCGCCGAAGGAGTGACCCACGATCACGGCCTTCTCCCCGGGCGCAAGCGCGTCCAGCACACCGGCCATTTGCGCGGCCTGGACCCCCAGATCCTGCGCATTGTCGGGACGCGCGGAATAGCCATGTCCCGGCCGGTCGGCCATCAGCACGCGGTGCGAGTCTGACAGTTGGGGCGCGAGGGTCCAGGTGAACTCGCGGGCATTGGCACTGGCCCCATGGATCATCAGGACCGGCGGGCCCGCCTCCCCTTTCCGGATCACATGAACCGCAGACTCCTCCACCGGCACCATCTGCCCGATCGGCGGGTGCGCCGTCTCGACGCGCGTCTTGTAGGCAGCGCTGGTCACGCAGGCGCCCGTTCCGAGCGCGCACAGTCCGAGAGCGGTTGCCGTCAGCATCCGCCTCAAAGGCCCTGGCCTTCCGACAGCTTTGACAGGCGCTTTTCGGCGGCCAGTGCCTGCTGCATGCGGGGATAGATGGTCAGCGCCTCGCGATACGCTTCCAGGGCGTGCTGGGGCGACCCCATGCTTTCGAACATCATGCCAAGGCCTGCCCAGGCACCGAAATGGCGGGGTTCGAGTCGCAGGGTCTCGTTCAGATCACGCAAGGCTTCAGGATAATTCTCATCCCTCAGAAACAGGGATGCGCGCCGGTTCCAGGCTTCGGGATAGTCCGGCTTGATCAGGATGGCCCGGTCGAAGAAGGCCCGCGCCGTTTCAAAGTCTCCGGCGGTCTGGGCATCGACACCGCGCTCCATGATGACATCCACCGTCGGAGAGCCGGATTCCATCCAGGATGCCCAGATATCCAGCGCCATGTCGTTGGCCTCACTGTCGCTCGGCGCATTGCGCAGCTTTTCGAACATCTCGTCCGAGGGCTCGGCATGCGCCGCGCCCGCAAGGAGCAGGCAAGCCAGGAGGAACGCTCTTATCATCTGTCAGATATTATGCGGCCCGTGCGGCGCGGCAAGCCCGGCTTGCCATCACAGCAGGCCTTCCTGCGTCAGCGCCTGTTCCAGTCCGGCGGCGCCGGTGAAATGATGGGTCCGGAAACCCAGCGCGCCTGCCGCCTCCACATTGCGCAGGCTGTCGTCAATGAACAGGACCTCATCCGGGTCGGGCCCGCCCATCCGGTCCAGCGCATGATGGAAGATTTCCGGGCTCGGCTTCACCATGCCGATACGGCCGGACACGACCACGTGCCGGAACCTGTTCAGTTCGTCGAATATGGTGAGCATTTCGTCCCAGGGTTCCGACGGCATGTTGGACAGGGCGTAAAGTGGGACGCGGCGTGCATCGAGTCGGGCCATCAGCTCCGGTGTGCCTTCGACATAGCCATCGAACATTTCGAGCCAACGCTGGCCCCAGGCGCGGATTTCAGCTTCATATTGCGGGTGCTGCCGGATCAGGTCATCGGCATTTTCAGCAAAGCTGGCGCCCGCATCATGCCGTGTGTGCCACGTCATGTTGCAGATCTCCGTCAGGAACTTTTCGCGTTCCTGCGGGGCATCAATGATCTTCGCGTAGAGCCGGGCGGGTTCCCAGTCGAGAACCACGCGCCCGAGGTCGAACAAGGCAATCCTGGCAGCCATAGTCCCGCCTCATTGCCTGTTCATGTTCGCGTCAGCCCTGCTTTGCTTTGAAGCGGGGATCAGTTTTGTTGATGACGTAGACGCGGCCCTTACGGCGCACGATCTTGCAGTCGCGGTGGCGCGACTTGAGCGATTTGAGAGACGAGCGGACTTTCATGGGCCTAGCCTGTGGATCATAAGAAATTGGAAAGCGGAGCGGGTAATGAATCCGGTGAGAAGAGTCAAGATTGCACGCTGTCATGAACGTGCGGTTTCAGGAGCAGGAAGAATGGCACGTATCGCGCTGAAGCGCTCCCACATCATTGCCACCGCCGCGATGACGGCGCTGGTCGCCGCCTGTGCAACGAGTTCCGGCCAGGCCGCTCCTCCGGTGGCGGGGCCTGCGCCCGTGCCGGCACCGGAAACCGGCCCGATCAACTATGCATCATCCGGCCATGCCGGCATGGATACGTGGCGGGCTGCCTTTTCGGAAAAGGCGCTGGCAGCGGGGCATGACCGGGAAACGGTGGAATCGGTCCTTGCCGGCATTTCACCGCTGGAATTGTGGCTCGGATCCTCGTTCCAGCCCGCAAGGACGGGAATTGAGGACCAGGCCGAATTCGCCAAGCCGATCTGGGACTATCTGCGTGTGCCGATGAGCGACAGCCGGATCCGGTCTGGCGCTGCGCGGCTGCAGGACTCCCCTGCCCTGTTCGATGCGCTGGAAGCCGCCTATGGCGTGGACCGGGAAGCCATTGTGGCCATCTGGGGCATGGAGACGAGTTTTGGCGCCGTGAAGGGCGATTTCGACGCCCCTAACGTGTTGGCGAACATGGCGGTTGAAGGCCGCCGCACGAGCCTTGCCGAGCGCGAATTGCTGGCCTTGATGACCATTCTCGGCGAAGGCCATGCCGAGCGCCATCACCTGACCGCCGGCTGGGCCGGAGCGATGGGCCATACGCAATTCATGCCGTCCACCTATCTGGCCCATGCCCAGGATTTCGACGGGGACGGCAAGAAGGATGTCTGGAACAGCGAAGCCGACGCACTGGCCTCCACCGCCGCCTATCTGGCCAGTTCGGGCTATGCCCACAACCAGCCCTGGGGCATCGAAGTGCTGGCGAAGACCGGGTTCGACTTCGGACTTGCCGACGGCCATGAGCGCCGCATCGAGACCTGGATGGCTGCTGGCCTGGTGCCCGCGCGCGGCGGCAGTTTCGAAACCCATGGCGCGAACTATGCCGAATTGTGGCTGCCGGCCGGGGCGGAAGGCCCGAAATACCTGCTGTTCAACAATTTCAAGGCGTTCAAATCCTACAACAATGCCGATTCCTACGCCTTTGCGGTCGGCCTGTCCGGCGACGCAATGGGCGGCCAGCGCGGCCCGGTCGCCTCATGGCCGACCCATCTGACCCCGCTGACGGTCAGCCAGATCCGGACCTTGCAGGCAGCCCTGAACGCGCAGGGCTTCGATGCCGGCACGGTGGACGGCATTCCGGGACGCAAGACCAAGGGTGCGCTGCAGGCCTTCCAGAAATCGAAAGGGCTGGTGGCGGATGGGTATCCGACCGAGCAGGCCCTGGCGCTGGTGCTGGAAGAAACCGGTGCCGGTGTGGCAGCCAGCACCAACTAGTCCGGCAGGAATTCATCCTCATCGGGCTCGCCCACGCCATCCTTCAACCCGAACCGGGCATAGAGAATCATGAAGCTGAGCAGCGCCGCGCAGAAGATGAAGGGCAGTTGCGGATTCACATATTCGTAGACGAACAGGCCGAAGAAGGGCGTGATGATGAAGCCCATGCCATTGGCTGAAATCACCAGGCCGGCGACATTGCCCTGCAATTGGGGCGAGACGGCCAGCGAGGCGCCACTGGAAAATCCCGGCCGGGCCAGCCCCTGCCCCAGTCCGATGCAGAACTGGGCCAGGATCAGATTGGCATAATCATTCGCGAACACCATCAACACGGCCCCGGCCAGCAAGGGCAGGCAGCCACCCCACATCAGCGTCTTGTTCCGCAGCTTCAGTCGCGGGATCAGCACCAGTTGCGCCAGGAGCACGGCCAGCGCACCGACGGTGAAGGCCGGCCCGGTAAACTGGGCCGCCTCCTTTCCGGACACGCCCAGCTTGTCCATGACCGAGAAGACGAAGACCTGGGTCAGCACGCCGGTCGTCAGGGACAGGCAGACCGCGAAGATCAGGAATGGCAGCACCGGGCCGGACCGCCACAGGCCGCGGGCGCCGGGTATCTCGTCGAGTTGGGTGGCATCCGTCACCGGATCGCGCTGCTCCGGCAGGCGGAACCAGATCATGGCTGACATGGTGAAGGCGATCACTGCCGTCAGCAGAAGCGGGCTGAGCAGGCCGAGCGTGGCGACCAGCGCTGCGGCAAAGGCTGGCCCGATCACGGTGCCGACACTGAAGCCGGACGTGATGAAGGCGATCTCGGCCTGCCGTTCTGTCTGGCTCGTCCGGTCGGCGACATAGGCCTGCGCCGCCGGATTGGTGCCGGATCCGATCAGGCCGAATATCGACCGCGACATGGCCAGGCAGGCAAACACGACAAATGTGCCCGTCAGCACGCCGGTCAGGCTGAGCAGGCCCGTCACGAACAGGAGCAGCATCGAGATGCCATATCCCGCCAGGCCCAGCGCGGCGACGGGACGCCTGCCCCAGCGGTTCGACCGTCCGCCCCAGAACGGGGAGAACAGCGACCAGCACAGGGCCGACAGGGCGAACACCGCCCCGGCCATCCAGTCCGGCAGTCCGATTTCACGGGTCAGGGGCGGCAGGACGGCGGCAATCAGCATCGTATTGCCCGCACCAATGGCCATCAGGGAGAAGAAAAGCAGGAAGAACGCACCGCGCCGGTCCGGTCTGGACATGTCTGGTGGAATCATCTGCCCCGTCGTCATCCCCTTCTCATCTGCCTGTCTGCTGCAAAAGTCCAGCAGCATGCAAAACCTGTCGTGGCGGCAGGCGAACGGGAACCAAAGCGCCGATTACGCGCAGTGAAGGAACGGGTTTGGATTGGACAAGGCCATGGCGTCGTCATAATCTTGCTAAAGGGTTAATCTAGGGAGCTGGGCATATCTTGGGAAACTCACGGGGATATCTCACATGCTGCGGAACCTGATTTCTAAGCCTGGCCGCCTGATGCTCGGCTCGGCCATGGCCGGCCTGCTCGCCCTGTCTGCCTGCGACCAGCAGGATTTGCGCCTTGAACGCGCGCGGGACCTGGCGGATGCGACGGTCGACCAGATCAGCGGCCGGACGATTGTCGAGCCGGATGCGCCGAATCCGATGGAAACGGCGGATGTCATGGACCGCGCCATTGCCGGCACGCTCCGCAATGAACTGAATTTCGAAACGGCCAGCGCAACACCCCTGTTCGCGGTCGGCTCGATCATCGCCAAGCCGAAGGACATTCCCCCCGCCGAGACCATGGCGATCGTCGAGGAAGACGAGGTGTTCCTGGAAGACCCGGAAGTGATCGAGGAGTTTGCCGCCGAGGTGGAAGCCGAGAGCGCGCCGCTGGCCGAGACGGCTCCGGCCACCGAGCCCGCCCCTGCCCCATCGGCCCCGTCTTCGGCGCGCAGCCTGTCCATCGTGCAGCCCGCCCGGGTCATGCCGAAAGTGAAACTGGACCCGAAAGCCCGCGAGAAGACGCTGGCAGAGATCGACCAGGCCTCGCGGCAACTAGAACAGGCCCGCGCCAAGGAGCCACCTCCGGCAGCCCGGACCCGCTCGCTCAATCCCCGGTCCCTGGAAACCGCACCGGTGCAGGAGAAAACCGCCGCCCGCAAGCTTGCGCGCCGGTCAGTGATCAGCCGCGACGCCATCCAGGCCCAGCGGGATGCCAATTCGGTCATGCTGGACACGCTGTCGAAATACGGCATGGGCGGGGAAGTCGCCCTGTCCCGTGAAGGCCAGATGGTCATCCAGATCGGCGAGGATGGCGGCAGCCCGACCCGGTTCACCCCGGAACAGGTCCTGCCCAATCGCGCGCCGCGCAGCGTGCTGCAAAATTTCCTCGCCGCTGACGCGGAAATCGAGTGCCCGGACAATCCGGACATGGTGACCGTCCAGTCCAACCCGGTCCTGGCCACCGAATGCGTGGTGAAGGATTTGAGGGCCTCCGGACAGTTCGAGTATGTCGAGAAGGACTACATTTTCGAGAACCAGTTTGCCCGCAAGCCGCGTCCCGAAACGCCCGGCACCGGTCCGGACGTCACTCCGGATGTGATCACCGACACGACGATCACGCCGAATGATCCGCTCTGGTCGCTGCAATGGCACTTCCAGAACAATGGCACCGGAGACGGCGAATCCATCGGCGGATCGAGCTTCCAGGATTTCTGGACCCGTCAGGGCACAGAAGGGTCGGAAGATGTCGTGGTTGCCGTAGTGGACACCGGCCTTCAACTGGACCATCCGGACATCAAGGATTCCCCGAACATCGCGCCGGGCTGGGACATGGTTTCCGATCCGCGCATGGGCAATGATGGCGACGGCCGTGACAGCGACCCGAATGACCCCGGCGATCTGTGCGATCCCTCCGTGCCGTATGCGGCGGATACGTTCCACGGCACGCATGTGGCCGGCACCATCGGCGCGGCTGCCACCAACAATGCCTCCGGCGTGGCCGGCGGTGCGTGGAATGTGAAGATCGTTCCCGTTCGGGCCCTCGGCAAGTGCGGCGGCCGCCTGTCGGACATCAATGACGCCATTCGCTGGGCCGGCGGCCTGATCCCCGCTGAAGACGCCGATGGCAACGAAATCTGGAATGATAATCCGGCCGACGTGATCAATCTGTCGATTGGCCTGTTCGAATACTGCCCGGCCTCCCTGCAGGACGCGATCGACTCCGTCACCGAGCGCGGTGTCCTGGTCGTCTCCGCAGCCGGCAATGCCCGCGTCGCGACCCAGTATTATGCCCCGGGTGGCTGCGCCAATGTGATCACTGTGGCCGCTGGTGACGGCCGCGGTCACATTGCCCCCTATTCCAATTTCGGTCCGGAAGTCGACCTGCTGGCCCCGGGCGGCGACCTGACCCGTGACGACAATGGCGACGGCAGGCCGGACGGCGTGCTGTCCACAAAAGCCGCCACCAATTGCTACGACCCGGTCACGGGAGAAGCCGTGGACGACTGCTACTATGCCTTCGAACAGGGCACTTCCATGGCGGCGCCGCATGTCTCTGCTGCGCTTGCGCTTCTGAAGGCGCGCGATCCGGACGCCTCGCCGGAGGAGCTCAAGGCCACACTGTTGTCTGCCGTTGCACCCCGGACGGCGGAACAATGCTCCGGGTCCTGCGCCCTCTATCCCGGAACCACGCCCATTGAAGGCAGCCCGGACATGTGCACCCGGCCCTGCGGCCAGGGCCTTCTGGATCTGGCAAAGGTTCCGGATCCCTCCAGCGGAGGCGGCGGAGACTGATGCCGAAACGCCGCCCGAATCCCGTTCATCTGGGCGGTCCGCTCGGCCTTGCAGGCGTCACCCTGCTGGCCAGCGCAGTCGGGTTGGTGTTTGTCGCGAATGACAGTTCGGACCAGACGCATCAGACGGCTGGTCCGGCGCCCGCCATTTCACCCGAACGCCCCCCCATCGGTGCTGTCGGCGTGGAGCAGGTGACGCCAGCCCAGGCGTCGGGTGGCGGCAGCAGCAGCGCCGCCGGCAAGGGCGCCGAAGTCACATTCATTGTCCGCCTCAAGGGCCGGCCCGAAATCGACACGATCTGCCGGAACTACAAACGGGACCGGCAAACGGCCGAAGCCGCCTATGCCGACCTGGCCAGCCAGCTGCCTGCCCTGCAGGACTTCCGGCTTGTCGGGGCGAGCTATTCCGGAGAGATCAATCTGGCCTATCAATTGCCGGCCGGTGCGGAAGCCACCCGTGGCCGGATCGAGGAAATCCGCAACATGATCCTGGCGATCGAGGGCGTCGCCTATGCCGATCCTGATTTTGTAGCCCATCCCGGAGAGGATAAACGCAAATGACCACCATCCGTACGTTCCTGATCGCGAGCGGCGCCTGCCTGAGCCTGGCGGCCTGTGACTTCCTGATCGCCCGCGACCGGGACGCGCCGCCCGCCATGGAGGCTGACACGCCCGCAGAAGTGCCGGAACCGGCTACGGACCCGGCAGAATCGGCGCCGGAAACGGCCGATACGGACGGCCCGGTGGTTGTCGCCAGCACAGCGACGATTGACTGGGACGCTGCCCGCGCCGACATGGCCGCACGCTCCGGCGAGGATCGCGAGACCGGCTTCCAGGTGGCATCCGGCAACAGCGCCCCGCCCGTTCCCGTCCTGCTGCCGACCGGGATTGTCGTGGCGCAATCCGCCGAGAACGGCGTCCGGTTCCAGCCCATGTCCGACGGGTATTTCGCCTACTATCCGGGCATTGACTACGACATCGTGGTGAACGGAACGAATGAAGTGTTCGGCACAACGGGCGATGCCGAGGACGGGGACGCCCCCGACCTGATGTTCACGCCGACCATGACGGGGGCACAGGTCTCATTCTCACGTTATGGCGCCGACTATCTGGTTGAATTCGAGTGCAAGGCCGCTCAGACTGCCGAAGGCGTGTGCATCACCGAGCAGGAGGCTCTGGAGATCACCGAGAAGCTGGTAATTGCGGGGACGCGTTGATGAAACCAACACGATTGCTGCTGCTGGCAAGCACTGCCCTGTTGCTTGCCGCGTGTGACTTTGTGAGATTTCCGGGCGATGGCGGCCCGACGCCGGAAACGCCGGATGCCGGGCCCGCTGTACCGCCGGGCGCCCCCGGCCCGCCGCCGCCCTCCGTTCCGGTCGACGACCCGTATGGCACGGGCGACGATACGGGATCGGATGATGAGCCGCTGGATGATGCCGGTGACGCCGGGACCGTACCGGACACCGGTCTCGACGGGGATCCTGAACCCGATACGCCCACGGATGATACGCCGGACACGGACACTGGCATGGAAGACCCGTCCGGCTCCGATACGCCGGATTCGGGGAACGAGACGCCACCGCAAACCGGTGATGAGGATACCGGCACGCCGGATGGCGATGCACCCGGCAGCGATGCCGGTAATGAGGACCCGGACACAGGCGTCACCGATCCGGACGCCAGCGATCCGGACCCGGCCCCAGACACACCGGCAGACGAACCGGATGATACGGCCAGCCTGCCGGATCCCGTTGATCCAACTTTCAGCTTTTACGAAGCCGGCGCCCTCCTGCCCGGCACAGGCCAGGGCGCGCCGGAACAGATCGCCTATGCACCGGACATCGTGTTCCCGATTGCCGATGCGCCGGCCTATCTGCAGTCACAAGTGTTCAGCTTCGGCGGCGGCGTGGCTGGCGGTGACCAATGTGACACCCGCAACTATGCCTATCCGTGGCGGGACAATTTCTGCGAGGTCCGCACGTCCAATCGCAATTCCCCCTATTGTCCCCTGTCAAAGGTGCATCAGGGTCAGGATATCCGCGTGGGCACGGCGGCTGACTGCAACACGCTGCGGCGCACATCGGCGAGCGACCGCACCTTGCACAAGGTGGTCGCCGTCGAGGACGGCATCATCTCGCATGTCGGCACCTATAGCGTGAACTTGCGCGCTGGTGGCCGCATCTACAAATACATGCACATGAATATGGCCAAGCTTCAGGTGAAGGCCGGGGACCCGGTCGAGGCCGGCCAGCATATCGGCTATGTCTCGAACGATTTCGGTGGCACGCCCACAACCTTCCACCTGCATTTCGAGATCACCCAGAATGTCGGAGATGCAGGCTGGGTGCATGTACCGCCCTACCTGTCACTGGCCGAAGCCTATGAACGGCGCGAAGGCGGACCGGGCGAAGTCGTCGAGGCAGCCGAAGTTGGAGTGGCCACCACACCCTTCATTATCCCGGAAGGGATGGAAATCATCGAATGATCCCGGTCAGGCCGGCCTGAAGGTCAGCGCAACGCCATTGTTGCAATATCGCAGGCCGGTTGGCGCGGGGCCATCCTCGAAGACGTGTCCCTGATGCCCAAGGCAGCGGGCACAATGATATTCCGTGCGCACATAGATCAGCTTGCGGTCCGGCTTCGTGCCCAGCGCGCCGGGCAGCACATCGTAAAAGCTGGGCCATCCGGTACCGGAATCGAATTTCGTATCTGAGGAGAACAGGGCGAGATCACAGCCTGCGCAATGATAGGTTCCCGTGCGCGCTTCCTTGTTCAGCGGCGAGGTGAAGGCCCGCTCGGTCCGCTCCTCCCGCAACACGCCGAACGCAGCCTCGCTCAAACGCGCCCGCCAGTCCTCTTCCGACAATTGCCGCCACTCTGAACCTGCGAACTTGTCCGCATTGTCGGCATTGTCAGTCTTTGCGGCATCGGATGTGGAATTGATGGAACAGGCAGCAAGGCCAAGCGTGGCGGCTCCGGACAGGAGCAGCGATCGGCGGGAAATCATCTGGGTCATGCGGGTCATACGCCGGACATAACCGCATGGTTCACTCAAGCGCCACACACAAGGGCGTGAAGCGAGGGTCAGGGCGCCTCTTCCACCCAGACGTCCCCGTCCAGGTCTTCGAGCTTTACCTGCAGATGGGCCCGCACATCCGCCACAGCCTGATTGTAGACGGCCGGGCCCAGCGTCCTGAGCATGAGATCGATGATGTCATCGGCACGAAACGCGCTCAACTGCTCGTCAAACTCTGTCGCAAACAGGGTCTGGAGATGGCCGCGCAGCGTGTCGCGGCGTTCCTCGGTCAGCTCAAGCGCTTTCATCCTTGTCTCCCTTGGGCAGGTTTCGCCCGAAATTCACGGCGCCGCTGTCCTGTCCGGCATCGATGATGGCCTTGCGGATCGACCGGGCACGCGTGAATTCGTTGAACAGCGTCTCGCCATCCCCCCAGCGGATGGCGCGCTGGAGTGCGGCCAAGTCTTCTGAAAAGCGTCCGAGGCATTCCAGAACGGCGTCCTTGTTGTTGAGGAACACGTCCCGCCACATGACCGGGTCGGATGCTGCAATGCGGGTGAAGTCCCGAAAGCCACCCGCGGAGTATTTCACGACTTCCCCCTCCTCGACCGTCTCCATGTCGAACGCGGTGGCGACGATGTTGAAGGCGATCAGGTGCGGCAGGTGGGACGTAATGGCCAGAACGCGGTCGTGCCGCGCAGCGTCCATGGTCTCGACCGTTGCGCCAAGCCGCGTCCAGAAGGCCTCCAGCCGGGACACCGCCTCGGCATAGCCCTCCCCCTGCTCCGCCAGCGGCGTGAGAATGTGCCAGGCATTGCGAAACAGCGTCGCGAAGCCGGCCTCCGGGCCGGATTGTTCCGTGCCGGCGATGGGGTGCCCCGGAACGATGTGTACCCGGCCATCAGCGGCCGCCGCCAGGGCCGACGCTGCCTGCACCTTGACCGAGCCGACATCCGTCAGGATCGCGCCCGCCTTCATCTTCGGCACAGCCTCGGCCGCTACCGGCTCCAGCGCGCCCACCGGGACGCACAGCAGCACGCAATCCGCATCGGCAACAGCGGCGCCCAGATCGTCGGCCACGTCACCGAGTCCGATCGCCGCGGCGCGGGACCGCACCGTTTCGCTGGCATCATACAGGCTGACCGATCCGGCTGCGCCATAGGCCACCGCAGCCCGCGCAATGGATGCGCCGATCAGTCCGGCGCCGACAATGGCGATCTGGTTGAAGACGGGATCAGTCATGGGGGTCCTGCTGGCTTATTTCGCCCGCTCTGGTGGGGAAAGCAGGCCGGAAGGTCAAGGCCTTCCTTGCCCTGCAACCATCTACCGCAGCTGACACGGGCCGGGTGATCCCTAGATAAGATGCTCAGCGCAGACACGCCGTCTGTCCCGCGGACACGGTAAGAAAGGTGTCAGGACCATGAGCCATCCCTCCCCCATCATCTCCGGCATCCGGCAACGCTGCGGCCAATGCGGCCAGGGCAAGCTCTACAGCTCCTATCTCAAGCTGAACGAGTCCTGCCCGGTCTGCGGCCGTGACATGTCCTCGGCGGACACGGCCGATGGCCCGGCCTTCTTCGTGGGGTTCGGCGTCCTGCTGATCCTGGCCCCGTTCCTGTTCCTGCTGCCGATGAGCCCGCTGCCGCTGGTGCCCATGATCCTCGCCTTCCTTGTGCTCTGCGCGGCAGTGATCGGCCTGTCCCTCTGGCTTTTGCCGGTGGCGAAGGGCGTGCTGCTGAACCTGCAGCTGCATCATGATGCGGAAGAGGCGAGCTTTGCCGCGCGCGAGGACGACTAGCCGGAAACGGCCTGTTCGTCCCGTTCTCCGGTGCGGATCCGAATGATGCTGTCGAGATCGTAGATGAAGATCTTGCCGTCACCGATCGTGCCGGTGTTCGCCGCCTGCATGATGGCTTCGGCGTACCGGTCTGCCGAAGCGGCCGGACAGGCGACCTCCACCTTCACCTTGGGCAGCAGGCGCACTTCATATTCTGCGCCGCGATAGACTTCCGTCTTGCCCAGCTGGCGGCCATAGCCGCGCACTTCCGACACGGTCAGCCCGGTGGCGCCGGCTTCGGACAGGGCATCGATCACGGCATCCAGCCGGCTTGGCTTGAAGATAGCGGTGACGAGTTTCATGAGGCCCAGTCCTTTGAATTGAAATGTGTTCGATGCGGCGAACGTACTGAGCTGCGCCGCTTTGCGTCAATGGGAATCACGTCCATTCGTTGTCGCAGGACGTGCAATGCGCACTTTTTCGGTCACAGGCGCCTGCGCACCGCCGCCGGGTGAGGCATAAAGACGCTTCACCGCCTCCACCAGCACGACCCCGCCGAGCCCCGGCGCCATCATCCGCCCCATCACCTCCCAGCCTTCGGCGGCCGATGTGACGAGCGGCGTTGCCAGCGGCGGCATGTAGAGCGCGCTGGACGAGGCCGTCACCTGGAACAGGCCGATCGACAGCAGGTTCATCAATTGCGCCCGTGTCCAGGGGCGTCCCTGGCCGAACGGGGTTCGCGTTGCCCGCGCCCAGAGGCCGGACCTGTTGGCCGCAGCCAGCACAATCCGCCCTTCCGGTGCCGTCACGCGCCAGATTTCCCTCAGATAGGCGCGCGGGTCACCGGATTCTTCCAACCCGTGCAGGATGATCACCCGGTCAAACATGCCGTCCGGAAAAGGCAGGCGGACATCGCCTATGGCCACGGTGGCATTGCCGCGCCCGGCCGGGTCCCACCGGACCGGGCCGTGATCCAGCGGCACGCCGGCAACCCGCCGGCTGGGCGCCGGACCGAAGGCGTCGAGCACGGGCAACGCATAGCCCAGCCCCAGCAGCGACAATCCGCGCGCATCGCCCCACAGATCCGTCAGCTTTCCCGACAGGATTCGTGTCACCGCTGTTCCAAGCGATGACGCATAGAAACGTTGCAAAGTGACGGCATCCTGACGCATGAACGGCCCTGTGCTAGTCTGGTCTGCAGGAGACACTGATGACGATTGTTACCCTCGACATACACAAATTTCCCTGCCTGAACGATAATTACGGCTATCTCGTACATGAAGCCTGGTCCGGACAGACCGCCGCCATCGATACGCCGGATGCAGAGAAATACCTCGCCGAAGCGGACCGGATGGGGTGGACGATTTCGCACATTCTGAACACGCATTGGCACCCGGACCATGCCGGAGGCAATCTGCGGATCAAGGAACACACCGGCTGCACCATCTATGGCCCGGCAGGCGAGGCCGGAAAGATTCCCGGAATCGATGTCGCGCTTTCCCAAGGCGACACGGTGGAGCTCGGACGCGCCACGGCGCAGATCCTCGACGTTCCCGGGCACACGATCGGGCATATCGCCTACCATTTCCCGGAACAGGCAACGGCCTTTGTCGGGGATGCCGTCTTCGCGCTCGGCTGTGGCCGGGTGTTCGAGGGCACGATGGACATGATGTGGAACAGCCTGTCGAAGCTGAAATCCCTGCCGCCGGAAACCCTGCTCTATTGCGCGCATGAGTACACGCAGGCCAATGCCCGTTTCGCGGTCACGGTCGATCCGGACAATACGGCGCTGACGGACTATGCGCGCTGGATTGATGAGCGCCGCGCCGAAGGCCTGCCCACCGTGCCGACCCGGCTCGACAAGGAACTGGCCACCAACCCATTCCTGCGCGCAGATGACCCGGCTCTTCAGGCCGCCATGGGCCATGCAGGCGATGCTGTGGCCACCTTTGCCGAAATCCGGACCCGGAAGGACCGGTTCTGATGCGCGGCGTGTCCGGCGACCTCGGCGCACGGGAAATCATTCGCCTGCTGGATCTGGCGCCACATCCCGAAGGCGGCCATTTCCGGGAGACCTATCGCGCGCCGTCTGCGGACGATGCCCGTCCCGCTTCGACCATGATCTATTACCTGCTCCAGGCGGACGAGGTGTCGGCCTGGCACCGGGTGGATGCAGACGAGTTCTGGCTGTGGCATGCTGGCGGCCCGCTGTCGCTCACCCTGTCACCGCCGGATGGCCAGGGCGCCCGGCCCGTGACCCTGGGGCCGGACCTGCGAGCCGGTCACGCGCCCCAATGCCTCATTCCGGCGGATCACTGGCAGACGGCGGAATCGTTAGGCGCATGGACCCTCGTCAGCTGCATTGTCGCGCCGGGATTTGACTTTGCCGGATTCGAAATGGCGCCTGACACCTGGCGTCCGACGATCTAGGCCCGCGCCTTCAGCAGCCGGACCATGAAGGGAGAGACCAGGCGGATCAGCAATCTCTCCGCCGGCCCGCCAGCAAACTTCGTGAAGTACCGGACCAGGCTTTTCGCCTTGTGGGCCATGACTTCATCGGATGGCACATCCGATGTCGAACCATAATGCAATGCGCCCGCCAGCGGCTGGTAGAGCACGACGCCCCCCGCCTGCTGGACCCGGCGACACAAATCGACATCCTCGACATGCAGGAAATATGCTTCATCGAAGCCGCCGAGGCTACGGAACGCCTTGCGCCGCATCATGAAGAATGCGCCGGACACCGCACCCACCTCGATGAAGTCTCTCGGGGGTGGATCATGTTCAAGCGTCCATTTTCCCAACCCCAGCGCACGCGCCAGGGTGAGTGTGTTGCGCCGCCCGCCCCGCTCCTCGCGTCCGTCAATGTCGAATATCTTGCCGCCGACCAGAACCGGCTCCGTCGCATCTCCCATCGCGCGGACCATGTGGCCAAGAGATCCCCGACGCAGAACCGCATCCGGATTGATCACCAGAAGCAGCTCTCCCAGCGCACCGGCCGCTCCCTTGTTCACGGCCGTGCCAAAGCCCGGATTGGTGCCGTCACGCACGATATGCGCCTTGTCGCAGGCATCCGTGAACCGGTCGATCCAGGCCTGTTCCGCTGGCGGATTGCCATTGTCCACAATGACAATCTCGGAAATGTCCGGGTCCGATTTCAGCCCGTACAGGCATTCGTGCAGTCTGGGCCCCGTATGATAGGTCACCACAATGGCCGTGATGGTCGGCAGCGTCATGCCAGTGAGCTCCGTTCCCGGCGGGACAGGAGGACCAGCCCCGCCACCGAAAGGGCCAGCGTGGCCCAGAACGCCTCGTTCCAGACACTGTAGGAGAAGCTGAACAGGCTGACCGCCGCGGCCAGCAGGCCGGCTATGGCCAGCCGCACATCCGGACGCAGACGGTCCCCCGCAGGCAGCCGCCATCCGATCAGCAGCACGGTCAGCGCGGCCAGCCCGGCCCCGATCAGGCCGGTTTCAGCCCAGATCTGCAACGCCATATTGTGCGGATGTCCCGGCACGACCGGATAATAGGCCCAGAAATCCGGCAGCTGGGCCAGCCAGTCCGGATGCGCCGCATAGGTTTCCTGCCAGGATTTGGTGGCGTCGATGCCATGCCCCTTCACCGGGGCTTCGCGAATGCGCCCGATCACGACGTCCCATGACCAGGCACGCGACTGGAAGGAGCCGGGCAGCGTCACGCCCATCCGCGTCAGCAGGTGAAGCAATCCGCCGATCAGGACCGGCGCAAGCGCGATATAGGCCGCAACACCGGTGAACAGCCAGCGCAGGCCGGTTCGCGGCAGCGCCCACATGACGAGGAAGGCGACCAGCATCAAAACGATTCCGATCATTGCTGCCGATGTGCCCAGAAGGGCAATGCTGACCAGGCTGGCTGCAACAAGGAACAGGCCGATCCCCTTCCACGCCAGACCCGGCCGCGCCAACAGATAGGCCGCAAGGATGGGCAGGACGAGAGCGAACGCATTTGCGGCCCGGTCGAGGTTCTGCCACCCTTCCGGATACTTGGCCGGATCATGATCGTAGAAATAGGGCAGCACGTCCCCTGCCAGATGCGGACTGGCAATCAGCAACAGGCCATGCAGGGCCACGGCGCCCAGCATGATCCGGGCGGACAGCTGCGCCCGGCCCGGTTCGATCCGGAGTGCGCCGCCGATCAACAACGTGCCAAAGACGAGGGTAAGCACCATGCGCAGCCCGGCCGAACGGATGGCAAAATCCCCGCCTGCCAGGCTGCCGCTGACAATCCCGCGGGAGACCGGCGACCAGGTCTCGCTGGCAATCGCCCAGACCAGAAAGCCGAGCGCTGCCAGCAAGGCGGGCGCGGGACGCCAGGACGGACGCGCCAGGAACAGCGCCGGCAGGGCAGCCAGCGCCATGAGAAGCGGATTGCCCTGTGTTCCGGCGAGACAGGTGACGGGCCAGACCACGAATGCGGCGGCAAGGATCGATGCATAGCTCATGGTCGGCATCTTCCCGTGTTCGGGCAGGCCTGTCACCTGTAGATCCGGATCAGCTGCGTTTCAGGTCCGGTGCGAGCGCTTCCTGCGCCAGGTCCACACAGGCCTCGTCCAGAGAGATCATCTGCTGGCCATTGCTGCCCAGGCGTCTCAGCGCGAGCGTGCGGTCCTCGGCCTCGCGGCCGCCGACCACGGCAATGATCGGCACTTTCTGGACCGAATGTTCCCGGACCTTGTAGTTGATCTTCTCGTTGCGGAGATCCGTCTCGACACGCAGGCCCGCCTTGCGCAGGGCTTCAGCCGCCTCCTCGGCATAGTCATTTGCCGCATCCGTAATGGCAGCCACGACGATTTGCACCGGAGACAACCAGAGCGGAAACGCGCCGGAGAACTCCTCGATCAGGATACCGATGAAGCGTTCCATGGATCCGAGAATTGCCCGGTGCAGCATGACCGGTCGCTGTTTCGAGCCGTCCGGCGCCGTATACTCCGCGCCAAGACGCTCGGGCAGGACATAGTCGAGCTGCAGCGTTCCGCATTGCCAGACCCGGCCAATCGCATCCGTCAGCTGGAATTCCAGCTTCGGGCCATAGAAGGCCCCTTCCCCGGGCATGATCTCGCATGGCAGACCGGCGGCATCGACGGCGTCCTGAAGGCCTTTTTCGGCCCGGTCCCACGTCTCGTCGCTCCCGGCGCGAACGTCCGGCCGCGTGGAGAGTTTCACGGCGATGTCCTCAAAGCCGAAATCCCGGTAGACGCTTTCCAGCAGGCGGCAGAACCGGATCGATTCCTCGACGATCTGGTCTTCGCGGCAGAAGATGTGCGCGTCATCCTGCGTGAACTGGCGCACGCGCATGATGCCATGCAGCGCGCCATGCGGCTCGTTGCGGTGACAGCATCCGAATTCCGCCAGTCGCAGCGGCAGGTCGCGATAGGATTTCTGGCCGGACTTGAACACTTCGACATGCGCCGGGCAGTTCATCGGCTTCAATGCCATCAGCTTGGCATCTTCGGGCACGGAAATGTCCACACCCTCATCGCCTTCCGGAATGAAGTCCGGCACGATGAACATGTTCTCGCGATACTTGCCCCAGTGACCGGATTTCTCCCACTGGACCGAATCCATCAGCTGCGGCGTCTTGATCTCCTCATAGCCGGCCACATCCAGGCGGCGGCGCATATAGGATTCGATCTGGCGCCAGATCTGGTAGCCTTTCGGATGCCAGAAAATGGACCCGGCCGCCGCCAGACCATCCAGATGGAACAGGTCCAGCTGCGTGGCCAGCTTGCGGTGGTCACGCTTCTCGGCCTCTTCCAGCCGCGTGAGATGGGCTTTCAGATCCTTCTCGTTCGCCCAGGCCGTGCCGTACATGCGCTGCAGCATCTCGTTCTTCGAGTCGCCACGCCAATAGGCGCCGGCCAGCTTCATCAGCTTGAACGCCTTTGGCAGCTTGCCCGTCGATGGCAGGTGCGGGCCGCGGCACAGATCAAACCAGTCGCCCTGTTTGTAGACCGTGATCGGTTCGCCCGGCGGGATGATGTCGTCGATGATCTGCGCCTTGTAGTCCTCGCCGATCTTCTTGAACGTCTCGATGGCCTCTTCCTTGGCCCAGACCTCACGGATGATCGGATAGTCCGCATCGACAATCTCGCGCATCCGTTTCTCGATCTTCTCGAAATCCTCCGTCGAGAAAGGCTCCTCGCGGGCGAAATCGTAATAGAAGCCGTCATCGATGACGGGGCCGATCGTGACCTGTGCGTCGGGATACAGTTCCTGCACCGCCTGGGCGAGGACGTGGGCGGCATCGTGGCGGATCAGTTCAAGGCCGTCGGGATCATTCGCCGTGACGATCTCGATGCTGGCATCGCCCTCGAGCGGGCGCATCAGGTCACGCAATTCGCCATCGACCCGGGCCGCAAGGGCCTTCTTGGCAAGGGAATTGGAAATCGATTTGGCAACATCGAAGGGTGAAGCACCCTCTTCATATTCTCGGACGGAGCCGTCTGGCAGGGAAACTTTGATCATGATTCAATCTTTTCGTGCTTTTCGGCGCTGGGGTCAGCGCGGCAATTTCGGTTCCGGTCAGGCCCTTTATCCGGCGTCTGCTTAACGCGACTTCACCGGATTTCCCACCCCATACGCATTTGCCATGCAGTCGGGGTGGACGGAGTCTGGGTCCGGGCAGGATTCGGGATTTTTACGGGTGCATGAAGCGGGCGCGCACACCGGCGCGACCAGGGAGCGCGTCAGGCACCCCGGCGAGTTCGTGTGGTCAGGCCCACCGGGCCGAGAAGGCAACGAAAACTATTCATCGCGGTGCATATGACATGAACAGTCCCGGTTTTCAATTCCGGGCGTCATTCTGGCCATCGCCTTGCGGACGGACCATTCTCCATATCGCCAGGGCTGCCATGCCGGCACGTCGGGCAGCGCCTCCGGAACGGGGTCCTTGCCGAGGCTGCCACCCGGACGACACCGAACGAACCGCGCCAGCGCCATCCATATGCCCGGCCACCATCCAAACCGCGCAACGCATTCAGCGCCATATTCACTGCAGGTCGGCGTGTGCTGACAGCGTGCGCCAAAGGCGTAGAAGATCTGGCTCGGTCCATGCTTGTAGAGCCAGAGCAGGCCTTCGGCCGTTCGCCGCCGGACACCCGCCATGTCAGCCTGCTGCTTCGCAGGCAGCGTCGCGCGCGGCAAGCGCCTGTTCAATGGCGGCCACGGCCGCTTCGAAGGCCAGCAGGGTGGATGTGTGGCGGGGCGGATAGTCGGCCACCGGCTCCAGATGGCGCAATTCCCAGAACCGGCCTTCCGGCGGACGACCGCCCGCCTTCAGCATCTCCTTCAAGGCATCCCGCGCCGCAATCACCTCGTCGATTGTCGCCCCGACCGCATGTTCGGCCAGGATCGATGTCGCGGCCTGCCCCAGCGCGCACGCCTTCGGGTCCACTGCGATGGCGGCAATATGCGTTCCGGCCTCGTCCAGTGTCAGGTCCACCTGAACGGTGGAGCCGCAGACACGCGACACTTTCAGGACCGAGGCCTCGGCGTCCGGCAGGTGACCCGCATGCGGGATGTCCGCTGCCAGTTCGAGGACGCGATTGTGATAGAGTTCCGACATGACGCCTAGATCGGCCCAAACGGGCCCCGCATCAAGGCCTGGCGCGCAAACGCGTCAGACCTTCCAGTGATCGAACGGCTTGCCGGTAAAGTCACGCAGGCGCTGGGCATCGCGGGCAAGCGCATCTTTCACGGCCCGCTTGGCATCATCGGTAAAGTCGGGCGGCGAGCGGTCTTCCGTGGTTGCCTGAACCACGCCTTTCACGGTCCGGATCAGGGGGCGCGGGATCAACCGGTTCACACCGCGCACGATGGCCGAGTCGTTCTTCTTGATCCGGTCTGACATGCGCGTCCACCAGCCGGGCACCGAGCCGAGGTTGCGGCTGCTGTTCTTGCGCGCAATCGTGATCGCTGCCAGTTCCTCCTCGGTCACCGGCGCGCCCACGAATTCGCAGACCCGGCGCATGGTCGCATGAGGGTCCGCCACCATCTTCCGGAACTCCAGAACCATGATGTTGTCCGCACCGAACACTTTCGCATAGGGCTCGATCTGGAAGTAATACCGGGACCCGTCGATGATGTGACGCCCCTCCGGCGTCTCCTTCAGGGCATCCGGATCCGGCAAGCCGTCGCCCTGCAGCCAGGCCTGCGAGTAGTGCGACAGAAGGCGATCAATCGGATCGCGCACGACATAGATGATCTTGGCGCCCGGTGAAACACTGTGAATACGTTCTGCAACGCCGGGAAACCGGTCGACACTCGAATAGTTCGGCGAGACCTCGCCGCACACCTTGTCGGGGTCCGAGAACAGGCCGGCATACCAGTCCAGACCCTTCGACATCGCCCCATCGGTCAGGAAGAAATCCGGCTCCTTGAATTCCGTCATGCAGATACTCGGAACCTGTGTCAGCAGGCTGTAGAGCGTCGTCGTGCCCGTACGCAGGCCCCCGACCACCACAAAATCCGGCAACGGCTTCATCTCGTGTGTCCTCATGCAATCCCGGGCCCTTGGCAGGCCGTGAAGCCCCGACAGGTGTCGGAACTCCGTCATCCGGCGTCAAAGTAAGCAATAATCAGACCAAACTCGAAACACGCTGGCGCATCCCGGATCAGCATCTGCTGGCCCGTTTGTCCAGTGTCTGATCAATACCCCATCCGACGCCCGTCAGAAACAGGATTGTGGACGCTGAAACGCTCAGATACGCCGCCAGGTCGAGCCGGACGGACCGTCCATGATCTCGATGCCTTCGGCCGCCAGCGCGTCCCGTATCCTGTCTGCCTCGGCCCAGTCCTTTGCAGCACGGGCATCGATACGGGCCTGAACCAGGGCGTCGATGCGGGCATTGCCGTCATCATCCCCGCCCTGCTCCCATTGTTTCGGAGACAGGGTCAACAAGCCCAGCAGCTTGCCGGCGGCCACAAGATTGGCCCGCGCAAAGGCCATGGCCTCTGCGTCCTTGCGGTCTGCAGCCAGGTTTGCGTCGGAGGCAAGGCGTGACAATTCCGCCAGCGCCACCGGCGTGTTGAGGTCGTCTTCCAGCGCCCGGCGCACACCGCGATCGGCCGCCGTGCCGCCCTCTGCCTCCCAGACCCGGCGCAGGGCACCATAAATCCGGTCCAGCGTCGTCTTGGCCTGTTTCAGCAGGTCTTCCGTCCAGTCGAGCGGAGCCCGGTAATGGCCACTCAGCATGGCAAAGCGCAGCACCTCGCCATGCCAGCGCTCGAGCAGGTCATGCACCAGGACGACATTGCCGAGTGATTTCGACATCTTCTCGCCGCCCATGTCCAGGAAACCATTGTGCATCCAGTAGCGCGCCATTTGCTGGCCATGGGCACATTCGGACTGGGCGATCTCGTTTTCATGATGCGGGAATTGCAGGTCGATCCCGCCGCCATGAATGTCGATCGTCTTGCCGAGATGCTTCTCTGCCATGGCCGAGCATTCGATATGCCAGCCGGGCCGTCCCCTGCCCCAGGGGCTGTCCCAGATGGCGTCGTCGGGTTCACCCGCCTTGGCAAACTTCCAGAGGGCGAAATCCGCCGGATCGCGTTTGTCGGCATCGACCGCCACGCGGGCGCCGGCCTCATTGTCTTCCAGCTTGCGGCCCGACAACTTGCCGTAATCGGCCATGGATTTGACCGAGAACCAGACCCCTTCAGAACCGATATAGGCATAGCCCTTGCGCACCAGCTTTCCGATCATCTCGATCATGTCGCCGACATGCGCGGTCGCCCATGGCTCGATGCTGGGAGCAAGTACGTTCAGCGCTGCCGTGTCGGCATTGTAGATGGCAGCAAACTTCTGCGTGATGGCCTCGATCGGCTCGCCGGACTCAAGGCTCGCCTGGATGATCTTGTCCTCGATATCGGTGATGTTGCGCGCATAGACCACGGCCTCCTCGCCATAAGTCGCCATCAACAGGCGGCGCAGCACATCAAACACGATGGGCGGCCGCGCATTGCCGATATGGGCATAATTGTAGACCGTCGGACCGCAGACATACATCGTGACCCGTGTCGGGTCCTGCGGCTCGAAAACGCGTTTCTCACGCGCGGCGGTGTCGTAGAGGCGGATTGTCATGGTGTGTCGGCTCGATTTCGATGGTCAGGCATGTTCCGCTGGCCGGTCTGTCGGCTGGCCAGTCCTAATGGCGTGTTGGCGCTTCAACAGCAACAACACACGGCAGGACACAGGAAAGATCGGGCGTGGTTCATGATGCTTCCGGTATCACCAACCCGAAAAAAAGCCAAGAAACGTGTCATCCGGTCACGCGGCGTCACCGTAGAAAGCGCTGGAAACAGGGCTTTCGGGCTCCTATGTTCCTCATATCGCCCTGAGGGTATCAACTCCGGGCGGGCGTTAAGTCCGGGCAGGGGGGCCGATTTTCGCGCTTTCCCAGACCAAGCCTCGGCTCGACCCCCGTCCCTCAGTCGAAGGAAACTTCAATCATGGCCATGGACGCCATCACTCCCAACAAAGACAAGGCACGCGCCGAGCCCGTGAAGCGCCCCACCGTTCAAGAAGCCGAAGAGGCCGTCCGCACGCTCATCGCATGGGCCGGCGACGATCCGCGCCGCGAAGGCCTGCTCGACACGCCGAAACGTGTGGTCAACGCCTACAAGGAATGGTTTTCCGGCTATGAGGAAGACCCGGTAAAATATCTCTCGCGCACCTTCGAGGATGTGCAGGGCTATGACGACATCGTCATGCTGCGCAACATCGATGTCGAAAGCCATTGTGAACACCATATGGCGCCGTTTCTGGGCAAGGCCTATGTCGCCTACATGCCGTCGGCTGCCGTGGTCGGCATCTCCAAGCTGGCCCGGGTCGTCGAGATCTTCTCCAAACGTCTGCAGACCCAGGAAACCATGACGGCCCAGATCTGTGATGCCATCACCGAAAGCCTTGCGCCCATGGGCACGGCCGTCCTGATCGACGCCGTCCATGAATGCATGTCCACCCGCGGCGTCCACCACAAGGATGTCAGCACGATCACGACGCAGTTCACCGGCGTGTTCAAGTCGGATGCCGACCTTCGCAACCGCTTCCTGCGCATGGCCGGCAAGGGCTGAGCTGACCCGTTTCGAAAATTGATCAACCCCGGCGCAGGACGCCGGGGTTTTTTTATGGGCTCGCGCACCCCGTTGCCGGGTTCGGCGGGTTCAGGCCCCAGGCCGTGTCCGGTCCAGCCAGCTGAGAATGTCTGACACGACCTTGTCGGTTCCTGGCTCGTCGACGATCCAGTGTGCATTGTCCTGGTACTCGATGAAATCTCCTGACACGGGGCTGCGGGCATATTTCTCGCCCACTTTCCGAACGGCCCTGGCCGGCGTTGCCCGGTCTGCACCTGCCGCAATGGTCAGCGTGGGAACCGTGAACAGGGTCTCGTCGATCTCGATCCCGTCGGCAATATCGCCATACACCTTGCCGGAATCGTAGAGGGCATCGGCATAGATCTCCGCATGGCGCCGGCGCGGCACCTTGTTCAGCACGCCAAAGCGAAACCCGGATTCCCAGACTTTGTAGGCCTTGCTCCGGTCGCGCCCGATCAGGATGTTCAGAAAGGTATAGGCGACAGACAGCGTCACCGCGCTGCAATCGCGCGGCTGGGCGGGCGTGAGAAATACGGCCTGGCTGACCAGCCCCTTCTCGACCAGACACTGCGCAATCAAGCCCCCCATGGAATGCCCGATCACGGCAGGCTTTTCGCCAGCTTCGCCTTCCAGGCGGCGCACCTCGTCGGCCATGGCCTCCACATAATCGTCCAGCCCCAGATCCGGCAGGCTGGCGGGCGGATTGTCCCGCACGCGCTGTTCCGGAAACAGGGTGGGCGATGTGCAGGTCCAGCCGGCTGCCTCAAAGCCCGGCTTCATCCGGTCCCAGACTTCCCCGCCACATCCGATACCGTGGATCATCAGCAAGTTGCGTGTCATGGGTCAGGCCCCTCCCCTGTCGTCAGCGTTCAGCCCTGGGCTTCCTTGTGGCCCGGTACCGGGTCGGTCCAGGTTCTGAACCGTTCGGCCACATCGGAATAGACCAGACGCTTGAAAGGCACCACGAGGGCGGGCACTTCCTCGAGCCGCGCCCAACGCCAGGCATCGAATTCCGGCGTGTGCCGGTCCAGCCTTACATCGCTGTCGGATCCCTTGAACCGAAGGGCAAACCATTTCTGGCGTTGACCGATATAGGGTCCGGGCAGGCGTTTCTTCAGGTCTGGCGGAAAATCATAGAACAACCAGTCAGAGGTTTCTTCGAGGACATCGACCAGTTTTTCGGCGATGCCCACTTCCTCTTCCAGTTCGCGCAAGGCACCGACCAGGGGCGTTTCTCCCTTGTCGATGCCGCCCTGCGGCATCTGCCACTGGAACGCACCGCGCCCATTGATGCGCCGGCCAATGAAGACATGCCCTGCCTTCGAGAACAGGGCCAGGCCGACATTCGGCCGATACAGGTCGGGATCAGGCGCGGGTATCGTCACCCTTCCGGATTTACCGGAGCCTGAAGCAGGCTTCCAGTCTGAACCGGCCGGGGAGCGGCATTTTGTGCAGGCGGCACCGAGGCAAGCGCCGAAACCGGAGCCAGCACCACGCCACGATTCTGCAGGTCCTTTGTCCAGTCCTTCGCAATCTCGATGGTCAGCGGGAAGGCATAACCTGCGCCCATGGAGGCGCCTTGTTCCTTGGCGAGGGTTTCCAGGCCCAGCAATTCATTGCGAATGTCATCCGCGGTGAGCTTGGCATCAATGGTCGACGCTGCGCGGGAGTATTTCAGCCCGGTCCGTGCTGCGGCAACGTCAAACGCGCCTGTCTGGAAACTACCATCCTCGATCAGCGTCACACCGCGGTCCCGCAACACTTCGAGCACGGGCCCGACAGCACCCGGATCCTCCGCGAACTTGGCGCCCTGATAATTGATCACGCCGAAATAGCCGCTGGCGCGGCTGAGAAGGCGTTCGAGACGGGGTACATTGCTGGCACCGGTATCGCCGGCGATCAGGGTCTGCGGATGCATCTTCATCCGACCATATTCGAAGGCCTCCATCGGGACTTCGATCAGCACTTCATGCCCCTTGGCGCGGGCCTTGTTGACCCAGTATTGGAGATTGCCCGCATCCGGCGCGAAGGACAGGGTCACTTCCGGCGGAAGCTCGTCGATCGCAGCCTTGGTATGGGTTGCATTGATGCCCAGGCCGCCAACCACAAGAGCCACAACGGGCTGATTGCCGGGATTTGCGAAGGGCCGGGCGTAGATGTCTGATGGGGCGCGTCCGTCTGCCGTGATGCGCGGAAGGGTCAGCCCGTTGATGCGTTCGGTCGTTCCGGCAATGGGAGCAGGATCCAGCGACACCACCCGGGTCAGCTCACCATAGGATTCTCCGGGGCGTACGAGTTTGCCATTGATCCGGATTCCTTCGGCCGGCGTGTCCTCGTCCCCCTGCCCGGTCGGCGCGCGCTCAGGCGACGGTGCAGGCGCTTTCGCATATTCCACACCAAGGCTCGGCTGGACCGCAATGGCGTCGTCATCGGCCAGCACGACTTTCGCCGTCACGCCGGACGGCGTGTCGGTCTTGAGGCGGGATTTGAGATTGGCGGATGATCCCTGGCTGGTTTCGAACAGGGCCAGGACCTGATGCGGCCCTGCGCTCGCCGGATCGCCGGAGTAATGAACCGCTGCGCCGAGACCGGCGGCAAGGGTTCCAAACACAAGCAGGCTGAGGCCCGTATGGGTCAGTCCTGCGCGCAAAGGAGATGGGTCGGCGTCCCTGCGGCTAGCCATCAATAGACCTCGTCAACTCAGCTGGAAGAATTCTCATTAGAGAGAATTGCATCCAACTGGTTAACAGGTTGCAAAGATCTGGTTAACCCGCGCGGCGGATTGCACTGGCCGTGACCGTGCCTTCCTTGAGCATTTCGACCGCTCTCTTCAGCTGGTAGTCGTCGCCTTCCCAGTCTTCCGGCGGTTGCTCGTCAGGCATGGACACATCACGGCGCTGTTCGCCATCCTCGTTTGCCAGGGCGTGCGGCAGGTCTGCTTCGGACCAGCGCTTGATCCGGGCCAGTTCCTCTTCACTGAGGCGGGACTGCGTGATCTCGATATCCGGATCGATCCCGAGTGCCTGGATCGAGCGACCGGCAGGCGTGTAATAGCGCGCCGTGGTGAGGCGCACAGCGCCCCGGTCCGCGCCCAGGGGGATTACGGTCTGCACCGATCCCTTGCCGAAGCTTGTGGTGCCGATCACGGTCGCCCGGCGACGATCCTGAAGGGCGCCTGCAACAATTTCAGAGGCCGAGGCAGACCCGCCATTGATCAGCACGACCATCGGGATGTCCTTGAAGACCTCACCGGCATGCGCATTGTACCGTTCCATGTCGGAAATCCGGCGGCCCTGGGTGGACACGACCTCGCCCCCGGACAGGAACATGTCCGAAACCGACACGGCCTGGTCCAGAAGGCCACCACCATTGTTCCGCAGATCGAGGATCAGGCCGCGCGGCCGCGAACCGGTTTCCTGTGCCACACCTTCGATCGCTTCCTCAAGCAACAGCGTCGTGCGTTCGTTGAAGGTGGAAATGCGGATATAGCCGATATCGCTTTCCTGCATCTTCCAGGTGACGGATTTCTGCTGGATGACTTCCCGCGTCAGTGTGACATCGAACGGATCTTCGCCTTCGCGCAGGATGGTGATGTCGATATCGGTGCCCTTTTCGCCGCGCATTTCCTTGACGGCATCATTCAGGGTCTGGCCAATGATCGGCTTGCCATTGATCGCCGTGATCAGGTCACCGGGCTGGATGCCGGCGCGGCTGGCAGGCGTGTCGTCCATGGGGGAAATGACCTTCACGAAGCCGTCTTCCATCGTGACTTCAATGCCAAGGCCGCCATATTCGCCGCTGGTCTGCACCTGCATGGACCGGAAATCATCTGGATCGAGATAGCTGGAATGCGGGTCCAGCGAGGTCAGCATGCCATTGATGGCCGCCTTCATCGCGGCCTTTTCATCAATCTCGGTGACATAGTCCTGACGGGCCCGGGCAAGGATTTCCGCGAAGAGATCCAGTTGCTGATAGGTCACCATGCGCGGGTCTTCGACCCGGTCTTCCGGAGAGGCGAAGGCGGAGAAGCCGACGGCCGCGCCACCCAGAACGACACCCAGGGCAGCTCCCGTCAGTAGTGAACGCATATTCCATTCCTCCATCATTCTCACGACCTTAGCTCCGGCGTGGTAACCAGTCTGCCGGATTCATCACCTTGTCGCCAAGCCTTATTTCCATATTCAGCTCGGGCGCAGGGTCATTGCGGTCCGGCATGCGCCCGACCGGCTCACCTGCTGACACGGCCTGACCTTCGGTGACATAGATCCGGCTCATACCTGTCAGAATAACATGGTAACCGTCACTCGTCCGCAAAATTAACATTGATCCATATGTCCGGAAGGGCCGGGCATATTCGACCGAGCCGCCGACAGGCGCGACGACCTGGGCATTGGCCCGGGTGGCGAAGGCCACCCATTCGGACTTGCCGCCGGTCGGCAGCTTCTCACCAAAGCCCCGCGCCAGAGAACCGGCCACAGGCGGCTTCAGCGCGCCGAGCACGGCCTTGCCGAGCGGTCGGGACGATGGCGTGCGGGCAACAGCCGGCGATGCCGAGGGCTTGGCCGAAGGACGGCTGGAGGCCAGCCTTGGACGCAGGTCCGGCTTGGCCCCGGGCGCCGAGGGCGCGTCTGCTTCGAGCGTGGCCAGCAGGGACCGCAAATCGTCTTCCTGGGCGCCGAGATCCGCGGCGCGGGCCTTCAGCGCCGCAATGTCGCTGGACAGGTCTTCGAAGTTTCCGCGCTTGGCCGCAGCGAGGCGTTCGATCTCGACCTGTTTCAGCGCCAGGGTCGCCTCGGCGGCTTCCAGCCGGGCCTTCTCGCCGCGAATGCTGCGCTCCAGATCATTCAGCTGGTTGATTTCCATGGCAAGGGCGTCGGACTGGCTGGCGAGGCGCGGCGTTGTCTCACTCATCAGGATGGCGCGCCGGACGGCCGTATTTGCCTTGCCGGGAGAGACAATCAGCGCGGGCGGGCGCCGCCGGTTCGAGGCCGCCAGCGCCGCCAGCAGGTCTTCCAGCGCCTGCCGGTTCTCCAGCAGCCGCATCTGCGCCGCGACACGGCGGGCGCCAAGGTCGATGAGCGTCTTTTCCGCCTTCGAGGCCTGTTCCTCGCGGCGCTGCGATTCCATGGCGGCAGAGATCAGTTGCGCGTCGATATTCTTCAGATCGGTCAGCGTGGTTTCCCCGGCCGTCTGGAGCGCGTCGAGCTTTTGCTCCGCTGCCCGCCGCTCTGCTTCCAGCGCCTTCAGTTCCTCGCGGGTGAACGTGTCCGGGGTCGCCGCGGTGAGGGCGAGGGCGAGGAATGCCAGAAGGAGGGGCCGGCAGGTCAGGCGCATGGCCCCCCTTATGGCAAGCGGTCATGACTTCAAGATTAACCAACCGGTCCCAGCTGCCGCTGCAAACGGGAAATTTCGTCCGATACAAGCGCGGCTGTCACCGCATGGGGGGCCGGATCGAAGGCGGGCGCAGCCACCAGTAGGTGGCGAACCAGGCCCAGCGCGCTGCGACAATCCACGCCGATCCGGTCCGGCCGCTCCGCCGCGACGCCATGCACGACCTGATTGCGATAGGCCGCCAGCCTGAGGCAGGCTTCCACCTCTGCCGCCGTGGCCTGCAGGCGTTCGGGGGCGACGAGATAGCGTTCGGACCGAGCGCGGCGCAGGAGAAGCGCCAGCGGCGCCACCCGTGTTGCATCCTTCAGGTCGGCCGTATCCCCGGGCGAGGCGGTCTCGTATCCCGACAGAGCAGCAATCAGGGCACATTTCAGGGCCGTGACCAATCCGACGGCGACCCAACGCCACCGTTCCGGGTCCTCCCCGGCCCATGGCAGCTCCCGATTGGCCAGTTTCAGCCCCTCGAGCGCCCCAAACAGGGCGGGTTCAACCTGTTTCATTTCGTCCGAAAAGCGTGTCAGGCCGTTTCATTCCGTCCCGGTATCCACCGCCGCGGACTTCCGAAAATCCCATCCCGTTTCGGCTGCGACATAGGTGAACGCCGCGTACACAGCGACATTCTGACGAAAGGCTTCCGGGTCGATCTTGTCGAATGTGTCATCCGGCGTGTGGTGATAATCGAAATAGTCCTGCCCATCCTGGCCCGGCGTGACCACCGGCACCCCTGCCCGGCGCAGCACACCGATATCGGGACCACCGCCTGCCGAATTGTCACCCGGCGTGACGCCGAGCGGGGCCAGCATGCGCTTCATGGCATCGGCATAGCCCAGCGCGCCGTCGCCGAAATTGGTCTGGAACCGCCAGATGCGGCCGGCCCCGAAATCGCTCTCGGAAGCAAGGACATGACGGTCGAGGTCGGCGGCATGCTGGCGGGCATAGGCGCTGGCCCCGAACAGGCCGACTTCTTCGGCCCCGTACAGGACAACACGGATCGTACGGCGCGGACGTTCCGGCAGGTCCAGGATAAGTTTGGCCGCCCCGACCACGATCCCGCAACCGGCCCCGTCATCCAGGGCGCCGGTGCCGAGATCCCAGCTGTCGAGGTGGCAGCCGATCAGGACGATTTCATCCTTGAGGTCGGTGCCCTCGATCTCCGCGATGACATTTCCGGACGGCGCGGCGTCTGCATATTCGACACCGATGTCCAGCGCCACGCGGGCCCCTCCCCGCGCCAGCAGACGGGTCAGCTGGTCCGCGTCCGGACCCGACAGGGCGGCGGCCGGCAGATCGCCCAGAGCGCCGGTCCGCATCATGCCGCCTGTATGCGGCATGCGGTGCGGCTGGGTTCCGACAGACCGGATGAGGCAGGCAAGCGCGCCTTTCTCCGCCGCAGCCTTCGCGCATCCACCACGTTTGCGCACGGCGAGGCCATAGCCCGATCCGTCCTGCGTCTTGTACATCTTCTCGTCGATGAACACGATCTTGCCGTGGACGTCCCCGGGCGCGGAGGCCATCAGGTCCGCCAGCGACTCGAACCGGACGATGTCCCCTTCCAGCCCACCCTCCGGAGTTGGCTGGCTGCCGCCGAGGGCGGTGATGACGAGTTCCTGCGCATTGGCGCCCACCACGCGGGCCGATTCATGGGTGCGCCCCCAATAGGGAATGGCGAAGTCCTCGACGCGCACACTGTCGAAACCGAGCGCCTGCAGCTCCTCGACGGCCCAGTCGCGGGCGCGGGCCTCATCGGGCGAGCCCGCCAGCCGCGCCCCGATTTCGGTGGTCAGGTCCTCGACGAATGCCAGGCCTGTCTCATCGGCGAGGCCCGCAGCGATCAGGCCTTCCGCCGTTTTGGCAACCGGCTCGGGCATCGCGCTGTCGGCCAGAGCCGGCGCGCCGCCCAGGGCCACCATACCGGCCAGCGTGATCGCCATGTGCCTGAACTGTCTCATTCGTCTGCCTCCCGCTGAATCAACAAGCAGCAGACTACAGGCCCGAGGGGCAGGATGAACAGGCCCGGAGACTAAAGTTGTTCAGCGATGTGCAGCACGATGTCCATGGCGGGGCGGTCCTTGTAGCCATCCTCGCGCAGAACAGCGCGGATTGACCGGTCCGTATCCACGAAGAAGATCGCCGGATGGGGAATGCCGTAATACCGTGTGCCCCGTTTCATGTCCGTATTCAGCAGGTTGAAGGCGCGGATGGCTTCAGACTCCGGATCGGACAGCAATTCATAGCCGAGCCCGTGCTTGCCGGAAAACTCCGCCAGAATGGCAGGATCGTCATAGGAGACGGCCATCAGGGGCCAGCCCAGTCCGGCCAGTTCGTCCGAAATATCGTCGATCTCCTTCAGCTGCTTCTTGCAGTAGGGGCACCAGTCCGCCGAGCGGACAAAGACCAACGCAACGCCGTTTGCGCCCATCAGATCACTCAGCGAAGCGGCGTCCCCATTGCTGCGAATGAGGGTCACATCCCCGACCGTCTGGCCCAGCGCCAGACCGACATCCGGCGTGGCCGGCTGGGCAACAGGTGCGGACTCTGTCGCGATTTCGGCCGGGGCAGCGGCGGGAACAAGGCTGAAGGCGGCGGCGATGGCAAGCGTGCGGATCATGGTCTGGGTCTCCCGGATTTGCTGCAAAGCCTTACGCGGGCCACAGTCCCTTGGCGAGGTGCATTCGGCCGGGTTCACGGAGGCTTGATCGGGCGTGATCAGCCCCGTCGGGCCCGCCACTCATCCGCCGTCTGTCCGTAGACGTCCCAAACCATGCCTTCAAAGGGGGGCGGTGTGTTCTCCTTCCGGAGGTAGCGGCTGCCGAGACGCTCTGCGACCCGGATCGATCCCGCGTTTTCCGGCAGGATGGTGTGGATGATCTCGTCCCAGCCCAGAATGTCGACGACATAATCCATGGCGGCTGCGGCGCCTTCGGTTGCATATCCCTTTCCCCAGGCCGAGCGGGCAAGGCCCCAGCCGATCTCTGTCCCCGGCCAGCCGGCGGGCCGCCACGGCCCCAGACGCCCGACCCACTCCCCGGTCGATTTCTCGATGACGGAGAACATTGAAAAGCCCTCGATCGTCCATGCGCCGGCCATGCCGCAGACCGACCGCCAGGTGAGTTCCGGCCCCTGCACCCCGCCCAGATGGCGCATCACGTCTGCATCGGCGTGAAAGGCAGTCCAGGCCGGCAGGTCTGCGTTCTGCGGCGGCCGCAGGATGAGGCGGTCGGTTTCAAGGACTGGTCCGATGGCCATTGCTGCCCTCCCCCGGCAAAGAAAAAGCCCCGCCAGCGAGGCGGGGCTTTCTGTAACTTGGAAGCGGGCCGGGCGCTAGTCGCGGCCGGACATGATCGCCAGCAGGAACTGGAACATGTTGATGAAGTCCAGATACAGGCTGAGCGCACCATAAGTCGTGGCTACCGCCATTGCGCGGGCATCGCCGGCGATCTGGAAGTACATGTTCTTCAGGCGCTGGGTGTCATAGGCCGTCAGGCCGGCAAACAGGAGCAGGCCGACCACCGAGATCACCATGTGGAACATGCTGGATTTGAAGATGAACATGTTCAGGATCGAGGCGACGATGACGCCGACCACACCCATGATCAGGAAAACGCCAAATCCCGACAGGTCGCGCTTGGTCGTGTAGCCATAGAGCGACAATCCGCCAAAGGCGACGGCGGTAGTCAGGAAGGCCTTCGAGACAATCAGCATGCCGTCCGGCTGGCGGGCATAGACATAGACGATGGCGCCCATGCCGACACCAATCAGCGACACGACCGACCAGTAGACAAGATTGGCCGCTGTCGGCGACGGATTCTTCATCACGAAACCGGACAGCAAAAGGATGGCCAGAGGCGCAAACATGATGACAAGGCCGATCGGCCCGGTCAGGAGGGTGAGAGTCACGCTTTCCGGCACCATGGCGCCGAAGGCATAGGCCAGTCCTGCTGTCAGAAGCAGGCCAAGCGCCATCTTGTTGTAGACGCCCAGCATGAAGCTGCGCAGGCCCTCATTGACCGACATGTCCATCGTCTGGCCAGTCGGACCCGGCGAATAGGCACGGTTGAAGTCATTCATAGGTTGGAAACCCTTTCTGATTGTTCGGCAGGCCGGACGGCCCGCCAAGCTTGCCCGAAATATGGTGAGGTTGAGGCCCGTTGGCAAGCATATCCGGCCTTGATGAGACAGACAGGCCAAACTGTTCATGCCCGTTCTGCGCCGGAATGCGCCGAATGGAGATTGGCAGAACCTGCCACGATTGATGCCTGCCCGTCGCCCTCTTGTTCAAAACGACTGCTATGGCGACCGATCCCGCCATTTCCTGCTGCAATCCGTGGTCTGTTTTGCATTGACTTGGAATTACCCAAGGTTAATTCTCGTGTTCTGGCGTGGTTCCAACAGTGGGGACGCTAAAACACAAGGGGACAAACATGGCAGACGCATCCGAATATGCCGAAAATATCAAGAAATATGCGAAGGGCTACAATCAGGCCGCCGCGGAGAAAATCGTCGGGCGATTGGGGATCGCCCTCCGGAACCGGGACAGTTCCCTGGTTGCGTGCAGCGATTCCGGCGAACTTGATCGCATCCGGGAAAAATGGTGCCGCGGGAAGCTGGGTCTTCCGCACACGCAAAGCGAACTAGACGCCGCCATCAAGGCGGTTTGCGACAAGATGAGCGCCAAAGGCGGATCGAAGTCCCGCGTGACCTTCTACTATTTGCTGGCCGAGCATTTCGACAAGCTGGACATGCTCGCAAGCTGATTTCCGGCCATATATCGACCTTTCGGAAAGCCCGGCCCTCGTGCCGGGTTTTCTTTTGCCGAAGAAAACGGTTCAACAGATGTCATGTACAGATTGTTCGCTGCCCTGCCCGTGCCGGAAGACCTGCATGACGGCCTGATCGACACGCAGACCGACCTGCCGGGTGCCAGCTGGCGGCCGGCCGAGAATTTCCACATCACGTTGCGCTTTTTCGGCGACGTCACCCATGCGCGCGCCCGTGACCTGGACGACTTGCTGGCCGGCATATCCTGCGCCCCGTTCGAGATTTCGCTGGAAGGCATGGGGTGGTTTGGCCGGCGTGAGCCCAGCGCAGTCTGGGCCCGGGTGCGCGAGAATGACGCCCTGCGATCCCTGTCGGCCCAGTGCGAACGCGTGGCGCGGCAATTGGGACTGGATCCGGACCGGAGGCCGTTCACGCCGCATGTGACGCTGGCCTATCTCCATGGTACGTCGCTGGCCGCCGCCCGGGCCTGGATCGAACGCCATCATGCCTATCGCAGCGGTCCGTTCTGGGCAGAGGGGTTCCACCTCTATTCCAGCCATACGGGCAAGGGGCCCAGCCGCTACGTTGCCGAAGCCGACTATGTCCTGGCCTGAAACCGGCAGCCTCTAATAGGTCACGGAAACCTGGAAGTACTGACGCCAGTCCTTGTCGTCCTCGTCATAGGGCGTGAGCGTCAGCGGCTTGGCGAATTCGAGCCCGGCCGACAAGCGGTCCAGCACGTTCAGCCGCAGGCCAATTGCGGCAGATTCCAGATCTGCCGTGCGCTGACCATAGGGCGTATCATTCCAGACCATGGCCGCATCATAGGACAGATAGGCCTGCGCGAAATTGATCAGGTCATGGTCCGGCGCGAAGCCGGCGCGCAACTCAACAAGGCCGGCAATCCCGTGATCGCCGGAAATCTCGCCATAGCCATATCCGCGGCCGATCAGCGGGCCGCCGACCGAGAATTCCTCGGACGACAGAAGCGGACCATCAGCCGCCTGACCGGCCACCCAGCCATAGAGGCCGAAATATTTGCCGATGTCGCGATAATGCGACGCCCGGGCATAGACTTTGGTGAATGTGGCGTCGGCATTGTAGCGGGACCGCGCCTCGACGGAGGGACCGGACGCTCCGAGAATGTCGAGCCCGGAGGACACTTCGACGAAGAAATAAGTCTTTACACCATCATCGGACTGAAGGCCGCGCAGGGCCACGCGCGCAACGCGCAATTCATCGCGATATCCGCCGCCGGACGTCCATTCGTTTTCCTTGTGCTTTGCGTCAAACTCGGCGCTCGCATACAGGCGGCTCTTGCGAGACAGGAAAAGCGGGCGCTCATATTTCAGCCAGACCCCGAGGGACTCCCCGCCAATCTCCGAACTGGCCGGATTGTAGCCATCCCGGGCCTGCGAGGCAGATGCACCCAGAAGCAGCGTGTCCCCTTCCAGAAAGGTGTAGCGGTAGATGGCGCTGACGCGCGTATACTCATCAAGGTCAGCCGGCGTCGTGAACAGGTTCAGCTTGATCTGGTCGCGGTCGGTCAGGACCGAGTTGAAGGCAATGCCGGCATAGGCCTGTAGCGGGCCGGACCGGTCCGATCCCCGATTGCTGAGACCGGCATAGCCTTCGATCGGATCAAAACGGGTGGTGAGGACCAGTTCGTGGCGCGCCGGATCTTCCGGGTCGGGGCGGATCCGCGACTTGACGGACAGGCCCCGAATGGCGCGGATGCGGGCCAGGCGCCGGTCGATGTCCGGCAGGTCGGCAATCGGCGCGTCCGCCACGCCCTGCATGATGGGTTCGGCAAGATCCGGCCGGTCCCCGATGACTTGAACGTCCGAGATCCGGCCTTCGAACACCTGGATGGTCGCGATGCCGGATTCGGTGACGTCTCCGAGCACAACCGCCTGCGACAGGAAATAGCCCCGGTCCCGATAGGCCTGTGTGATCCGGTCGGCAATCGCCACCAATTCCTGCATCCGGGCGGGCTTTGCCAATTGGTCGCTGTAGGAAAATGACAGTTCCTTGGGGGAAATTGTTACCGCCCCCAGAATTGTCACCCCAAGCAGCGTGAAGCATCCCTCGTCCTCAAGCTGGCAGGCGGGCGCGGTCAATTCCGGCGCGCTGAGGCGTCCACGCAGGGACTCGGCCGACGCGTAAGCCGGAACAATCACTACAGATGACACCGCTATCATTGATGCCGCTGCAATCAGGCTCTGGCGATGGGATTTTGTACGCACAGCCCGCAAGGTCGTGTTCCGCTGATGGTTGGATGTTCCCGTTCCTATTCGGAATTCGTGAAGGCTACCTTAAATCCCGACGCATTGAATTAACGTCCGCTTTAGATCGCACATTGTATGTAAGTCCCTGATTTGTGAGGGGTTTATAGAAAATGTTCCGATCTCTGGTTGCAGCGTTCCTGAGCTTGTGTCTCGCCGGGCTTGCCCTGCCCGCTCTTGCCGATTCCGGCAGCTGGACCCTTGTGGAGAGTGATGGCGTCGTGCGGGTGATGGTGCCGGGTTCGGCCATCGCCAAGGCGCGACCGGGCATGGATTTGCCCACGGGCACGCTGGTCACGACCGGCAAGGACGCGACAGCAACCCTGGAGCGCGACGCACAGCGCATCGGCATCGCGCCGGAGAGCCGGCTGACCCTGTCGGCATCGAGCGGCGAGATGACCCTTATCCGGCAGGATGCGGGCGCGGCTGCCTATGAGGTTGACCGGCGGAAGGCGAAACACTTCCGGGTGGACACAGCGCTGATTGCCGCGGTTGTGAAAGGCACGGTGTTCACCGTGTCCGCCGGGCCGGATGCCGATTCCGTGCATGTGTCGAACGGTCTGGTGGAGGTGCGCGCGCAGGCAGATGGCCGGGCGGTGGACGTCAATCCGGGCGAGATCGCCTCGGTGGCGCGCAATGCGCCGGACCGGATCGATGTGAGCGGGCCGAAAGAAGCTTCGACGCCCCTGCAGACGCCGGATGTGCCGGCCATCGACTATGCGGAGGCATCCGACCAGCTGCTGAAGCCGTTCGGCGGTGCAGATCGGGACGAGGATGGCGGGGCACGTCCGGCCAGCGCCGGACCGGAAGCCGATTTCGGGGATGATGGCGAAGGCGATGCGATCGTCACGGCAGCGACCGATGTGGCGCTGGCCATCCGCAATCCCAGCCTGGGCGGCCAGGGCGACGGCAATGGAAACGATCTTGGCGGGACCGATTCGGGCGATGCCGACGGGAATGGAAATGATCTCGGCGGAAACGACGAGGACGATGATGATGGGAACGGAAACGATCTCGGCGGGAACGACGAGGACGATGATGACGGGAACGGAAACGATCTCGGCGGGAACGACGAGGACGATGATGACGGGAACGGAAACGATCTCGGCGGGAACGACGAG